>Ga0265297_10000118_pt1 | contig 268812 bp, 376 predicted proteins | sample Munlanlwell13791_FD_192502 | JGI IMG/M metagenome (GOLD analysis project Ga0265297, IMG submission 192502) | Leachate microbial communities from a municipal landfill in Southern Ontario, Canada - Leachate well 137-91 | ecosystem: Engineered > Solid waste > Landfill > Unclassified | place...
CATCTACTGTCTGAAAGATCGAGTGGTCAAGTCCAGAACCATTACATATGACGCACTTGTTTTTAATGTAAATACCCAAGTCTGAATTTTGTTGCCTCTGAATCATGTAGGCAAGGATAATGTTTTTATCCCGCATTCTCTCTGCATCTTTCTCGCCTCCCCACAAAAATGTAGATACTACTTTTGTGCCAGTTACTTCAAGACTTTCCAATCCCAGGTTTTTCGCGGAAACTTCAGCAACATCTTTTAAAATCATTGAATAACCTCCTTTTTAATTTTAACCACCCCGAAAATCTTTTATTTCAATAATTAATATATGTAATCAATTAGTTTTTAACTGAATTTTTAGATTTTATTTTTTTAACACAGAACAAAATATAAAAATATTAGAGGATTATATGTTCAGTATTAAAAGTTCTTTTGTTGATTGTCTTTCTTGTGAATTGTTTTCAGAACCATCTTGTATATTAGAGACCAATGTAAAATACTTAAATGAAGTTAAAATTGTTTTTATTGCCGAGAATCCTGGTAAAGATGAAATATTACAAGGTTTACCATTAGTAGGTAAAGCTGGAAAATTATTTAGAAAATATTTTGAAAAATTTGGATTAAATAAAATACCATATCTTTTAACCAATGTTGTTTTATGTCAAACTTTAAAAGAAGATGGAACAACAGGAAATCCATCACTTGAAGTTATTGAAAAATGTAAAGTAAATTGTATGAAAATTATTGAAAATTGTAATCCTGATTTAATAGTTTTGATGGGTTCATCTCCAACAAGTGCTTTTGGTTTATTACCTAAAGGAACAGGTATTACAAATATTAGGGGTGAGAAATTTAGTTGGAATAATAAAGATGTTTTTATTATGCTACATCCTTCATATATTAATAGAAATAAAAGTATGGAACCAACTTTTGAAAATGATATGAAAAAAGTTGCGGAATTAATTGGAATAAAAACAATAACAGAACAACCAAATAAAGTAAATATAAAAACAAAAAATGGAGTTTTCTATTATAAAATTCCAGATAAATATTATACATCAAACTATAAATTAATTGATGTACAATTTTTAAATAAAACAAATGAAGTTTTATATATTTTTAGAGATAAAGATAATAAAAAAGAATATTATAAGACAAATGATGATTATGTATGTTATCAAATATCTGACGAGAGTAAAGCGAGAAAAGTAGTTAATTATAATGATTTAAATCAGATAGTAGTTTCATATAAAAATAAATATTCATTGAATCCAAAAATAACTTATGAAGGCGATTTAAAAATTACAACTAAACATGCAATGGATTATTATATATTAAAAAAGGAAGAAGAACCAGATTTACCAATGAATATTATGTTTTTAGATATTGAAACATACTCAGAAACAAAGGTTCATAGTAACGCAATAGATGTTGAAGACGCAATTGCAATAATTAGATATTCATATAATGGAATAAAAAAATCATTAGTATTAGATCCAAAAATTTTAAAAATAACTGATCAAAAAATTGATTTAAGTAATAAAGAAATTGTCGTGTGTAATTCGGAAGTAACATCATTAAATACATTTTTTAATGATATAAGAAATTTAGATCCGAATTTTATTAGTGGTTGGTATAGTAATGATTTTGATATGCAATATATAATAAACAGATCCAAAAAAATCAATGTTGATTGCAGAAAAATATCAAATTTTGGAGAAGCAGATTATAACAAATATCAATTTTATCCTGATGCTGCTGGAATTGTTTTTTTAGATATGTTAGAATTATATAAACAATTTACATTTGGCGGCAGGGAAAGTTACTCATTAGATTTTATTGGTAATTTAGAGTTAAAAAAAGGAAAAAATGAAAAAAGTTCTGACTTTTCAGATTTATTTAGAACAGATATAAATCGTGCTATTAGGTATAACATTAATGACGTTGATTTATTGGAAGAATTAGATAAAAAATTGAAACACATCTTTTTTCAAGATGAATTAAAAAGAATTTGTAAAACCAGCTTTAGAGGATCAAAATCTGTCTTAGGTCAGATAGATTCCTTATTAGTCTCATTTTTGAAAGAAAAAGGATATTCCTCAAAAAATTCAGAAGTTATTGAAGGGGAAGAAAAATTCGAAGGTGCATATGTGCAAGAACCTATTGTTGGGGCACATGATTATATAGTGGATTTTGATTTTACTTCTCTATACCCATCGTTGATTTTAACTTATAATATTGGTGTAAATACTTTTGTAATGAAATTGAAAGATTATCATATGGGTTATGATTTAGTTTACAATCCTGAAAAATTACCTGAACAAATTGATGTTGTTATTGATCCTGTTTTTGAAAATAAATCTGTTACTATTGCTAGAGATCAATTATTAAATAAAATAAAATCTAGCAACTTGGTTTATACAATCAATGGTTGTTTTTTTAAAAACCATAATACTGAATTGTCATATTTTGCAGAAGTGTTAGAAATGTTATTAGGATCTAGAAAACTTTATAAAAAGAAAATGTTTGAAGCAAAAAATGCAAAAAACGAAGAAAAAGAAAAATTGTTTGATACTCGTCAGTTAGTATACAAAGTTTTAGCTAACACTTGTTATGGAGTTCTCGCAAATAAAGTATTCAGATTTTTTAATATTGATTCTGCAAGATCAATTACATTGAGTGGTCAGGAAGCTATTAAAAATGTAATGATATCTGGAGAAAATTATATTGAGTCTAAAAGAACAAATAAACCATTTGAAGTTAAAGAGATTACTAAACAACAAATGTTTTCTGATAATATGGGTCTAACATTTAAAAATCTTGTGACAGGAGACACCGATAGTATCTTTCTAAAATATGATAATATCATAGATAAAACAAAGTCTAACGAAGAAAAATTAGATTTTGTAAATAATTTAAATAAAGAAGTACAAGATTTTCTAAACAATGATATAGTAAAAAGAATTGTTTTAAAACATAATGTTCCAGAAAATAAAAATAGATTAGATCTTAAAAATGAGCTAGTAATTAAAAGAGGGTTATTTTTAGCTAAAAAAAGATATGCTCTTTATATTATTAGTCAAGAAGGGAATGAAACTTCAGAAATTAAAGCTATGGGATTAGAAATTAAAAGATCGGATTTTTCAAAAGTCACAAAAGATTATTTAAAAGAGGTTCTTGAACTAATATTAAAACCCGAGAAGTTAACAATGACAAAAGTATTAAATTATGTAACTGACAAACAAGAAATGTTTACTAAGATTATTTCATCTGGAGTTACTAAAATTGGAAGACCTGTATCATTTGGAAAGAAAATTTCAGAATACAAGACTTTATCTCAAGGTGTAAAGTCAATGGTTAACTGGAATAATTTGGAATATCATATATTTGATGTTGGATCGAGAGCGTATTTGTTCAAATTAAAAGGTATTGATTTAGATAAAGCTCCAGAGGAGGTAAGATTAAATTTTGATAAACATTTTCTAAAGAAAGGAGTTAAATTAGAGGTCATTGCAGTTCCAGAAGAAGTAGAGAAACTACCGGAATATTATATTATAGATGTAAAAGATATGGTAAATTTTGCGTGGACAGATAGATATAATTTATTATTAGAACCATTAATAACTAAAAAACAAGAAATATTAACGTTTTAAGAATTTTATTTTAAATAATAGAACAAATATAAGAATAGGAGGTTTAATGAAAACTATAGAAAGTTTTGTAACATGGCAGGGTGAGGGAGTTGATACAGGACAGAGAATGCTTATTTTAAGATTTAAAAAATGTAATAGGAAATGTCTATGGTGCGACACAGCAGTAAAAATGAGAACAAGTATGGAAACAGAAATTACATTAGAGTCAATCCAAGAAATAGTAAATAATGAAAAATGTGGAATCATGGTCACAGGCGGAGAACCCACATATCAAGATAACCTTAAAGAAACAGTTGGTATAATAAACAAAATTGATTGTTCTATTTTTAATGTTGAAACTAATGGATTTGATTTAGAATCATTAATAAAACAAGTCAATCCAGGCAAAAATGTTAATTATTCATTATCCCCAAAACTATTTAAATCTGATGACCTTAGTTTTTATATTGATCTAATAAATAAAATAGAAAATCAAAAAAATGTATATATTAAATTAGTATATGAAGAAAGAGATTTAGTCATTAAATTTTTAGAATATTTAAAAAGGATAGAATTTGACAATAATAGAATTTTCTTAATGCCAGAAGGAGCAATAAAAGAAGAAATCTTAAAGCATGCACCTATAGTTTTTGATGCTGCAGAAAAATATAAAGTAAATTTTAGTTCAAGAGAACATATAATTTATGGTTTTGTATAAAATTAAAAGGGGGTGAGTAGTAAAGTGAAAAAGATAGAGAATCAATTAGAAGGTGTAGTTGTAGTGTTAAGAGAGGATGAATCGATTCAATCTTTAATTAAAAGATTTAAAAAGAAAGTAAGTAAAAATGAAATTATGAAAGACATAAAAAGACATATGTTTTATGAAAAACCGAGTAGAACTAGAAAAAGAAAGAGAGTAGAAGCTGAATCGAGAAGAAGAAAAGAAGAAGAAAAACGAATGAAAGGAAGGAATATTAATGAAAAAGATTGATGCAATAAATGACCATGTTGTAGTACAGGAGTTTTCCAGTGCAGAAGTAACCACAGAAGCAGGAATAGTTATTCCTAATACTGTAAGAACTGAACCCCAAAAATATGGTAAGGTATTAAGTATAGGCGAAGAAGTAAAAAATGTAAAAGTTGATGATATTGTAGTTTTTCATCAATCAGGTGGACAGGTTATTATGCTTGATGGTATGATACAAAGAGTTTTAAAAAATGAAGAAATATATGGTATTTTAAAGTAAAAAGCAAAAAAGGTTGATAGAGTCAAAATCTCTATCAACCTTTTTTTAAAAATGAAAGTAATTCATGGAGATTTATTCTCAAAAACAATTATGAATTTTGCAGATGCCATTTGTATTACTACAAATGGTGTCATCAAAAAAGATGGAAGAAATGTAATGGGTCATGGTTGTGCATTAGATGCTAGAAATAAATTCAAAGATATTGATTTAAAATTGGGAAATTTAATTAAAGAGAATGGAAATATAGTTCAAATTATATTATGGCAGCCAAAACCAATTATTTCATTTCCAACAAAAGATAACTTTTGGGAAAAATCCACAGTTTCATTAATTAAAATATCACTGATTCAATTAATTTCTTTAACAGATCAAATGAATTGGAAAAAAGTTATTCTTCCAAGACCAGGATGTAATAATGGAGGTTTAAGTTGGATTGGATTAATAAAACCTTTATTAGAACAAATATTAGATGAGAGGTTTTTGGTGATAAGTAAATGAAAAATAAGAGTGAAATTGATAAAATAAATAAACAGATTAATATAAGAAGACTTTCTTTGTATATTGAAGAAATAATAACAGATAATTTAAAGGATTTTGTTTGGGAAATAAAAGATGAAAACACAAAATATTTGATGTTAAATAATATTAAAAATATATTAAATCATTTTTGTAAATTAGATATTATAGATAGTTATTCAATTGAATCATCATATAATAAAAAAGAATTAAACTGGATACAAAAAGTATTTTGTGAGGAATTCAAAAGATACAATTATGAAGAAATATTATATACAATAGAGATTTTAACGAAAAAATTTGACCCTTTAAAACCAATTAAGTTAGAGATGAAGATTGAAATATAAAATATATTATATTAAAAAAGTTTTGGTGTCCTTGTTTATTTTATAGAACATATTATAAAATAAAAAAATTTTTTATAGGAGAATCGGGTGAAAGCAAAAAGTTTTATTATTGATGAGAAAATTCATAGTTTGATAAAAATTTTAGCAATTAATGAAAATAAGAAAGTTTATCAACTGGTGAATGAAGCTCTAGAAGATCTCCTTAAAAAATACAAGGAGAAAGAAAGTGATAACATCAAGAGGTAGAAATTTAGGAGATCACGTTTTATTAGGTAATTATAAAGATGGTTTTGAATTAAGGTGCAAATTTTGTGGAAAAATTTGGTTCAATAAAACTCCAAATAAAACTTGTAGTGAAGAATGTTATAGAGAATTAATTAGAAAACAAATGAAAGAAAATAATCCTTTGAGCAATCTTGAAATAAGAGAAAGACAAAGAATAGCTAATGGTAGACCAGAATGTAGAGAGAAGAAACGTAAATATACTACTGAACATAATCCAATGAGTAATCCTGAGATAAAAGAAAAACATAAATTGAAAATGAAAAATAATTTATCAGGAAAAAATAATCCATTATATACAAAACCAGATGCATTAGAAAATTTAAGAAAGGTAGCAAAATCCGCAGAATGTCGAAAAGCAAAAAGTGAATCAACAAAATTGTCATATAAAGAAGGCAGACACCCGATGTGTTTTGAAGAAAATAAGTTGAAAGTTAGTATATCTAATTCTAAACCTTATACTAATTCAAAAAACTATTTAGAATATTGTGAAGCTGTAAATCAGCAAACTAATAGAAGTTTAGTTAAGCACAAGAAAAATATTAAAAATTATCACCTGAGAGGAAGAAAAGTTGGATATCAATTAGATCATAAATTTTCAGTTATCGAAGGGTTTTTACAAAAAATTGATCCAAAAATTATTGGTCATTGGAAGAATTTAGAAATATTGACTAGTCTAGATAACCAAAGAAAATGGAAGAAATGCTCGATAAATATGGAAACATTATTAGAAGAAATAAAAAATTGTGAGGAAACCTAATGGCATCAGGATATACAGTAGCAGGGATGGAAACTTTAGCAACAATTATTAATAATTTTATTAAAAATAAAAAAAATGATTTTGAAGATCATTTTACAAGAGAAGATATATCAAATTTCTTTGATAATGTTTGTAATAGGTTTCTTCATTCTTATGGTCAAAATTTTAGAGGCAAAAAGAATTATGATAATTATAATCAAAAGGAATATGAATTATATAAAAATGTTAAAGATACTGGTTTTTTTGATAAAAGTTCATTAATAGTTGATAGTGGAGCATATCAAATTTCAATTGGTCTTTTAACCAGAAAAGAGTCAGATATTTTATTTGATAAGTTTTATAATTTTTTAACTGATTATTATGAATCATTTGATGAAGCTTTTATTTTAGATTTACCACCAGGACCTGGCTGTCAAATTTTCTCAAATTTTAAAGAGGTATATGACAAAAATTTGGCATCATATTCTATAGCTGCTAATTTACCAGAACATGCCAGAAAAAAGGTAGTTTACATACATCATTTTAGAACGCCAAAACTTTGGGATATATATACAAAAATACTTCGAGATAATGACTTTTATAAATATTTCAACAAATTCTCTACAGGCGGAATAGTTGCAAATTCAGCAGGAGATTCTGAAATTCCATGTATCATTTATGTTCTTCCATTAATACCTTTATTAAATGAAACAATTAAACATAAAAGAAGTAAATTAGATTTTCACGTTTTAGGTGGAGCAACTTATAGAGACATATTTTTCTATGAATTGTTTAAATTACACGTAAAAAAGATTCATAATATTGACTTAAACATAACTTATGATTCTTCTGGATTGTTCAAAGGTTTAATGATTGGACGATATTTTTCAATATTAGATGATAATAAAATAAGAAAAGTTGATATTAGAAGTTGCAATTTAAATATGAGATTTAAAAATGATATTAAAATACAAGATGTATGTAATAATGTAATGAATCAATTATCTGAAAAATATAATTTTAAAAAGTTAAATTTTGATAATATTTACAATTCAAAAACAGGAACTTTTTATGAATCAGTTAAAATTTATTTGATGTTATATATGTTGGAATTTTATTTAGAAGTTGAATTATTGTTAAAACAAAAAACAGAAGAAATCTACACCCATTATGAATCTGGTAGTATTGAAACTTTTATATCTGCTGCGGAACAAATAACTAGAGATTTGAATCAAGGGAAAATTAGTAGAAAACAAATTTCTAAATCAAATAGTATAGTTAAATCATTAAACATGTTAACTAGTTTAGATGAGAATTTTTGTGAGTATGTTATAGATAAATTCCTCTCAAAAGATGAATTTATAAATTTAACAAAAAATGGTCAGTTATTAACATTTTAAAGAGGGTATTATGGAAGAAGGTTATGTAACATGTGACTTATGTAATGGAACTGGATTTATATATGACAAACCATTCCTTACAAAATCAGTATGTAGTAAATGTTTTGGTCTAAAAAAATTAACTTGGCTTGAAAATATTTTAGGTAAAGATAAATTTGATAGAATTGTTCTTGACCCATCATGTTGTACTTACACTGAAACGTGTACAATTGATGAAATAAATCCTAAAGATCTTTCATGGGCAATTAAACATATAGCTGATAAAGGAACTATTGAGCTAAAATCAGGGGAATATGAATTAGATCCTAATATTCCATCAGTCATAGATAAAAAAATAACAATTACTGGAAAGGATTTTACTATAAAAAACGGACGGATAAAAAATATATCACCTTATGAACTAGAATTTTCTAATTGTTCTAATGCTACAATTAAGAATTTATATATAACTTTGGATGTTACAAGATGATTACTGAACTTTTTTTAAACTCATGTTACAGCTTAGTATTAAATAAATCCACAAAAATTAAAAAGAATAAATCTATATATCGGGACATTCTTGAAATTTTAGATTTCTTTAAGAAAAAACAAAAAAACGAAATACCAATTAATATTCAAAATAAACTTGAATGTCTGCATGAAATATGTGAATTAAAATTAAATGATAAGAGTGATGATAATGTAATAGATAGTATTTCCTATGGTCAAAAATTTAAATCTTTAATGGATTTTATTATTGTAAAAAGAAATGAAGAAATTCCAGATTTAATATTATCAGATCATATTTCTCAAATAAGAATGAGAAAAAAATTAAACGGAGTAGTTGCGAACTATGATGAAATTTCTAAATTTTTAGACATAATTAAATCTGGAAATTATGATTCTATCGATGATATAATTTTTAATTATGAAAAAATAATTAAAGAAGCGAATTATAATTTAATGGAATGTAGTAGAAATATTGGTCTTGAATCTTCCTCATCTTTAGATTTAAATAAAGATGATTATGCTCCTGTAGTTGATATGATTAAGAAAAAATATGATAAAGGAAATACTATTCCAACTGGTTATTCTATTTTTGACCAAGATGTTTTTGATAATGGTGGTTTTGAAAAATCTAGATTATACATTTTAGCTGGCGGATCTGGCTCAGGAAAATCAACTTTAATCTTAAATTTCATTAATAATGATATAACAACAATTAGAGATAAAACAACCACAAATATGTCAAATGTATATTTGTATATAACTCTAGAAAATTTAATAGATGAAAGTTTATTGAGATTATACCAAATGATGTTTGATAAAGATAAATTATCAGCTTTAAGAGATATTAACGCAGGAATTGATATTAAAAAAGCAATAAATGACAGAACACAAATTTCTGGTTGTTCTGTCATTTTTAAATATTTTCAAAAGTATTCTATCAGCTGTACTGATATTATGATGCATTTAGATGATGTTATAGATCAATATGGTAAAGATTCAATTAGAGGGCTTTTTGTTGATTATTTAGATTTATTAAAAGCTGATATTACTAATGATTTATATAGATTAGAATTGGGATTCATAACATCTGCATTAAAAGATATAGCTGTAAAATATAATATACCTGTAATAACAGTATCTCAATTAGGTAGAGCAGTTTACAGAAACCAAGATTCAAAAAGTTTAAACATGGACATGATGTCAGAGTCAGTTAAGAAAATTGAACATGCAGATTTTATTGCTTTAATGTCAAAAGATCAAACAAGTAGTGATAAGGTATATTTGAAAGTATCAAAAAATAGATGTGGTCCTGACAATATTACAGCGGATTTTAATGTAAATTTTAATCATTATAAGTTTTTAAACGCTTTAAAAGTATCAAATAACCAGAGAACAGATATAACTACAGATCAAAGAATTCAAATAGATTCAATTGATTTTGGAGAACAACCTGTTAAAAAGAGTTTTACAGGTATGAATGAATATAATAAAAAAGATAAATTGGTAAATGAAGTTTTTTAATGTAAGAAACAAACTCATTCTAATATGTTTAAAACTATAGAACAAATAAAAAATAAAATAATTTAGAGATCATGAAAAATATTTCAGGAGGAAAAATAAAAAATGAAAAAAGTATCTTATATACAACTTTTAAAAGAAGCAATTTCTGAATTTGATGCAAATGCAATGGATTATAAAGGTCCAATGATTGAACCAATTCTGACTTTTTCAGGTGATGGAGAACTTGAAACAAATAAAGATGCTTCATCTATTTTGGAAAGATACTATTTTAATGAAAAATCAGAAAAGTTAGTAGAACAGGATGATGAAGTTGGTCCTGAAGATGAAATGGATATTGACCCTGAAGATGATGCAGAAGATCCAAATGAAATTGTTACTGGCGAAGAGGCAGATGATGTCGACGATACTATGGAAGATCTTGAAGATGAGTTAGTTGAAGAAGAATTGGAACTTGAAGATTATGAACCTGGCGACCCAGATATCGTGGCCAAGGATGAACCTTTAGATGTTGATGACATGGTAACGAATGAAATGGTTGCGCTTGAAAATACTGTAATTGAAAAATTAATTCAAGAAATGGAAGAAGAGGAAGAAAAAGGTACAGAGGCTGGTACAGATCTAGCTGATGAAGAAGAAGTTGATGACATAATTGAAGATATTGATTTACTAGAAGCTGAATTGGAAGATATAGAGAGTGATGAAGAAAAAGTCGAGGATAAAGATGAAGAGGATCTAAACGTAGATAAAGAAATTGAAAATGAAGGAGAAGGAATGGGTCCAATCCGCATCAAGGCTGCTCGTGAAGTAGAGGAAGCATTTAGAATTTTTAAAGAACAAGTTGAAGAAGAGGAAAAAGAAGCAGAAGAAGAAGAAAAAGAAGAAACTAAAGAAGAGGAAGAAAAAGATCTAGAGGAAGACTTTGATTTAACTCTAGAAGATGACGAAATTGACGACGTTGAAGAAGTAGAGGATGATATAGAAGATAAAGAAGAAGATGAACTTGATTAGTAGTATATAATTTTTTTAAAAAACATCGCAAAAGTGGGTGATCTAAAAAGTCACCCACTTTTTTATCGAACTAAATTTTTGATTAATTGTGTGAAAGGAAATTAAAAAAATGAAATATAGAGTAAAAATCAAAAATCCGAATAAAATGTTTATTATAAATAATAGACCGGTTAGATCACCATTACAATGTTTTATTAATGAAGATGAATTATCAATGATTAAGTCAAGAATAAAATTTTATGGTTTAAATGATAAAGATTATGAAATTGATGAAGTTATAGATAATGAAGAAGAAAAAAAAGATTATTCAGTCATACGTCCTAAAAGAGAAGCAGATAAAACAATCCGAGAAGAAAAAAACTTCACAAGTAATCAAGAACAATTACATAAAGATATTAATAAAACTTCAATAAAACCAAAACAAAAAATATTAACAAAAAAAGAAGTGATTGTTCATCAAAAACAAAATATAACAATTCCAAACAACATACCGGAAGATAATTCTACAAATTCTAACTTAAATATAGAACAAATATTAAATGATAAGATAGAAAATAGTTCAGATGTTGAAGTCAAGATTGAAGAATTAACAGTTAAATCATCATCTATTTTACAAAAATTTTTAGAAAGTGAATTTTAAAATTCGAAAGAGAGTGAGTGGAAAAATGAAAAAAATTGTAATTTATCAAGAAAAGAGTGATCCATTAATATTATTAGATAATGATGATACTGTAATTGAAGTATATACAAAGAATTTTTCTAAAGTGTTAGAATCATCAAAAGTTTGTATAATTGAGGTTACTTCAAATACTGTATTAATAAAACCTTCAAAAATTAATTCTATTGTTATATCTGAATTAACAGATTCTAATTCAAAAGAAATTATTAAGAAAGAAAAGAATCTAAAAATTAAAAATGTTGAACAGCCTGACATAATAAAGGATTGATTATATGATATTATATATATATTTGTTAGCGTTATTAATTATAACATTTATTGGTATTGTAATTTTTATTGATTACTCTGATAAAATTAGAAGATCTAATAAAGTTAAAAACTTTGATTTATATATTACTGTTTTAGAATACCATATGAAAAAAGCATATGATATTATATATAAAGATAAAATATTAATTTATTCTTTAGAGGCAACAAAAATTGATGATTCAGAATTCAATATTGCCTCAAAAGAATTTGCTTTATTAGTTTTAAAAATGATAGGTCCAAATTTAAAAGATGAATTTGTTGACTTATATGGAGATGAAGAAACTTTAATTTTTAATTTAATAGAATATTTTAATACCAATTTTGAAAATGATGAAATTAGGGAAAAAGCCAAACAAAATATTTTTGAGAGTTTAGATAATTCAAAAATATAATGAGGAATAAAATATGGCAAATATTGTAGACAATTATCTAGAAAATTTACATGAGCAAGCTGCTGTTGCAAAAGCTGGCGCATTTTTAGGTAAAGAAATTATGGGAGCTGCAGCAGGCGGCATAAAATGGGCTGCAGGTACTGCTGCTGCATTGGTAGCATTAAAAACTGCAAATGCTGCATTTAGTAAAGCAACAAGAGTTTGTGGAAGCAGAATACTTAATAAACATAGTCCTGGTTTTAAAATATGTGTTGCAAGAGAAAGGATTAAAGCATTACAACAAAAAATAAATGTTTACACTAATCTTTTATCAAAATGTAATAAAGATAAAAATCCAACTGTTTGTAAACAAAAATATACTATTGAAATTACTAAAGCTAAAAACAGAATTTTAGTCAATCAAAATAAAATAAAGCAATTACTTGGAGAAAATCAACAAATAAAAGAGCAAGGAGCATTATTAGCAAAGGGAGGACAACTTGCATTAAAAGGTGGAACTATAGCTTTAGGTTTAGCCACAATGATGACAGTCGATAAATCTATTTTTTTATTAAATAGAACTATAGCTGCTTCATTTAGTAAAGCATCAAGACAATGTGGAATTTATAAGGATAATACAGAAAGAAAATTATGTATAGCAAAAGTTCAACTAGCGATTTCTATAACAAAGTTAAATAAATTAAAAGGTATATTAGCTCAATGTAATAAAGAAAAAAATGTAAACAAATGTAAAAATAAAGTCAATAAACATATTGAAAAAACTTCTAGAAATATTCAGATATTAAAAGATTCTATAACATCATATAAAAATCAATGGGAAACAGAAAAAAGAGAAGAAAGGTTAAAAGCGGAAATGAAAAAACAATCCAAACAAAAAACAAAATAAAAAATTTCTGATATCGTAAAAAACATAGAACAAAAATTAAAGTATATAATATTATGTACTTTAAATTACGAAATATAATTATCAGGAGGAATAAAAAATGATTTTAATGGAAGTAGCTTATAATTCAAGGAATGAAGATTTTGATTATCTTGCGGAATATTTAATTGAAAAACCTGGTCTTACATTAACTGAAGCAAAAGAACTTATTTTTCTTATTGAAGAAGATAAAGAATCTGTTTTAAAGAAAATAAAAGCTGGCGCGAGTAAAAAGCTTGCAAGTCTGAAAGCGTGGTATCAGAAACAGGCTGCTAGTTTAAAAGCGAAATTTACAGGCACTAAATTGGCACAGAAACTTGCAGAGTTGAAAAAAGCATATCAGAATAAACTAAGAATAGTAAAAAATGAAGCAGAATCTGCTGGCAAAAAAATATCAGGTCGCGCTTTCAGAATGAAAACTGCCGTAAAAGCCGCCTACAGAACACTTCCTAAAAAGGGTAAAGTTGGTCTCGCAATTGGTGCGGGTGCTGCAGGCGCTGCAGGTGTTGGTGCAGGTTTGGCCGCATATCGTGCAAAAAAGAAAAGACAAGAAGCTGTAGCAGCAAAAAAGAAATAAAGAGTTTTATTTTAGTAAACAACGCACTAGAAATTTCTTCTAGATATGACTAGTGCGTTGTTTATCCAACTTTAATAATTAAACAAAGAATAGAGGTAAAATGACATTACGAGATACATTTTCTAAACTAAAAACTACAATAGTAGGTACTAAAACATCCGGAATTGACTCCAAATTAGATAGCGCAGTTCGCGACATTATTGCATATAAATCAAATTCTGGAAGAAATGGTTATATAGATTTAATTAAAAGTTTAATATCCAAGGGTGGTTCATTAGATATTGGACAAAATGTAATGCAACAAGGCACTACTCCAGCAACATTTGGTCAAGGAGGAAGATTACAAAGATATGTTGCATATTCTGCAATAGTATCTCATATAAACTATTGTCAAAGAGCGTTAGATGTATTAGTAGATAACATTTTAGCTCCGGATGATATAACAAAAACATCATTAGAAGTAAACGCAAAATCTCAAAATGAATCAAATGAAAATGCAGAATCCAATGTTAAAGATGTGGAAGAAATTATTAAGAAATTAAAATTAGAAGAACGTTTGGATATGATAGTAAAAAATACTTTGGAATACGGGGATTTCTTTTGTGAAATAGCTGATTCAAAAACTGCATTGACGAGTAAATCATCATTCTTATCTGAATCTATTATTAATATCATAGAATATGAAAAAACAAGAACAAAAGAAGTCATAACAGAAAAATTAGAAGGAAAAGACATTAAAATTATAATGGATTTTTCAGCTCTTGATGATATTATTAACAATGATTCATCTAATAAAAAAGTTGTTAGTGATTTAGATGATAAGCAAAAAAGGAAAAAACTTAAACCCGAAGATTTACATTTACTTTTTTATGAACCAAGAAGAGTAGTTAAATTACAAAGTGATATTTTTCCGATTTGTTTTGGATATCTAATATTTCCTGCATCATTATTGTCGCCTGCTTTAATGGTACAGAACCAAACTGTAAATGCCATTTGTCAGTCAATTTTAAAATCAGTAGAAAGAAAAATTCCTGGCTTAAGCGACCAAAATGTTAATACAAGAGATCTTGAAGATATTGTTAGAAGTATGATTAAAGAAACAGATTTTACTAAAGCTATGAATATTAGATATGTACCGCCAGATAGAATGCAGCACTTTCAAAGACCCTCAACAAAGTATTATCCATATGGAGAATCAATATTTGATTCAGTACAATTTAATGCGAAAGTATTAATTGCTATGGAAACCGCCTTAGCAATTTTAAGATTAAATAGATCAATTGAAAAAAGAAAAATTGCTGTTGAAGTTGGATTACCAAGAGATGCTGAAAAGGCAATTGAAAAATTAAAAGAAGAATTTAAAAGACGAAAAGTTAGTCTTGATAGTTTTGGAAGTGTAGATACAATTGCATGTTTAAGTCTTGAAACAGAAATAAGATTAACTAATGGTAAAAAAATTACATTATCTGAATTAATTAAATTATTTAATGAAGGTCATCAATTTGAAATATATGCTTATGATCATAATACTGGAAAAATTGCGCCAGATAAAGTTGTATCAGCTAAAGTTACAGGAAAAAATGTAAAAGTAATGAAAATTACATTAGATAATAATGAAAGTGTAATTTGTACAGATGAACACTATTGGATGTTAAGAGATGGAACATATTTAATGGCAAAAAATTTAAAAGTAAATGATAGCTTAATGCCTTTAAATAGAAAATCAACAAAGAATACAACAAACGAAGGTTATACTTATGAAATGATTTATCAACCTGGTATTGGAAAATATGAATTAACTCATCAAGTATTTGCAAATTATTTAAACTTGTATGAAGATGGACAGAAAGAAGTTATACATCATATTGATAAAAATCCTAGAAATAATGATACTAAAAATTTAGTTGGATTAACAAGGAAAGACCATTCATATATACATTCAAATGAAGATGCTAATGGTGGAAATATTGGAAAAACACAAATTATAATCAAGAGAAAATGTATAATCTGCGGAAAAGAATTTGATGTAGAATATTTTTCTGGAACAAGTTGTTGTTCAGAGGAATGTTTTAGAAGCTACAAAAAAGAATATAGTAAAAAATCTTGGCAAGCAAGAATTGGTAAAAATGAATACGAAATTTTAAATATGAAATGTTTCTTTTGTGGTAAAGAAATAACAATATTTAAATCAAAATTTAATAAAATGAAAGAAATATATAAAAATATCAAATTAGTTTCTTGTGATGATCCAGAATGTAAAAAACAATTAGATTACGCTAAGAGAATAAAAAATACTAATTTAACTCCAATTGAATATGTGAATTGCATAATTTGTGGAAAATTATTTATCAAGAAAAAAAATAATGAGAAAATAAATTTTAATATTTGTAGTAAAACATGTGAAGGAAAAATTGGAAATGAAGTTAGATGGGGAAGATTAAAAATTGAAAAAATAAAAACAAAATGTATTCATTGTGGTAAAGAAATTGAAATAAGAAAAAGTTTATATGATTCAAGAATATTTCAATCATGTAATAATATGGATTGTGCCAGAAAAAATGCAGCATTGCATATTCTTTATAAAAAGAATAATAATAAATTATATTCTGATATTGAAACAGGAAATTGTATAATTTGTGGTAAACCTACAATATTTAATGAAAAGAAATCTGGATTTTCATATCATACTTGTGGTAGCAAAAGTTGCAGTTCTACAGTAATGCACAGATCATTTGGTAATAAGATTGTCCAAGTTCCTAGTAATACAGTTAATATGGTTATGAATCATAAGATAAAATCAATTGAATATTTAGAAGAAAAAATGGATGTTGGAGATATTCAAACAGAAAAGTTTCATAATTTTGGATTACAAGTTGGTGTTTTTGTCCATAACAGCCAAATTACAAGTTTTGAAGATATATTTATACCACAAAAAGATGGTAAAGCGTATGTTGACATTTCATCTATGACTGAAGGGATGGCAGATACAAGATCTAAAACTGATGAATTAAAATTTATTAGAGACTCAATAGTTGCAGGTCTTGGTGTGCCACCAGCTTTTATTGGTTTAGAAGACAATATGACTGCTAAAAATAATCTTAGTGAAGAAAATGTTATGTTTGCTAGAACAATTGTTAACCATCAAAAATATTTAACACACCAAAATCAAGAATTAATTGTAAAAATATATAATATTATTGATGTAGAAAAGTCGTTGACTATTTTAGACGATGTGGAAATTGCATATCCTGCTCCAAAATCTTTACAATTTGAAAGACAAGCATCTTATCTTTCAAATTTAGCTAATCTTGTAGAAACATTAGAAAGAATTGGTGTACCAAAAGAATGGAGTAAAAAGAAATATTTAACTAGTATTGATTGGACTGAAGTAGAAAAATATGAAGTTGAGGATAAAATAGATAAAGAGCTAAAAATAAATCCAGAAACTGGAGAAGATATGAGTGGAATGGGCGGCGGATTGATGGGCGGAGGTATGGGAATGGGTGGTACTCCAGCATTCTAAACCATTTTGGAGAATTATATAAATTATGAAAGTAAATAAAAAAAGCTTAGAAAAAGTTTTATTGAAACTTGAGCAGTATTACTCAAATATTAATGAACCAAAACCGTCTGATGGGGCAGAATCAGAAGTTGATGTGCCAAATGTACTTGATGACAAAGAATTTAAAACATCATTGCCATTAGAAGATATAGAAATTCAAGAACCAATTGTTAAAACTAAAAAAGGCAAAAATGTTTTAGGAGATCCAGTTAAACCAGATGATGCTGGAATTAAAGATATAGAAGTATTTGATAAAAGTGGTAATGAAATTAATGATTTAGAAGTTGATGACATACATGACTTAGATAAATCTGAACCAGAAGAAACTGTAAATGATTTAGATGATGTTAGCGAAGAATGTGAAACACCAGGTAATAAAATTAGATCAAAAAAACAGGGTAAGGGAAAAGGTAGAGGTAAAGGAAAAGGCCCTATTGGACTTCCAAATAATGAAAATAGAATTTTTGAGCAAGATGAAAAAGAAGATGAAGATGAAAATGAGATGGGAAAAATAGCTCAAGATAATATGGGAGAACAAAATCCAGCTTCTGGTGAGGATCCTAATATAGATCCTAATACAGAAAAACCTGACCCTAATGCTATGATGGGCGGAGATCAAGATTTTGATATAGGTGGTGAGAAACCTGATGCCACTGGTATGATGGGAGGTCAACAAGACCCTAATGCTATGATGGGCGGGGATATGGGAGCATTAGGAGGTATGGAACCTCCTGCTCTTAGTGCAGAACAAGTCGGAAAAGTTTTTGAATTAAAAAAGATTTATACTAGGTTATTATCCATTGAATCTCAGTTATCATTTTCATCTGATATTATTTTATTAAAGTTAAGAAAATTTATTAGTAAAGCAATTGAATTATTTGAAACTGTAATTTCAAATATAGAATCTTATAGAAAAGAAATTGATGATATCATTATTATATATTACGAATTTCTAAAAGAAGTTTATAGTATTATGAAACGGTATTATAAAATTAAAGAACGAGAAGATAAAAAAAAATAAGAACAAATAATAAATAAACTAATGAGGTTAAATAAATATGGATAAATTTATTATAGAATCCCCTATTCTGCAAGAAGCAGAAATAGTAAAGCAAAAAGCTAATAAAGCTATATACAGAATGGTACTTCAAACTTGTGATGAAGTAAATCAAAATAAAAGAATATATCCAAAAAAAGTATTAGTAGATGCAATGAAAAATGCAAGAGAAAGAATTAATAAAAAATTACCATTTGAAATGGACCACCCTTTAGTACAAGGAAATGAAGCATATGATGGAATGAGACAAACTACAGTTTTATTAAAAGAAGTATGTGGTTATATAATAGATTATGAGTTCAGGGGAAATTTGTTAATTGGTGAGTGTGAAACCGCGTCTACTAGACTTGGAAAAGACTTATTGGGAATGTTATTAGATAAGTGCATGCTAGGCGCCAGCATGAGAGGGTTAGCATCCCTCGAGCAAGAAAATGGTATAAATGTTGTGCAAGATCCATTATACATAATTACATTTGATGCAGTGTCATTACCTTCACATAAACAGGCAGTTGTAAATTTTAATGAGATGAGATTTGAAAATAAAAATCTTTTAACAGAATCTTCAATTTGTAAAACAAATAGTGGTTTAATTTGTGCAAATGGTGTTTGTTATCTTCCCGACTATTTTGACAAACTTGTAGAAACTAAAGTAGTTAAATTCTTTGAAAGATGGATATAAAGTAATGTTAAAATGTCAAGAATGTGGTAGAGAATTTCAAAACTATACAAGTCTTGGAAGTCATATTGGACAATCACATAGAGAATTAACAACAAAAGGTTATTATGACAAATACATGAAAAAAGATCCAAATGAAGGTATTTGTAAAAGATGTGGAAAACCAACAAAATTTGTGTATTTGACTGTTGGATATAATGAATGTTGTTCAAGAAAATGTTCAACAAATATTGTAGACTATAAAAAAAAATACAATAAAAATCAAATACCACAAATTTGTAGTTTTTGTAATAAAGAATTTAGAAATAAGATTTCTTTATCAAGACATATTGAAACATTCCATAAAGAAGAATCTAAAAAAATTAAAGAAGAACAAAATAAAAATAAAAAAATTAAATGTGAAATTTGTGGTAGAAAATTTAATGATTTAAGAAGTTTAGGAATTCATATTGGTTTGCTACATGGAGAAGGAAAGAGAGAAGTTGTAAAAGAATATTATGATAAATATCTAAAAAAAGATTCAACTGAAGGAATTTGTAAAACCTGTGGAAAAGAAACAAATTTTATTTTAATTACAAAAGGATATAACATTCATTGTAATACAAAATGTGCAAAATTAGATCCAGAAGTAGAGAAAAAAAGCCAAGAAACATGTTTTAAAAAATTTGGTGTAAGTAACTGGGGAAAAACAGAAGAAAATAAAAATTTAGCTAGCGAGAGAATGAAGAATGGAGCTGCTGCATATGCATTATCATTTGTAACAAATCCATCAAAACCTCAAATTGAATTATTTAATTTAGTTAAAGAGTTATATCCTTCAACAATTTTAAATTTGCCAATTAAATTTTTTAATAGAAATATTGATATAGCGATTCCTGAATTTAATATTGCTATAGAATATGATGGTTCATTTTGGCACCAAAATAAAGAAGAAGATGACAACAAAAGACAAAAAGAAATAGAATCTTTAGGGTGGAGGTTTCTTAGATATTGTGATTATATACCTTCAAAAAATGAATTAAAAAATGATATAAATGAATTAAAAGAAGAATTTATTAAAAACGATGAAAAAGCTGTAGTATTAAGTGAATACTTTTCTTTTAATTTTAATACATTTAAAATTGATAAAATTTTACAAGAGATAAAACTATGAATTTAACTACATATCTAAACTATATTAATGAACAATTTGGAGTTGCTCCTAAACCTTCAGTTCGAAAACCTCAAGCTTCTAGACCTACATCAACAAAAAGACTTCAACCAAAAACTCCAAAAGTTTCAACAGCTCCAGTAAATCCTCAGACAAAAAAACAACAATCAATTCCAAAGAATACACTTGACCAAATTAAGAATCAAGCAGCACAGAAAAATCCTAAAGCATATTTTAATTATATGTTATGGACAACTAAAATTTTAAAACAAGGTGAAATTTTTAGAAAAAAATGTTATTCTGATAATTGTGAGCAATTTGAAGCAGGAACTGGAGATAGAAGAATTTGTAAAGATAGATGTGATATTGAAACATGTAAAAAAGTAATTCAATTATTAAAAACATCTATCTCAAAATGTAGTCAATCACAACAACCAGATAAATGTAAAGTTAGATATATGCAATTAATTCCTTTATATCAAGATAAGTTAAATAAGATTTCAAAGAAGTTTATAGAAGCAGAAAAAAGAAAACAAAAATCAAATTTACAAGTAGGATAATAGGAGAAAACAAAATGAGTAAAGAAAAATTACAAAAAATAATTACAGAAAATTTTATCAATGGAAAGATTGGAGTTAATAAGTATATAAAAATGAGCGAAAAAGTTGAGAATATTTCTGAAAAAAAATCTGAAGAAATTATAACAGAAATTAATTGGAAAGCCGTTGCAGTTGTTGGTGGAGTATCATTGATGGCGTTGCTTTCAATATGGGCGGAGATTATGGATAGAAAGAAACGATTTAATGAAGAGTGGAAAAAATGTAAGGATAAATGTGCAAAAATTTATGAGCCTAAAATAAAAAAAGCAAAAAATCTTGAAGATGAAGATGATATCAGTGATATAAAAGAACTATATGAAAATTGTAAAGATAAATGTTCAGATATATATTATAAAAAACAAGAAGAATTAAAAAAGAAACAAATAGAAGTTAAAAATAAAATCAATAAAGCGAAAGCCGAGATAAAAAGAAGAAAATCCTTAGCCTCAAAAAAGAAATAATTTTAAAAAAGGAATCAATAATGGGAATAGTGATTAAAGATTTAAACACACTTAAAGACTTTATAGATGAAGAAAAATTTAATGGTAAAACAATCGTATTTGGTAATGGCTGTTTTGAATTGTTACATGTTGGTCACATAAGATTTTTTAAAGAAGCTAAAAAATTAGGACATGTTTTAATTATTGCAGTTAATTCAGATTCAGCCCTTTCAGAATTAGGAAAAAGAAAAGAAGTAATAATTCCAGAAGATGAAAGACTTGAAATATTATCTGCAATTAAGTATATTGATTATGTAACTGTTATGAATGATTTAACTTCAGATAAACTTTTATTAACATTAAAACCTCATATTAATGTTAAAGGTCCAGATTATACACAAGATAAAGTATTAGAAAAAGATACCATTAAATCTTATGGTGGAAAAACTGTAATAGTTTGTGAAGGCAAGAAACATCATTCAACAAGTAATATGATTAATAAAATAAATAATCAAAATAAACAATTTATTTGTCCTAAAAATAGAGGAGTAAATAGATATGTATAAAGAAAAATTACAAAAAATAATAATAGAAAGTTTTATATTGGATGAAATTGATATTATTAGTTATATTGACTTAACAGAAAGTATTGAAAATTTATCAGAAGGTAAAATACAAGTTATTAAAAAAGCTCTTGCGTTATCTAAAAAAATTACATCATTAAATAAAATAATTCCATTTAGGAAAGCTAAAATTTCTAAAATGGTTCCTGGACCAGCTAAAGATAAAGCCTTAGCTCAAGTTCAAAAATTAGAACAAGCTAATAATAGACTTAAAAAAATAAGAACAACGTTGTATGTAGGCGGAATCTCAACAGCAGTAGGAAGTGGAGTTGTTGCAGCTACTAAAGCTTAAAAATTTAGAAAATAATGAAAGGTTATATTGAATATGAAAATCACGCAAATTGAAAATGCAATGACAGTACAAAAATTTAAGAATAAAGAAGATTTTTGCAATAGATTAATACAAGAAGTATTGATGTTAAGTAAAAATAGTTTATTTCATAAAAAAAATAAAAAAATTGAAGATTTAAGTAAGTATAAAAATAAGTTAATTAGTAAAGAAAAAAAATTAGATTCGTTATTAGAAAAATCAAAAAGTATAAAAGAAGATTTAAATAATAAAATTAATTTATTAGTTGAGGATAATGTTAAATATAAAAATAGATTGTTAAATAATCTTCAGGTGGTAGAATAAAATGAGAATTCTTGAAACTGAAATTAATGATATTCCTATATTAAGTGCTAAACAATCAAAATTAAATTTAGCTGATAATGTTATAAATTATATACAACCAATTTTTAGTAAGGATTATAAAAATAAGATACAAGAAATTAAAAATTTAAAAGAATTAGTCGATAAAAAACAAGAAAAAATTAAACAAGAAAAAGTTGAATTATCTAATTTACTTAAAACTTTTTCAAAGAAAAGTAAAGAACAAGAATTACTTAATAAAATGGATAAGTTAATACAAACTGGTCTTATTCAACACACAATGAAAGAAGAAATGATAAATTTATTAAATTCCTTTGAGAATATGGAAGAAGAAAAAATAACTAATTACTTAAATGAAGCTATAAGAGTAATTAGCCAAAAATTTGCTAAAAGTTAATTCTCTGCCATAAAACACCTCCTTGTTTTTATTCAAACCTCCCTCCCAGATGGCGATTGCCTAAGCTGTCTGGGAGGACCTCCGTTTACATTTTTACATAAGTTAACTAAGTTTGTTTCTTGCTCAGTTTAGAAACAAACTTAGTTAAAAATACTTTTAGGAATAAAACTGATTTGTAATTTTTAATAGAACATATATCAAATAGTTGTACCCACACTTAAATTAAAAAAAATAATTACGGGAGGTAATTAAAAAAATGAAAGAAATTTTAATGGAAGCATATCGGATGACAAAGAAGGAAACTGGTATTGATCCTTCTAAACCAGGTAATCTAAAGCAAGTATTGACTGATGATAAGGCGTTTAACGTTTATGTTAAAGGTCTTGCTGAATCAATTGAAAGTAAGAAAGACAAGGAAAATTTTATAATCCTTGCTGAGAACACCAGAGTTAATTTACTTGAAAATTCTATGTTTCAGATAAACCCTTACGAATCTCTTACTCTTCCTATTCTCCGTGTTTTCTATCCTAAACTTATTGCTAAGGAAGCAGTAACAGTTTCACCTATGGATAAACCTGAATGTGTAAAAGCATTTATTAATGCAACATTCTCTCCTGCCAATTCTGCAACTGAATACACAGCACCAGTAACCGGGACTGATATTTCTGGTGGTCCTTCTATTGGTACTCCAGTGGCAGCGACTATGCCTGTTCCTAGCACTGCGTATGATGTTCTTGGCGCAATGTCTCTAACCACAACTCAGGCACACCTTGAAAGAGATTTTCAGATTACAGGTGTTTCAGCTGACGGTACTGCATTTACTGATGTTTCTATAGTACCTGCAGTTGAAGGTCATTTTTCTGGTTCAGTAACAATTGGTGCAACAACTGACGTTATCTCAGGTAAAGTTGATTATTTGAATGGAACTGTTGTGGTTTCTTCTGCAACTGGATTGGTAACTGAAATTAAGTACCAGGTTACTTGTTCTCTTGAGGAAAATAGAGTCAATCCTTCTATTAAACTCAGCGTTGATAAGATTCGTCTTTATGCCAAGGATCGTCAGATCAGTGCAAACTGGACCATAAATATGGAACAGGATATGCGTGCATTATTTGATGTTTCTATGCAGGCAGAAATTGTCAACCTTCTTGGCCAGCAGATTGCTCTTGATATTGACAGGGAAATAATTCAGGCACTTATCACTGCAAATACAAGGCTAAATTCCACAAGCCATACTGGTTCTTTTAATCGTACCCCGCCTGCAACTTATACTTGGGGTGCAAAATATTGGCACGAAAATATCACTCCAGTTCTGAATCAGCTTTCAGCTCAAGTTTATACTGACACCAATATTGATGCTGCAAATACAATTCTCGCAAATCCACTTGATGTTGCAATTCTTGAAGATTTGAATGGTTTCGCTTATACCGGCACATCTTCAGGTGATGGTGATCTTGGTTATCGTACAGCAACAGTTGCTGGTGGTAAGTGGAGAGTTCTTACAAGTGCTGTGGTCACGCAGGGAACTATGGTATTAATATACAAACCAAGCGATGAACTAAAAGCTATTTACTTCTATTCACCCTACGTTCCTGCAGTTTTACATCCTTTCCCACTTGGTTACACACCTGCACTTACCATTCTTAGTCGCTATGCTTCAGCTTTAGTTCGTTCAAATGGTATAGCAACTCTTACAATTGGTGCTTAATTAACTTTTAAACAAAAAAATAATAGGACCCAGATTGAGTAATCTTTCTGGGTCCTATTTTCCGTTCTAATTGTTTTTTAGGGTAAATTTTGTATATGAATATATTTTTACTTTTTATTATGAATTGAAACAAAAAAAAGAATCTAATTTCAGATTCTTTTTTTAATTATTATATTCATTATTTTAATATTGACCCTCATACCCGCATTCACAACATTCATTTGGTCTTCCGCAAATAAGACAAGTTATTTCACCATTGTCTTCTAGACATCCGTTTAACATAAGTTGTAAGGATTCTCCGATGGTTGGGTTTAACTCTTCTAGAGTTATTTTACCATCTAAAAATTTTTGTGCAGTATTTATATCCATATTGTCTTCTCCTTAATTCTTTTTTATTTAAAGTGGTGCGGGGCAGGGATTGAACCTACATGGACATTCTGTTTCAATGGTTTTAGCTCTGCCCAGAATGTAATAACCTTAGAGCGATTAGCGTCTACCCATTCCGCCACCCGCACCATTTGGTTAATCTTATTTACCAATATTCAGGATATGCATCGTCATAATCGTTTCCGTACTCCAAAAAACCTCCGCACGTCATACATTCATCTATTTCAATTTCTTCTTCAGTGACCTCTCGACCACATATAGCACAATACACTCCTGTTGTTTCAGTTAACATAATTGCCTCCAACTAATTAATTAGATTCTTTTTGTTTTTCAATTATTAAATTATTTATTATATTTTCAGCACGCATAAGGTCTTCCTTGTCTACTGAAAATGATTTCCTTTTTTCTACAAGAACTTGTGCATAAATTCTTGTTTTTAACTTCTGTAATTCTTCTATTGACATATTTTTTACTTCATCTGATATTATCATTTATTCCTCCTATATTTAAAATAACCTCCCACGTTAGGCCCGAACTACGTCGGACTCCCTTCTGTCAATGCAAAGAATGACTTAATCGGGGTCTTGGACACCACAACCCATCATTCTAGTGGTACAAGTGGCTATTATTTTTTTTAATTTTTTGTTTATTTCTTAATCGTCGTCCACTCGGAAAAAAGATGATTTATCAAAACTTTTTATACAGCCCATACAAATACTAATATCAAGAAAGTTATATCTTCCTTCATTACAAGCGATTGCTTTTTTACATTTATTGCAATAGGTTACTTTTGGACATTTTCCTTTACAATCTCCATATAAAAAAAATGGAAGTCTGACATTGTTTCCCATCTATATTAACGCAATTATTCGCAATTTTATTCTTCAAAATGAACTCCTTTCTAATTTTAATTTTTGGTGAGACAATGAATATAAAACAAATTCATTGTCTCACCAGATTCTGTTAAGGTTTACTTTTGCAAGAGCATGCATCATGTCATATAGCCTCGCATTAACGAAACCCTACGCTACCCCGCAGCACACCACTCTTGCGTTACCATACGTAACTCGATCCCACTTCGCTTCTCAATAACAACACTTCCCTTTACCACGTACCACGCCACTTCGCCTTTACATAAATTTACAACACACCGCTCCACATTTACATTACTTTTGCGCCTCATTACTACACTTTGCACAACTTTACCTTCGCGAATCATCACACCGCTCCGCTTCGCCTTTACAACACTATAATTCACGTCACTATACTATACCTTTGCGCGACCTCACCTAGCGCGACTTCGCTTTTGCTTTACCTTGTAATCACTCAAATTAATGAATGTTACAAATATGACTGGGAAGGAATTAAACATTTTTCCTTCCCAGTTATTTAAAACTTAATCTTCTTTAACGACTTCTTTGTAGACAAATCTTCCGTAACTTCCATTACGAAACTGACCAAGCCCGCAGTACTGACCGTACTCGAGAAACTTCTCGATCATTTCCATGGTTAACCACTTGTTCGGCAAAACTCGAATTTCAATTTGAAACTTTAATCCTGGATTAATATAATCCGACTTTGCTAAACAAACCCGTGAAAAACCCGTTCTTTGATCTTCTGCACGCAACGGTCTTTCGATTATACCATCTGGCTCTTTGACGTTGAGAATTATGTTACGCGGAAAGACAAACACGTATTTATCTATCCTTCCTTTGACGTCATAAATTCCAGCTGGATCGAATAGAAACTGCATTCCTGCTCCAGCACTTTTAAGAAAACCACGGATCTGGTAGTCCATCAACATTAGTCCTTTTTCCGGATCCGTATAAAAGCCAGTGTAACCTTTTTCTTCCTCAACAATGTCTGGAATCTCGTCGTCTCCATTAACTTCTGTTGGACGTTTTGATCCAGTATATTTATCAAAAACGTCCTGGTTTTTCGCAATGGTTCCTAACATTGCAGTTGTGGTTTCTACTTCAAATACCTTTGAAACAATTGCACTCGCCAACGCCTTTTTCTTCTCTTTTTTCACTTTTTCCTCTTCCATAATTCCTCTCCTTTTTTAATTAGTCCTCATTAAAAATTATTATACAATTACTATTTGGAGTTCCACACATATTATCAATATTACAAGTACAACCAGTTTCATGACGAAGACCAGATACTCTAATTTTAATTAGGATTTCTTTGATGGTAAGTTCTTGAAAAAGTATGTCAAGGTCATCGTCATTTTTAAGGAAAACACAAAAATTAGAGTACATTTCTAAGAGAGATTTTAAGTTTTTCAATTGACTTGTACCTCCTACTCAAAGCTAATTGCATCTAACATATTGGATCCTTTCACTTTTTGTGCATCCCATAAACGGGCCAAAGCTTCTTTTGTAACAAAACCCATTGGAAATAATTCCGTTGCCATTGCGCGAATTGTAATCGGCTCTTGATATTGTAATTGGTGGTGTTTCAAGTAATATAAATACATAACTATATTACCAGGTATTCCATTTGATAAGAAGGAAATGAGCATAAGACTAGGATCATTTATCTTCAGATGAATTGATTCCGCTCTGGTTTTGGCAACTTTATAAGAAAATTCCATAAAATCTGGGATTGGTATTTCTTTATCAGGAGTGAGCTCCAACCTTCCCATTATTAAAAAGATTTTAGCCAGATCAAGAGACATCTCTTCTTTATCTTCATTTTGAAACTTCTGTGCCCAATTTTCAAACTTTTCTTGAAATTCTTTCATAGTTAAACTCGCCTCCACTCTTTTTTATTTTATTTTTTTACATTCCTTACAAAACATTTTTGCAGGTAAAGGTCCGTAATATTCTATTGTTTTATAAAAATTTTTTTGACATCGAGGACAAATACAAAGTGTTTTTCGTCTCCTTGATTTGAAAATATCATCTTCATACCTTTTTGTATTCTGAGCCATTTGATATTCCTTCCTTCTGCATTAAATTTATGGCTAACGTGGAAGGATTCGAACCTTCATTTCTGGAGTCAGAGTCCAGCGTCCTGCCGTTGGACGACACGTCAATTGTTTACTTAAAAAAATATGTGGTTGTCCGATCTTGATCATCTTTCATTTGTAACTTTATTAAACTAGATAATTCAAGTTTGAATATTTCCTTATTTTGGATATTAAAGTTTATACTTATACTATCAAAGTCATCATCCAATTTTATAGTTAAGAAACCATTATAAGCATTACAAAATAACTTTTTCATTGTTCCTCTTTTGAAAAATGGTGGGAGAGACGGGACTTGAACCCGTACAGAATTTAGTTCCGAGGGATTTTAAGTCCCTTGTGTCTACCAATTCCACCACTCTCCCACTATACACTTTACTTCTTAGTTGCTACTTCAAAAAACGATCTCATTGGGTCCCCCAAAAACGGGTTTGAACAAAACCTCTGGACTATGTCAAATAACTCAACTGACGTAATACCCAACTCAGTCGGGATCTTTTCCTCGACTTCCTTCTGAATCTTATCCTCTTCCCAACTGAATTCCTTAAGTAAATAAATTATTACTTCTTCTGTAATTCGAGGTTCATAAACCCTATTCGGATTTATGTCATCATAGCAATAGATTTTGTCATTGGAACTATATTTAATGACCACATCCCTGTGATTTATGACGCCTCCGCCCTCGTACTTAAAAATTGGGGTCGGACAAAAATCCTTTGTGATATGAACTCCGCAACGGTGGTTTGCCAAAATAATCGCCAATGCCTGAAACAGCCGATAGAACTTTGCAGCCTTTTTAATTAACTTCTCCATTTTTCCCTCCAAAATAATTTTATTTATCCAAAAATTAATATATGTATTATTCTGTTATATACTTAAAAATTTTTGAAATAATTCATCATAACTAATAATAGGTACACCAAGTTTTTCTGCATTTTTCATCTTTCCACTTTTAGAATCTGGATCATTTGTAACTAAATAATTTGTATTTTTTGAAATACCCTTTACCTCGCCACCTTTAGATTCAATCATACTTTTAATTTTATTTCGATCTAAAGGACCCTTACCAGTCAACTCAAATAACATTCCATTTAAACTTTGACTCATATTATCCTCCGTTATAAATTCTAAACCGATTAATTTTAAATAATCATATAGTTCTTTATAATTAGTAATATTGTCAATAAAAGTTTGTGATGTAATATTTCCTAATCCAAGTTTAGTTAAATCTTTTATTTCAAATAATTCATCAATTGTAAATTTTTTACATAATTTTCTTGATAAAGTTTTACCTATCATAGGAATTCCTAATGCATGCAAAAGGTTCTCAGGTTTAACCTTTAAAGTTTTCTTTACTTCAGATAGGATCTTTTCGGCTTTTTTCTTGCCAAAACCTGGTAATTTTTCGAGATATTCTTGAGTTAAACTATACATCTCTTGGATTGATGTAATTCCTATGTTTTCAATAGTCTTATCCGACATACCTTCACAACCCATTGAAATAAAGAAATGAGCTACATTTTGAACATTTTTATGAAAGCATTTTGGGTTCATACAAATTAATTCTTTGCTTTTTAAGATAACAGGACCATTACAATCAGGACATGATGTTGGAATATTAGAAAAAGTAGATATGAATACTTCAGTCACATAAGGAACAACATCACCAGATCTCACGACTCCAATTTCCGAGTCCTTTCCAATAGAATTTACATATATATATTGTGCATTAAATCCAGTGGCTCTTGATACAGTAACACCCATAATCTCAGTTGGTTCAATTAATATAACTGGTTTGATATACCCCATTCTAGTTACATTCCATTCAACATCTATGACTTTACATCTAATTGCTTCTTCGTTTACTTTAAATTTTACTTTATTTTTTGGAAATTTAATATTTTCCCTTATAGACTTATTAAATGTTAATACTAACCCATCAATAATATATGTTGCATTTTCTTTATAATTAAGTAATGTTTCGGACAAAAGATTTGGAAGTTCTGGAACATTTTCATATAAAATATAATTAGGAATTCTTAAATTTAAATTTTGAATATATTCTAATCTATCAATTTCTAAAGGAATATTATTTGGACATTCTACCACTTCATAAAAAATTGCTGATAAGAGTTTAAGATCATTTGGGTTAATATCATCTCTTCTTAATAAACCTGTAACACCATTTCTTCTATTTTTAAAACTAAAATGTTCATGTAAATTTCCTTCTAGAAGAACTTCGCCTCTTAAGGTAATTTTTCCTTTTTCAGAAATTTGTGGAATAAAATATTTTGCTTTTTCTAAGATATCTTGACCTTCTTCTTCATCACCTCTTGACGCAGCAAAAATTAATTTTCCATCTTGCCAGGTTACTAAAATTGAATTACCGTCTAATTTTTCTGAAGCAACTATTAAATCATCATTTTTATTTGCCCAATCTTTAACTGAATCAACGTCAACTTTTTGTAACCCACCCATAACAAATGGAAGTTTAATTGTTTTATATTCACTTTTAAAGCCCACTTGCTCAAAGTATGGATCATTCGGGAATTCCTTTTTTGCCTCAGATTTTAATAAATCATATTCAGTATCAGTTAGTGAACTTTTTCCTGATTCAAAATATAATTTATCATATTCCTTTAGTTGTTCTATTTTGTTCATTAACGAACCTCCTTTATTTTTAAATAATATATGTAGTATATGAAAATAAACAAAAAAACAAAAATTTGAACAAAAAATGCTAAACAATTCTAATACTAGAGTATTAGAATTGTTTTTTAATTTGTATTTTTATTTAATTTTTGTGGATTAAACAAAAACAATTTTATTTTTATTTTTATTTTTGTTTGTACGATCTCCACGTGTCCCCCTTGCTAGATTGTAATAATGGCAAGATACATCTGAATTCAAAGCTTGATAATCACCACCTTTCATATTAATTTTTTACTTTTAATTAACTAAAAAATTCACCGCCTTTCATTTTTAAGCTTTTAATTTTAATTAACTTCTAAGTTCACCTCCTTTTTTAATTAGGCCCTCCCCCACGTCTATCTTTTAAAAAAAGAGTAGGCGTGACACATGCAGCTGGGGGGGACCTGCATTGTGTTTTAACACACATGCATCACAACCTACCCTTTACTTATTTATCAAAAATTAATATATATAGTTATAAAAACTATATCTAATTTTAAAAAATAAAAGAAAAAATAATGATAAAACTTTGGGTTGGTGGAGAGTTATAAAAATTCCACCAACCCAAACATAACTATCGCTTTTTCCCCTTCTGATTCTGAATATCTTTGTCATAAGCAGTCAGCAGCTGGTTACAAAGTTTTTCTAAATTACCAGGTTTCTGGTAATATTCCCAGATTCTGTAGAGTACATGTTCCTGAAAAAGCATTTTCTCCATCTGCGCTTCTTCAGGTGTTCTAGCCTTTGCAATAGACTTGCCGCTGGCGTGAGCTTTGATGACACCAGTGATGTAGATGAATTCGTGTTCCTTTGGTACCACATCTAAGTTACTGATGTCTTTGCTGATGATTATGTGTTGAAAAAACCTCATCATCTTGTACTTATTCTCAGCGAGAAATTTCCGTTTCTCTTTGTCAAGAATGGTACCATTCTTGATGATATTGTCCATGTCCTTCTCACTTAGTACCACGCTGATGTAATCGTCGAGGAATTGATTCTTGGACATTGAATCCTCAAACCCGGTTGTCATTTTGACGAATGCTTTATGGTTTACAAAGGAATCATACTTCGTCGCCGAAAAACCAATGGAATAGAAACAGAACATAATGACCAATAACGTAAGAGCAATAATTTTTTTCATGTTGAATCTCCTTTTAGTTTAATATTATAATTCTAATTTATTTCATATTAATATATATAGTTTTTTACAGGAAAACTAACAAAAAAATAAGAATTTTTGTTAATTAGAAGAGTGTGTTATATATAAATATATAACACACTCTATTTTTTTTACTCATACTTTATAACATATGGATATTTATCAATCGTATAAAATATATTTTTAATACCTGCATACTCAATGTATTTCATACAATTGATGCAAGGTTTACTCAACCTAAGTTGCCCACTTTTATTTATTCTTACAACTAACATGCTACATCCCTTTAAATCCATTCTTGCTTTAATAATAGCATCCACTTCTGCATGAACACTATATGGAAATCTTTGGAATTTTGGATGCAATTTTTTTACAGATTTTTGAGACGTATTGTAACCTTTTGATAAAATTGTTTTTTTATCAAATATAATACAACCAACTTTATGTTGATGGTTACTTTTCTTTGCCTCCTCTATTGCTAATTTTATTAATTTATTTGAAATAATCATTTAGCTAATTCCATTCCAAATAAATGAACATGATCACATTCAGGACAACATATAATTTGGTCTCCTGCTTTAGCACTAGGACCTATTAATGACGCTATGATTTTTTCATCTTTGTCAACGAATATAAATTGATTTGGACAAAACATAGATATATTCGGTAAAGCAGAATCCAATTTAAGTTTTTCACCAGGAATTATTTTCTTACATTTATCACATATGTATTTTTTTCCTTTTACAGATTCAGAAAATAACAACTATACCTCCTGTTTATCTTAAGAATTCATCAAAATTCCAGAAAAAGCTTTCTGATACACCTCCATTTCTAAGTATGTAATCAAAAACTCCACCAATTAACGTACCGTCTTCATCACCAAAAACACAACGTTTTGCTTCTCCTGGTTCAAATTCGATATTATGATCAATTGCACTCTTTATCAGATTTTCTTGAGTATATATCGGATTTGATTTATACCAATCATACTCTTCTTTAAAATCCTCAATGAGTTGCGGGTTTTCTTTTACAAAATCAACCAGATCTTTTTTTGTATCTGATTTATTTTTAATTATAAAAGATGTGCTGCTTGAGTTAGTTACAAAATCCATTTTTATTTTCATCTTATTTTCCTGCGAATTGATCTGCATCACATGTTTTTTTACGAGCAACAAATTTATCAGTTACTGAACACTTTTTGTCTTTTCTTTTTTTACAATTTTTACATATTCTTTCTTTGTCCATTTTTAATCTCCTTTTTCATTTTTTTATGAATTTTCCATGCTTCTGCTTCATCTTTTTCATATTGAATTTTATCTTTAATTATTTTTTCTTCTTTTAATCTGTAATCATATCCATTTATAAAATCTCCTATACACGTATGAATATTAAGTAATGTAGTTGTATATTTTGACCAAGATTTATTTAGGACAAAACACCAATTATCAGTATAAGAAATATGCTTATCTGTATTATCTATAATTCTGTGGGAACTTGAACTATGTTGTATTAGAGTAAAATCTTTAACTGCTTCAATTTTTAATTTTAAGTTTTCTAAGGTATGACTACTAAATAAAATAAACTCATTTTCTTGCATGAATTACTCTTTCTGATTGTAATCCTTTTTCCCAGGTACTTCCTGATGCTTGAACTTCATCTAAATCTTTTTCTAATTGATGATTTTTCATTAATTGATCTAAAGCGATTCTAGCAAATTTAGCCTGTCTGTCAGATCCAAAAGAGCCAAAATTCAAATATTTGTAAATTAATTGCATTGTTTCTTTAATATCATTACTTTCAATATTTTTTAAGATTTTATCAAATCTTTTATACCATACATAATCCTCAACTCTGTTTTTCATTCTTTAATCTTTCCTCCTCCTCTTTTCTAAATCTTTTTAAATAATACGCTGCGCTAGAACGAGTTTCTCCAGTGAGATAAGGTTTACCATTTTTGAATACTGCCCATGAATATAAATCATCGCCTTCATATTTTTTCATTGTGTATTTATTTTTTGTCATTTTTCATCCCCATCTTTAAAATTATTTAGAACAAATATTAAATTTACTTTAGAAAAGGAAAAATAAACATGGAACATTATGATGAAAAGGGAATGGTAATTTGTCAAGAATGCAAAAAAGCTTTTCACTTAATAACTAAAAAACATTTAATGAAGCACCATAATATTACATTATTAGAGTACAAAGTAAAATATTTAGATTTTCCTACTTGCAGCAAATCTTTCTCTGCAAAACAAAGATTAAAAAATGTAAATGTCTTTAAAGTACCAACAGATACAAGTGATAAGCTCATAGATGAACCAACTAAAGAAGAAATTAAAATTGAAGATTTTGGGTCTATAGAAATTGATAAAATTCCTAAAGTACCAAAAGAATATGCAGAAACAGTTTCAAATTTTATAGAAGAAGTTAAAGAATTTACTAAAGATTTTGATTCAACTTATCCAAACCCAAATAATATTATTCATAAAGATAAAATAAAATTTTTGAATTTTTTATTAATGTATTTTGGTAATGATGTAAAAAATTCTTATTTTGTAAACAAAATGACTAAAAATGGTTCTATAGAAGAAAGATTAGTTACAGATATAGCAATCGTTAGTTTAAAGATTAACTTTGAGTTTCCTGGTACTTTTTGGCACAATATGGATATACCTAAAGTAAATAGAGATTTTAAACTAAAAACAATGGGGTGGAAAATTATTGATATTCCAGGTCCAAAACCAAGTCTCTCTGATTTTAAAGAAATTCTTAAAAAAAATAATCTGATTTGATTACTTCCATAGAACAAACATTCATATATCAATTACTCTGATACAATTACTGATTTACTTTCGGGAGAGATACTTTGTTTAGTATCTCTCCCATTTTACCGGTGTTTTATAAAGTATCATATTTTATAATTTCAGTTCAGCACTTTTGTTTTTAAAATATATTTCAGTTTCTTCATTTACTTTATCTCTTATATTATAATATTGACTATTTGACTCAGTAGTCATATCTTGAAATTTGTCATATAAGGAATCAATTAAAATATTTCTATAATCTTCGCTTAAATTTTTTGCTTCAATTTTACCATCTTCATACCATTCTAATATTTCCTGTACATCATTTAAAATATGTAATAATTCGTTTATTATTTTATTATTACAAAAATTATTACTATAAAAATATATCAAATCCTCTAATGAACATGAATATTTATTATCATGCCATTGAGTAAAGCCCCCATTATAAACTTGGTTATCTAAGTCATCAAATATTACTGCATATAAATAAATCAATCCTAATTCATCTTCCACCAAGTTTAAAAAAGAATAATATTTTAAGTTAGATTCTTTTTCCCATAGTTTATAAGCTACTTCTCTTAATTGTTTACGAAATTTGAAGCCTTCATTTTCTTGCACTATAAAACCTCCATAACATTATTTTCTATAATTTAATATATGTAGTGGAAGTATTAATATCTAATTTGTTTCCATCTAATATTGATAAAAACTTAGAACAAAAAATAAAGATATGTAAAGGTGTTAAATGATTAAATGTAAAATATGCCAAAAAGAATTTGATTCATTAAATTCGTTAGGACAGCATTTAGCACATCCAAAAATTAAAAAAAGCCATAATATAAAAGGAACTAAAGATTATTATGATTTGTTTTTAAAAAAAGATCAAAATGAGGGTATTTGTAAAATTGAGGGGTGCAACAACAATACAACATACATAAACTTAATAGTTGGATACCTAAAATATTGCTCTCATAAATGCTATAACCTTGATCCAGAAATTAAAAACATAAGATCTGAGAGTAATAGAAATAGAAAAGTAACAAAAGAAACAAGGTTAAAAATGAGTAGAACAAGAATTAAATTATGGAGAGTTCCTAACTCACAATATAAAATGTTGGACCCAGAATTACAAAAAATAAAAGGACAAAAAGTTAAAAATCTTTGGAAGTTAAGAGATATAGATATGTTTAGTTCATACGGCATGATTTGGTCTATAAAAACAAGTATAAATATGAAAAGAGCCTGGGCCGACCCAAATAGTTTTTGGAGAAGTAAAGAATTTATAGATAAAGTTACACCAGGAAGAAGAAAGCATATGTTAGATGGTGGGGCGGCATATTGTAATTCATTTATCCAAAATCCATCAAAACCTCAAGTAGAATTATATAATCGAATTAAAGAAATATACCCTGCTGCAATTTTAAATTATCCTTGTTATGAATTAAATTATAGTTTGGATATTGCAATTCCAGAATTAAAATTATGGTTTGAATCAGATGGATCTTATTGGCACAAAGATAAAAAAGAACAAGATTCAAAAAGACAAAAAGAAATTGAAGATTTTTTAGGTTGGGATTGTATTAGATATATAATAGATTCTATAGGTCAAGTTCCTTGTTTAAAAACAATAAAAGAAGATATAAAAAGTATTAAAACGGAGATTAAAATAAATGGCTAATATTTATCCATTAACAACAACAACTGTAAGCCCATTTGCCGAATATAACAGCAATATTGTAAATCGACTCACGAGAATGGTTACCCTTGGAGAGAATTGTATTAAAGGGACACATTCATGTGAGGTAGAGATAGATACAACTTCGCCCACAACCTGTTTAACTATTTCTGAAGGCACTTTCTTTAAAGATGATTGTATTCATTCAATTGATGCCGAGTTTAGCGTTGATATGTCTGAAGAAGACTTCTATGCTGATCCATCTGGTGGTTATTGGAATGAGGCAGGGTATTATTTAATTGCTGCAGATTATACTTATACGAAATCAAAACCCGCACCAAGAGTTTCAATTAAAATTTTTAAACCAACACAATATGCTTTATTAAATACTGGGTATTTATTCTTAAAAGCAGTTCTTGTTGCATTTAATGGCGTTGGTTTTGAAATTGTTTCTGTTCATGATTATTTACCAACTAATCCATTAGTTAGAAGAACTTATGCAAAAATGTATATTGATTGTGAAGATACTCTTCCTACTTTTGTAACTTCTAGAGATGAAGGCAGAATTATATACACAAGAGATAATGAAGGTATTTATTTTGGTCAGTCTGGAAGATGGGAAGCAGTTCAAGCAATTAGAGATGAAATTGATACAATAGCATGTACAGTTGGTCAATTAGCTTATTTAGGTTTAGATGGTGCAGTTTATCCTGCAATTGCAAATTCAAACGCAACCTTAGCATCTTGTGTAGTTTTACAAGTTGGATATAGATCTGATGGATCAGGTCAGGTCAGACTTTATGGTGTTGCTGACAATGTTCCAGTCGAACCTGGAATAACTGTGGTTACTGGAGATGGATGTTATTTATCTTCGAATACACCTGGATGTATTACAAATCAAATTCCTGCCAATTTTACTCAATATGTTGGTAGGTCTATCACAGATTCCACAGGAACAGATACCGTAACCTTATGGTTCCAACCTGGGTCCGGAGGTATGTCATCTGGTTCTTCCCTATATGATTATTATCAAGATTTATTAATTACTTCTATTTTCTTAAGAATGTCAATGGATGCTTTTATTAACTCAGATTACATAGATTTGGTTAATACCACAGCAGCACTAGACACAGTCAATTATGAAATTGATGGTGAAAATGGAGAAGTATTTCAATCTTTAAATTTGACAGATGTAAGTTCTGTTGGATATGATGGTACATGTATAACCGCATGTATGGTTTGCGCTCAAGGAACAGTTCAATCAGTCCAAAATTGGTATATAAGTAATAATGGTGCAGACGCAACCCCAGATTGGGAACAAGTTAGTTTAAATCAAATTCATTATTTCTCAACTGATTATGTAATGGTTACAGGACCATCATCTGGTTCTGGGTTGACCATTGGAGAATTAGTGGAAGGAGGAACTTCTGGTTTTAGTGGAACTGTAATAATGGATTATTCCACAGATGGAACTCCTCATTTATTAATTTATGATATAACTGGAGCTGGATCATTTACAGTCGGAGAAACTTTAACAGGTTTAAGTTCAGGTGAAACTGTTGTGGTTGCGGCTGGTTCATATAAAAGAGATATAAATTATGAAGATTTAAGAGTTAAATGTGAGTTTACAGGAACAGGAACAATTGAAGATTATGGTGTTTTATATGAAATAAACTCGGCAATCGTTGAAACTATTCCAGAAAATGCAAGAAATATCGATACACTATACGCAGATTTATATACAATTCCAAGTCAAGACAATGATGGATTAGCAAATTTAACCACCCCAATAGAAACATGTAAAACAAATTTACAAATATTTGTTGGTTCTTCTGGAGATTTAGACGCAACTCCATCATATAATAGTCCAGATGGTGGTTACCCATTAATTGTTACTCAAGGAAATAGTTTAGAATCTGCAGCTAAACAATTAGATTTACAAGCTTATCAATCATATCTAGATTCTATATATGTTCCTTTACTTAATTCTTCATATATGGAAAGATGTTCATATGACGGGTTTGTTGACAATTCACAAATTGATTTAGTATCTTCAGACGCAACTTATAATTCCACGACTCACGCGGTTGATGGAACAGCAGGTCAAATACTTATTTCTGATGATATGTATGATACCAGTGCATCATTACCTTATGTTGATGCAACACAAATAAGCGCAGAAGTTAATTTAACAGCTCCACATACAGCAAATGATTATATTTGGTATTTATCAAATGATGGGGTTAATTATGAAGCCACAGATATAAATACCGTACATTATTTTTCAACTGTACAATTACCTGTAGACACAACAGGTGTATTCACGATTGGAGAAATTGTTCTTGGGTTAACATCTGGAACTTTTGGAACTTTTAATGGAATAGCAGCAGACTCAGTTTCTATTTTATTAAGTGAAGTTGGAGGTTCAGGAACATTTACAGTTGGGGAATATGTTGAAGGACAAAGTTCTGGAGCAATTGCAGACGTTACAGGAGCTCAAACAAATAGAACTGGAGCTGCATATCAACATTTATACATGATGTGTTTATTTGGAGTTAATGGTGGCCATATAAATAGTTATGGGCTATTATATGATATAAATAATTCAATTATCACAACCATTCCACAAAACACAAATAATATATCTCAATTAGCAGCAGATCTATACACAATTCCTAGTTTAGATGATGATGGACTTGCAAATCTTCCAGTCCCAATTGAAACATGCAAAAATAATTTAATATCATTTACAGGAAGTTCTGGAGACGCTGACGCTGCGCCAACTTATTCATCAAGCACAATCGTTACCCAAACTGGAGATTTAGAACAAGCAATTGGTGAATTAGACGTTTCAATTTCTACCACAACTTCAATAATTTCTACGTCAGATGGTGACACAACTCCAACAGTTTTAAATGGATCTGGAAAACAAGCAGGAATCTTAGAAACTGTAAATAGCGGAGCTACATCAATCACAACTTTTGATAACGCAAAATCTGGACAAAGAATAATTGTTCATTTTGATGATAATAATACCACATTGGTTAATGGGGCAACTCTTAAATTACAAGGTGGAATAAATTTTCATGCTGCACAACATGATATAATAGAATTAATTTCCATAAGCAATGTATGGTATGAAATTGGAAGAAGTATTAATTCCTAATAGATAAGGAGAATTAAAAGAATGTCCCAACAAACAGCTCGTCAATCAATTGCAAATTATTATATAGATCCTTTAGCAAGTTCCACAGATCATGGAGATTCATCTGTAAATGGAACCATTGCGTGGGCGCTTTCTCAATTACCTGTGGGTGGAGGAATTATACAATTAGTACCTGGTGACTATAATTTATTGCAAAGATTAGATATTCCCCGTGATAATGTATCAATTATAGGATGTGGAAAAACCTCCAGACTTATATTAGACCAATCTGTGACTGATGACTGTTTTATTGATGTTCAGACAAATTTAAATTTTACATTAAAAGATTTACAAATATATGGATCTGGTGGATCTGCTTGTACATTACCAGCAATTATTGGAACATTTAATATTGGAGAATTTACAAATTTAAGAATTGATAATGTATATTTTAATGAATTAACAGAAGGTGCAATTGACTTTACTAATTTAACTTTTTCAAATATTACTAATTGTAATTTTGAAAATATTGACTCAACTTCTGCAATTATATTAACATCAAGTCTACATAATAATATTATTGATAATAATATCATTACGTATGAAGAAGGTATTTTATTAGATACTTGTCTAAATTGTAATGTAAGTAATAATAACATTAAATTTATAGGAAACGGAGCTTTTGGTATTTCTATTCAAAATAATTCTATAGACAATAATGTTACTGATAATAACATTGATGGAAATTCACATGATATTACTTTTGGAATGATTTATTGTGAAGGTGGAATTAGTTCAGTAAATTATAATAATTTCTCAAATAATACATTTAGAAATGTTGCTCCGGCAACAGGAAATGGAATAACAATTTCCAATGGGATTGAAAATAATATAATTGGAAATATTTTTGATTCATTAACTGGTAATGGGGTTGAATTAGTTGGAACAACTCATTATCATAATATAACAGGAAATAATTTTAATAGTTTAATTGGTATATCTATAAAATTGGATCAACTTTCTAATTTTAATAACATAATTGGAAATAACATATCTGGAGTTGCAACAATTGGTATTCAATTAGCAGCAACATCAACATATAATAATATTTCTGAAAATCATATTTCTGGAGCTTCAGGAAGTGGAGTTGAGTTAACAGCAACTTCAAATTATAATAAAATTACAAATAACGAAATATATACTTTAACAGATGGGATAAAAATAGATGGTAACTCAGATAATAATGTAATTTCATTAAACTATATTGCATCAATGGGTGGATCAGGAATTTTAATTAATAATGCAAACTGTAATACAAACTCTGTATTTCAAAATAAATTTCTTTCATGCACAACTGCAAATATAACCAACAGTGGAACTGACACTTTACAGGATATGCACTTTCTTTCCAGAGTTGCAGTTTCAGACGCAGATAGGAATACATCAGCTTTATCAAATGATTATTTAGTTGCGTTTACAGCTTTAACTGCACCAAGAGCATATACAATTTCATCAGAAGATGCCGCACAAACTGGGAGAGTATTTATAGTTAAAGATGAATCTGGGGATGCAGGAACTCACACAATTACAGTTTCAGTCGAAGCAGGAACTATTGATGGTGCAGCGTCAGTTCCTATAAATGGAGATTATTCGAGTATAACATTATATGCAATAGGTGATGGAAATTTATCCATTATTTAATTTTTTAAAAGGAGATTTCATAAATGACAATTCAAAATAAAATTGATGTTGATCAATTGGGGTCAATAATAAATGTTAATGCCACAGATCATGGAGATGTAAATGAAGTTGGATCTATAGCATACGTTTGTGATTTGTGGAGTGGAATTGATAAAAGTATAGTTCTTGAAAGAGGTACTTATACAATTTCAACATCATTTGAAATACCTTCAAATATTAATTTAAGAATGAATAATGGAGCAATTTTAGATATTGTAACTGGTGTAACGGTAACGATAAGTGGAACATTTGAAGCTGGATTATTTCAAGTATTTGATTGGACAGGAACTGGGAAAGTCATGGGTCTTAACAGAATACATGTTGAATGGTTCGGTGCTAAAGGTGATTATGACTATGTAACACACACCGGTACAGATGACACAGCCGCATTTCAGAAAACTATTGATTCTGTAGGAGAAAATGGTGGTGGAGTTGTACTTGCTTATAGCAAGTATTTAATTTCAGAACTTGTTATTGATTGGAGACATGTCACAATTGAAGGCGGGTTGCCTTCTTTTGATTATACCGTTGATGGAGTTGCCACAGCGGATCCTGATTTAATGCCTCCATCTGCGCTTATATGTAATTCTGGTATTTACGCATTAATGATTAAATATTCAGTATTCCCTCGTACAGGTCAAAATACCGGAATAAGAAATATAGCAATTATATGTGATGTTAGTCCATCTGTTGAATATGGAATTGTTATTTGTTCTGGAATGAGTGTTATGATTGATGTTCTTGTAAGTTCATTCGATTATAATATTACTACTTTTTCACAAAATTCTAATGTTTATGACAGAGTAGCTATTTATAATGCTCAAAAAATAGGTTTTGTATGTTCACCAATAGGAGTTGCGCTTGATATTCCAACATATCAACACCCTAATATTGTGGCTTCTTTAGGGACTATTATGTCATCAACTATATTTACAATTAAAAATTCTCTTATTAGAGGTAATAAATTTGGAATTGTGTTAATGAATGGTGATACCGCAGAAATCAAAAATACGGTAATAGAAGCTAATTCTATGTCCGGTTTATTAATATACAAGAAGACTGACTATGCGGCGGATAATATTCATTTTCAAAATGTATGGTTTGAACAAAATTATGCTGGTTTTATTATAACATACCCTGCAAATTCCTACTCAGTAACTGGAATAACTCCATTAAAGTCATCTAGCACAGAATATTTAAAGGGATCTGTAACAGGTGAATGGACAAATGATTATGTATTACATTATGATGTTGGTTCTCAAATTTGGATAGGATCAGAATTAGAATCTCATGGAGCTGGTGATATACATCAGTCTCCTACAAATATAACTTTTAACAATTGTAAATGGGGTGGGGCTGGGAATAAAGATAAACTTTTATATGGCAGATCCATGGAAAATTGCAACTTTATCGACATCGATGTTTCTAATGGTGATAAAGATTTGTTATTTTATTTATCTGAATATTCTAGAGATACTTTAGTAAAAAATATGAGATTTTCCGGTGCTTCAGCATTACTTTTTGAAGCAACTTATATGACTACTGGCATAACCGCAGGAGGAACAAGAGGTATATATTCATATGATAAAACAGGAGAATGGACTCCAGTTCTTGAAGGAAGTGTAACGCCAGGATCACAAACATATACTCTTCAAAAAGGTTTTTACACAAGAATAAATAATATTATTTTTATTACTGGATCAATAACATTATCTAACTTGGATGTCACAACATCTGGAGATATGAAAATTACTGGATTGCCAGGCGTTTGTACTTGGGTACTTGGTAATGTACCATCTATAAATGTTGGTTATACTAAGGATATTACTTTGAATATAGCAGGAGGATTTTATTCTTTATCTGGTATTATAGTACCCAATACTTCTGAGATTTTATTACATGAGGTTGGAAATAATGTTCAATCTGTTCCAATTACTCATGCAGATTTAGGTAATGATACAACATTATATTTTAGTGGTTTTTATATGGTTAATTAATTAATTAATATATTTTTATTATTAAAAGGAAAATTATGTCACATAACTATAAAAAGAATGAATTAACAACTGGATTTACTCTTAAAGGTGGGTCAACCGAAAAAGTTTTAATCATAGATGAAGACATAACAATATCTAATTGTTATTCATCTTTGAATAATTCGAATATAAATAATAGTATTCACCAAACAGAGTTAACTTCTGGAACTGTAAGTTTGACAGTTGCAGATAATGTAAACATAAATCCAGCATTAAGTAATTTTTCATTATCTTGTTGGGCAAAATTACCTAGTTGGTCAGTTGAAACATTGTTTTTTAGTAAATATCAAGATGCTACAAATTATTGGTATTTTGGTATAGGAGGGGCAGGAAAAATAACATATACACATGCAAAAACAGCTGGAACTACGGTATCGTTAACAGCGTCAGCGGCCTTAACTTTAACTGGAGATACTTGGCATCATATTGTTGGGGTAATAACAAGAGAATCAGCTTCCGTGGCTGGAAGTTTAGATATTTATGTTGATGGAAAATTATTTGAATCATTAACAATTCCTATTGGAACTCCAGCAGATATTACAAATACAGCAAATTTAAGAATTTTGGGACATGCAACTCAAAGATATGAAGGAGATGTTTCTAACGCTTTAATATATAATCGAGCATTAACCTCAGATGAAGTTTTTTCTCTGTATCAAAATGGAATTGATTTTATTGATATGTGGGGGAATCAAAATGAACTTATTACTACTGATGATGATAGAACTTTTGCATCAGATACAGGTCATTGGATAAAGTCTGGTGGTACAGTTACTATTCCTGGTGATGGTTTAGCTCATTTTACAAATAGTCCAAACTCATCTTTTATGTATCTTGCCAGCTTGATTAACCTTAGAAAAATGTACATAGTTACATACACTGTTAGTGGTTATACTCAAGGAGGAATAGCAGCAAAAATTGGAAATACTTTTGGAGCAACAAGATCATTAGATGGAACATATATAGAAGTAATAACAGAAAATGCATTAGGTACTGGTAATCCAGATAATTTTTCATTTCAAACTATCGGGTTAACTACATGTAATATTGATAATGTCTCTGTAAAACAAGTTGGAGCAATTCTTGCTTTAGAACCAGAAGGGATTCAATTAGATAAATGGTATGACAGTTCAAGCAATGGGTTAAGAGCAAGTTATTCAACGACTGCTGCAGGAGCATGCATAAATAAACTTCCAAATCCTTGTCAAAAACAATTAACCCCAACTGCAAAAACCACAAGCGCAACATTAACAATTGCAGAAATATTAACTGGATTTTTAACAGGAACTCATACAGTCGGGGCAACTCAAACATATACATTACCAACTGGAACATTAAGTGAAGCAGGAGGAATATTTGGAATTAATTCATATTTTGATTGGATATTAATTAATTTATCTGCAGCTGCAGCAGACACAATTACAGTTGCTGCTGGAGCCGATCATACTGTGGTTGGAAATATGGTTGTTCAAAGTGCTCATGCAACCACAGGTGCCTTATATGGAAATTCAGCAATTTTTAGGACTATGAAAACTGCTTTAAATACATTTGTAACATATAGAATTTGTTAATTTATAGGAGAGGAGATAAAAAATGACCATTGCTAATAAAATAAAAACATCACAAATTGATGATAATTCATCTACCTATTGGGATGAATCTAAAGGTGTATATTATCCTAAAGTAGATTGTGTAGATCATGGGGATGCTTCGGAAGAAGGAAGTATTGCATGGTTATGTAATACATATATTCATGGGTTAGGTGATCCGGATTCTCAATTAGAATTAATACCAGGAAATTATGCAATAGGTACGTCATTTATTATCCCCGCTAATATAAGTTTAAATATTAATAATGGAGCTTTATTAACAATTGCTTCAGGTGAATATATAGTTATTTATGCTTCAGTTAAAGCTGGTTTATATCAAATATTTTCTCATAATAATTCTGATGGTATTCAATTTGGAAGCTCTGCAATGACAGAAATATATCCTGAATGGTTTGGAGCTGGAAGTGCAGATGATTCTATTCCTTTACAATCAACAATTTATGCAGCAGGTACAGTTGGAACATATAAACCTAGAATAAGATTTCAAGCTAAAACATATACATATTCAACAAGTCTTACAATTAGTGAAAGAGGAATTGCTTTATTAGGAAATGGAGCTATTTATGTAAATAGTCCAACTGGTTTTTACGCTGACGTAACCATACTTTATTATACTGGTTCTTCCGTAGCACTTAGGGTAGATACAGGAATGGGTTTTACAATGGAGAAGATTTACTTAAAAGGTACATCTTCTGCAACAAATGGATTATATTTAACTCAAGCCGGCGCTGTATTTAGAGATTGTGTTTTTGGACAATTTTCAAAAGTTACTGCAGCAGGGTGTATTTTAGATTCAACACAATGTAATTCTTTTTATTCTTGCTCATTTATAGATAATTATTATGGATCATATTTAACAAATTCTACTTTAACTAATACCGTAAACACTTTTTATTCTTGTGTATGGCATAGTAATACTCAAGCAGGACACTTTGAAAGAAGAGCACAAGGTACTTTAATATTAAATGGAACATTTCAGGGTTCTGCAGGTCAAGGTGGAAGTGCAGTTATAATTGATTGTACTCACGTTGGAAGTGAAGATTCCGCCAATTTTAGAATGATTGGTGGATATATATCTGGTTGTAATGCAGGAACTGCTGGTTATGAAATTAGTGTAACAGGTCATGATACAGGAACTGCTGAATATTACCCATCATTAATTTTAAAAGATATATTTTGGGCGTCATCCGGTGCAGCAAGTCTTGGACATTTATACCTAAAAAATACAAGACGAACAGTTTTAGACAATGTTGTATTTCAAGCAACTCCGCCAAAAATAGTTGCTCCAGTTGTTGGTGTTGATGCTAATTTAGATTTATCAATTTTAAGTTGGAATCAAAGTTGGGCAGACACATGTATAACTGATGGTGCAGGAAATACAGTTCATTGGCCTAAACTTGGTCCAATCCAACCTTATGGATATCAATTTAGAGGAGATGCATTTGAGTTTCTTCAAACAAATATTAGTTCATCTCGACAAGTAATTAAATTATCACAAGCTTCAATAGCGAGATCATTTATTGATTTTGCTGGAACTGAACATGCAAGTGCAAATTATAGTATCAGCAGTTGGACAATGGGCGGAGCAATTAAAGGAATGGTACAAGTTGAAGTAAATGGCGCAGTTGCTTGGATGCCTTATTATTATGAGCCTTTGGGAACAAGCGTAACAAGTACCACAGCCGCGTTAGATGATAAAACTAATGCAATAAATACTACCGGAAAGACTATCGGAAAACGAGTATGGAATACAAATACAAATTTATTTGTAACTGCCACTGGTACAGCAGATACAGATACATGGATTAATGATGGTGGAGTAACTGCTCATACCCCTACATAAAATAATTAAAAGGAAAAATAAAAATGAACTATACTTATTACGTGGTTGAAAAAATTTACAAAGGTTTCTTTAGTAAAAAGTTTGTAAGGAATGCTTCAAGTATAGGAATTACTGATCCAAAAACTGGTGATGGTTTAATATTATTTTATTCTGGATCAACTAAAATTGATGGTAAGAAATTAACAATATTTCTTACTTTAGGATGGGAAGCACAAAGTGCAGATGAACTTGTACAAAAATTTCCAGATGAGAATTTTATGCTTCTTGAAAAATTACCATCAACAGTTAAAGAAATATTAAATAAGAATATTGATTATTGTAGCATTAAAGAAATGAAATCATCTACAATTATAAAGGTTGACTTTAAAGAAACAGGAAAATATTTCAAATCTAAAAATAATACATTTTTATATTATGATAGATACACTGATTCGAGAGGAAGTCAATATTATGTTTTTATGTCCGACATGGTTTTGAATATAGAAGAAAATGAATTTCCAGAATCTGTAATTGATATGAATACTAAAAAGACTGCAGCAAAAATAGGAGCATTTCAAAATGCTGGAATTTTAAATAAATTAAAATTTAAAACCCATGGTTGGGGAAATATAGAGGAAAAATAAAAATGAGTTTTATTAATAAAAAACATAAAAGGATAAAACATTAATGTCTCATAACTACAAAAAGAATGACACTGTAACTGGTTTTATTTTTAAAGGCGGAGTTACCAATGAAAAAGTTTTAACCATAGACGCAGATTTAACGGTTACAGAGTTATATTCCGAAGTTAATAGTCGAGTAATGAATCAAGGTGTACATATGTCAGCTGCAGCTGCAGGGTCAACTGGTATTACTATTGCTAATAATGTAAATATACAGCCTAACACCAAGAATTTTTCAATGTTTTGGACAGGCAATGTGGCAGATTGGGTTTCCACAGATACATCTTTTGTATATACTTATCAAGATGCAACACATAGAATTGAATGGTATATTTCTGGTGGTGCTATGGTAATTATTTTAAATGGAACTGCATATTATAATTTAACGCCTACCATTACGTTTGTTAACAATTCATATCATCAATTAAGTGTTGTAGTAACTTATAATTCAAATGTTAAATTTTATATGGATGGCCAACAATTTGGAGATACTATTAGTATTGCTGCCAAAGATATGACTTTTACAAGCGCATTATATATTTGTGGTAGTGCAGCAAAAAGATATCTATCAATTAGTGATTCTTTTTTAATGTATAACCGCGCACTCTCAGATTCTGAAGTCCTTTCTCTTTATCTAAATGGAATAGATTTTGCTGATAAATGGGGAAGTCAAACTGAACAAACAAGTGGTACTCTAGTTATTGGTAAAAGATATAGAATTAATAATTGGATTACAGATGATGATTTTACAAACGTTGGTGGAACTAATGAAGATGGAAATGAATTTGTTGCGACTGGGACGACTCCAACAAAATGGACAAACAGTTCAACGGTGGTCCCTGCCGGAGTTACTCTTGCGCTTGAACCAGAAGGTATTCAACCATCTAAATGGTATGACTCATCTATAAATGGTTTAAATGCAAGTTATCCAGCAGCTGGATTAAGTATAAATAAAATACCATCTTTAATCACTAAACAAGTTCCTAACGCAGAAACCACGGGAGCTGTCACATTAACAATTGCAAAACTTTTAAGTGGTTTAATCACAGGAACTCCAAATGCAGCAAGAGCTTATACATTGGATACTGGAGCAAATATTGAAGCAACTGGTTTATTTAATATAGGATCATATATTGATTGGATATTAATGAATAATGACACTGCAGCAGCCGCAAATATAATAACTTTAACTGCAGCAGCCGGGCATACAATTGTAGGTAATCCATATGTTCAATCTAATCATGCAACCACAGGAGCCTTATATGGTAGCTCAGCTCATTTTAGAACTATTAAAACTGCAGCATCCACATATGTAACATATAGGATGGCATAAGAAAATAAATGATTACAATAATAAAACCTGATTATTGTATAAATAAAGAATTAGAATGTGAAAAATGTTCGTTTTATTGGCCTGAAGAAAAACTTTGTTCTTTAATATCAAATGAAGAACTTTCAAATACAAAAATAAAAAATAAAGAAAAGAATAATTTGGAGAAAAAATGAAAGAATGGATTTATAAAAAATATAAAGCTTTCATGACTTGGTTTGGAGATATTTATTGTGCCTTTAAACCTCCTTTAGTTAGAGCAAATGAAATTCGAAAAACTTTAGATATAATTAAACCTGGAGATGTAATATGTAGAGGATATAATTATTATTTAGATAGTTACTTTATTCCAGGTGTATATTCACATTCAGGATTAGTAATTGATAAATCCAATATGATACATTCTATAGCAGAAGGTGTATCTAAAATAGATATCATTGACTTTATTAAAGATTGTGATGCTTTTATTATCCTCAGACCAGTTTTAAATGAAAATGAAATAGAAAAAGTTATTAATAGGGCTATGGAACATTATAATAATAAAACACCATATGATTTTACTTTTAAAGATCCTAATCATTTTTATTGTCATGAATTTACACAAGATTGTTTAAATTATGGCGGAATTGAAATATTACCATCAATTGTTGAATTTGGTATAGGTTTATTTAAATTTAATCGTACTATATTCTTAGCTCAAAATTTAATTGATGCTCTTATAACAATCTATATGTATAATCCAGAAAAAGGTATTGAATATATTCAGGTTTAAAGTGTTACATGTAAAATAATTGAATAGAGGAGAACTAAAATGAATTTAGAAAAATTTGATTTTGTACCTAAAGAAATTTTCTTTACAAAAGGAGCAGGATCTCATAAAGAAGAATTAGGTTCATTTGAATTAGCTTTACGAGATGCTGGAATTGAAAAATGTAATTTAGTTCAAGTTTCAAGTATTTTACCTCCAGGTTGTAAAGTTATTTCAAAGAAAAATGGATTAAGTAAATTAAAACCTGGAGCTATTACTTTTTGTGTTATGAGTAGATGTTGCAGTAAAGAACCAAGACATTTAATTTCTGCTTCTGTTGGTTGTGCAATTCCAACTGATAGAAAGTTATATGGATATATAAGTGAGCATCATGATTTTGGTAAAAGTGAAAAACAGATTGGAGAATATGCAGAGGATTTAGCTGCAGCAATGTTAGCATCTACATTAAATATTGATTTTAATATAGATGAAAGCTGGGATGAGAAAAAAGAAATATTTAGAATAAGTGGTAAAATTGTTAGTACAAGAAATATAACAAGATCTTCTTTTGTTAATAAAGATAAATACACAACGGTAATCGCTGCTGCAGTTTTTATATTCTAATTAATTATACGATTATTCCCTTAGCTAGTATGAATTAATTGAATTAAATTGAATTAATTATGCTAAGAAACAAACTCAAATCAATAAAAGACTATGCTTTCTTATAATAGAGGTATGGTCTTTTTTCCCGTTATTATGTGGATATTCTTAGAGAATTATTTCTAGATCTAATAAAAATAAAGAACAAAATATAAAATAGAATCTTTTTCTTTGATAATATATTTCAAGTATTAAAAGGAGATTTTTATAAATGCCAATATATAAAAGGACTAATGATAATCAAGGCAGAGTGGAATTAACTGGAGGCGACTTTTATAAAGCCTCTGGAGTTTTAAAAGATGTATTACATATAGTTACCGCTGTCGAAGAAGCAAGTAGGATTATAGCCACTGGATTCCGTTATAATTTAGGTATCAATGAGTTAGAAGTATATCTAAATGGACAAGTCTTAAGATGTAAAGAAAATAAACTAGGAACTGATTATGGGGATTATACAGAGACTACCAATTTTTCAGTTACATTTGAAACTGGAGTTATTCATGAAGATGACCAATTAAGATTTAGGGTAACAGCAAATGGATATGATACAAGTAGTTCTAATAATGCAAATTTAAATCAATTAGCAAAAGATTTATATGGTAGAGATGTTACTTCAGGTCTTTTAAGAGGAAATGGTTTATTCTTAGGCGGGTCAGTTATAAATGCAATTACATATGGAAATAATAATGATTCTATTTATGGATATAGACATGAAGGAACCATAGAAAATGCTTTAGCAGATATTGGTCTTGTAGATCAAAGAACTTTATATATTCCAAGAGGAACTTGGAGAATTAGTCCAGCAACATTTAATTTGACTATTCCATCAAATGTTTGTTTAAAAGTTGATAATGGAACTATATTACAAATTGATAACGCCTGTGTCTTAGAAATTAATGGTCGATTTGATGCAGGTTTATATCAAGTATTTGATTGTGTAGGAAATGGAAAAGTAATATTTGGAGCTCAAAGCATAGAAGGAACGTATCCGCAATGGTTTGGAGCTATTGGAGATGGAATAACAGATGATTCTGACAGCCTTATTAATACATGTTATTCTGTTTCTGGCATAGAAGGGTTGGTATTGATACCCTCTGGTACAGATCTTAGAATAACAAAATCTATAACAACTGGGCCTATAAGTATTGTTGGTTTAGGTCAGAGAGGAAGCAGTCGTATAATCGTAGATTTTGACGGAACTGGATTAACAGCTGATACATTAACAAAATTTGAAATAAGAAATATGACAATTGCTGGCGAGAATCTTTCATATACATTACCTACAACTATAAATAAAATAGGTTTATATATAGCAGAAACTCATAATTATATAGTAGAAAATTGTTTATTCAATAATTTGAATATTGCAATAGACATTTATGGTGGGTGTTATTTTGGAGTAGTAGAAAAATGTAAATTTAGACAAAATTATAAATCATTTCATGCATCATGTCATGCTGGATATCCAGTTAGTGGAATCAATTTCCTATATAACGATATAGACGGTTGGCCTGCATCAATGGGGGGACCAAGTACTACAATTGGTATGCATATAGAAGGAAACGCATTATGCGGAATAATAAATGCAAAAGTAATTGGGAATGGGTTTCAAAATTTAAATCAAGGAATATATTTAGTTTATACATATAAATCACTATTTGAAGCAAACTGGTTTGAAGATAATAAGGTTCATATAACCGATGGTGGTGATATACACGTATTCGGAAATGTAGTATTAGGTGGAGAAATTGCAGACCCAGTTCCAGCACTTATTGCAATAACTGGGGTATCACAATCAAACCCTGCGGTGGTTACGGCGTCAGTATCTGGGTTAACGAATGGTGACAGAATATTAATTAAAAATGTTAACGGAATGTATCAATTAAATGGAAACACTTATACAGTTGCCAATATAAATGTAGGCGCAGGAACTTTTGAATTATCCGGAATAAATAGTACTGCATATGCAGCTTATACAAGTAGTGGTCATTACATGATAAAAAGAATTGATTTTACGCTTCCATCATGGAATTTAGTAATTGCTCCTACTTGTACAAATACCTATCATGGTATACCAATGACTTTAGGAGAGGATGGTAATTTAAGACTTGGTTATATGCAATATTGTGGTTTAATGAAGGAAACATCAGGATTAGGGTTAGCATATGGAAATGATAAAATAGAATTTCAAGTTGCTGATCCAACATTACATCATGGTTCTTGGAAAATTGAAGGAAGTTATGATACTGGTACTGGTAATCCTCAATTAGATGTTGTTTGTAGGAATAATACTATTCCATTTGCAAGTTATTCTAATATTACTATAAAACCCAGAAATATAACCTTCAGAGACTTTTTAGGAACTGAAATACTGTATGGAACTACAAATGGAATTACTGTTCCAAAGTTAGCTGCAGATCCTGCCATTCTTGAAGGTTCTATTTATTATAATACAACAACTCATAAACATAGAGGGTGTGATAATGCTGCTTGGCATGATTTATATTAAATTTAGTTATTTTACTTAAATATAAAAAAGGAAAACTATGTCACATAACTATAAAAAAAATGAATTAACAACTGGATTTACTCTTAAAGGTGGAGTTACCAATGAAAAAATTTTAACCATAGATGAGAATTTATCATCTGATAATTTAATAACTTCCATTCATTCAAAACAATTAAGTCAAGGAATAACATCCGAAAGATATTCTGCTTCTTCCGGAACTGGTATTTATGTTCCTGATGATGTAAATGTTGATTTAGGTTCTAGAGATTATACTTTAGTATGGAAAGGAAGTATTCCTGACATTGACTCAACAAATGATAAAGTTTTAATACTAAAGCATACACCTACAACTTATGCAGATTATTGGTATTTGTCTATATGTCAGGCACCTGGAGTCAATTTAGGTAAATTAATGACATATTTTAATGGTTCAACCGTTGCAGTAACATGTTACTCAGATGATGTAGTTCCTTTTCAAGATAATACTATACATGAAATAGGGGTTGTGGTAGTCAGAGAAATATCTGGAGTTTTTGATGGTTCAATTACATTTTATATTGATGGAATTCAATTTGGAAGCAGCACTGCCATAAACAAATCAATTGCTGGGGCTGGAGAATCTCTTGATAATACAGGTGATTTAAATACATTAGGTTCAATGGCAAGCCAATGTCAAGGAACTGTTTTACATACTTATATTTTTAATCGAGCATTAACCTCAGATGAAATGTTAAGTCTTTATCATAATGGAATAGATAATGCCGACAAGTGGGGAAGTCAGACAGCTAAATATACCAGTGATTTTAGTGCAGGTGTTGATGGTTGGGGAGCTACATCAAATGTAACTATTGATGGAAATATAGATGGTATTGGCGGTGAGGATAATTGGTTAAGAATTACAGGTTCAGCAGCATTAGGAACACATTATACTCAAAAGAATGGTACATTTGTTATAAATAAACGATATAGAGTAACTGGAACTTATTATTTTCCATCCGGTTTACCTAATGCTGATGGAATAGGAATATGTTTTGGAAGTTTAAATGCACCATATGTTAGTGTAATAACTCCTATTTTTGATACAGTAACAAACTTTTGCGTTGAAAACATAGCATTCAATATAAATTATCAAATAACAATGTTAAAAAACGGTGCAATATCTTTTACTACCACCACAAGTGATATTATTTATATTAAAAATTTAGTATATACTGAAATCGGCGCTACCTTAGCTCTTGAACCAGAAGGAATTCAACATGATAAATGGTATGACAGTTCAAGCAATGGACTAAAAGCAACTTATCCAGCCGCAGGTTGGGCTATGTTAAAAACTCCGATAAGACATAATAAACAACAAATAACTCCAGCTAATTATGATGCAGATCAAACATTAACCATAGCCGAATTGTTAAATGGAATAATTACAAGAACTACATCATCTGGAGCAAATATAACATTTACATTACCGACTGGATCATTAACAGAACTTGCAAGTAATTTCTCAATAGGATCTTATTTTGATTGGTCCATAATAAATAAATCAACAACTTCTGCAGGTGACACGGTAACTGTTGCAGCAGCCGCAAGTGGACATACAGTCGTAGGGAATATGGTTGTTCAATCTCAACATTCAAGTACAGGTCAAATTTATGGAAGTTCTGGAAGATTTAGAACTGTAAAAACTGCTTTAAATACATTTGTAACATATAGAATGGCCTAATTTAATCTAAAGTAAGGAGATAAAAATAAATGCCTTTTTTAACTAAAACTACAAACAAGATTCAAGCCACTCCAACTGGTGCAGACTTTAATAATCCCAGTCCAGTATTAAAAGATATTTTACATATAGTTACTCCCGCTGAAGAAATATCTAAAATTATTGTACTTCCTTTTCAATATGATATTGGGATTTATTCTTTAGAGGTATATGTTAATGGGCATTTTAAAAGAAGTATACAAACTATAGATGGAACTCAATATGGAGATTATACTGAAAATACTAATTTTTCAGTTACCTTTGAAACTGGAGTAATTTTAACAGGTTATCAAGTTAGGTTTAGAGTAACCGCAAATAGTTATGATTATAGTTCAAGAAATAATAATAATATTGAACAATTATCAAGAACTATTTATGGAAGAGAATCTTCAGAAATGTTAAGAGGCACTGCAGTTGGTTATGGAGTGACTGAAGTTAATGCATTAGCATATGGAAGTGCATATGATGATGTAACCATACAAGCTGCAATTAATGGAATTGGAAGTGACGAAAGAACTTTAATAATTCCAATCGGAACATGGAGTATAGATTCTGACATTACAGTTCCTGAGAATATTAATTTAAAGATAGTTAAAGGAGCTATATTAACAATTACAACAGGAATAACCTTAACAATTAATGGATCATTTGAAGCAGGTTTATATCAAGTATTTGATTGTGTAGGAACAGGAACTGTTTATAATTTAAAATTAGTATATCCTGAATGGTTTGGAGCCTTAGGAGATAATGTTAATGATGATTCTGATGCATTTAATGCTTCAAATGATGCTTTACCAACATCAGGTGGAGTTATTCAATTAGAAAGTAGAACCTATTATCTTATTACAAAAATGACTGTTACCAAACCTATTTCTATATTAGGAAAAGGTCCAAATAAAACATTTATTAGAAGTGCAAAAAGACAAGCTCCAAATGGAAATTATTCTTCGTCAACTGCAATTTATGCAAATGGTATAGATGGACTTAGAATAAGTGGAATTACTTTTGATGGGGATGTTACAACATTTGTGAATGTTGATGCAGATGACTCATGGATGCAATCACCAATCGAGATTGTGTCTAGTTCAAATATAATAATTGAAGATTGTAATTTTACTAAATGGTTTTCAGGATTACCAGCAACTATTGCAGATGCTACATATAAAGTTGGTGCAATATTTATTTATACTTGTGAACATATTATAATTGATAATGTTGAGCATATTTCAACTATATCAAGTCCTTCTTATGGTGATTGTTTAATGGCGATTGATGTTGTTGATATTTGTGTTGAAGGACTCACACAAACTTTTGCTACAAATAATGCCACTCCAATAAATATTTGGGGGGAACATACACAAGGTGTTATTATTAAAGATTTTAACATAGAAAATAATGCAGGAAGTGCAATCAATTTAGGCGGTCTGGGGGATTTTCAAATTTTAGGAGGCAGAATAACTAGTGGCAAAGGAATTGATTTGTCTAACGAATCTATGTGGAGTCAATATCTAACTCATCCAAATATGTATAATGTATTAATACATGGAACATCTTTTGTAGATTGTGCTGACTCATTTATAGTAATAGGTGATATGAGATCAGGTCAAGCAGTATCAAGTCACGACATTATTGTTTCTGGAGTTACAGTTCGTGCAACAACTGGTTTTCAACCAAAATATATAGTAGTGGGAAATGCAGACCATGCTTTAATCAATGGTAATAGTCTTAATGGTGGCGGCGTTCAAGTATCATATTGTAGAGAAACCACAATTATTGGTAATATATTGAATGGCAGATATTATTCAGGAGCAGGTCAAGAAAACGGAATTAAAATATGGACTAGGAGTGATCATGCTGAAGAATTTGATATTTTAATTAAAGAAAATACTATTATGAACTGGGAGGATGGTCCTATTGTAGTAAATACTTTCTTTGATTCTAATTATACAAATGTTAGTATTATTAATAATGATTTTATTCAACGTATTGCTCCAACATCTGGACAATATATAACAATAGTCAATCCATTATATGCTCTAAATGTATTAACTATTATAGGAAATAGAGTAAATAATCTTGATTATGTTCCCATGATTGGAACTGATATTGAAATGTATTATACCACTCTTAACTTGGGAACAGGACAATCTTATGTTGGTTCTTTTACAAGAGATATTGCTACAGCATCTGGTAATCAAACTATATCAGGTGTAGGATTCAGACCCAGAATGATATTTTTTCATGTTGCTCAAGATGATGGTAATGTAGCATCTTGGGGGTTTTGTGATTCTGCAGCATCAGGGTCTACTTTTAATAAAGACACCGTTTTGGCAGGAACTTTTGGTTATAATGCAAGTTTAATTAAAGTTGTAAAAGGAGCTGCAGACACATATACTGGTGTATTATCAACATTTAATGATGATGGCTTTGTTATTTCATGGACAAAAGCAGGTTCACCAACTGGGACAATAACTTGCAGTTATATAGCTATTAAATAGAAAGGAATAATTCCATATGCTAACAAAACTTCAGTCAATATTTCCAGGTACTAAAACTTCTGTATTAGAATTATATGTAGATCCATTAATTAATACATTTGATAAGTATGATATTAATACTTCTTTAAGACAGGCTGGTTTTATTGCACAAGTTGGGCATGAATCTTCTGGTTTAAGAATAATTAAAGAGAATCTAAATTATTCAGCAAGTGGGTTAAAATCTGTCTTTAAGAAGTATTTTCCTGGTGATTTAGCCTATGAATATGCGAGAAATCCAGAAATGATTGCAAATCGAGTTTATGCTAATAGAATGGGTAACGGAGATGAAGAATCAGGAGACGGATGGAGATATAGAGGAAGAGGATTAATTCAAATAACAGGAAAGAATAATTATTCTGATTTAGTAAATGAATTTAATATGAATTTAGAAGATGTTCCTGACTGGTTAGAAACTCCAGAAGGTGCTACATTAAGTGCTGGATGGTTTTGGAATAGTCGAGGATTAAATGAATATGCAGACATGGAAGATATAATTGAGATGACTAAATTAATTAATGGTGGATTAAATGGAATAGATGATAGGGAGGCTATTTATAAAAAATCTTTAACTGTTTTTTAAAAATTAAATTGGGGGACAATTTAAATTATGATGGGATTTTACCAAGAGTTTAAAAAATTAATCTATTTGTTTATTCTAATTCTTATACTTGTTTTTATTCTAGGAGTATTAATGAGTTTAGCTGTTCCAAAATTATGGATTATTGTTAAACCAATTATTCATCAATTAACTATGTAGGAGAAATATTATATGGCATCAAAAACTAAAAAAAATAAGGGTTATATATTTGATAAAGAATCACTGACTATACGTGGTTCTGCGGTTAACTTATTTTTCACTGCTGTACTTATTTTTTTGATAGCATATGGTGCATTTAGTGCAAAAGTTGCATCTAATCTTAAATCATTAGAAACATTAATTATTGGGGTTTATGCAATTTCTTTTGGAGTATGGCAAGGAAAGAAACTTATTGAAAATAGAACTAATGGAAATTGTAATAACAATAATTCAGATGAAGTAGAGAAAATGAGAGAACGAGATAGGAAAGATAGAGGGTTGGAGGATTAATATGATAGGAAATATTATTAAATATAAATGGTTTATATTAGCTGGGGTAATACTAATAGCTTTCATATTTATAGCATATACATATGGTTCTTATCATCCAAGTCCAAATAGTGCGGTAATTCAAGAATACGTTAAAACTAAATTAAACGAGGAAAAAACGAAGTATAATGAGTTAATTAAAAAGAAAAATGAGCAAATAATTCAATTGAATAAAGATTTAGAAAAGAGTCAGAAGGTTGTAAATCAGAAACAAACTGAGATTAGAAATTTAAAAAATCAAATGACTAATATTAAAGCTCCACAAAACTTAACCGAAATTAGACAAAGATTAAATGCTTTAGGATACCCAACTAAGTAAAGGAGATAAAAAATGTCTTTCAGCCCAGAATTAAAAAGTATATTGGATAAACTTGCTACAAAAATGGCAAAATTACATACTACAGATTCAATGGCAGATACACTGAAATTAAAGGTTCAGGCACATTTTTATAGTCTAAAAAATGATGCAATGAAGAAAGGTGATAAGCTAAGACTCAACAAACTAAAACAGAGAGAAAAAAAGTTTATTGATAGAATTAATAATGGAATAAAAAATAGAAAAATAAAACTTAGTAATGAAATAAATGAACTATCTAAGAAAGCTAAAGAAATGTCTGGTAAAGAATTGGCTGCTAAGGTTAAAATGGGAAAGACATCAATGAAAAAACCAGTTCTTATTGGTGCTGGGGTTATAGCAGCTGCTTTGGCGTCAGCATATGCTTTAGCTAAAGCTAAGCAAAAGAAAAGAATAGAACAATTAAAAAAGAAAAAATGAGGTCAACAAAAATGAAAACTAATAAACAAATCCTAATAATATTCTTCTTATCTATAATGTTTCTAATTCCTTTTACTATTAATGTTAATGCTCAAAATATTTGTTTTACTCAAGAAGATAGTAAAAGATTAGTAATTGAATTAGAAAGGGGTAGGTTAATAGAAAAGAATTTAATATTATTAGAACAGCAAAATCAAGAATTGGTAAAGCAAATTGAGATTCTTAAACAACAGAATCAATTATTACAAGAACAATTTCAAGCTGCAAATGAATTACTAAAGAAAAATGAAGAATTAAATAAACTTAGGATTGATGGTTTAGAAAATGATTTAAAGGAAGCTAAAAAACCAAGATGGGGAAGTTTATTTAGTTCATTTAGTTTAGGTGCTTTAAGTGCATTTGCAGTTATATTGTTATTTTAAAAGGAGACTAATATAGTATGAATAAATTTAAATTAATTGTAACTACATTATGGGTTTATTGGTTATGTCCAGCATGGTCATTCATAATTAATCTGTTTTATTTTATTAAGTATATCAATAAATATAAGTATGTTCAATCTCAAAAAAATATGTTCAAAAAGATGAGTTTAAATCAAGTTATGAATATTTTTAAATGGAAAGCAGATAAATTAAAAGATTGGATTCCATGGGTATATAATATAATAGTAAATGATTTATATGATGATTGTGATGGTGCTGCAATAATAGCAAAGTATTGGTATAAAGAAAATAATATACATTCAAGACTTGGATTTTTATATAATAATGATTTCTCTAAAGGACATTGTATTTGTATAAAAGAAGATAATACTGAGTTTATTTCTAATAATCAAATAATTAAAATAAAACCTATGTATTGGAAACAAGATATATTACGTTATTTTAATCATGAATATACTATATTATTTGAAAGATTTTAAATAATTTTTAAAAACTTCCGATCTTACTATAATTATTGAACAAAAATTAAATCAGAAGTAAACCCCACCAAATCTAATATCCGTAAATAGAGTTAAACGGATTATATAATATATAAACGGATATTTGTCAAAAAACTATCTATAAATCAAAAACAAACCATACAGTATCAAAAATTTTTTTCTAGGAGATCCAACAAAATATGAAAGACACTAACTTAACAAGTATTAACAGACTTTCAAAAAGAATTTTAAAAGTTATGGAAAGTATCATCAGTGATAAAAATGAAACGTTGAATATGTTAATTGAAAGGTTAGAGTCTGACAATGATCCAAATCCGTCGGAATTATATTTGTTGGAATCTCTATATCAATTAAGAGAAAAGATATTGTTAACTGAATCAAGGATAAATAACTATATTATAAATGAACAAAAAGAAACTCTATTAGGTAATAAATTAGATAACTTATATAAAAATACTCAATCAAAGGGAACATCAATTTTATTTGATTAATAGAGGAATATAAAAAATGGGCGATGAATTAAGTAAACAAGATTTATTTATATTGATGGATTCTTACAAAAATAATATACAGTTGAACACTACAATTTTAGAACAACAAAGACAGATATTAATAATGAATGATAATTTTATTGAAAAACAAAAAGATTTATGTGATTCAGTGGATAATTTAGTTGATAGATTATCGGAATGCTCAAAAATATTAATTGATAATCATGTAGTTTTAAATAGTTCTATAACTCATATGGAAACTTCAATTAGAACAACTTTAGAAACAATGGTAAATAAATTATTAATAGAGTCAAATACTAATTGTGCAAAATTAACTTTAGACCATTCTAAATTAAGTAATAAGATATATATAGCAATGGGAGGAATGGTAACAATAATTTTATCTATTATTGGTTTGATGATAACATTTTTAAACAAATTTCACTCACTTGCAATTTGTTCTGTAAAGTAATATTATCTCTTAAATCGTTTTTTAGTAGGAGAAAAATGAAAATATGTCCTGGAACTAAACCGTATTTAATTTATTTAAACCATAGTAATAAGAAATTTGAAGCCAAATTAAAAAAAATAATATTAGAAAATATACATAATATTGAAGTTAAAACGTTTAAGGTAAAAAGCGAAATACTTCAAATTGATGATATAATAATGGCGGATTTAATTATTACTGATTTACTTTTTTGTGAAAATAGTTTAAATAAATTTCGAAATAATATACATGAGATATATCAAAAACCAATTATAGTTCCATTTTTATTACTTACAAAAGGAAATGAGTTTGATTCAGAAAAAATTTCTTTTATTAATGATTTTCCAGATTTGATTTTTGATTTTGTTAATGAAGATTTATTCCATTCATTTTTATTAATTAATAGAATTAAAGTATTATTAAATATTCCCAGAATAGTAAAAGTGTCAAATGTTAAAGCCGAACATTTACAAATGAACTTATGGAAATTATTAGATTATTCTAATTTCTTTGCAATAATTTTAGATAGTAATTTAAAGATTAAAACAATTAATTATCATTTAAGTAAAATACTTGGTTATGGTGATCAAAGTGCTTTAATAAATGAAGACTGGGTAAAATTTTTAAAACCTACAGAAATAGACGTTATTAAATATGTACATGAACAAATTACAAATAATAATAAAGATTATAATGAATTCACAAATGATATAATAGATTCAGATAAAAATATTATTACGGTTAAATGGTTTAATACATTAATTAATCATAATTATAATTGGGTATTTTCTATTGGAGTGCCATTAACTAAAGAACCTACTTTAAATGAAGATATAGATAGTATTAGATCATATTTTAGAGATATATTAGAACAAGATAAAACAACAATAAATGCTATGAGAGAAGTGGCTAAAAAGAATTCAACTAAATTTTTAAAAGATAATGAAAGGAAATAATGTATATGTCTAATTTGAATTGTGCTTTTTGTAATCCAAAGAAGGTAGATTGGGAAGAATCTGGGTTTTATGGGTATAGGTGCAAAGCATGTCAAGGGCCAACTGCATTTATTTTAAGAAGTGACCACTCAGGTAACTTAACAGAGGAAGAGAAAAAACTGGTTGAAAATTTATGCGAAAAACATTATCCAGATTTAAAAATCAAATGGATCTCTGAAAAGAGAAAAAATATGACTCATTGGTATGATTTTTTAATACCCAAGTAAAAGGATAGCTAATTCATGAAACTATACCAAATATATTTAGCAGAAAAAAATACTAAGATACACCCAAAATTAAAATCTGGAGCTTCATGGTTTGCAGCAACACCTGCATCTGACGTTGCGTTAGCGGTAGGAATGGGAGGAAAATCATATAGAGCAGGCAAAGCTGCTGGGCTTGCAGGTAAAACAATTGCAAAAAATGTTACTTTACATACAGCTAAAGGTGCAGCAATAAGTCTCGCTGCGTATGCTGCTTATAGAGTAATTAGATCTTGGTTTGATAAATGCGAGAAACAATGTGGAAGACTTGAAATAAATACTCCAAAAAGGCAATTATGTAAATTATTATGTAAAAAAGGTTTTTTACAAAAATCTATTCAACAATTAAATAAAGAAAAAAATGGAGAAACAGACCCAAAGAAAGTTAATAAAATTAAACAAAAGATTGATAGATTTAATGTTAAATTAATTGATACGAATAAAAAGATTGTATTATATAAAAAATTATAACTTTAAAGGAGTTTAAATCAAATGGGACAAGCAACCATTATAGATAGTTTAGCAACAAATACTCTTCCTGAATATATAATTGTACAATATCAGGATATAGAAGGAGTGCAAGCAAATTCTGATTCAACTGCATTGATTGAAATTGAATTACTAGGATTATATAATACAGAACCTTCATACAGAGAAGCTCCAAGAACAATGTTAACTGGTAAATCATATGCAATAGATTTAGCTGGTATTTCAATTTCTTGCTTGTCTACCAATTATGGATTTAGACTATTAAATAGAAATGATATAACTTTAATTAATTCTATTTATGAAGTTATTGCATATACAAATATAAATTTATCAATGAGTGATAATTTTTCAAGATTTATAATTAGGAATAGAGATATTGTATTGGATAACAAATTATATTTATACATTTCAAACTCAGGAATAGATACTGGACCAATTAATATAGAGTTAACTTATTTAAATATTCAAGATAGAGAATTTTAAATAGTTTTATTAATATAGGAGAGGTATGAGAATAAAACCAAGATCTCCAGTTTATCCAGGTGATAATGCAGTTTTTACCTCAGTAGAGTCATCAACTGCAAATATAGATTCTATAACCTTAACTAATCCCTTAGCTATTAATTATGGAGGAACTAATTCTAAAACAGTAAACTCGGCGCAATCTAATCTATCAATACCAGATATAAGTCATATACATAATACAGGAATAATCGGAGATATAACAATTAGTTTGGTAGGAAATGTTATTAATGTTGGTTCTTGTCAGACTTTTATATTTAATAATTCAACTTATATCGGAGTCCCAGAATTATTTACAATTACAGAAAATTCATTTACAATTCCTTTAAACACAACTAAATATATTGTAATTAATTATAATAGTGGCAATCCGATATATCAAATGGTATCAGATTCTTATGATATAAATGAATCTAATGTCATACCAGCTGTAACTGTAATGAATGATGATAATGAATTACATTATCGATCATATGCTTATTGGGGAACAGGTGAATTAAATAAACATAATCAAAGATTAATATATACAAGAAGATTTTTAAGAGAATCAGGATTTTCAATTTCAGAAGAAGCAAATAGAGTTATTATTGTCTCAGCTGGAAGAGTATGGTATGGAATTACTAGATATACTCTTCCTGAAATTAAAAGTAGTACTTCTAGATTATATTATTGGTATCATGATGAAACCGGAACTTGGATAAATAATGATAGTGATACATTTTATGATAATTTACATTATGATAATGCTACATCTGGACTTAAAGATTTAGATGTAGATAAGTATACTGTTAACTGGATTTATAGATTGATTTCAGATGATGAAGAGTCTGATGAAATTATGTATATACAATCATGTTCTCAATATGATACTCTTGGTGATGCAAGTGACGCAACTATTCCTGCCGCTCCTGAAATGTTATCTTCTCATTGTTTGTTAGTAGGAAGAATTATTGTTAAAAAAGGTGATGTAGTCGCATCATTAATAGAGAGCGCATTTGACACAACATTTACTGGAAGTCAAATTAGTGACCATAATTCATTAACAAATTTACAAGGGGGGAAAGCTTCAGAATATTATCACCTTGAACATACACAACATGATGTTTTAACTGATGGTTCTGATGCTGACTCATTACACACACATAATTTAAAAGCTGATAAAGTTGTTGGTGCAACCAATGGTCATTTTGCAAGTTTGGATGCTCTTGGTAATTTAGGTGATTCCGGACATAAAGATTCAGATTATGCAGATGCTATTCATACTCATGATGATAGATATTATACAGAATCTGAAAATGATATTTTATTAGCCGGTAAATCCTCAACTGCTCATTTACATGATGATAGATATTATACAGAATCTGAAACAAACTCATTATTAAACAATAAATTAAATATAGTGCAAAATACTATTAGAGTAAGCCCAGTTGGTGGAGACTATCAAACATTAAATGAATGTATAACATATCTTAATTCTTTAACAAGTACAGATGGAATAAGAGTTGTTGTAGACGGTGGAACATACGATATTGCTTCAACAATTACCATAAATGCCACTATGCCAATTTCAATTGAAGGAAGTGGTATTTCCAATTCTATTTTAAATACTGCTGCTGGTCTTTTAAATAATAATATGTTTGAAGTTTTGTCTCAAACACATTTTGATAAATTAACTTTTCAGGGAACTGATGCTTGGGTGGCAGGAACAAATGCATCTTTTATAAGAATTAATAATAATAATTTATATTGTGAAATTAAAGATTTTATCATGGATAAATGTAAAAAAGGTATTGAAGTTATAAAAGATTCAGAAATATTTGCTTTTGATTTTATTATTAGTAATGCTACAGTTTCTGGAATTGAAATAAATACTGCTGGAGCTTGTTCTATAGATACAGAAATAGGTAATTTAGAGAATTGCCAAATAGGAATAAATTTATTACAGTCAAGTTTAGCTAATGTATTTATTGATACTTTAAGATTTATAAACGGTTTAGATAATACTTCAATTATATATACTCCGGCTAATTTTACATATTATACTTTTACAATTGGTTCTTGTGAATGGAATAATATAGGTACATTTTTGTCTGGTTTTGATTTTACAAATTCAAGAGATGCTAATATTGAAATAATAAATTGTATTGGTATTGAATCAAAATCACCATTTGCAAAAATTAATTTAGTTGGTAATACTACTGTTACAACATTAAATCAAAATGTATGGACAAAAGCAGTATATACAAATACATCAATATATGATTGCAAATTCACAATTGCTAATAATAAAATAACTTTTCAACCAGATCATTCAAGAGACCTTATAATGTATATATCTGGTTCCATTTATATTTCATCAAATGGAACCAGAGAAATTAAATATTCAATTGTTAAAAATGGTGATTCAAGTTCAGTTTATGGATTAGGAACTGTAACTGTAGATCAAAATTCTAGAAAATTTACATTTACAACTAATGTTTATTTAGAAAGTGTTGCTAAAAATGATTATTTTGAAATTTGGATAATGAACATAACAAACGGTGATGATCCAACAATTTCAGATTTAACATGGACTACAATATCAAGGTAATTTTACAAAAAAGGAGAATAAATAAAAAATGAAAAAATCAGAATTAAAAATTATGGCAATGGAAACATGTTTCATGTCAGATTTGTCTTCTAAGGATAAAAAGAAACATTTAGATTATATTAAGGAAGCAGATACTTATCAATGTATTGGATATATTCTTGATGGTAAATTTTATAATTTAAATGAATCTGGAAAGCAGGAATTAAAGAGAAGATTTGTAAAAGAGCAAACTGTCAGGAAAACTGTACATAGTGCTATTGGTGCTGTTGCCTCTCTGGGAACATTTGCTATTTATAGAGGATTGAGAGCAATGTTTGATCAATGTACTAAGGCATGTGGAGTTGTTGGATTAAATACTGTAAAAAGACAATATTGTTTGTTAAATTGTAAAATCAGAGTTAAACAAAGAGAAATATCAGAGGTACAAAAGATGATGAGTCAATGTAACCAAACTGGTAATCCTGAAAAGTGTAAACAAGGGTTAATGAAAAAAATGGAGAAGGCTAAAAATCAATTAGCTGGATTAACACAACAATTAGCTAAAGCAAAACAGTATATGGTTCAAAAAGGAAAATCAATGGAAAAAGGTGATAATGTTGAACCAGGGAAAACAAAACTAATATAAAATGTTAATAAACTGCGAGCAAAGTATTATTGATTATCTAAACAAATATGGATTCTTGTTTGAGAATGATACGTTAATATTATTAGATGATATTAAATTAAATACAAAAATTGAAAAGATAAAGAGGATTTTTAGAAAAAAGAAAATTGATATAAAGAAAAATCATGAAGAAAAAATAGATAACCTAAAAAACTACGCTAAAGATGTTGGTGAAGACTTAGGTAAAGATACATTAGATGAATTCACAAAAAAAATTAGAGACAAAAGTAAACGGCTCAGATCTGTATATTTAGCTAGATTAGCAATGTTAGGAAGAGAAGAAGCTAAAAGAATTGAAAATGTCAGATCTATGTCTAAAAAGGGAGCTGTTTTAGTTTCAGGTTTAAGTTTAGCTGCTATGATTATTCATTTATCTTATCAATTGTATAGAGAAGAAAAAAATAAAATAATAAAGTCTTGCTCAGGTAAAGAGGGTAGAGCAAAAGAATCATGTATCAGGGAGAGTAAAATAAAAGCTATTCAAAAAAGAATTGTTTTTTTAAATAGTTCTACTCTTAAATGTAGATACTCGAAAGACCCTCTTAAATGCAAAGATAAAATCGATGAAGAGATTTTAGAATTAAGAGAATATTTAAGGAATGAAGGAAGTAAGTTTGGAAAAAAATTAAGGATTGAGTTTTAAGTATAATCATCTTGGGATTTGATATTTTATTTTCAAATCCCAAGTTTTTCCGTTGAACTTGAATATTTTATTGAACAAATTAAAAATGAAAGCTAAAGATATAAGGAATTATAGTTTGAATAATATCTATCTGGAAGAGTATTTAAAGAAATTAAATAATAATTTAGATAGTTTCCTGTCTAAATATTTAGATGTAATAAAATATGATAAACCAGAAGATATAGAAAAAGGGTTGTTACGTTTTAAAGAAATTCCAAGAGGAAAAGTATTTTTATTTATTTTACCTAAACAAGAAATATTACATTTTCATACAGTAGGAATGAAATTTCCAATTGATATTTATTTTTTTAATTCAAATAAAGAATTAGTATCTTTTTATAAAAATGTTAAATCTGGTATAGAAGATATTAGTTCTAAAAATCCAGCAAAATATGTAGTAGAGGTACCATGTTAAATCAAAATAAAGTATTTCAGATTATAACTGAATTAGAAGATGTTAGTTATAAAACCCCTGAAATAAATAAGATGGTTAAAACCAGAGAACGAAATATAGAAAGTTCTAAATTAGTATTAAAGAATGTAGGTATTAATTTAAAAACGTTAGATGACAATTTAAATGATATAGCAATTAAAATTGTTAGAGGAAAGAATTATAATATTGATAAACAACTAGATATCATGACAGAGGATTTAAAAGAAAAACTAGATAAGATTAATAATAGCAAACTTGTAAAAATTGTTATTTTAAATATATTTGTTTATGTTTTTAATTTTATAATTTGGACAATTTTTGAAATTACATTTAAAAGGTTTGGAGTAAAATCACCAAAAACATTAGCAACTATTATAACTGGATTTATTGTATCACCCATTACAGATGAGCTTGCAACTAAAATTTCTGAAAAAGGAAAATATGAACAAGGTTTCTTTTCAAAAGTTGGATCAAAAATTGTAATGGCAATAATACATAAATTATTCTTGATTAGTGGAACAGTAGCTGGAAATCAATTAATAGTATCTTTAGTTGGTATGGTATTAAATAAATTAAAATGGTTATTTTCAGAAGAATTAGATAATGTTGTAATTGAAAAAATTGTTATGTCAATTAGATCAATTACTTATTATTGTTATATAGTAGTTTTTAAGATAATAGAAAAATTGGGAGTATTAATACCAGGTGGCGGAATAAAATAAAGAAAGGAATAGCAAGTGGACATATTCATTGAAAAGATTGATGAAATTTTAAAAAGGCACTTAACTCAAAAATCTTTTGATTTATGGGTGGGAATTCGAGAAAAAATAAGCAATAAATGCTGGGAAAAACAAACTAGTTCTACTGGGAAACATCATCAGAAAGAAGATGGACGAGTACCTTCAGTTTCAGAACACACTTATGAAATGGTCTTTGTGGCGGATAAAATTATTAGAATGTTTGAAGGTATGTTTAATAAAGATGTAATTTTTCTTTCTTTGGTATTACATGATGCATATAAATATGGATTAGTTAAAACATGTAAACATACTGAGCAAAGACATGATCAACTTATTGCAGATATAATTAAAAAGAATCAAAAAATATTTACTCAAGCTTTGAGTTTAAATGATACCATTTTATTAGAGGAAACTGTTCGTTTTCATACAGGGAAGTGGTCTACTAATGCTCCTGCTGATTTCGACTATTCAAATTATAACCCACTAGTTTTATTTTTAAGTACTTTAGATATGTTGTCAAGTAGAAATTGTTTAAAAATTATTGAGGATAAAGAATGAGTTTATCAGCTACAAAAGTAGTTCCAGATCTTTTATTTTATGCCCAAAACTATGTTATCAATAGTACGGCAAATAAATTTAAGATTCCTTTTCCGGATACTTTTTCCGTTACTTATTTAGAAGATAACAAATCATTTATTAGATTATTATTTGATGAAACCTGGCCTGTAACTTTAACTAGTTATAGACATTTATTTAGAGAACAAACTGATTTAACTAGCGTACCAGAATCTTTAAGAAGAAGAATGATGGTATATCCAAGTAATTCTAAATTTTATATATGTGACTCAGATTCTACTTCAGTTTGTAGCGTAAATATTTTTGGATTAGAACAAGATGATTTCGATATGTTGGATAAATTATTACAATACAGAATTGATACTACCTCTTGTGATATAACAACAATTATTTATACTAATTTAACCACCAATCTATCTAAATTAATTTATATTTATTTAAAGTTTAAATTAACTAGTGAATATACTTTATTTGATAATACAACCCCATTGTCAGATGATAATAATGTACTTGAAAATTTTTATGAATCATTTATTGTCGATACTATATTTACTTATTTGAGTTCCTTTGGTACGTAAGAATATTTTTCTTTAAAAATAGGAGACAAAAATTTGTTTACAGTAACTGATTTCATTAATTTAATGAAATATTTCAAAGGTGAACAAGTAGATGACCTTGATACGAACTTAATCGTTCAAGCTGAGGATTCAAAAGCTAAGTCAACCACTATTTTTAATGAAAATATTGATTTAGCATGCCATGCTTCTGATGACTATAAAAGACTAAAAAACTTTTTAATTCCATGGTATGCATCATTAAGAACATTTGTATCAACAATGAAAAATGCATCTGATATCAGATCTCTACCAGAAGAACATATAAATGAATTAATAAGAAGTTTTGGTTTTGTTGATAGTTTAGAAGAAATTACTCGTGAAAATAAAAATGACTTTTTTTATGATTTGGTTAACTTATATAAAATTAAAGGTACACCGGAAGCCCTATTAAGAGTATTAGGATTTTTTGGAATTCCAGATATTGAAATAGCAGAATATTGGTTACAATATGACTCAAATTCAGAGTTAGTTTTTAGACCAGAAACAATCTCAACTACCACAGAAAGTTATAATTTAAAAGATATATCTTTTGAAACAATTACTAATCCAGATCCTCATTGGATGTTAAGTAAAGATCAAATTAATCAGTTATTTTTAAATAATAAAATTGCATTTCCATCTAAAAGTCCTTACTTTGGAATTAGACCTGTTTCACAATTATCAGGAGATGTTATAAATCCTACTATTGCAATTTTATCTAGATTAATTCAAGATCAATATTCAGATTATATTTCAGGAAGTCCACCCGATAAAGATATCAGATTAACATTAAAAATTTATGCATCTCTTTTAGATTTGTATTTAGCAGTTTTATATACTTTTAATCTTATATATGTTAAAACAATTGATTCAACAGATTTATCATTTTTAATTTATAATGGGTCTATGAGTTTAACCAACACTCAGATATATGATTTATATGACACTATTACTAAAAGATCAAACTCAACAACAAAAGCAGAATTAGAAGCTAATAGAGTTTTATATTATAATGCATTTACTAGATTAAGATCTACCAATTTTATTTCAACTTTTGATACTGCAAAAAATGTTCTTGCTTTAACAAATAGTGACTTAAAAGATCTTATTGATACTTATCATACCGCAGGTAATACAAATGATATATTAAAATCCTTGTTAAAAGATCTAAGTAGTTGGATTAAAAATAATATTAGTATTTCTGCTCCAAATTTATTAGTATTAATGTTTGGTTTTTCTTCTCTTGAATACATTACAAATGTTGTTAAGTTTTTTAAACCATACAGAGCAAGACTTATTTCTGTTGAGCACGTTTATATCATTGATAATCCATTATTAGATGCAGAATTAACTTTTGATGTTTTAAAAAGTATTGATATAGAACAAACAATCGTAGATTGGGATACAGCAAATAGTACAGGATGTTGTTGCGCGGATGAAGATAACCCAGAACCATGCTTAGATAGTACAGCTTCTATTTATTATTCAAGGGCTACTTATGATTGTGGATCATATTTTGATATTGGAGCTTCTATTGATGAAGAAGATTATGGTTGTAAAATAGATATAACTCAAGAAGATACTATTATTTATAATTATCATACTGACGATTCGACTGCTTATGTACATACAGAATATACTGGTGATATAACTGGCGCTACTTATTACGCTTTACAAGATGGCGGTTTCATTGACTTTGATGACGATGGTCTATTTGATGCACCACAAATCTCAGATGTTTGCGAAATCTATGTTATGCCAGCAGGTCCATAAAAATATTTTTTTAAACAAAAAAATAACAGGGATGAGTGTATCTTAAAACTCATCCCTGTTATTTCCGTTTACATGGTATCATTTTGATAGATAAAATCCACAGGATCTTTAATATTGATATTATATGTCATTGTTTTTATCGCTGTCGACATATCTGGCTTTACCAAAATTGGACAAATGAACACGGTAACTTTTCCAGTCCTTTTTTGAAGAGAAAGATCCGTAGCTAGAGCAAGCATTCGCGGAGGATATATTGTTCCACTTATCATTTTAGATTCTCTTGTAAAATCAGTGGATTGTAATATTTTCTCAGCTTTTTCTAGCTTGTCAAACATTATTGCATTTTGAAAAGTTGAAGTCCAATATGAAACACCTCCGGAAGGATAATCAATTGCGAAGTATTTAACTGCGCCGGCATCGTTTTCACACATCAATACATATTTAATATTTCCGTTGTCCATTTTAATCCTCCTTAATTATTTTTTCTAATTCGAGGCAAACTTCATAGTCATTATATCTATCAACAAGAATTTTACCAGGTAAGATGTTTAAATCCACTATATTAACAAACCAAGAATATTGGTCAACAGGTAAATCCGGAGCTCCGTTTTCTTTGATCTTATTTACCATATTACACGTTAAGTTAAATAATGGACTGGTAACTCCATCATTTTTCCAACAACTATCATGGTCTGAAGTGAATCTAAATTTAGCAGTAGAATTAAACTTAAGCGCAGACAAATCATTAGGTCCAACCGCCATTATTACCGTAGTATAGTTAGTTGGACGATAGAAAGCAAAGTGAATTGAATTGAAAACTCCATCAACCTTTGTTTTACTATCTCTATAATTAACCGAGACTCTAATGGTTGCGCATAAAACTTTACCTTCTGTAAATCTGGGCAGAAAATAGTCTACGATTGATATTAACGCAGAACTTAAGTCTATCTTCATATAATTTTTCTCCTTAATTTAATTTAAGATTCTTTAATTTTCTTTAAATATTCTGTTAGTTTATCATACCCCCAAGCATGAATTCCTTCTTTCCATTTTATTGTATTTTCAGATTTAAATAAAACATCATAATCAGAACCATCTGGCCAAATTAATTGAATAACGTTTTTTCTCCACCCGACTGTAAACATCCCAAATTCTGTATCAATTTGGTACCATGGTCCTCTCCATGATTGACTTTCATACTCATTTTTAATTGGAACAACTGAGAACCATAACATATTTGATCTATTAAAGCATTCTACGAACTTTTTAATTGACCAACTGTTAACAAAATTTTGATAACATTTTTTGTGATAATAAGTGGTTACCTCAAATGATATTTCATCACCTTTTTCAATTACATGTGATGTATCAGCAATAATTTTATTACCCTTTCGATTGTCTACCCAACCATATTCGTTTATTTTAAGAGTTGGATATTTTGGATCTGGAGTTAAATCAATATATTTATCATTTCTTAAAAATATATCATTCGTAACAGACCAAATTGCAGTATGGAGATTTGACCAGTCTTCTTTAATTTGCTCTATTGTATATCCTATGTATAGAGACATATTCATTGTTTTAACTTCTGGTTCTTTATGAGAATCAAAACAATTTGATATTGTCCATCCTTTTTTACAAACAGGACAAATTAAATCTGGTCGAGGAATTTCTGGATCAAATGAATATGCAATACTCATAGGAAAAGGTCTTTTGTTTGTCTTATAATTAAAATCTTTTTTGCTTATTTCTTCTCTAGATAGAACATCAGGATGGAGTGATAAGTCATATTCATGAATTTTTTTGAAAAAATAATCACTTGTCATTAATTTTGGTAAAGTATTAATATAATCTGCGGGAATAAATGTTACCAACTTCATCATATTTCCACAATTATCAGCCTTCCACTGCCCACCGAAGATGTAAAATTCGTTAAGATTTTCTTTTTCCTCATAGTGAGCATAATGACGAGCTTTTATTAATTCATGAAAACCTTCTAAAGTTTTAAGTTTTTCTAAAATATATTTTGGTTGATCATACCAATTAATAGGGTAATTTTCGTTCATATATTAAATCTCCTTTATTTTATAATAAATATATATAGTTTAGAATTTAATATATGATTAAAATGATGAATATATTTTTACAAAAAAAATGGACTATATAAATAGTCCATTTTTTAAATTTTTGTTTATTAGTTATCTTTTTACTTTTCTTCCAATAATTGTTTTTGTTTTTTATTGAAAACTTCATTATTGAAGATAAAGAATGGGAATCCCTTATCAAGTTTAACTATTGCAAAAGGTTGGTCCTGGAAAATAATTCCTCCATTATCGCCATTGAATCTTACTCGTTCTGCATATCGAAGTCCACAAATAACATAAATATAATGAAGAATTCTTCCCATTGAATTATCTTTATAATTCCTATAGAAGCTACCCTTTTCATCAATTGGTGTTAAAACAGTATTATATTTCTGCTCGCTCATTTTTCCTCCAATGGTGTATACCACTTATCTTCAAAACCAATTGCTGATAAACATGTCCATTTACAATTATTATTATAACCTTCTTTAAAACAATGCATGTGACCAAAATACCATAATTTTGGTTGATATTTTTCTAATACCAAACTTAATGCATATCTTGATGGGTCACGATAAAAATCCTCATGATAATCAGGAATTTTAAATTCAATTGGTGCAGTATGACTAATCACAATGTCAATTTTTTCTTCTGGTAAATTGTAAATATCTTGTTGACTGATGGTTTCTTCTGGGAACCAATCTCGACCTGGCGTTCTATAATCTTTATCGATGGAATAAGCTCCACCTATAAATAAAATTTTTCTACCATCCTCTAATGTCAAAACTGAGCCTCTTTTCATGTAGAAAACATTCGGAATAACCTCATTGTTTTCTATTTTTTTAATCGAGTCATGATCTTCATGATTACCATCACACCAATATATTTTTACATTATTATTTTGTAATGTATTATTATCAAATCTGTATGGAGTTGAGACATAACCATACCATGACGGATTAAAAAATCTGGGCCAAAAACCGAAATCGCCACATTGTAAGATAGTGGTGATTTCAGGAGAATCTGAAATAAACTTAGTTACTTGTTTAAACTTACCATGAAAATCACCACATACTACGATCATTAGAAATCTCCTCCTTTTCTATGAATGGTTTTCAGTAATGATAATTAAATCTTTTTTAAAAGTTTCCATATTATGACCATTTGCGTGTAGTGCAGAACATATATCATTAGAATCCATAATTCCTTCTCCACCGCTATTTCCAAATTCTACTTCAACTGCGCTATCAAAGTCAAATATTGATATTGCTTGTTTTGCAATCTCATAATGTAAAAAAGTTTCAAGATAAACTTCATAAATATAATTTACATCTTTTTCTTTTAATAATATTCTTGTTACCTCTCTTAAATCATTAAATAATCTGTTTTTGACTTCATGAATGTTCTTAATTCTAATTCTTTTTCTGTTAGCTCTTAACACATCTGCAATATCATAACCAGAATAAAATTTATGTTCGCAGTCAAAATCTTCTATAAACAAGTCTGAATCATTCAAAACTTTATATAAATTTCTTTTTGTATCACCTTTAAATAGAAAAATATAATTTGTGGAAGAAGAATTTGTAATAAAGTCTGTTTTAATCTTCATTAAATACTCCGCTTATCTAAGATTATAAATCATTTCGCTGATTTTATATGAATCATCAAATGTAACAATCGCATAAGAATAACCATTTTTGAATTTATGAGGCATTTCTACTGAGTTGACTGGATGACCCTTCTTAATACAATGGAGGTTGCGTTTCCATAATAACTTACCACTTTTCTGACAACTTATACATCCGTCATTCCAAACTTGAATAACTACTTTATTTCCAATACTACTTAAAAGTGGGTTATCAACTTTTTTTACAAAGTCTTTAATTAAAGATGGTGTCATACTTATACCCCCTAATTAAGTTTCTTTTTTTCTAAGTTTTTCTCAACTTCTTGATTTAAAAGTTTCAACGTATTTGAAACTGTTTTATCTATTTCTCCAAAATAATTTTTTGCTGTTTCTGATTGTACAACATCAATACCTTTTTTTGTAATAATTATTTTGATAAGAGTATCTGACGTGGGAATTAATATAGCTGACAAGAATGATAATATAAAAGGAAAGATACAAATAATAAACATTTTTTTTGAAAACCTTTTATAAATCAACCTTTCAGCTTCACTTTCTGGAGTAAGAGGTAATTCTGCAGATATAGCGTAGAGATAAATACATATTGCAAGCATTATTGCTGCAATAGTGACACCAGCAATAACTTCAAAAAGTAATTTTATACTGTCAATATTCCAAATAATGTAAGATTCTAACCAAGACATATTTTTCTCCTCTATTCTTTAAATTCCCCTAAAAACATTCCATTTTTACCATACACTTTGACCATACCTTCTATGGTTGTTATAACAATCACCCCAAGTTTTACCAATTCAAACGCAGGATGATTGATATTTAGCTTCATGAATTTGTTGACTGCATAATATTCACAAACATAACATTGATTCCAGATCGAACCCCAGATTGAATCACAGACTGAACCCAAGATTGAATCACCGACTGAATTCCAAACTGAATCCCAAAATGAATTCCAAACTGAATCCCAGATCGGACCCACGACTGGATTCTTGACTGGATTCTTGACTGAATTCCTGACTGAATTCCAGGGATTCGATCTGATCGAATCCCTGACCGAACCTTCTATATCTACCAATATCCTTCTCAGCCTTTTTTCATCTGGCATCTTTGTTGCTTTTATGGGATTGATAAATTTATACTTTTGCAACCTTGTATAGATATCTTTCGTATATCCCCAGTTAGGAACAACCTTATTAAAGTCCAGCTTTTTACAAAATTCCTCTACTTGTCTAGAATCATCAAGTATAAATCCTTCGTTATAATCTACTGCGTTTAATTGATCAATTATAAACTTTTTTGTAAACGGATTATATTCATATTTGTTGGCTTTATCCACTGGGATTTCACGTCGGAAGTAATCACCAATTGAATCATGAGAATCTTCTGAGTATGATATTTTACCATCACGAATCTGTTGGCGAATATCTTTATCAAAATAACGTATTTTACCTTTCCCATTCGATATTAAACTGAAAAAATCGCACATTATCAATCTCCCATTAAAATTTTTTAAATGTCAATTGTCCATTAATTATCATCTTTTTCATTATAATTTTCATTATATATTCTTTCCCAATACCAAATAGATTTAGGAGTATGAGTTAACCATAATCCGTAATAAGCTAGTAATGATGTTGGAATAGTCGATACTAATGAAATTAACCAACCTCGTATGACCAAAGAAGAACATTGTTCAATCGCAGTTGGAGAATTAGTCATCGGACCTAAAACTTCACCCATTGCAATAAAAAGTAAAATTAGAACACTACAACCTCCAATAGTTAAAACATAATAAATTAATGAGCAAGTAATAAAACAAATTATTTTTTCTAATTATCTTTATTAAGTAATTATTTCTATACATATCATCCTCTCTTTTATTCATGGGTGAGTTCTAAGTTCATCTAAATGTTTATCTTCCTCTAATTCTTTTAAATATTTTTCAGCATCTTCGTAAGTTTCAAAATACTGAGAATCTCTTGATCCTGGTTCTGTAAATTTGAATTCTGGATTGTAATACATTGTTCCAATGTAATAACCACATCCGGAGTGACATATTTGTAAATCTGAATAATTTTTTTTATCATAAATATATTCTGCAGCTTCTATCATTGGTGATCTCATATCTTCTCCTTTTATCCAAAAATCTAATTTTTTATTTTAATGGCAGTTAAGCCATTAACTGCCAAAAGTTTATTTAACACTTCAAGATTAATATATCTTGTTCTATTTAATATTTCCCAACATGAATCACAGATGCAATCTTCGAAACTTTCATTTAATTCCCAACCGCAGTATTTACATATTATTTTCTCTTCCATCAAACATTTTCCTCCATGTTAATTGGGGCAGGAGGTAGGACTTGAACCTACAATTGTTGGTTTCTCGTTTTATCGAGCCGGCTCCCATGCGCTTCCATTAGGCGACTCCTGCCATATTTATTAACTTTTCTTCCAAGGTTTTACTTCAGTTGAATCTTTTATATTATGAATTGGAATAATTCTATCAAGAATAGTTGCTGTTGGTTCTATTGCTTTTTCAATTATTTTTGAATCTTTATAAGCATCTGGAGATTCATCTATTGTTGCCATACAAACTGATGTAGAAAATATTCCTTCCATATCATTTTTGAATTTTTCAATGTCTAAATCCTCTTTAGCTTTTGCTCTAGAATGGTTTCTACCTGCACCATGAGGAGCAGAATAATTCCATTCTGAATTAGATTTTCCTTCACATATAAGAATTCCATCTCTCATATTAAAGGGGATTAACATTCTTTCTCCAATATAAGATCTAATTGCACCTTTTCTAATTATTCCATCTTTTGGATCAATGTAATTATGAATGGTTTCAATTTGATCTTTTATATCTACTGATATTTTTAGATCATTTTTTAAAATACTTATAATTGATTCCATTATGGTTTTTCTATTTAATTTTGCATAATCTTGACAAAAGTACATATCTTTCAAATAGCTGTCTTTATTATCACCTTCAAGAAAATCTAATGGTGATGGTTTTAATCTTCTTCGTTCATTATTAAGTTGTTTAATTTTTTTATCCCATTCTTTTTTAGGATATGTTTCTTTTATTTCTTTTATTGCTATATTTTTATCTGGAAGTTTTCTTATAGAAGCAATTTTCTGCCAGTATTCACAAACTTTTTTTCCTAAATTTCTTGAACCTGAATGAATTGTAACCCAAACATCATTATTGGTTACTGACTTTCCTATTTCTATAAAGTGGTTTCCTCCACCAAGTGTTCCAATACTATGAACGACATAATCAGAATTAATTCCAAGTTTTTTACATAATTCATAACCTGAATTATGTAAATCGCTTTTACTTTTTTTATTAATATTCTGCCCCAAGGGTATTGATTGTCTTATTCTTATATCTAATTCTTTATGATTAACAACAATGTCGCCTACATTAAAAGAAAGCATTCCACAACCTTTATCAACTCCAACTACATTTGGTATAACTTTATCACTTACTGGCATTGTAAATCCAATAACTGATCCTTTTCCATAATGACAATCAGGCATAATGATAACTTTGTTTGTAAAAGCTTCATGATTAATCATTTGAATAATTTGACTTATACATGATTCTTCCACTTCATCAATCATTATATAAGCTGTTGTATATTTACCTATTAAAGGGAACATAAGATTCTTCCTTTTCTAAAAAATATTTTATATATAATGATTTTTGATTCTCTCCATTTGAGCTTCTGTTAAATTTAGTCCTTTCCAATCAAGAATACCTAGTTCTTTATCAATTTCCCATCGTTCTTGGTCTGACAATTTTAAAAAATTTCTTGGTCTTTCAAATGACTTTTCATACATTTCTTCTTGAGTTAACATGTTTCTTCTCCTTTAAACGTTGAAGGTTATGTTTTTCTCTTAATTCAATTCCATTTTCATGTAGTTTTGCAACCAATTCCATAATTTTTTCAACGGTTGGTTCTAAAAGATTATGCCCTTTACTATCCGCACCAAGATTGATAAATTCTGGTTTTATGTCAACAATCCAATTGCATAAAATATCAACATCAAAATCTAGGATTGGTTCAAGAGTGATAAACTTTCTTTCATTTAATTTCATCATACAAATGGCTCTTTCTTCTGTAGTAGGTGCATTTGAAATATTGGGTATTAATCTATTAGTTTCTATTGTTGTGCCAAAAATTCTGTGTTCAGGCCAAATATTAAAATAATCTAAAAGTTTTTGAAAAAGAATTGGATTTTTAGATTGGAAAACATAAGTATTATTTGGCCACATTTTACAATGCATTAAAATATTAAATATGTATTCAATAGGAACATCATTTGCAAATAAATCATTCATATGCTCAATAAAAATTGTTTTGTCAGTACCATAAATTACATCAAATTCTGCATCAATTATTCTTAGGGGACCTTTAAATCTTTCATTTCTTCCAAGGTTTGGATTATCAACATAACAATAAATACATCTATGAGAACACTCACCAGCTAAATGTGAATGCATATGAGTAACCCAATGATACATATTTCCTTTTGATTTTATTAATGGCATGTTTCTTCTCCTTCTCCTTCTCCTTCTAATGAATTATAATAATGATTTTCTTCTATATATTTCATAATTTTTTCTAACGAGTTAAAAACTTTTAATTCATACGTAGAGTGACGTCTTGTTTTCATTAATTTATATATATTCTTTTTGTCATTAAACAAGATAAAATAAACACCATTTTCATATAATGTGTGTTCAAAAATATCTATGAATTTAAACCCTTTATAGGCGCCTTTTTTAAAAGGTTTTAAAAATGGCGAGATTTCTTTAATACTATCTATTATTTTATTAGTGAACTCAGTATTATTTTTTATTAATGCTATTTTAATGCTATTTTGAGAAGTTTCTTGAATGATACCACCAGTCAAAAGATTCCGACGTCGCATTTCCTCGCAAAATTTATCATATACTAGTTGTCCACTATAACAATCTAAAAGTACTGTCCAATTTAAAGTTTCAGATAATAAAATTTTTCCTATTTCATCTTGAATGCTATCAATTTTTTCACCATTAGATGAAATTTCATCTTCTATTGGTTTTAGAAGCTTATGTAATTCCTTATTTCTTTTTTCTAATTCTTTTTTCTGTCTGGTTAATTTATTTATTTTTTCTTTATTCATTTTTTATCACCAATATATCTCAAAAGTTAGTAAGCCCTCTTATATCCTTACTTGTTATTATCATTTTTTTCCGTTTCCTCTATTTTTACCTCGAATACTGTCCACATTCCATTTTTTCTTCTAACACCATCTTTCACTACTCTATGAGCTAAATCTCTAGCCACATAGTTACGGATTTGTAAGATATCTTTAGAATCACCTTCCCACAAAACGCCGTGACCTAAAATGTCATTATCAAACAAGACTCTAATTCTCATCTTTCACCTCAAATTGAACCTTTACTTAATATTATCCATAACATTTTTAACCTCTATTTACAATAAATGACCGTAAAAAATCCAACACAAATTATAGCAAATATTGTAAACAATATAATCATTAATCTTTTGAGATCAGACATGTTTTATCTCCTCTCAGCTCCTTTTATAAAGTTAAAATTATCTGGTTTATCTTCCATTAAAAGAAAGATTTTTTCTTCTGATATTGGATAATAATTATTATTATCTACTCCAATATCATAACATTTTCCTTGTATTATATCATTTAATCTACCATGTGAATGACCAAAGAGCAAAATACTATTATGGTGTGATTTGGGCCAAACTATCATTGCAAAATGACATACAACTATATGATTATTATTAATTCTTCTTTGCCATATTTCATGATAATTTTGATTCATCCATTTATCATGAGAACCTCTAATAAAGAAATGATTTCCGTTTAATTGATCAATAATTTTTTGTGCATCTTGGTACTTATTTAAAAAAGTAAAATCACCCCCATGAATAACTATATCATTTTTAGTAACAATTTCATTATTTCGTTTTATTAATTCTTTATGCATTTCAGTTAAGTTTTTAAAAGGTCGATTACAATATTTGATGATGTTTTTGTGATAGTAATGTTCGTCAGCGGTAAAAAAGTACAATTATTTACCTCCTCTTAAATTTATATTTTTCAATTGATTTTAGGTAATTTACCTCTACCAAAAGTTACTCTATTAAAAGTATGATGTAATTTTTTTAAATAATTTATAGATGCACCTCGTTGGTGATTTACAGTTATTATTTCTTCTTCCTCTGTAAGATGCTCAATTTTTTCAGAGTTCACAAATATAACAACTTCCGGAATTTTATGATTAGTAAAAAAGTTATTTGTTGATTTCCAACCATTACTAAATAAATATTGTTTACACATCTCTTCTACTGATCTCATATTATATTCCTATTTTATATTTTAACTCCCATTTTTTTAGCTTTTTTAACAGCACAATTTGGACATCTAAACTCCGGATCCTTCTCTCTTGTTTTATCATACTTATGCTTTAAAGCAATTCTAAAACCATACTTATAGATGGTATTACAATCACTACATTTAATATAACTTTTAATTTCCCATAAAGGTTTATAATATTTTACAACGAATATGTATTGGTCAACCCAAAAGAAGATACATGCTCCAATAAAATTTGCTATTATTGTAAGTATTAGATCATTATCAACTATAACACGTAAATACTTTATACATGCCCAAAGAATAGGTGTACTTAATTGCCACCGTACTGCATAATATATAAATTTTTTCATTAATTGTCCTTTACTTTTCTTGATTTTATAACAAAAAAATATATTCAGGAGTGGGCAAGTAATAGTAAAAATCCCTATTACTTGCCCTATGGAGGAGGATAAATGGTGAAGCAGAACACATTTTTAAAGTTCCAAGTGGCAGCTGGAAGTTGTTAAGATGCTGAGAGAAGCACAACTTTACCCAGATTTTTCCAATGTCTTCAATCTTTTTATCTTAAATCTTAAATACCCAATATTTTATCTGCGTGGGTATGCAGTCAATCTTTAGTCTTTAGACTTTAGTCTTCAAATAGGTAGTTGGACAATATCCAACAATCGTTTTATTATCCCAATAGCATAAGTTCATTCATTAACCCAAGAATGTGAGGCTCTCATTTCTTATTTTTACACCACTGAAACCTTGATTTTATATTTTGTTCTAAAAAAGTAATTAAAAAACTTTTATTTAAGATACTACATCTGTTGTTGCATTTAACATTTCAAGATGAGCATCGATAAAGTCAAGTTTATTTTGTAGATCTTTTAAATAATTATTTTTAAATTCTTCATCATAGAGCTGAATCGATATGGATTTGCTACCATCCACATTATATTGCATACCTCTCATTAATTTTGAATCAGCTAATGTTTTATTTAAGGCATTAAAAACTGCCTGATATTCTTTATAATTTAGTTTAAACATAAGAGCTTCCGCAATTGATATTTCTTCTTCTGGAATGATAATACCTTTTGGAATTCTAATTTTTGTTTTGATATTGGTTTGGTCAATTATAATTTTTAGCTCTGCTCTTCTTGAAAGAAGGTCCAAGGCTGATTGAATCAAACTCATAACGTAGTTTTTCTGAGTTTTCTCAGAATCAAATGCAGGTTTTTCTGTTGATGTTATTGATGAGTATTTTTGAATATCTTCAATAACATGAAGGACTTTCTTTTTATTTAACTTCTTTTCTTTTAAAACTTCAATCATTTTAGGCATAGATTAATCTCCTTTTATATATTTTATAGGATTATTTTAATAATCCTTTCTGCCCAATACAAAATAAATAAATAAAAAAGACTTAGTCGTGTCTAACACACGACTGGTCAAAAAGCAATCTATAGTTAGATTATAATTTGTTTTTCTTAGTAATTAATATATATAGAGGTTATTTTTAAACATGATTTTTAAATTTTATAGAACAAATATATGAATCAACAAAATCCAACCGAGTTAAAAATAAAAAGTGAGCCTACTCGGTGCTCAGTAAAAGGAGAAATATCATGACATACAACACAGGATTTGTCGCAGTAGTAAAATGGAATGGAAAGATTTTACGGGAGGATAAGGATTTAGTATTTTTACCTTTTGGATCAGAATATTCTATTCTTTTAAAAAATCTGAATTCAAGAAAATGTTTAGTTAAAATTTCAATTGATGGACAAGATGTATTAGATAACAATTCCTTGGTATTAGAACCTAATACTGAAATAGAACTGGAAGGTTTTATGAAAGGAATGAAAGCAAAAAATAAATTTAAATTTATTAAGAAAACTAAAGAAATTTCAGATTATAGTGGTGATAGAATTGACGACGGAATTATTAGAATAGAATATTGGTTTGAGAAAATAGTTAAAAGACTACAAATTATAAATGAATACATTTATACTCCCTACTATACTTATGATCTTATTTCAAATTCTACTCAATGGCACCAATTACAGTATGGAACACCACTAAAACAAAATACTTTAACAGGTGATAAAGTTTCAAGTAACCTTTCTTCTAGTATTAATTTAAATTCAGTAAATTTTGTTCAAGATGAAGGAATTACAGTTAAAGGAAGAGAGATTAACCAAAACTTTTCTTATGGGCATTTTGGCCAACCAGAAGATTATTCGAATGTTATCATTTTAAGATTAATTGGATCTAAAAAAACTGGAGAAATTATTAAAACTCCTATAACAACAAAAACAAAAAAAATATGTTCAACATGTGGTAAAAAATCAAAATCTAATTTAAAATATTGTAGTAATTGTGGAACATTTTTAGACTAAAAAAATAAGAGAGTGAGATGATACTAATCTCACTCTCTTATTTTGTTTACATCTTGAGAAACTCTACCTCGGCCGGCGAAAGATTCTTTTGGGAAATGATGAGCTGCTGCACCAGTTTGATCAAGTTGGTCACGTCAACACTGTTGTCTACCGGCTTAGTTTTCTCCGCCAATAAATTGAAGAGAAAATCAATCGAGGCCGTGATTGATTCAAGTTCTTTCTTGATGTCGATGTCAGACGGAATTGTAGTTTTGGATCTCGAAGAAACATGTCGTGGTTTACCATCGCGATTTTCCTGATTTTGCTTTAGGAACAAAGCAAAAGCGGTATCTAAATCATCATTTGCTTCTGTAGAAGCAAACTTGAATTTAATACCACTTTTAACTTCAGGATTAGGAATTTTTTCAATCACGTTTGGCACCACAGAGGCCATCCTGGTTGTTGTTGTTCGTATAGAAGCGTCTTTGATCGTCGTTTTTACTTTTTTGAAGTCTTCGACAATCTCATTGTGAGTAGCTTCGCCGCGTCTCTTGATTATTGACAAAATGATATACTCGCTTGTCTTTTTTGCTTCGGTAATTTTCATTCTTTCCTCCAACTCCATTATTTTTTTTACTGGATATATTATATCGTTTTCCTTTTTGAAGAAGGGATTTCCTTTTATAGGATATTTGTATATACTCTTCTTCTTTGAAGTAACATAACCAGAAAAATCTGTAACTACGTTCTTATCCAAGTAATTACCAAACTCATCCTTCTTTTGGGTGGTATCTTTTTGTTCTTCTTTTACTAAACCATTTCGTACTAACTCCTCCTTTAAAGTTGCCACATCCCCCTCCTTAAAAAAAGTTAATTTCCTTATTATTTCAAAAATTAATATATGTAGCAATACATTATTAATAGAATTTTTCTAATCTTATGAAATGTCTAGAACAAAAATAAAATATAATAGAGGATTGATTATCATATGGATCAAAAACAAAAAGACTGTATTATTAAAATTACAGATAAATATGGTGATTGTTTATCTGATAAAATGGTTGGAAATTCTTGTAATAAGAGAGATAACCGTCCTCAAGGTTTTGTAGAAATATATGATATATCAATTGATAATAAGAAAGAGTTATTAGGGAAACAAAATCTTGTAGTTTATAATGGAAGAGAATGGTTAATATCTAGAGCTTTTAAAGTTAAAAATACTATGATTACCGCTGGTGAAAATGATTTTATTACCTGGTTTGGAGTTGGTGATGGAGGTTGTCCAATCGGTGATCCTCTAAATCCTACTTCACCTGATAGTACTGATAGTGATTTAAGTAATTCAGTAATGATTAACGCTACTGACGCAACATGTGCTGATTATAGGTTGGTTCCGGATGTTGGTTATTATAAACATCCATTTGATAGCGACTTAGAATTTGAACAGGATGGAGACAATTATAATTATTGGTTGATTGGAAAAGTTGAAACCACAATATCTTCAGCTGACGCAAATGGTTTTAATTTAAATGAAGCAGGTTTATTTGCTGCAGTAAGTGATGCAGGTGGATATGGAGGTCCATTTACTTTATATGCTCGTGTTACTTTTCCAACAATTGTGAAAACTGCAGCAAGACAGTTATTATTTGTATGGTATGTGTATTTTTAATTAAATTTTAAATTTTTGGGGACAGGACTGATCATCTTGAGGAAGAACCTATACTTCTTCCTCTAACCCAATTAGAAAATTCTGTATAGGAGAATTATAAAAATGAGTCTAGTTAAATGTATGATATGTGAAAAAGAATATAAAAGTTTAAAAGGAATTTCAACACACATTATTGTTCATAAGATCACAGCTTATGAATATTATGAAAAATTCTTAAAAAAAGAAAATGAAGGTGTGTGTTTAAATCATGGTAAAGTTAAAGATTGTAAAAAAGATACTACATGGATAAATATGGTTGTTGGTTATCATAAATATTGTAGCGTAAAATGTATGACTAAATCTGACAACTTTAGAAAAATGTCTTCAGAATCAAAAAAAGGTGATAAACACTGGTTAAAGAAAGAAGGTAATATACATCCAAATAAAAATAAAACTTATGAAGAAATTTATGGATTAGAAAAAGCAAAACAATTAAAAGAAAATTTATCATGGTTAGGTAAACAATTAACTGGTTTAAAAAATCCATTCTATAATCATAATCATACAAACAAAACTCGTGAAATTCTTAGAAATAACAAACTTGGAAAAACAAACATTGAATTATATGGGTGCGATAAAGCAAAAGAAATTAAATTAAAACAATCAAAACCACAGAAAAAACCTTGGTTATCAGAAAACAATCAACTTTATACTTCGAAATTTTACAATAAAAAATTTAGAAAACAAATTCTCATAGATCAAAATATGTTATGTGGTTATTGTAGTTGCAAACTGTTTAAGAATTATAGACATTTGCATCATATAAATTTCATAAAATGTGATGATAGAAGAGAAAATTTAATTTATTTATGTCCATCATGTCATGGTAAAACAAAAAATAGAGTAATATATAAAGAAACCATGAAATTTTTAAATGATAGAAATCAAATGATTTTAGAATCTGTAAACAAGAAAGGTTAAATCTGAATAGAAAAATAAATAAAACTTAGAAAAAGGAAAAAATAAAATGTCAAACGTATCACCAGGGGTAGATCTTTAAAAGAATATGCCCTCTTAATAGGAATAGAAAACTATTAAGTAATAAACTGGGTGAATTGCTGGAACGCTAAATCAATATTTTTTGATATGCCAATCAGCAGCTAAGCTCATCGAATAAGGATTTTTGTAGATGAGAAAGTTCAGAGACTAGACAGTGAGGATCCTTAAACCAATAATCTGTCAAACAGCGCCCAGTACTCAAACTCTAATAGAGATGAGTAAAGATATAGTCCAAGCTTATAGGAAACTATAAGGGATAGAACTAGTATTCAAAAATAATAGATCTCAGTAGCTATGTTCAATCAGTTCCTAGTACAATTGGTTGTATAATGGCATTAACTAGGAAAGGTAGAGATAATCAGTTTACGTTTGTAGGGTCAAGAGCAGAATTAATTTCTGGTTGGGGCGAACCTAATATTAATGACTATGGTAAAAACTATGGTCAAGGTTTGTACGAAGCATACAACTTTTTAGGAGAATCTGGAGCTCTTTATTTTCAGAGGTGTTTACCAGACGATGCATCATTTTCAAATATTAAAATTAACGCAGATTTAGCGGTTTCTGACGCAACTGCAATTATTTCAGTAACATATGTTGATAGTTTAAATACAATTGATGAAATTCAAACTGCCCTTGTTTCTGCAGGAACTACTTATCCAATTTGTATTTTATATCCTATCGGAAGAGGTGAATATTATAATCAGATTGGCGTAAGATTCACTGAATATTCTAACCCTATGATAAGTGGTGTTTATGTTATGGATATTTATGAAAAACAATCTGATGGAGATGATGTAATCATTGAATCATTTGAAGTTTCATTTGATCCAAAATCTACTGATTCATCTGGAGATTCAATTTTTATTGGCTACATTTTGGAAATGTATTCTTCAGTTTTAAGATGTGAAATGACATTAGCGTCTGGTGCTTATACATCTGGTTATGAATTGGTTGCAAAAATTTACGATAAGGATATAGGAAGTGTATCAGTTACTGAAACTACAGCAACCGCAGAGATTAGTGATAATAAACAAGTATTTACAGATTGGGAAACTACTCCAGAAACTGGTAATGCTACGTATATGGTTGTTGCAAAAGACGGAAAAGGAAATATTTTATATGGTTGGTTAGGAGCAGCAACAGGAACTGATTTTGACCATGTTAATGTTTTTGATGGAAGAAATTTGACCACAGCTTCAAGAGGATGGGTAGGAGATACAAGTGCTTTTGATACATCTAGCACAATTACTTATGAAGTTAAAAAATCTAATTCTTCAATTGCAGATCCTTTTATATCTTCAACTCCAGTTCCTTTAAAGAAAGGGTCAGATGGAACTCTTTTAGATGCATCTGGAGACTTAGATACCACAGTTGCCACACAGGTTTTGGCAGAAGGTTATGCAGGAACTTTAACTAATCCTATAACTGGAATTACAGAGGATGCAATTACAGATACAGAAAATGTTTATTTTACAATGACTTTTGATGGAGGTTACCCTTCCAGCGTAAAACAACAAATTTCTACGTTAGTTCAAACAAGAAGGGATGGAGTAGCAATTCTTGATAATGGAGATAACTCTTCATACAATATTGCAATTGCTTCTAGAACAAATACAAATACTTATAATAACTATTACACTGCTCTTTATGAAGAATATAATAAAGTTTATGATATTTTTACAGGTCAAGATATTTGGGTAAGTCCTGTTTATCATATGGCGTATATTCTTCCAAGAAATGACACTGTTGCAGAACTTTGGTATGCTGCAGCTGGTTTTAATAGAGCAGCAATTGACACAATTAAAGAACTTAGATTTAATCCAAAATTGGGTCAGAGAGATGGAATGTATTTAAAACAATTAAACCCAATAGTGAAATTTAGTAATGGTTATACTGTTTGGGGTCAATTAACAAGTCAGGCAAAACCATCTGCTTTACAGGATTTAAATATTGTTAGATTAGTTTTATATTGCAAAAAGAGCATTGAAAATTTTGCAAGATATTTTGTATTTGAAATGAATGACCAAATTACATGGAATAAATTCAATAATGAAGTAGTGGGTTTCTTAGAAGAAATTAAGAGAAAAAGAGGTCTTTACTCATTTAATGTTAATACCTATGCCACAGACTATATGAAAAAGACGAAGACATTCACTTGCGATATTGAGCTATACCCGGTCCGGACAGTAGAAAAAATTGAATTAAATTTCTTTATTAAGTAATATAATTACTAGCAACTTAACTCCCTCTATAGAACAAATAATAAATTTTATAGAGGGAGTTTTTTCCGTTATGATACAATGTCAAATATGTAAAAAAGAATTTGAAAAACCATCAAGTTTAGTTTCACATCTAAGTAATCCAAAAGGAAATTGTAAAATTTCAATAAAAGAATATTACGATAAATATTTAAGAAAAGAAAATGAGGGTATATGTCAGGTATGTAAAAAAGAAACATATTTTGCAGGAATAGTACAAGGTTATCCAACTACTGTTTGTAAATATTGCAAGAGCAAATTAGAAAAAACAAAATTATTAAAAAAGATAAACAGCGGCAAAAAAAGAGAAATGTTAGATAAAGAAAAAGAAGTAAAAAAAATAAATGATGGTTACTATGATTTTCCTATTCAATGTGAATTATGTAAGGAATCAAACTCAATTTACAAATGTAAAACATATAAAGCTTTATCAACACATTTAAGATTTATTCATCCACAAACAACAATAAAAGAATATTATGATAAGTATCTCAAAAAAGAAAATGAGGGTATATGTCCAATTACTGGAAAACAAACTAATTTTAAAAATTTAAGAGAGGGGTATTTTGTATATAAAAATAAAGGAACTTGTGTAAAAGATTCTATTATAATTAAAAAATCTAAAGATACAATTTTTAAAAATCATGGGGTAACTGCCCCAACATATGTAAATACAGAACAAAGAGTAAGAAATTATAAAAATACAGTTAAAAAAAGAATTGACTTAAATAATGAAAGAATTAACTTAATTAGTTTACTAAGAAAATTAACTATTGATAAAACAAACAAAAACCAATGTCAAATATGTGGAAGAATATTTAGAGATACAAATCAATTAGGCTTGCATATTAAGATTCATAACATCAAAATAAAAGAGTATTATGATATATTTTTCAAAAAAGAAAATGAAGGGTTATGCCCAATTTCAAATCTAGAGACCAATTTTGATTCTTTAGAAAGAGGATATTTTAAATATCATAAATTATTTATTACTTATACTGATGAAATTAAAAATGGAAATAAAAAAAGAAGAATAGATTATATTCAAGAAAAGATAAAAATGTTTGAAAATATATTTGATGTTCAATTTATTGATCTAAAAGATATCGAACATATTGGAGATTTAACAAGAATTAAATGTAATAAATGCGGAACTATTTACAAAAATAGATTTACAAATTTAATTTCTGGATTTGGAAAATGTGAAAGATGCAATCCAAGAAACAATCATAGATCAAGTCATGAAAAAGAAATGTATGAAACTATAAAAACTTTTATGAAAGATGAAATTGTTTTAAATAATTGTAAGCAAATAATAAAGAATCCAAATACAGGAAACAATCTTGAATTAGACATATATATTCCAAGTAAAAAAATAGCAATTGAATTTAACGGATTGTATTGGCATTCTGAATTGATTTTAAACGAAAAAGCTGAGCGATATCATTTTACTAAATGGAATGAATGTAAAAAAGAGGGAATACAACTTATTCAAATTTTTGAGGACGAGTGGTATGAAAAGAAAGATATAGTACTATCAATGATAAAACATAAATTAGGTTATAATTCAAACAAAGTTATTTACGCAAGAAAATGTATAATCAAAGAAATTACGTCAAATGAAAAAAATAATTTTTTAGATTCCAATCATATTCAAGGAAGAGATTTATCTAAAATAAAATTGGGCGCTTTTTATGATAATAAATTAGTTGCTGTTATGACTTTTGGTTTAGGAAATATTTCTAGGGGTGGCAATCCATATGATTTAGAAAAGTGGGAGTTGTCAAGATTTGTTACAAAAAAAGAATACCATGTAATTGGAATAGCAGGGAAATTATTAGAATATTTTAAGAAAAATTACCATTGGAAAGAAATTTATAGCTATGCTGATTTAAGAATTAGTAATGGTAATTTATACAAAAAATTAGGATTTAATCTTATAAAACAAAATCCGCCAAATTATTTTTATGTATGGCAAACTAAACGAATTCATAGATTTAATTTAAGGAAAACATTATCAGAACCAGAAAATATTCCAGAATGGAGATTACGCCTAGATCAAGGATATTATAGAATCTGGGATTGTGGTAACTTAAAATTTAGTTTAACAAAATAAACAAAAAAATATTCATAGAGTTTGTTTATTCTAGGAATATTTTTTTGTTTTTTTATTATTTTTTAAATTTTTTAAGGAATTTTTTAAAATTTCGTATTTCATTTTCTCTTTCTCTAAGATCTTGTATTACAGACTTCTCAAAAATTATATCTAACTTTTGTTTTTGTATAAAATTTATTCCCTCCGTAGTATTTGAGGCTATAATAACAATTTTTAAGTCATTTATTAAGGTAATTTTATCTGTAAGTTTTAAATATCCATTACTACCTAAATTTAACGATGTAATTAAATCATGAAAATATTGGTCTTTTGTTGGTATTAACTCAAAACCTTTCTGGTTATAACGCTTGTTAACTATCCATTTACATCTATTCCATATTGTAGAGTTTTCTAAAACATATTTTGCAGACAATATCATCTTTTGTTTTGTTAATATATCAATTTCCTTTATAAGTTTAGATATTATTCTATTTTTCGTTTTTATTTCACTATCAATTTCTTTTATTTGATCCATTGTTATTTTGTCCTTTTTTTATTTTAATATAAAACCTACTATTGAAAAAATTACCAATAAACTCCAAAACCAAAATCCAAGATCAAATAACTTACATGTGTAAGTTCGACCTTCATACCAATCTTCTAAAGGTAGTTTACGTAATTCAGAGAACATATCTTCCCAAAAAACTATCCTTATAAGAGTTCTGTTAATTATCCATGTAGGTAAGGCTAAAAATTTTTTAATTAACATTTAATAGATCCCATAAATGAATTTGTAAAATTAGAACGATTATCTTTTAGAATACTCACAATTTTTGTTAATATACTTTTAACTTCCTTTTCAGGTTTATTTTCATTTAATAAAATTCTTTCTAGACTGGATAGGATTAGAAAAACTTTATCCCCGCTTATCATTTCTTTACCCAAACAGAATAGAAATTTTTGAAATATTGGATCAAGTGTTACTAAGTTTTCCTCTATAATATTTTCATTCTTTCTGGGTTTAACATCTTTTCTCCAGCTGTTTAAATTAGAACAACAACCAGCTCCTATAAAAAGTTCCTCTTTATATCTTTCACTTAAAGTACCTCTATTGCAAAGTTTACAAATATATCTTGTTCCAATCCATTCTAATTCTGGACATCCTTCAATTCCATCACCATATATTCTTCTGGATACATAACATGGAGTTGTTATACAACAATACCCGCACCCAACACACGGTTTAACTGATATACCGTCAATTATTGTTCTCTCATCTTTTTCATTTTTATGAATCATACCATGACTCCTCAATGAATTCAATTTGTTTAACATCAAATCCAAGACTATTTAATTCAAGAAGTATTTTTTCTTTAAATTCTCTTAGGGTTTCATCATCTTTTAAATCAGATGCTTTTCCTCCTATATAAATTACATCATCCCATACTTTCCAATCTATAATAATATTTGTGGGCAAATAATCTAAGATTTCATAGATATCTACAAAACTTTCAATCGATTCTGTACCATCATATTTAGTTTTATAGTTATCAAAGGCTTTTTTTATTACTTCCTTTTTATCTAATAAATCATTAACATCTAAAGTTATGCCCCATCCTACGAATGAGGTTGAACTTGAATTTGTTATAAAATCAGTCTTAATTTTCATGGATTCTCCACAATTTCAAGCTTTATGTTTATAAAACCAAAATCTAATAACAAGTCTGGATATATATTTTGAAAAATTATGACGTATTTCATCCAATTTGGTATATCACTTAAAAAATTATACGCTGAAGTCCATTGTTCTATCGTAAAGAGATTTTTTCTTATATGGAATATTTTTATATTATTGTCTGCAAATTTATGAGTTTGATAATATTCTTTTTCAAATTTTTTTATAAAATTTTCCCAAGCTTCTTTAAATCTATCAAAGTCATCTGAAATAAATGTAATGTAAAGAATAAAAGATGCGCTTGATGAGTTTGTTACAAAGTCTGCCTTAAACTTCATTTAATGCTCCTTCTAACTCTTCTGTTAAAAGTAATCCTATGTTTATACCACCATATCTTACATTCCCAACCTTTTTTCTGAAATAACCAATAATCTTCATATGGACATTCCTCTACCCAACCATGAGCTTTTAATCTTTCTATTGTCATATATGCTATTTTTGCAAAATCGCTTAACTTATCAAATCTTGCAATTGTTTTAGTTACATCTTCTTTAGGCATAACAAACATAATTAACCTCCGTTATTTTTTTAATTTTAATTACCATGAGGGATATTTTTATATATCCCTCATGGTTATAGTCAATTTTATTTAAAATCTTTATGTTTTAATTTAGTTATAACTCTTGCTCCACCTCTTGTTAAAAGAGGAACTTCAGGTATTAATACTAAACCTTCAGCTAAAAAATCTCCCCATTTTGAAGTAAAACCATTTTTTACTAATTCCTCAGCTTCAAAAAGTGTTCCAGTTCCTACAATTGGAACAACAGGAATATTAACTTTTTTAGCTATATCTTCTACATCCTTTCTTAATAACCACCAATCTCCAATTTTTATATCAAACAAAACAAAGTCTTGATGAGCAGAATAATTTCCTGATCCTTTTGTCATTCCAGCACCATAACCTTCTCCATAAAAGCATATATCAGATAATTCTGCATCTATAAATTTCGATGCTGGAAATAATTCTATTAATTTATTTAGCAAGTTTGGAGAAATTATGGCGTTATCTGTTTTTCCACCAAATTCAACAATCCTATCATTCCACATTACTCGTATGTTTGCTCCATTGACCTTTTCTGTCCATAACCACTTATTATTGTATAAGTATTCAAATTCTGGTCTGGAAAAGTCACCTTTTATAATTTTTTTATTTTTATCTCTTTTATAAATTGTATGTATTTTGTGGTATTTTATCATTTGTTTTCTTTCCTTAAAACAGTAAATCCCCAGACTCGAGCTTTACCTATACCTTTTTTAACTTCAACGCCCCAATCATCAACCGATACTTTTACTAGGGTATTACCATTCGGCCAAATACCAAGCCCAAAGCTATTTTCACAATCTTTTCTCATATCACATTTCCAATCTTTATAATATCTTCCTTTTTTGTAGAAGATCGTTTTATTATAATTTCCACGACCATAAACATCGTGATTTCGGAAAGCATACAAGAATTCACCGTCAAATTTAAGATTATGTTTCTTAACATACTCTTTTATTTCTTTAATCTTTTGTTTTTTTGTTTTGGAAATATGAACAACATCATGTAATATGTTGTTAACTTTATCTTCAAACTCTTTTATAAATTTTTTAGAGAGTTTTTGATGTTTACTAATATTATCCCAATTAACTTTACCTTTAAACTCCCTTATAAATTTTTGCGAGAGTTTTTGATATTTACTAATATTATCCCAATTAACTTTACCTTTAAACTCCCTTATAAATTTTTGCGAGAGTTTTTGATATTTACTAATGTAACTCCAATTAACCCTATTTTTAAACTCGCGTATGAAACCTTCAGAGAGTTTTTGATATTGACTAATGTAATTCCAGTGATGTTTATCCTCAAGTTGTAGCTGTTTCATTGGTTTTTCTTTATTATTGGTTGAATTTCTCAATTTTTCACCTATTATAATTCATATGGACAAGTCATTTGATTATTTTTTAATTTTTCTCTAAACATTTGAAAAGCTTCACCATTCTGCCATATTCTTTTAATTGGATTTTCTTCATTAATCGGAGTTCCATACTCATATTTATTACCAAATGAACATGGCATAAAACGCATATCCGGTGAAATATAACAACTCATTCTTGATCCTTCACAGGTATCAACAAAGAGTTTTTCTGTTTCATTTAATTCTCTTACTTGACTAACTTTATTAATCATGCAAGAATCACAACCAATTTTGAAAATACTTTTTGGTTCAAGTAATTTATCTGAAAATTCTTTGATTTGATTTTTATTTAGGCATAAATACTTTTTGTCTGCTCCATTTCCTTGAGGTTTAAATAAAAGAAATACAACAGCATTTAGCTTTTCAATAGGAAATCTGCCATACCAAATATCTTCACCATTTAAAATTCTGATTGCATCACCGAATGTTTCATCTGAAATTACAAAATGAATATTAGTTTTAATTTCGGCATTTATAAACTTATTTAACGCCAAGTATGTATAATCATTATTATAGTTCGATACAGCTACAGCACCTACCCATTTTTTTGTAATTTCAACTTCCTCATCAGTGAGTCCATTACCAGAAGTGGTATAATTTGGAGCCACATTATTTTTCCTGCAATATTCCATAATTTCATTAAAATTTTCATGTTTATTTGGATCCCCTTTGCCACCAAGAGCAACTTGATTGATATGATCTTTACATTGATCAATAATCATTTTGAAGTTTTCCAACGTCATATTTGGTTCATTGATACTTCCTTGGTAACATATTTTACAATTATTAAAACAATGTCCCATAACTCCAACATCAATCATACTTGGAGCATCAAGAATAAATGGATCAGGATTTCCGTTAATACCAGATAATACTTCAGCTCCAGTTATCCCATTAAACAAAATTATATATTTTTCTGTTTCAATCTTTTTAGTAAATATCATATCTGACCTTTCTTATTTTCTTTTTTTATTTTCTTTTTGGTCGGTTCTTTTTCAATTTTCATATTAATTTCAGGTAAATTAGCAATTGAAACATCATTACATGAAGTTTGTGTAAGTTCATTAATAAGCATTATAACAGCTTCAAAACCTCTTGTGAATGATGAAGCAATACATTTCATTACTTTTTTATTTATGTCTTTTCTTTCTAAATCCCAGATGTTATATATCTCTCCATTTGGCATATTTACCCAGATTGATATATAACCATCTCTTTCTTTTAGAGTGATTTTTGGTTCATACATTCTAAATCTCCTAATTAATGTTCATTAATTCTAATATGTGGTAGTTTTTCGAATGTGCCTCCATGTTCCATTTCTCCCCAAAAACTGCCATCCTCATCAGCATAACGATAAAAATAAATAAACCCTTTATCATTTTTAACAATTAATTTTTTTAGCTCATTAACACCACAATTTAGTGAATCATACCCAAAAAATGAATGTTTTTCTATTTTTAGTATAATATCGTCTACTTGATCTATAGGAACTAATATATGCGGAATTCTTTTTGATGTAGATTCAATGATTTCATTTACAAGATCTTCCACAATCATCCTATCTAAATGTCTTGTTAAAATAGAACGAATAAGTTCTATTAGCTCTATTTCTTTATCATCTACTCGAAAATCTATTTTTATTGGAGTTTGTTCCAATGATTCCCTAAAAACAACTTCAGCTTTGTCAACCGACATATATTTTTTTACGTCTACTATTGTTTCTATTTTCTTTGGAAAAATAACTATGAAAGATGAAGAAGAAGAATTAGTTACAAAGTCTTGTTTAATTTTCATACTCACGCTCCATTTTTTAGAGTTTTATAAACCATATGTATTATGGATGAAAGATTGTTTTGCGATTTTTTCTCTATTTTTATAAGGAAGGTCTAAAAATTTTTTTAGAATGTTTTTATGTAGATTTCCATAATCATAAAGATAATGTAAGGAAACTACAACAACTTCATCTTTAGTAATATTTTTCCTTCCTGTAGCTTTTATTATGTCTGCTCCAATTGTTTGCCAAACTACATTTAATGCTAGTTTGACTTTTTTCATTTCATCATTATTTAGAATCATTATTATAACTCTCCTTCACTATGCTTATTAATTTTTCTTTTTCATTTAGATCTGGATTATCGATAACTAATTCTAACAAGAGATTTAAAATGTCACCAACTTCTTTTCCTGGAGTTAAACCAGTTATTTCCATTATGTCATATCCATTTACTTTCAAATCAGAAAATTGATTGACAGGATCTTTTCTATTAGCTTGTGTTTTAAAATCTTTAACTAATTTATAAACGTCTCTCAAAGTACGTTTATGTCTATTTTTTAAATTACCCATTTTATCACATAAGGAAACTCTTAAAAGACTTTGATAAGGGATTGAAAAATCATTTAATAATTTTAATGTTCTTCTAATTCCTTTTGGTTGCAATCTTTCACTAGATATTCGCATATGTAATAATACTAAATTTGAAATTATGTTGACTTCTTCATTTGAAAATTTCAAATTCTCTAATTCTTTTTTGACAACTTTACACCCCGTTTTTTCATGCCCTTTAAACCAAATATTATCTGTTTTTGGATTTATTCTTGATGATATAGGTTTTCCGACATCATGTAAATAAGCGGCTAATTTAACTAATGGAAATTTTGTTGATGCATGATCACCTGACATCATACAATGTTCAAAAACATCTTCTAAATGATATGGTCCACCTGGATGTAAGTAACTATTATTTAAACTTGGAAAAACATATTTTAAAACATCAATGTCATGTAGAGTTTTAAAGAATAATGATGCATTTTTAATAGTTAATACTTTAAGAAGTTCTAATCTAATTCTTTCAGGTTTTACATAGAGAACGTATTTAGAATATTCAATTAAATCTTTTAAAGTATCTTCTGAAAAAGAACCATTTATTTTTACTAAAAACCTACATGCTCTTATAATTCTGTTTGGATCTTCCCAAATTCTATCTTTACCATTACCATTAAATCTGATTATTTTCTTTTGAAGATCTTCTTGACCATTTACATAGTCAATAATCTTTTTTGTAATTGGGTCATAAAAAAGAGAATTCATAGTAAAGTCTCTTCTTTTTGCATCCTCTTCCGCAGATTTAGAAATATTTATATCAACATTTTTATCATTAAAACCTTTGTATGAATCTGTTCTGAATGTTGATACTTCAATATCGTTAATAAATGTGACTAGAAAACTTTTACCTAAAGTTTTTATTTTTTCATCTTTAAAAATTTTAATTAGTTCATCGGGAGTTGCAATTGTTGCTATGTCTATGTCTTTATATGGAATATTAAGAATCATATCTCGAACACAACCACCAACAAAATAACTTTCAAATCCCAGATCTTGTAATTTAGTGATTATATCAAATGCACTATTCATCTTCTTTTAAGCACCCACATGAAATTAATTGTCCGTGACATTTAGGACATTCTTCGACGTCACAACCTGGATGATGTATACCACCAATTTTTACATTACAATCGTGACATCTTTTATTTTCTATAAAATCACCATTATCATATCTACCAAAATTTCCTCTGGTTTCGTAACCATATCTAATTGGATCCATTGCATAATTTGGAAAACATATTTTAATATCTTCTCTACATGAATCAACTTCTGACATATCTTTAGCACAACAATGACATATTGACATTTTAATCTCCTTTAGAAAAGTTTATCATTTAATTTATCTCTTTTCTTCATAATTAATTTTCCTAAATGATTTAAACCTTTTCCTGTCTTTAAATTTACCCCCCAGTATTCATCTCCCCAATAGTTTCCTTCTTGAATATATTCTTCTCCTGTTTGTAAGAGCAAAGACTTAAAAGGTTCTTGGTCAAATTTTTGATTGATACATTCTTCCATAACTTTTAATTTTCTCTTATTCCATTCTTTTAAATTGATTTCTAATTTTCTTGATTTTTTCTTAACAATTGATGCATCTTCATTTTGACATAATATTTTCCAGGACAATTCTTGGCTTTTTTCTGATTGATAAGCATGTTCAACACTTGGAAATATTAAACTATTTATTTTTATCAGACATAGATAAAAATTACTTAACCATGAATATTCATCTTTAAATTGTTTAATCATGTTTTTCTCTCTTTTAAATGATTTATATAAGAAATTGTTTAACTATTTTTCTACATAACTCATCAATTTTAACTCTATCTGGAGAATTAGGTAATGAGGTTTTTTCATATAAATCATCAAATTTTTGATCAGAGTTTTCTAATATTTTACTTATTTCATCATATGTATATACACCATTTTTTATATCTAATAAAAATTTAGCATTTGGTGCCGGAAATGTAATTGTGCCAGTTGTTAATAATTCCTCGCCTTCTAAGACTAACCTACATAAATGCAAGGCATGTTTTAAATCAAAACCATACTCATTTTCCATTTTTGCTCTTACAGGATTTCTATTCTTTTTCCAATTTTCATATTGATTATAATATCTTTGTGCTTGAGCATAAGCATTTTCTTTTTGTAAAATATCAATAAATTGTTTTGAAATTGGAATCATGGATTGAATAGCATTTATGTTTATTTGGACAAATTGTTTACATAGTTGTTTAAAATTATGTGTTTCTTCCATTTGTTCTAATTGTTCTTTTAACGGGTGAAATTCTTTTAAATTTTCAAGTTTTAATGCAAGTAAAACATTAAATGCTCCAATTTGATCTTTAGTTAAATCTGATCTAAAAGGAGATAAACCAAAATCTTCTCTTGCAGGTTTTTTCTTTGGTGGGTTTAATAACCATTTCCTATGAAGTTTTATTTTGTTGAATTGCATATGAGCATAACCAGAAAAAGTATGTTTTACTTTTTTAGAAATAAATAAATTTTTATTTTTATAAATTTGTAACCATTCATCTGAATCTTGTAACCACTTGTTTTTTGGTATAAATAGTAACTCTATTATATTTGGATTATTATCCATGGCTAATTGCATAAATTTTCTTAGTTCAAAATATACTGTATCATTATTTTTATCTTCAAATTGTTCTGTTCTATATAAAAAACCATAGAAATACTTTTCACTTGGAATAAAAACACCCCTCTCATCAATATCAGAATCAGGGGAGTTCGTTCCATAAAGATGCGAACCTACGATTGCACGAAAAATCAATTTAAAGTTACCGGGAAGTGTTATCAATTATATTACCTCCAAAAAAATTTAACGAATAACTTGAGGATATTAGCACTAAATTAACTAATATCCTCAAGCTTTTATTACTCAGATTTAACTTATTAATTTTATTATTGTATCTTTTTCTAAGGATTCTGGAGATAAATCTATTTCACTTTCCTCCTTAGAATTAACAAATTCCGCTCCTGCTTCTGTAAGAACATCGTTTAAAGTTATGGTTCCAAAATAAAAATCAAAAAGATATTGTCTTACTTTTCTTGTTAATTCTGTTTCACTTGAACTTATTGCTCCAGTTAAATTGCTTTCTATGTAGTAAAATTTACATATTTTTGGTGTTGTAACTAACAAACCAAGAATTTTTTGTTTTACATCTATTTTACTACTATCTGAAGCAACAATATCATTAGGATTTATCATGTATCGCTTAGAAAAATTAGAAACACCTTTTCCAACAATTATTTTATAAGGAACATCTACATTCTCGCGATAGTTAAAATAGTTGACAAATAAAATTGCAAGGTTATTCCGATAAGATGACACATGAAACAATTCAGAAGCGCCATGAGGTTTTGGCGCAGTAGTTAAATCACCAGAAAACATAATTCTTTTTCCGTCATCTCTGTAAGCACCATCCCATCCAACCTTGTTTCCATTTAGATCAATTAAAGAAAGATCTAAGTCAATTCTTGTATCATCAACATTAAACCAATTAATACCAAAGACCATACTTTGCGGAATTGTCACAGATGTTCCAACAGGAAAGTTTCCGATAAATTGCTTTTCAGTCGCAGGCAAGGTATATGTTATACCTTCTGGAATATAAATCTTCTTCCCAGATACTTTTTCTTTTAAATCATCTGATATAGATTTCAGGATGATATTTAAAGGTTGCATATACAATTCTGCTGGTTGTTTATCAAAATCAGTTATGAATGATTTCCCATTTCTGATTCTATACATAATGTTATCTGGACTATATAATCTAAACTTTAAAGCATAAGCTAGTCTTACTTTCCTAAAAATGTTTGTGTTTTTTAATTCTCTTTTAAGTTTAGTTATATCTAAACTTTTCTTTTTAATATTATTAGTAACATTATTTAGGAAATCTTCAGGCATAGGTTTATGGTGAGTAACTGCAAGTCTTCTGATCTTATTGGTTATTTTTCTCATTTCTGAATTTGTTCTAAACGCCAAAAATAAGGGTTTGAAACGGTAATAAATTGAAGCAAGATTTTCCAATCCATACTTGTCTGAATATTGCTTAAACAATTTTGAAATTCTAATATTTCTTTTTGATTTAATTTCTTCAATTGTTTTTTTATCTTTAATTAACAACGTTTTCTCAGTAGCTTTATAGATAGCAAATCTTAAGAATTCGGTTGGATTTTTTGGAATTTGACCCAAATAATCATACAAAATTACCCGAATTTCTTTATTTTTAATTTCTGATAATTCTTCTTCATTAATACCAACATAGGTTATAACTTCAACCATATCATTTATGGTATCCTCTGATAAAGCAATTCCAGAATTTAGAACAACTTGAACTTTTTCTTTTAATTCTTCTTTGGTATATCCTTTTATAACTACCAAAGGTATTTCTTTAATTTTTATTTTTGGAATTTTTAATCTTTCAGTTGGTATATAAACCAAATTGTTATCATAAATACCAGCAGCTTCAAAACCATATGTGGTTATGTAATGAATTATTTGTTGGCATATCAGATATTCCATATCAGCATCTCTGATTATTTTCCATGATTTATGAAAAGTATTGTTCATGACATTAGCATCTAAACCAATACTTTTTTTAACTATATCAATTAATACTTTTAATTCTTCATCTAAATAGTTAAAAACAACTTCTGGTGAAAAAATAAACCCATATTGAATTGTTTTTGAAACTAATTCCTTTGATGGGTTCTTTTTTCCTATTTTCGTAATGGGTACTGCTTTAAACAAATTCACAAAACTCTTCATGCAATTCTCCTTTTTAAAGCGGTTAGTATTTTTTAAATTTTAAATAGGAACTAACTATGCTTCAAAAACATAAAACAAGGCGGAGAGTATATTAATCTAAAAGGATTTTTGTATAGGAACTCTCATTTGCCTTTTTTACAAAGTATAAGCGGGAAGTAGATAAATTATCCAAAATTTTAATAGGAACTTCCTATGCTTATTATAATAGCGAGTGGTATTTATAATCTTAGCAATTATATTTTTTAGGAACCACTTATGCTATACATTTTTAAAAAATAAAGCGGAGAGTATATTTATCGCAACGATTTTTTGTATAGGAACTCTCATTTGCTTTATCTTTAATTTGTTCTTAATAAATTAGATTTTATCTCGTTTTTTTGTTTCTTAAATAATAAATTTTCCATGGTTTTAAATTCATGCTCGCTCTCGTTAGAAAAATCTATAATTAATTTATATTTTTTAGTTAGAAAATCATTAAATTCTTTTTCATTATCCACTTTTTTTACTTATTATTCTTCAACAAAAAAGTTCTTGCAAGTAAATCATTACGTATTGTCATACCATCTTCCTCCACAATAGAATTACCTGACTTTAAAAATAAAGATATTTTTTTGAAAATTTTTTTAAAAAATAACATCTTTCCCCCTATACATAATATTTTATTTCAAATATTAATATATATAGTGCTATTCTTTAAACATAAAATCGGAAGTTGTTAAAAAAATTTTTTAACTTACATAATTTTTAGAACAAATAAATAAGATCGGAGGGTTTATGATTATTGAAAGATATCTAAATCAATTAAATAAAGAAGATGCTGGAGGATTTGCAATAGATTCTTTCCCGACTAAAGCTAAATCAAAACCTCTAATTATGTCTTATGAAAAATCAATAGTTGAAGAAGCGTATGATTTAAATACAAAAAGAATTATGATTGATTTAGATGGCACTATACACAAATATTCAGAAGGATGGAAGGATGGTACTCTATATGATGAACCTTTTGATGGAGCTAAACAAATTATTAATCAATTAAAAAAAGATGGTTTTGAAATAGGTATTTTTACAGCAAGGTTAAGTAAAGAAACCAATGTAGACATTACCAAACAAAAATTAATGATTGAAGAATGGCTAACACAGAATGGGATAGAAATAGATTTTATTACTTCTGAAAAATTACCAGCTGAAGTATATGTAGATGACAGAGGTTTACATTTTGAAGGTCAATGGGATAAAGAATTATATAATGAAATTAAAAATAGAATTGGGGTGAAATAGAGAACAAATATTAAATGGTTGAGTGGGAAGGAGCTTTTTATTAATATGGTGATTGTTAAAGAAATTCTAAATAAAAATGAAAATTTAATATGTGATTATGGCTGTGGAAAGAAAGCAAATTTTAGATTTTTAAATGGAAAAGTTTGTTGTGAAAGTAATTATGGTAAATGTGAAGGAGTTAGACAAAAAAATAGAGAAACTCAAATTGGAAGAAATAGACCAGAATATCAAATTATAAAAATTAAAAACGCCGTAATAGAAAGAATGAAAAATGAAAGTAAGGAAGAAAAGAAAAAATATGGAAGTAAAAAAAGAAGCATAGAAACTGTTTTAAAATTATGTCCAAATTTTTTAGAATATGAAGAAATTAGATATAATCCAGGTAATAAAGATGAATTACAAGTAAGATGTAAAAATAAAAATTGTGTACATAGTAAAGAAAATGATGGTTGGTATACTCCGAATCCTAGAACAATAGAACATAGAATTTCATGTTTAAAAGATGGAAAAATGCATAATGGACATTTTTATTGCTCAAAAGAATGCAGAATCACAGATGCAGATCAAATTAGTTATTTTTCTGAGTTAAGATTAAATTATTATAAAAATTTAGATAAAGAAGAACATAATAAATTATATCTTTATCCACGAAGAATTACAATAGAACAAATTAATAAAAGATATCCAAATTTCTCAAGTATTGAAGAAATAAGGTATCATCCAGGAAAAGAAGTAAATAAAATTATTCAAGGACATTGTATTAATCCAAATTGTCCTAACAGCAAAGAAAAAGGTGGATGGTTTGATTTAGATCGAAGACAATTAGAAAGTAGGATAATGGCTTTAGAAAACTCAAAGTGTAAAGCTAAATTATATTTCTTTTGTAGTAGAGATTGTAAAATTACAAGTGGATTATTTAGCAGAAAACCAAATTCTTTACAAAATGATTTAGATTTTATAAAATACTCAAAAGAAGTTTGGAAATATACATATTATTCAGTTAAAGATAACAATCATCAAATAAAAAATATAGATTTAAGAAGTAAAAATTTTCATTTAGATCATAGATATTCTATAACAGAAGGTTTTAAAAATGGTGTTGATCCAAAAATAATTGCGCATTGGAAAAATTTAGAAATCTTAACAAGATTTAAAAACATTTCAAAACATAAAAAATGTTCAATTAGTTTGGAAACATTACTAACAGAAATAAAAAAAATTGAAATAACATGATAGGAGGAAATCTTATGCGCTACAGTTTTGCAGCACTTGGAGAAAATATTCTAACAAGAAAATTTGGTAAGTAAAACTGCCACTTATAGAAGAAATTCTATTCGAAAACTCCTCTAATTCAGGGAAACTCCAGTTCATAAAATTGGACAATCCTGATCGAAGCTTTGAAGAAATTCAAAGAACGAGCAACGACTATCTCGAAAGAGAGTAGACTCAAGTGAGTCGAAACGGGGAGGACCTTAACTTTTTATACCAAAAAAGAAAGGTCGTGATATAGTCTCAACTTAATGGTAACATTAAGCAGCTTGAATAAAGCGGGTAAGAATTAACGACTCTTGCTGAAGAAATTGGGAACTTCTGTTGGCGTTGCCGACCCGTATATCACTGGGTATCATTTTGTATGGTTCGACATATTACCACCAAGCTTAATAAATTTTACTAATGGTTTTAACAGTGGAATCGGCTCTGTCGGAGAAATTCAAAACATTTTAGCCGCGTCTTGCTTAAGCGTAACACCTCCAGGTGGGACTCTTGGTAAAGTAGAGTTTGCAGGGCTGGGTGGTGTAAAATGGTCTGTGCCATCAAATGTTGACTACGGTACAGAAGTTTCTGTAAAGTTCTTAGAATTTAATAGAACACCAATTTTGGATATTATGTCTGGTTGGGTAAAATTAATTCGTGACTACAGAACAGGTGTGACTGATTTAGTTGATGGCGATGATGGTAGTGGGTATACCAAGAAAACATATTCAGGATTAATGTATTACTGGACCACAGCTCCTGATGCTCAAACAGTTGAATTCTTTGCTTGTTATGATGGAGTTTTTCCAACTAAAGATCCAGCAGATTTATTTTCAAGTGATGTGGAAACTGTTGGACGTCTTGACATTGAAATTCCTTTTAATGTTGATTATACCTGGAGAGAACCTTGGGTAAAAGCAAAATGTCAGAGCTTAGCAGCTACTTTTATGACAGCTAAAGAAACAGTAAAACAATATCACTATTAATATAATATTAGAACGCGAAACGAAAGGAGATTAAAAAATGCCATTTACAGGTTTCAATTTAAAGTATCCCGAGTACGAGGTAATAACACCACATACACATTTATCATTTACTGTCAGAACTTTAAATGTACAAGATGAAGAAAGATTAAAAGGTTCTTTAATGACTCCAATTAAAGTCATAGAACATTTAAATAAATGTATCTATGAAACAATAGTTAAAAAACCAGATAGTATTAAAGAGTATAAAGATTTTTTAAAGTTGCTGACCTTAAAAGATAGAGATGCATTGTTATATGGACTTTATCATATAACATATGAAGATATTAGAAATTATGATGTAAAATGTAAAAATTGCAAAAAAGATTTTTCAGTTACGGTATCAGCATCTGATACATTTAATTATCTTCCTTATCCTGGTGAAGATGTTTTAACAAGAAGAATTAGAGTTGACTTACCAAAATCACCAGGTATTTCTGCTTGGATTAAACAGCCGACCTTAGAAGATGAAATGGACACAAGTAAAAAGATGTCGAGTAGACCAGGAACAACATTAGACATTATTACAGAAACATTAATTATTGAAAAATTTGAACAAGAAATGGAAAGTATGGTGGATCCTGCTATTATTACTGAAAGAATTGATATAATTGATGCCTATAGAAGTCTCCCTGCTAAAGATAAGAGAGAAATTCAAGAGAAATATAAAGAAGAATTTGGAAAATATGGAACTGAGTTAAAAATGCAAGTCTTTTGTCAACATTGTGGGACAGAAGATATTGTAGAAATTGATTTAGTTGACAACTTTTTTCGGATGGTGTATTCATCATGATGATATTTTTACCTACAAAAAGAATTTATCTGAAAATATTTTTACCTTAATGGAATTAATGAAAGTAGGTTATCATGATGCTATTTTCATGCCTGTAAAAAGATTTTATGATTTAATTAAATGGAAGAATGATATAGAGGATGAAAGAGCTAAATTAATGAAAGAACAAGAAACCAAAATTAGATCTAGTCAACAAAAGAGGAGATAAACTTGAACATTTTAGATAAGTTTAATAATACTTCTGTTGGTTCTTCTGGAAGAATTTTAGACTATAGTTCTAAATTAGCCACAAGTGGTGATTTTACTAAACTCTTTGATTTAGATGCAATTATTACATCGTGGAAAAATATTCTAGTTACTCCTCGTGGAAGTATGGATCATGATCCAGAATTTGGAAGCAATCTATATCTGTTTTTATTTGAACCTGCAGATTCTAATACAAAAAATGCAATTAAAAATGATATCATTCAATCATTAGCTGTTTATGATGATAGAGCTAGAATTGAAGATATAGAAATATCTTTTTTAAAGAATATGAAAGGTTTTAATATTAACATTATTGTAGACTATCAAGGAAATAATACAAATTTAAATGTAATGATTGATGAAAATGCATATCAAAATTATATTTAATTTAATGGAGATAAAATAAATGGATGGTATAATTAGATATTGTGTTGTAAAAAAATATAAAGGCATTCTAATTAAAAAACATAAGAGTAATACGCATCTATTTTTTATTCCAATAGATCCAAAAAAATATATGTATTTAGCTCTTGTTGGTCAATTAACAGAAGAGGATGATACATATGTAGCACAACTATTAGTAAAGATACCAGAAGATATTATTGATGATACAATTAGCGGTGAATATGATTATTTTGGAAATAGATTTGTTGAAATTGAATCTATAAAATGTCATTCTACAAATCCATCTCCAGGAAAATACAAAATAACTTTAGTTAAAAAAGGCTTTAATATAAGATCTAATTTAGAAATTGATTATCATGTTGAATATAGTACAGTGAATAAAAGAATTTATTTGGTCAAAGGTGATTTGAATTTAGTCACTGGTGAGGTGACTGAAAAAGATATGAAGATGGTCGCAGCTAAGCAAGTAGCTTTTATGGGTGGAAAACAAAGATTTGAAGAAATGAAGAAAATTAATAATACCAGGAGGGTTAAATATTACCATGACTAGAGATAGAAGATTATTAGAACTTGCATGTAAAGAAGTATTAATGAATATAGTTAAAGAAAGTAAAACTATAAGTGAAAAACTTACTTTCTTTCAAAAAACATTAATGTATGATATGATTAGAGAAATGGAATACAATGAGGTTCTTTCATTATTAATTAACAAAGGTGAAAAAATTACAAGTGAACAAAAAAGAGAATTTGAATCTAAAACAAAAAAGACAGCAAAATATAGTGCGGCAGCTATGGGTGGTGGAATAGCTGCAAAAAGACTAAAAACTCTTGCAGCTAAAGCAAAAATTAAAGCAATTGATAAGAAAGTGGGAAAAGGTAAGTTGGATTATCAAGTTGGCAAAGATCTAAAATCTAAACTTGTCAAAGGAAAATTAAAAAGTTTTCGTCTACAAAAAGGCGGAACTCGCGCTGGCTGGAAAGGAGCTATTGGAGCAGTTGCAGCACTGTATTTATTTAGAAAATTAACTGATCCTTGTGTAAGAAATAATCTTGGAAATAAAAAAGCACAATTAGCATGTAGAATGGAAGCGATTAAGAAAGTAGTATCAGTTATTAAGGCAGATATGGGAAAATGCGCTGCAGCAGCAAATCCAGCAAAATGTAAACAAAAACTTGGTAAAGAATTAATTAAATGGAGAACTAAATACCAAAAATTACTTATTCAATACAATCAAATAGCAAGGAAAAAAAATAAATAGATGAGCTATAAAGAAATAAGACTTCTGTTATTAAATCTTATATATGCGAGTAATACAATAAAAGAATCTATTTCTGTTGAACAAAGAGATCAAATTGCAGAATCAATTTTACTTCTTGCTAATGAAAATTTAATAAAGTTATATAAAATTATAGTTGAAGGCAAAAATTATTCAAAAATAAAAAGACAAGTTGATCGTAAAATCGGTTTAATTTCAGTAATACCAGTACCAGGAACAATAGCTTTATTTGCTATTTATAAATTAGTTTCTAGAATAAATTATAATTGTGTTATGTCATGTAATAAGTCTGAAAAAAATATAAAAGAAAAAAATCTTTGTTATAAAAAATGTAACATCTTATCAATTGAAAAAGCTATTATAGAAGTGAAAAAAGAATTAAATGATTGTTGGTATGAAAAAAATCCTAAAAAATGTAGAAAGAGTACTATTAAATATTTAAATGAACTCTATGAAAAATTGGAAAAATCACAATTATCATTAAATAATTATAAATATAAACTAACAAAGGGTCAAAATAAAAATGCAAAATTATAATAGGATTAATGATTATTTTCAAGATTATTGGACCCTAGTATACGATTATTATTCTAAACATGGACAAGCTTATTTAGTTACTTATTATAATATAGATACTGAAGAAACAGTTTGGGATAATCAAGATTTAATGGGTGGATATTATGAAAAAATAGGTAGTCTATCTGGTGTTAGATGGAAAAAAATCTTAACTCTTCCTGTTTATTTTATCGGAGAAACAGATACTATATTTGACGCTCAAGATATTGGTTATGTTAATGAAGGTCGCACAGAATTTGTAATTCCAAGTTCTTATGGTATTACCCCATATCCAAATGATATAATTAAGTTATATCAAAATTATTTACATGATGATGATAGGTATGCTTTATTTACAGTTACTGGAATACAAAAACAAAGTCCAGGAGATAGAACTTATTGGAAATGTCAATGCTTAGTTGAACAATCTCGCACAACAACTGAGTTAGATTTACAAGTCTCAGATACATTAATTTATTACGATTATGATAAAAAAATACATCAAGTTTCAAATGCAACTTCAATGACCAATTTATTAACAAAAAATGAAATTATTAGATCAAATTTAAAGAATTTATTCGATCAAAATTCAGGACTTTATTTTATATGAAACTATGCGAATATGGATGCGGGCAAGAAGCTAAATATCAATTAAAAAATGGAAAATGGTGCTGCAGTAAAAGTTCTAATTCATGTCCAACAAATATAAATTCAAAAAAATATAAACGCTTTGATAATCAAGAAAATCATCTTTGTGATTATGGTTGCGGACAATTAGCTAAATTTATTTCTAAAAAAGGAAAATATTGTTGTAATGATCATTTAACAAAATGTTCAATAATGAAAAATAAATATGGACTAATTTCTAAAGGTAAAATCAGAGGCCCACATTCAGAAGAAAGAAAACATAATATAAGTAAAGCTAAAAAAGGTAAACCAGTACATAATATTGAATTTAAAGAATCTCAAAGAAATAAAATGTTAAATGGATTTTCAAAAACTTTAAATGAAATACCAAGAGATCCTAATAAGTTAAAAATAAAAGAAGAAAAACAAAAAGAAAGAATGCTAAATGGTATGGCAAAATATGTTTCATTATTTAGAAAACCCCATACTGATGATAGAAAAGAAAACCAAAAAAAATTTATGATAGAAAAAGGAGCAAAAATTGCTAACTCAGCACAATGTCAAGGATTTAAAAATAAAAAAGAATGGATGTTAAATGGCGGAGCATCTTATTTAAATTCTTGTCCAGTAAAGGGATTTAAAAATCATAAAGAATGGTTATTAAACGGCGGTCATTCTTATATTTCTTCTTTTATTAAAAAAATTTCAAAAGATGAAATTAAATTAAGAAATTTAGTTCAAGAATTATATTTAAATTGTATACCGCAATATAAAATTTTAAATTATGAAATAGATATTGCTTTACCTGAATATAAAATAGCAGTTGAATTTGATGGTTATTATCATTTTGATACAGAAGAACATAAAGAATATCACAAGCAAAGACAAATAAAAATAGAAAATGAAGGATGGAAATTTTATCGCGTAACAATGTTTGACAAATTCCCAAGTTTAGAAGAAGTTAAAGAAAGCATACAAAAGTTATCAGAGGAAAACTAAATGACTAATAATTCTGTTGATACTACCTTATCAAACCAAATATATCTATCTCGAGATAATATACGTAATCAGATAATTGAGTATATGCAATATTATCTTGAATTAGAAAATGTTGACTTGGTAAAGAGTTCATTTTTGTCATTTATGGTGGATACCCTTGCTACCCTGACATCAAACGTTTTATTCTATTCTAGCTCAACCTATAAAGAGTTCTTTCTAACTAAAGCAGCCTTGCCAGAGTCTATTTATAATTTATCTGCTTTTTTGGGTTATAACACAAAAGAAGCTTCGTATGCAATAGCGAATGTTTTAATGACTTTTCCTTTTGGATTTACAGATTCAACCACAACTTTTACAATTCCAGAATTTTTCAAATTTTATTCTGGAGAAATTGAATTTGTCACTTATTATGAAACAACGATTAATATAACTGGAACAACAAACGTTAATGTTACAGTTTTGCAGGATGGAACAAAAACATACAATCTTCCTGTGAATATTGATACCACATCTGCTGAGCCATCATTTTCTTTTGTTTTGCCTTTAAGACAATATAAACAAGTTGTTCAAGAATTCCAAATCGATGAGGATATTGAGTTATATCAATTTATTACCATAGATGTTCCATTAGATGGAAAGGTATCAACAATGTCTGTTGAAGTTAGGGATCCGGATAGTTCTGCATGGAGATTATACACTGAATTTAATAGTGTTTATTTAATGTCTTCAACAGATTATGGATTTGTGTCTAGAACAACAAGTAATGGAAGAAGGTTAACATTTGGGAATGGTTTAATAGGAGTTCAACCTTTAGGTGGATCTACCGTTAAAGTTACCACAAATATAACAGAAGGTGTTGACGGAAATGTCATTGCTTCTTCAATTAAAACGGGTGATAGGATATATGTAACAGATTCATTTGGTAAAACAACCATTGTAAATTATAGTGTAATAAATCCCTCCCCTGCAACAAGCGGAGAGGATGAAGAATCAATTCAAGAAGTTAGAAGCAATGCAATTGCTAATTTAGTTGCTTTAAATAGATTGGTTTCTGAGTATGATTATCAACACGCTGGAGCAATCATTCAAGATTCTCCAATTGCTGATAATACATTACCAGTATTGAAAAGATCAGATGTTAAATGTAATGAAGTTCAATTATTTTCTGTTGTAAAATTTGGGACAACAACAAGAAATTCTGTGATAACTGGGGAAACAGTCACAGAAGATGCTATTGTTCCTACAAGAAATGCTTTATATGAAGTTCCAATTACAACAACTTATATTCCAAGAAATACAATAATTACAATTGATTTATATGATTATTATACTTTATTTGATATTACCATAGACTTAATTAATTCTAGTGCTTATTATAATTATATTATGTACGAAGTTGAAGTGGTTCCAATTTTAGTGACTAGTTATGGTATTGTTTATGATATTGTTTGCTCAAAATTAGCAGTTTCAAAATCTGGAAATTTAGCAATTTTTGAAATTAGTTATAATTCAACAGAATTAGATTATGATTTATGCGTAGCAAAATTAAAAGTTATTCCGACATCCTTAATATATACGATGACAAATGATTCTATAAGTAAAAAGTTTACTTATACATTTAATCCATATACATTATTTCCGACTGGAAATGTTGATCTAGAATTTACTATCTATACAAATTCTGGTTCACCAATTGCTACATATACATCTGAAGTCACTTTTAATAAACCCTTAAATGATTTTATGATGTCAAATGTTGTAATTGATACTACAGGCGCGACTACTGTTGTTTATGACATTCCGGTTGTGGAGAAAACATATTTTGATTCTATCGTAGAAAAAGATTTTGAATTATCCGTTTTGCAAAATATGATGACAATTATGGATTTTAAGTCTTATAGAATGTTAACAGATTTTACTAATTTAAAGTTTACAAATACAATTGGTAATATGATTAACATGAAATTTAATAGTATAACGAAAGATGATTGTATCGATATTAACGTAACAACACCGCCCACAAGTCCTTCCATTGGTGATAGGTATATTATTGGACATACTGAATCAGGACTTTGGGCGAATAAAGATGGACAAATAGCCCATTGCATTGATACGACTGGAGTAATTTGGTTTTATTTTACTCCAATCACAGATGACATTATTTATGTAACAAACAAAGGAAAAAAATATATTTATAATGGAAATAAGTTTGTATCAATGGAATATCAAATTCCCCTTGAAATTGATGTGGAAATTTTTAAACAAACCAGTTATTATGGTTCTGATGTAGAATTATCCAATCTCGTAAAAGATACGTTGTTAACTGAATATTCAACCAGATTTGGTCCAAATATAACATTATATAGATCTGAAATTATTAGTACGATTCAAAGTATTACTGGAGTTAGTCATTGTAATTTAATCAAACCAGAATCAAATATTTTCTTTGAATATGAATTAGAAAGTTTATCTGAATTAGAATTGTTAGAATACAGTGCAGAATATATTTATTTTGATGAAGATTCAATTTCAGTAAAAATTTATACATAAGGAATTACATACATGCAAATTCTTTTAGCAAATGCAGTTTTTAATGATGTTAAAATAAAAAATTATATTAGCAAACTTACAGTACAAGAATTAAATAACTTAACAGAACCATGTTATTCCGCTAATTGGAAAAAACATTATTATGAATTACTTCAATTAACAAACTTAGAAGAAAAAGATATAAAATCCTTTATCAAGAGATTTTATTATAATACAAAAGCTCAAGATTCAATGATTCAATCTGAAGTTGGTTCAAATTTTTTATTTATTCTAATGTATCATTTTTTACAACAAAAAGATGAAGCTACATTTTCAATTGTAATGATATATCATATGATTAGACAATACTCGAATTTATTTAAGAAATTTTTTAGATATTGTAAACCAGAAGTTTTTTCATATACATTAACTCATATGAATCCTGCGCATTTATTTAATAGAGAAAAAACTATTTCAAATACATTATTTTATTTGTCAAAGCAGATGAAAACTAGATATACTAAATATTTTCTTTCATTAGATGCCGAAAAAGTTTCTTTATTTTTATATGAATCTAGATCTAGAATTTCTCAAAGTTTGAGAAGTTTTGCAATTGAATATTATAAAAATGAATCACAAGGGTTAGGTATATCTAGTCAAAAAGAAACTGAAATGGGAGAAGAAATTTTTAATCCTGAATTAGAAAAAGGTAATAAAATAGCAGAATTAGTTTCTAATAAAATTACGATATATAAAGAAATAGATTATAAAGCCCTAGAAGAAGCTAGAAAGATAACAAAGATTAATACATCCTATACAACATTAATTACAAAAGGATTGCAAAATTCTAATTTTAATAGTAGTGTAAAATTTATTATTGAATTATATTTAAGAGATATTAAATCAGTTAATGAAATATGCGGGAAAGATTCAATACCGTACATTAAAAAACTAATGAGTATTAAAAGGACAACAAAGGAAGTTTACTTTAAACAAGAAATTAGTAATTTAATGCAAAAAATAATCAAAACCACTCCCTTAGCACCAAAATATCAAAAACTAACCTCCCAAACACAATTCCAAATTAATTCCTTCCTTGCATTTTATCTTGCACTCTATACAAAAAATTTAGTTTGTTAACCTGGATAAAAACCAGATTTATCCAAATTTCTTAATCCGTTCTCAATTGTTCTTCTTATAGTATCAATTCTAGATGGAGGTGGGTCACTTAAATCTGAAGATACTGAAGCTGCATTACTTACTAGTGAAGATAAACTTTGTCCCGCAGAAGATGCTCCAGATTCCTCTCCATATATTGGTTCTAGTTTAAATTCATCTAACATATTATCTAAATAACCTTTTAAAGTAGGTCTTGTATCTATTCCATTTTTTGACAATAATAAAGTACTATGTAAGTTAACAAAATCCATTCTTACGTCTACTATAGAAACTCTTTGATTAAAACCAACTAAACCAGCATCTCCACCTTTAACTATAGTAATATTTGAAATAGCTCCTGCATGAATTTTGAATAATCCAGGACAGTCAACTTTACAAAAGAATGGATAATTATATGAATTTACTTCTTTTGATTGAGGTAATGCTAAAGTTAAAAGCGCTGCTAATGGAGCTACAATATATTTTTTTGTTGATTCTTCGCTTCCTGGATTTGGGTTATATAATTTTAATGAGCAACTAAATGTTGGTGAGTAAGAACTTCCTTTCCATATCATTGGAAAGTCAACTCTAGCTCCTGCAAGCAATTGATTCATGGTTGATCCAATAGTTCCTTTTAACCCACCCGCTTTTTCCCATTCTTTTGCTTTTTGGTGAGCACCTGCTCCAGCAGATTCTATCCCACCTCCAAGAGCTGACATAAAATTACCAAACATACCTCCAAAACTTTCTGACCCTTCTTTCATCATTGTTCCCATATCTTTCATAGTACTAGTCGCATCTCTATTTCCTGACATTTGTGCTAATTGACCTAAACCACCTGCAGCAACATCAGTAAGTTGATTTAAAAAACTTTCTCCATAATCATTTTGAAAAGAATCAGTTGGGTAATTTTCAGCCTGACATACAATCGTTATACTTTTAGATTGGTTTTGTAATTCTGAGGTTTGAAAATTTACATCTTTTAATAATTTAACATATTCATCCCAAGCTTGTTGAGAATCTAAAATGAATAAAGAAAGACCTGTTTGACTTTTAGGTACACAAGGTTGTATTGAAACTTGTAAACCAGAATTAATCATTAAATTTTTAGTTGCCGTAACACTTGAACCAGTGTCTGGAGGCCCTCCAATATAATCTGGAATTGTGGATGGAGAAGATGATTTAACAGCGGCAGGTGATGCTTTTGATTTTGGAGAGCTTGCTGTATATTTAAACATTTATTTTTACTCCTTCAATCTTATGTTTTTCCTGTTAGAATTCTTTCTACCACATCTCCTTCTGCGGAAGCTTTCGCCATTCCAGAACTTACAGAACTAGCTAAACTATTTACAGAAGCGGCGAGTGCATTACTGATATTATTAATCATCACAACTGAATTTTTACTAGTTTTATTTAGAGCGTCTAATGCTTCTTGATTGATATTATCTATATTAGCTTTTAATAAATCAGATTCAGTTATATTTACTGATGACTGTATTCTTGCTACATCCTTTTTTGTTAAGACTGGCATATTAGGAATTTCTAAAACTGGTTGTGGTTGCTGTGGAATATTTGGTATTGATTTTTCTCTTATTGATGCAGTATTATTTTCAATATTAGTTGGCACTTTTGTGATAGCAGAAGGTATTGCAGCTGGAGCTGTTGAAGCTTCTATTGCTTTTTGTCCTGCTGACCCTCCACTTTTTCCAGCAACCATTAATGCTAATTTTTCTTCTGCGTTATATCTTCCAACTTCTTTTGGCCAATATTTTTTTCTTGCTCCGTATAGTGCGGAAACTTGTTCCGCCGCGGAAGCTTTTCTTGTATCTCCAACACTTTGTTCTAGTATATTATCTGCAATAGGAAGCACACTTGGAACAAAACGACCATGTTGAACTGATCCAGACCAAACAGCGTTTTGTACTCCTTCATCATTCATTTTAAAACCCTTACTTCCTGCCGCTCTTGCAGCCTTATCATAATGTGTTCTTTTTATATAAAGTTTTTGTGAATTATAAAAACCTTGAGGATCTCGTTGAGCAATTTCTCTCCATTTATTTTTAAAAGCTGGAGAGTTTATAGGACCTGCCCTTAACAATTCCTCTCCATAAACATTACCTTCAGAAGATTTTAAATAGTCTCCTAAAGTTCCTACTTTACTTGCTAATTGCCATGGTCCATATGATACTCCACCTTTATCACCTACTCCACTAGAGATTGTTGCTAATGATTTATTAATATTATTAGTTCCTGTTTCAAATTTTTGTGATACCCAACCAATAGATTTAGAAACTCCTTCCATAATTGCAGTTTTTACTTCAGATGCTTTTTTACCGACATATTCTCCTGCTTCTCTAGCTCCAGTTCCCACAGCAGCCGCCGCGGTTCTTACTTTTTCACTTGTATTAGTTATTGCTTTTTGTGATGTATCCCTAACATTAGTGGCAACATTTCTAACGGCTATTTCTGCTTTGTCTGTTGCTCTCGCAGCGGTTTCTTTAACGGCAACAGTTGCTGCAGTTGCTTTATTTACTACATTTTCTGCAGATAGATCAGAACTTGCTCCAGTTTCTTTTCTTGGTGAACTTATTTCAAATCCTTTTGACATACTTCTTAATGTTGATATAGTATTTATTATACCACTTTCAATCCAGTCTGGAATAAATTTTTTAATTGCTCCAGGTATTTTATCCCATATCCATTGTAACATGTTTGACCCCAAACCTATCATTATACGTTGGGGCCATGTAACAAGATTTACCATTTGTTTTCCAACATCTGCTACTTTTTCAAACAATGATTTTTCTGGATCTGAAACCCAAGCCATAAATCTATCTTTTAAATCTGCAAGAACTTTGAATGGATATGTTATAACACTAATTACACTTTCAGATAATGTTTTTACTTTTTCCCAGATCCAATCCACGCCTTTAGCAACATTTTTACCACCTATCATTCCAAGCAAACCACCAGCTAATGCCCCAATTCCGGCGCCTATTGGTCCAAACATTAATCCTATTCCAGCACCTTTTAACATTCCAGACATAGCGCCAGAAGCACCTCCTTCAGTTCCACCTAACACAGATCCAATTCCTGCACCTACTTTAGAGGTTCCCCATTCTTCAGCTTGTTGTACTCCTTCATATGCATCTAAACCTAATAAAGCTCCACCGACAACTCCACCACCAATTCTAGCAAATTTTGCAAATTTACCTAACTTACCTAGTTTTCCGGCCTTGCCTAACTTTCCAGCTTTTTTACTTTTCTTGGATACACTATCGCCTCCAATCCCTCCGGTATCAGTCATTACTCGTCTTCCCGCTAACATGGCAGGTAATTTTGTTAACCAGGATATTCCTTTGCTTACTATTCCAGTTAATGAACCAAAGGCAGTTTTCAAAAAACCAAAAGCAATCATTAACCATGTTGTAATTGAACTAAAGGATTTCTTCATCATTGAATGAGCTATACCTAATCTTTTTTCAGTGCCTTCAGTTGCTTTTTTAATTTTAGTTAGCGATGTTTTCCCTATTTTACTATCTTTGGCCATTTCTATATTGGGTTTTAAATATTTTATCATAGTATCATATTTTTCCATTGACATGGAATAGAAAGTTGAAAAATCTTCTGATAATCTAACTTTTGGATCTTTACTTTTTGATAAAACCCTAGAATGTCTATTTTTAAAATATTTATAAATTGCAATTCCACCTGTTACAGCACCGGCTATCATCTTCCAATTAATATATGAAACAATTCTTTTTAAACTAATATTTAGAGGTTCTAGAGCTTCAATAAAAGCTTGTTTCATCTTTGAAATTGGTGTTACTACTTCTGCGGCGTGTATTATCGCTGCGCCGCTCTTTTTAACATATCCGCCACTTTGTAGTTTTGGTAATGTTTTTTCATTTTTCTTTGTTTCTCGTTTTTTAGATACCAAATTTTTTCCGCGTTCTTTTGTTCTGGACCATATATCTCTTATTTTATTTCCAACAAAACTTACTGCCATGGATAACTTACTTTTAATTAATTCTGAAAAATGTTTAAAAACACTAGTTTCCATAAATTTGCCAGCAAAATAACCAAAAATTGGAGATGCTTTTGCTAAAGTCATTGCTACAAAATTTGTTTTATTGATGGCAAAATCCGCACTTATAGCTTGTCTGTATTCGCTTAAAGATTCCTTTGTTGTTCTCGCAGTGTCAAGTAATATTTTTTTAGAAGTTTTTCCTAATATACCAATAGTATAACCAAGTTTTCCTAAAATTTGTTGCACTGATTTTTCAACTACTTTAACTTCTTTTGAAGATGACAATTCCTTCATTCTGATTTTTTGAATTAATTGTTGTTGTTGTTTTGCAGTTGAAGAAATTGATGATGATAAGCTCTTAAATTGTTTATGAGCATCCATTTGAGTTTTTTCTAATTGTCCTGCCAATGAATTAATATTTTTATGTTCTTTAGTTACTCTAACTTTGTCATCTATTGATGTATCGGATAGAATATTTTCCATTTTTGCATCTTTTCGAAATTCTTTGCCATACTTTATTTCATCATGATAATCTGACATTTTTTATAAATCTCCATATAAAATTTTTAAGCTAAAGATTTTAGGCCTATTCTAATCTTTGGACTCATTTTAATATCTGAGTAACCACAGATTACTTCTGATGGATACATCATTTCTTGATAACAACCTTTAAGTGGATTTTTCCCAAAGACATCTTTATATGATTGATATAATGGAACAATTAAATATTTATATTTTTCTTTTGCTAAAGCAATAAATTGTGATATTTCGTATTGAGACATTATTCTTACTGAATTTACATAATCCTTTTTAACAGTATTAAATTCATTTTTATCTAAAGTTGAATAATCTTTTAATTTATTTAAGTTGTTTGAAATACCTGTTAATGTAATGTTATCAGCAATTTCAACTTTTAAAAATAAAAATTTATAAATCTCTTCTATAACATTTTCCAATGTTTTTTCTTTCTTAAGTTTGAAAATTGTAGTAAAATAATTTGAATAATAAGAGTTTAAATCATCTTTAAACAAACTTAAGAATTTGTAGGGATATTGGTGAGCATACATATGCATCATTTCATGAGTTAAACTCAATGTGATAGAATTATCTACTGCAATTACAGAGAAGGTATCTGTAATATGATTACTTATTAAAATGATAATTTTACCTGAATTAAAATCATAGAAAGCGAGTACGTAATCTAATGGATGACCAATAGGTTTTTTTGCTCCAATAATAATTCGAACAATTCTTAATAAACCACCACTTGTGTCATGAGAAATTCTTCGTTTAAAATAACTTAGAATACCACTGTCTGCAAAGCAAGGAATTATTTGTTTTTCATCTACCATTTTTTTAACTGTACCAATAATTAATTTACCTCTTTTTGTTTTAGAAATAGCTTCAATAAATTTTTCATTTAAACCTTTGGAACCATATAGAGATATATTTCCAAAAGTAACCACTTTTTCTAAACCAATGGGTAAAGCAAATAATTCCGTAAGATTATCCATTAATCTATAACCCTCACTTACCTTATATTTTTAATTTGTTCTATTTGTTTTTTATCCTCTGTTATAAAATGATAAAGTATTAATTAAATTATCGTTTGGATTGGTTGTATTTTCTTTTACATGTTTCATAATGTCAGAATTTGTCATAAAAGTATCATCGCTTTTTGAATCGTTCATATTTAAAATTTTAGTAAACGCGCTTTCTGCAACTTTGTTATTATCTAAAAATAATGGAGGGTCATACTTTCTAACGTACATACAGAATGCTAATGTCAAAGCTAAGTCGTCATGACATCCTGAATCCCCTTCAACTCTGCCATTTTTACTAACTAATCCAATGAGTTCTAGCGCTAATCTTTGAGACTTGACCATTTCAGGAAATTGGTTTACATAAGAATATAATGCATCTATCATTAATGGTCTAGTTTTCATGTTATTTGAAAGTCCTGGAACTATTTTATTTTCTCCTCTTTTTTCTTTGTACATCATTATTGAATATTCACTATTATTTATTTCTTCCATAACTTGGTTTCCATATGAATTATTTTCAATAACAATTGTTCCATTGTATGAAGCCGCTGCATATTTTACTACTTTTACAAAATCTTTAACCTGACATTTAGTTTGATATTCCCACACTTGGTTTAATGTCTCATAATCCCATATAGTAATAGCAGATTTATCTTCGCCAAACTCTGGAGCTGTATCAACTCCAATTATATAATGTTTTCCTGGAATTGAATTTTCAAATTTCCAAATTTCACCTTCAAATAATTTAAAAGTCTCAATAGGAGTTATTGAACCTTCTTGTAATTTTAAACAAACTTGTTCATCAAAAAATGAACCACTTGAAGGAAGAAATTTAAGTTCAAGTTCTTGTTCAATTTTTCTATTATCATTTTCAAACATTTCACACTGATTTTTATACCAATTTGGATCATTTGCTAATTCTGGAATATCTTTCCAGTAAACAATAAATACTTTAAATATACCTTCTTTTGACATAGCTTTTTGATATCTATTAAAAAACCATGCTCCCATTCCAGTAGTTTTATTTGGTGTTGAAATAACTAAAACTCCATATGGAGTTCCTGATTTTCTAGCAGCTTTTGCAGCAGTACTAAGTGCTGGTACTAAAGCCGTCCATGCAATATCCAATTTATTTATGAATGCGGCTTCATCAATTACCAAAAATGTTACTGCTTTACCACGAAGAGTTTTTTCAGGAGCATTCGGATTTACTGTTGCTGTAAACAATTTAGAACCGTTTGTTAAAATAAAACTTTGTTCTGATTTTTTATCAAAACAACCGCCTTCTCGTCCTTTCTTTGGAGTTAAAAAGCTTGGTAACTTTTCAATCATATTTCTAATAGCTCTTGAAAAGTCTGTGCTCTCTCGGCCATCTTTTGAGATTACCCCAATTACAACATTGTCATAAAAATTTAATAACCAAGCACAGTAAGCTTGAGTGGTTGTGCTTATTCCAGTTTGACGAGTTTTTAAACAAATTATATTTTTATACTTTTGAATAGATCTAACGAATTCTAATTGTTTTTGATAAGGTACATATAAAACATCTCCACCGGCTAATTCTAAATAAATATATCTAGTCGCGAAATATTCAAAATCATCTTTACATTTTATATATTCCTCAACTTGCCATTCTACCTTATCTTTAGTTTGTTGTTTCATTTTTTATTTTCCCATCTTATATATACTGATTTGTCCTCATAATCTCTATTACACATGAGCTAGTCCAGTCTGCTTCTGATCTAGAAAAATTTATATCACTAGATTTTAAAACATATTTATTCCCTAATGGAACATACTCAAGCGATCCACATTTTACCTTTACAACTTCTCCAACTTTCATTAATTTCATCATAGGAAGATCTTTTTCAAGCGCGATTTTAACTGTTGAAAGATCTGATATTTCTTTTGCAATTGCAGCAATTGCAAAAACATCTGAGGCATCATTTCCAGAATGAGAGGTAATATATCTTTCTCTATCATCTAAATTTAAATCAAGTTTTATTTGACCTTCTTTAGCAATCAACCCATATTTTAAACATGCTTCTTTTACATCTATTGTTATTTTTCGTGATAATTCATCTTTAGGGTGTACAATATAATGAACTTTTTTACCAAGAGCTGTAATTTTTGAGCTTCCTGAATATTTATTTTCTAGGGACCCATAAGTATAAAAGGTTTTCCCATCTGTACATTTTTTAATTATTTCTTTATTGTTTGCATTATCAGATGCTAATTGATAAACAGTAAATTCTTGTTTCTTACTCATTTTTTTTGTTAAATTTTGAATGTATACTTTATTATCATACTGACAAAAACCTAAATTAGTTGCTCCTTTAAATAAGCCGAAATATTCATCTAAATAAGAAATTGTATAATATAATGTTTGAGGAGGCAAAACAATCTGTGAAATTGGATCCTTGTTTTCGTCATCAGAATCATATACTAATTCCGCACCAACTTTTTTAACTAATTCTGTAATTATTTGTCTTGGAGTTTTTTCAATATATGCTTTATCAGCATCAACTTTTGACATCATTGTTTTAAAAGGTTTTCTTCCAACAGTAATTATTTTAACAATTGATCTATCTTTTGTTTTTCCTTCAGACATTTGTTCTTTCGGTTGTGCAAATGAATTATGGTTAACATATTGAAGTTCCATCTCAATATCTTCTTGGGGAATTTTTTCTAATTCTCTACCAATTAATTTGATAGATAATTTTATTGGTTCTTTCCCCATTATATCTTCTAACGTTAAATTATTTGGATCCAAAGAAAGTTCTAACACAACTATTTGATATGGAGTATTTAATGATGAAACTATTCTAACTGTTCGTATATCATTTGTGTAATCTAGTTTTTTAATTTTTACTTTAATATCATATGAATGTACAGGGGTATAAACTCTCTTTTTTTCTGGCATCTAGTTCAATATCTCCTTTCTTTAAAACTTTTTTCTCTATTCGTGTTCTACATATTTTTTTAATAATGTATAATAATCATCACCTTTCCCTGTTCCTGGAACTTCTTCCATATGAACAAGCGCAATCTTGCCTGTCATAATAGGATCATCATTTGTTACATTAGTTTTTGGATATCTTAACCCGTGCTCACGTTCAACATCTAACCCAATTCTAAAATTTTTTAATTCATGTTTAGACCAATCAACTCCAATTTTATCTCCAATTTCTTTAGCTTCTTCTAAAGTAAAAGTTTCTTTGGAAGCATTTATTTCTATCAAATATTTTTCTATAATTTTATTATATTTTCTATTCATGCTTGACGCCTCCAAATGTATTTATATTTTGTTCTAACAAAAAAATAAACAAAAAAATAATTTTAGAGGAAAAATAGAGGTCAAAGATAATATAAATTCTTTGACCTCTATTTCAACTTTTTTAATTAATCTTTTTTATTTATTAATTTTTTAAGATCATTTAATACGTCATTTGCTATAGTATTAACAGTAACATGTAAAGCTGTGTATGCAGCTGCTCTTTCTTCTGGACCAAGTGTTTCAATCAAAGAATATGCAAATTCTAATGCTTCTTTCGTATTAGGTTTTGTAGCAAATAAACCATGATTTAATTTTTTCAAAAAATTATTTGTTTCTTCTATATTCATAATTTTATCCATTTAAAGTTTTCAATGTTGATTCAATTTCAACAGGAATAACTAACACTTTTTCAGCGATATCTTCCAATAATGACTTAATGTTAATATTTCTTTCAATAGTGGAGAAAAACGTGATTGCTAAAAATAATGTCCATGCATTAACTCTTCCATTGCTTTCTTTTGTTATTTCAGTAATATATGTTGAAACATCTTTTCTTCTTTTCTTTCCTATTTTTTCTAACATATCAAATACTGATAATAAATGCTCTTCATTGATTTCTGTATTAAAGTTTGCATCAATAATTTGATTAATATTATTTGAAAAAACTTCCATATATTTTCCTATTGATGCAGAAAAAGAAGTTCTTGCGTGAACGTTATGAACTTGTCTTAAATTACCGATTTTACTTTTAAATCCAAATCCGAATACTCTATCATTAGTCTCTTCAAGAACACTAAAACCAAAATGAAATTCTCTAGCTCCACTTCCATCATAAGTATTTTTAACTACAACTTGAGGATAAACATCACCAACACGTGGAATAGAGGTACTGTTCTGAATTAATATTTCATTTGACATTCTTGTTCTATGAGGCTGATTTAAGTAAATATATTCTCTAAAAATTGGACTACCAACTTCAAGAATTGATTGCCGGATTTTTTGATTCATTACCTCATTGCCTTCAAATTGATACAAATCTGATACATAACCAGCATAGTTAAACTCTATATTCTCTACTGGAGGTTTAGTAAAAATCGCATACATAGGTACATCTTTTAAATCTTTTGTTTGTAAGTGAGCATATATCACACTACCTATTGAATCATCATATTGAAAACATTCATTCCCAATATCACGCAAACCCATTTCTACTGCTCTGGATTGAAATGTTATTCTTGACATTTTTGTACACTCCTTCATCTACAATTTTGATTGTTACATCACAACCAAGCTCTTTTTCTAAAAATTTTATTTTTTCATCAAATTCATTATCAATTTTTGTTGGAAACAAAAGAAGTTCAAATTTTTGTTTAACAGTAATTTTTTCTAGATTTAAAAATCTTATTATTTTATCTATGTTTTCTTCGTTAACTACCACAAATTTTCCTTTATATTATTTTTCTATTCTTTCAACTAAAAATCTAAGATAAATATCTCGTCCATCAAATTTATAATTTTCTTGAATATGTAAAACTTTAAACCTACCTTCTAATTCAAAAAAGTACCTTGCTCTATCTACAGTCCATATAGAACAGTGTGGGCAATAAGGTTCATTTAGTAATTCAAACGTTGTTATTATATCTTCCGATTCAAAATTTATATCATTAACATTTTCATTTAGAATCCTTTGTGCCAGTTTTTTATAATCAGGCACAATTACATCTATATATCCACCAATTTTTACGGAAGTTGATAATAGATAAATAAAATATAACAATTTAACTTTAGGAACATGTTCCAAAAATCTATACATTGTAATACAATCAAAGAGTAGATGATATCTTTCAAGAAAAGTATATACATCTATATCCGAATTTAATACCATTTTACTTGTAGTATTTGAAATGGAATGGGAATTTATAATATCATTTATGTCTACTGGGTTAAAATACATTTGGTCTAAGTTAAGTAAAAAATGAACACGATTATATAACAAAATATTAGTTTCTGGAAATTCAATTGGTCTAATCTTTCCGCCGCCAATATTTAGAATTGCATTGCCATGGTATGACATTTTTCTTCTCCTTATAAGAATTCAATTGTAATACTATCAAAAAATGGTTGAAAGTAATAATCAAAATATCTTTCTTTATCTATCTCATCTGTATCTATGATATTGATTAATGTTTCACCAATTTCAAATTGACCATATTGTTTTAAGAAAATATTATATTTATTTTCACCAATGGGTATAGCATATAACTTTCCATTAGAAGAATTCAAAATTACATCTTTTATATTTTGTAAGCTTTTAAATATTGAATCTTTGATCATATAATTAATAGATAAAATTTTTTTATAAAAATTATCTATTTCATCATATCTATATGCAATTCCTTTTATAGTTATTTTATTACCATCGGATGCAATAAATTTTGTTCTATCTAACGAAATAATAAAAACTGAATAAATTTCTCTTAACTCTATTGGTAAATATTGATCAGTTACTATAGCTAAAGGTTTTGTTGACATAAAACCATCGTACTGTCTAACTATAATATTATCAAGAGAGATTTTATTTCTTAAAATATATTCATCAATTAAAGAATTAGTAGTCGATCGTAAGATACTTGTTAGTTTTGGATTATCTCTCATCATTTTACCTATCTGAATATTTCTAGTAAGTTTATTTTCTTTTTCAATATTTGAAATATCCAAATTCAAGTTTTTTAATATATTATAATGACAAGAAGAAATGTCATAAGAATATACATTATTTAAAAATAGTCTGCAATTATTATTGATGTTCATACACCACTATCTTTAACTTTCCATCCACACATATTCGGATTAATACCTACTTTTTCTAGTTGTTTAACTAGATCTGGATGAACCCATACTTCTACCTGAGGATCATCTCCATCTATTTCAGTTAATAATAAAAATATTCCTGGAGGAAGAGTTGCTGTTAAAACTCCTTTTCTTAAATTATATGGTCCTGATTTTCTCATTACTTCACCTCTATTCTATATTCAAATTATTTCAAAACTTATTTTTAGAATATTATTGTCGGAATTTGGGAGAGGATATATTTATATATCCTCTCCTCTCCCTTCTTTCTAACTAAATAACATGAATTAGAACATCATCAATTTTCAACAGGTGGTTTATATCTACAATACCTGATTGTTTTTGAATAAACCAATCCACTGTTTTTTCTTTTGTTGTAAATACTTCTTTGAATTTGGAAGCTTGCTTATACAATAATTGAACTTTTTCTTCGTCGACATTATTAGCAAGTTTTTCTTTTATTTCATTAGAAATCCCGTCATAACCAACTAATTTAATAGAGGTTACATTCTTTTTAATTTTTGTTTTTTCATATGGAATAATTTTTCCATCAACATTGGCACAATATACCAAAATTAATCCTGTTTTTACTCCGTAACTTTTAATGAAAATTTCATCATTATATTGATGTAAAATTTCAAAAGTATCATTTTTAAATATTTTTAGGTAAACAGGAGGCAGATTTAATACAGGTCTTAATGAAGGATTATAAAAACTAACCAACTCCATATCATCATTGTTTCCTTTTTTAACTTTAAAAATCATATTATCTTTTGGATTAATATTTGAAACTTCGGCTTTAACTCTTGAAATATTATGTATAGAATCTGTAAATTTTTCAAACCAGTCATAAAAATTAATTAAATTAATTTCTGGAGTACTTGGTTGATCTTCTGATTTTGAAGGTTCAGTTTGTATTTCTGTAGTAGGAATTTCCTCTTGTCCTGGATCTTGTTGGACTTTTGTTTCTTCGTTTTCAGAACTATTAAGATTTTTTACCATTTCTTGTAAATTTTCTTGCATGTATTACTCCTTATAGAGGTTCTATTGATATTCTGTTTTTACCTGAATGAATATAAACAATTTTGTACATCATATCTTCAAATTTGATTTTTTGCCCTACTTCATGTAAAACCATATCTTCAAGATTTCCAATTTGTTCAATTCCAATCCTATTCTTTTTCTCATTTAAAAAAGTTATTTTATATTCAATACCATTATACATAAATGTGCTTCCAATAATTATTGTCATATTTAAGAATCACCCTTCCATTTTTCTTTTATTCCATTTTCTCTCCATTTATCAACATCAATTGCTGAATAAGATTCTAACGCTGCACCAGCTAATGTAAAAATTTTAATTAATTCTTCATAACAATCTGATGGACATGAACCTTGTTCTATATATTCTTTTGTTGATAACAACCAATTTGGTAGATCGACTGTCCATTTAGAAACATAATTTTTTTTACATTTTTGTAAATAATTATCTAAGAATAATAAAAAAGAACTTAAATTTAATGATGGATTATTTTTATATTCTCCAAAAATATTACCTTGATAATTTCTTTCTTTTTCATATAGTTTAATAAGCTCATCTCTTGTCATTAATGATCACGCCAGTTTTGTATAATATTTATATTTGCAAAAGTATTACCTGTCAATTTTAAGATTTCTTTTTCTAATATCTTTAATACTTTTTGATTTTTTCCTCCAATATGCCATGATTTAATATCATTTGATGTAATACTAATATCACGTTCATATGATGGACCATCTTTATAATTATAAATTGTTATAATTTCATTATCAATTTCTAAAATCCATTCCCAATCTACTTTAAAATCTCCAGAAGGAAATTTACTGCTTGGTTCACCAAAAATAGATACAATTTCATCATAATTTAGATTTAAGTATCCTTGTAATGAAGTAATTGTATTCAATGGATATGCTTTTAATTTTTTCATTTATCTAATCCATAGTCTATATTAACAATTTCTGATTTTTCATATTCTCTTTTTCTAATTGCTACTCCGCGCTCTCCTACTCCAGGTTGAAATAATACTAATCTCTCCCATTTAGTTCTTTTTCCGGGAATGACATAATCCTTTTCCCACTTAACATCCTTTAACCACGCAGGCAGAGTATTTGTTTTTGCATTATAGTATGATAATTCTGTTGCTCTTGTTGCAAACCTTAGTTTTGGAATTGTTTTATATACATATTGTTTTCTTAATTTTGTTAATGTAACTAGATTTTCCTGATTATGCTTATAAACTGGAAATGTTGATTCATTTTCTGGTATATCAATTTCTACATTAAAGGCTTTTACTTTGATTGATTTGCCTTTCTCTGATACTTGTTTTGGCCACTCAACTGGAGTTTCAGATACAGGATATCTAATTCCTTCTTCTAACATCTTTTTAATTTCAATATTGTAATAAGCTGCTTCCTCTGTTAATCTATCAATTAGACACTTAGTTATAAAATAATATTGTCCAAAAAAGCTTGTCCATCTATTTGGATGAGAAAAATTCTTAAAAGTTATATGATTTCCTTCTAAGATCTTACTTTCCATTAAGAAGTTATTTTCTTTGGCGTTTGGCATAAAGTCAATTCTTTTCCATCCGTCATACCAATTTCCCGACAAATCAGTTATAGAAAAATTTCTATAATCACCCACAGATTCGGAAGTAACAACATTCATATCTTTAATTCTTAGTGAAAATAGAAAAGTTTCTTTATTTGCATTTAGTCCTAAAAGACAACCATGTCTATTATCTTTAGAAACAATCATCTGGCCTTCTTTAAGACGAGTTTTTCTAATTCCTTTATATGTAGGTAAATTAATTACAGCATTTCTATCTGCTAATTCATAAAGAAAACATGCTAAATCTAAATCCGTTCCCAAAAATGTTCCGTCCTCTTCATAAGCAGGACCAGGTTTTCTAGAAAATAAATCATAAGTCCACCATTTAGAAACTTCATTAATTGTTTCAGTGATATCTAAATTTTTATTTAACACATTTACCATTACTGCATTATCTAAAATTGTTTTTAATGTTTGTGCAACTTTTTTTGGTTGGGTCATATTCAGCTCCTGTTATAAATCTTCTTCTAGTATTAAATAATGACAATTATATTTATAGACAACTTTTAAAGTTTTAACTTGATATTTTAGGGTTTTTGCTAATGTAACTTCATCCATTCTGTAATCTCTACCTTGATAATCTTTAATGTTAAGATTGCCATTACCAAAATAGTTTTTACATCTGCAAGATAAAATATCATTTAAATTAAATTCATTTGGATATTCTATTTTACCTGTATAAAGACTTCTTGCCACATAATCCTCCTAAAAGTAATAACTCCCATCAAATCCGCCTGGAACGCTCTTCCAAGCTATTGCAATAGCATTTGAAGTATGTAAAGATTCTTCATGAGTACATTTAACAATATAATCATATATAAATGGTTCTTTATTTAATGCATTACAAATTCTTCTTATACTGTCCTCAACAAACTGAGGATTTTTTGCAGCAACTTCTGCGACATGTTGTTCATCCATTCTTCTTAAAATTGGATAAACTGTATTGGATACTGATTTTTCTACTAAATCAATTAATGTCTCTAGCCATATAATATTTTCTGGTTTAACTTCAACCAACAAGTCACAAAAACTTCTTTGGGCATGTGGATAACCACCAGAACCATTTTCTTTTAAGTGATCACATAATGATGCTGAACATGGACAGTAACTTGCATATTGAACTCGAACTTTTTGAAAGAATCTAAACTCATAATTATCTAATTTTCCAATAAAACCGCATTTATAATATTGTGGAAATGTTATGTTAGATAATGGTGATTTTTTGGTGATGGGCATATCAAAAGTAAATTTAATTAAACTATGTTTGGAATCTGTTTCAACTGCAGTTTTAAATTCTGTAAGTATTTGTTTAATAATGTCATGTTTTAACGGTTTACTTAAATACTGCATTATTGTTCGTAAGAGCATGCTCATGCTGATCCCTTTTATTTTAGAACTTAAATCAGTAGACATTTCAATGTTTGCTACTAATTCATGATATCCCCCATATAAGCTATCTAGAATAAATGGAACATGAACATTATCAACACCTACCTGATTAATGTATATTTGAAAATCTGGAGTTGTTGAATGTTGGATATCTGGTAAGTTGTCAATCATTTGTACTTTCTCCTTTAATAGTTAAGCGTTTCTTGGATTTTTAAATATTCCATAATACTTTTTTTAAATTTAAGGATATTTTCATAATACTTTTTTTGTTCTTCTGGATCGGTTGTTGGATAACAACAAATACATTTATCTTCAATATTAGAACAATAAACGTTAAAATATGGAAGTTCATCTTCATTATTATCGATCCTATTTATTTTTCCATCTTCATCAATACCAAATGATTTTGTTGGAGTTATAAAATCTACATATAATTCGCTACCACAATTAGCGCAAAACATTTTTTCCATATGTAAAATCCTTTTTTTAAATTAAGGGAGATTTAATTCCCCTTTTCTAACTCCATGTCTACACCTGTAACCAACAAAGAGTTTCTTAACAAATTAACTGTTTCTGGAATAGTTGAAATATCTGTATCATCTTTTAAATAATTTGAATCAATAATATTTTTTATGTATTGATTTTTTAAATCAATACAATCAGATTTGGTTGTTAAGAATTCAGTTAAATTATCCAACGCTCCATGTCCTATTAGAGCGCTTTGTTCCATTTCTCCTAAACGCTGACCACCATGATTTTTTCTTCCACCAGGTGGCTGTAATGTCTTTCTATTATACAATGAAATAGACCTAAAAGTCATTTTATTTGCAGCAATATGTATCATTCTAAAGAAATACATAAAACCAACACATATAGGATTTAATATAAAATCATCTGAAGCATAATCAAAGAGTTTATATTCATGTTTAGTATTAGTATATTTCATTGCTTTTAAAACCATATCATAATCAGAAGATTCAAATGGTGGCGCAAGTAAGGTAATGTTATTTAAAAAATCTTCATTTATTTTTTCATTTTTTAATTGCGCTTTAAATTGTTTATAATACCAATTATTTTTCGTATTATCAATTAATTTAATATAGTACAATAAATTCTTTTTAATTTTAGAAATTCTATCAGATTCAGATTCATCGGGATTTAATGGGTCATTAAGCATACATATTAATTGAGTTTTTAAATCATTTAAAGACATCGCAAGGTTTGCTTCAAAAACTTGACCTACATTCATTCTTGAGATAATTCCCAAAGGATTAATACAAATGTCTACATGTCTACCATCTTCCATTTTTGGCATTTCTTCATGGGGTAAAATTTTTGATATTACACCTTTATTTCCATGACGGTTGCCAATTTTATCACCGACCTCAATATTTTTTAAATACATAGCTGACATTTCAACATGTATCCCATTAATTTCTTCACCTTTGATTTTATACTTTCCTGAATGAGAAAACTTATCTAAATTATTATCTCTAATAAATTGTAAAGCTCTAGATTTTGGTAGTCTTGTATAAATTATATTTTGAAGATTTTTTTCTTCATCTATTTGACGTTGTTGAGTTTTTTCAACCCATTCTGAATACTGTTTAATTTCTTCATTATATTTGTTTACATATATATCTACATTCATGACAAATAACGTATTTTTTGTTAATAATGGAATTTCTTCTTTAAAAATTGAATTATATTCTAATGGATTTCCAGACATTTCTTTTAAAATTGCATAAGGTTGTCCACTATTAATTATGTCATATTTCTTTTTAAATCTTTTTTCATCTTGTATAGTGTAAGGTCTTGGTAAGGGTTTATATCTATTTTTTTCTAGTGATAATAAGATTTTTGATTCTGGAATATTAAATGATAAATCTTTTACATGAACAGATGTAAAAATATTTTCTTTAATTAGTCTATCTGAAATAATGATTCCATCTTCATAGTTATAACCATCCTTTGGCATAATTGCAGTAAGTAAATTCTTACCAAAATTTATTTCACTATTTTTACAATAATTACTCTCAGCAATTATATCACCAGCTTTAACTTTATCGCCTTCATGAACATACACTTCCATTAAATCAACATTTTCTACATATATCTTTCTTGCACCTACATTAATTAAATCAAAATCTCCATCATCATATACAATCATAACAAAATCATAATCAACATAGATAACTTCACCATCTTTTTTAGCTCTTTTAATAAATTGAGTATAATCTGTATATAATCCTTCACAACCAGTTTTAATCATAGGTTGATCAAAATTAAATAACATTATTGCCTGTCTCATTTGAGAAGATGCCATTTGTAATCTTGTCTGGTCGTCATTCTCTAAAAATGGCACCATTGTAACAGGAATTGAAATTGGTTGTTCTTTTATTGTCTTTTCAGTAAACTTTAAATTATTATCTAAATTAACATTAGGTAAAAGACTTTGTAATATACCACAATTTTCTCTATCTGGAGTATCAACAGGACAAATTCTTCCAAACATTGATGGTTGAATATCTCTTAGATAATAAGGAACATTTTCTCTATTAAATCCTCCTGGTCCAACTAAACTAGTTCTAGATAACATAGTAAGTTCTTCAATTGGATTAATTGCAAAATCAAACTGAATAATATTAGACACATTACAATCAGATAAAATTTGAGAAGAATTAATTCCAAATTTTGGATTTTTTGTTGTTCTATTTGCCATACATAAATCAAAAACTGCTTTTGAAACTCTGGATAATATTATATATTCAAAACACCTTATTCTTTTATTTATAAAATCTGTATCATCAATATTATTAATTTTTATTACATTGATTAGGTCCCCTAAAACTGTTCCGGTTGTAAAGAATCTTGCTGATATTAAATCAGTTTTAAGGATTAAATCTAACCCATAAATTAAATCCTCGCCTTTAATCTTATAATCATACTTAGAATAATATTTTCCTGCTTCTTTAATCAGGTCTTCTTTAGTATATTTATAAACTTCGTAACCAAGATAAAACTTCTTTAAATCAAATAAAAGTTTATCATAAATATCGTAAGTAATTAATTGAATACTTTCATCATCATTAATTTTATCTTGGTCAAACTCAAACATTTTTTCAATTTCTTCACGGGTATAATATGAAAATATTACTAAAGATAAGGGCAATTTTTTTCCAAAAATAGAAATGTGTACATAAGGAAATTCTTTCTCTTCTAAAATCATTAAAGATGTAACATTAGTTCTCATCTTTATTGTTTTTCCTCTAGTAACAAAAGGAATATCAAATAATTGAAATAAAGGTATTTTCCTTTTACCTCCAATAACTAAATAATTATCATCCACTAATTTTGGAATAAACATAGATAAATCAATTTCTGATTCGCCTTTTTTTAGTTTAATTACTAAATTTTTCTTTAACGTTCTATATAATTCACCGGACGAAAACTTGGATTCTCTAATTCCAAAATCTGTAATTATAAATCCAAGTTCCTCGGCCGGTCTAAGAATTTCTCTAATTATTGATTCTAGATTTTCATAATCTTGTTTTCTCAATGTAAATATATTTCTTTCTTGATTAACTTCATAACCAGGATTTATAAATTTCAAAGTTATCTTCTCCTTTTACTGAATATTATTACATTTCTCACGATAATTTTGTTTATTTAATAAAGATTATAAAGATTCTCCACAAATAATTTTATCAAAAATACCTTTATATTTTCCAGACTTTTGAATACCTTTAATGATTTGTCTTTTAGGGTTAGAAAATCCTAAACCTAAAATCCAGCTCGCTTTTTCAGGAACAGATTGAATGCTGTAATAAACAGGAACTATTTTATTCCTATCTTTTACCAATCTCCATAAATTTTCTTGACCATTATCAATTGCCCACATCATCTGAGATACTATACATTCAAAATGAACATGATGTATATTTCTGCTCCTGTTATATATTTCATATGAATTATCAACTAAGTCTTTATAATTTTTATCTTTTGTTTGATGAAATAGTCTTGATGCTAAAGTTAAATCCCCAACAATATCTTTTTGTTTAGATTCTTTATTTTCCTCTTCTTCATCTTTTCCTAATTTTGCAACCCCCGAGTTGTGGAACGTACGAAGTATAAGCTGAGTATTTGTTTCTCCCAATGACTGCGCCGCGATAATTCCAATAAAATTACTATGAATATTTTTCCATAAATCTCCGTAACATTTATGACATATTTCTTGACTATTGCAAAAAATTGGACTTCTTATTTTAATAGTTTTGTTTATTAACTCTATTCTGTTTTTTTCTGTAATTTTTTCAAGCTGGTTTTTTTCATTTAGAAAATATCTATCTAATAACATTTTTGATTTTTTATCATCGTTTACATAAACATCAAGAAAATCTTGTGTACCACAATCATCAATATCTTTACTTAGTTCTAAATTTGAGCCTGTAAATAATAATTTTCTCGATAAGTACCCGGAAGTACCAGTATTTAAGGCAACATCTAAAAGACCTTTTCTACAACCATATGTTGAATTGAAAAATTCTTCTTGTGTTAATCCCTCCAATAAACTATGTTTAATTGGTTTTTCTTTAATCATTCCATTAAAATCTGAAACAAAACCTCTAGAAAATACAATCTGGGATGCTTGTTCCCAACTTCCCCTAGCACCTGATTCGATTAAATAAGAATAATTAAAATTATCTTTTAGGAAATTTATTGTTTCTGGGGAAGTAAGTTTTCTAATTTTTTCCAAAATTGTTCCGTTTTCTTCATATATTTTATCTCTTAGTTTACCCGAATTTTTTATTTCAAAAGCTTTTAGGGATAATGTAGGACCAAAAATAGTTGAATATTTAAATCCAATTTCTTTAATCTTATCTAAAGTATTTGCAACAATATTTTCCGGGTATATTTCTTTAATATTATTCAATATTTTTAAAAGTTCTTTTTTTCCAACAGGATAATTTATTAACTCATAATCTTCAGGAAAACAATCATTTAAAATTTTAAGAGATTCAGGAACTTTTTTTCCTTTGTAGTCAATTATATTTTGCAATTTTGGGAATTGATTCGTACTTAATGTATATATACCTAAAACTATATCCTGACTTGGTAGTGTTGATAATTCATTATTGGCAGCATTCGTAAAATTTTTTGTAATAATAACTTTTTCCAATAATTCATCTTTTGTTTTTTTAGAAATAGGTACATATACTGCCATTTGATCACCATCAAAATCCGCGTTAAATCCTGAACATACCAATGGATGTAGTTTAATTACATTATCTTTAGAAATTTTAATCTTAAATGCCACCATACTTAATCTATGTAATGTTGGTTGTCTATTTAAGATACATAATTCATTTTTAGATAATTCTTCACAAATATTGTATAATGAAAAGTTAGAAAACGTAACACATTGATCTATATAATCTATTGCTTGATTTAATAATTTAAATTTACTAAGTTCTATTAATTTTTTAGCAACTGGTAATTTAAATAACTCTAAAAAACCAACATATGGTAAAGAACATTCATCAATATTTAAAGCAGGATCTGGTATAATAACAGCTCTGCCAGAAAAATCAATTCTTTTTCCTAGTATATTACCTCTTATTAATCCTTCTTTTTTAGATAATTTTTCAATAATATGCTCATACAATTCAGTTGCGTCTTTTTGTAATTGTTTAAAATAAGAATAAAAGAGAGTTTTATCCCTAGTAATATCAATAATAGTATCTTTCATAGATTCTTTTTTGGTAAGGATTTGCATATAGAATCTATTTATTTTATCCACAATTTGATTATTTCTTTCAACTCCTTTTGCTGCAGGCCTTAAATCTGGTGGTAAAACTAAGATATTTTGAGTAAATAATTTATCAAGATTATCTAATATATTTTTCCATTTACTATTAGGATCATCCTCAACATACGCCATAGCCATATTACTAATTAACTCATATATTGCATCCAATTTTTCCCATCTTAAAACACCTGGCGGAACTTTATCTTCTTCAGTTACAAAATAAAAGTCATCTTTTGTGTATAACACACTTTTTTCATTTTTCATTAACTTATTCAAATACGCTTTTAATTTATTTCCTGCTATATCAATAACTAAATCATACATAATTGGATTAACTATTTGAACTGGTAATACTATTTTAGCAAATCTTTTTCTTCTTACATCGCTATTTACAATATCTACACCACAAATTTTACATGTACCACCTGACCTGGAAACACCATGATATACATCACATTGACAAGTATAATTCTTTACAGGCCCAAAAATTTGCTCAGAAAATAACCCTTCTGAATGAAATTTTCTTTTGTCAATAATCTTAGAAGATGTTATTTCTTTTAAATCTTCACAAAATGCTCCTAAATCAAGAAGTTTTGGCATCTTTTTTATCGACCTCGCTTTCACTTTTTTCACTTAAACAATCATCTGATTTTTTGTCGTCATCCCAAAAAATATCATTATTATTTTGTTTTTGAGTTATTAAAATAAAATGAGCTATTTCCATAAAATGTTTCTTAACATAACTTGCTATTAAAGGATCTATTTCTTTCATTATATCTTTCATTAATATTTTAATATTTTTTTCTTTAAAATAATTTTCTTCATTAATAATACCTTTAATCATTTCTTTAAATTGTAAATTAACATTATTATTTTCACTTTGCTTTTTCATTTGTACCTCTTTTCTTTTTTCTAGATTCAAATAAACTGGTGATAAAATCATTGAATATTTCTTTTATGAATTCTAAAATACTATTACACCCTTTTTTAACTACTGGTTCTAAATCCTCTAAGGTTTCATTTCCTATTTTTTTTAAATCTTCTTTATATTTTTGTTTTTTTGATTCATTCATTTTTTCTATCCTCCACTATTTTAAAATCTTGCCAAGGTTGATAAAATGCACTATCAAAATTAAAAATCTTAAACATATTTTCGATAATTTGTATTGTTTCATCATTTACAACGTTATCTTTAATAAAATCTGGAAAACAAAATTCTTTTGTTTTTGGATCACAGTTTGGATGATTGCCTTTATTAATTATTATTTTTTCAATCTTTTTCATTTCATTCGTATATATAGTAAATTCATTTATAATATAATTAGAATTTAAAATGGTAATATTATAAAGAATTGAGTTACAAATTAACTTATTTGGAACTATTGTTTTTTCTATAACATTCTGTTCAATAATCATGCAGAACCTGTTTCTGGTAATAATTCAACGTAATATTTATTATTATGGATACCAACACTAATAATGTAATAATTGAATTGATACGGAAGGTTTTTGGTAAGGGAGGAAAAACTGAAGATAATATCTTGAATTGTACTAAAGGTATTTTTTGGAACTATTTTTGTATTATAAGGTGAATGTTTGTCTCCTAAAGAAACTAATAATTCATTATCTTTATTTATATCAATAAGTGAAGAATAATTATTATTTAAATTAATTAATTTTCCATCAAAATCATTATTGTCATCATAAACTATATCCACATCATTTTTGTCAACTAAAGCTTTTATTCTTTCTGAAATACAATCAATTGGTATTTCAAAAACTTTACGCTTTTTTACCATTAAATTAATCAAACCTTTTTCAAATAATGTCGTAACATTCAAAGCAGCATTTTTTAAGTCAATTCTTGTTAATCTTGATGCGTATTTTCCTTCATGTTGCTTTAAATAATTAACATTTTTTCTGCAATCCATAATAAGATTTCTAAAAGATATATATAATCTCATATCTATTAAATCTTTTCTATTATAAGTAAAATCTCTACAATCAATAATTAAATCAAACTTTGGGATTTTTGTTTCGCCTTCTATAAATTTTTTATTTAAAATATTGACTCGACATTTATTATTTAACTTATCGCAAATAGCTTTTGTTTTTAACTTTCCAATATCTTTTTCATCATAAATAGAATTCTTAGTATTTTCTAATTCTACAGTATCATAATCTATTAAAAGTAAATTTTTTGTTGAGTCTAATTCTGAAAGATTTTTAGCTAAAAATCCTCCAATAGTACCTAAACCAATTATGCAAATATCACTATACAAATATTGCCTCCTATTTATTTGTTCTATTAATTAAAGAAATTTTCTTAATTTTATTCATTTTCCTTCATAATTTTAATCATTTCGTCAATATTTTCTTTTAAAAAAATCATATCCTTAATTGATAATCTTCCACTAGCTGAATAACCAATAGTGCCGTCTTTTTTTTCATAACTTCTAGTAAATCCAATTTTCGATGGCCCACCATCATATGAAAAAATTGAACATAATAAACTAGATGAACCTTGTTTTAATTCAAATAGCTTTATCAATTTATCTTTACTCTCATCATACATTGTTTGGCTCCTTTTTCTGTTAAAGAAAAAGGAGGATTAGAAAAGGTAAATAAAATATATTTTTCTAATCCTCCTTAATTGTTTTTATTTTAATTTAAAAATTTGTATTTCATCTCTTGTCGGTTCTGGTTTAAATTCTGATTTATACTTAAAATATTCTCTTGTTTTTTCTACTGGATAAATGTAAGGTATCGTGACGAATATTCTTTCATATTTTTCAAACTGTCTTGTAATATGAGTAAAACCTAACTTATTGATTTTTTGTAAAAGTTCACCTTTTAATTCTTCTGATTTTATTTTGAAACATTTTTGTATATTATACAAATCTCTTGAATCATGTAAATTTGGATAAATTTCATGAGAATCACTTCCTTTGAATATTGCTTCAGCTGCCCTACTCTTTGAAACCTTTCTAGCAATTTTTTTATTATGAAAGTCAATAATAGAACAAATAGCTACACCTCTTGCTAAAATCTTTTTATCTTCTGAAAACATAACACAAGCAGTAAAGATATTACCTACAAGAGGACAATTATTATAATAAAATCTGATATCATCAACGCCGCATTCTTTTAGTTTTTGAGCTAAAGTGTCCATAATATAATCTCCATTAAATAAAAATTAGGAAGATGAAAATAATATTATTTTCATCTTCCTTTCTTAAATTAACCCTTTGTACCGGCTTGTCTTACAAATTCTAGTACATCGTTACTCTTTAAAATATATGAATCTTGAACTTCAACGCCATTAACAACTCCAACGCCATCAGTTTCGATATTCAAAATTTCCCGATATGTAGCTTTTATAAATCCAACAGATCTTCCAACTACAGGATAATTCGATGACGCTGCGCCACATGATACAGAAATAAGACTTTTATAAGAATCATCCTTTTCAATAAAACTATGAAGATTGGCAGTAATATAAGGAATTTTGCTATTATCAACAGGCTTTTTTGATACGGTTTCCTTTGAATTTGCATTTTTCAAACTTTTATAAAAAGCTCCAATAGCTTCAATAATTACATCTTTCCTTGCTTTTGCCATCTTAGGAATATCATACATTTTACAAATTTCGCGTAATTCAGCAACCGTTTTTTCCAAAAGCTCATCATTGTTAAATATACGGATGTTTGACATATTAAAATCTCCTTGTATTGTTTTTTGTTTTTGGTACTCTTTTTTTACAATTCGCATTCATAGTTAACAAATCAAAATAAATTTCTGAAAAATTATAATTGTTATTTTCAATTATATTGTAAAACGCAGCACACATATAAGAAGCTACCATAAAATTGGTAAAATATAATTGAGGTTTTGAATTAGATAACTCTTCGCAAGACATTTCATTTGGTAATTTATCTGTAGCGTTTTCAATTTCTGGATGATAATCAGTTAAGCTTGGAGTTATATTTACTCCATCCTTTTTAATAAAAACTTGAACATTACCATCTGTTAATTCATTTCCGCCAGAAATGATAACAATATCTTTCAAATTTTCAGCGTACTCTGAAATTATCAGTCTTGTTCTATGGTTATCAACCCCTACAAATACTATTGTATTTTCATTTATAATACTAGAAATTGTATTTTCATCAACAAATACTGAATGATCTACAAAATTAATTGATGTAAATTTATCTTTTAATTCAGCACATTTTATTTCAGCTTTATTACCAAACCCATTAAATTCTTGTCTTTTGGTATTTTTAAATTCATATTTATCTCCATCAACTAAATTGATAATGGGTTGAGTTATATTGTCTCTTGTATTAATATATCTTGAAATTGTGTTTGATAATATTGAACCAATACCGCCTAACCCTATGATTGTAATTTCCATTTTTCACCATGTCCATAATTTTTCACTGTCAAAAATGCTGTAATCAAGATTAAAATTATTTTTACAATCTTCCTCTTTTACTTTTTTTACCTCTTCTAAGTTTATTTTTGTAGTTCTATGGATACAATTGTTACAAACATCATATTTTTTACACTCGGACACCTCCATTTCTTTTGATTCTGTTTTTATTAACTTTGATCCATCGAACATATAAGTTGGATATGAATTAAAATCAAATTGAGTGGTTTTATATTCTTTCTTCTTTACTTTTCTTAACCATTCTTTTTTAAAAGTTATTTGATTTGAATAATTAGTTAAAGCAAAACTAAACGTTGTTTTTACACTTTTATTATAAACTTTCTCTCCATTTATAACTTGAAAACTAGGTTTAAACATATTTGTTGAGTAATTACAATATTCTACAAATTTTAAGCCTTCAATATAGTCTTCTGAAATAACTGGAACTCTCATTCCATTAACGGCTACAGTTGCAGTTATATCAAAAAACTCTTTATCATTTAATTTCCCTACAGTAATATGAATTCCATCAAACTTATCTTCATCACTAACATCAGTAGCGGAATGAAATGCCGCCATACTTCCATGACTATGAATTGTACCAATCAAGTTATAATTTTTTATAACTATGTTAGCTTTGTAGGATAAAGACGCGGAACTTACCTCTTGCTCTGGAACATAAATTTTGTAATTTTTATTTTTTTTATTATAGTATAAAAGAACAATTGCTTCACTGGAATATAAATTATACACTTCTCTAAAAAAAGCTAAAATATTTGCAAATACTTTTTCAGGAATTTTTGGAATATTAATTTTAGCAAAAGTTTGAATATTATCCAGAAATGATATTTTGTCAACGGGTGTGATACTTTCAATTAGATCTAATTTCTTTTTTAAAAAAATTCCATCTTTTGCAATTATGTAGCATGTTTCATCCTGTGGTATACTTTTCCCATCATTTATATATACATTCATTCAAGCTCCAAGTTGTTCTTGCAAATGTATGATTCCGCGAATTATTATCTACCAAAATATTTCCAAATATATTCATTTTTCCACGTACGACTGGTATCGATAATAATTCTTTTACAGCATATCTAGGCAGTAACAAACCATATCTTATTAAATGATTAGTATTTGTTATTGGATGTCCATTTTCAAACTGATAATCATCCGGTGATAAATGTTGATAAAAAGAACAATAAGTACTATGGTAAGTTTTGACTAATAATTTATCACTAAGTTTAAATTTAAAAATATCCCCATCCTGAATTTTATTTATTGGTGCAGGCTCGTTTATTTTAAGTTTATGGAACATTAATTCGTTTGAGTTATAAATATTAAAGTCAGCCTCAATTTGCTCAAATAACAATGTTCTATAATTAGAAAACAATACTAAGGGTTTTAGATCATCAATAATAAAAGCTTTAATTTCATTGCAGTCTTTCATTGGAAAATCAGCAATACTTTTTTTATTTGCTTTTACCTTCATACCGATTTCAAGGTTATTTATTTTTTTGCAAACCTGTCTTACAGTGGGAAAATAATTTTTTACTCTAGATTTTTCTTTGTCAAATTTTATAATTGGGTGTTTTAAAGTATTATTCTCGTCATCCACTAAAATTAAATAAAAATAATTGTCATCTATTTCAAAACTAGAAATTTTTCTTATGACAAACATTTCTTCTGGTTGTTCCCAATTTATAACAATTACTTCATCCCCTATATGATAAGATATATCCTTATCATAAGACATAATTGTAAAAAATTCTTTTTTATCTATGCAAATATTTTGAAAATAATTTATACATTTATCGATATTACATTCTAAAGATTTGACCGAGTAATCAAAATCATCACTATCAATAAGAAATCCTGAAGTTTTCAAGATATTTACATTATGTTCTTTTGATGTATTAGTGAAAAGTTGATCATTGAATCTATATACTTCCTCACTAAAAATATTTTTTTCATCAACAATACTGTAATTTGATTTGTCATTAAAGTCGATCATAAGTTTAGGGCGGTCTTGATTTTCATGGTCAAATACTAAATAAGCTTTATTATCTAATATTTCTACACAATCATATTTTGTAATATATAATTTCACAAAAGTTGAACTAAATCTATTATGATGTTGTATATAATATTTATTATTTTTAATTAAACTAATATTTTGAAATTTAATATCAGTATTATCAACTTTTTCAATAAATTTATTTAAAAAAGAAGATAAAAGGTAAAAGTTTGCGCCAATTTTAACCTGAATTGTGTTATCTCTTAATTTTAAAATTTTTTCAACTGGTTGAACTGATTCTGAAGCTTTAAAATATATAATATCTCCAATATGTAGTTCTGTTTCTTCATTAATTTTTATAGATTCCATAGTATTTATTTTTTCGATAGATTTAAGAATTTCTTCACGGTTTTCACCGTTTAAATCTATTTTTATTATATTATTTTCATTATCTTCTAATCTAACTGTGGTTATATAATTTTCATTATCATTATAATGTTTAAAGAAATCACAAACATAGTAATTTACATCTTTGTATTTTATTTCATCTCCGCATGATAAAAATGTAGTTCCCAATGGGATAGATTCCATCCGATATTTTCTAATTTTGTTTTTATATTTATTTTTAATTGAATTTTGTAAATTGCTAAATGAGTATTGTCTTGATTGATAAGCTTCATTAATTAAATTATTTATAGTAAGACCAGAATTTAACCATCTTGTTGAAAATATAAATAATGGATCAATTTTTGTATTGTATGCCCAGGTAAACCAATCACATAGATGGGGATTAATTTCATATTTTTTAATAAACATTTCATAATCAGTATTAAATTCATTGAACCAAAATCTATTAGTTAATTCTTCAACTTTTTTAACAATAGATGTAGATGACTCTTCATCCACAACTATTTCATCACCCAAACAAGCTTGATAATTACTATCAATATTTGGTAAACATGGAATTAATAAATAGTCTTCTAAACTTGATATGGGATGTATTCTAAAAAATATTTTAAAACTTTTATATTGGTTATATCTATCCAATATAATAGCATAAACTATATGTGGAAAAGATAATGAAAATCTATAAGGTTTTGTATGAAGAGGAAACTTGTCTAACTGGTACTCCTCATATTTTCCATTTATTTTATGAGCTTCAATTTGATAAGTTAAATCTTTATTAAGAAGTATAGTTCTTATTTTTGGAGTTTCTTCAATGATAATAATATTATTTTGATTTGGTAATGTTCTTATATATTTACAATTATTTGGCAGAATCTCATGTTGCGGAGGAAGAGAGTTGTTATATAATCCATCAAGAAAATCTGTTGTATTCATAGAACTTTGAATAGAATAAGGTTCTGCTTTAACATAGTCTTCACTATATAATGACGTTACATTTTTGACAATTGAATCATTAATTACTATTTCATCTATTGTATTCATTTATTACTCACCTCTAACATATTTTAACGTTTCCGCATAAAATTTAAGTATCTTTTCTGCTTTGTTTTCTGTAACTTCCCATACTTTTTTTCTTTTTATTTGTTCATTTGTTTTTTTCTTAGACCATAAAGAAATAATATAAGTTTCTTTTGATTCTCTTTCTAAACAAAGGAAATTGATTCCGATTTCTTCATTAAATTGAATTGCTAAAAATATATTAGGCCCTACAGGTTGATCATTAGGAACTGTAAATTTTGGAGTTTCTTCTATCATAATTTGGTCACAAATTCTTTTTACTTGTTCATCCAATTCAGATTTTGATAATTGTTGAAGTAACTCATTTAATATCGGCATTATTTACTCCATCTTTAATTTTTAATATTATATCATCAAGAAAACTTTTTTGTTTTTCATTATCCATTTCTGTAATTTTTGGTATTATTAATGATATTATTGTCTCTAAAAAATTACATAATTCTTTATTTTCTAATTCCCCAGCTTGCATATATACATCATTTCCATTAATGTCAATCATTAAAAACTTCTCTTCTATGTTTTTAAAATTAATGTTTTGAATTCTCATTAAGTAAGATGGACAATTTAACCATATTCGTTTATTTATTGTGTCAATATCTAACGTGCCATAAGGAATATTTTTTGATATTATCAACTGTAGCCTCCAAAACTTATTTTAACCTTTCGATCTTATACATTTTTTTTGATGAAGTAACAACATATTCCAATCGATCAAATGGTACAGATCGCCAATCTTGTTTTTCTATATCAAAAACACTTAAAATTTTACTTTTTTGTATTTTTGATAAAATTTTAGTTAAATCTATTCCTTTAGGTTTTTTCTCCTTTGGAATTCTATTAAAATCTAAAGTACATTTCATCATTCGAGTTGAACCATCTTTTTTTTCAAATTGTACTGAAACTTCTTTTTCATTTTTTATTATTTTTAAGAATTCAATTGCTGATGTGATTGTTTCTTTCTCCATTTTATCTCCATCTTTTATCTTTTACCAACTTTTATATTTATAAACTCTTTGAGGATAAATTTTATTTTTATAATTTCCTTTATCCAATACATCTTCAATCCATCTTATTCCATATTGTAATCTTGGAATAGCAAATTTACCTACGTCTAAATCATGAACAGCAAAGAAAACATCATTTCTGTCCCCAGTATTTGGATCATCTTTATCTGGAAAAGTTTTAATTTCTTCAAGGTATTGAATTCTTGCACCAAAAGTATCTAACATAAAACTTTCAAATTCTATAATCTTATCATCACCAACTATCGTGGCAGGCCAAACGCATACTTGGGTATAATGTTCTTTTAATTTAACATTCTTTGAGCTAGTATTACTCTTCATTTATTCACCTTTTTCATTTCTTACATTTGAATGAATTAAGTTATCTGATGTTTCTTTATCATTGGAAATCATTTCGCCCATCATGTAGCATGTATGGTTACATAATTTACAATATTTCTTTTTATCCGCAACTAAAGACTTTTTCAAATTTTTATTTATTTCAGCGTTATGATCTAAAACATTAAGAATAGTAAAATTAAGAGCTAAATATTCAGCTCTGAGTCTTAAACATAAGCGCAAACAACCATCTGCATCAACACACATTGTATGAAAATCTTTATCTAACTTACAATCATATTCACTTGGAAGGTAATCATACGTCATAGATAATAATGTATCTCTCATATGAACATTTAATTTTTCATCAATAATTTTATCTAAAATATCTTTTAGTTCATTACTTTTATTTACTAATAATTTTTCATCTTCAATATTAGAGAAATCATAATATTCAGATTTTGAAATATCAATGAACGTAATATCACTGTTAATACCTCTATTAGTTAATTCTTTAACTAATGGATATAAAAACTGATAATTATCATTTGTAACAGTTATTTCAGCAACAACGTCATGTATTTTTTCCTTTAATTGTGTAAGTTTTTGTAAACCTTGCAAACTTTTCCTTGCTACGTCAGAATTTGCTCCTTCTATAAAAATAATTGGATCTACAGATGCAGTATATCCTTGTAAATAATCTACTTTTGATAATAATTCTTCAGTTTTCTTTTCATCAATATTATTACTAATTACTGTGTAAGCAATATTTTCATTGTTACAATAGTTAACAATCTCATAAAGATCTTCTCTTAGAGTTGGTTCCCCACCATAAAAAATCATAAAACAATCTGGATTATGTTCTTTTAGTTTTTCTAAACCATAAATAACGGATTCTGTTGACATTTCATGTTCATGATAGTATCGCATATTAGGATATATGCCTGGTTTTGTTTTATAATCTCTTACAAGTCTACAATAATCACACCTTAAATTACATCTTCTTGTGAGAATCCAGTTAACTATTTGAATTTTATTCATTAATTAATATCCTCCTTCGCCACTAATAACAATCACATCTTCTGTCTTAATATCTTCTTGTCCAATACCAGTGTCACATAATATTGTTTGCATCAAATCACCATCTTCATCGGATACTTGAAATTTAAGTAACTTAATTTCTTCAAACATATATTGATCAAATTTATCAGGATCTTCAAATTCACCTAAAATTTCTTTTTTAAGATTTTCATCTGATATTGTATGTATATTAAAACATTTATTTAAGTCAAATATAGTAATTTTACAGTTTCGATCCATAAAAACTTCAATTTCTATTGGTTTATTTTTATCTTTTCTGCAGTCAGCGAGTATAAATGATGTAGAACTACTATTTGTTATAAAATCGCTTTTAAACTTCATTTCATTTCCACCATCCCTAAATAAAATTCTTACAACATTTGGTCCTGGTCCTCGTAATCTGCTACCGCGACTAATTACATTTAAATTCAGCCTTGCTTTTACTTCTGCATTAAATTCTTCTGGTATTTGCTTTTCAATATATTCTTTAATATTAATTATTCTTTTTGAAATCAGATGGTTTATACTTTCCATATACCACTTAAAACTTACTCCATTTTTAATTTTGTCAGCATAATCCGGTTTACCTAATAAATTGCACATATATCTTCTTATTATTTTATATTTTTCAGTACTTTTAAAACCAATTGCCCTACCCATTGATTTATACTCCTATAATATCTCTCGCCATTTTTTCTAATGAAGGATCTAACCAATCTCTTTTCACTGGTAAATCATTAATAATTTCAGTAAGCACATATTCTAAATCCTCTGCCCTTTTCTTAATATAACTATCTTTTCTAATAATTTTATAATACTCCTTTTGAGTTAGATCATATTTTAAGCAAAAACATTTTAAACATTTATAATATCTTCCTATACTATCTATACATGGTCCATACCAATCATCATGCTTACACATTAATTGGTTAATAATTGTTTCTTTTGAACCTCCATATAAAACAAAAGATTTCTCTTCTTCTTCATCTTCAATTTTTCCTATTACTTTAATTGAAGATGATGAAATGTCTAATTCATCTAAAATAAATTGTCGACATGCTTCTTCTTGTTCTTTTTCAGTATCATATCCATCAAGAAACAAATCAATGATATATTTCATATTTACTCCTTAAATTAATTTTAATTTAAGAACTTAGTTAAAACAATCTCATTGCTTCATCTGCTTCAATTGAATCAATATGTCTATGAGAAATGATATTTATTGATTTATCTTCCACTAAGCTTCTTAAAAGGTTTGAAACATAACCAATATTCTGATCGTCAAGAGTATCAAAAATTTCATCTAATAACAAAATATTAGTTTTCATATCTTGAACACTATTTTGTAAATCACATAAGGATAATAAAATAGCTATATCTATTATTCTAGTTTGACCGCCAGATAATTGCTTTCTATTATTAGCTTTAGTTTGAGTATCCAAAACATTTACATTTATTTTATCTCGATATTCCCCTGCTTTGGTTGTGGATATTGTGTCAAAACTGGCCTTATATCTACCACCAACCATTTCAAGATAATTCTCTACTGCAGCATTTAGAAATGGAATAGATTCATCAATTAATAAAGACGGAATTCCAGTGGACGAAAACCCCATTTTCCAAAAATTTAAAACTTCTAATTCAGTCTCTGTTATAATTTTATCATTACTTAATTTTTTCTTTTCTTCTTCTAACTTTTCTTTTTCAGAAATATATCCAGTTAAAATTGTAAGATTATATTCTTCTTTGTCCTTACTTATAATTAATTGTTTATTTAATTCTATATCAGATTGAATTCTATTTATATTTTCTTGCCATTCCTTTTTCTTTGCTAATGATTCTAATAAATTATTTTTGTAAGAAAGAAGCTTATTTAAATTAGAATTCAACCCTTGTTTTTTAGAACTAATGTCTTCTTCTATTTCTTTCTTTTTTTCCATAAAGAGGGTGTTTAATTTTTCTTTTGCTTCGCTATGTTTATTTGTTATTTCATGTTCTTTTTGATTAAAAACGTTTTCTGTATCTGTTTTCTTTGTTTCAAAAGATAGTTTTACTTCTTGAAATAAATTTGTTAACTGATTTATTTTTTTATTTAATTCATAAATTGAAGTACGAGAATTCTTATTTTCTTCTTCTAATTGAGAATTTATTTTAATAAAATTTTCTAATGTATCAGTTAGATGCTTTTTAATATCATCGTCTGTTAGTTTTTTACCGCAAGTAGGACATGTAGCTTCTGTTTTATTTAATGAGGTTTTTAATTTTAGAATTTCATCTTCATTCTTTTTTATTTCTTTTTGGTTTGCGTCAATGGAATTTGTAAGTTGGATTTTATTATTATTTAGTTCTGTTTTGTCTCTATCTAGATTACTAGAATATTCTTGAAACTTTTTGGTCTCTTCTGAAATTAAATTTGTTTTATTTAACTTCTCTGTTGATATTAATTCTAAGGATTTATTATTAAACTCAGATTCCTTTAAACTTTTCATACTCATTAAAGCATTTATTTTACTATTTAATTCTAAATCTATTTTTTCAATTTCACTTTGAATTGATGAAATTTTATCATTTGTATCATTCAACTCTAAATCATTGATATTATCAAAAAGTTTTTGTTTGTTATTTAACTCAGATAATTCTGCTTTTAATTGATTGATTTTTTGAGTTAAGCTATTAATTTCTTCATTTTTTCGTAAATAAAAGTTTCTTTTATCTTCCTCTGAAATGCAAATATTGTTTATAACATTCTCTATAAACTTACTATTTAAAACAATATTCTTATCAATTTCATCTAATTTTAAAGTAACCTGTTTAATTCTTTTATTTGTTTCATCTTGATACATAACATAATTATCAAGTTGTAAAACTTTTCTAAAAATTTCTTTTCTATCAGAATCAGGTAAATCAGTAAAGAAATCCTTAACTTTTTGACCAAATAATAAAGTATTAGTAAATAATTTTTGAGGTATTAATATCTTTTCAATTTCAGGTAATACTTCTTTTTGACCTTTTTTATAAGGTGCGGTCATATCATTTTTAAAAAGAAGAACTGTATCCCCAAATTTTGAGTGTTTTACATATCTATCAACTCTATAATTATCAAGAATCCCATTTAATTCAGATGTAAATTCAAGATATGTATGACAATTCTTTCCTACTGTATTATTAATCAAATCTGATGAACGTGCGCCTTTGTCCGTTTCACCAAATAAACTAAATTGAACGCTAGCAAACATACTTGATTTTCCTGCTCCATTGGGACCTGTAATCAAAATAACTTTATTATTTTTAAATTCATATTCCATCAACTCTTTATAACAACAGAAATTTTCCATTCCTGTTTTTATAAAATTAATATTCTTCATATAATTAAACCTTTCCTTTTAAAATAGTTAATCCCATAAATTCATATAATATTTTGCAAAAAGATTAAGACCATTTTGAAGTCTGTCGTAGTATTGATCTCTCTCTTCTTTATTAAGGTTATAGCTATCATCATATAAATCATCATGAATTTGCTGAAATGACCAAATCATTTCACCTAAAACCCAATCCCATCTTTTGAAAAAATTATCATCATCTTCCCATTTTTCCACAGGTGCTGCTTCAGTCGATCTCAATCCAATTCCTTCTGGTACATCTTCGTCGGAAACGGGAGGAGCTCCGTGTTTTTCTTCATTGAACTTTTTTAACATTGGATAAATAATTTTTGATAATGTAAAATCCATTGACCATGTATCATAATTGTCTATTCTAATTTTTGTTTTAATTTTTTTCTTATCTTGAATCCACTGACAAAAGTCTTTTACCCATGTATTCGATAACCATTTACCAATTTTATTACAGGTTTCTTGTGAAACACCTACTTTCTGTAACAACTCCGCAATTTGATATGGACCAATCCAATCCTTATAAGGACCAATATAAACTTTCATAATTTCTCCTATAATTCACAGTTATTCATAATATCTAAAGCTATATTCTTATATAATTCTCTTTTATCAATTGATATTTCTTTTATTTCTAAAAATCTATCTATTTTATCAGAAGAACTCATTCCAGATGTAATTCCTCTATTAGTAATATCTTTTTCTCTTTTATCAATTACATCAAAAGATTTTTCAATATCACTCATATCTAAATCATCTGTTTTATTTAACTTGATATAATGTCCTTCCGTTTTAATTTTTAATATTTTTTTCATTACATCATCTTTATTTTCTTTTGTAACATCAAATTCAAAATATTTTTTATAACCAGTACTTGGTACTGAAAAATCTGCACCTGATTCAAAATCAATTACTTTAAAAAACTTTTCTTGATTTTTATCATTCCAATCCAGTTGAATTAAAGAACCTACATATTCACAATTACCAACAATTTGTGGAGTATGATAATGTCCTAAATATACTTTCTTATACTTTTTTAAATCTTTTAGTCCAATATCCGAAACTAAAGAAATCCCACTACTTAAAGTAGCTTCATTTAAACCTAAATGAGCAATTGCATAATCCGCATCTCCATTTTTTAAGTCGTTAATCATTGTTGTAGGATTCCACGGAACAAATAACACATTTTCAATTTTAATTGTTTCATGTATTGTGGTTACATTTATTTCATTGTCTAAACATTTAATCGCGGAAACTCCATTGCCAGTCATTGAACTTAGATCATGATTCCCTGACATAATTATCCAATGAATATCTTTATTGTTTCTTATAATATCTAACAAAATAGACTGAGCTACTGAATAAATAATTGACTTATTATGGAATATGTCTCCTATGATAATTATTTTATTAATTTTATTATCTCTGGCATAATTGATCATATTTAGAATTGCTAAGTATATCCCACTCAATCTCTCGGGAAGACCAGTATTTGAATCAATTTTATCATTATTATAAGCACTTAAATGTAAATCTGCACATGCTATAGCTTTCATATCAACTCCTATTTTATTTGTGTTAATTCTGGAAATGGTGATTTACTAATAAAAATATTTTTTACATTATGAATATTATTTTTAAGTATATGTATAAAATCTTCTTCTGAATATTCACAAAATAATTCTCCTTCATACATAAAAGAAAAATCTTGAAGTAAATCTAAGCAAGTAACAACTAAATTAATAGGAGATTTTTTTATATAATCGTCTTTACTTATTGCGTAATTTATTAAATCTAAATCTAATATCCCCTTTCTAAAATAACCCTGAAATTCGTTATAATCATTTTTTTCATAAGCATTATCTTCAATTTTTGATTCAATATATTCAGTTGTCATTGGACCATTTCCATGTCTAGTTTGGTATGCTCTCGTAACTAACCATACTTCTGGTTTAAATCCCATTTCTAATATATTTTTACTTCCTGTATTTGATCTTGTGACATGAGGGAAAAAACCAAAATTTTGATCTAGCATTAAACCTTGAGATCCTTCAAAAATTAAAGTTGATGGTTGAAGAATTTCAATAGTTTTATATATATCATCACAACAAATTATATTTTTAGATTGTCTTATTTTTTCACATGATGATAAAAACTTATCTGTATGGTTTTCAGCTAAATGCATAGAGTAATATTGTGCTAATAGATTCAGTTTTATTTTTAATATAGAGGGATAATGAATATCTTCAAATAATATTGAATGGTGATCTTCTTCTCTTTGAAACGTTTGTCCTACTCCAACCCCGCAGCTTCCATGTTTACGACCTAATTTATTTACTTCTATATTATATGCTTTTTCATAGGTGGTTGTCAATGGACATTTTTTATCTACATAGAGTATTGGATTTACTTTTGTTTTTAAAATATCTAATTCATTAAGTACTCCAACAGGATCAAAAGTACAATATTTAGTCCAATAAGTAGGAATAGATTGCAAACCCCCACTTCCAAAATTTGAAAAAACATGTTCTGAACCATTTTCTAACATAACATGGTGTCCAGCTTGTTGACCGCCTGAAAATCTAACTACTAATGATTTTTTATTTAATGAACAAAGATAACTTACAACTTTTCCCTTTCCTTCATCACCAAACCCGCTTCCAAATACTGCGACGTATTGCATAATATAACTCCTTAATTGAAATCATAGGGAGATTTTAGATCTCCCTATGATTTATAAGATTACAGTATCATATCATCATTATTTTCTTTTATATCATTTTTAATTTTATTAACCTCAACAATATTATTACTTATTGATTTGTTTACAACATTAATTATGCTTTGAACAACATCTTCTTTTTTCTCTATAATAATAAGATTATCTTTACCTATTAACTGCATCCAACCATCCATCACTGATTGTCGTCTGCCATTAGTACCCTGCTTCATATGAATATGATATACTTCATATTTTTCTCTTGCTTTATCTAGCAAAAACACATCTTCATATGTTTCACATTGACCAGGTCCCATTATATTTTCTAAAGATCTTTTTGGAAGACATTTCAGCGTAGGCTCATCGCCTATAGTAATAAGAATTCCTTTTTGTCCTCTTTTTTCAAAACAATCTATCGATGTATGTTTCCATGCAAAATACCAGGCTAGTAAATAACTTTCACCAGCATTTCCTCCACCGCCACTTTCAATCCATAAACTAGTCAACCAATGATCCAGTAATTTATCGCTTGATTCAAATTGTCCTATTTGTAGAGGTGACCGATCACATTCATGATCACCAATACCAGTAAATAATACTTGTGTATCATTAATACCAGAATCCATAATTCCCTTCATAATTTCTGGTAAACCTTCTTTTACCAAATAATGTGGAATTGAACCCATTGATCCAGTGACGTCTAAGGCTAAAAACAAAGCCAAACTCAATGGATGTTCTTCAGAATCTCTGGATTCACGAATTTCTACACCATTTGGATCCATTGCATTATTCACTGAACGCTGCTTAAATATTTCAGTTGGTGATTTAGTTGTGTATCCCATATCATGGGACCGCAAAGCTCTATCATAATATGAATACGCGCCACTACCCATTATTCACCTCCAAATAAATAAGCATATCTTCTTTTTGCAATTTCAAGTTTGATTTCTTCATTTCTAATTTTAACACCAAGATCAAGATCTTTAATTACATAAGCATCTGCATCAAAATCTTTTGCAGGTTTGAGATTTAAAGCATTATCTGGACTAAGATCTAACATATTTTCTTGTTCTCGTCTCCATCGTTTAATTCCAATTTCAAGATTTTCAATTTCTCGTTTATAAAGTAGCTCAACATCCTCTGTTATTGCTACTGCGCGATCTCCCCTTATCTGCTTATTATTTCTGGTAAGACTTTGTACAAATGCACCTTTTAATTCTTGAGTTTCATTTTGTTCATTTGTTTCCATGATATTCTCCTTTTTTAATAGAATTACACAATTCTCTTACTTTTCATTTAAAATTTTTAAAATTTTTTGTGACATAGATTTATTTCCAATATTAATATAGGTTGGTTCATTATCTGGTCCATAAGTTTCTTCAATAACATAACCCATCTCTTCAATAATTTTATGCATTTTAAAAAACTCATCATATTCAATATACTCATCAAAGTTAATATAATAATTTTGAAGCGTTCTAATTAATTCATCTGTACCTATATCTACATGTATATCTTTTAACTTATCATATAATTTTGTTGGATCTGGTATACATACAATAAATGAACAAGAACTACTATTGGTTACAAAATCTTGCTTAATTTTCATTGTTTACCTCCTTGAGTAATTAACTTTATTAAATCTTTTTCAGATATAGTTAATTCTAAAATGTTTGGTACAGTACAACACCCAGCACTATAACATGAAAGGTGATAATAATACCCAAACGAATGATATGTCGCTTTAATTATTTTTAATTTATGACCTAGAAAATAAACTAATTCTCCTTTTTTATAAATGTTTTTCATACTCATTAATAAGTAATTCCATTTTGTTTTTCATTCGTTCACTGTTTATGTTTATTATCATGTCTGAATAATCAGCTCCATGGTCACTACGCACTATAGAATATTTATCTAATATATTGTATATTTCATCATAGAATTGTTTAAGTTCATTATAATCAGTAAAATAAATATTATACTCCGCGTAATCTGCTTCCATACCATAGTCAACTACCCCACCACTTTTTATATAATTCAAATATTTTTCTAATTTTATATTTAAATCATTATCTTCAGATTTTACTTGAATATCCATTGGTAATGCAATTATATAACAGGTAGAACTACTATTAGTTACAAAATCTTGTTTGATTTTCATTTAATCACAACTCAATATTTCAGCATTATGTTTTTCTAAAAATGGTTTTAACGATCTTATTTCAGCTCCTCCATATGGTATAGAGAACTGAATAATACTTCCATTATTTATTATAATATCATTCATTCTAATAAATAATTCATCCTCTTCTTCTAATTCAAAATCATCTATGATAGATTGTAATTCTTCTTTATTTGAACAAATTTTTGTATATGTCAAACAATTTAAGAGATCAAATAAAGGGTTATTCTCCTTTTCTATTTGTGTTGAACAAGAGATTATATATGATGTACTAGAACTATTAGTTACAAAATCCTGCTTAATTTTCATTGATTTACTCCTTTAAAATCTCAATGACTTTAGTTTCATCCAATAACATCTTTTTTCCATCATCTGATATAAATAAATAATTAATCCCCCAATTTTTCTTTTTATAAAAATTTATTCTATTAAATAATGTTTGACGTATTTCTTTTACTCCAATATCCACTATATCAATTATTATTGGTTGTGATTTTCCCTCTTTAATTCTTAAGACTCTCCCGCACATTTGTTCAATATTAGATATTGGGCTTGTCATAATTAAACAATCTTTTTCGACGAGGTCTACTCCATCTCGACATTTACCAGGAGTAGAAAATGTTAATTGTGGTTTTGTCTGATCTAATTTAGCACTGCCTACAAACATTCCTTTATCAATAGATTTAAAATCTTTATATAATAATTCTAATAATTTTATTCTCTCCGCCATAAATATAATTTGTTTATCTTCTTTACAAAACTTATTTATTAAAGCTTTACATATAGATATAAACAACTTAGATTTTTTTAATATTGTAAGATATCTAGATTTTTGAAAAAATCCTCCATAGTATAAATAATAATAACTTTTTGGTAATATTCCAAAATTAGTTAGTAAAACAGTTACTCTTGCATCCATTGTAGATGATTTACCTTCTGGTACATAAACTTTTCCAAGATGATATTCAATTATATCACCATTACCATCCCATCGATATGGAGTTGCGCTAAGACCGAATACTATTTTTGCAGGGATGTGAATAGAACATTCTGCAAAAGTAGGTGCCCCTACAGTGGTATGTACCTCATCAGCAATAAAAATTCCAATTTTTGCTTTATTTAATTCTATTAAAAATTCTTCTCTTTTACTTTTTAAAATAGAAGTAAATGTTTGATCTGTACAAATGATAATAGATTTTGATAAAACCTCTTTAAAATTATTTGAGCTTAACCTTCCAATTTCATTTTTATCAATATCTGTATAACCTAAAAAACCTTGTTTTTTGTCTTGTTCACCAGGGCCTATCCATTGTTGAACAAGTGAATCCCTATGCACTAAAATAAAAGTTTTCTTTTTTAACTCAGCACAAACATATACACTAATAACAGTTTTTCCAGAACCAGGATTAGCTTGAATAATTCCATTATTATGTGTAAGCATATAATCTACAATAGTTTTTTGTAAATCATCTCTTAATTGAATATTATGGTTTATGTTAATATCTAGACCATCAGGGATATTTTCATTAATTTTAAAGTCCTTAATATATTCTTCTATTGGAAAAAATCTTGGAATCTTTAATACATTAGGACCTTCAAGAAAATAATGATTTGTGATAAATGTTGACCTTTGGTATTCTTTGCTATGTCTTGTTAATTTTCTTTTAATATCATCATACCATTGGTTTTCTTCAAATTTTTTTCTTGAAATAACTATTCCTGATGTTTTATCTAATATTATCATACTAATATTCCTTTATAATTCTAAATTATTTTATTCCTTATATTCAGCTTTTGAATCTGGAGCTTCCCATATAATAATAGAATGAATTTCAACATTTTCTGGCAATATGTTTTCTGTTTTAAATTTATTATACAACCACTTACAAAGATTTTCAGCTGTTGGATCTCCTTTAAAATAATTAATAAAACATAAATCCGGATTTATACTTTTATCATTTTCATTTATACACATGCCATGATCCCAACTTGAAAGCATATTATTTACTAATACTTTTAGTTCAGAAAAATCCATAACCATATCAAATTTATTTAAAATATTTGACTTTATTGTAACCTCTACTTGAAACAGATGACCATGAAACTTAGAACATTTACTCAATCCTTCAAGTTTACTTAATCTGTGGCCCATTGGAAATGAAAATATCTTAGTCACGTAATACATTAATAACTCCTCCTTCATCTTTATACTCAACAATATTATTTTCTGTCAATATTCTTATAACAACAACATTAATATTTAGTTTTCTTAACATAACAAATAAATAAAATACCATATTTTCAACTTGAAGATTTTGATTTGTATTTATTTTTTCAACAACCAAATTTTTTAAAATTATTGATATTTCATCAAAATCTATATTTGTAAAATTATTAAAATCTACTCTTTTACCTATAGCTAATTCTAATATAATTTTTTTATCTATTGTATAAGATAAATCATAATTCATGTCCAATTCTATTTTTTTGTATATTGTAATCTTTGGACCAGAATGGATTTTCCTATGACAACTCTCACATAATAATATTAAATTTTCTTCAGTATTGTTTCTATGATTTTCATCTAAATGGTGAACTCTCAACGATTCAAAACTATTACAAATTGCACACTGATTGCCATATTTATTTCTTATTTTATCTCTATAATTATTTTTATTAGTAAGTTTTTTATTTTTGCAAACTTTTGATGCACATTGACGACTACAAAACCTAGCTTTAGACGTGATTTTTGTATAAAAAGCTTCACCGCAATATTCACAGTTTACCGAAATAATAGGTGTTTTTTTAAATTCTGCTGCGCATTTGACTGAACAAAATGCTTGATTCCATTTTATTGGATTTCCACAACACTTACATAGATTTCTTTCATTGCTGTATTGAACTTTAATTTGATTTTCTATACATATTTTTGATAATTTTTCACTTCTGAAAATCATGTTTGGGTATTCTTCTCTGAATAATTTAAACGTTTTACCATGGGTTTTTAAATGAGCTTCTGTTATTTGTTTTGTTTTTTTACCACAATAAGGACACTCCACATAATCAATACCATTTATTTCTTCCATTTTATCTCCTTTCTTATTTTTGTTCTATTTAGAAAGGAGGATTGTTATTTTTAATCCTATGCCCTACGCATAAAAATATTTAAACCTCCTTTGAGCCATACATAATATTGTAGTGTTTGTCTTTAGTCTCATCGTAATTAGTTATATTAATTTCTACATGATAACCATTTGATTTACAATAATCTTGTAAACACTGCATTAAAATACTAAGATTGTTTTTTACACACTCATCCTTATATTTTGCTCTTTTACCTATGGCTTTTTCTAACCAATTTAGTTTCTTTCCGTCACCATGACACTTTTTACATGTCTCATATAAATTAATTGTTCTAATTATTTTAGTTCCTTTACCATTACATTCTTCACAAGTTTTCATATTGATCCACCACAAATTGTTCAATATTATTGATGTTATCTTTTATACTTTTAAGTTTCTCAGATAATTCATTGAAGTCTGCTTTAAAAGATAAAAGTTTGGTTATCCTATATTTTTGAAATAATTCTTTAATTTTTATTGTTTCTTCTTTAATTTCATCTGAAATTAAACGAATTATCTCATCTGTGTCTAATTCTTTATTTGTTAAATACTTTTTTAAGGATGGTTTCACTTTTTCTAATAATTTTACTTCAATAATTGAGTCTATTAACTTCAATTCAATAGATTTTAACATTTTCATATTTACTTTTGTATAAATTTCAAAAGTATTTTTTATCATTTTATCAATAGATATATTTTTTACATTTTTTGTTTTATGATCTACAACCACCGTATCAAAAGTTAAACTACTTGTCATTACATCATTTAATTTCTTAGCAAAAGATTTGAAAATTTGATCTCTATTTCTTGATTTTAACACTTCAAAAACAATATGAGTACCACCATTTTCAGATGAAGATTCATCTATCCAACCAATATCTTGATTAGTTAATTCTTTTTCAAATTTACCTAAAATTGTTTCAAACTTTTTTCCAGGTGGGAATGTTTTAATTACTGCTTTGCATTTAGATGGTTCCAATTTAAAAATTCCTTGAAAACTTATTTGTCCTTTTCCAGTCGTTAAAAGATTTTCAAAATCTTTATCAGTTGACAATAACTTACAATTAGTTAAAGGTTTAATTATTGGATTTTCCTTTTTCTTTCCTAATAAAAATAATAATCTATCTCTTAAATCTTTAATACTATAACAAGGAATTAATGTTTTATAACCAAATCCAATTCCTGTTGTATAATCTTTTCCTAGAAAACATAAAGGAAACATAGTTGGAAAATATTCTGGTTCATCATCTAATTCTGCTTCCACCCAGTCCACATAATCAACTAATCTTAAAGAAATATCATAAATTTGTTTATTTAATTTACATTCAGTGTATCTCATAGCAGCAGGAGGAGATGGCTCAACACCAATATTATTTCCAAAGTTTCCTTGTCCATCTAAAAAACCTTGATTTACTAATTGACATATTGTTCCATATGAACTTGCGTGTGGATGCCATCTACCTAAAGTATTGCCATCTACTCTTGCTGATTTGACAAATTTATCTTTTGCCATTGTATACGCTGATAATAAAACTCTTCTTTCAACGGGTTTTAATCCATCAATATCTAGAGGAAATGCTCTAGAATGGTTAACATATTTACCATATTCTTTATATAAACTTGGAATTAATTTATCCAATTTTCTTCTCCTCTGTAAACAATTTCATCTAAATATCTCTCTAAGGATGCTGATCCTTTTCCAGTTAAAATTTCTACATCATTTTTATAATATGTCCAATCAGACATTCTTACATCAACTTTTTCTTCATTCTTTATCCATTGATGCGACCAAGTTTTTTGACCTACCCCATTATAAGTAAATTCATATTTTCTTAAAATTTTATTATAATTTTCAATTTCAATTATAATATCAGTAAGGTTAACATTCATTCAATATCTCCATTTTCTCTAATTTTCGTATTTTCATATGGAGATACAATTCTTCTATAAAATTCTAATTTCGCGCATTCAATTTCACCTATTATAGAAGATATTGTACTAAACTTTTTATTTCGTTCAGTCAACTTCTTAAAAATTGAATATAAACAATATGTTAACTCACCTGGTTTATCAATCACTTCAACTAAATTTTCTATTTGTTTATCAAATATTTTCCTAGAATCTTCTTTTATATATGGCATATTTACCCTTTTAATAATTCTCTTTTAATATTTACATCAGAAAATAATTGAGTAATTTTTTCTATATTTTCTGTATATTCAACTTTTTGTAGTTTTCTAGTTTTCTCATCAAGACAACATATTTTTAATTGCCATGAATTCAACTCTCCTAACCCTTTCAATCTTATAATATTTTTTCCTTCTTGTCTTGATTTAGTTAATTCTTCTGCTGTCCACAATGGAGTAAAAGATTTTTTTTCATTAATTGCATATAATGGAATTAATGATAGATAAAAATGACCTTGTTTAATTACTTCAGGAACTAATATTGCTAAAGCAATTGTCATTAAACAAAAGATATGTCCACCATCTGCATCAGGATCTGTTGTACAAATAATTTTATCATATTTTAACTTTGTTATGTCAAAATTTGGACCAATTCCAGTACCTAATGAACCTATTAATTCACTTATTTCTTTATTTTTTAAAATATCATCTTTATTATTAATAATGGATGGAATTTTACCCCTTAATGGTAATACAGCATGTAACCTAGAATTTCTACATTCAATAAAACCGCCACCAGCAGAGTCTCCTTCAACTACATATAATTCACCACTGTTCCCTGTACAATCTCTTAGTTTTGTAAACTTAGTTGAAGCACGTTTACCATTAATTGGTCCAGTTTTTATTTTTTTGGAATCTAATTTCCTTCGATAATCATTAAAAAACTCTAAAAGAGATTTTAAATCTTCTGGATTTTGATTAAAATATTTATCCAGCTCCATTTTAATTTTTGGCATAAGATTATTAAATGTATCTTTTCTACTAATTAACTTACATTTATTTTGAGCTGAATAATCTGGCTTTTCCAGTTCTAAAGAAAAATATATTCTTAATCCAGATAAACTATCCCCAGGTTGAAATTTAAAATCAGTTTTTTTAGTTTTATTAATAAAATAATCTTTAAGGATATCATAAAAACAGTTAACATGTGTCCCACCATCATCCACCGGTAAAAGATTAATAGATGAAATAATTCTTGGAGTTATAGAACCATCGAAGGAATAACAAAATCTAACATTGAATTTTTCAAAATTATCTTTTGTGTTAATATCAATAATTTTAGAAAGCTCACTATCTCCATTTAAACAATATTTTTTAAAAAATTCATCTTTTGTTAACTTAATAACTTCTCTTTTATCATCAACATTTAATACTAGTGTTGTATCTGGAATCTCAACAGATGCTATTAATAATCTTTTTCGTACTCTATCAATATCTGGAATTATTGATTCGAAAAATTTTCTGCTTGGTTTAAACATTATTTTTGTTGAAAATGGTGGATCTCCATTAAAATCTTCAATTTCTTTTTGTTTTAATTTAGTATCTTCAAATATATATTTGGCATGCTTTTTATCTCTATATATTTCAATAATATAGAAATCTGATAAAGCTAATATTGTGATTAACCCTATTCCATTTTTTCCTGCAACAATTTTATAAGCAGTTTTTGATGAATTGAATTTTGCGCCTGTATGTAATTTAGAAGAAATTAATATAGGGATATCATTTTCTAATGGTATTCCTCTCCCATTATCCATCACACTGCATATATTAGTTTTTGTATCAATGTTAACAGCAATAATTTTTGCATATCCAGAAATTGCTTCATCAAGAGCATTATCAAGAGCTTCCTCAATTAAATGAACAGGATTGGATGTTATTCCTATATACATTCCTGTAGATTCTTGAACATGTTCAATATCAGTTAGAGTTTTAATATCTTTATGTGTATAAGTCTTTGTCAATGTATTGTAATCCTCCTAATTTATTTAGAGTAATCTATAAACGTCCATAAATCATTTCTTCTAACTATTTTCCCAACTTTATTTTCATTTATTTCTAAATCATATATGGTCGAATATTGTCCCATAGGATCTCCAGTATCCCAGCCGTCTCCCATGATTTTAGAAGGATGTTGAGCAAAAGAAAATTCTAAATCACCTTCTACTTCTTTGAATGCCTCTTTAAAAATTTCAATAATTTTATCTATATAAAAATAACCGGGAGACTCAGTTAATATGTCTGATAATAAAGAAATAGAACAAAATAATTCATTAACAATTCCTTCTACATCAGCTAATGAATAACTAGAAATTTCCATTCCAAAATCAAGATAACCATTATTTTCATCATTTGAGTAATTACTAACAATTTTTGCTTTTAAAAAACATGCATTATCAAAATTAGAAATTTTAGAAGGCTTTTCAATAGAGAATTTTTCATCAATATTATTTATAATTTTCTCTAAACATATTTCATTTTTTAAATTATGAGGTTTTAAGGAACAATTATATTGTAAAATAAAACTTGTACTAGAACTATTTGTTACAAAATCAGTTTTGATTTTCATCAATAATTCCTTTTTATTATTTTTATTCCTCTAAGAGATCGCTTAATTTGTTCTTTATTTTTTACAATTAATTCTATAAATTCAGGTATAACATTTTCATTATTTTCAAATAATTCAGTCAATTTTTGTTTTAAAATACTTTCCTGCTCTGCATTTTTTTCTGCAATTTTCCTGTCTCTTTCAATCATTCTTGCTCTCATTGTGTTATTTCTCATATGATTTATTGCTTCTCTACTTGAATGAAATTTATATCCATCAGGTGTTGTATAAAATTTATTTATACCAAATTCATATAATGTCATTTTTATCTCCTTTATTTAAAAAAGCCTTTAATTCTTTATTTGTCACAGTCGCAGTTCCTAATTTTGAAACAACAATTCCGGCAGCAAGATTGGATATTTCTGCAGCCTCTAAAAAAGTAGAATCAGTTGCAAGACACAATGAAAAAGTTGCAATTACTGTATCCCCAGCACCACTAACGTCAGACACATCTACCACTCTTGCTGGAAAATATGTATGAATTATTTCTTTATTCTTCCTTTCAAAGAGACTCATTCCTAATTCGCCTCTTGTGATTAATATAGATCTAAAATTCATTCTTGATAATAGTATTTTGCCTATTTTTACTATATCTGTTTTTTCTCCAAAATTTAAACCACACTTTTCTGCTTCATAATGATTTGGTGTAATAACGTCTACACCATTATAAAATGATAAATCTATACGTTTTGGGTCTGCACAAACTATAATATTTGTTTTTAAAGTTATTTTTATTATTCCTTCTATTAAACTTTTTGTTATTGTACCTTTTCCATAATCAGAAATTATAATAACATCAATTTCTTCTTTTTTTGACTGAATATATTGTAGAATTTTTTTAGTAATTTTTGGAATTACATTTTTTTTAGTTTCTTGGTCAAATCTTGCAACTTGTTGGTTATGTGAAATAATTCTTGTTTTTAATGTGGTTTGTCTAGTATCATCAACTATAATCCCATCTGTATTAATTTTTCTCCTTTCAAATTCTTGAAAAATTACTTTTGATATATCATCTTTTCCAACAAGACCAGTTGCGTATACTTTACCACCCAACTCAAAAATATTATTGATTACATTTCCGCTTCCACCTAAAAAAATTTTACTATTTTGAACATCCACAATAGGTACAGGGGCTTCAGGTGAAATTCTAGATGTTACTCCATAGATATAATGATCAACCATTAAATCACCCACAACAAGAATGGATGTATTTGAAAAGTTGTCAATAATGGTTAGTGCTCTATTAATATCTATGATTTTCATTTTTTACTTTGCTATCCTTTCAAATTTTTTATCGGGATGGTTGGATTTGAACCAACAACTTCATGATCCCAGGTCATGATCTCTATCCAAATTGAGTTACACCCCGAATTTGTTTATTTTGGTATTCTGACTATGTAACCTGTTCTATCAATATTTTTACTTATTCCATTATTTGTTAATACATAAATTATTTTTTTTGGCAATAACATTCTGTTTTCTTGGTTTAAATCGTCACAATACCCATCTGTAAATACTAATGTTACATCCGTGTTTAGCTCTCTACATCTAATAAGAGCTGGAAGTAATATAGTTCCGCCCCTACCTTTTATATCAAATTGAATATCTTTTATTTTTTTAACTTTATATTCTTTTTGAATTTTAGCGTCTGATTCAAGAACTGTAGTTAAGCAATCTTTATCATTCTCAATTATGTTTTTAATTCCTGAAAGACCCTCCATGATATCTTTAATGTTCATACTTCCCGAGGTATCTAATACTATAGAAATATTAAATGAATAATCTTTAGTCTTACCTGGAAAAGGTGAAATAATTGGTACATTTTTATCTTTAATAAAAAATGAATATATTCTTTTTTTATTAATTCTTGTATAAGCTCTCTTTTGTTTTGATAATCTGCTTCCTTTAACTAATTTTTTAATTATATCATAATAAGGAAGTTGGGGAGGATTTAACAGTTCATTAATTTTATCTGTAATATATGATGGGATATTTCCTTTGTTTCTTACATTGTTATATGATTCTTCTAGAGCTTGTTCTGTATATTGTTCTAATCTACTTGCTAACGAACCAATATCAGAAACTTTTGAAATGTTTTTTTGCCAGGAATCATGATCATCTATATTACAAACCTCATTTTGTTGATTTTTCCCTTCTTCTTCTTTATCATCTGGAATATTCTGATTGTAAAAATCAGCAGTTTTCTTTAAAGGTAATTTATACATATCAGGATGAATAATTCGAACCTGCGTGGTTCCTAATGTATATGTTTTATTTATTTTAATAATAGAATTAACTGCACAGTCAGAAGCTAAATTCCATCTTTTTATTTTTTTACTTTTTTGCTCAAGATTTACTTCATCTGAAATTATTCTTAATAATCTTGGAATATGATTATTTAAAAGATGTGTTCCTTCGTGCTCAATTGCTATTTTTAAAAAATCATCATCCATCAAATCAATAAATTGTGGGTTATATAAAAGAATTATTGAACCATCTATTTCTGCACCAACACCCATAGGACATGACAATGTAGTATCTCTAGCTCTATTAATTCTAGAAAATAAATAACCCCAATAATCATCTTTAAAAATATATTCTGTTATTAAGTTTTTAATTCTCTCAGATGGTTCTGTTTTCATTGTTGATTAACCCTACGATTTATTGAAATCATAGACTCATAAAAATTTGTTTTATATTCTGGAAATTTTGCTACCAATGAAACATGTATACCAGTAACATATTTAAATTCCTCAGATTTTACATCAAACGTATGTAATCTAGATAAAAAAGTTACGCCAATATCAGATGGAATATCTGTTAAAAATAATGAAATATTTTTTAATTCAACATCTCCATATTTTGGTTTTGAAGTTGTTAAAAAGGTTACAAAAGATTCAACTAATTGACCCATTTTAATATTATCAGAATTTTTAGCAAAATTAAGAATATCATTTCTTACTTTATCATAATTATAAAAAACATCTTTTGGACTGATATCTTTTCTATCTCTAATAAAACTAATAAACATTCTGGTCATTGATTGATTTAATAGACCAGAAAATAAAGTATTTAAAATATCCAAATTTTTAAGAATACCGTCATCTTTATCATAACCCCAAAGAATATTTGAAACTCTTTCATAGCTGGCTGGATTTGCGTATATCATACCTATTTTTTGAGCGTTAAAATCATAAAGGTAGTCTGGATGTATTTGTATAAATTCAATTACTAATGGATGAAAATTAGATTTAATACCATGATCTAAAAATGCTTTTACATTTACTTCTGAATATAAATGTAGAACTCTTCTTAACCCAGCTGCGTCTTCAATCATATTTAAAGAATATTCTTGATCTTCTGGATTATCTAAACAAAGTACAAACCACCCTTTCGGAAGTTCTTTTGTATGTATTCTACATTCATTTTGAACCGCCCATAATAATTGTTGTAATGATGAATCGCCTCTTGATAATTCATCTATAATAAATAAACCATAAGAATCATTATCTAAAGGTACAAAGTCAGAATATAACATTTTAAATTTTGAATTACCATTATCAATAACAGGAAAAGGACATAAAAAATCATCTCTTGATAAAACTGGAGCTTTAATTAAAATATGTTTAAAATCAATACCTGTCTCTTCACTTAATTCTTTACATATTTGCAATGAAATTTGAGTCTTGCCTATTCCAGCAGGTGATACTATACGAAAAGTCTGCTTTTCTATATCTAACCCATTTCTCCAGCATTGAATTGTATTTTTAATGTTTGTTTTAACTATCTCTTTGATATTATCAATTGAAACTGGAATAATTCCTAATTTTTGATAATATTTTTTCTCTTCTCTTTTATCACCATTCGCCATAAATTCACCCTTCACACTATTTATTTTGGGATTGTATATATAAATATTATATACAATCCCTTCAATACTTATTCTATTTCTTTAAAATTCTACGTCCTCAAGTGAAAATTCATTTTGTTTTACATTATTTACAGATTGTTCAGGAGCAGAATTATTAAAATCAAACTTTTGACTTTCTTGAACAGGGTGCGAAGAGTAATCAGAGTTACCTGTTTTGGACCAGTCAAATTTTTCTTTAAATTTACCCAATGTTTCTTTACTTTTATTAAGAACTGATTTTACTGTATCATTTGAAAGTGGCGCACCTGTCGTATTCATCTCAAAAACATCTTTTAAACCATAATTCGTTGATTGTTTTGCAACAGTCACTTTGGTTATATATCTTTTATTATTAACATGAGCTCTTTCAAATTTCTTGCTTTCATCAGTTACTGGAGTGACAATTGGTTCAAAATCATCTTTTTTAGCTAAATCAGATAGATAATTTGCAACGTTACCATATTTTACTCCCTTTGCCCTAATAAAAACAAACGAAGGTTTTCCATTAACCATAAATGGTTTTCCTGTTGCTTCATCAATATATATACCACTAATAATAAGTTGCGACCTACAATCCTTACAATATGGATCAGCTGCACGTTCAGTTGAATTTTTCCCGCACGTATGTCCGCTCGTTCCTTTCCAAGGCGGTGTTCCTGCCTGATAAGAAAAACACTCCATCCTTTCCCTATTATTATCACCTCTTACGGATTTAACTAAAACTGATTTTACATTAACAATTATCATGTTAATTTCATCCAAGTTACTTCTAAGGCCTCTGATTTGAAGTTTTCCTGGCATTTCAGTCTCACCAATATGATTCTGCCTTTGTTGTCCAGAAATATAAATTGCATGAAAAAATTCATCCTCTGGTGCTACTGGAGCTTTTACATCAAACCCACTTTCATTTGCCAATTCAGAATAATCTGAAAAATCAATACCTGACATTTTTAATCTCCTTTTTAAGTAGTTTTTTAAGCATTATACAAAATAAGAAAAATATTTCTTAATGATTAGGAATCAAACACCAGTTAGATGAATTTCTATCTTCCGGCAACGTTACAATTGAAAAATTGTCATCAAACCAACATTTCATATATGAATCTAATAAATCATTTGAACTAAAACTAATAATATTTTTATATTCTTTCATGGTTGTTGATAAATTAGGATCATCAATTGTTATCGGACTTACTTTTCTCACATTAGAATCGGTATATTCCTCTCCTAAAATTTTTATTAATTTCGGGTGAGGACAATACACAATTACTAACCTATTATCATCAACTTTTCTAAAAATTTCATTTTTATAGAAAAAAGTTTTTGTATCCAAATCATATGCTACATTTTCTCCATTTAATACTCTATTAATCGAGGTATGCTGTCTACATGTATCATGTTTATTTTTTTTACGTTTACATAATTCACAATCAGTATTATCAACTAGAAATTTATATCCTCTTAATTCAAAATCACTATTAGTTGCATAATTAAAATAAGATAGTATTTTTCTTTTATTCAGTAAAAATTTAATAAATGTGATAGGATATACCTCAACTCCTAGTTTCTCTACAAATTTTTCTGTTGATATTTGTTTCATTTTAATCTCCTTAATTGTATTAACAACAAAAACTTTCATAAAATATACTTTCCGCATGATGCATTGCTAATCTAGAATTTTTAATTCATGAATTAGCAATGCATCATGCGGCGCTATTCTTTTTAATAAGACTAATATATAATTTTATAATTATTCTTTTTCTTTTTCCTGCGGTGTTATATCTAATAACGTTGCAAGTGCTAAAATCTTTTCCGGTGGTAAATCCTTTCTCAATTTTTCTTCTATTTTTCTTCTTATTTTTTTAGTTTTTTCATCATGAACATTTTCAATGATATTATTCACCTCCTTTTTTAACAAAAATAATTTCAACGGATTAAAAGAAATACTAATAAATCTTTTAATCAACTCACCTTAGTTTTATTTCAATAATTAATATATGTAGGTCTTTATTTTTAAATGAATTTTTATTTATTTCCTGTGGGTTCTACTATTACAGGTCTATTATAATCTAGCAAATCAAAAATTAAGTTTGCAGTTGGAAAACTGTTAGATGTATTTCTAATAATATCTTTTGTATGTATTGGCATATACTGATCTGTGTAGTAAACTTGAAAACCGCCTTTAAATGTAAACACAACACCATCATGACTTTGTTCTGCGGTAATCAAATTAGATCTGTCTGTTTTGATTAACTCCATTGTTCCTTTTTTAATAACAATAGTATCTTTCATTTTACAATTCTCCTTCTAAAGATTTTAATACAATCAACATTTTATCTTTTTCTAACTTACTTTTTAAAAAAGTAATTAACCCTTCTTTAGTATTTGTTCTAAGAAAAATAGAAATTAACTCATTATTTTCATTTTTAATTAAATTGTTAATCATTATATTAATTTTATCAAAGTTTAATAATAGAAACTTATCTACATCCTTTTTTAATAGATCAAAATCTAAACCTGTTATAATCTTTGCAATAATACCTATATATTCATATTCTAAAAATTCAATAAACTTTAAAAAATTATTGATATCTTCAATGTTATCAAAAGTTAAACTGGGTGTAAACTCAAAATTATATATTTCAGTTACTTTATCATTTAACTTTTGACATAATTCTCTCTGTCTTTCAAAATCAAGAGAATTTATTTCATTGATTAAATTTAAAAATATAAACTTAAATTCTTCCGTCCCTAAATGATTAATAATATCTATAAAATCAGCATCAATTTCTGCTTCCGGAATCATATAATCTAAATTAGATTCTTCTTCGTCATCAACTTCATCTAACGGAATTGATGTCCCTATTAAAATCTTTTCATAATCAGACATTTATGTTCTCTCCAATATCAATGAAATAAAATATGAATTTAATAAATCCTTTGCAGGTGATATTTTTGCATCTCTATAATTTGCAGATCCTGTTTGAACAATATCCGAAATAATTTCATTTTTAGTTGTTAGATCATCACTTAAAGGCCCCATTAGTTCTGATAATAAAGTTGGACAATTGTATGAAATTAAAGAATATGTGTCTGCTTCACCTAACCTCTGTCCACCTTCTCTTCTTTTTCCTGATGTAGGTTGTAATGTTTTTCCAGTAACTGGGCCTGTACTTCTTCCATGCAATTTCATATCCGCCATATGCTCTAATTTACTAAAATACATATATCCTACTGGTACTTCACTTTTTGTTTTTGTTCTATATTGTGGTAAAAATAACTCATACCCAGGTTTTAAACCCAAAAAAGACAAAGCTCTTTTAATTTGGTCTTGTTTTGGAGCTTGAAATGGTGGAATTATAATTGGAACAAAAGCTGTATTTTTTATCTGGTTTATTAAATTTAAAAACTCTTTATCGCTTAAAACAGATAAATTTGCTATCAATCTGCTTGTAAATTGTTTATTAGGGGAACTATCTAAAATTGAATAAACAGATTTCATTAAAGTTAAAATTTTATCTTTTCTATTTAGTTGACTAATTCTTATTGCTAAATCTTTTGCAATTAACCCACAATACAATTCATATAATTGTCCTATATTACTTCTTCCAATAATACCAATAGGATTAACAATTATATCCATTGTTTCAGACCACGGGGCTGGAGTTCTTGGCATATTTTCATCTTTTTCTACTAAACATATAATTCCTTTTGCTCCAAATCTGTTACAAAGTTTATCACCAAGATTAATTTTTAATTCTTGCTCAATTTTAAATCTTATTAAGATACCATGTATTGTATTACCTTTAACTGAAAATTTTTCTGTTAGAGTGGTTTGATACTTTTTCCTTGTCCTATTAATTAATTCTTGTAGTATTGGAAATTTATTCTCATCAAGATTTGAAAAAACATCAATGTCAACAATTTTCCCTCCAGGACTTTTCTTAATAAATTGTTGACCTATAACTTCTTCTCCCTCTTCTTCAGAAAATCCGAGCAATTGTTCAATTTCACCCATCGTTTTCTTTAGAATTGGTTTACCTTTTTCAACATATTCACCAATTTTTGCGATCTCTAAAACTCTATCCTTTTCAAAGATTAAAACTTCATCAATTATACCATGAATAGATGTTAATTTATCTTGGTTAATTAATCTTTCATTAATAACAATACCATCTTCAAAGTTATACCCATCGTAGGGCATTACCGCAGTTAATAAAGTTCTTCCTAAAGAAATGGTTCCATTTGAAATACAACTACCTTCAGCAATAATTTGATTTGTATGAACATTTTGATTTACTTTAACAATTGGGTTAAAAATGCTAAGAGTATTTTTACCGGTTCCTGACTTTAAGTGTATGGGGCTAATAGGAATTTCTAAAGTTTTTTTATCTTTACATAAAATAGTAATTGAATCGTTTGTAATATTTATAATTTTGCCATCACAAGGAGCTTTTTTAATAAAATTTTCTGATAAACCATTTGTAAACAAAGACTCGTAACCAGATCTTACTACAGGTGGTTCTGGATTTTTTAATGGAATCATCTGTTTAGCTTGGTTTGTAGCCATTATAATTCTAGCGCCATCATTATTTTCAATAAATGGAATCATACTTGAGGCAACTGATAATATACCAGACTTTTCATTATCAGAAAAAGCTTTTTTAGAAAACAAACCTCTGGCAGATGTTATAGAAGCACCAATAGATAATTGTTGAGAGATACCAATCATTTCACCTTCTGGAGTATCTAATGGGTCAATATTTCCATAATAGGAGGGATGAATATTTCTCGCTTCATTTTGTATAGATCTTTTATCGGGAATACCACCAATATTTTTTCCGATGGGTGAAATTCTAGTCATGACTGCCATTTCTTCGATTGGATTGGCGAATTCCATATTTGCAACTATTTCGGATCTATTAAATTCACTAAGTAGTTTAGTTTGGTTTATTTCAAACTTTGCATTTTTATTACCTGATATAATTTGTTGTTTATAAATTGTATAGGCAGCTAAAATTTGTTTTTGAACTAGATGAACTAAAACTTCAGATCCTCTAATTCTTTGGTTTAGAATATCATTACGATCTTCAACATAACCAATAATTATTTTATATGACATATAATACATAATATCTTTTAACGTTGAAGGTAATTGTTGATTAATTAAAACTTGTTTTGCAACAGGATCAACAATATTTTCTAAATTTGATAAAATTAAAAATGTTGTGTTAACTTTACCTGTTAACTTAAAAATAACTTCATTAAAATATTCTACACTAGCAAATTCTTTTTTAATATCTAATGTATCAATTTTAGCAACAGAAAAGGATGTTATTAATTCTTTCTTTAATTCACTATCTACATTATCAAAATAAATATAATTTATATTATCAATTTTAACTACATATTGTTGAGTCTTTTTAGGTTTATCTTGACTAATTTTATATGTTATTCCATACTGAGCTAAAATATGTTCAAACCCAAAACTAAAAAATAATAGAATTGATAATGGTAACCATGTATTTGCGATAAATATTTCTAAATATTGTAAATTTCTAGTTCTTTTACTTCTTATTCTAAAAACAGAATACGAGCTTTCAAACCTAGATTCAAACTTTTTAGGAAAAGTTATTGGACATAAAACAATTTGGTTAACTAAACATTTTCTTTGACCATTAACTCTAAACGTTCCCGTCTTTTCATCAATTCTTGGAATCTCGATTTGTATATAATGTACTTTTCCATCTTTATCTGTTACAGTTGTTTTTATTAAATTAATATCTGATTTTTCAATTTCTCCAGCTTTTTGCCTTTTTCCAACTATTTCAATAGGACCTATTTTTAATGGTAATTCTTTAGTCTCTAGTACTTTAAAAGAATTTTCTAAATCTTTTTTCAAATTTACTTCAAAATCTATTAATCTTTTTTGAAATAAATGTTGCGGAGACTTATCAGAAACTACTTTTGGAACATTATAGGATTTTACAATTGCATCATTTGAAGTATTTATAGGTTTTTGCTGAGTTAATATCTGATCAGAATATTGACTATCAATAATTTTTAGTGAATTACCAACTTTTTTTTTGATATGGAATTTGTAATTTTTTTAGCTTTGTTTACATCTCCACTAACTTTACTTAAAATAGAGGCAACCCCAACTTTTTCAAGCCCACTTGCAGATACTTGTTTTGAGGCTATTTTTTCTTTGGCGACAGGATCTTTTTGTAAATATGATTGAACAGCATCTCTTACTTGTTCTTTATTTTCTGGTTTGATTTTAGCATGTATTGTATTCATCACTTGGTCAACAATCTGATCTGTTTCGTCATCCTCTACTTCATCACTTGTATCTAACGAAGTTTCAATTTTACCTGATTTAATTGTTTTTAAGATTGTTACAATTCTTTCAAACTTAAAATTTTTATTCTTAACTAATAATCTATATCTAACACCAGACGAAGTGATTAAACATAATATTAGATGATCAAATTCAAAAGTTCCTTCTTTAAGTTGTTGAACAATAGGAAAGAATTTTCTATCAACAAATTTATTTAAGTTGTCTTTCGTTAAATCTATAGTATACATCAAAACTTTTTCAAAATTATTAAAATCTGAATAAGATTGATTTACAATATTTTTTATAAACAAACTTAATCTTTGACGATAATTGGAAGGATTAAAAGTTGAGTCAATAGCATTTAAATAAACAGTTAAATCATAAAATACATTTTTAGATGTAGGAACTTTCATAATTGAAGAATATGAATATATTCCATATTTTTTAAATGCTTTGATTAAATTTTGAGTTATTCTAGTTCTAGGAATTCTAGTCACTGGAATTATATTAATTTTTATATCTACAAGTTTTAAATTTAATTTTGGATAGTCTTCTAAAAAACTAGAATTTTCAGAAAAATATGTAACTATGAAATTCTCACCTGGTTTATTAGGAAACCTTATTCCATCAACAACATGTGTATATTGTCTTAGAGACTTAAATTGAATCATTTTTTAGACTCCTTTTTAATCTTCTATTTCTTTTTTCTCAACTAAAGTACCAGTTAACAATCTTTCTAAGACTGAAGGTGGTAATTCAGTTGTAGTAATCAATCCAGTATTTAGAGCATTATTTACATTCTCAAAAGCTAATCCTTGTAATAATCCGCTATTAAATATATTTTTCTTTATATTCATTAAAACTGGTTTTAATGGATCTTTTCCAACTCTTGCTGGAATAACAGGATTATTACTATCTCTTAAAACTTGACTAATTAATACTTCCATATGCACTAAATCAATACTAGAAATATCACTATATATTTTATAAAATTTTAAAAATAAATGGTTAATATCTTTAAATCTTTCTTTACCAGACATTAATCGTTCAACATATAAAACTATTTCTTTTAAATCCTGCTTTTGTAAAGGAACTTCTAACATTTCATAATCTTTATTAAACAATAAATTAATAACATCTTTAGTCTTATTTATAATTTTAGAATATTTAATAATAACAGGGTAATCTAATATTAAATCAAATGATAAATCTGGAAAGTTTACCTTTGAAATTAAACCATTTAAATAGATAGTGTTTTCTTCTTCATTAATAATAAAATTATCACCAATTTCATAACTTTCTAAATCTATTATCATAGAACATAAATCTGTACAATATAAATTATTTTCGATTTGGTTTAATTTTGTTTTAAGTTGGTTAATATTTAATAAAGGATCATTTTCAAAAATATCTTTTAGAATATCTCTTGTAATAACTTTAATTGCGGTTGAATGAAATGTACGCATTATCAACTGAGTATTTCGTTCTGCAATATTCTGCGCAGCAATGATTCCAATGTATGGACTTTTATGTACTTGTAAAAGTTTACCATAACAAGTATGACAAATTTTTAATGATTTACAAAAAATTGGACTTCTTAAATGAATTAAATCACCTGATTTAAAATTAGATGCTTTAAATTCTTCTAACTTACCCCTTCTTATTATAAATCTTCCATTAAGTCTGCTGATAATATCTTCATTAAGTTTTATATCCAATGTTAAATCAGTTCCACAATCTTTTAATGTCCAATCCAATTCAACAGAATTTAGCAAATATGCTAATTTTCTTGCAGTATATCCAGTATCTGCAGTATTAATAACTCTATCAATTATTCCTGCCCTACTACCACCTGCAGCATTAAAGTATTCTGTCGGAGTTAAACCATCAGATAAAGAACCTTTAATTGGTGGCAAAATTTTACCAGTTGGATCTGCCATAATACCCTTTGCAACTAAAATTTGTATTGGTTGATCCCACCCTTTTGTAGAACCCGACTCAACTAAACTATATAACCCAGTATCTTTTAAATGGTTAATCATTATTGCTCTCATTTTACTAATTATTTCAACTGCTTCTTCAGTTGTCGCTTTATCTAAATTCTTTTTAAGTTCATATATTTCTGGTGGTATTGTAATTTCATCTAAATTTAATGATGGTGCTAATAATGTCGAAAATTTAAAACCAATATTTTTTAAACTATTTGCCACTTCTCTGCCTTTTTCATCACCATATTTATTAACAACTTCAAAGATTAATTTATTTACAACTTTTTTAGTTACTAAATCGTTTATAAATCTAAAATCTTTTGGAAAGCAATTATTTAAAATTGCTTTTCCCATTGTTGTATTTTCATTTTTATAAATTACTGGAATATAAGGGTTTGTTGCATTATCTAAATCATCTTGTGATACTTTTATTGGTGATTTAAATTCCTTTTTGCTGTCTTTTGTTAATAAATATAAACCAACGCACATTTCCTTACTTAATTCAAAAGTGATACTTGTAAACGAATTAGATGACCTTGCTAACATCATTCTTTTTTTTGCTTCTTCTTGAGATTCAATTGTTAATGGATGAAAAATCGCCATTTGGTCACCATCAAAATCTGCATTAAAACCGCCAACAACAAGTGATGAAATTTGAACAGAATTACCTTCAACTATAACCGGGTAAAAAGCTCTAACAGATTCCGCATGTAAAACAGGATCTCTTTTTGCTAAAACTACTCTATCTCTTGATGCTAAAACTGTGGCTTCAAAAAAGATATTATATAATTTATCTGGAACAGTATCATTATTCTTTAAACTTCTTAAAATAATTGAAATACTATTTGTTGACAAATCCAAATTTGTAAAATCTTTAATTAAATTCTCAAGTTCTATTTTATTTATCTTGCCAGAATATAATAGAATATGTATAATAAAAGGTTCAAATAAACTTAAAGCTAATCTAAATGGAATCCCAATCTGGTCGGCTTTTAATTTGGGATTACCTATAATTACAGCTCTGCCAGAAAAATCTGTTCTTTTACCTAATAATTGAGATCTAATTAAACCAAACTTTTTTCCTATTTTTGTTCTTATATAATCATCTAAATCATTAACTGATTTTTGTAATGACCAATTCATTAAATCGAACATTGTACCTTCTGTTCCAAATGATTTAATAGAAATGGCTTTTCTTAGTATAGTCAAATATAAATCATTAATTTTATCTTGACTATATCTTCCAGTTTCATCTTTATAAATTGGTCTTTGTTCTGGAGGTATTATCGGTACATATTTTATAAATAATGTTTCATTTTGATATGATTCTTGTAGAACTTTTATAAATTTATCTCTATCTTCTGATTCACCTCTTATAGATAATTTTGGGTATAATTTTATAAATTCACTTATACCAGTTACTCCACTATCTTCTGATAACAATAATTCATTACTATCCAATCTAAAAAAATTTTCTGTAGAAAACATTTTTTCTAACTTTCTGTCTAATCTTAAAAAAATTTTAAATGCAGTTGGATGAATAACTTGCGTATTTAAATTTATATAAGAAAAAGTTTTCTTTCTTGCAAGAGAATTTTGGACTCCAAATATTCTCTCAGAAAAGATTCCATCCGGATGAAACTCTTCTGTACGAGTATGGATTAAAGTACTTGTAACTGGTTTTAAACTTTTTACAAAATCATCCAGATTTAAAAATTTTAATGGCATAAACTATTCTCCAATGACAATTAAAAAAACTACAATTTTTATATAATTATATATTCTAACTTTCATCTTTATTTCTCAATATATTAATATTTTTCTTTAATAGAATCATTGCTTTTGTTAAATTAGCTTTTCTTGCTGCAACATTTGGTGGAGTAGGAATATCTTTTGAATATGAGGTATTTAACCTATTCAATTTCCTAATAGAAATTTCTAAAAAGCCCCTATCAACATCTTTTCTTCCAGCTAAACGATTTGCTAACTTCAAAGAAAATGCAATCATATTTTTATCTGTTGCACCATTTCTATTACATATTGGTAAAATCATATGATCTGTATTTCCAAGCCGAACAGGAAGCCAACATTTTGGATGTTTTTCACATAAACTTTTTCGTGTTTGTTTATCCATTACTGTTCTCAATTCATCTCTAAATGAAATTGGAGAAACTATGTCGTTAACTTTTTGAATAAATTCAGATAATTTATCTACTTCATTTAATATTTCTTTCGTTTTCATATTTATTTCCTCCAAAATAAACAAAAAAATATAAAATTTAATATTTATAATTTGTTCTAAAATTTTGTTAAATTCACATGGAAAAATACCATTGTAAGATTTTAATATTCAATAAATCTTACAATGGTATTTTCTTTTTTACTCAAACCTTAAAAAAATTAAATCTGTATACATACAGGTTAAATCCCAATTCCTGTATGAATGACATTCTTTTGATTTATACCCAAGCTCGCCTAGTTGTAAATCATGACTATTTAAAATTTTTTTAGCATTTTCACAACTATCAATTACCGCTAATTCTACGGTATAATTTATAAAACATAATTCAGTATTCTTGACCTCTTGATTGTTCTTCCTGTCATAAAATACTGCAATCAGACCTTTATTTTTGTTTTTCATTTTTTATCCTTTCAAATTTTATTTATAACAATGGCAAATGACCAGTTATTTCATTAATTTTTTCATTATAATCTGGGCCAATCGCACAACAAGTTAATGTTTTAACTCCATTAAATTCTGTTAAACCAGAATCTTCAATTAAAGCGCATATCATTTTTTCATGTTTTGCTTTGTTATAAATATCTAGTAATTCTTTTTCGCTATTTACATATACTACAATCTTGGTGAAAAGATTTATAAGCCATTCATCAATTATATTTATTTTAAAAGATACTTCATCATTCCATAACACATTACTTCTAAAATTTTTTGGTGCGTAATTTAAATCTAATAAACATTTCATACTTGCATGCGCGCACTGAGAAGCTACCTTCCCCATTCTCATATGTAAATCTTTTCTAACAATTATAACTTGCTTTAGCATATTAAAAATCCTTATACATTAACTCTTTCATTTGATTGAATTCTTTTTCAAGCTTATTTCCAAAAAACATTGTGTAAAATTGAATCATTTCCATTTCAATTCTACTTAATGGCACACCCATTAAATTATTCCCATCAAAAATATTCACAAATTCAACTCTAGATATTCTTCCAATAAAATACCCAAGCATATTAGCAAATAATAATTTGCTTTCAAAACCAAAGAAATTATTGATGGATTGTGATATATCAATAAACTCTTCCATTGCTTTAACTTTATAAGTTGTAGCAACAGCAGTTTCTTTCTTTGGATAGTAACTTAATAAAGAAAATAAATTTTTATATTCTGATAAATTAAATACTCTTCTTAATAGATTCTGAGTATAAACAGATAAAACCATTGCATGGTCAGGTGCTAAAGTTTTGAAGTGAACAAAAGGAATTGAAGTTATCTTTGAGAGAACTGGGTAAACTAAAGATTCACACAATGGAGAAATAAATTCAATCTTACCAATTCTATTTTGAAAATTAACAATTGATTGATCTGTATTATCATAATTAGCAGAAAATAAAAGAATTGAAGATCTTTCTAAATTATCATAAATTTGTTCAAACGCAATACCTTTTAACCTTCCTAAAGTATCATTGTAAGTATATGTTTTTAAATTGTCTACTGTAGAGCCATGAATATCTTCTGTACTAATAGTATCATCATAAATTATTTGACTTTTATAAACAGATCTTAAAAACCAATTTATAGATTCTTGAACTACAGAAGAAAAGTAAATTATTGGGTTTTTATCTTCCTCACATAAAAGTAAAATTGAGTTCATAATAAAATTAAAAATTTCAATGATATGAACATCAATTGTTTTACAATGAATCATTTTAATATAATCCCACATATATTTATCAGTTAGATTATATCTAAATGTTTTTGTACTTATCATATTAAATATTTTTGTAATTACTTCACAGTCTTTATCTAATATCTCCGCAGCAAATTCATTATAAACTTTTTTATGCAATCTAGCATCTAATTTTAATTTTTCACTGTTGGAGATTAATGCATAAATTTTTAAATAACAAGATAATCTTATTATTTTTTCAATTTCTTCTACGTTAAATAAAATACTTGTTTTCTTAGCTTTTGTTTCATCCACAAACTTTTTAGTATCTATATTTTTTACCTTTAAATAATCATCCACATATTTTTTAATTACAGGAATATTTTTTTCAATAATTAGATATTTTTCGACCTCTGTAGTATATTCAATCAAAAAATTACAAAACCAATCATTAAAACCTTCACATGTTTTAGATACATTTTCAATAAAATTAGTTATAATAAAAAATTTATTTGTAACAGTACTTGAAATTAAATTAATTGTTAAAAGATCTTCTTCATCATTAAAAATTTGTAGTTTTTTTTCCGCTAAATTGAATCTCACCATTCACTATTCTCCTTAAGAAAGTATTATTTTATTATTTCATAAATAAATATATGTAGTTGATATTTCTATAATTAAAAATATTATTCATCATCGTCATCATCCGCAAATAAAGCTTTTAATCTATCAATTCCTGCTGAAAATGAATTTTCTATCTGAGTATTAACATATGATATTTGATTTGTAACTCTATTGATTGATTGAATTGTAGGTCCAGGAATTCCTTGATTACTCAAAAACTCATCAGTATTAAAATTTCCATATGTATCAATATTAAACATTGTTAAAAAAGATTCTAATTGAAATAATCTTGAAGTTATATCAGTTCCACAAATATTGCTCATACAAGTTAAATCTTGTAATGATTCAGGAACTAATAAATTCATTTTAGATGAATCAAGATAATCTGTTAAATTTGTAATTGTGTTTGCTAAATTAAACTCTGTTGGTAATGCAGTAGCTAAACTGCCTAAAACATTATTTGCATTTAATTTAACAGAGTCCATAATACTTCTCGCTAATGTTGATGGTTTTGATAACATAGAATCATTTTTTGTAAATTGACAAGAATTTGCTAAAGTAGGAATTTCATTAAATTGAGCTATATCTGGAACCATAGAACTTAAATTAGATACCACATCTAATTCAAATTGTTTAATTGCAGAATGTGGAGAAAAACCGCTTGATGTGGCTATATCTAATTTTAAAATATTAGTAAAACTAGTTATTTGATTACCTGTACAGGTAATCAAATTTAATCTTTTATCAAATTCATCAGTCAATTTAGAACAAAATCCTTGTTTTAATACACTAAACATAAAAACTCTCCTATAAAAATTTACCTGTCACCACTCGGAGTTGCACCTGTAGCACTAGTTGCTGGTCCAGCAGCCCCACAATTTTCATTTATTTTAGAACCATCCATATTAACTGGACCACCTGCTAATTCATTTATATTACCTCCTGCTTGTATATTTACATTTCCGTCTCCTTTGTTATTTATATTTCCTGCTGCGTGTAAATTAATATCTGCCCCTGCTTTAAAGTGAATACTATCAGCAGCTTTCATATAAATACTTCCATTAGATTTAATATGAATATCTGACTGTACGGAAATTTGTAATTTCTGATTCTCCACATCAAAATTTATATAATCCCCTTTGTGACTTCTAAATAAAATTTTTTCCTTGCCTGCTCTTTCATCAATTAAAATTGTTGTTTGATTGCCATCAATGGTATAAACAGACGATGTATCACCAACTGGTGGCGATGACAATTGTCTCTTTTTTCCAGTAATCTCAACTCGCTCATCAGAGGTATCATCAGAAATTACTATCGTTCTGCCAGAATGACTTTTATATATAACCCATTTTTTTTCTGGACTACCACCCAATTGACATTCTGGTAAAACTTTTGTATTTTCTAAATCTAGTCCACATAAATAATATGGTTTACTTGGGTTTTCATTTTCAAAAAACACCAATACCCAACTTCCTATAGGAGGGACATAACATGACCCAGCATAAAAATGTTGTTCATTTCCACTAGCATTTAAACCTGATATTGGATTATTTGCAGGTCTTGCCCATGCAACCTCATTACCAGTAACACCTGGCATAGTATCAGGAATTTTAACCCTAACTCTTCCATGCATCTGGGGATCTTTATTATCAGTTACTTCTGCTCTAAAGAACCCACTTAATTTAGATTTATCTTCTTTTTCAGTTCCCATCATATCTTTATATTCCTATTTAAAAAATAACTTTGAAATTTCAATAATTCTCAAAAAACTATCCTCATTATATTTTGAAATGTATGTTGGAACTATATTAGATCCTTTCATACTGATAGATGTCATGATACAAATAAATCTAGCAAAATCCTCAAGAGCAGGTAAAAAACTTATTCCTGTAGTTCTAAAAAATTTACTAGTAAATGAATATTTATCAATTCCTGGCATAACACCAAAATCAGATAATGATTTAATAAAATTTTCAATATTAGTAAAATCAAAAGTGTTTAGTTTATCTTCAATATCACTATAATTAAAAGAAGATACTGCTGATGCTAATTTGTAAGATTTATTTCCTGTAACTCCAAAAAATGATGACAATACATAACAATTAACTAGAAAATTCAAAATACCAATATTTGATGAATACATTCCTAGTAATCCATATTCTTTTCCAAATAAACCAATTATCATACTAAAAAGGAAATTAGCAATAGGAATAAAATTGTTGGTTTTAATTTTTTGACTGGATTCAATTAAATTTTTAAATAGAATACCATAAACTAATTGAGTATATATATTTTTCGGATCTGGTTCTGTTGAATAGATATCATCTACATTAAAGGGAGATAAATTTAATATAATTTGTTTTGTAGGTTTATTATATGAAACATGTAAATTATATGAAGGATGATTAATAACAGCAACTATTTTTCTTTTTTCAAGATCAGAAATTAACTTATAAACTTTATCTTTGGTATAATGATTAATCCTATTTTTATTTAGTTCTAAAACAATAAAAATTTTTCTTGGACCATTTGATACTGAATAACTTTTTATTTCTTTTGAACTTAAAGTTAAAATATTAGGTACACCTTTTAATAAAATAAAATTTTCTTTTATAGTTACCATTCAATTTTCTCCAATGTATCAACATCATCTTTTTTACTAAATTTATCATCACAAATTTGAATTATAGATTCTATTGTAGGTAAAACAACTTTAGAAACATCAAAATCCTCAGGAGAAAAAACACCATTTACATACATCAATAAGTACTCAAGTGTGACAACACCGTATTGATCATAAGATAATAACCAAGGTTTTCTGATATATTTTGGTTCTAAATCAACCTCAATAGAATTCTTTAAAAGAAAAAATAGATTTTTTTCAATTGTCCATAAGGAAGGTGAAGTAAACGTATATATCCCATTTGAAGTTTGATATCGATCAGCCATAAAATCAAGATCAAGTGGAATCCTAATTCTTTGGTTTACTTCAGCATCAATAGTTTTTGACATTTTATTTAACCATTTCCTCCAAACCAGGATAATTATCTGCAGACCAATTACAATTATGATCAGTTATCGACAATCTATTATTAATAATTTCTAAATCCTCTTCATCTAAATATTTAGAATATTCTTCTAAATATGCAGTAAAATTACCTTTGATTAAACTTTTAGGAATATTTAAAAACCCATTATGAAATTTTTCGTGGATTGATGAAACTAAAACAGTAAAACCTATCCAATTTTTAAAATGTAATTCAATGGTTTTCATTGCAATATCAAAACTACAAAATGGTTCTTCTTTTTCTAATTTTTCATTTACTAAAGATTTCACAACTGTAAATAAACTAACTGGATGATGATGTATCTCAATTCCACACTGATCCATTCTTTCTTCTGTTATAGCACAAGATTGGATTTGTAAAACATCAGTTATATAATTTCTCCATAATTTATATTCTAAACAACCTCGAATCAATTTTTCACAATTCTTTATAAATTTATTATAACCTGCTTCATCTTCAAAATTTTGAATTCTCAAAGATAAATTAAATGGATAATTATCACTATATAATTCTAGTTTTTCTACATTACTTTTAATTTCATTTTCTTCTGTCATTTTAAGAAATCCTCTTTAGGTAATTAGATATAGTTTGTTTTGATTCTCCTACAAGTTTTTTAATTGAAACAGATGTTTTAAAGAATGGACTAGATGCTCTCTTGATATCTTCTAATTTTTCATATACTTTTCCTTGTTCTTTACCAAGGGATGAATAAATGAATTGGTATGAAACAGTGGAACATAATCCATGAAATTCTTTCATACAAAAAATAGCTCGTTTATTTACATCATCCATAGCAACAAATGAATTCCAACCTAGTTTATGAAGTTTATGAATTCCTCCTGCATTCTTAAAAAATTGACTATCAGTCATGTCTGCATAATTTAATAAACAAAAAACAAATCTTTTATGGAATGTTGATGCCCATAAAATATCTTTTTCTGGATCACCAGTTATAACTCTATCTTTTAAAAATGGTACTCTTAGTCCTCTACATAATGACCAAAAAGATCTAATTACTTTTCTATAAATTCGTAAACCTAAAACATCAAAAAACTTCATAGATGCATCTACCGTTAATAAATCTGCCAAGGAATAATCATCTTTTGATTTAACTGGAACTGGTATAACTTTAACACCGATTATTCTTGTACCTGTTGTGGTTGTGACTATTGTATAAGTAGGTTCTAAGGAAAGATTTTGATCATCAGGCATATCAACTCTAACTGTTCCTAAATCTCTAAGACTTCTTGTTGTATCTAATGCAGTTTGTATACTTGAAGATTTCTTTTCTCTTTCATATTTGTCCACATCCATAGCAAATTTTATTTTTTCTCTTTCTTCTTGTTCTGGAGTCTTCATCTTGTCTTCTGATAAAACATTACTTGATTCATTAGCAGTTTTTGCCACAATACTCGAAGCTGCAGCTGCAGCAAGTTTACCACCAACTTGTAAAATTTTTAACCCTGTTATTTTCATAATTGCATCTAATTCATATATTAAAACAAATCTTTCTAGAGCTTTACACACTCCAGGAAGTGCATTTAATGATACACTCTCATCAGTAAGCATAGGAAACACAACAATCATTTATTTGTCCTCCAATTAATAATTTAAAATCATAACAAAAATATAGATTCTTTTTTTGTTTCTGGTTGAATTTCTTCAAAAGAAATATCTATTTGTTTTTCTTTAATTTTTTTCTCTTTTTTACTATAAGGTTTATTCATTTTTGATTCATCTTTTTCACAATATGATACATAAGGACACCATTTACATTGTTCCATATTTGAATTTATTGGTTCTGGTACTATTTTTGTATTAACACAATTATGTAACAAAACTGCATATTCTAAAAAAGAAATAGCAACTTTATCATCAATAGGTAAATCAATAGTGTAAGGTCTTCTTTTTAAATTATCTCTAAAAAAATAAACTAATGTTATAGTTTTAATATCATAATTATATTCTGTATTTAATATATAAGCATAAATAATTGGTTGGTAATAATGTTCTGTTATATATTTTCCAGAAAATTTTGATTCATCTAATGTTTTAAATTCATATAAAACTTTATCATTAATTGCATCACATCTGCCTTTAACTTTATATTTTTCACTTACTATTGTTTTTTCTATTTCTGTAAAATTGTATATTTCTTGTACATAATCATGGACTGTATTACCAACTGCATTAATCAAATCTAAATATGCAAAATTAAATTGTTTCTTTAAATCAGTAGAATACTTTAATCTTGAATAATATGATTTTCTTAAACAGTAAAATAATTCAGATACAGATATATAAGGTCTTTCATAACTTTGTAATTTTTTATAATTATCTATTAGTTTTGATCTCATTAATGTTTCAAATTTTTCAACATCAAAACCAACGGAATTACTTGAAAGTTGAGGAGTGTCAAGACTAGTTTTTTCTTGGCACTCCTCAATTATTTTCTTTGTAGAAGTAAGTTCTGTTTTCTTTGAAATATCTTCAAAGCTTTTAATTTTGTTTATCTCATTTTTTTTAGTTTTAAAACTAGGTCTGTTTTGTTTATCTAAATAAGATAACAAAATTTCATATTCATTCACATACGCCCTCGCTATATTATTAAATCATTTTGTAACTTATACTAGTGCAGCCATTGCTTCTGGTAAACTCTTTCCTGTTGCATTTGCAAGTCTTTGTCCAAAACGTAACTTTAAAGCATGTAAACTAGATGGATTTAATTTACCTGCAGCAGACAACGAATTTCTTTGGTTTTTGAACATACTTATTATAGGTTTTACAAAAGGACCTGTTATACCTTCATCAACAATTTCTTCGTCATCTACTTTTTTTTTATTTCTTCATCAACATCATTTTCAAGAATATTCATTGCTGCTTCTACAAGATTATCCCTTAAAATTTTATAGGCGTCTTCAATGATTTTTCCATTCCAAGTATTTAGTTTATTAATTTTCTTTGATTCAGTAATAGCCCGACCAATTAAAAGATTATCTATAGCTAATGAAAATGCTTTTGTTCGAATTTTTTCCTGGACAATCTTTTCAATATCAATCTTGTTATTTTTTATCTTAGAAATAGATTCACGTAATTCAGTTTTGACACTTTTTCTTCCTTGTTTTGAGGTTACCAACTTTTTACAATTTTCTCTTGCAATAATAGCACTTTCCCTTGCCATTTTTCTTAAACCACTAGCATCTACCTTTTCAGTCAGCGTAGATGGATTATGTTTTACTAATTTATACATTTCAATAACAAGAGACATTAAAGCACCTTTTATTGAAAAATACTCCTCTACAAAAACAGGGCAACAAACGTTTACCTTAGATACAGGTTTACCAAATAAAACATAATCTAATGAATAAAAATTTTCAAGCACTCTGATCTTTGATTCTTTTTTCAATTTCATTTCTATCCCTCCGTAAAGTTATTACTTTTTTTTATTCTTTTGGTCTTATTTTGAAAGCTGATTTTTCATCATCAATAATTTCAATAAAAATATCTTTCTTATCACCTGTAAATTTAGTGTTCTTAGCTGCTATGGTAATAATTTTAATTGATTCTATACATCTACCTTTACGACCAATTATTTTTCCAAAATCAATTGGATTGGCAACTATTTGGACTAGAATTGATTTTGTTGTTGATGTAACTTGAATATTTACTTCATCTGGTTTATCAACAATTTCTTTTACTAAATACTCAACCAATGTTTTTATTGATTCTGTTATTTCATTCATATTAAACTCCTTATTCGAAATTCATATTTTTACTAGATTTATTATTTGTTCTTAGAATAAGTTAGAATCAGTATCTCAAGTTTGTTTCTTGTAGATACAGTATTTTTATTGTAAAGGTTCATGTAATTTTTTATATGTCTTTGTTTTAAATAATTTACTAAAAAAACCAACAGGACCACTCAACAACCATTTTGCAAATTCAGGATCTAATTCTTCAAGTGTTCTCGCTCCTGCTTCCCATCTCTTATTAAATTCTTCACTCGTCAATTGTAGAGGTGGCGGTACGAATCCCATATAATTCTCCTTAATATTTATTTTACTTCAATTCTTTTTCTAAATCCATTAGTGCTGACCATAAAGAAGGAATTGTTTTTTCATGTCTTCCTTTTAAATAAAAACTTTTTCCACCATCTGCAATAGTTCTTACAAGTATTGTCTTCCATGGTCTAAAAAAGTTTAAAGGTTCATCTTTCATAGGTAATGAATTTATATTTTCTGGTAAATCATGTAAATCACAAACCAATGTGGTAAAATTATTTAACTTCTCTGATTTTTGATTACTTACATTTCTTGACATACTCAATGCTTTTAAAAAAACTTCTGGAGCCATTGTTGCGCTACCAAAACTCATCAACACTCCATTTTCAAGTTTACTTACATGATTTGTAAATTTTAAAAAATCAGTGTAGGACATTTCTCCAGTTGCTGCACCATTAAAATTTGGATGTTCATGAATAATATCATATCCGATTCCTACATGAACAGTTATTGGTATATTTAAACTAAAACATGTACCAAAAATACTAAGTTTCTTATTTGGGTAATTTGATTTCCAAATTTCTTTTCCTACAGCTTCACCAATTCCAATATATTCTTTTTTTAAAAAACTTTTATTTATAATTTCGTTTATATTTCCAGTTTCTTTCCATAAACCAAATTGTCCATCTGATATATATGTTGATACATTCTCTGATGTTGCTCCAATTAAAGAAAATTCATAATCATGAATAAGACAGGCCCCATTTGTAGCAATACAAGTTATATAACCCCTTTTTAATAGATCAATAATATATTTTTGCATGCCAGTTTTTATAACGTGAGCGCCCATCATAAAAATAATTTCTTTATGTTTTTTCTTTGCTTTTATAATCTCAATAGCAACAGTTCTTGTATCATTATTATATAAACTAGTTTTTGTTAACTTTTTTATATTAGATAAATTATAATCATGTTTTCTTTCTGAAAGTGATTTTAGAATTAACTTATCTCTATTAAATAAATTATTTTCTTTTCCATACCATATATATTCTAATATATCTTGCCAAGTTTTCGCTAAAAAATCTGGTTTAATAGAAAAATTTTCTACAGAATTATTATTAAATAATATAGTTTTACAACCTGCATTTTTTCCAGCTTCAATATCTGTTAATCTATCACCAATCATATATGATTTTGTCAGGTCAATTTTATATTTTGAGGATGCCCAGAAGAACATTGTAGGTGAAGGTTTTCTACAAATACAATGTTCTTCTGGTTTGTGTGGACAATAATAAACAAAATCAATTTTTATATCATGTTCTTTTAAAAGTGAAATAACTTTAAAATGTACAGCTTTAAATTGTTCTGATGTTATTTTACCTCTATTAATACCAGATTGATTACTAATAATTATCAATTTAAACTTTGTTTGTAAAATTTTTAAAGTATCTATAATTCCTGGTATAAGATTCGCATGGTCTGGATTACTTAAATAATTCAAATCTTCTATTATTGTACCATCTCTATCAAGAAATATTGCACGATTAGTCATTAATCTTTTACCTTTAATATTGATTGCCCTAATCCTATAAACATCTTTCAGATTTCAATCTATTAAATATTTAATTCCAATTCAGTAGTTTCCTCTATTTGAGTTGAATTTGCTTTATTGAAAACTCCTTCAAAACTATATTTATCAAGAATCTCAGATTGAATTGTTTCTTTAACAGCTTTATCAAAGCCCTCTTTAAAAATCAAATTTGTTCTGTACACTTCAGGAAAGTCCTTAGTCCTCATTTTCACGGTTGGTAAGTCCACCAAATAATTCCACGCTCCTGTAGCCATTCTTTTATTATCTACTAAAAATTTGTAATTTGTGTGCAGATTGCTAAAACCTGTAACAAAATTACCAGCAATACTAATTTTGATATTCGGAGAAAATAATTTATTTTTGACACAATGTACTTCTGCAAAATAACCATCAAATCCTTGTTTTTCTATTGTAGTGGATTCTTTAGCTTTCATTTCTAATAAGTGAAAAGCATTAAATTTTAAAGCATTTCCGCCAGGCATAGTTTTACCTTGAGACATATACTTTAGTTCTTTTGCTGGCGCAAAGTTGCCAATACTGATTACATCTCTTAACTGATTTACTGCTATTAAACAAATATTATATGTTGCCAATTTAGCAACATATTTTGGAATTAACAATGATAATAGTCTACCCTTATAACCAATTACTGAGTTAATATCCTCCACTTCTCTTTCTTTTTGAGTTAATGTATTTGCAACAGAATCCCACAAAATAATTGAAGGTGTGTCAATAATACCTTTTAATTCTTTATATAAACACATTCCTTCAAGAAATTTAAAAACTTTTTCGACTGTAATATCATTATAAGGTTTTATTTTTGGATTTCTTACTCCTAGATTTGAACATCTAATTGTGGTGGTAGCTTCTTCTGAGTCTAACATTGAAACTAAAATATTACCGTTATATTTCCTCTGTGCCGCCCCCATAACCTGAATCGCAATCATTGACTTCCCAGAACCAGGATTTCCAGTTATGACTTCCATAGCGCCAATTGCAAAACCACCACCCAATATTGCATCTAACAAATCTATTCCTGTAGGAATAGTTTCTTTGATTCCTGTATCAGATTTAATATCAGTTTTATCTTCTAAAAAACTATTAAACTCCATATATAAATCTTTAGTTTTTTGATCCATACCATCAGAAATTTCTTCATCAGTCATTTCATAGTTAACTTCTTTTGGAGTAGGAATATCTTTTTTGACCGTTCCTGGTTTTCTTCCTGGTTTTTTCTTTTCTGGAGGTGGAGGCACTTCTGCATTATATTTTTCTTTATCTTCCGCTGAAATATCTATTTTGAGCGAGCTAATACTTTTATTTATTTCTGCTAGATCTACTTCTGGAAATGGTTCTTCCGTATTTTCAGAATTCTCTTCATATATTTCTTCGTTCTCATTTACTATTTCAACTTCTTTGTTCTCTTTTTCTTCGTTATTCTCAATATTCACATTATCTGTAATCAATTCTTCCATCATAATCTCCTTTACCTTCCTAGTTCACTGACTAAATTACCAGTTATTTTATTATCGTTTTCTTCAATTTTTTGTTCTACTTTTTCCTTTTCTTTTCTTAAACGATCAACTTTTTCAGCTAACTTTTTAATATCAAATATTCCTTCTATATCATCCTCATCTTTACCAATTATTTTTCTTCTTAATTCAAATTCATCTTTAGTAACTTTAGATATCTCTTTTCTCATATCTAGAATTGTTTTAAATAACTCAGTAACTGTTTTTATCTTTTCTTCAAAAAATCTCATATATCTTTTATCAAGAGAATCTGGTAAAATTGTATTAACTTTATCTTTAAATTTTTCCAAATCTTCAATCATTTTCTTCAGAGCATTTCTTTGCTCTGAAAATTCTAAAATCAAATCATCAAACTCATCTTCTTTCATTCTTAATTCCTTAAATAATTTCTTTAGAATTTACATCATGAACTAAACAAACTTTTTTACATTTTAGTGTTAATTTAATATTTTTTAAATCATCTATTTCAGTTTCAAACCAAGATAACATCTTAACTTTTCCAATTTCAATTTTATCTAATTGCTCGTCAAAGGGCTTTAGTTCCATGTTACAATTTATATAATTTTCAATGTCTGTGAAATCTCTTGGTTTAATTTCTAAACTATCATACCAATTTTTTAATTCATCATATGTTCCATATAAAATCAATTCTTCTTTCATTTCTAACCATCCTTTATCTATTCTTGTATCACCTTCATTTTTCCTGTTTCATCATGTTTACTTCTATATTTATTTTCAATAAAAGCACCTTGTTCTGTAACAAAATCACATGTAAAAATAGATTCTCTAGTTGAATCAGCACCTTTACAAAATGAATTTGTTGAATTATTATATGGACAAGCAGTTGAAAATGGACATACTTGTTTTGGTTTTAAAAACAATGACATTTTTATATCGCCTCCTTTGATATTGCAATTTCACATGCCTCAGCTTCATCATCTGTACTTTTTTGACAATTGCATTCAATATCACCATCATCAATTGAATCAGAAAATCCAATAGTTTGTTGACTAACTATATCAAAAAGTTCATCCTCACCAATTTTATTATATACCTGTCCTCCTCTTGATTCATCAACATATATTGTAACCCCTTTTAAATCTCTAATATATTCTAAAAGATAATTATTTAATTGTTCTGAAGTTGTTCCTTTGGGCATATTAATAGTTTTTGAAACAGCGCCATCTGTATATTTTTGTACAATAGCTTGGACTTCAAAATGATCTTTTGGAGTTAGATCAGATGACTCAACAAACCAATCTGGAATATTTTCACCAGATAAAAGTAATTGTTTATATTTAGGATGAATATAAATTCGTTCTCCAACCCTATCATTTCTTCTGTATGCTTTAAACATTAATGGTTCAATACCTGACGTTACTTCTGGTAATAGTGAGATTGTGCCATTAGGAGCCATTGCCATTCCTGATACACATCTTACTCCATATTTTTTAATATCCATTCTTAATTGCGCAGGAAGTTTTCTAATAAAAGATGCGTTACCATATTGAACTGGTTCAAATTTTGGAAATGACCCTTTCTCAACAGAAAGTTCAATCAATGTTTGGTAAACTGTATCACGAATAAATCTCATTAATTTTTCTATTTCAAGTATTGCTTCTTTTGAACCATATCTTAATTCTTTAGCAAATAAATATTCAGCCAAACCCATCATTCCAAGACCAATTCTTCTAGAATTATGTGTTTTGATGTCTATTTCTTTTAAAGAGTATTTATTAGCATCAATTACATTGTCTAAAAATCTTACTGCTAATTTAATAGTATTTTCTAATTTTTTCCAATTTGTATTTACATTACCTGTAATAAAATTTGGTAATACTAATGAACCTAAATCACATGATTCATAATTTGACAAAATTGCTTCTCCACATGGGTTAGTAGAAACTACAGGATCATAATAATAAGAATTATTTTTATACAAATTTGTTTTATTTAAAAGACCTGGTTCAGCCTTTGAAATCATATTATTTACAATTAAATTCCATATTTCTCTCGCCTTAATTTTTTCATATTCTTTTTGTTTAAATTTAAACGTCCAAACTGAGTCAGATTCTACCGCTTGAATAAATTCTTCATCAACTAATACTGAAATATTAAAATGAGATATTTCTCCTTCTACTAACTTTGAATTAATAAAATTCATTATTTCAGGATGAGAAACATCACAGCAAGCTAAAGCAGCCGCTCTTCTTTGACCGCCGCTTTCAATAGTTTTTGAAACTGAATCTGCAGCTTTAATAAAACTTACCATACCAGAAGACTTTCCACCCTTTCCCAAAATTGGTGTATCTTTTGGTCTCAAAGGTGAAAAATTGCATCCTACTCCACCTCCTTCACTCCATAATGTTAAACTATCAGCTATAAATTTTCCAATTTCTTCAATTGAATCACCTATAGGAACAACATAACAGTTCATTAAACTACCTTTTGATCTAGAAGCATTTCTTAAAATTCTTCCAGCAGGGATAAAATCCATATAATAAATCATTTCTGCGAATTTTTCTGCCCAACTACTTTTATTTTTTGTTTCCACTTCCGCTATTGAATCAGCAACTCTTTCTGTACATGGTTCCCAATTTTCCCCTTCATTAAAATATCTGGTTTTTGCTACCGTTTCTGAATTTTTTGATAAAATCACTTTTTTACTAGTTGTCATATTTATTTTTTCTCCCTTATATTTATTAATTATTCAATTAAGTATATATTTGTTCATAAAAATAAAAATAGTTTCTAAAATGGCATGAAACTAACGTAAAACCTACAAGATTGTAACTAAGAAGTAATAAATTGGATTTTAAAACGGCGGGATTTTAAAACGAGGTTTTTATATTAAACATAAATTTCTATACTATTTTTCAACTTTACCTTTAAAAAATGCGTATACTTTTTTAGAATAATTTCTGGATTTTGAGAATGTTGCTGTATTTACAAAATGATAAATTCCTTTAAGTTTCTTTCCTTTAAAGTCAACAACTATATGAGCATTTGTATATTTTATTACATTACAATTTCCTTTATCAACTTCTTTGATTGTTCCTGCACCATACTGTCCTTCAGGAATTTTTCCTGTAAATAATGCTTCTTGTTCACTATGATCGTTACTGCGCGGGATATAGATTCTTTTCCCAGGTTCTGTAGGTGGAAATGTGTTCATTGAAAAACTTGCCCAATTTTTTGAGTTAGGAATTTGAAATCTAAGATCCCAATGTTTCCCCCTTTTAATTGCATCATGTTCATGTAAAACAAATTTTTCCATTTATTTTTATCTCCATCCACAACTTTTCAATTATTTTATTAATTTATTTATTGAATCCTCTGCAAATCTGGCTAGCGAATAGGCATCACATAAATTATCATCATTAAAGTCAACTCCCCATTTTTTATATACTTCTTTTAACATTAAATTTTTCTTTACATTTCCTTTTCCGGTTACAAATTTTTTCAATGTAGTAGGTGATACTACAATATAAGGAATGTTATTATTAAATAAAAAAATTCTGATAAAATAATTTAAAGCTGCAATTTGCAGAATTGCTTCTCCAGTTGAACCATAACTGAGTCCCTCCAAACAAACTAAATTTAAATCATACTCATTCATATAATATAAAAGTATATTTAACTCGCTTGCTATATATAAAATTCTTTTTTCAATATCAAACTGTGTATCTTGATGTTTTGTTGTAATTAGCATTTGTTTGATAACGTTACAATTACCATCAATAATTACAACACTTGTTCCGCTAAATGAAGCATCTATACCAACAAAAAGTTTTTTATTTAAGTCCATATCAATTCCTTTGTTACCCTTTCTAAAGTTTCTTTTCTTTCAACAATTTCTGAGTTATCCATATAGTTTTTCAATTGACTTTTTATTTCGTTTGTTAAAGATTTTATAAATTCTTCTGATAATACATAAGTATAATTTGATATTTCTATTAGATAATCACAAACTTCACTTACTTCATCATTTGAAATTCTGGTATACTCACTTAATTTTTCACATAAATCTTGTAATTCATTATATTCCATATATCCCTCCCTATTTATAGTTATTCTCAGATGTTGCACCTTTAATTTCCATCCAATCTTTCTTTTCTCTTACTCGTTCGTTAATATTATCAACTGATTCTAAAATTTCAATATCAAAATTATTTTGTTTACACCAAAAGATGAATGATTTCAAATCCTTAGGGAAGCATTTCCCGCCAAAACCCAACTGAAAATCAAAGCCTGGAACTTTAGTATGGGAATCTGTAATTCTATTATCTCCTACAAATAATTGTCTTACATTTTCATACTCAACTCCAATTTTTTCACATATTTTATAAATTTGATTCATAAAAATTACTTTAGTTGCAAAATAACAATTACACATATATTTTAATAATTCTGCCTCTTCATACTTTACTTTAAAAATTGGAGTATATTTAAATCTAACTCGATATAATTCTTCTACCTTACTATGAGCACCATCTATTCCTGGATCATCCGTTCCTAAAACTATTCTAGTTTGATTTAAAAAATCATTCAATGCAGTTCTTTCTGTTAAAAATTCTGGATTAAAAATGAAATCAAATTGTTTAAATTCATCAGCTAATTTTCTTGTTGTGCCTGGAATTATTGTAGATTTTATAACTAAAATTTTACGTTCTTTTGTAACTTCATTAATAGAATTAACTACATCATATATTGATGATAAATCCTGTTCATAATTTTCCTTGAATGGAGTAGGAACACAAATAAATAATACTTCAGCGTGATCAACTGTATCTTGCAATGTGCTAAAACCTTTAATAAACTTATCATAAATTTTAATATCAAAATATGGAGAAAAGCCATTATAGAGTGCACTTCCCACAAATCCTGCTCCAATAATAGATAACTTATTCATATTTTTAATTCTCCTTTTCAAATATTATTTAGTTTTTGACGTATTTCTTCACTTTTTCCACATGATCTAGTTCCTTCACTACATCTTCCATTAAAACATGATGGTCCAGCATTTTGAAATATTATTGGTGAAATAGGCTTAACTAATTTTAACATTTCTAAAGCTAAATTCCTTATTTCCCATTGAGCCCGATTACATAAACGTAGACGAAAAAAATAAAGTAGTTCTCTTGCATTCATTGTAACTATAATTTTTGTCTCTGTAGCATTTGGTAAAACAAAACGAGCATCCTCTCTTGCATGCTCGTTTGTACGTCCAGAACGTTTTAATACTTCTACTAATTTATTATAACTATCTTGAATTAATTTCATAGTGTTTTCAAAATCATCTTTTAATTCAATATTTTCTTCAATTAAAGGAGGAATAATATATTGAAATTCCTTTTCGTTAACATAACGTTGCGATTGTTGACTATAAGATGCTAAGCGATGTCTTACAAGTTGGTGAGAACATGCTCTAGATATACCTTCAATTGCAAAAGTAAATGACGCATGTTCTATTGGACTATGGTGACCTGATTCTAGTAAATCTTCCAAAAGAGTTTTATAATCAACATTATCATTAATTGTTATTACTCCTTCTATATCAGATGGAGAGTAACAAATTTTAGCAGCAGAATAAATTGTTTTTTCTGGTTCTGGTGTATATTTTACTAAAAGCACTTTTAACTTTGTTTGCATTACAAATTGCCCCCCAGATTCAATATAATAAAAATTATTTATTTTTTAATTCATCATCCAAATGAAACGACAACGTTAGTCAGAGATCCAGCAATTAATTTTTCAATTACTTCTGCTCTCTTTTCTTTTCCTTCATCAAAAATCTCAGATGATAGGGGAATTGTACCAAATGGTGTTTGTAAATTATCTCCATATTTTTTTCTTATTCTTCCAATTTTCATCATTATATCTGCAAGACATAAGTCGAGAAAATACATTTGTAAATCATTTGGAATAGTTGAAAAATCAGACGCGTGAGCTCTTTCATATTCTATAGCAATCCATTGTTCTGTTGTTGGTGTAGGTCTAATAGAAAGTATGTTAGGATGCTTAAAGACATGTGTATAATTAAAAGACGAAAAAGATTTTACCCACCCTGCCATTTCAACATCAAATGCCCATTGTGAAAGTTCCCCCATACTCATCGGACCAAGTGGCGGATGACCAAATAAATATAAATTTCCTGCGGAATAATAAACATGTGAAACTGATAAAATTTCTCTTCCTTCTGGATCACTTATATAATATTCATTAGCTTTATTTGGTACTTTATTTGATGCAGTTTGAACATTTAAACCTATAGTATTATCATCCGGAAAATAATGTGCAAAAGTTGCCATCGTATATTCAGTTATATGCTCTAAAATTTCCTCATCTGTTAATTCCACGAATTGCCATGGAAATCCAATTTCTGATTTTATATATTTTAATACCTTAGTTGAATTAAGCATCTTTTAATTATCCTCCGTTACTCTGGTAATAAATACTATCTAAAGAATCATCTGTTATGTAAATTCTGCTCATTTCTAAAGCCTTTCTCATAACTTCAATATCAGTAATTTCTTTATTCTCTAAAATATTTTCTATTATTTTTCTTTTTTCTAACATTTCAGTATTAATTGGATTATCTAAAAATCTACTTAAAATTTCAAATGAAACCAATTTTAAATTGTTTGAAATTAGTTTTTCACTTTTCTCTTTTTGAATGATTGTATTTATATATTTGTTCGGATGTGAGTTTAAATCTAAAGGAAAAATTTCTCTTCCTTTTAAAACATTATTATACAAATTTTCTATCCCACCTACTAAATTTACTACGTCTTTTATTATTTTCTCGACCGTTTTTCCTCCAATTCCTTTTATACCTTGTACATCATCTCCTGTATCACCTATAATTGCCATTGTTAAAGGAAGATAATCATCTGGGTAATTATTTGTAAACTTTAAATATGATTTTAAAGATTGTCCTTTTTTAATTAGTTTTTTAACTTTTGGAACCTTAACATAAACATAAACATCATCATTTAGACATTGTAATAAATCATGATCATTTGAATATACTATATGTCCAGTTTCTGCATTTCTTTTTACTAAATTTCTAGTAATCAAATAAAAAGGTACAAAATCTGCTTCTAGATATGGTAAACGAATTAAATAAATATTTGGCATTTTATTTAAAGCTTTTTCTAATAACATGAAATTCTTTTGTATCACATGAAAAAATAAGTCTCTTTTTTCTCTATCCAAACCATATAAATCATCAATTCTTCTTGAAATTTTATATTTTTTAGAAATATTCAAATGATAATTTGATTTACCTGATTCTAAAAAAATATAAAAATTTGCTTTAATATTTCTATTTATACAATATGTTTTATGAAATGATAAAAAACTAAGGACTGATTCAAATATAGATGAATCAGTCCTCTTACTCAACAAAGTGGTTTCAATAATATTCTCAATCTCATGCTTCATATATAACGTCTGTAAATTATTTTTTAAATCAAAATAAAAATTTAAAGATTTATAATTACCGGTTGATAATACTTCATCTAAAATAGAATATGTTGGATAGTAACTTAATATCGTTTGACTTGCCATTATTTTTTCTCATCCTCAGAATCTTCAGGTCCAGTTGAAGTAACAAGATCATGAGTATATATAATTACAACTATAAGAGCAAGTAAAAGCCAAAACTTTGGATTTCGTATTGCAACCACATCTGATAAAAAAGCTCCAAATAAAATTAAAACAAAAAAATGAAAATAATATTCAATCATATTTGCTCCGATAATAATATTGTAGTAACAATTTCTGTACGCATTTTTAACACATCTAAACTTTTATTTATTATTTCATAGTCTGCTACAATTGTATCTTGTTCAGTTTCTGATATATGTTTGTTTTCTTCCTTATTTTGTTTTAAACTTGGTCTGATTATTCTAATTATTTTTCCATGAAAAAAATGGATCATATCAACTTCATTTTGAAATCTAACATCATGGATAACAATTAATTTTTTTCTATCAATCTTTGATATTTTTTCTGTCATTTTATTAACCCAAAAATTGTCACTAACTTGTTTTCTAATAATTTCTGTTCCAATCTTTTGTAACATCATTCTAGAAAATTTTGTTTTTTTATCCCATAATTCTTCTTTACTACAAATACCTGCATTATAAATCATTTCTTTCAAACAATCACCAAATGCAAGTAATATAGTATTTGGATACAAATCTTTTATAAAATTTGCAGTAGTAGTTTTTCCAGAATATAACTTCCCTGTTATTCCGATTAGCATAAAAAACTCCTTATTCAGTTTCGATCATACTTGCTCTAGTATATAGATTTGTATTGATACTTCCAATTGTAGTTGAAAAAGAATTGATTACTATATTATTTCCTGAATCAAACATTTCCATTGTAATATCGCCATCATGATCAATAATAAATGGAGTTATAACTAAATTAACAGAATGATTTAACTCTCTATTTGAAACTATATTGCTAACAAATTTTGCAAAATCATTTTTATTTTGAGTTGCTGTAGATATACTTGCCATCTCACCTTCAAAAATAGTTTGTAAACTATTAACATGAAAACTAGATGAAATTATTCTCATTCTGTCAGAAATCTTTTTTGAAATATTAGTAGAAAGGATTAAATCCTCTTGATTAATTATTATAACTCTGTCCAATTCTTCTTTGTTAATAAACTTATTATCTAAGAATTCTAATAAAGGATTTTTTATTTTTAACATTGAATACTCATCAGATATAGTGAAACTATCTGGTTCTGTTAATATAGATACTTCTTGTCCTGAGAAACATTTAAATATATCTAACTTTGTTTTTAAATCTGTAATTGGAATATTCATTGTTGAAATAAGTGATGTTAAATCAATTTCAAATACTGTTGCGCTATCATTACTTCTTTGTCTGATAAGACCATCTCTAATATCTACATCACCACATATATCTTTTAAAACAAACAAAACTCTTAATAATTCATCATACTTTGTTGCATCCAAATTTACTTGCACGACATTTTCCATACTTTTTCACCTTTCCTTTTTTCTATAATAACTTCACTTTTATCTATGAATAAATCAAATGGAGAAATATAAAATTTTCCAATTTTATAATCTGCATAATTTACAATACGTTTTTGAAAATAAACTTTTACATAATCCATCTCAGTTCTATATTCAATATAAAATACATTCTTGTTTATTAATCTCCACTCTTCTGATTCAGGTATTTTTAATTTTGAAAAAGAAATAAAATTTTGCTTTTCAAATTCTATATATGGACCACGTTTACCAATTACTATTCTATTATAACCTTTAGCTAAAATATCTGATTTTGTATATAAAAATAAATCTTTTGAACCGTTTATTGAAATTTTTAACCTATCAATATAATTCATCTTCTTTTATACTTTTGATAATTGTCATATAATAAAATTTATCTTCTTTTACATTCTTTAAATCCATGTAATCAACAGTAATAAAACAATCTTCAACAAGTTTTAAAATATCCATTATTCTTTCTGAAATATGTTTATTATCATTATTTGTATTTATTGTAATTGGTATTGAAAAAATTATCAGAATAGAATCGATATTATTATATTCATAATTAAACATTGAAACATTACAATTTAAAATACTAAATAACTTATTACTTGCTGTTGATTGGCATAATAATGAATAATAGTCTAATTCATCTATAGTACCTGTATATTTTAATCCTGTATCAATTGTAGTTTCAAAAATTTGTTTGAGTCTGTCTGTTGGATCAATTGTATTCAAATTTAGTTCTCCTTATTTTTATAATATAAATTTTTCTATATTTATAGTATTTTCTCCAAAATCTTTTGCTGCTTTATTATAATATACTTCCATCTTGTTTATAATATGTGAATTATACTTTTTTATTTTTTTATAATAATCTAAACTAATACCTCTATCTGATAAAATTGTAACATCAATTCTATAAATTTTTTCGTTAAATACTATACTTTTAATCAAAGAAGTATAAGATGTTGATAATGCCGCAGCATATAATTTTGTATGATTCTTTAATTTTGTGTAATCATATATATGTTCATTATAAATATCAAATATTCCTTCTCCAATTATTACATGGTTTGAATTATAATCTCCTCCTACTAATTTATAATAATCTAAAAATCTTGTTGCGTCAAGAAAAAGTTTAAAAAATTTAAATTCTGCAGTTTGATCTATATTTCTAAAAATAACAACTGATTCTTGTTCTGTCAAAAAACCAACAAAGTTTGATTGCAAATAAGGTTTAACTCTTAATAAATTATCATACATTGGAACATTATTTTTATTTATAAATTCATCTACATCAAAAATCAATCCTTTAATATTTTTAAGATTTTGTATTGAATATTTTAACCTTCCTTTTAAATATAAAGTTTTTAATTTAAAAAAATCTTCTTTTAAATCTGGAAGGATTAAAGGTTGTTTCTTAGTAGGAGGACTCAATTTAACATCATGTTTTTGTATTTGTTTAATTTTTTCCTTATCAATATATCTATCTGATGTATCTACTCCAGATATTTTATCCATTAATTTTGAAATTGTTCCATTGGTATTACAACTTGAATGAAAACAATGAAATATAGGTGCATCTAATGAAATGTACAAATGATAATGTTTTTTATTTCTGTTGTTGTGTTCTCCGCAAAAGAAACAAGGTATAATTATATTTTTTGATGTTATTTTAATATTAGAAGTATATTGTTTTAAATAATTTAAAAATGAATCGTGATATATTCCAATCATTTTTCTTCCTTAATTTCTTCACACAATTTTATTTTCCTCCTCTTTTAGTTTAGATCTTAAAGCTTCTCTAATAAAAATTGATAGAGGAATTTCTCTTTCTTTACAAATTTTTTCTATTTTTAAAAACATTTCTTGTGACATTGTGCAATTTACATTCTTTTCAAATTTAACCATATTATCTCCTAATATCTTTTATTATTTGTTCTTAGGAAACAATGATATTAAAAAATATTCAACCTTAATTACTTTTTTTAATTTTATTTATTAACTCCAAAAATATTTTCTAACCATGTTAAATAACCTTGACCATTACAAACTTTACATTTTTTTGTAGTATAATCTTTTCCTAGAATTGCTCTTGTTTCATTAGTTTTTGTCCCAAGACTTCCCCATCCATCACAAGCTCCACAAATTTGATAACCATCGGGTAATTTAAATTTTGGTTTTTTACTTACTAATTTCATTGTTTAACTCCAATCATATATTGAAGCCAAGTTACAATTCCATACCCTTTACAAAAAGAACAAATTGAATTTAATTTACTATTGCAATAAGGACAATAATAGTATTTAATATTTATTTGCTCTTCAATAAAATAACCTATTCCTTTACATTCATCACAATATTCATTATTCCATGAATATCCATCGTATAATTTATCATAAATTAAGCCAGTTCCGTTGCATGACTTACATTTAATTTCTGCAACATCCTCAGGATGACACTGTTCAATAATAAATTTATGAATTTTATTCACATATTCAATGTCACTATATTGAAGTATCATTTTATTATTTACCAGTTAATTGTTTATATTTTTGTAATACTTGTATTATTTCAAAAATCATACTTAATAAATTCATATTTGGTAATAAACAATCTGGATGACTATTACTATATTTATTAATAATAATTTTAGCTGGAGCAGGTACGTTATTTCTGAAAAATAAATCAGAATATATTGTTCTATAATCTAAATCTAATTCTCCAAGAAACTTTACAATATTGTTCATAACTCCATTAATCTTATGATCTTCTTTAGTTTGAATAAAATTTATAATTTCCACTATATTACTAATTATAGTCTTTTCAGTAGACAATGTTATATTTCTATCTGTTACTAATTTTCCTGTTAAGGAACTTTTTTGCATTGTATTAACAATTCTTCTGATGTCTGGATATAAACTATCAATAATAAATTTAAGGTCTTTTTCTTCAAAAGTTATTTTTTCTAAATCTAAAATATTTTTACAATAACTAAACACAAATTCAACTGGCATTTGTTTAAATACATAAGGTTGACATCTAGATTGAACAGCATCTTCAATTTTAGATACATAATTACAAGTTAAAATAAATCTACTATGAGTAGAATATTTTTCCATTATATGACGCAAAGATTTAAAACTAGCATCAGTTAATTGGTCACTTTCATCTATAAATACAATTTTATATAAGTCTGGATTAGCTGGAGGTATTTTCAAATATTGTTCAACTACATCTTGAATAAAAGTTATCCCTCTGGATTCTTTTGAAGAACCATCTACTTCTAGAACATTGTCATTTTTATTTTCAATAATTCCATTCTTAGAAGTCAGAATTTGAGCAATACATGTTTTTCCAGAACCTGGAGGCCCAGATAATAATAAATGGGGTATTTCTCTTCTTTTGATACATGCTTCAAAATCCATTTTATATTTTTCAGGTAAAACAAGTTCTTCTAATTTTTTTGGTCTGTATTTTTCTACCCATAAACTATTCACAATATTTTGATTCATTTATTACTCCTTAGCAAGAATACCCATCCGCCATACTTAAAAGATATAAACTTTTTTGATCTTCTATGAAGTCATGAATTATTTCTTTTTCTTGATTTCTAAAAAATAATTTAGTTGCTTCTTCTCCATCGATATATTTACCATTTTTATCAAAAATAAAATCATCACCAATATAGATTCTTTTTGAATTTTTAATTTTGCTTAATAATAAAGTAATTCTGGCTGAAAAATTTGGTAGTGTTGAAACATGAAAGTTTAATAATATTTCATTATCTTTGCAAGAAATTAACATATTTTCAGCAAATATAAATGTTTCTCTATTTTGTTGTTTATCAACTTTAAAAACTTCTACATCATATTCTTTTAATTTATTAACAATTTTTTCTTCTAAAGATAATGATAAACTCATTCTTTATATTCCTCTGTATATTTAGTCATATGTACTAAAACATTTGCTAAAAACTTATCTGGATTTATTTTTTTTTGCTGGATTTGACTAGTTAAAATATTTTTTAGGGATGCAAAAAAATTATCAAAATTAATTAATTGACCAGATGGAGCCTTTTCTTTTGCCATTGGACATTTTTCTCCAACTTTTAAGGGTGGATGAGAAAAACCACACTGACTACAAATTGAATGAGACATTAAATCCATACATACCTCACTTTGTCTTTTATATATGTTCTTTACAAACAAAAAAATTTCCTAAACCTTGAGTAAATCTAATACTTCTGTCAAAATTTTAACTATTTAAAGGTTAAAATTTTGACAGAAGTTTTTACATATTTAAAAAACATCAAATGGTCTTTTTATAAGTTCTACTTCTTGGTTCCAAGTCCAAGAAACTTCATCAAGATCTACTGTATTTGGATCGCCATTACAATTTTCTGTATGAGCTCGCCATTTTCCGTCATCAAAAATTACTTCATAGATTCCATCTAAAGAATCAATTCTAACTAAATCCCCTCCATATATTTCTCTATCATATTTATCACAGTACATTGTAAATTGTTGGCTCTCATTTCTTGTATCAATTTCATTTAGTGCCCAAGATATCCATTCACCTTCTATATTTCCCCAATAAAACCATTCTAAAAATTCACCTTCTTCGTTTTTAATTGGTTGTCTAAATTTAATTTCATATGGTATCATGACACTGATTTTATCCATTCATTATATGTATTGCATAAAAGCAATATTTCTTCAAAAACTAAATTATTCCATTTTATTTTATCATCTTCTGAAAGATACTCATTCTCTTCATATTCTTCAAATAACTCAGTTAGTTTATCAAAAACGGAATAACTACAATGTTTATGACCATAAAAATAATAAATGGGGCAATTAATGCAGCAATCATCACCTTGAACTAGAAATAAATTACATAAACCACATGTATCCACAGAGTCAGGTTCTATACACTCATTAGATTTTGCAATTAAATACCACTTACTAAAAGTTTTTTCCCACGCCTCTTCTAAAGTTATAGCGCTCTTTTTAGGAAATAAATATTTTGGAACTATTATTTGATTATCTGAATCTATACCAATTTCCTCAAACCATTTAGACAGGATATTAAACAACTCTTCATTACTCATTTTTTAACTCCATTTTATCTATTTTTTCAATTATTATTTTGAGAATATAACAAAAATCATTCTCATTACATATATCATAAATTGAACATCTTGTATCACTACAACATTTTTTCTGATCTATATTAGACAAATTAACTAATAAATCATATTTTTCAGATTTACTTAATTCTTTATTATTTTTATATTCACCTGGTAAATAGTTATTTTCTAAATTTGCTGTCCAAATTGGATATTCACATTTACACCTATAATAATGTTTTCCACATATTTTACATATTCGATATAGCATACCAGAATTTTGAAGTCTTTCTTCAATATCAAGACACTCACAATCTTTTATTTCTTTTTCACATTTCTTACAAAACATTTTGCCTTTAACAATTTCAAAATTATCACTTGTCAATAACTTTTTATTTTCTAAGTTCATTCCATACTCCAAGAAATATAAATATACCTATAAGTAAAACAATAAGCCAAAAAGTCATATTTTTATCCTCTTTATTGTTTAGTAAGTTGGTAAATTATCTATCTCATCACTAATGAACATTCCATACCCTATTATATTAAACAACTTTGAATGTTTATATATTTTTGCTAATTCTAAATTTGATAAATATTCTGCTTCTTTGTTCGATATTTCAATCAAATATTTTGATAAATTTGTTGATTGTTGAAAATTTTCAACACTGCCATTAATAATAGTATTTTTAGAATTTTTATCTGATTTATAATAAGCATTTTTAATTAACGTAACGTTTTTTCTCAATGTTGTAATTTCAACATCTTTAGCTTTTAATTGTGGATAAAGATATATACCATAAGATACCATAAATATTACAATGAAAAAAACAATCCCTGTTGCAGCACTTCCAACTATATTTATATTTTCTGCCAAAACATAATTTACTCTTTTTGGAACAATTATTGTAACAGTAATTAATATTATGAAAATGATAATATATAACAAATTAATCTCCTTATTATTTTTTGCTTAACATCTATTGAGTATATAGTGATAGTATACTAGATAAAATTAGTAATATAAAATTATTTTCATTCATAAACAATGTCTATGTTTCTTTAGATTTAAAAATAATTTTTATACTTATCTAGTAATACTATACCTATCAAAAGTATGACTAACCCTAAGGATACACCAAAAAAGTATATATGAGCACCCATTAGTTTAAGTACATGAAAAAAAGCTGACCATATTATAAATGCTCCTATTGAAATCATACATATTCCAAAATTTTTTAAGAAATTTGCGCGGGTTTTGTTCATTTTTCCTCCATTACTTATTTCAAAAACTTTTATATTTCTTTCTTCATTTATTAAAATCAATATTATGTATCTTTATCTTAGCTTTATTTTTATTTATGATTTATACATCTTAATTTCACATTTACATATAGGACATATTGAACATTTTGAATATTTGTCATATTCCATAAAAATTTCTGATCCACAAGAAGTTTCATAATAATTTTCGTCTAGTTTTTCCCAAATACATTTTTCATCTTCAACCTCATATTCATCTTTATCCGCCCAAATCTGGTCTGAGAACCAACCGGCTATAAATCCACCAATGAATATCAATACTATACATATGATTCCTAATATTAAATCCATTTAAAATCTCCTTATGTGAGTTTAAATATTAATCCAATTATTTTTAATTATTTCAATTTTAAAACTTTGAATATCATTTCTCTTAATCATTATCAATCCATCTTTAAAGTGTAATACATATTTATCTGATTGTGGTCTTGAAAAGTACCATATGTAAAAATCTTTCCATGGAGTAATCGTATCTACATTATTTTTCTGTTCACATTCTAAACTAAAAGTATCTTTATTAATAAATTTAATACTTAACTTATTTAAAAAAGTTTCAACCTCTATTTTTATCTCATCTTGTTGTTTATTTTTCTTAAAAATATTCCATCCCATTAATGTCACTCCTTTTATAAAATAGTTAACTATACATTTTTTAAAAATTTATTTTTTATGTAAAGTTCTTTTGTGTAACCTATAGCATCTTTCATCCTTTTAAATTTTTTTACTGATTGTCCACCATTAGTAGATATATTACCTTTTGAATCCCAATAAAATTTATATAACTGAAGGCCAAAATATTTGCTATTTTTAAATCGATAAACTATTCCAATTACATGATTATGTAAGTAGATCAAGTGCCTTCCATTAGGAAATAATTTAGTAGTTATATCATTATCACTTGTTGCTTCCATTAAGTTTTTATGTTTGGTATTTATAGCCTCATTCTCTGGCGGATCTTCAAGATCAGGAATACCAAATGTATGTATATTTTCATCTATAGTTAAATCAAAACTGTCTAATGCTTCTAATAAATTAACTTTATGTGCAAATTCATTTATTCCGTCTTCTCCATGCCTTTTTACTTTATTTTTCATGAATTTCCAACTCCGAAATAAGTTTTGATAGAGTTAAAAATTCTTCTCCTGTAAGGAAAAAAGAATTACACCTAGTTAAAGTAGGGTGATAAGAAACTATGTATCCTCCTGTCCCAGTCTTTAGAATAGTGAATTCTTTTAACTCATATAAAGATTCAATTGTATCATATTTATTTATACTCATTATTTCTCCTTTTTTACCATTTAATATTTAATAATGCTAAAAGAGACGCACAAAACCATGCAATGGCCGCGTCATAATTTTTCCTTTTGATGTATAATACAAAATTAATAAGTATCAAAAGCAATGCTATAATATCAAATGCCATCATTATTCCTTAGCCCATTCAGCAGTATCCAACAAAGCATGAATAGCATCTATAACATATGCCTTATCTTGTTCTGGTGCTATAGTTGACCGAATGGCTAACACCAAGCGTTCCAACTCTGTTTTGTCATCTGATCCAATTATTTGAATAAGAGCTCTTCTGAGTTTAAGTATTGCCTCTTCAGCTTTTCGTAATGGATGTTTTTTACAAATTCTAATATGATCAGTAAGAACTTGAATATCAGCACCACTTGCTGGCGTTCCTGCTGGATATTCTTCACCACAATATACACATGTTAAAATATTATTATCCATATTATTACTCCTTTTTATTTCACTGCTCTAATCTATTTAAAAACTGGCTAATTAAAGCACTTAAAACTCCGAAGCAAATAGAGATTACGATACCTATAATGTCTGACATTTCTTCTGTTCCTCAACTTTTAATTTCTTCAATTCATAATGTTTACATTCTCCAGGATTTGAAGGAAGTTTAAAAGTCGTATAAACTTCCCATTCTCCTTTTGCACACCAATATCGCATTCGTGTATGTAGAAAATGTTTACAAGTAGGACAATTTCTAATTGGTATTCCTTCATTAATAACTTCAAATTTAAGTAAAAAGTTTGATGCCGCATATCTTGTCTTGAATCCCTCAACCAAACCAATTGATTGTGGGAGTCTATGTAGTGCACTCCAGCCCTTATTTTTAAAGAAAAATAATTGTCCTATATAAATATCCCCGATATAAAATAAAGTGTCAGTTTTTCTCTTCTTCCATTTCCAATCTAAAACTTTACCCTCTATTACTGACGATAACTTCAAACCATGCCTCCTTCGCACATTCAGGAAAAGGAATAAACAATTTACTTAATGTACTACCAGTAGAATAATCAATTTTAAGTTCCGCATTGATTACTAAGTAGCATTTGTTATTGCGGGAAATTTTGATTTTATCTTCAATATTACCTATTTTTTCAACATACAAAAATTCTTTCATATTCTCTTTTTATTCCTTCGCCCATTCAACCTAAATCTACCAAAATCCTTCGAATTAACTCTGGTATACTCTTTTTCCTTATATCCACTCCACGGTCCATACTTTCGCAAGCCTCAGCATACATCCAGCCGATAGCTTTGGCTCGAACGTCCTCAACATACTTTTCAAGTTCATCATAAGCCTTGCTTGTCGGATAAATGCCACAATCTCCTTCGTTGTCCAACATCTCACTTATAATCTTGCATATTACAGTTCTATCCTTATCCATTTGTTTCCTCTTTTTTATGTCGTTGTTAGATTTAAGTAAATATACATCATCAGATTAAAAAACTTTATTATTAGAATAATAATACTCGTTATAGTTACTACTAACCATACAGGAGTTACCCACCAATCATCATCATAGTTATCTTTTGAAGAGCACATTATTCCTTCTTTTTTCTCTGGTACTATCTTCACTTTACCTCCTTTGTCCATTCAGCTTTTACTTTACCTTCCCCATAAGGAAGTTCATACCATTGCTTTTCTAATCCTATAGATTCTAAGTCTGAAACAAGACCAACTCGAACAAGACAAAAATCTTTTACATGCTTTGTTCCACAAGTAATAAAAGGTAGAATATAAAACCCTCTTATTTTGCCATCTATTGTAATATTCTGAAAATCCTTTAACTCTTCGTTTGTAAGATTTAAAACTACTTCGTGATAGTTCCACGATTTTTCTTTGACAGTATTATTAGGAATCAAGTTGAATATTCTACAGAACCACTTTTCAATTCTATTGCGTGGTGTTGGCACAAATATGTCTTCATAAGTATACCAACTAAATAAATATTGGTGTTGCATTTTTATTCCTCCTTTGCCCATTTAGCGACGATACGGCCTGTACCGTTGCAATTTTGACAATAGAATTCATTTTTATTAACACCATAGGGCGTAACATCCCCTTTGCCTTCACATTCAGGACATTCCTCCCATCCCCATTTCTCTCTTGTTTCTGGCAGTGCCAACCATTCGGAGAGTAAGACCATGATGCGTGGTTCGCCTTCGTCGGTGAGGGAGAAGAGCCATATATAATTGCTTTGTATTGTGAAAGGTCTTTTATCGGTATCAAACCAACGTTCCCACTGCCAACCGCCGAACGCTTCCCACATCTCCCTCTTCTCCTTCCAAAACCACTGCAAGAAGGGGAGGTGGGTGTTGGGGGAGGAGTAGTCGGGATTAGGATTGAAAAAGTTTCTTAGTTCAATTTTCTCTCCACATTTAATACAGCTTGTATATCCTTTCTCTGTCAAATATGGGAATGGTTCATGAAAGCACTTCCCTTCAAACAAGCACAACAGTTTATGGTTTATCACTTTTTTATCTCCTTTGTAGGAAACTTGCAGTCTGTCATCCAATTTCCCCATGAAGAAATGATAGGAACACCACCTTGTGCAATACAAGCGTTTATAGACTTCCTTCTTGCATCGGCATATTCCTGATCTGAAATTGTGTCGGTAGGACTACAACCCACTAAAAGAATTGCAACCAAAACAAGTATTGAAAATAAGAGTTTATGATTTATCATCTTGACCTCCTTCGAGAGCATACAGAAATATTATAAGTCTATACAATCTCCAATTTTATAGTAGTTTTTGAGTTACTTCCTCATGCTCACAGTTTTCACACTCATAAACATACCACCATTCTGTAACCGCTCCAGTTCTTGAATCGTAATCACCTTCTCTTTTAAATTCCAATTTTTTCTTATATTTATGTTTACATTTTTTGTGAACATTGAGCGACTTAATCACACGGCTAAGACACTCACATAACTCTGTACATTGTTCTATTTTTTGCATTGGGCAATCTGAACAGTCCATTTTATATCGGTATCTTGCAATATCTTTTAGTTTATCCCACTTCTCGGCCTTCTCGATGGTGGGGGCAAGGAGGGAGAGGATAGAATCAGCAACTTTATCTGCATCATAGTCACATTCACAAGAGGACATATAATCTTTCTGAAAGCCACTATGGGCTATGGTACATATCTCTCTTTTCAGTTCATCCTTCATCTCTCATCTCCTTAACATAGTGGGCATTCATCTATCCCGCCAAGTTTGCCGTGAATGGGACAGTCGTATTCCTCGATAATCTTAAAGCCTTCCACCTCATTGTAAACCACATATCTTGCCTTCTCATCCTCAAGGGGACACCAAGCGGGGATACCTTCTTTTTCAACTATCTGGTCAGTACCCATGCACCTGTCGATAGTGGTAGTTCCGTCCCCCGCCAATTCTTCATACGACCACGGACATTCCCCGCAGTTCTCAACCTTGATTATTTTCATCTTAACCTCCTTCGAGAGCTTCGACGATACTCTTTGCATATACACAAAGTACCTCTTCGCATGTTATCAGGGGGCAGGTATCGCACGTTCGAGTATTTCTCAACGCCGCTATCTCCTTCACCTTATCCCACTTCTCGGCCTCCTTCTCATCCTCAAGGGGACACTCTTTAGGAATGACATTACTATCAATAACTCTGCCTGTTACTCCGCATCGTTTTATCCCAAACACTATCAGACCGTTGTTAATTTTAGGACAATCGAAACAGCTTCTAACCTTGATTATTTTCATCTTGACCTCCTTCGAGAGCTTCGACGACATCCCTGAATATACAACCACCGTACTCCAAGGTACAGGCATCTTCTTTCCATAAAGGGCATTTGCACGGTGGTCTTGAATCTGCACACTCCTTCACCTTATCCCATAGGCGAGCCTTCTCGATGGCAGGATCAGGGTGTTGAATATCAGAAAGTATAGCTTTTGTCAACATTTCTTTTAGTTCTGGTTTAACATCGTCCATAAAGAAATGTAACCAGCGTTTTACTGTTTTTAATTCTTGTTGTGTCTTCTCAGCTTTCTTTAACTCAATCCTTATTTCATCAAGGATAGCACCGTTTTGAAAGTCTTCTATTTTAAGTTTATCAAACTCTTTAACTGTCATTCTTGTACCCCTCTTCGTGGTCTTCTGTTGACAATGAAAACCATCTAACTTGACTCAAAGGAATATGTCTATTTGTCCCGTTCGACAATCGCATCCATAAAAGATAAGCTCCAAACCGCACTTCGGAGCATTCAAATACTTCTCTGTAACCGTCCCACCACCTTACATTAACTGTTTTCATCCCTTACCTCCTTCGAGAGCATCGTTAATATCTTTGCAGACGGCACCAGGGTACAAATGGGAACCGCAGATATAATTCAGGAAGCACTTGTCACATGAGGTTTCGAAGAGGGATTTTAGTTTATCCCACTTCTGAGCCTTCTCCCGCGTCTCGTTATCCTCTGCACCCGCCAGTTTTATAATCCTGTCAGTATGGGCTTCGGATAGTTTTTTCTCAAGTTCTATACACTCAGGGCACTCAATCCATGCCCTAACTATAAGTCTTTCGGGTACTTCGTTTGATACTTGTTTGCCACATTTCGAGCATTTAACGTGACTCATCTTTCACCTCTATAAGAGCTTCTTCAAGTATCTGAATAACAGGAGTAGCCGATTTTACCATTGCTTCTTCTCTATCTGTTCCAACATCTCTTGCAAAGAAATGGAACCATACTTTCACGGATTTCAATGTCTCTTTCATCTTCTCAGCCTTCTCAAGTTCGGGGGCAAGGATTGAGACGATTGAATCTGCAAACTTCCTTCCTTCGGATAGACAAAGAAGAAAGTCCCAATATTTTCCGTAACGATATTTTGCATAGAGTTCGGCTATCTTCTCTTTCAGTTCATCTGTGTTCATCTTTATATTCCTCTAATTTAAAATTTTAAAAAGTATCGTGTAAATTATAGCGAATATTGTAATCCATATGATTAAGACTCTTATGTCAAGCATTTTTTATACCTTGCCAAAATTTTTCATATTTTTCTTGTACAGTACCGTTTCTTACGTCCTCTGGAAGATTCATATAATTAGGATAATCCTTAAATAAAATTATCTCCGGCCAAGAGGACAGGTCTGTAACCTTCCAAACTATTATCCCGATTCCATTCTTAACTATTTTGACGGCTTTCTTTCTATTCTTATAGGTCAATATTTCATTAAACATCTTTCACTTCGAGAGCTTCGACAAGTATATCCATCATGCAACGCCTACGTCGATCACAATAACGTTCAATAGGACACTTCACATTCTCCAACCCTACAATACATGCGTTTTCCTCTATCTCCTTCACCTTATCCCATAGGCGAGCTTTCTCTTGGAGTCCTTTCAATTCCCTATCATCAATCATGGTCATATTCATGCTAGTCATCTTTCTTGCCCCCTTCAAGGTTTTGTACAACCATATAACAAGCATCTATCAAATCATAATTGTTGTATGTTTTTCTCGCGTTATCATCTACGGGAATGTTTGCTATTCGCTTTACACTATTCCATTTTTCAGCCTTCTTAAGTTCAGGGGTAATGATGGAGAATGTTTTATCGACAATAAGATTTGTCAGTTTTTTTACTCTGGCGCGGAAGAGGGGGTCGGTATTAAATCTGCCAATAGCATATTTTTCTTTGTTGTTTATTACATTTGCGGTAGTTGTACTTAAGTATACCGGGTAGAAAAACTGGTCGAGCAAAATGGTCGTAATGTACTGTATTTCATGAAATAGTTCATCCTTCATCCTTCACCTCTATTCGTTTACCACACTTATGACAGAAAGTATAACCTTCATAAAATTCAAACATACCACATGAAGTTATATATACGTCTTGACCATGTATTTGCCAATCATCCTTTGTCCACACGCATCTCTCAGCGTTGACAAGGGAGAGAATGCGGTCAGCAACTTCGTATTTATCCCAATATGGTGGGTCGTAACATCCTGCTTCGCTTGCTATTTCCTCTCTCAGTTCATCCTTTACTTGGTTTTCTTGTATCTTTTCCAAGAAGGTCTTACCATGCTTGAGGTAATATTCTTCATCCTCTTCCCTAATCTTTTTTACTTCTTCAATAGCTTTGTTAATGTTGTTCATCTTCCTCCTCCAAATACACTAATGCTGGATGCTTTCTTGTGCCGGAGCCGTGACAGGTTGAACATTTTTTACCATTAATCTGTAAACTATTGATTGTACCATCATCCATTATCACACCACACTTAGGACATTTCTTTATTCCCCACTCCCGATACTTTGAAAGATAGTTAATGAGATTATCCATATTAAGTTGAGCGTTGAGTTGACCAATAAATGAATTTGTATCATCGTTTGCATGACAAGTCATATGAGCCATTTCCTCAAGATAAGATTCCCACACCTCCGGTAATTCCCGTTCCATATATTTCTTAACATAACCGAATTTATCAAGAGAAGAATCAGAATAAATTTGACTATAGTTCATGTTGACAAGCTTGGCTAAAAACATATCCTTATCCATATTTGCCTCTTTTCTCCTTTGTTTTTTCCTCTTATCTCTTTTAAGTTGACACATGATACACGTCGCTCCATCATAAAAATACTTTTTACAAGTATTATCTGGGCAACAGATAACAATATCATTTTTCATGGATTATCCTCATAAACATGCTTCCAATAACCCCCGCACCACGTAGATGGTTTATACCATACGATTTTAGTGAATATCCAGTATTTTCTGTAAATCAATTCTCCGATTGTTTCATCATAAAATGTCCCGCCACATTTGGGACAACACGTTCCTTCTATTGGGACAGCGATTTTGCATTTCAGACACCCTCTTATACTAACATAATGTTCATACATGATTATCTCCAAGACCGCAGAAACCATGTCTGTCGGGTTTTATTCTTGAGTACTCTATAGTGGCCGGGCTTATATTGTTTTTTGACCATCCATCTTCTTCACAACATGGAGTAGGTCTATCATACGTAATTTCTATTTCAGGTTCAGACCATTTCCACAACTGACAATCAGAAGCATCACATTTGATTTCATCCATTTTGTTAATTTCAGATGGAAGATAAAAGTTTGGAATTGTTAACACTGCCGCTTTGTACTTTGGACATATTGTCTTTCTTGCCTCTTCTTCAGTCATTTATTCCTCGCTTGGTAAATGAATCATACCAACCTGATATCTTTTTTGGCATCTCCTACAAACTGTATATAATTTAGCATGTCTTCTTCCAATACCATCCGTAATATATTCTTCAACTTCAAAATATCTATTACAATCTCCATCTATACCATCACCATAATAACCAGGTTCAGGCCTATGACCAAATAATTTACAAAGAATCATTTTTTCACTCCTTTTTTATCTTCATATAACTTATTAATTTCTATTTCTCCTAAGATTTATATATCCCCCAAAAAATATCAGTTTATTCACTTATAAAAGATCCTTTCTTACGATATTTACTGTTATTTGTAAAAAAATCCCCTGGATAGCTAGTCCCGTCGTCATAAGGAATACCGATTGCATTACGAGTTTCAATCGCATTTAATTCGAGAGTTGTTTCATTCAGCGCTTCTCTTATCTCTGATTCAGGATCTTCAATCAAAATAGACCATTTACCCCCTTCGTCTGCTACCTGATCTAGATTGACATTATGAGCAAATTGATTAATATCTTCTTCTCCATGTCTTTTTAGTCCTTTCTTTTTATTTTTCATATTTCTCCCACCTTTTAATTTCTAGAATCAATTAAAATAAAATTTTCTATACTATTTTTTGGTATATGAAAACTTAAAATAACTCCTGAATTTTTATGTATTTTAAACACTCTTTCAACAGAAGAAAATGGTGCACTACTGGTAAGAGTCATAGTTACATATGATTCAGTTATAGAATTTACATCCTCATAAATCTGACAATATTTTGAGTTTACAATTCCGAAATTAGCTGCTCCATTTTTAATATAAATAAATTTTATTAAAATTTCAAGAGTTGAAGATGAACTTCCAAGAAATTGACCGTGACTTAAAACTTTTGATGTATTATTTATTTGTTTTAATGGGTATGTCTCCGTAGCAGTTTCTTGACACCCAACTAAAAAAATACCACACAATACAAAAATAATCATGATTGTTTTAATTTTCATCTTTCACCTCAAATTTCATAATTACTCCTTTAGCCTTACTTAGGTACTCCTTATGCTGTAGTAAATGGTAGATTATTTTCCACTATTAAGACTAAACTATCATCATCTTTTATAATACAACCAAGAACAACCTCTCCATCCCAACTTAAATAGGGAAAACATTTATGGGAATATACGGATACTCCATCTATATCAGATGGAGAGTAACCATTCATCTTGGATAATTTTTTAAATTTATCTATAAGACCATCTCTAGTGTATAATTTCAATTTTCCTCCATTAAAGTTTTGAACTATCTTTTTTATTCTTCTAAGTTTTCTCCTAATTGGATTAATAATTTTTTTGCTTCCTCATATGCAGTTCTTGTTTCCTCACTATTAGCATTAATCGAAATACTCAACACTAAGTTTTTTAATGACATCTTCATTTTTTTATTTTTTTCTACCTCTCTATATAACTTAGCCGTTGGTGAACTATGTATTTTTTCTAAATCTCTTTCTGCTTTCTTTTTTTCTCGTTCTGCTACGGTCTCTGGATGATGTTGTTTACAAAATCCGTCTTTCCATTCTTTTCGAGAACATCTAGAACTACGCCATGATCCTGAAAGCCAAACTCTTGCTGTACATTGCATTTTATTCTCCTATTTCCTTTATTAACCATATTGACCATCTTCGCCCAAATATCCTTGTTCACCATGGTCCCATTCTGTAGGAGCCATGTACTCTATTTCTTCTTTGGACTCTTTCTCTAAAGGAACATTTAGGTGCTCGTAATAACCTCTGGGGTTATGGGTATTGTGCCATCTATCCTTATGCTTATTACAACAAAATTTAGGTCTTTTAGTTTCTTTCCCGCACCATAGACATCTATTCATTTTCATCAAAAGTCTTACCTACCTCTTATAAATTTGTTTTTTATGACATTTACATTTTTCATTATATATTTTACCCATATCCTCCCACCATCCCCGTCCAGTAAAATCTTTAAAATTATAACAAAATTGTTCTTGCATTTGACCACATTTTTTACAATATCTTCTATATGGATTATATTTATCATAACGAAATAAAAATAAATTTCTTAAAAAATCAAAAACCATTTTATTTATCCTCTTTATCAACTAGCTTCCAAAATTCTTTATTAATAAGTTTTGCATATTCAGGAGGTAAATCTTGGCTATTAATTTTTTCTATTATTTTAATTGATTCCACAAGTTCATCATAACTACGAGATTTCTCTAGTTGGTTGGCAGCGAAGAGAGCCAGAATTTCATTCATTATTATTACAACTTTGGTATCATTTAAGAAACCAATTCTAATTATATCTGTTACCTTTTGTCGTAGTTCAAGTTCATTCATGTTTTCATTTTTTACTAAATAATTTTCTTCATGCAGTACTTCAAGAAATGCTTGAATTAAATCAACAATTTTAGATCTTTCCCATCCTTTAAATTGGAAATTCGAATTAATTACAAGTTTATCATGTCTATCTAAAACTTTTTTTGCAACCAATAAAAAATCAATCTCCATAATAACCTCTATTTTCTCTCTTATTGATACTTATTTCCCAGTTGCAAGGTCTACGTCTGGAACTATTATCTGTGGACGGAAAATAACCTTGTAGTGATAAACATTCACTGGAGCTTCTTTTAATTGTTCAGCAAAATAGGTCACATTATCCGAAAGACCAAGATAATGTTTCTTATACTCTGTATTTGATGTTTTACACGTTACGGTAACAACCCTTTCACTAGCTCTTATATCAATTGAACATCTTCCTTCTATTGAAAGCATATATTCTTTTTGTATAGAGTTATAAAAAACAATACGTCGTTCTATTTGAAATTGGTCTGCTGCAACAGAAATATTATGTGAAGCCACGTCTGCTTCTTTTGAACATCCTACAAGCAGAATAATACAACTTATTAATAATAACATCAACTTTGCTAAAATTTTCATTTTTTCTCCTTTATCTCTTTTGAGAATTTTATTAATTCAGTTCTTGCCTTCTTATTTTTTGTTTTTTTAGTCTATTATATATATTCCACTTATAATAATATTTATAATTGAATAAGTATAGAAAAAACTTTTGAACTTTATTAAGATTTATTTTTGTATAAATATCCCATTCTTCTTTATTTGGTATATAATTACCATAAATTATCATTTTGACAAGCCTCACTTGTTTTCTTCAAGATCAACCACCTTTCTTACCTCCTTCAGGAACTTTGACAACATTCCGATATTACTACGTTTAACAAAACATGAAAATGATTTTAATTTATTAAAAATTAAACTATCAACATTAATTTTTCTTTAGCTCTGGTACATGCAGTATATAACCATTTTTTCATATACTCATCATCCCAATAATAACTTTTTTCTAAAAAACAAATAACTTTTTTAAATTCGCTTCCTTGACTCTTATGAACACTAATACAATATCCAAAATCACAAACATCAATTGTATTTGTATTCACATTCTTCATAGTTTTTTTATTCTTCTTTATAAGTTCTGGTAACATACTTAAAGAATCTTGATATTGTTCTTTTCCAAAACACCCATTATAAACTAAACCTGAGTAAGTTCCTTCAGTATTATCTAACTCTATTGTCATATTATAAATATTTTTTGCTTCATATAATAAGAATAAGTTTTTTCCTATCATGCCATTAAAAACTTTTGAATTGTAATTATTTTTTAAAAAGATAACTCTTTCACCTGGGTATGGTTCTGGGTTAATAAACCCTAATTTATCTCTTATTAATTGATTTACACTTACCCTTGTTTTATTTAAACCACATAATATAATCATGTCTTCATCAACAAAATTTAAATTATCAAAAATTTGTTTACATTCTTTTGAATTCCAAGAAATTTTAAAAATACCCTTATTGTTTTTATCATAAAAACCCATTGGAATATCTTTACCATTTCTTATATCCTGTGATAATCTAATTATTGGATTATCTAATGCTTGTCTCATGATCTCTGTTAGTAGGTAATCAGGTTTTTTCATTAAATTAAATTGTTCTCCTACCGGAGGAAGTTGACCATGATCACCTACTGCTATAATTGGTATTTCATATTCAATTAAATCTCTCCAAATTTCCCTATTAACCATAGAAGCTTCATCGATAAAAATTAAGTCATATGGAATAAAATCTTTCTTAATCCAATTAATTACTACCATTTTATGAATATTTTTATCATATCTTAATTCTGGTTTATAAATTAAACTATGTATAGTTCCAACAAAATCCCCTTCAAAAATAGCATTATTTTCAACCAACTTACTTTTTAAAACACTTGATGCTTTACCAGTAAACGTTGCAAAAGCTACATTTGTATTTTTAAATTTATCTTCTATTTCATTTCTAATTATTGAAATTAAAAAAGTTTTTCCAGTTCCTGCTAATCCACCAATTGTTATGTATTTAAAATCAGGTAAGATATTTGATTTACTTAATGATACACCAAGTCTATCCATAACTTTCTTAAATACATAATTCTGATCATTTGTTAACATTATTTACTTCTTATTTACTTTATTATCATAATATTTTGTAATACTAGAAGGTTGAACTTCAAATATATCTCCCTTAAATTCAAATCTTTGCATATTAATTGCTTTTGTTACTTCTCTTTCATAAATAATTTTACTTGCTGAAATACCAATAAAAATACCAAAAGCAATAAATATAATTGTAGTAAAAGCATGTCTTTGAAACCATTCCCATGAATTCATTAATTTATTTTCTTTTATCATATTATTCTCTCCTTCATATTCATATACCATTGTTTTTTCTGATTCATTGCAAATTTCATCTGGATCTTCTAAAGGAATTGGATGTTGATTAGCAACTGCATCATTTAGTGGACTATTACTCATTTTATCTCCTTTTATTTTTCAAATTTTTTGCTAACTTTATTACTTTGTCTGCATAATCATAAGATTGTTTTGGTGGATTTGTACCACCATTATAAGAAGCAAGAGCGTATCTTAAATTATTATTCCTATACTTAATCCAATCCTCTAATTTTTTTGCTCCTCTCATAATATCAATAATTGCAAACTCATAAACATCATGTTTTGTAGCTTGCATAATTCCTTTATAACCAGCAGAAGATTTTGCATTCTTATCCATCTTTGATTCATAATATGCAATTGAAGTTAGTAACTTGTCATCTATGTTTGTAACTTCCGAAGCAACTTTAATTGAGAAACTAACTTCTTTAACATAATTATTAGACTTTGATAAATTAGGAATTAACGTAATTAAATCTTGTTGAATTTGTTCCGCTTTATCTGCTTTATCATTTATCTTTATCGGTGTAATTATTTTATTACTAAGCTGAAAAATTATGCAGCTTATTAATAAGATCAATAAAAAAGTTTTAATTATTGAAGAAAATAACCTAAAAAATAACTTTATGTTACTTATATTCTTATTCATTTTTTAATCCTCCTATTAAAAAATACACCCCCTTATTCTAAAATTAATATATGTAGTATAAAAAAATAAAACTAATTATTAATTTGTTCTGATTTAAAATATAAAAATCTATGTAGTTCTAGAAACAAACTATTTTTTAGGAAACTTTTTTTATTTGTTAGAACAAACTTTTGGTTGGGAGAGAGGACATGAAACTTTGATTAATATTATAAATCTAGGTTTCTAAATAAAAACTTAAAATAATAATTTAAATAAAAAAGATAGATTAGTTAGAATAACACCCAGTGCTGTGGGCACCCGCCCCCAAGGCGGCGTGGACGCACATCACTCACTGGGGGGTTAAAAAAGACACTAACTGTAGCGTGCGCAACCGCGCAAGACGCTACGATATAAACTAGATATATAATAAAATACAGGTACAAAAATTTCTACAAAAAATTCTTGAATAAGTAAATCTAATTATAATAGAGAAAATCTATATTAAAGTGTGCAGAAGAAAACACACTTCTCAATTCGACCACGCTTGGTGCGGGTCTCCTTTCAAGTGTTTTCTTCCTTCTTTTTGTTAAAATTTTTATAGAAAAAAATTAAAACTATTAGAACAAATGTTTAAATAAGTTATAGCTCTAGTCATAACTATATTTCAAATGATTTTTCAAAGGAAAGGGTTGAATATTTAGTAGAACCAGGAAAATATTTTGACATTTGAAAAAGTCAAAATATAACTTTCGTAAGGATTTAAAAAACATAGAAAAAGGAGATTTAAATGTATAACCAGGATAATTCAGATAAGGTTTTCTTCAACCAAAATGTTATTTATTACAAAGATAAAAATTATAATTCAGGAGGAAGTTTAGAAATTACAATAAGTAATAATACTAATGATTATAAAACTTTTTCTGCACCTATCTTACTAATTTCAGTAATCGGAGAAAATAATCTCAGACGTTTGTGTACTTTAACATATGTTGATAGTGTAGATTTATACAATTCAATAAATTTTATTATTCAAAACATAGAAAGTATTTACGCTACAAATAGGTCAAACGTATTAGCTAAGAAATATAATTTTGATAAAACTTTAAAATTTGAGTTTATCCAAATTCCTGGAATAAATGATAGAGTAGTTTCAATTTCAATAATTCATAATACTTCTGATTTTACTAAAGTTGTAATACCATATTCAGTATTTATTTCTTTTGCTATTGGTATTTTAAAGTTTTTTGTAAACCAATACATAGATATATCCTTTTCAATGTCTACAAGAAATTTATTAACTGAAATACTAGAGCAAAATAAAATGATAAGAAATGGTATCACAGTTTTACCTTCAACATTATTTGAGATAGATAATAAGATTAAGGTAGAAGAAAGTAATCAAGGTTGCGCGACAGATTTTGCTGTTTCTGGTAATCAAGAAGTAACTAATGATGATATAGTAAAAACTATTGATGACTTTGACAAATTCTTAGGTAAAGATATGGAAAATATTGTTTTAGACGACCTTAATAGTAAAGCTATTACAGAAGAAAAAAAGAGTAATAATGTTGAAGTTACTAGTTCATTTATAACTAAAACCTTGACAAATGATATGTCAGTTTTAGAAAGTATGTTAACATCTGCAGTCACAAGACCTGATCCAATGATTTCTTTATTTGAAGGTTTTAGAAGAAGCATGAATTTAGATGAATCATTTACATTTTTACCTTTAATTTCTTCACAAGATTTAAAATCCTTCTTATATATATCTAAAATAACTCATGATTATTATTTAAATTCTTTTATAAATAACAATAAATCAATACCAAGTGGTTTTTCAGTTTTAAAATATAATATAGAAGACCATAATAAGGTTGATTTTATAAATACACAAATATCGTATGATCTTTTATTAATTACAGGTTTTATGAAAATTTTTAGAAACAAAATTGAATCTCGTGAAGCAGATATTAATAAAAATGGTTCTTTATTTTATTTAAGACTAAGAACATTTTTAGATCCGTTAGTTTATTCATTTTTAGATGAAACAAAAGGAAATATGATTAATACAATCATATGTAGTAATTTTGATAAATATTCATCTCTTGGCTTTTTTAATCATTATCAAAAAATATTAACTGAAAATAAATTTGAGGAAATAACAGTTAATGATATAAGAAATTTTTGTAATGAAGTCAATGATAGAATATTAGTAAAAGGTTTATTATCTGTAAATATTAATGATATTCATGATAACTTATTTAAAACTGGTTTTTTAAGAATAAAATCAGATAGTAAGTTAAGTATAGAACAAATAATAAATGAGTTAATTCCATTAGAGATTATGGAAAAAAATGGAATGGAACTAAAAGAAGGGTCTGAAGAACTTAAAAAAGTTTTAATTAATTATACTATATCAGATGATGTATTAAATGCTTTTTTTAGAAAAGAACCAAAAATAGAAAAAATAACTAACATTTTAAAAACTGTTAAATTTTATGACAATGAAGTTCCAGAAAAATGTAAAAAAGAATTTTTTGATTATATAGAACAATTAAAAGAATTAAATTTTGATTTTTCAAACTCTCCATTTGAAATAGAAGAATTTGGAGAAAATATTATTAAGTCTTTATATGTCTGGAATGAAAGTGATAATAAGAGAGAACATTTAACTTCTTATAGAGAAAAAGTCGAAGAATGTTTATTAACAAAAGATTTGATTTTAGCAAAGTATAATAATGTAGTATCAGATACTAATAATAGCGAAGATTGGAATTTAGATCTGTTTGATTAATAAAAAAGAGGATATAAAATGAGTTTGAAATTAGGCAAATCATTTAATAGAAATTATGTAATTAGATTACCTTTCCTAGATGGATTTTATGATATTGGGTTATTTTATAATACAAAATCATCTTTTTTACTATTTAGTGTTGACTCAGATTTTTCACAATCTAAAAATAGAGAGTTAAAACATAGTAACAAAGTTAACATGTTTAAAAATATTGAATCTTCAAAATTTTGTGAAACTTTTTTAAATTTACATAATTATAGAAGTACCTCTTTAGATATTTTAAATCAATTTAAAGAAATAAAAAACGATTATACATTAGATGTTAATTTTTTATTTAATGAAAGTATAGTCATGTCAAAAATTGAAACAGATGAGTCAACATTTTATGACACATTAAATTTATATTGCTTTACATTATCAGCATATATAAATGAATTTTTATTTTTAATTGCTGAAAGACAAAATATTATTTCCAAACTTCATAAAAAAGTTGTTAGAAGTAGCGCTATTCAAATTTCAACTTCATCTCCATTAGAACTGATAGATGAATTTTATGAAGAAGCAAGAAAAAGTAAAATAATAGACGTAACAAAAAGAGTGCCTACAGATGGAATTATAAAAATAGAGTAAAAATCTGGAGATTTAAAACATGGCTGATGAAGATAAAATAGAAACTAGATATAACTATTTTTGGATACATAATGTATTTGGAAATTTTGTCAAGGATACAATGGATTATTTTTCTGATTATCTTTATCCCAGATTTTCAGATTGGAAAATTATTGGCACATACGACAAAGCTGTTGAACATCTTAGTAAAGAAATTCAACACGCAAGAGAGATGGATCAACCATTAAGACCAGCTCTTGTGCTTGATCCATCTGGAGATTTTAATTTTGATGAAACTTATGGAAAGCAACTCTGGAGATTTCCGAATCTTGCTCCAGGTCTTATAAAATATTTATTTAACCCCATATATCAAGATGAAAATATTTTAATCACTGTTGGTTTTAGTAGACTTGTGGGCGAATTTAATTTTACAGCATTATTATCATCATTTTATGAATATACTGACATGAGAGTTTTTTTAAACTTAATTTTTGGAGGTACAGAAAGACAAATTTATCCGAGATGGTTTAATTCATTTATTATTTTACCTGAAGAAGTCTATAATTATAGATATTCTAATGACGTTACTGGATTATCTTATAAAATCAATATAGAGGATTCTTATAATCAATTAATAAAAACAACAAATACAAATGAAGTTGTTTATCCATGTACTATTTTACCAAGATATAAATTAACTGGAATGACAGATTCTTCAGGAAGATTAGGTGGAGTTGATAATTTACCTGATTGGAAATTAGGCTTTACTATTTCATATGAGATTGAAATTCCTACTTTTATAGTTTTGGAAACTAATTATTTAGTTGAAAAATTTACAATTAACGTTAAATATGGTTCATGTTATACAGCAAATAAAGCATATGAAACGTCTGAAAATCCTCCTGTAAATATAGAATCATTTGATGGTAATTTAGATTTTGGATTAGATTCAACAGCAAATTCAACTATTACATATCCAGATGAAGCTGTAATTGATAATATAAAATCAAGATTGGTCAAGACTAGATATTATCATATTGTAACTGAAAGTGAAGCTGCGTCAACTACATATGTTGATATAACTATTCCAGAAACTGTTACTGATAATAATTTACTTAGGTTAAATGGAAAATATGGAAATCTAGTTTATGGAGATAATTATACTATAATAGATAGCGGAGTAACAATAAGAATAAATAAAGAGAATGTAACATTAGAAAAAGATGATATTTTAGAAATTTTTATTTATGAATACATTTAAAAGGAATTTAAAATGAAGTTAGAGGATCAAATTGTTGAAGTTTTTAATGAAAGTTATTTTATAAAAAATAGTTTTATATGTAATAATGTTGAAAAATTAATAGAAGTTATTAATAAAATAATAATGACAATTAAGTCAGGAAATAAAATTTTAATTTTTGGAAATGGTGGATCAGCATCTGATTCTCAACATATGGCATCAGAGTTTGTAAATCGTCTTAAAATTGACAGATCTCCATTACCAGCGATTTCTTTAACTACGGATACATCCATAATAACAAGTATTGGTAACGATTATAGTTTTTCTGAAATATTTTCTAGACAAGTTAGAGCAATTGGTAAACCTGGAGATATTGCATTTGGTATCACAACAAGCGGGAATTCAATAAATATAATAAAAGCATTTGAAGAAGCTAAAAAAATAGGTTTATTTACAGTTTGCTTAACTGGTAATAATGGTGGTAAGATTAATGATATATCTGATTTATCATTAATTGTATCTTCTAATAATACTCAAAGAATTCAAGAAACTCATATAATGATAATACATATTATATGTGAATTAGTTGAAAAATACTTTAGCGAGGGGTATTTTAAAATATGAAATTATATCAAGAATTTTTAATGGGTCAAGATGAAAAAGTTGAAAAAGAAATTAATGTAGCAGGAGCAGTAATTATAAGAAGAAATGAGGAAGATTCATTTTCAGTTTTAATAATACAAAGAGCTTCAGATGACCATTGGCCTTTAATACATGAATTTCCCCGAGGGAAGTGTGATAAGGGTGATAAAAATAAACTTCATGAATGTTTAAAACGAGAAGTTAAAGAAGAAACTGGACTTAATATTGTTATTATCAAATATATAGATAAATATGAATATATTGCAGACGAAGGAAAAAGAAAATCCACACAATATAATTATTTATGTATGATGACTAATCCAGATCAAAAAATTAAGTTATCTAAAGAACATCAAGATTATAAATGGGTTTCAAGTATGGGTGAGGTTGAGTTACTTGTGCCATCAGAAATGAAGAAAACTATTTCTAAGGTTCTTAATAAAAAAGAACAAATCGTTTATTATCCTAAGACTGATGAAGTTATTGAAGAAACACAAAAAAGATGGATAAAATAGAATGTTAAAATTGATTATTAAAACAAAGGGTTTGTTTATTAATATTCCTGGTGTTCCACCATTTAGAACACCTGCGGAAATTGATATTACAAAATTGAATCTAAACATAATAACTTCAGAACTTAAAAAAAATGGTATAGCAAGCTGGAAAATTATTTCTGGAGAAACAGAAATAATTGAACCACATCCTAAAAAAGTTAAAGACACTACATCAACAACTGAAAATATTATTAATATAGATAAACAAGATGAAGTTTTAGATAAACTTAATAAAATAGAGAAACGTTTAAATGACTTTTTGAATGGAGACAAATTTGTTTTAGCAACTGTAAATAATACAATTAATGATAATAAACAAATAAAAACTAAAAAAGTAAAAGAAGATGAGGTAGATGATTTTATACCTTCTATTAATTTGAATAATTTAACATTAAAAGGTAGAAAGAAAGTAGGAACAACAATTAAAGAAGAAACAAACTATCAATCATCTGCAGAAAATTTAAAAAAATATAAAAAATAAGTCTAATGATTTCAACCATTTATTTTTCTTGTGGTAATATAATAGAACGTGTTAATTTGTAAATTATCTATACTATAAGTTATTAATAATATTAAAGAATTTTCTTGCAAAATTCTTCTTGAACATATTTTAATTCTAAATTTTTTAAAAAGGAGAAATTAATAAAAATGAGTGAAGAATTGACTATAGAAACAATTGAAGATAAAAAACAGAAAAAAGAAAAGAATAATATAGTTTGTATTGGAGCTGATTTCGGAACTATGAATCTTTGTTGTGCTAGGAGCGATTCAGATGAAATAAAAATAATGAGAAATGTATTTTTAGAATTAAATCCTGAAGAAGTTACCATATCAGATCTTTCAGATATAAATTATATTGAGAGTGAAGGAAGTATTTTTATAATTGGTAATGATGCTTTTAGATTAGCAAATATTTTTGGTAAAGAAGTATCTAGACCGATGGAAAAGGGATTAATTTCTAGTAAAGAAATTAATGCAATAGATGTATTAACAATTATGGTAAAAGAATTAATTGGTGATATTAAAGATAAAGAAGCTTATGTAAGTTACAGTGTGCCGGCTGAAGCAATTGATGAAGGAAGATCCGTTACTTACCATGAGAGAGTATTTGGAAGAATTCTTTCAACGTTAGGAGTAAATCATAAATCATTTAATGAAGCAATGGCCATTGTTTATTCCGAATGCGCAACCGAAAAGTATTCTGGTATAGGAATAAGTTTTGGAGCAGGAATGTGTAATGTATGTTGTGCATATAAGTCAATTGAAACATTTAAATTTTCTACTGCAAGAAGCGGAGATTGGGTAGATTCTAATGTTGCGGAATCATTAAATATGATTAGAAATCGAGTTACCTCTTTGAAGGAAAAACATTTAAATTTACAACTTGGTTTCGAAAAAGAACAGAACAAAAAAATAAAGAGAACCCTTGAATCTTTAACTTATTTTTATGAAAATTTAATTGATTATACAATAAAGAGAATAATTCATGAATTTAATGATAAAGTAGATACTGAATTTGATGAAGCAATCCCAATTATAATTTCTGGGGGTAGCTCAATTCCTGGAGGTTTTTTGGAATTATTTCAAAATACAATGAATAAATATGAACTACCTTTTCAGATTTCTGAAATCAGACGTGCAAAAAATCCATTAGCTGCGGTTGCTCAAGGTTTATTAATTAAAACTTTATCTGATGTACGGAAATAAAATTAATTTAAAAATATTTTGGAGGATATCAAATGAAATTAACAGAAAGACAAATAACAATTTTAAGTGAAATAGTTGATAAAGCTTTAGATATGGTTCTAACAGAATCTAAAAATCAAGAGGAATATCAAAAGTTTTTTAAATCAATGTTAAAGAAATTTGGAGTTAGCTCTCCAACAGAATTGAAAGGAGATAAGAAAAAGAAGTTTTTTGCAGCAGTTAAAGCAGGGTGGGCAAAAAAGAAAAAATAGTTAAATTTTAGAAAAGGAGAATGGTAACCAGTGAATAGAAATAATCCGAATACCTCAAATTTTTATCCAAAAAAGTTAACTGAAATGGAATTGTTTAGATTGGGAATATCAGAAGAAAATTTTAATATAGTTAATACACTAGAAGACTTAAAAAGTAATCCACCGAATATAGTTATAGCAAAATGTAAGCAAAATGTTCAGTTTATGCAAAATAGATTTACCAAACAAACCTTGTTAAAAAAACGTAAATATGTAATGGGTGCAGGCATTTATATGCAATTACATTATGATACTAGATCAGATATTGAAATATTAAAACCTGCTGAAATTCAATTTAAAAAAATATATAAACGATATAATGGACAAAAATTAGATAATAAGACTCTATTAGTTTTTCGTCAAGGTGGAATTGGCGATCTATTGTTTATCCAACCAAACCTAACCTACCTGAAGCAAAAATACCCTACTTGTATTATCAAATTTGCTTGCGGTCCTCAATATCAATCAATGGTAAAAGAATGGGAATGCGTTGATAAAGTTTTAGATTTACCATTCTTAGTGGATGAATTATTTAAGTCTGATTATCATTGTGTTTTTGAGGGTGTAATTGAAAGATGTAAAGAGGCAGAAAATACATGCTCATACAATTTATTTAGTAAATGGTTAGGGTTAAATTTACCGGATGAATTATTAATACCGAAACAAAAACCAAATAAAGAATTGGTAGATAAAAGTAGAGAATTTTTGATACGTTCTAATATTGAAGAAAAGGATTTTATTCTTGTTCAATTAAGAGCTTCTTCACCAATTAGAACTCCAGATCCTAAGGTTTGGATTAAATTAATTGATATGTTGACAGATAAAGGTCATAATATTGTTATAACAGATAATCCTTTGGTTTCTCAAGATGTAAACAATGTTATTTCACAATTAAAAAATAAAGAAAAAGTTTTTAATTTTTCAGAGTATTCTCTAACTATTGGTAATACAATTGCTATAACTTCTTTAGCTAAATTAGTAGTTTCAACTGATTCTGCATTACCACATATTGCGGAATCTTTAGGAATTAAATCCTTTGCGGTAATGGGACCCTTTACTGGTAGGGTAAGATTTAGTACATATAAAAATAATGATTGGATAGATGTTGTGAAAGAGGAATGCTCCCCATGTTTTCAGCATGGAACACAGCCATGTAAATATGCTACACCACAATATTCTCCTTGTTATAATAATTTAGATTATGATGTTTGTATTGAGAAAATTGAAAGGCTATTGAATGTATAAGGTAATGATAAATTGTCGTAATAGACTTGCAATTACTACAAAATGTATTACTGCTTTAACAAAACATTCTGTTACAAAACCAGAAATTTATGTATATGATAATTTAACAAATTATAAAGTTAATGAACATTTTATGTATTGGAATTTATTATATCAGAAAGGAATAATTCAACAAGTTACTTTTAACACAAAAGTTTCTACGTTTAATGCTTTTTCTAAAGCTGTGGCATGTAATCAATTTGGTTTTAATCATGAACAGGATCCTAATAAAGATAAATATGATTTTTTAATATTTCTTGATAATGATATTATTGTAACGCCGCAGTTTGATAAAATTTTAAAAGATGCATGGGCAGATGTTAAAAAAAATAATATGAATGATATTAAAGTTATTAGTCAATTACCAGGAGGGATAACAGATAAGAAAGAAGTTCCTCACAAGATAGCGGGCTTTAGAGCAAAGTCTGGCTTATTTGGGGGTAGTGGATTATGGTGTGTACAAAATAATTTCTTTAAAGAAATTGGTTATTTAAATGTGAGCAATTTTATTGGACTACATAAAAAGCATGACCAACAGTATTGGAGAAAACTTGGAACAGTAACAAAAGGTAAACATTATATTTTAGGTTTAGATATAAAATTAGGTATACATTGTGGAAAAATTGCTGGCAGCCTTTGCAATACTCTCACAAGAGCTACTAAAATACCTCAAAAAAATGTCGAAGAATTAATTAAGTTTGAAGAATCAGATAAAAAAATCGACTCAATGGGTTTTGATCATTTTTATAAAATGATCAAAAATGATAAAAGTTTGGAAAACGATTGGTAAAAGGAATGATGATGAGAGCAGAAATATTATTCAGCAGAGAGGTTATTGAAAAAAGGATAAAACAATTAGCAGAAAAAATCGAGTATGATTTTAATGATGAAGAATTACTTATAATTTGTGTTCTTAAAGGATCTTTTATTTTTACTTCTGATTTAGTTAGGTTTATAAAAAAACCAAAATGTGAAATTGATTTTATTAGAGCCTCTAGTTATGGAAGCGAAACCATATCTTCAGGTATTGTAAAGTTGCCAAAATATGTTGATATAAATGCAACAAATAAAAACGTTATAATTGTTGAAGATATTTTAGATACCGGTTTAACTTTAAAACAAATAACTGAGTTTATAAGTAAAATGAAACCTAAAACTTTAAAAACTTGTGTATTATTAGATAAAAAAATCAAAAGAAAAGTTGATTTTACAGCAGACTATGTTGGATTTGAAATTGAAGATAATTTTGTTATTGGTTATGGTTTAGATTATAATGAAGAATTTAGAAATCTTCCGGAAATTTACTATGTAAAGGAATTATAAATTACCAATGGATAAAGCAATAATTTCTTTTTGTTTAGCAGAATTTTGGTGGGAGTTTGGTAGGTTTGCTCCATACATTTTATGGAAAAGACAAAAACAATATAAAAATAGAAGTGATGTAAAATTTATTTGTGTAACGAGACCAGAAAATTTTGATATATATGGAAAAAACGCTTCTATTCTGGTGCCATTCAGATTAAAAAATGAGTCAAAATATCGTCCTAATTGTTTTAGATTAGATAATATTACTCAAGAGGAATATATATCAATTATAAAAACTTTTCAAGATCAATTTAAAGAAAGATATAATATTATTGAAACTATTTATCCTGATATAAGTAAAAGACAATATTTGAATAAAAATCAATTTCCAAAAGATAAAGTTAATTATAATTATTTACCAAGAGATTCTAATTTAGAACTAATTAAAAATCATATGAATGGTAAACCTGTGGTAATATTAGCTCCAAGATATCGTGAAGGCATTAGGAGAAATTGGCCGTATTGGAATATTTTATATAATTTAATTTCAAATAATGAAAAATTAATAGAGAAATATAATTTTGTGATAACAGGAAGATCACCAGATTATGTTCCAGATGTTCAAAATAGGTTTTTAGATATTAATAATATGCAACAAAACATAAATACCAGTATTGTTGGTTTAACTATAGAATGTATGAAAAAAGCTGTTTTGACAGTTGGTTCACAATCAGCAATACCAAATATTTCGTTATTATTAGGTGTGCATGCTTTAGAATGGGGGCATCAAAAATATTTACATACAGTAACATATAATGTGAAAAAAAGTAAAGTAACATTTATTGAAGACAATGAATACAAAATTAAACCTAAGATTATTTATCAAGAAATGTTGAAAATTTTAAACTAAAACTTGAGGTAAAATAATATGGCAGACGCAGTTTTAAAACAAATGATTTTAGATGCACCAACACAGGTTGAAAATATTGATAGTGCTATTACTAATATAGATGAACAGATTGCAGATTTTCAATCAAAACAAGATTCACTTGTAACTGTTTGTGATACAGTTGCCATAGAATTAGAAACTTATTTAAAAGATACAAAATTTAGTCCGGAAACTGTTTATTATATGTATAAAGGAATAAATTTTAATCAGAACTTAGATATCAGTGGAAGTATTATAGATTGGAAAATTTATAAAATTTTATCATTGACTGGATTAATTTTTGTATCGGATAATACATTTACATGTAACGGAGATAAAACTAGCACTTTTTCAGCAGATGCAGACTTATCAATAATATTAGGAGGCGGTAGAGTATATAGCACTGTTGCATCATCATCTTTTGATGGATCTGTGACAGAAGTAATTTTAAATGATTCAGTATTAGATGTATCATTAACTTCAGTATGGTTGTTAAATTATATTTATATTTTAGGTGATGATCCTATTATTGATTCTCATAAAGATAACTGGGATTTTTCACATGATTATATAACATTACCACTTGGAATTAGTGGTTCGTATGGTACAAAAGATAATATTACACAATTAAATGTAGCGAAAAATTTATTAAATTCAAATAGAACAAAATTTAATGATTCGATAACAGTATTAGCACCATTTGTATAAAAAAGGAGAAATACAATGTTGAATGAAGAATTTTTTATAAAAAGAAAAAAAGAAACGGCTGGTTTATTACATTTTTTACAAGAATGTAAATTTTCTGGTTCTTGGGATACAAAAATTGATTTGAATGTTATTATTAAAACTATTGCAAACTATGATTTCATTACTGATTCTTTAAGAAAAGAAATAATAGGTTTGCAAAATAGGATTAAAGAATTAACAATCCAAGAAGAAAAAAATAATGTCTAACGCTTCTATAATATCATCTTTAGGAAGTGGAGTTTGTTCTATAGATGGTCCTACGCTTGGATTAATTATAACTGGTTCTGGAAATACTTTTCTTACTAATATTGCATCGGCAAGAAATACTGATATTGTTTTAAGTTTTTGTGGACATGTTGGAATTTTGGTAGTTGGTTCATCAAATGTAAATGTTAATAGTTTACAAAAAACAAAAATTGGAAGTGTATTTACTGGCGTTTTTACTGGGACAATTATAACTGGAGTTGGTTCTATTGATACTGGAGGTTAAGATTTGAGAATAATTATTAACATGATTGGAGTAGGGGCTGGAAATAATGGTGGCAGCCACACATTAATACAATCAGCAAATACTTTACAAAAATTAGGTATGGATGTAAAAATTATTGATTATTCCTCTCCTAAATATACCTGGAATAAAATTGAGGTACCATACATAAAAGTAAAAAATGTAAATGATATTAATGGAGATATTATTATTGCTACAGGATTTAATAGTATTTCTACAACAAATAAATCAAAGATTAAAAATAAAATACATTGGATTAGAGGCTGGGAAGTTTGGGCTTCACCTGAAGAAAAACTAGTCAAAACTATAAGAGAATCAAAATGTAAAAAAGTAGTAAATAGTATTTGTCTCCAAAGAAAATTATTACAATATAATATAAAATCTAAAATTATTAGACCTGGACATGATTTTTCTGATTTTTTCCCTTTAAATATAAGAAATAATAATAAAATTATAATAGGCGGTTTATATAATGAAGGGAAAAAAAGAGAGAAAAAAAGAACAGAATGGATTCCTAAGGTATATGATATATTAAAAAAACAACATTATAATGTTGAATTATATATGTTTGGATCAGATGGTCATCCAAAATTTTATACAGATAAATATTTTAAAAATCCAGATATAAAAACTAAAAATGAGATATATAATAAAGTTGACATTTGGTTAGCTCCAAGTGAATTAGAAGGTTTACATATTACTCCAGCTGAAGCTATGCTAACAAATTGTTGTGTTGTGGGAACAAATGCTGAAATGAGTGGCTCTGAGGATTATTTATTTCACACTAAAACCGGAATGGTTTCTCAAAATACTTTTTATTCTTTTATATGTAATATTGAAATTTTGATGAAAAATGAATTATTAAGGAAAAGTTTAGGCGAAGAAGGGAGAACTAAAATTTTAAGTCTTGGTGATAGAGAAGAGAATATGAAAAAATTTATTAATTTAATTGAAAAGATGATATCATGATAAATGTTAAAAATCAAAATGTAAAAATTGCTAAAACAAATACGATTTTAAATAGACTAGATTATAGTATAAAAAATAAATTACCTTTCTCGATCGTCAGATTTGGAGACGGAACAATAAAAGCTATTCATGCTTATCTTACTAATGATCATGCTCAATTAAAAAGTATATCTATTCAAGAAGGTATTCCTATAGTCGCGTTTGAAAAAATTATCAATTTTTGGAAAACATCTGCTAATTATTGTGATTATATAGATTCACCTGCAGTTTATTTTAATAATAAATTTTGGAAAAGAACAAAAAGAAAAAAGAAACAAATGAGTGAAAAAACAATTAAAAGATTATATATGTGGGGAGAATTATATTCAAAAATAGGGATTACAAATAAAAATTATTGTAACCCAGAAATAAATTTTTTATCATGTATTGCTGGAAGAAAATCTTTACTTGATTTATTAGAAGGTAAGAAAATATGTTGTATAACTTCAAGAATTGATGCAAAAGAGATACTATCAAAGTATTTTGACAATATTGAAATTATTCAAATTAGTGGAAAGAATGAAAATCAGTTTATAAATTGTTTTAGTAAAGTTATAAATATAATAGATACATATGCAAAAGAATATGATATATGGTTAATAGCTGCAGGAGAGTTAGGTAGAGTATATCCAGGCTTAATTAAATTTAACGGTGGAAGAGCGTTTGATGTTGGTTCATTAATAGATGTATGGTGTGGTGATGAACTACCAGATAGATTAAAACCATATTTAACCAAAACAATTCATCATCCATTGAAATTTGTTCTTACTGAAAGTGGAAAGGAGTTTGCTAAGTACATATGACCACTAAAAACGAACCTTTAGTTAGTGTAGTTATGTCGTGTTATAATTCTCAAAAATATATTGCTGAAGCAATTAGGACAGTTGTAAATCAAACATATTTAAATTGGGAATTAATAATAGTTGATGATTTTTCAACAGATGAATCATTAAAAATTATAAAACAAACTATTAGAAAATATAATATAAATAATAAAATTAAAGTGGTAAAACATAATATTAATTGTGGGTGTGGTACAAGTTTGAGTGACGCAATTATAAATTCAAATGGGACATTAATTGCAATTTTAGATTCTGATGATGCTTTGGAATCTAAAAAAGCTCTAAGAATAATGGTTGATGCTCATATAAAACACTCTGAAGCTTCTTTAGTTTATAGTGATTATTGGGAATGTAATGAGAATTTAAGAAAATTAAAAGAATTCAAAACAAGACAAATTTTAGAGCATGAAACATATTTAGGAACTAAAATTAGAATTAGTCATTTTAAAGTTTTCAAGAAATCTTTTTATGATAAAACTCCTGGTGTTAATAGAAATTTAAGACAAACTGTAGATAAAGATTTAGTTTTAAAACTAGAAGAAGTTGGAAAGTTAATTCATGTGCCAGAAGAATTATATTTGTATAGACAAAGAAGAAATAATTTAACAAAATCAATTGGTAGAAAAGAGAAAGATTATAGAAATTTTGTTAAAATTATGAGATATAAAGTTTATAATGAAGCAAGACAAAGAAGAGGATTAAAATTAAAAAACGTTTTGGAGATTGAAGAATGGGAAAAAAACAATCGGAAATTTGGTTAAAAAAAGAAAAGTGTTTGAAACTTCAGGAAAGGTTTGGAGATTATAAGACGTATGAAGAAACTGGTGGTGGGCGCGGCGAAAATAAGAAATCGATTATCAGAATATTAAAAAAGTTATCTAGTAATTTCGAAATAAAACCATCCGTGTTAGAAATTGGGTCAGGTCCAGGTCATTTTTTATGGGTAATGAAAGATGTTTCTAAATCTATTACTGGTGTTGATATTTCACCACAAATGGTAAAAATATCAAAAGAATTTTTTGATTCACAAAATGTACCTGTTGATTTAAAAGTTGGTAGTTGTTGGAAAATTCCAGTAGAGAATAATAGTTATGATTTAGTTTATCAAGTTGATGTTTGTATGCATATAGGAGGTTCACTTGAATCAATTTTAGAAATGATAAGAGTTTCTAAGAAATATGTTGTATTTACAGGACCTTCATTTGATGAAAAAGATTTTGGAAAAGATATAGATAAGCAAATAGGTAAATTATCTTGGGCGATTAGTATTCCAATGTTAAATAAAGAATTAGATAAACTTATACAACAAGGGGATATTAAAAATTATTATTATGAAACAAGACCTCAAACAAAAAATTATAAACATAAAATATTGGTTGTTGAAAAATGATTACTGTTCTTGCTAAACATCCTGCATGGGGTGCCGCTGATAATTTTTATAGAGCATTTAAATCATGTGGGTATGAAACAACATTATTGTGTTTAAGAAAAGATCCTTATGGCAGAACTACAAATGAAGTAACTTTATTAAATAGAAATAATTTAATTCCAATATTATCTAAAACTAATTTTTTATTGATTTGTTCTCCAGTAATAATAACATCAATTTGTAAAAAAATTGATAAAAATTTTGAAAAAACATTAAGAGATATAGATAAAAAAGTAATTTTTATTACTGGTACTGATTACATTAAAAATTACAAAAAATGGAATAAATCTCTAAATAAAATGGGGTTTAAAAGAAGGTTCTGTGAAGCTGAAATGATAAAATTTAATCCAAAAATAAATATGTTTTTACCTCACCCAATGGAATATTATATTCCAATTATTAAAAATGAAGTAATAACAATCAGTCATGCTCCTGGTATAGTTGAAAGGCCTGAAAAGAAAGGTACTAATATAATATTATCTGTAATCAATAAATTAAAAGAAAAATATTCTTTTCAATATGACCACATAGTTGGTGTTCAATTAAAAGAGTGTTTAAACAGAAAATCTAAATCTCATATTTTTATAGACCAAGTTAATCCAAAAGTTGGTGGTATTGGAAAAAATGGTTATGAAGCATTATCATTAAATTGTATAACAATGGCATCAGTAAATAGTTTTAATGATATTCCAAAAAAGGAAAGACCGCCAGTAATTAATGTAAATAATGAGACTGAGTTGTTTGATAGTTTGAGTAAATTTTTATCCAATAAAAAAATAATAGAAGATCAAATAAACAAAATTGCTAGTTGGAAAGAAAATTTGAGTTTTAAAAATACTGTTAATAAAGTTTTGAGAGAGACATGATAATTAAACCTAAACCTTCAACTTTGAAGAATGATAAAAAATTACAATTTATAAAAATTGGGGACCATCGTTTAATTTATCCAAAAACTCATAGGTGGTCAAGAGAACCTTTAGCTACAATAGATGTTTCAGGTTCTGATATTATAATTGAAAAGGATGTTATTATTTCTAGTGGTGTATTTATACTAACACATTCCCATAATTTTAAGGAAGAAAAATGGAGAAAACTAACAATCCTTCAAAAAGACGGACCAACAGTTTTAAGAAAAAGATGTTTTTTGGGAGTCAATTCAATAGTTCTTTATTCATGCAAGTATATTGGAATAAGTTCTGTTGTTGGCGCAGGTTCTGTAGTTTTAAAAGACGTACCTGATTATGAAATTTGGGTAGGAAATCCAGCACGAAAGATTGGAGAAGTAAATAAAAGTGAAAATATATCTTGATTCTAAAAAACACATTCAAGTTCAAAGATTAGAACCATTTTTTAATCAAAGAGATAGTTTTATCTTTAGAGATCCAAAAGATTGTGATGTTCAATTATCTTTGGTTTATTTGAGACATAAAACTAAACTTCCAATTGTATTAAGATTAGATGGTATTTATTATGATTTAGGAATTCATTATAAAAGTAAAAATCGTGAGATTTCAAAAGCATTAGTAAAGTCATCAGGAATAATATACCAAAGTAAATCTTGTATGCAGATGAGTGAAAAATTTCTTTCAAAAAGATTAACAGATAATTATGATATTGTTTATAATGGAATAGATCCAAATTGGGCAGGATCTTTTGAAGAACATGAAGGAATTAATATAATCACTTCTGCTAAATGGAGAAGATTTAAAAGATTACCGGAAATAATAGACTTATTTTTAACATTTAATAAAACAGTTCCAAAATCTAAGTTACATATATTTGGTAGATTACATGATAATAAGCCAGTTAGTCATCCAAATATTATTTATTATGGAATGGTTGATTTTAATAGAATGTCAAAAATATATAGAATTGGTGATATGTTTATTCATTTAGCTAAAAATGATGCTTGTCCAAAAACTGTAACAGAAGCTATTGGGATTGGAATGCCAATTATAACTAGTCAAGCTTGTGGTGGAGCAACAGAAATGGCATTAATGGCGCATGGTTCTGTTGTATGTAAAGGAGATCCTATAACAATAGAACCAGATTATGTATATCAAAATAAATGGAATATAATATCTGACGAATTAAAAACCAGAATTTTAAGAGCAATGACTGAAATTAGTCATGATAAAAGAAGAGTTACATTACCAAAAGAATTACATATAGAAACTACTGCAGAAAAATACTTAAAAGTAATGGAGAAAAGTATATGAAATATATTGAAAAAAATATTGGTAAATTTAAGATGAGAATTAAATCTAAGGAAGGTGGAATACACTCTGACCTTAGAAAAATGAAAGTAGGAGTTACAAAAGAAAGAGAACCAGAATTATTAAATACAATAAAAGAAGAAGTAAAATCTGGTTTTAATGTAATAGATTTGGGATCTAATATTGGTTATGTTACTTTATTATTATCTGATCTTGTGGGTAGAAAAGGATCTGTTTTAGCTTTAGAACCAGAACCTGAAAATTTTGAAATATTAAAGTATAATTTAGAGTTAAACAAAATAAAAAATACTACTCCTTTTAAATTAGCTATTGGAGATTACGATGGTAAAACAAATTTTTTTATTGGTAAGTCATCTAATTTATCTAGCATTATTCAATCAAAAAATTCCTCAAGTAAAAAAGTTGAAGTTCCTTGTTTGACTTTAACCTCATTTTTAAAAGGAAAAAAATATCCAAACTTCGTTAAGATGGACGTTGAGGGGGCAGAAGTAGAAATATTTAAAGGAGCATATGAGTATTTCAAGTTAAATAACAATGGAGATTGTTTAATAGTTTTAGAAATGCACCCAATTTTTTATACTGATGCACATAGTATGGAAGTAGAATTTAAAAAGTTTTTAGATATTGGATTTAATACAAAATATGTCATTTCAGCTGGAGTTCCAATTCCGGAATTATTTAAGAAAAAAGAATACACTCCATATAAAATATTTAGAAACAGAGGAGTTTATACAAATGTTACAAATATGGATATGTTATATTTTTCTTGTCATCAGCATATTCAAAAGGTTCCTGGAAAAAAAGATTCAACAAAAATAGTTAGATATGTAGGTTTATTTCGGGAGGGTCCTAAATAAATGAAAATTTTGATATTAGGACCAAATGGAATTAATAGGAAAAATTGGGGTCATCAATTATTTTTAAATACTTTTGCAAGACATCATAAATGTGTATATTGGGGGCCTGATCATATAAATTATGATTCTTCTTTGAGTATTCCACAGGTAATTGAAAAATATGGAAAACCAGATTTAATTCTAACATATCTGGCTAAGAGATGTTATCCATTTAAAGGATTGGATAAGTTAGGAACAATTAAAAGGGCTCATATCGAAATTGATTTTTTTAATAAAACTGGTAAATACAGGGGGCAATTTGGTAGACCTGAATATGGAAAATTTTATAACGAATATAAACCTCAAATAATTTTTGCTCCTGTAACAACAGTATTAAATGGTTTAATAGAACATAATATATGCGATAAAAATTTTTTATTACCATTTTCAGTAGATTCAAGAATATATAAACCATTGAAGTTAAAAAAAGTAATAGATGTGATGGCAGTATTCTCATCTTCAGCAAAAGCATATCCAAACAGACAAAAGATTCAAAGAATTGTTCAAAGAATGAGAGGAGTAAAAAGTGTAACAAGGAGAATATTACATTCAAACCATGTTAATATAATAAATCAATCTAAGATTATAATAACGAGTAATAACTTATGGCAATCATTAAGTATGAGGTATACAGAAGTCTTAGCATGTCAAAGTTTTTTGTTAGCAGACAAACCAGAAGATTTTGAAAGATTCGGTTTTGTTGATGGTAATCATTTAGTTATATATAATGATTTAAATGATATGGTTGACAAAATAAAATATTATTTATCACACAATCGTGAAAGAGAAAAAATTGCTAAGAGCGGCAGAAATTTTGTTTTAAAATATCATACTACAGATGTAAGAGTAAAACAATTTACAGATATAGTCCGAAAGGAATTATTCAATGCTAAATGAAAAATCTGAGAAGTTTTATAATTCTAATTTATTAGCGATGGAAAAAAGTGAATATAGATATCAAGAATTATATGAAACTGCGATTAAATTAATTCCATTTAATAAAAATCCAAAAATTCTTGATATTGGGTGTGGAATAGGAAGTTTTGCAAACTATATACACAATATTAATTATACTAATTATGTAGGTATTGATTTTGCGGATGATTTATTAAACCATGCTAGAAATAGATTTCCTGAATTAAAATTTAAAAAAGGAAATTTTTTAGACTCCAAAACATTAGATAAATTTAAAAAGTTTGATCTATTTGTTTCTTTTGAAGTACTTGAGCACATAAGAGAAGATTTAAAATTAGTTTCTGCTATTCCCAGTAAAAGAATTTTTATTTTTTCAGTTCCAAATATAACAGGTCATGGACATGTAAGATATTTTTTAAATATTCAGTCAGTTATTGATAGATATAAAGACTTATTAATTTTTGATGAAAATAGTTTTGATATAACGAAATTAGGAAAACCACATCACCATTTATTTTTATTTAAAACAGTGAGGAAATAAAAATGGTTGTTACTTTTTTAAGTAGAGGAGACGCAGCGAATTTGTCATATAATCTAAGTGAAAGTTTGAAAGCAGTTGGGGTGGATTCAATAGCTTTAAAATTAAAACCCCACAAATATAAATATGATAAAGAAGCAATAGTTACCAATTATGATACAATTAATAGAAGAGTTGCCAAATCAGATATAATAGTTTTTGTCCATAGTCAATTTTTAAAACATTTAGATAAAAAGAATTTGCGAGGTAAAAAAAAGAAATATGTAGTGCATGGTGGAAGTACATATAGAATAGATTTTAAAAAAATAAACATTTTTTTTAATAAATTTGTTGATAAAACTTTAATTCAAACTGGTGATTTATTAAATCTTGGTGGTAGGAATGAAGTTTGGATTATGGCTCCGATAGATACAGATTATATACAACCAATCAATAAGGAAATTTCAGATAAGATTGTAATTTCACATTTTCCATCTGGAGAGTTAGTAAAGGGAAGTAATGTAATTAATAGTATTATGAATAAACTAATGTTGGATAAAACTGTTTCTGGTAAATTTATTTATAATTTTTCTGGACAAAGAGTTCCTTGGAAAAAAAATTTAGAAAGAATGGCGGAATGTGATATTTACTTAGAAGCTTGTCAACCAACATTAAAAAAACGAAGATATGGGGAATTTGGAATTGCAGGTCTTGAAGCAGCAGCGCAAGGAAAAATTTTAATAACACATTTTAGAAGTTCTGATAGATATAAACAAGAGTTTGGAGAACATCCAATTCAAGTGGTTAATACTCCAGAAGAAATAGAACAAACTATTAGAAGATTACTTTTATTAAGTAAGGACGAATTAGTGGATTTACAAAATAAAACAAGAGATTGGGTTGTAAAATACCATAGTTTTAAGTCAATGGGTGAAAGACTAAAAAAAGTTTTTGATATAAAATAGGAGGAAAATGAAAGCTAGTATCTTAATGTCTACTTATAATAAAAATGAATGTTTATCAAATACATTATATTCTATATCTAAACAAAAAACTTCTTTTCCTTTTGAAGTATGTATTGCTGATGATGGTTCGAAAATAGATCCAGAACCAATTATTCGAAAGTTTTTGCCAGATGCTAAATATAAAAAATATGAACATATTGGATTTGAATTTATTTTATCTAAAGGTTTAACAGACTTAGTTGACCCTACATCTGATATTGTAATTATTCAGTCATGTGATGTATTATATTCACAACCTTTTATTGTTGAAGAAATATGTAAAAGTGTAAAACCAAATAGTATTTCTATGGCGGAAGTAAAATGCTTACCAATCAAACCTGATATGTTTGAGAATTTTGATAATAATATTAATTATTATCTAAATAATTGGGAAATATTAAAAGGTAAGTATTATTCGGGTTCTAGAAGAGAACCAAATAATGAATTGATACCAAAACATATGAGAAATAAAAAAATAGATCGAAAAAAATATATAGATTATTATTTTTTCTTAGGTGCTATGTTTAAAAAAGATTTATATCGTTATGTACATTATGATATTTGTGATTGTGATTGTGTAGTAAATTATAATTTAAAATTTCACAAGATAAAACCAATTTACATGGATAATTTAAAAGGGATTCACCAACTTCATAAAAGAAATAAATATCCCGGATGTTCTTTATTAAATACATGTAAAGTTGTATGTAGGAGAAAGATGGCAGAAAGACCTGAAGGTAATAAAGGTATGGTCAGGCTTTAATATTAAGGAGATAAAATGGGGAAAATAAGATCAAAACAAAGAATAGATCCAGTATTATCAAAAGACGGTTCTGTAAAAATAACTGAAAAACAAGGTGGTAGAGTTACAGTTGGTGAAGGAACATACATGAATAGTGGACTCTTATATGCTGGTGGAGATAATATAACAATCGGGAAATTTTGTAGAATTGGATATGAAGTGTTTATGTTGACCAATTATGGAAGTAATTTATTATTAGCGGATGATAAAAAAAGAAGATCTGGGGGTATTATTATTGGAGATAGTGTTCATATAGGTTGGAAAGTTTTAATTAGAGGTGGTGTAACAATAGGTGACTGGGCGATAGTTGGAATGGGAGCAGTGGTATTAAAAAATGTAGAACCATTTCATATGGTTGGAGGAAATCCAGCAAGAGATTTAGGTTTAAGACCAGATACTGATAAAATTATCAGATTAATTAAAAAGAGATGCGGAAATATTGATGGTACTCCAGCTGAAGTAATTGCAAAAGTTAAAAAACAAGGTTATAGCATAGCGGAAAAAAGTTTTCATCCTGATAAGGGAGCTAGATTGTATATTGCTCCAAAGGGAAAGATTTTACAATATACAGAAGAATTTCTTGTTGAATAGGTGAAATATGAATATAGCTTTTATTTATATGAATAGTGAAAATAATGTAGGTAGGGGCGCTGGATATGTAGCAGGGTCAATAATTTCATCTGGTCATAATATAGATTTTTTTGAATCAAGATCAAATAAGGATGATAGAATAACAAATAAAATAATTGATAATAATTATGATATTCTAATGATCTCAAGTATGTCTTTATTGTTTCCTTCTGCATTGAAAATAATAAGAAGTGTTAAATCAAAAAAAGAAATTCCTGTATTAGTGGGCGGTATTCATGCTACAACTTTGAAAAAGAAAATATTACAAGAAAATCCATTGATTGATTATTTATGTATAGGTGAGGGAGAATCAATGGTTGTTGAATTTTTAGATAAGTTTGGTAAAGATGATTTTTATTCAATTCAAAATTTAGCTTATAGATTAAATGATCAAGTAATAGAAAATCCAGTTCGAGAACCAGAGGACTTATCAAAGATACCAACCTTTCCATGGAAACTTTTTAATAGTAAAACTGTTGTCAAAAAAAGTGGTATGTTATATGTATCAGCAACTAGAGGTTGTCCATTTAGGTGTACATATTGTTGTAATAATGTGTATCTAGATTTATACAAAAAAAATTATATTCGTCATAGACCTGTAAATAAAGTAATTGATGAATTATTATATCTAAAGAAAAAGTATAATCCCAGAATTTTTTATTTTGGGGATGAAATGATTTTTTCTGACGAAAAATATGTAAAAGAATTATTTAAAGAAATACATAAAATAGTTAAATTACCTTATGGAAGTATGGGAAGAGTTGAAAATATAAACAACGAAATTACAGATATGTTAAAAAATACTGGATGTAAATATTTAGCTATGGGAGTTGAATGCGGAGATGAAAAGTTCAGAAAAGAATTTTTAAATAGACATATGAGCAACGAAAAAATAAAAGAAGCATTTTCTTTATGTAGAAAAAAAGATATTTTTACAACAGCCTTTAATATAATTGGTTATCCAGTAGATTATGATGATGAATTAACAAAAAAGACTGTTGAATTTAATAAAGAAATTAAACCTAATTTTTCTCAAGTAACGATTTTTTATCCATTTGAAGGAACAAAATTATATGACTATTGCATAGAAAATAATCTAATTGATCCAGCAAAGCATGTAACTAGATATTATAGTGATTCAATTTTGAAAGGAAAAAATTTAATATCAAAATTAGAAGAGGTAAATAAAGTTTTAAATAGTAATAACAAAAAATTTAAAATTTAAAGGTGATAATAAATGTCAATAAAAGAAGAAAAAATACTAAGAGTGTGTAATTATGCAAAAGATCCAACTAAATCATATGGAGGCAAATCATTTTATACTGGATATCATGATATAAAACTTGGTGGAACTGTATATAAAGGTCAAAGAAGTAATTCTGTTAGGTTATCAAATATTAAATACGATTTTAAAGATAAAGTTGTTTTTGATATTGGATGTAATAGCGGTGGTGTATTACACGAGTTAGCACCTATAATTAAATATGGAGTGGGTGTTGATAGCAATTCAAATTATATAAATGTTGCTAATATTATTAAAGATTATAATCAAACAAATAATATAAATTTTTATACATTTAATTTAGATAAACAAAATATTCCTAATTTAAGTGATTTTATTTTACAAGATAAAGTTGATGTGTGTTTTTTTCTATCTATGGCAAAATGGGTAAAAAAATGGGTTGAAGTAGTTAGATATTGTTCCACAATATGTAATGTCATATTATTTGAAACAAATGGAAATCGAAAAGAACAAAATACTCAAGAAAAAGTAGTAAGACAATATTATCCAAACACAACAATAATTTATAAACAATCATTAGATGATGTAAGTCAACATGATAGAAGATTATTAATGGGAATAAAATAACATATGCCAAACAATACTTCAAAAATCTATTATCTAGATAATTCTTTCCAATTAACTGCTATAAATAAAGCAGTTTATGTTAAAAAAGTAATTAAAAGAAATAAGAGACAATATGACTTTATAAATAAAGAAGTTAAATGGTTAAAGAAATTAGAAGAATTTGATAGGGTTCCTGATATAATAAAGTTTGATGATATATCAATTACAATGACTTTTAAAGGAATACCTATTAATAGTAAAAATATACCACCTGACTGGAAAAGTCAATGTAAACTTATAGTAGATAATTTACTTAAATATGGGGTTAGTCATAATGATATTCAAAGAGGAGAAATTTTAATTCTAGACAAAAAAATAAATTTGATTGATTTTCAACATGCTACAAATACAAGAAAAGAGTTTGAAGAATTAAGAAACCAAGGAAAAACAACTTGTGGTTCTTGGATAAAAGATGATTTAACTCAGTTGTTGAGCGAAGTTCATAGAATTCTAAAGGGAGGAATTACAAAAAAATGAAGATTCTAATAACAGGTGGTGCTGGTTTTATTGGTTCCAATTTAGCTGATAAGTTTATTGAGAGAGGAGATAAAGTTTTTATAATTGATAATTTACTTACTGGAAGATTGGATAATGTAAATGATAAAGCAATATTTTTTAAAGAAACTATAGCAAATCAAAAAGAATTTAGATCTTTTTTTATAGAGGCAGAACCGGATGTTGTGATACATGCTGCAGCATCATATAAAGAACCAGATTTGTGGGAATTTGATGTTCAAAATAATATTCTTGGTACTATAAACGTAATTAGAAATTGTGAAGAATTTAAAGTAAAAAGATTGATTTATTTTGAAACATCTTTATGCTATGGTAATAGTCCAATAGAACAACCAATAACATTAACCCATCCAATAAATCCTACTAATACTAGTTATGCAATAACAAAAACTGCAGCAGAATTATTTATCTTTTCAAGTAATTTAAATTACGTAACTTTTAGGTTAGCAAATTGTTATGGTCCTAGAAATACTGCTGGAGCAGTTCCTAGTTTTTACATTAGATTAAAACAGGATATTCCTTGTTTTGCATATGATACTAGAAGAGATTTTATCTTCATTGATGATTTAATGAACGTTGTTATTAAAGCAGCTGATGGAATTGGTAAAGGAACTTATCATATATCTACAGGAAAAGATTATGCAATAAAAGAAGTTTATGATATAGTTGCAAAATGTTTAGGAATTAATAAAGAAGCTGAGTTAAAACCAATATTACCAGATGATGTTTTTAGCATATTATTAGATCCATCAAAGACCATAGATACTTTTAAAGTTGAACCTAAAACTCCATTAGAAGAAGGAATAGAAAAAGCTGTAAAATGGTATGAATCTGTAAATTTATCTGAATTTTTTACCCATTTAAGAATATCAAAATAGAGGAGAATTGCATGTTTACTAAAGAACCAAAGAGAATTGTTAATGGGATTTATGATTATATTGGTGAAGATAAAAACGAATATGTAGATATTTATGAAAAAATATGGTCAACTTTTAATGAAGGTCCAAGTCTTGAGACTCAAACTATATCTAATTGTTGTGAAATATTAATTAACAATTATCAACCAGAAAATAAAGATAAGAAATTAATTGATATTGGATGTGGGTTTGGTTATGTTATAAATCATATTCCTCTTGCAAATATAGTTGCAGTTGATATTTCAATGAGTCAATTAGAAAAATTAAAAGATTATGGTTATAAAAGGATTAGAACATTTTCAGAGGATATTCCTATAGAGGATTCATATTTTGATATTATTATTTGTACTGATGTTTTTGAACATGTAGAAAATGTAGATAAATTAAGTGATGAATTACATAGATTAATAAAACCTGGCGGAATGTTATTATTTGCAACTCCTTGGGAACAAGATTTATCAGTATACCATACAAAAGAATATAGAGAAAAATTTATGAAATTTAATTTTATTCCACATTTAAGATCTGTAAACAATAAAACCATTGAAAAATATTTTGAAGGGTTTGATATAGTTTCGTCTACTTTTATAACTGTTCATATGAAAGAAATGACTATTAAACCATATCCAATAATATTTATTCAATTTATAAGGAAAGATTGATGAAATTATTATATAATTATAAAGATAAAGTTTTTAGTTGTTTACAAGATATTATAGACAATAATAAATTAGAAATTGACTTCGAAAGCATATGTGAAGAGTTAATACCTTTTCAAGCTTTCATAACCGGGAGAACTTTCTTTAAGGGTGTAAGTATAGAACCAAGTTTTAAATATCAACCAGATAAACAAGATAATGATATTATTTTTAACAATGTTTTTTTTAGTAATGGAGTTGATAGTTATCTAAAAGAAAATAATTATAGCAATTTAAAAAACCCAATAGCGACAGTTTCGGGTGGAATAGATTCATCAGTTGTTGCTATGGAATTAAAACCAAAAATAATATACTCTGGTTATTATGACGATGATGAATTTTTCGATGAAACTCCATATTCTAAATCTGTTGCAAAGGCAATAAATGTAAAACATTTATTATTTAAATTGACTGAGGATGATTTTTTAAATAATTTATATGAATACATAAAAATGTCTGGTTCTCCAATTGTTGGTTTGGGTGCTATTATGGAATTCACATTATTAAAAAAGATTTTATATGAAGAGAAAATAGATACTGATTGTATTTTATTTGGTAATGGTGGCGATGAAATTTTTATGGGATATTATTTTAACTATTTTGTTAAGGATTTTTGGGAATATGGGCATGAAAAAATAGAAAAATATATGTCTAATTTTTTACCAACTAAAATCTCTATAACAGAAAAAGTTATTGATTTTATGTTAATAGCGTCTTTAACTAGGTCATCAATTGATAGTTTATATTCACCATTTGTTATTAATAATTTTTTACCAAGAATTCAACAAATTGAGACGCTTTTAGATAAACTTTTGTTTATCAACATTAATTATACATTACCTACTTTATTGAATATGTATTCTCAATTTAGCAATTATTTTGGTATTAAATGTTTAAATCCACTAGCGAATGATCTATTTATTAATTCTGCTAGAAAAATTAATGAACCAATGACAGAAATACCAAAAAATAAATTAAGAGAAATTCATAAAGAATTACCAGACAAAGTAAGGAAAAATTACCTTAAGAGAGGATTTCCAATTCCTATTCATAATTGGAAAAAGTTGGAAAATATAATGAAAGAACCTTATGATTCTTTTTTTAATAGAAAAAATGTAACTCTTGAAAAGCGATTATTTGATGGAATAAATAGATTTACTTGGGGAGTTTTTCAAGCAGAATTATTTTTAAGAAGTATGGGAAAATAACTAAAAGGAGAATATTGTAACATGGAAAAAAGAAATGTGCCTTTATCAAGATTATGGATTGATAAAAATGAATTAATCGAAGTCAAAAAAGTTTTAGAAACTGGATGGTTGACAAAAGGTCCTAAAAATTTAGAATTAGAAAAAATGGTATCTGAATATTTGGGTGTAAAACATGTTGTATGTACTTCCTCTTGTACTACAGCTTTACATTTAGCAATTGCGTCATTAGGTATTATTACTAAACAAGGTGAAGAAGATGAAATATTGGTAGCAGATTATACATATCCAGCAACTGGTCACGCTGTTAAATATTGCGGTTTAAAACCAGTTTTTGTTGATATTGATAAGAAGACTTATAATATGGATTACAAAGATTTAAAGAAAAAAATAAATAAAAAAAGAACCAGAGCAATAATTGTTGTACATACCTTTGGTCAGTCTGCAGACATGGAAAAGATTATGAAAATTGCTAACAAGAAAAATATTCCAGTAATTGAAGATGCAGCGTGCGCTTTAGGATCTAAATTTAAAGGACAATATTGTGGAACAATAGGAAAGATTGGATGTTTTTCAATGCATGCTACAAAAGGTGTAGCGACTGGAGAAGGCGGACTTTTAGTAACCAATGATGATGATATTGCTATAAGAGCAAGGAGTCTTGGTTCATTTGGTTTAAATACTTGGAATAGAGAAATAAGTAAAGAGTTTAATATTCCAGTATTTGAAAATATAGGTTTTAACTATAAAATGAGTGATTTATCTGCTGCAGTTGGTATAGCTCAATTTAAAAAATTAGGTAAAATTATTAAAAAGAAAAATGCTCTTGCTAGATATTGGAATAAAAGATTAAAAGAAATTGATTATATAGAAGCTCCATATATCAGAAAAGGAAAAGGAAACATACATAATTATCAAGGTTATAGTTGTTTGGTATCTCCAGTTGTTAATAGAAATAAATTAATCCAAGTATTAAAAGATTATGGTATTCAATGTCAGATTGGTACTTATTGTTCTTATATTCAACCTTGTTATAATAATGAAGAAGACGAATGTTTTAATTCATTAGATGTATATAATAGATCTATTAGGTTACCTATGTTTTATAAGCTAAAAAGATCTGATATTGATTATGTAATTGATATATTAAAAGAGATTAGAAGTCAGGTATTTATTTAAACAAAAAAATATAAGGAGGCGGGCAGGGCTCTTTATATGAGCCCATCCCGCCTGATGGTTTGAGAGGCGGGAGACATCCTAGTCATCCCATTCTCTGGTGCGAACAGAGCAGTCGTTTATTCCATTGGACTTTTCGCACTCCTCAAGATTATCGACTCTTTTTAATTCCTCTCAAAAATTAATATATGTAATAGGTAATTTTATAATGAATTTCTTCGAGGCTAAAAATGAAAATTTTAGTTAGTGGGTCATGTGGATTTATCGGATTCCATCTTTGTAAAAAATTATTAGAATTAGGGCATGAAGTTATTGGTATTGATAATTTTAATGATTATTATGATCCGCAAATAAAAAGTGATCGATATTTAAAATTAAATAATTGTGTTATACTTGGAAATATTGAGGATCCTAATACATATAGAGATATACCTAAAGTAGATTTAGTTATTCACTTAGCAGCTCAAGCTGGAGTAAGATATAGTCTAATTAATCCAGAATCATATATCCAAACTAATATTTTAGGATCATTTAGATTAATAGATTTCGCTAAAAAATGTGAATGTGAAAGATTTATTTATGCATCATCTGCATCAGTATATGGAAAAAATCAAATTCCGTGGCATGAGGAAATGAATTTATTAGAACCAATTAGTTTATATGGAGCAACTAAAATATCCTTAGAATCTATAGCAGATTCATATTATGAAATGTTTGGTTTAAAATCTGTTGGTTTAAGATTCTTTTCTGTTTATGGACCTTGGGGAAGACCAGATTTATCTTTATGGAAATGGACAGAAGGTATACTAAAAAATGAACCAATTAAGATTTTTAACTATGGAAAAAATAAAAGATCATGGACTTATATAGATGATTTAATTCCAGGTATAATTAAAACATTAACTTCTGAAGGAAATATCGAAAAATTTAATCTTGGTTCTGATAGATTGGTTGATATAGATTATTCAGTTACTTGCATAGAAAATTATTTAGGAATTAAAGCAAAAAAAGAATACGAACCAATGCAGGATGGGGATATAGTTGAAGCAAATCCTGATTTAAATAAATCTAAAAAAATATTAGATTTTAATCCAGAAATAGAATTTGAAGAAGGTATTAAAAAATTCATAGATTGGTTTAAGGAGTATAAAAATTATGAATAACTTTATAAAAGATTGCGATTCATTAAATGCTCCAGAATTAGCCTATTTTGTTTTACATAATAAAATTAAAAGAATTGGTGGCAGAGAAGCTAATCATATCGCTCGTTTAATAAATGGAATTGAAATTGACTTAAGGATACCTGAAAAAGAGATGAAAATATTAATGGCTTTGAAAAAAGTTGAAATGCGTTCATCTTGTGAAGGCAGTGAAAATTATGGACCATTTTTTATTTTTAGATTTGTTGATAATAAAGATAAAAAATTTATAAATTCATTTTGTGATTATATGATGTATAAAGATTCATCAACTCTTTCTAAATTTGGAATGGGAAGAATGAATGAATATAGAATAATTGTTACTGGTAATTTTTTAAAAGATTCAGTTACTAAAACTGAATATAATAATTGGTGGAAAAATGTAACAAAAAAAATGGAGCATTTTTGTAAGAATAATTAATTGTATAAACAAAAAAAAAGTGGGGGACGATATTCGATCATCCCCCTTATCGCAACCCGACCCGAACCATATTTAATGGATTATCTCCATGGAATTTTGGGGGGTTGCAATTTTTTAATAATCTCCCAGCGCAAGTTTTTCTTTTTGAGTAAAAGAGATCGGACTGACGTCGCTGGGAGTGCGCACCTTTTCACATTGTCTGCTGGTTAGTACCTTAGCGAAGAAGAGGCCTTACTTTTGCCAGCATTCAAAAGTACTTCTTTCGTTTCTGGTTTTCAGAGTTTCTCAAGCTCCTAGAACAGAAATTCAGTACCGACCTTACCTTCTTTCTATTCATAAATAAATATATATAAAGGATCATTTAATAATGAAAAAAATTGTTACTATTATTGGAGCAAGGCCGCAGTTTATAAAAGCCTCTGTAATATCGAATTTAATAAAATATAGAGATGATATAGAAGAAGTAATAATTCATACTGGTCAACATTTTAATGAACTAATGTCTGATATTTTCTTTAAAGATTTAAATATACCTGAACCGAAATATAATCTCAACATTTCTAGTTTGTCGCATGGTGCTATGACTGGGAGAATGATATCTGACATTGAGGTGGTATTAAATATTGAAAAACCAGATTTAGTTCTAGTATATGGAGATACTAATTCAACTTTAGCAGGAGCATTAGCTTCTAGTAAACTTGGTATTCCAATTGCGCATGTTGAAGCTGGGCTTAGATCATTTAATAAAAAAATGCCAGAAGAGATAAATAGAAAACTAACTGATCATGTTTCTGATTATTTATTTTGTCCCACTATAAAATCCTTAGAAAATTTAAAAAATGAAGGAATAATCAGTAACGTAGAATTAGTTGGTGATATTATGTATGATTCCTTTCTTAATAACCAAAAACGAGACAAAAATTGTTTAGAAAGTATAAATTTAAAATCAAAAGAATTTTGTTTATTAACTTTGCATAGGCAAGAAAACACAGAAAATTATAATAAAATTTGTGAGTTATTAAATGCAATTAATATTATTTCTAATGAAAATAATTATAAAACTATATTTCCTATGCATCCAAGGATTGTTAAATTTCTAGAAAAAAATAATTATGACTTTTCTAAAAATAAAGATATTTACTTTATTGCTCCATTATCTTATTTAGATATGATTTGCTTAGAAATAAATTCAAAACTTATTTTTACAGATTCTGGCGGAATTCAAAAAGAAGCATATTGGGCAAAAACTCCTTGTATAACTTTACGAGAAGAAACAGAATGGGTTGAATTATTAGATACAGAAATGAATGTATTAACGGGATTAAATAATGAAAAAATAAAATCAGAATTTCTTAATTTTGAAACTAAATATTTGAATTTTAGTAATCCTTTATATGGTGATGGGAAAACTGGACAAAAAATTTTAGAAACCATAACTAAATAAAAACAAAAAAACAGGTTGCCCTGTTTTTTCCTTCATGTGGAAGATATTACTTATCTGTTTTTTCTTCCACTCTGAAGATGTTCACGGCCCTTGTATCAGGCGGATAGACACGGTTTAGAAATTTTATAAACTCTTTCAGATCTGTGTTTGTTCCCGAGTATGATACTATCAATCCTCTTTCTTCCATTTGTTTCCTCCTTTTTATAAGTTAGGAAATGGGGTAGGATTCGAACCTATAGCCTCCGGAGCTTTCTCAAGACACCTATTGTCTCCCATTCCTAACATTTGTTATATAAAATTTTCAAGTTCTTTTATCCATTTTCTTGGAAGTCGTCTTACTACTTTTACAACTTTTTTGTTAAATATTATCTTGATAATTCTAAATCTTTTTCCTTTTCCTACTGGTATGAAAAATAAAGATCTAATGTTGGTAATCCAATAACCTCGTTTTTTATGATGATACCAATGTGAGTTATATCCAATAAATGGAATATGATAGCTCTTTAAAAAAGCCTTCACATCTATTAATCCACCTTTTACTATAAATGGAGAATCATCTGAAGTTTTAGGATAAATAAAAGCTATAGTATATGGGTTTACATCTACCCAGCTTCTTTTTATGTTATATTCAAATTCCTTTCTGACCTTCAGCTTCATGCTCATAAGACCTCCATGATTTTTATAGTATTAGAAAGGGCATAGATGGACGTCACTACTTATTTAACTTCATGACGCCCATCTATTTTAGGTTTTCGTTTTACGATTCATTATTTATCCGTATAACCTTGCCCAAATTTCTGATCTTTATGGGATATTATTATAAATAATATCCCTTCAAAACTAATACAACTAACCCACTCTTTTCATATATTAATATATATAGCATGATAAACTAAACTTAAAAATTTAATTGTTTTAAGAATGATTGAACAAAAAATAAAAGAGGATTTTTATATGAGTTATCCACAAAACCCTGAAACATTAGTAATAAAAAATGAATACTATCCATCAGGTTTATCCGAAATAAACGTATGGAATTATTATCAAAAAGTTAAAAATCAATTATTAAAAGAAACAATTGGTAAAAGTTTAATTATCTTTTTTTCTATTGATTTAAACAAATTTACAGTTATTAGAAAACAACAGTCAAAAGGGTTAATAAGATTAACTCCTTCAAATTACAATACAATTGTTAGTGGCAGAACAATTAGCTTTCATAATGTAATGGGTAAATATTCTAATTATGGCATTATAGATATAGATACAGATAATTTTAATAAAGCTAAAGATTTAGTTTTAGAACTATATGATTTATTTGATAAACAAAAATTTGTTAGTGATATTAAAATAATATTTACTGGTAAAAATTCCTTTCATTTAAGAACATATTTCAATGCTGAATATAAAATTGAATATATTAAACAAACATTATTTGATGTTTTACAAGGTGTTAAATTACAGAATCCATTTACAGTAAGAGCCAGAAGAATAAAAGATATACCAAATTTAGACTTACAAAGAAATATTTATAACGCTGGACATATTGCTTTACACTCATTGAGTGTTGATGGACTTAAAGTTATAGAAGTTAAACAAAAAAATATAAAATTTTTTAGAAAAGAAGATACAAAAATTTAATGAAAAAACAAGAATTTAACTTGTAAATTCTTGTTTTTTCATTTATTAATAAAATAATGATGTTTCCCTTCTTTGATCAATACTACATTCATCCTCCCAGAAATCATCAACAAGTTCTTCATAGAGTTTTCTGTCTTGTTCTTTAATTTCCTTTGTCAATATACTCCTTGATTTTATTAACTTTGATTGGTTCCGCCGGACCCATTTTTTGAATGGTTTCCAACTCACCTCGATTACTGAATCATAGTAAGAGGTAACTTTTCTTATAAATCCAACGCGTTGTTTTTGCCATAAGCTGAAGGCTTTACCAAAGTCTAGATCAAGCACTTCTATCGTAGCATTTCTCATGGCTAGTTGCAAAAGATCATAAAATGGACCAACTTTTTTTCCATGTTTAGTGGGATAATATTTTGTCATATAATCAAGACTTGGATGATTATAAATATTTTCTAAAGGTTTTTTGACCTCTCGACCTGTTTGTTTGACCCTACTTATAATTTCTACTACAAATCCTACATCAAAGGAATTAACTACTTCTTTTGAAATTAAGGATGAACTTACCGGAGGCCTAGTATCCACAATTGGCTCGACTGTTATTAAATCAGAGCAACCAAGTCTTTTCTTGACATGAATTACTTTACCTGTTATCTCAGCTCCAGAGCTGTAGTGTGGTAATGATACTTTAACGATATCACCAAGACAAATGATTTTACAAATTTGACTCATATTTCCTCCCTTTAATAATATCCGCCGACTCTTCGTTTGTTATACTCTTCAAGGTCAACCTTGTCATATTCTACTACAAGGTATAAAGTATGTTCGCCTTCCACTGTTATAGACTTTTCAACATTTAGAGTTCCACCTTCTTTCTGAACTAATTCAAAAAGAAGGACTAAGTTTTCAGCATTTATTATTTTTTTCACTTTATCTCCTTTTTAGTTAAATAAACCCATCATGAGTATAATAACAAATCATGACGTTATCAAGGTTTCCATGTGGACAATTTCCTTGAATAGTAATAAGGTCAGTTATTTGGTTTTTTGCAATTCCGGTAAGTTTTGTATCACTTGGGTATTGTTGAAGGATTGTAATTAATTCTCCAACAGTTCTTTGTTTGGGAACCATCTGATCCATTTTTTCGATTTCTTTGATATTACATACTTCACATTTTTCATCCCTAAAACAAAAGAATCTATCTGATTTTTTACATATTATTGACATGGTAATTTCTCCTTATTTAAAATAAAATTTGTTTAAAATAAAAAAAGGGATCACTCCCTTTCTTTTGTTATCGTTTCGATTTCGGTACTAATCTTTTTGAACAGGTTATCCCCACCTTTATAACGATGGAAGATTTCTTCTAGATCTGGTATAAACGTCGGATCTTTTTCGACGCCATTTTTTAGAAGTATTAACGCTTCTCTTACCATTGAATAGAACTTTTTTTCTGTATCGGCTTCTATGGCTTCCAGAGTGTGTTCATGAGCTTTGAGAAATTTCTCCTTAACCATAGCGTATGTTAGAATGAAGAGGATGATATTATATCCTCTGGCGTATATTCTCTTTAATCCCCGCCAAAATTTTTTTAATAAATTCATCCTTTCCTCCTTTTAAATTAGCCGTGAGCAGCGATTAAGAATTTACCGTTGCGTCCATCGTCATAATAAACTTGTCGAGTTTTGTGGACGATCGAATGGAAGACAACAAGATAGGCCCAAACTGCCATAGGGCCAGTAAGAATTACCTCTTGTTTATCAATTTCCAATTTTGCTATGTTACGACCTACAATATTAATCGCTTTATCTACAGGCGTTATCAGGTTTAATCTTCCAGCAACTTCTATAATAACACATCCCGCATATAATTCTGTATTTTCTAAACCAAGATTGATAAACATGTTAATCCTCCCCTTTATATATTATAGGATATTATAAATAATATCCTTTCATTCAAAAGAGTAGAGAACTGGCGCGGGTTCTCTACATTGGACTTTAGCACCTACCTCGTAAGGCTGGTATCCACATCCACTTATTGTTCTTGGCGGGAATAACCTCAGACGTTAACCATTCACGTTCAGGTGAACTAGTTTTCTTAGGTAACTAGTAACCTTAACTAAAATTAAAATAACCCTACCACTTTCAAATATTAATATATGTAGTAAATTGGGTTATATTGAATTATTTTTAGAACAAAATATAAATTTAAACAAAAAAGCTGTGGACTCGAACCACCCTCAAAAAATGATACACCTTTACTTTTCAAATATTAATATATGTAGTAAATTAAAATACAATGAAAGGAGTAATAATGCTAACATTTGGAGTTTTAGGAAGTGGGTATATCTTTGAAAAACATAAACAAGCAATTGAAAAGATAGGTGGGAGAATAGTAAATATATATGATCCTCTCTTATCTAATCTACAAAAACCTGAACATTTATTTGAATATGAATTTGATTGGTTAGTTATATGTAGTCCGAGTAATACTCATTATAATTATTTGAAAATGGGTTTGGAAAATGACAAGAATATTATTTGTGAAAAACCTACTTGGTTACCTTGGCAGATGCCAATAGATGATGATAGAATAAATGTTGTTTTACAATATAGATATTTAGAAAATTTGCCACAAGAAACAGTTAAAATTAGAATGGTTAGAGATGAAAAATATTTAAATTCCAGTAAGGGAAACACAAAAATTACTGGGGGAATATGGTATAATCTTTTTATCCATGGTCTTGATTTAGCTTTAAAATTAAATGTAGATTTTGAAGGAATGATTGCTACAGAAGGAAAACAAGAAAGAATGGTTGGGGATTTTGATTTGAATTCCGTTGATATGGATACTTTATATGTTGAAATGTACAAAAAAATAATTTTTGAAAATAAAGGAATTAAGCCTCAAGACGTAATGTTTTTGCATTGGTGGTTACAACATCATAGTAATATACATGGGTATGGAAAAGATATGTTAAATAAAACTATCTATATAAAAAAAGAATTTTAATAAGGAGTTATGATGATAGGATTAGTTGTAAAAAAAATTATATCTAAATTAAAAAAAGAAAAACATTATTTTGTTCATGAATCATCTTATGTTGATAATAATGTAATAATTGGAGAAGGTACTAAAATATGGCATTTTTCCCATATTTTACCTGGTGTTAAAATAGGAAAAAATGTTTCTATTGGAGCTAATGTAACAATTGGGCCAAATGTAATAATTGGTGATAATTGCAAAATTCAAAACAATGTTTCTATATTTGAGGGTGTAATATTAGAAGATGATGTATTTATTGGACCATCCACAACTTTTACAAACGTTTTAAATCCTAGAGCTTTTATATCAAGAAAAAACGAATTTAAAGTCACTATTTTAAAACATGGGTGTTCAACTGGCGCAAATTCGACTATTATTTGTGGGCATAATATTGGAGAATATGCATTTGTTGCAGCTGGATCTGTAGTAACAAAAGACGTAGGACCACATGAAATGGTATATGGTAATCCTGCAGTATATAGAGGAAAAATTTGTAAATGTGGTAAAACTTATGGAAGTGATTTTATAATTTGTGATAACTGTAAATGAAAAATAGGGTTTCCCCTATTTTTTCTTTTGATTCTCATAAAGAATCTGTAACATTAATTAATCCTAGATTTAATAGAATAAGAATAGACAAAAAAATAAATGATTATGATGTAAGGACAAGTCAAATTCCTGAATTGGGGTAAAAAAGGATATTAAAATGATATTATGTGATTATGGATGTGGGCAAGAAGCAAAATTTCAGTTAAAAAATGGAAAATGGTGTTGTTCTAAAAGTCAAAATTCTTGTATTAAAATAAGAAAAAAGTTTTCTGTATCCGCAACTGGAAAACCTGGTACATGGTTAGGCAGAAAACATACTGAAGAAGAAATTATTAAAATGAAAAAAGGAATGAAAGGTATTTCACACCCAAAAGCAAAAAACAAACCAAAATCTGAAAATCATAAAATAAAAATTAGTTTATCAAATAAAGGAAAAGTAAAATCTGAAGATCACAGAAGAAAAATATCTGAACAAAGAAAAGGAAAAAATTGTAAAGAAAATCATCCAAATTTTGGTAAACCTCAATCAGAAGAAATAAAAGAAAAGAACAGACAATCTAATTTAAAGAAATGGAATGATCCAAATAGTATTTTTAATTCTAAAGAATATAGAAAAAAATGGAGAGAATCAGTTTCTAGAAAACCAAATAAGCTTGAAATTTTAATTAATAATTTATTAAAAGATTTAAAATTAAACTATACGTATGTAGGAGATTATAATTTTTGGATAGGAAGAAAGAATCCTGATTTTGTTAATGAAGAATCTAAAAAAATAATAGAATTCTTTGGAGAATATTGGCACTCTGAAAAATTTAGAAAAATTAAAAAAAATAATTTAGAGCATGAACAAGACAGAATTAAATACTTTAATGAATATGGATATAAAACTTTAGTTATATGGGATTATGAATTGAAAAATATGAATAATCTTATAGAGAAAATAATGGTGTTTGAAAAAATATGAAAACATTATATTTATTTAGGTCAAATTTAAAAAATTTAGAAGATTATCATAATATAACAAATTTAGATGAATTTAAGGAGAAATGCTGGGACAATTATTTATTACAATGTTTGAATTTTCTAGAAAATAATTATTTCGATAGTGTTGTTATATGGAGACTATCTGATAAACCAATAAAAGACATTAAATTTAAAGTTGATGGTAAAAAATCATTTATTCAAAGATGGGTTAATAATTTTAATGAAGTTTTTAAATATTCTAAACCAGACATAACTTTTTTTAGAGGCGGATTTCTAGAGTATGATGAAATAACAAAAAAGAATCCTAAATTTTTTGGTTTAAAATTATACTTAGCAGCTGGAAAAAGACTTATCCCACAATATGGTGGAATTTATGATAAAATATTAATTGAAGATGAAAGAGATAAATTAGATAATAACTTTATACCATTTTATAAAACAACAAATCCTAATATTTTTAAACCTTTAAACTTAGATAAAGAATATGATTTATGTATTGTTTCTAATTTTACTCAAATTAGATATAAAGGAACTGATGTTATAATTAATGAAATTTCAAAAAATAAACAATTAAAAAAACTGAAAATTTGTCATGTAGGGAATAAAAGTGAGATTGGAATAAATCTATGTAAAAAAAATAATGTAACAAATATTGAATTCTTAGGTAAATTAGAAAGACATGAAGTTAATAAAATTTTAAATCAAAGTAAATTTGGGATAGTTAATTCAAATAGAAATGATGGTTGTCCAAGAGTTATAACAGAAATATTAACAAGTGGAACTACATTATTAATAAATGAAAAAACTAGATCATTAGGTTATTATAAGAAATATGGTGTTGTTATTTTTAATGATGCAAACTTAACAAAAAAAATAATGGAATCTTTAAATAATTATAATAATATTTATGTAGAATTAAACAAAAATTTATATAGATTTAATATGGATACAATTTGTGAACTAAACTATAAAAATTGGATTAAAGTTTAAACTAAAAAATAATTCCTTCCATTTATATGGTTGGAATTATTTTTGTCGGTTTAGTAAAACAGTCGAGTTAACAGGTCGCCTATTTTACCAATTTTGTTTTTTACTGTAGAATCGGATCCATGAAGCTTTGTCAAATACTGATTGAGTGATGTTTTTGCATCATCGATTGTGGTTTGTTTGAAGTCCACATAACTTTTAAAGGTCTCTGCTACGACCTTTGTCCTTTTCATCCGGAGGGATTGCTCGAAGGCCACTTGTGAAGGTGTTATACTTAGTAAATCTTCCATGATTTCCCCTGAAGGGTCCCGGTAAGTGGGCGGAATTCCCATCGCTGCAGTCGCTTTATCCTCCAGCTTTTGAACTGCTTTTTGCTTCTCTTTCTGCTGTTGAGCTAAATATATAGTCAGCAAATTTGGTAGATTTTCTATAGCTACTTCAAATGGATTATCTAATGAATCTTTAAACATGACATCCTCCTCATATTTTATTTTATATTAATATATATAGTTTATCAAACTAAACAAAAAATAAAGTAACTAAAAAATAGGGGTTCATATGAACCCCTATTCGACGCCCTGGTCGTTTGGCTTACATTTCGTCTACCGAAGTGGTGGTGGCCGAGCTGCCGCTGGACGTTTTGCCGCCGATCACGAAACCGAGTACCGCTGCCGCGAGGTGGGTCAAGACAAGGATGACAAACCGGACGATCCCTTTCTTGAAAAACGATGTTTTCTCGCTATTGGCCGGGTCCTTTTCCTTCTGGGCCTTTTGTTCCTTTACCTTGTCCTCATCCATTTTTTCTTCCTTTGCCGACATAATATCCTCCTAAATGTATTTAATTTCAAAAAATAATATATATAGTTTTTAGTTTTAAACTGAATTTATATTTAGGAATTTTTCTAGTATATATAGAACAAATAAACAAAAAGGAGTTAGTATGAATGATGAAGTGATTGTTTTATATTCTGGAGGTTTAGATTCAACAGTATTATTAAATTTGGCAAAAAGTATGAATAAAAAACCTTTAGCTTTAATGATAGATTATAATCAAAAACACATTAAAGAACTCGAGGTTGCAAAATTATATGTGGAAAAAAATAAAATTGAAAATATGACTGTTAAAATTGCAGGATATAATGTAGATTCCGCTTTAACTGGTTCTGGAGGAAAAGGAATATATGAAGGAGTAAGTATATTCAATGTCCCTCAAAGAAATACTATTTTTATTTCAATTGCAGCTGGAATAGCAGAATCAAGAAATATTAAAGAAATTTGGTATGGAGCTAACTGGGATGATTATGAAAATTTATTTCCAGATTGTATGCAACAATATATAGGCAGTATGAATAAATTATTAGAAGTTTCTGGTTCTAAACCAATTAAGGTTTATGCTCCATTATTAGGTATGACAAAAGAAATAATTAATGTATTGGCTAATAATTATAATCTTACTCAAAAAGATGTTTATAGTGGGTATGGTGAATTTACATGATAATAGGTATTATAGGTACAAGACGAAGAAACACAATAAATGATAAATCTTTGATTGAAAAAGAATTAATTAAATTAATTAATGAGTTTGGTAAAGATAATATTACAATATGTAGTGGAGGATGTGAAAAAGGTGGAGATAAATTTGGTGAAGAATTGGGGTTATCTTACAATTTACCTATGATTATTTATAAGCCTGATTGGAAAAAGTATGGTAAAATCGCCGGATTTTTAAGAAATACATTAATTGCAAGCGACTCTGATATTTTAATAGCGTGTGTTTCGGAAGACAGAACTGGTGGTACGGAAGATACCATCAAGAAGTTTAACAAAATACATCCAAATTCTGAACCTATTTTAGTTTAAAAATATGTGTAAATATTATCCATGTCATGAAAAAGAAAAATTAGAAACATGTTTATTTTGTTATTGTCCAGTTTATCCATGCAATATTAATGGAATTGGTGGTAAATATACAGAAACTCCAACTGGTCAAAGAGTATGGGATTGCTCAAATTGTACTATTATTCATAACAAAAAATTTGTAGAAAAAATAAAAAAATATATAATTAAACAATTAGAGAATGAATGTAAAAAAGGTGAACGTAAATGATAAATTGGCAGACAAACTATGTTGAAGAATTCACTATTGCACAAGCTTGGAGAAGTGTAATGTGGTTGTGTCTTGAAAGCGAAAATAGTATAAAATATAAAGTAGAAAATGCATCAAAGACAGATGAATTTGGTTCATATATTGGTCAATTTAGATTACAATTACCATTTGTAAATATAAGGATTAAAACACCGTGGGTCTGGGAACCTTTTACAAATGAAACATCTCCTTTTAGACCAACAGATCAAGAATCTGTTGACAAATATTTTTTAAAGTATCTTATGGATGACACTTTAGAACCGAATGAAGTGTACAAGTATGCAACTTGGATTAAACCTCAAGTTGAAGATATTATTAAGAATTTAATCATCTCTGAAGGTAAAACAAACCAAGCTACAATTAATGTTGGGGATAATACATGTACGAAAATGAGTGACCCACCATGTTTGAGGGTTATGTCATTCAAAGCAGTTGACGGTATATTAAGATCAACTGTATTCTTTCGTTCTTGGGATTTAGTATGTGGGTTACCTGAAAATTTATGGGGATTTCAAAGAGTAAAGGAATATGTTCTTGAAATGGTTAATTCCGGATTAGAAGAAAATGGTTCTAATATCAGGTTAAAAGATGGTGAATTAATATGTTATTCTGATGGTCTTCATATATATAGTCAGTACTTTGATTTAGTTAAATCAATAAATTGTTGTAGTGAAAGTGCATTACAAAGATTAGAAGAATGGGGTGAGTAGAAGATGAGTTGGGATAAATACTTTTTTGATTTATGTGAAACAATATCAACAAATTCAAAATGTTTATCTAGAAAAATTGGCGCAATAATAGTTAAAGATAAAACTATAATTAGTACGGGTTACAATGGTCCTCCAAGGGAAGTTCCTCATTGTGGAGAAAGATATGTTAAGGATATGAATTTGTATAACAAATTATATTCTGATCCAAAAACTCATGAAATGATGTATAATAATGAAATAAAAAAGATATGTCCAAGAAAAGTTTTAGGATTTAAATCTGGTGAAGGACTTGAGTACTGCATTGCAGGGCACGCAGAAAGGAATGCAATAGTAAATGCAGCAAGACATGGAATAGCAGTAAAAGATGCAACTTTATATTGTAACTGTCCAATTCCATGTACACCATGTTTAATTGAAATTATTAATTCTGGGATAAGAGAGGTTGTTGTAACTGATTTAGAATATTATGATATAATGGGAGAATGGTTAGTAAAACAAAGTGGTATAAAAGTAAGGACGTTTGAAGGTATCAATAAGAAAGGATATTAAAAATCTGTTAAAACATAAAATTTTTAATAGGAGAATACTTATGCCTGAAGAAATTGAAAGAAAAATTTATAATGTTTTAGAAGACATGTACAGATTTTGTAAACCTCCAAAAGAAGCTCTAGAACAAATAAAAGAAATAATTAGTAAAGAGGTAAAGTATAATGAAAAATCTTAATCTTGGATTGATTTATAATGAGGATGGTAATCTAGTTAATCATAGATCATTATTAAAAATAATATTGAATCCATTCTTACGATTTTTTGGTCTACAAATTATAACGCCTTATGACAAGAATACAAATTCAATAATAGGAATTATAAATATTGAAGTTTGTAAGAGAACAAAAAAAATGTTGTTTAAAAATAGTTGGCAATATAATATTCAACATAAAGTAGTTGTTAAAAAAAGAAGATTTATATAACCAAAAATAAAGGCCTTTTTATTTTATCTCTAAAAGGTCTTTATTTTTGTGGTTAAAGATGCAGTAATTCAACTTCTTCACCTATTGGGCCAGGACCAACACAATAGTCGCAAGAGTATTTTAGATCCAGGTAGGCTTCTTGGTATTTATTCTTTGCTGTTGAAACTAAAACTGTTGCAGAGTTTTGATGACAGAATGAACATACTTTATCATCTTCTATTACAATTCCTACAATTCTTACGGTCATAAAATCCTCCTATTTTTATTTTATTGATATATAATATATGTAGATATTATTTTAATAATGAAGGGGTCAAAATGGATAAAAAACATAAATTTACTGTTTATTTAGCTGGTTATTCAAAATATTCAGAATACAGAAAAATAGTTAAAGAAAAATATTCAGAATATATTAATCTAATTGATCCAGTGGACTACAAGTTAGAAGATGTGTATAAAGATATTGGAAATGAATTGTCAGATACTTATATAGTCAGAAAAGATAAAAAATCAATTGAACAATGTGATATCTTAGTTGCAAAAATAGAATATCCTCAACATAAAGAAATTTCAATTGGAACAATTATGGAATGTATGTATGCTTTTATGAAAGGGATACCAGTCTTTATAATTAGTTCCGATGAAGACATTTTGAATGATATTTGGCTTAAATTTCATAGTAAAAATAGGTTTAAAACAATAGAACATTGCTTTGCTTTTATTTTAAATAGACTTGGTATTGAAAATTAAAATTTAAGAAACTATTTATATTTCTAAGAACAAATAATAAATTGATGGAGGATATAGTGGATACTAAAAATATGGGACAGCAAGCAAATGCAGGTTTTGTGAAGAGAGATGATAGTAAAACTTCAACTAGGTTATTAGATAAAAATTGGAGTCCTCTCATTGTACGGAAATATCAAATGAAAGGATGGCCATTATTCATTGGTATTATTTGTGATGCAAATTTAAATGATTTAGATTCGTTAATTTATTCATTAAGCGAAGAAGCTGAACAACATGGAATGTTTGATGGTAATATTCAAAGTGTAAGAAATTATTGTGGTTTTTTAAGTGATGGTATCGTTGGTCATTATGATAAAGTTAAAAAAGGGTGTGCTGAAGGTGTTATGGTTTGTTACTATGTGGATAAAATGTTTGTGTCGTCTGCGTACGGAGATCTTATGACTCATGAAAAATGTGCAGCCGAGTTTTATAGCATCTTAAATATGCTACCTCATATTTAAGAATTTTAATAAGAAAAAGGAGAACACGAAATGTCAAAGTTATCAGAATTGTTTGAAAAATTGGAAAGTAGTTTAGCAAAAGCAAAAGATGAATTAGCGGATCTTGAAAAAGGTAGGAAAATTGCTGCAGGACGTCTTCGTAAAGAGGCACAAGAAAGTAAGAAAATATGGCAGGATATTAGAATTGAAACTATGGATATTTTAAAATCAATGCCAACTAAAAAACGTGGAGAATAAGGGAGAAAACTATAATGTTATAGGTTTATTTTCATTTAAGAGATCCTCCTTTAGATTTTATTTAAAATGAATATTATAAAAATCTAAAGGAGAAATAGTCATGTTAAAAGCAACCAAAATATATTTAAAAGTAATAGCATCATCAATTAGAGAGTATAAAAATTATAGACCTTTAGCAAATAGAGGCGATAAAAAATTATGGGAAATTGAAATACATATAAATCAATTAAAATATTACTTTCGTCACTACCATATTGCTTATTGCGAACTAAGAGGCAGAACTAGAGAACAAATTGAAAAACCAGGTGAATTTAATAAACCAAACGAGAGATTTATTGATGAAATAAAAAAAGGAATTTTGGATAAATATGAAGAGCAAAAGGCTTTATGTGCTAGTGCGTAAAAATTTAGAACTTTCTTCTCCTGGAGTTCAGGCGGGGCATTGTGTTGCGCATTTCTGCCTGAACTCCAGTTTAGCTAAGGAGTGGAACAATCGAACATTAATTTATTTAGAAATTGAAAATTTAGAGGAATTAAAATATTGGGTTTTTAAACTTGAGAAAAGAAATGTTGAAGTTTTTAAATTTTTTGAAGAAGATTTAAATAATGAATTAACCGCAATTTGTGGTTTGGTGGGGGATGACGCATCAGGTTTTTTAAATGAGCTTAAGTTATTGGAATAAGCCTCAGTAGCTTAAGGGTGAAGCAAGAGTCTCTAAAACTCTGAATGTTGGTTCAAGTCCAATCTGGGGCATAAAAAGAATATGAAAACGTCTTATTTTTTCTCAAATAACTTAGTTGAGACTTATGATTTAGTTTCTATAGCAGGAATAACACCAGATGAATTTAAGAGAAAATTTCCAAATTATAGAATTTATAAAGATTTAATTCCTTCAAAACAATTAGTTTTAAATTATAAGGCTAAAAAAATATCAAAAGAAGAATACACCAGAATTTATAAAGAACAATTAAATCAATTAGATCCTCTTAAAGTTTATGAAGAATTAAAAAATTCTGTATTATTATGTTGGGAAAGTCCAGAAAAATTTTGTCATAGACATTTAGTTGCTGATTGGTTATCAAATTGTTGTAGTATTGTAATAAAGGAGTTAACATAATATGAATAAACCAATTAAAGAACTAGTCAAAAACGAAGAATGGCAGAAAGTTAGACGTTCTTTGTTAGGACAATGGATGAAAAAACCTGAATGGTGTTGCCAACAATTAAGGAATTATTTAGGTCCTATAAATTCAACTACTGATGATAAATTAAGAATTATTATGAATTACTTAACAGGCACAGCATTTCGTTTAGGTAAAATTAAACCCTCCTGAGTTATAAAATTAAGAGCAGAAGTTTCTGCTGAAATGAAAAAACGTAAATTTAGAAATTAATAAAAAAGGTTATGGTTTTATACCATAACCTTTTTTTTGTTGTTATAGTATAAAAGAAACTTTTTTTACCTCTTAGAACATAATATAAAAGAGGACGTCTATGAGAATGTGGAATATAAATCCTGAATTGTTATGCAGAAAACATCTTATGGGGGAACATGTAGAAATGCATTCTTTTTTAGGTTGCATTAAAAAATCAACAAGTTTAAAAGGTTATATTGAAAATGGTTTGGTTGAAGTTCAAAATATACAAAAAAGACATGATGAGTTAGCAAATGAAATGATTAAAAGAGGTTATAACCATAAAAGCCCATTAATTTGTTGCAATGTATTGTGGGAAGAAGGGTGTGTGGATTATTTAAATAATATTGAGGAATTGAAAAGAAGATGTCCGGATTGTAAAAAGCAAATAGAAGAAAGGATAAGTTATGTCAGATAAATCAGAAACTATAATTATTTCTCCGCATTATGACGATGAAATAATTGGGTCATATGAAATTATTTCAAATCCTGAAATCAATTCAATTATTATTTATACAACCGTTGATAAAATTAGAATGGAAGAATCACTAAAATTAAAAGATGAATTAGAAAACATTCAAGTTCAATTATTTCAAAAAGCAATTCCTCCAATGTTTTTAGATCCAAAAAATATTCTATATTTTCCAGATCCTATATATGAGTTTCATCCAGAACATAGAAAACTCGGAGCATATGGAGAAGAATTATTTAGACAGGGGCTGAATATAATTTTTTATTCAATTAATATGCAAGCACCTTATATACATGAAGTTAAACAATCAAAAAATAAAAAGGAATTATTAAATAAAATATATCCAAGTCAAAAAGATATGTGGAAATATGAATATAAATATTTCATTTGGGAGGGTAGATATAAATTTTTAATGTAATGGAGATTTGATGGATGTTATAAAAATACTAGAAATAACAGCAACCTTAATAACTTTATTAGGAATAACTATAATTTCAATTCCTAGAAGAATTGGGATACATATTTTAATTGTTGGTTCCGTTTTATGGACAATTTTTTCACTTTTAACTAATCATAATTTTCTGTTAATTCAAAGTGTATATGTTTTATTTTTTGATGTATATGCAGTGTATAGTTGGAAGAAAAAAGGTATTAATTAAGGAGTTTAAATGTCACGATTAATTTTTGTTCCGCAATTTCCACAAAAACTAAGATATCAAGAATGGTTTTATTCAGAATTTCCAAATAAATTAAAAAATCATTTTGATGAAATAATAATTTTAGGGAAAGATTATATTAACAATAATGATTATTCAAATAATTCTAATCCAAAAAATGGAATGTTTTCTTCAATAGAAAATTCAATATCGTTTGAACAAATTCAAATTATAGAGTATTTAAATTTAGATGTTAAGAAGGATGATTATTTATTATTAATGGATTTGAGTTTTCCTGGTTTTTTTACAAATATTTTATATCATAAAAAACCAGATAATTGTTATGCTTATTGTCATGCAAGCTCAAAAAATAATCTAGATTATTTCGAACCAGTTAGAAATTCAAAGTTTGTATGTGAAACTGGTCATGCAAAATTGTTTAATAAAATATTTGTTGGAAGTAAATATCATAAACGAAAATTAGGAACAAAATGGGATAATACTGTTAATGTTGGTTTACCTATACCTCCATTTCAAACTTTTAAAGAAGAGAAAAAATATGATATAATTTCAGTTGTAAGAATGAATAAACAAAAAATAGATGAGAATCTAGAAAATTTAATTGAAAGAAATTTTAGTAATATTGTAAGAAAGAATGTTGAAAGTTGGGAAGAATATTATAAATTTTTAAGTTCTGGTAAAGTCTTATTAATTACTACAAAAGAAGAAACTTTTGGGTATTCAGCATTAGAAGCAATTATGAATAATACAATTGTAATTGCTCCAGATGCTTTTTCATATCCAGAATTATTACCAAAAAGTTTCTTGTATGATAATCCAGATACTTTAGAAATGAAGTTATGGTTAGCTTTAAATGGAGATTTAGAATGTCCAAGAAAAATATTATGCCAAGATTTATGTAGTAATTTTTATGAGAATATTGTTGGAATAATGAAAAAGGAGGTGAAATAATAAAATTTTTATTAAGTAAAAATGTAGTGGACATATGTCCAAATATTCTAACTTCAATGAGAAGGAGATTTAAAAAATGAAATATTTAAAAAAGAAATTAGTTGGTAATAGTGTGTTAGAGATGGTTAAAGAACATAAAAAAACTCATAGTAAAGGTTTATTAGATTTTAATAATAGACCATATGATCCATTCCACGTTTTCGCTTCTGATTATAATGTTAATTGTATCCCAAGAATAACAGAGGATTTTAAAAAATTCTTTGTTAAGTCTGAATGTTATACTTGTTCAGGAGATACTGAGCCTAGACCAATGTCTTGTTTTAAAAGTGAATGTTGTAATTTTGAAAAACATAAAAGAGGAAATAAAGATAATCCAGACTTAAGCCCAGTTATGGAATTAAAACATGGAAAGTATAGACCCGGAACAATTTACCTTTCAAGACCTAATTTATCCTGGTTATTAGACCATCCAGAAATTAATTTTATTGTTAGAACAACATATACTAATAATTGGGTTTTACATCACTCTAATTTAGATAGATATGATGATTCTCCTAAAAACATTAAAATTGTATTTGCTGATTGGCATTTAAATGTTCATAGAGAGTTAAAAAATAGAAATCAAATGATTCAAAATCTTGAGGTGGCATTGTTAAAAAATAATGACCCAATTTTACAAATAAAAATAGATATTCAAAGAAAACTAAGAAATATGACAATAGAAAGATTAACTTTAGTGGAAGATGATCTTGATATTCTTAGAATGATATTAGAAATTCAATCTGGAATAGAAGGAGAATAGTCATGACAGAATACTACGCAAAACAAAGAAGACTTTCGAAAGAACAAACCCCATATAAAGGTCAGTTATATCTAGGAACTTTATGGTGTTTAAAAGAATTTGATAATATATCAGCCCCTCAGATATCTGAACTTATAAATTGGGAATGTAACAAAGTTCGAGATGAAATAAGAAGAATAATAGAATCATCTACACTTACTTTTTACATAGAAGTAAAGGAAAATGATAACAGAATAAAGACATTATCACTAGATAAAGATCTGAAGATCTTACCTTTAGATACTTTAGCTAAATTGGGAAGAACCATGTTTGATAGAAAAATAAGATTTGATAAGATGAAGAAAGAGAAAACAAAATCTAAAATAAATGGAACTATGTTAGAATAATATGGCTGAAAAACAAGGTAACGCGTATACAGTATTTAGTAACTGGTTATTTGACGGGAATCCCAAATCTAAAATTCCACAAGGAGATGGGATTCCCGATCTCCTAAAATATAATAGTCCGATTAATGCACAATACATGATTTCTATGTTTTTAAATCAAGGTAAATTGAATCATTTTCTAAATGAATATTTTAATAATATTGGGTTATATTATTTAGATAGAGAAGAGTTAATGAAATTTATAAAAAAATGTGTTATTGATTTTAAAATTCAAAGAAGAAATTTACCTTATATAACAAGAAATAATAAAAATACAAAATTATTTGAATCTTTAAGGAAGAGAATACCAATTATGAAAAAATATGATATTTCATTATTATGTGATATAATAGATAATAAAGAAAATAAGGAAGATATATATTATTCTTTAGGTTTAGAAAAACCAGTTCAAATTAAAAAACAAAAAGGTATGAAAAAACAAACAAAAAAAGAAAATGAAACTGTTTTAGATTTTATACAAAATAACTTCAAGGTCTTAGAACTATAAAAAGTTTAAGACCTTGAAGTTCAAAAAATTATTCCGAATATAAATACTTCATTAATTCCTCGCCGATCTCTTGAGATAAAACTGGATTTGGAAGGTCATTTTTACTCTTTACAATGCCCAATCCCTGACAATTGCTGCAAAGTTTAAGTGAATCTATTTTTTGAATTATTTTCTTTACGCTTCCTGTACCCGCACAAGTTAAACACTTCTTTCCTGGGAATTTATCTGTTTTCTTGTAAATATATGTTCCGCGACCTTTGCAAGTATAACATGGAATATCCCCAATTTTTCCTGTGCCATCACACCTGCTACATGGAACTATTTTCCAACCAGTACCATTACATGCCGTACATTTAGCATCTACTGTCTGAAAGATCGAGTGGTCAAGTCCAGAACCATTACATATGACGCACTTGTTTTTAATGTAAATACCCAAGTCTGAATTTTGTTGCCTCTGAATCATGTAGGCAAGGATAATGTTTTATC
>Ga0265297_10000119_pt1 | contig 266312 bp, 201 predicted proteins | sample Munlanlwell13791_FD_192502 | JGI IMG/M metagenome (GOLD analysis project Ga0265297, IMG submission 192502) | Leachate microbial communities from a municipal landfill in Southern Ontario, Canada - Leachate well 137-91 | ecosystem: Engineered > Solid waste > Landfill > Unclassified | place...
TGAACTCTGTGGTAAAATGCTCTTGCTCTTAGCAATAAATAAATTTCTCCTCTGTGCCCTCTGTGAACTCTGTGGTAAAATGCTCTTGCTCTTAGCAATAAATAAATTTCTCCTCTGTGCCCTCTGTGAACTCTGTGGTAAAATGCTCTTGCTCTTAGCAATAAATAAATTTCTCCTCTGTGCCCTCTGTTTTATCTCTGTGTTCGAGTCGAAGATTCGCCGCGGCGAATGAATGTCTTTAAAATTTTGCTCTTATCCATAAATTAATATTTTTCTCTGTGCTACTATGTTTGAAACAGTGTAATAAAAACAAACTTTTATTAAAAATCTAAATAGTTCTCTTTGCGTCCTTTGCTTCCGAGTCGAAGATCCGCCGTCTTGTTGGGCGGACGATCCTTGCGGTAAAAATTCTCTTTCTTGTTTTAGTATTAGTTCTCTGCGTCATCCGGTAAAAATTCTCTTTCTTGTTTTAGTATTTGTTCTCTGCGTTCGAGTCGCAGATTCGCCGCGGCGGACGGTCAAAGTTTTTCTTTGCTTGCAGCTCCTGCTTTGTCGTAAACTTAATACCGAAAATCTCTTTACTTTTTAGTGATAAATATTCCTCTTAAAAAATTTATTTCAATATCCTATATTAGCATACATGGAAACTACTATTATTATAGCACTCCTTGTCCTGGTAATAATCTTATACTTTGTATTTCAGATGAACCAAAACAAGGAACTCCGCGCAAACAGGGAAGAGCTCCTGAATGCAACCAAAGAGAACAGGGCTGAGCTCAGCACGGCATTAAAAGAAATCAATCAGACGCTCGAAACAAAAATCGACGCACTGATAACAAAGATTGACGATAACAATAAATACAACCGTGAATCTATAACTGCGTCTTTAAAAGATTTTCAGCTTACCTTTGAAAAGAATGTTGAATCGTTCAATAGTCTTCAGAAAGAAAAGTTTTCACAGATTGAAGCTAATCAGACAAAACTCATCGAGAGCACCGAAAAGAAGCTCGAGCAAATGCGTGAAACCGTTGATGAAAAACTTCAGAAGACTCTTAACGAAAGACTCAACCTTTCATTTGAAACAGTCGGCAGCCAGTTGAAAGCAGTTCAGGAAGGACTCGGCGAAATGAAGAACCTTGCACAGGATGTAGGCGGACTCAAAAAAGTTTTAAGCAACGTGAAAACACGCGGCAATCTCGGAGAGGTACAGCTTGAAATGCTTCTCGAGCAAATACTCGCTCCCGACCAGTTTGAGAAAAACGTAAAGACAAAGCAGGGGAGCAGCGATTCCGTTGAATTTGCCATAAAGCTTCCCGGACGCGATGAGCTTGAAGGCTCTGTCTATCTGCCGATTGATGCAAAGTTTCCGAAAGATTCCTATGAACATCTTCTCGAAGCATTCGAAACAGCGGACGCAAAACAGATTGAAACAGCTTCAAAGAATTTTGATAATGCGATAAAGTCGATGGCTAAAGATATAAGCGAAAAGTATATCGACCCTCCGAACACGACCGATTTCGGAATTATGTTCCTTCCCTTTGAAAGCATATATGCGGAGGTAGTTCGCAAGTCGGTACTGCTGGAAGAGCTTCAGCGCAAGCATAAAATTATAGTAACAGGACCAACAACACTGGCGGCAATACTCAACAGTCTTCAGATGGGATTCAAAACACTCGCAATACAAAAACGCAGCAGTGAAGTCTGGAAAGTACTCGGCTCCGTTAAGAAAGAGTTTGAAACATTCGGAGGAATGCTCGAAAAAGCACAAAGGAATTTTGTAACAGGACTCAACCAGCTTGACGAAGTAGTGGGCAAACGCACGAAAGCAATACAGCGCAAACTCAACGACGTTGAATCCTTAAGCCAGAATGATACCGCTACCATATTACCCGAACCCAAAGACGAGGATTAAACTTATATTCTAAAACAAAGAACCCGGCTCATCACCGGGTTCTTATCAATCTTGTTCTTATTTTTTTGCCGCAGGTCCGCCATTTTGTCGAAGATCCGCCGTCTTATTTGGAGGATTGGGCGGATCATCCCCGCGTCCCCGCAATTTTCTTGGGCGGGGATCAAGGCGGCCTGCCTGCTGCAGGCAGGGGATCTAATCGTGGCTCTCTGTTCTTAACAACAATCAACTATCAACTAAAAACTATCAACTATAAACTATCAGCTCTTCCCTATTCCCTATTGCCTATTCCCTTTTTCACTTTTTCACTTCCTCACTTTCTCACTGCTCTTAAGTCACTTCTTCACTTCGCCCCTATTCCCTATTCCCTATTTCCTATTCCCTATTTCCTATTTCCTATTCCCTATTGCCTATTCCCTGTGCGCTCTCTTCTTAGTGTCCTAAGTGCTCTAAGTGTTGAAAAACATCTCTTGCTCTTTAAAAGAAAATATTCTCTTTCTCATCTGTGTAAATCTTATTCTTTCTGTGTAAATCAGCCTGCCTGCTGCAGGCAGGTGTGCCAAAGCTCTATCTCTTTTCGTGTTTTAAATCGACTAAATACTCGACCCTATTTTGAACGCAAGGTAAGCGCAAGGTAAGCCCATCTAAACCCTAACCAGAAATTTCCGAAAATGTTGTGATTAATAGTAGGAGGGCATGTATTAGTTTCATAGTTCATTCTACTAATATATGCAAACAAAAACCAAAATTTTGCCATGAAATAATTGAGAAAATTTTTTGCATAACCACTTTATACGCGAAAACACTCAAAAATCAAAGGGGTAAAAATTTTTACATAAGAAATGACGGCACAATTTCCAAAAAGGATTGCATATACATAATATGAGGGGGTATTAACATCTGATGGCTATCCGCCTTCGCAACCAAATGTCCTGTCCGTATCGAATTGCCGTCACCTTTAGGTGACGGTCAGGATAGGATTAGTAAGAATGGGCTTTAGCCCAAAACAAAATAATAATTCGGCTAAAGCCGGTTATTATTAATCATTCTACTTCTTAAAACAGCAGTTCCCCGGCGGCGGAAAAAAGAAGGAAGACCCGGCAGTTCCTCCTACTACATAAGCAATAATCCTGAAATCTTTTTAGATAATGTGCCTGAAATCCTAAAAAGGTTTCAGGCACTTCAAAACATATTCCAATGCACTAAATTAATGCCTCCGACCCATTAAACGACTGCCCGTAACCCTCAAATTTAAGCATCTAACCCGTTAATTGACTGCCCTCAACCCTCAAATCAGAGCCTATGACCCACTAAATTAATGCCTATGGGGGGGGGCGAAGGGGATACAGAGGGGTTCCGAAGGGGGTGTAGAGAATAAAGTTTCGTTAAAGATTAGCAACATTGAATTTGATATTATGCCAATCCTGTAAATGCTTTTTCGATTTCAATCCTGAGCGATGTTTCCATTTGTCAATTTTCTTTAAAAGCGATTTTGTAATTAAATCATCTTTTTCATCAATATCAAAATAAGATTCCTGAAAAAATCTTAACCTGCATACATTTTTCAAATAATCTCTAATAATTGAAATCATTTGTTGGGCATCCTTTTGACATATTGACGTTGGAATAGAAATTCTACTATTCACATCTATAATATTCCCTTTTCTAATTCTTTCAAGACCAACATAAGTTGCTTTTTGCTTTTTCTTTTCTAAATCTCGTTTATAAATAAATTTTATAAATTTGGGGGAATATTCATGCCAATCATTATTATTAAAGAATACTCTTTGCTTAATTGGATGTATATATAAATCATTAAGAAATTTTTGCTCGAACTCAACATCAGGAGTCCACTCATTGGTTGTTAAAGTAAAATAGTACCATTCAACTTGTTCCGATTTACCAAATTCTTCTATAGATAGAACTGATAATTGAAATGCTGAAGGATAAGATTTATTGTTGTAAAGAACTATTGAGTCGAAATGAAGACGAAGAGCATTTTTAAATGACTCAACAGAGAGTTTCTTAAGTTTATATTCCGTTATATTCCTTTTCACTTTTATGTTATCAGTCTTTGATGAACGAACATTCTGTATTGATGTTTTGCAAGTCTTCAAAGTAATATTGTGTTATTGCATCATCTAATCCTATCTTAAAAGTACTGTATTGCGAATAATTAACGTCTAAATGGCTAACAGGGTGAAATTTTCCATTTTCATTATCTGGATCATAATCAAATCTTAAGTATGATGGTTCAAACTGAAAGATCTCTTCTAAAATAAAAAGACCCGATGAATCAATACTATCAGGTTCAATATAGTAATCTATTAATGAAGGATTTATTCTAAATTGACTACTTTCTATTATTGAAATTACCGCAGAAATACTTTGACTATCTAATATTTTACCTGAGTAAGTTGATATTTCAAGAACTTCATCGTGTTCAATTTTAACTAAAAGTGGAAAAGATACACTATAGTATTTTTGATCTTTGTAAAAGAATAATCGACTCATTTTGTCAACTATTAGTTTCATTTTTGAAGTAATAGGAATATCCTCAGCTTTAGGATTTAAAAGTAATTGGCGAGCTGCAAAAACAATAACTCTTGCATATTGAATTATATCTCTTATCGGAACGAAGAATTCTTTCTCTTGAAAAGGTAGTATGTCTCTTTCAATTATCTTCACTTCACTTTACTTTACTTTCCCTTAATATATTTAATATTGTCCATAACAAATTCCGTTAAGGTATCTTCGTCACTTTCAATCATATCTAATTGCTGTGAAACTTTAAACAGTTTGTCGTGATATTTTTTATCAACTCTTAGTCTTTTAAAAATGTTCATCATTAAATCATAATAAGATTCCTTTTTAATACGGTTTTTAAAACTTGTTCTAATATTCTCCTTTTCGGCATCAGTAGGCTCTTGTATAACCATTTGATTATTATCTACTATTCCCTTTAAGCCAATTTTCATACCCTCTGTTAAACCATACCTACTATCTTCTGGTATAAGTAAATATGATTTAATGAAAGAACGAGTTAACATTGTATAAAGAGAGTTTCTGTAACTTGAGCTATTATAGATTCCTTTTGTAATACAAATTACAAATGGAAATTCTAGTCCTTTAACATTATTTCTATTGCTGATAAAAATGGTATTTGGTAATTTTTCTTTTGATTGATACGCCTTATTAACTATCCAACCAAAATTTTTCCAGATTTCTATTTCAAGAAAGTCAGCCAGTTTGTAAATTCCTTGATCTTGATCAAGAAGTATAATGCCAACGTCTTCAGGTAAGACTGTTTCATTTTCTTGTTTAATTTCTTTTAACAATTCAATAATTTGATCAATATAATAGCCGGAGGTTTCAACTATTTTAATACTCTCAAAACCTTCATCTAAATCTTCAAATCGTCTAAGTGGTTCCCTACTTAAATAATATTTATTGTTTTCAACTTTAACATTATATCCACAATCTTTCCACTCTTTCTCTTCCAACCATCGAAGTTTATTTGATTCAAACAAGCCCATTCCCAATGCGTGAGCAAACATTAATGTTTTGGGATCTGTTCTATAACATTTTCCAAGCAAGAAGTCAGGATCAATTGTTTTGGAAAAATTCTCATCAAATATACTTTGAAAAATATCACCTGCAACAAAAACATTCTTTTCAGTCACTAATTCACAAAGTTCAAAAAAATTCTCATCAAAATCTTGGCTCTCGTCAACAAACATATGTGTAAATGCATAAGTGATATTAGTATCTGGTTGTTTTAACTTGATTTCCTCAGTTGCTAACTTACAGGCCTTACTAAATGACATTTCCGGAGAAAACGGGGAAAAAGAAATTTGATAAAATTCACATATATATCTATATGCACCCGAATTTGGTGAAACAAATGAACCCCAAGCATTAGTGCACCAAAGTCTTTTATCCCATTCGATTTGTTGTTCTACTTTCATAAAATTGAAAAAAGAAGGTATCCTTTTCTTTAAACTGTCTGCCAATATTTTATTATGACAAGTAAAATATATTTTAGATGAATTGTCACTTGTATATAAGTCTTTTAATTTATGAAGCAGTAATTCGGTTTTACCTGTACCAGATAATCCTTGAATTACTACTCTTTTCTTTTCAAGATTTTCATATACGAACCTCGTTTGATCTCCATCAAAAAGTTGTATTTTTTGTTTTACTTTATCTAATGTTGTATTTGGAACATCTTCTTTAACTCTGTATATATCGTTAATACTTCCAATAAATAAAGAAATTAATAAATCCAGTTTCTTTTTTTCTCCTTCATCGGTTAGTGCAAGTCGTTGAAATAAATTTTCAATACTAGTGATTTCATTAACTTTAATGGAGTATTCTAATAAAGTCTTTCTCCAAATTCTTGGTCTTCCAATTACATCTTTGTATAGATATTTATCTGATATTGACCCAATGTCTTCAAGAACATCTTCAATATAGTTTCCAAATTCTGCTTCATTATCACCATAATTTAGTATAGCAATCTTGTATCTAGGTGATAAAATAATTAGAGATTGATTATACTTGTATGAATATTTTGGGTCTGTAAGAGGTCTATTTAAAACATAAATCAAACTTTTAGTACTTTCAGCAAACGATTTTAACTTTTCTATTAAGTTAGCATTAGATGGATTTTCGTCTGCTTGTAAATAGAAGTAACTGCTCATAATTTTAATATATTTTATCTGTTTTCAATATATTTATAATAAACATTTTGTGTTAATGTTTATAAATTATAAATTTCATAATAAACTATTATAATTTACTCAAAAATACCAAATTCGTATTTTAATAACAAAGATATACCCGAGAATATAAAATATCAAAAATAGAACCGGATACTACATTCCGATAATAATCTGATTTGATGTAATAGAGGCAACGATACCCGATACACTCATTATAAACCCGATAGGCAGTGTTATGAGCAGAATAGATATGAAAAGATTATCGCGTAAATACTGTAACCCTGCATCTTTATTAACATCAGACGGGGAAAAATTTTGCATAAGAAATGACGGCACAATTTCCAAAACGAATTGCATATATAATAAAAGAGGGTATTAAAGAGCTATCAACTATCAACTATCAACTAATCCTGTCACTCCGTCACTTTGTTACTCTGTCTGCGCCGCATTCTTTGCATCCGTTACGGCAGACCTATTTTTGAAAATCAACTTCATCTGTTCTCAATCCCGAAGGAGTTGAATATGAAGAATGCAAGTAATACAAAACCAATTCATTGCCATTCTGAAAATAACCCGCAATATTTATTCCTTGAAAAAAACATCAAAAATAACTAATTAGCATAAGGAATAGGAATAAATTCAAAGAAAAAGTTATGTGAATTATTATTGGGAATACTTCGCATCACTGCAAGCAAAGTCACGCTTGAAAAACTACTACAGCCATTTCTTTAAATCAAATTCCAAACCATTAATAAAGAAAGATAAAAGTACAAAAATTCTTTTAAACATAGTTGTAATATTTTATGGCTTATCCTATTGAAAGGAAATTAGTTGTCGCTGTATCATCAAACGCTCTTTTTGATTTAGAAAAAGAAGACGAAATATTTCAAAAAGAGGGTCTGCAAGCTTATAAAGCGTATCAATACGAAAATAAGCATGTTAAGTTAAATAAAGGACTAGCATTCCCGTTTATTAAAAGATTCCTTCACATAAATAAAGTTTATTCAGATAAAGAACCAGTTGAGGTAGTTCTTTTATCGAAAAATAGTCCAGAAATTGGAATAAGAATATTTAATGCTATAAAGGAATATGATCTAAACATAACTAGGGCAGCTTTCACATCAGGTGAATCACCATATAAATATATTCCTGCTTACAACATTTCGCTTTTCCTATCAGTTAATGAAAAGGATGTATTAAATGCTATTGAAGCTAATTATGCTGCAGGAAGAATTTTAAAAACAAACATTAAAGATGATGATGATTTAGAATTGCGAGTTGCTTTTGACTTTGACGGTGTAATAGCTGATGATGAAGCAGAAAAAGTTTATGCCGAATCTAAACAATTAGAAATATACTACGAGTATGAAACTAAACATAGGCAAGAAGCACTTAACCCGGGACCATTAGGTGATTTTTTCCGAAAACTATCTTATTTTCAAAAAATGGAATCTAAGAAAGCAGAAAATGATTTAACTTATAAAAAGATTTTAAAAACTGCAATCATTACAGCAAGAAATGCACCTGCACATGAAAGAGCAATCAACACGTTGAAAGAATGGAAAGTTGAAGTTGATGAAATGTTTTTGCTTGGAGGAATTGAAAAGAAAAGAATTCTGGAAGTGATGAAACCGCATTTGTTTTTTGATGACCAATTAACTCATTTAGACCCAAAACTTGAAAATATTCCTTTGGTTCATATTCCTTTTGGTATTCAAAACAAATCGATAGAGATAAAGAATAAAAATTAGCATTTTAATTTAACGAATAAGAAATTTATAATAAATAAATTATCATCAAATGATAATATTTGTATTGAATAATTTTGTAATTTTGTAATAAAGTCAGAAATGTATGATTTTATTTTTTATTGTTTTTAAAAAAGAATAATACTAATTTATTAAAATAGTGCTAAACAGAAAATTTATATATTATGAAATTATTTGAGATTTTAGAAAAGCAGTTAAAAAGTGAACCGAATTTTGTTTCTGATAGCGGAGAACTTAAAAAGTGGGTTGTTATCACCAAGGCTCAAAACTTCGATGAAGATTTAATTTCTTTATTGCTCGAAGATAAAGAATTAAAAGAAAAGTTCTTTCTTAAAGTAAAAGGTGCTTTAGTCTTTAATCTATCCTTGTTCATACAGTTTTTCGAACAAAAGAACTATTTAAATGATAGTTATACCGCATACAAAAACAAAGTCGGTTTAAACATAGACGGTAAATACATAAAACAAAATAACGATGTGTCTCTCGTCTGGCCATACAAAGATTGTATTCTTGAAGGCGGTCAATCTCGAGAAGAAGATAAACGCGATGAAATATTTTTTAATGAGGTTCTCGCTCAGGATGAAATAAATCAACTTCTTAATCCAAAAATATTGACCAATGTAAAATTTATTACGTCGTCTAAAGAAATACCTTTTGATATAAAGGAAAAGAATTTTTGGAAATTATCAAGCAATTATTTAATAAATGGAAATAATTTACTCGTTTCAAGTTCGCTTTCGCATGTATTTCGTAACAGAATAAAACTAATTTATTTAGATCCTCCTTATAATACACCGGGGGAGGCTAATACCTTTAGTTATAATAATTCTTTCAATCATTCTACTTGGCTTACATTTATGAAAAATAGGATTGAAATTGCTAGTGATTTAGTTTCGGATGATGGATTTATTTGTCTAGCTATTGATGATGTTGAATATGCCTATCTTAAAGTTATGTGCGATGATATCTTGGGACGTGATAATTTCTTAGCAACTGTTGTCGTTCAAATTAAAAAAGAAGGTAGGACTGACAGTGAATTTTTCGCAACATCACATGATTATTGTCTATTTTATTGCAAAGATAAAAACAAAGCAAAATTAAACAAATTATATATTTCTGAAGAAAAATCTCGAAAATGGAAAGAAAACGATAGTACTGGCAGGTTTTATTGGCGGGATTTTGTTAGAACTGGTGGAAATTCTACACCTATAGCTAGACCAAACCAAGATTATATAATTTACTATTCACAAAATAAAAAGGAGATTATTGGTGTAGGTGGTTTCAGTGAGAAACCTCCTGAAGATCTTTATTATTCAAATAAAGTTTTCATAATCGATAATGATGGTCAATTGCAAGAAATATCTAATGAAGAGTTTTGTAAGGTTAATAAAGATATAATTGAATATTATCCTAAAGGAAGTAAAGGAGAGCGTCAGGTTTGGAGATGGTCTGATAGAGAAAAAGTTTTGTGGGCTGCAAAACTGGGCGAAATAAATTTGATAGACAATAAGATTAAAATTAAAGACCGTATTCGTCAAGGTTCAAAACCAACAACTACATGGTACGATAGCGATTTTAATGCAACATCACATGGAACTCTTTTATTGAAAAAATTATTTAATGGTAAAAAGGTATTCTCTTATCCAAAATCTCTATATACAATGATCGATATTGTGCAAATTACTACTAATTCTGATTCGGAAGATATTGTTCTGGATATGTTTGGTGGTAGTGCCACAACAGCGCAAGCCGTAAATAGAGTTAATGAATTTGATAATGGAAATAGATCTTTTATTATCATTGAACAAATGGATTATATTCATAACGCTACGTTACCTAGAATCAAAAAATGCTTAAACAAAGTAAATGATGATTCGTTTGTTTATCTCGAACTTAAAAAATACAATCATCACTTTATCGAACAAATCGAAAAAGCAAAATCCACTAAAGCACTTCTCATAATTTGGGAAGATATGAAATCTAAATCTTTCCTAAACTACAACGTTGATATTAAGAAACACGATGAACACATTAATGAATTTAAATCACTTTCTTTAGAGGAACAAAAACAACATTTGCTCGAAATTCTCGATAAAAATCAGTTATACGTCAATATATCTTCAATGGATGACAAAGATTTCAAAGTCACTCCCGAAGAAAAGAAAGTAACAATAGAATTTTACAACCTTAATAAATAGTGTATGCCATTTTTATATGAAAGTTTCGATACGTTAACTAAATTTGGTGCCATACCTAATATAAAATTTGCAACAATTGAAGATAATTTATCACCCTGTTTTCCTATAAGAGAATATCAGATAAAATCATTCGCAAGGTTTGATTATTTTTTAAAATCTAACTTTGACGGCAAACAACACACTCCTTATCATTTGTTGTATAATATGGCAACAGGAAGCGGTAAAACACTTGTTATGGCTGGTCTTATGCTTTACCTCTACGAAAAAGGTTATCGCAACTTTATTTTCTTTGTTAACTCAACAAATATTATTAAAAAGACGAAAGACAATTTTCTTAATTCACAGGCTTCAAAATATTTATTCAGCAATAAAATTGTTATCAATGGCCAAGAAGTTCATATTAAAGAAACTGTCACTTTCGAAAGTGCTGACACCAAAAACATAAACATTAAATTCACGACTATTCAGCAGTTGCACATCGACTTAAACAATACCAAAGAAAACTGTGTTACTTATGAAGATTTCAAAGACAAAAAGATTGTTCTCATAGCTGATGAAGCTCACCATCTAAGTTCAGCAACCAGAAACAACAACGAACTGTTTGGAAGTTGGGAAGGTACAGTGCTTGAAATATTAAAACAGAATCACGAAAATATTCTTCTTGAATTTACCGCCACTATTGACTACGGAAATCCTGAAATTGCCCGGAAATATGAAAACAAAATTATTTTCAAATATGATTTAGCACAATTTCGTATTGACGGTTTTTCAAAAGAAATTAATCTTATCCGTTCAGAATTTGACGAGCAGGAACGTATAATTCAGGCATTAATATTAAACCTGTACCGTCAGGAACTCGCAGCATCCAAAAATATAAATTTAAAACCGGTTATTCTTTTTAAAGCAAAGCGAACAATAAAAGAATCTGAAAAGAATAAAGAAAATTTTCATAATCTTATAGATGCGTTGTCAGGCAAAAGAATTGATGGAATCAGAAAATCTTCAACTGTTTCTGTTATTCAAAAAGCATTTGCCTTTTTTAACTTAATGCATATTTCATCTTCGCAAATTTCTAACCTCTTAAAATCAAATTTCAAATATGAAAATTGTATTAGTGCAAATAACGACGAGGAAGCAGAACAAAATCAAATTAGTTTAAACACTCTTGAAGACGAGAAAAACCCCCTTCGTGCAGTTTTTGCAGTTCAAAAATTAAATGAAGGTTGGGACGTCTTAAATCTTTTTGATATTGTTCGTCTGTACGAAGGTCAAAACACTGGCGGAACAAACACAACTGTTGGAGCAACAACTATGTCAGAAGCTCAATTAATCGGTAGAGGCGCGAGATATTTTCCTTTTGCCTTAGAAGAAGGTCAGGACAAATTCACAAGAAAGTATGATAATGAAATAGATAATGATTTGAAAATTCTTGAAGAATTATACTATCATACTAAAGAAGATAATAGATATATTTCTGAACTGAAAAGAGCATTGGTTGAAACCGGTATTTACGAAGATGACCTTGAAACAAAACATCTTACTTTAAAACTCGATTTTCAAAAAACAGATTTTTATAAAAAAGGCAAAGTTGTATATAATAAGAAGATTGAAAAAAGTTATGACAACGTAAAATCATTTTCTGACCTTGGTGTCTCATTAAGAAACTACGTTCATGCACTCTCTTCAGGGAAAGGTAAAGTTACTGGTGTGTTTGAAACTGCAGATGTAACTCCATTAGAACAAATTGAAAGTAAAGACATCAAACTCTCTGGTATTCCTAAACACATTATCAGATACGCTCTATCTCAAAACCCTTACTTTTATTTCGATAACATATCAAAATATTTCAAACATCTTGAATCTATATCAAACTTCATTGAAAACACTGATTATTTAAGCGGCTTAGAAATCACTTTCAAAGGTTCAAAAGCAAGACTTACACAAATATCAAATTCCGACTTTTTGTATGCGATTCAAGGTTTGTTAAAATCAATAGAAACTGAAATTAAGGATAATTTAACTGAATACGAAGGCTCTGAATACATAAATGATTACATACATAAAGTTTTCACAAATAAAGATATTAGAGTCAAAAAAGATAGTGAAAAATCTAAAGGTCAGGAACACGTAGTCGCAGATAAACCCTGGTATGTTTACAATGCAAACTACGGAACGTCCGAGGAAAAATCATTTGTAGAACTATTCGCAAGACGTTTTGAAAGCATTAGTAAGAAATTTAAAAACATATATTTGATTCGTAATGAAAGAGAACTAAAAATATTTGATAAACTCGGCAGAGCATTCGAGCCCGATTTCCTGTTATTCGCAAAACAGAAAAAAGGAAAAGAACTAACCTATCAGGTTTTCATAGAGCCAAAAGGCACATATATAGTTGGAAATGACAAATGGAAAGAAAATTTCCTTGAAGAAATAAGAAAAGAACAAAAGACATTAAAAATAGAAACCGATAATTATTTAATAACAGGAGTCCCGTTCTATAACTACGATAATGAAAACGAATTTAAGCGATCACTCGAAGAAGTTCTCAACATAAAATAATTTATTTGCTGATATGCCTTACAAAGAACATATATTATTTACCGATCCTGAAGAAACAACGATACTATGGCGATATATGGATTTTACTAAATTCGTTTCATTATTAGATTCAAAATCTTTGTTTTTCCCAAGTGCAAAAAAGTTACAAAAAATTGACCCATGGGAAGGGTCGGAGTTGAAGAACGAATTAGATTATGATTTGAGAAATGAACTTAGGATTTGGAATAAATCTAAAAATGATAATCAGAATATTATACAATCAGATTTTGAACATCTGAAAGAATGTGCGAAAGGATGGGAAAATGGATATGAACATCAATGTAACATTAATTTTATTAGTTGTTGGCATTATAATCAAACCGAGTCTGCTGCAATGTGGAGATTATATTTGAAAAGTAATGAAGGATTGTGTATTAGAACGGATATTGAATCGTTTAAAAAGTCTTTTCATAATTCAAAGGAAAATATTTTTATTGGAAAAGTCAGATATAAGGATTATGAGAATGATATATATTATTCTGATTATGATATGTCAAAAGTAGGTTTTGCGGGTGCAAATATGTTTCTTCCTTTTATTCATAAAAGAAAGATTTATGAACATGAAAAAGAATATCGAGCAATAGCTTTTATAATAGACGATTCATGGAAAGATAAAAATGGTATATTAGTAAATGTTGATTTAAACGTGCTGATAAAGGAGATTATTGTTGCTCCATCTAGTCAAAAATGGTTTAAAGATATTATACAATCAATTATTCTAAAATATGGATATGATTTTAAATTATCAAATTCTATAGTTGATGATACTCCTTATAGTTATGATTTATCAGTTTATGCGAACAAATAATTTCTATAGAGAATAAAACAAATAATGACTAACTCCTTCAGCATGTATTAAAATTTGTTATCGTAAAATAAAATCATATTGTCATGAGAAAAATCAGAAAATCACGATCTGAAATAGAAAAAGAAGTTCAGGCTATTTTCAGGAATCGCAAACCTGCTAACGAAATTATTCTCAATATCGAAGAGTATCTTGGTAAAGTAACTCACAAAGAATTAATAAATTGTGATGAAATATTAAGTATAATTTATGATGAGGTTCATGAATATGATGAAAAAATGGGTACGAAACTTTTGAATAATAAAAAGATAAAACTCATCCTAGAACCTATTTTTCAGGGAATAAAAGAATATGAAGAAATTATTACGGAATCTCCCGACTTTGATATTGATTGCCCTGTTCAGGCTCTTATTGCAACAATGTATTTTGTTTGTGATGAATTTAAAGAATTGCGTCGTCATCGATACCCCACCATAGAACTCGGGGAAGAACTTTCTAAAGAAAATAAAAGTTTCAAAAATCTTTATTCATTTTTGTTGAAAAATAAGGAGTCAGCTCAATTAATATCAGATTTTAGCGACCAGAATACACGTTACGTCATAAAAAATTTAATTATTGACAATATTATTCCACTTCAGGCAATACTAATGTATTTTGATGATACAATAAACATTAAGCAAAATACTGAATTATTTTATAGAATGTTGGAGAAAACATTTTCGCGTCAGTCTATACAGGCTTGTATACTTGATAATATCGATGATATTAGCGGGGGTAAATTTTCGGTACCCTATGAATATTGATATAGAATGAGTTCCTTCTGAAGAATTATATCCACTTAGTTCCCACCATTCCGTTAAAAAAATAATTGTCTTACGACAATTATCTATTCTTCGTAATTTGCATCAACTTTAAAAATTAAAAAAGTTGATGCGAGTGATACACAAAATAAATAGAAGTAGAAAATACGAAAGCAAAAAAAGAAGACGTAATGATTTATTTAAGCTCATAACACTTAACTTTCATAAAACCATAATACATAGCTTGTCTTTCAGCCATGTTCAGCCTTGTTTCAGCCTTTTTCAGCCATGTTTCAGCCTTAAATCAGCCTTACCGCCGCATGGTCTCTGCTTCTTCTCAGTGTCTTCTCGGCAACTAAAAAATTACACCTTTAAATATAGATTTTATAAACGGCTTATGATCATAGCTAAATTCTATTCCGTCAGCGGAAGATGGGGGGAATTCCCGCGCTATACCGGGAAAAGCCCTCCGTGAGGCAGGATTATTCCGGAAAAATTAATAAATATATCAAAAAATGAAAAACAATAAAAATATTAAGATGAAAGGATATAAAATATTATGGCTAAAGTAAGAGATCAACATGTTGGCGTTCTCCAGGGAAAACTTGGACCGCAGGTTTTTAAACTTCTTAGAGGAAACCACTTCGCGGCAAGGCTTCCACGTCTGAGCAGTAAGGAGCCGAAACAGTATGTGTTAAACCAAAGATTGAGATTTGGGCTTACCGCCCGATTTTCTGAAGCTGTACATCAGGTCCCGGGTCTGAATGAGATCTGGGATTTGGCAACACCGAATTCTATGTCACCTTTTAATGGTATTTTCAAGCACAATTATAAGAATGTTATTCCAACTGACGTTCTTGATTCTGCAACGATTGTACCTTTAACGGATGGATTTGGCGTTACAACATCTGATGTCACAATTGACGGAGAGACGGTAACAGTCGCAATCGACCCCATAGGCACGATTACAAGGATTGACACGAATATCGAGAAATTCATAAGACTTGGTTATGTGATTAAATGTACTGATAAGAATGATGACAACTATGACAATATTATGTTTATCTCAGGGTTCTCAAGCAACGTTGTTCTGAACCTTGCAAATCCCCTGAGCTTTACTTCAATTATTTATGACAGCGACAGAGATATTTATTCAAAGTATGACACTCATCTGACGTACCTTGCTTTAATTACTCTGGACGCTGACGATAACCCCATTCATTTTTCGAAAGGCTTTACAACATAACGAACTATGATTGGAAAAGATGAAATAATGATAAAGGTAATGAAGAAAATTCATCAAGAAAATAATCAGCGGTTTATGAACCGAAGAACTGCCAAATCTTTTTGGCGGATGCAATTTGAATCAGTACCGGAAAATTGTTTTGTCTCAATGTTTTTAACAGGGGGGACAGCTGACCCCCTGTTACTAACAAAATGCATTAACTCATCCGTTTGCGGTGAGAAATTACCAAATTCAAAATTTAAAACAAGGAAAATTAAAAATGGCAAGATTTATTAGTCCCTTAGGAATACTTATCGGAGGATGCGGTGATTTTGTTTACAGAAATTTAAACGGTAAGACTGTAGTCTCACATAGACCCGGACCGCAGAAGAAAAGCAATGACCCATTAGTGCTTGCAAGAAGGAATAGATTCAAGCTTGCAAATAAACTAAGCAGTGCGCTCGGTGGTATTCCAGCTGTGAAATGCATCTGGAATCAGTTCGGTATCAATAAACCTATCAGTGCCTTTAATAAAATGATGAAGGTTTTCTATCCGCACATCAGCGTCTGCGATATTCATGAATCATTTCGTATGGGTCCTTCTTTTGGAAATATGTCTGTTGAGTCCCCGCGAATTAAGCTGGTGAAGAATAATCTCTCGGCAGAAGCACTGGTTGTAGATTCTGATTCCCGTCTTGAAAATTTATCTTACGTTCAGATTATAGTGCTGTTGTTTTTTAAGGAGCCGCAGGATAGCTGCCTTAATGAGTATGAAATTGCTGCTCTCGCTTCAAAAGAAACTAAATATGTTGTAAACCAAACGATTAAATTTGATGCAGAGGTAACACCTGATAAAGCAAGATTTATTGAAGTGTATGATAAAAGAAAATTGTTTTATATGTTCGCCGGCTTTGATGATGACCATAACATAATCGGCTATTCAAATACTTTCAGTGATGTGTGAGGTTGCAGAGAGCGGTACAAAATACAGTAGTCAGCGAAATTCCTAAGCCTGATTAGTCCTGCACTAATCAGGCTTAATAAAATAATTCGGCTAAAGCCGGTAATTATTATCATTCATTATCCGTTGGCTAAAGCCAACGGCAATTGTAAAAGGACGAGATCCCCGACTGGAACATTCGGGGAGAAAGCTTGAGTTTCACTAACTCCTGACTCCTAACTCCTAACTCCTGACTCCTGACTCCTAACTCCTAACTCCTGACTCCTGACTCCTAGCTTCTAACTACTAAAAAGTACCTTTTTGCATTGTAAAAACCTGTTATTGACATTATATTCCTTTTTTTATTATAATAGCAAAATTATATATAGATTATGCCTGATATTAAAAAAATTACAGCAAGGGAAGTCCTCGATTCAAGGGGAAATCCTACGGTTGAAGTTGACGTTATTCTTGAAAATGGTACTTTAGGCCGTGCGATTGTTCCTTCGGGCGCTTCCACGGGCGAAAAGGAAGCTGTTGAATTGCGCGACGGCGATAAGAAACGGTTTCTCGGTAAGGGTACTTTAAAAGCTGTTAATAACGTTAATAATGTTATTGCAAAAAAACTTATCGGTTTCGATTCTTTTAAACAAAGAGAACTCGATGAGCTTATTATTAATCTCGATGGTACGGATAATAAAGGCAAGCTCGGTGCCAATGCACTTCTCGGTGTTTCTATGGCTGCTGCAAGAGCTTCCGCTAACTACGCGGGTATGAGCCTTTACAGGTATCTCGGCGGGTTTGATGGGTTTACGCTTCCCGTTCCGATGATGAATATTCTCAACGGCGGAAAGCATGCTGATAATAATGTTGACATTCAGGAGTTCATGATTATTCCCGCAGGATTTGAAAAGTTCTCCGATGCTTTAAGATGCGGCGTTGAAGTCTTTCATTCTCTTAAAAGTGTTCTGCATAAACTCGGCTATAACACCTCGGTCGGAGATGAAGGCGGCTTCGCGCCAAACCTGAAATCAAACCAGGAAGCTCTTGAAGTTATCATTACCGCTATCTCTAACGCTGGTTACGAGCCCGGCAAACAGGTCTTTCTCGCTCTTGATGTCGCTGCAAGTGAAATGTACGTGAAAAGCGAAAAGTATCCTAATAGGTTCGTTTATGAATTCTATAAATCACACATTCCTTCCAAATCCTCAAACGATATGATTAAGCTGTATGCTGAACTCATCAGGAAATATCCTATTATTTCAATTGAGGATGGTCTTTCTGAACACGACTGGAAAGGCTGGAAAAATTTAACTGCAGAGCTTGGAAATAAAATTCAAATCGTCGGCGACGATATTTTCGTTACCAACCCGAAGATTCTTGCCGAAGGAATTAAAAAGCATATCGCTAATTCAATTCTTATTAAAGTTAATCAAATCGGAACTCTGACTGAAACTTTCGATTGTATCAATCTCGCTAAAGCTAACGGTTATGCTAATGTAATCAGCCACAGAAGCGGAGAGACGGAAGATTCATCCATTGCCGATATTGCTGTTGCTCTGAATTTAGGTCAGATTAAAACTGGTTCCGCTTCTCGTACCGACAGAATCGCTAAGTATAATCAGCTTCTTAGAATTGAAGAGGAACTCGGTTCAAAGGCTTATTTCCCCGGTAAAAAAGTATTTAATAAATTAAAGTAATTATAGATGAAATTATCCCAGTTCAAATTTACTTTTCCGAAAACCATGATTGCGAAGAGCCCTAAGACTCCTCGCGATATGTGTAAACTAATGGTTATCGACAAGGAAACACGCGAGATTAAATCACAAAAATTCAAAAATGTTATCGACTACATGAATGAAGGCGATGTTCTCGTGTTGAATGACAGTAAGGTCTTTCCTGCCCGTCTGTATGGCAACAAGGAAAAGACTAAGGCGAAGATTGAAGTCTTTCTGCTTAGACAGCTTTCTGAATCAGAAAATATATGGGATGTTGTTGTTGACCCCGCAAGAAAAGTTCGTATTGGTAATAGAATTTTTCTGAATAAGAATGTCTTTTGTGAAGTTATCGATAATACAACTTCCCGGGGTAGAATAGTTCGTTTTAACGTTAAAGAAGATTTCAAGAAAATTATCGATAAGCTGGGTAAAACTCCGCTGCCTTATTATATTAAGAGAGAGCCGACTGAAAAGGATAGGGAATTGTATCAGACTGTTTATGCTAAGAATGTCGGATCGGTCGCTGCTCCCGCAGCAGGATTGCATTTCACGAAAGAACTTCTGAAGAAAATTGAGAAAAAAGGTGTCAAAATAGCGTACATCACTCTGCATCTCGGTCTTGGAATGTTTAGACTTGTAGAAGTCGAAGACCTTTCAAAGCACAGAATGGATTCGGAGTATTATGAAATTACTCCGGAGTATAGCGACATGATTAATCAGGCAATCAATAAACGCAAAAAAGTTATCGCCGTTGGTACTTCAGTTTGCCGTGCCCTTGAATCGAGCGTTATTACAGGTTCTTTTGTGAGACCAACAAAAGGTTGGACTGACAGGTTTATTCATCCGCCTAACTCTATGAGTATTGTTGATAAACTTATTACCAATTTTCATCTCCCGCAAAGCACTATGCTTATGCTCGCATGCACTATTGCTGAACGCGATGACGTGATGAAAGCTTACAAGAAAGCAATCAAAGAGCATTACAAGTTCCTTGCTTACGGCGACGCAATGATGGTTGTATAAAACATGTATTAAAATTTAGTATTTCACGCTGATGAATTTTTATCTGATAATTCCTGCTTCGGGCACAGGAAACAGGTTCGGCTTGAAGACTCCGAAGCAGTTTTATAAAACAAAAGGCAAAGAAATTATTGTTCATACTTTAAGTAGATTTAATTCCGTTAAGGATATTAAATCTATTTTTATTTCAACAAAGAAAGAATACGTAAATAAAATTTATTTTCTTGCGGATAAGTATAAACTTCATAAAGTTCGTAACGTTGTTATCGGTGGGAAATTGCGGCAGGATTCAGTTTATAATGCACTTTCGAGTATTAATGCTGTTAAAGGCGACAGGATTATCATTCATGATGCTGTAAGACCTTATTTCTCGTTAAAACTCTTAAAACAGCTGATGAATGAATCTATTAAATTCGATTGCGTTATTCCGGCTTTGCAGATAACTGATACTATTAAATTATCCGACAGTAAAAATTATGTTGTATGCACTATACCGCGAAAAAATCTCTGGAGCGTACAGACTCCTCAGATATTCGAGTACAGCAAACTCGTAAATGCTTTTAAACTCGCAAAGATGGAAAAATTCATCGGTACTGATGAAGCGTCTCTCATGGAATTTGCCGGTTATAAAGTTAGAATAGTAGAAGGTGAAAAATCAAACATTAAGATTACTACCAGAAAGGATTTAATAATATGAAACCAGTTGTAATCTCAACATGGAAACATGGCATCGCTGCTAATGAAGCTGCTTATGACCTTATGGCAGGAGGTGAAAACTCGCTCGATGCTGTTGAGGCTGGTGTTAAGGTTGCCGAAGACGACCCTGAAGTCTTAAGCGTCGGTTACGGTGGTCTGCCCGATGCTGACGGTCGCGTTACTCTCGACGCGGCTATAATGGACTGGAAAGCTCGTGTCGGTTCTGTCATTTGTGTCGAGAACATTAAGAATCCGATTAAACTTGCAAGGCTCGTCCTCGAAAATACCGAACACACTATCCTTGCCGGTGACGGTGCTTATGACTATGCCATTAAAAACGGGTTTAAACCGCAAAGCCTCCTTACTGAAAATTCTTTAAGGCGTTATAAAGATTGGAAAAAATCGAACTCCACTAAACCCGAAGAAATACATACCGATGATTTTGTTAAGCCTTGGCAAAAAGAAAATAATTTGGATATTAACGCCGACGGCAATCACGATACTATAGGCATGGTAGCTGTTGACGCTGATTCACACGTTTCTGCTTCTTGCACTACAAGCGGTATGGCGTGGAAACTCCACGGCAGAGTCGGTGATTCTCCCGTTATAGGCGCAGGTCTATATGTTGACGGTGAAATCGGAGGGGCTGCGTCAACAGGTCGCGGGGAAGAATGTATCCGTGCCTGCGGCAGTTTTCTTATCGTTGAGATGATGAGGCTCGGATTATCTCCGAAAGAAGCTTGCAGAGTCGCATGCGAGAGGGTTTTTAAACTTAATCTTCTTTCAAGCAAAAACAGAGACCATCTTTATCAGGTTGGATTTATTGCGTTAAATAAACAAGGCGAGTATGGTGCATTCAGTATCAGAAAAGGATTCCAGTATGCAGTTTATAAAAATGGAAAGAATAATTTGTTTGACAGTGAATATTTAGTAAATGAAGATTACATTATAGAAGATTTATAATTATATCAGATGGATAGATATTTAATTCTTAAAAACGGTATTGTGCTGACTTTCGATAAGGAAGACAATGTAGGCTATTATAATATCGTCATTAAGAATAATGTTATCCATCAGGTAGACTATTACAATGAGCTTGCTTCCGACAGGAATATCTACACAAAGTATCCCGGGGTAAATATCATAGATGCCAAGGATAAAATAATTATACCTGCTTTCATAAACTCTAACATCAATTCTTCTTTCGCACTCAGCAGTGTATTCTTCGAACGTCTTAACTACGATAAACTTGCTGAGAACCTGTCGCTTGCAATTCTTGAAAAACATTTTACAAGTCAGGAGTTTAAGATTGATTTAAAGAATCTTTTGACTTTCAGCTACTACAGAGCACTTTCAAACGGGGAACTGTTCCTTAATGAAACCTCGAATTATTTATCAAAGGATTTTCTGCAGGAGTACCACAAGCATAATTTTCTTATAGTTCAGGATATTATTTTTACTTCCTTCAGCGAAGCATTTAGCAGGTATCTTTCAGAAATTAAAAAGTTTCATTCAATCGGTATCAGGGATGAATCGGATATTAACAATTATACCCTTAGTTCTGCAGCTAAAGCCGTTAAAGACGGTAAAAGCAAGATATTTTTTGAAGTGTTGCAGAAATCAACCGGACAGGATAATATAAGAAGAACTTTTTCTAAGTCTATCTTCAAAGTTCTTGGTGAGAATGAATTCCTCGATAGAAGAGTTATTTTTTCTAATCCGATTAACATTCAAAAGGATGAACTCGATTATCTGTCTGACAAACAGCTCAATGCAGTCCTATGCCCGAGCGATATTCTTAAACTTGGTGAAAAGAGAATTGAGTCTCTTGACCTGACTAAATACGGTATAAATGTAAGTTTAGGTACGGGATTGCTCGGGAAATCGGTTCTTGCCGAAATGAAACTGTTTTCTCATCTTGTTAAAAAAGGAACCTTGTCTTACAGGCAGATACTAAAGATGGCAATTGTTAATCCTGCAAAGATGTTCGAGGTCTTCGAAACTCATGGCAGTATTGAGAAGAATAAAGTTGCCAACATAATCCTTTTTGACGTTTCGGATTTAAGAAACTATCTTATTACTCCGGATATAAACTCTGAAAAGGTTTCAGAACACATTGTGGAAAATCTTGACGCAAAAGATATCAGCGATATAATCGTTAAAGGTAATGTAATTAGAAGGGATTACAAGAGTAAGCTCTTCGATACGGATACAATGAAGAAGACTACATCAGAACTGATTAAGAAAATAGTCGAAACGGGCAAGTACTATGAGTTCAAGGAAAAGTACCTTATGAGAAAAAGAATTGATGACCTCGCCACAGGCATTAAAGAAGAACGTAAGCTTATTATTACTACAGGTGCAGATAGTGATGAACGTAAGATTACTGAAAATCCTATCATTTCAGATAGTGAATTCAGAGTAATAGGAGTAAGAAAGGACGTTAATCCCATTAGGTCATCTGATGATGATTATACAGATTCCAAAAATGATTACAGTGTCAAAGAAATAAAAGATATAAGTGATGGAATAGAATTCTTCGATGATGTAGAGCTTAATGAGAATGATAATCCTCTGAAAGAAATAAAGAAATCAGAGCCTACAAAGAAAGTTTTCTTTGATGATTTAGGGGGAAATATAAAAATTACTAAACCAAATGAAAAGAAAGAGTCCGAAAAAGAAGATTCAAAAATCATAACGTCCACTCCGAAGGAAAGTACAAACAAATCTGTTACTTTCAAAAAAGGTAAAATTCGATTTGGTTTCTCAGACGAGGATAAGAAATAACCCTTATTTCTTACCCTATCTTTCCCGCGTGCAATAAATTAAGTCAGTAATGCGTTTTATAATAATCAGTATTATTAGTAATCAATCAGTTCTTTCTTTAAAAATTGTGCTGTATAGGAAACCTTTATATGCTTCTTAACAATTTCCTCCGGAGTTCCTTCTGCAACAATCTGTCCTCCGGCATCACCTCCCTCAGGACCAAGGTCAATAATCCAGTCAGCAGATTTGATTACATCCATATTATGTTCTATTACAACTACTGTATTCCCTTTATTAACGAGTTTATTAAGCACATCAAGCAGCATATTAATATCTTCAAAATGTAGTCCTGTCGTTGGCTCGTCAAGTATATAAAATGTTCTACCGGTCTGTATTTTTGCGAGTTCAGTGGCAAGTTTTACTCTCTGTGCCTCCCCGCCCGATAATGTTGTTGCCTGCTGTCCGAGTCGTATGTATCCAAGACCTACATCATACAGGGTTTTTAGTTTGCGTTTAAGAGAAGGGAAAGCTTCAAAGAAATTTACTGCTTCCTCTACAGTCATATCAAGTACGTCTGCTATTGATTTCCCTTTGTATAAAATGCTCAAAGTCTCTGAATTGTATCTGTGCCCCTTGCAGGTATCGCATGTAACATAAACGTCTGGAAGGAAATTCATTTCAATCTTTTTCAGACCACCTCCTTCACATTCTTCGCATCTTCCGCTTTTAACATTAAATGAAAATCTTCCTACTTTATAACCTCTTATTTTTGACTCAGGTAATGAAGTGTATATATCCCTTATGTGCGTAAACAGTCCGGTATATGTGGCAGGATTGCTTCTCGGAGTCCTGCCGATAGGGGATTGGTCTATCTCGATTATCTTGTCAACATATTTAATGTATCTTCCCTTTATCGTCGCAGATACACCATCAATCGATGCATAAGGAAGAGGATTTTCAGCTCCTTTCATGAGCTTCTTATTTAATATCTTGTACAAAGTATCATTTATAAGAGTGGATTTACCTGAGCCGCTTACTCCTGTTATGCATATGAATTTTCCAAGTGGTACTTTTAGCGTTATGTTCTTCAGATTATTACCCGTCGCACCTTTAAGAGTTAAGTGCAGTCCGTTTCCATTGCGTCTTTTAGCAGGAACAGGAATATGCTTCTTACCGTTTATATAATCAGCAGTAATAGAATTACCGGTTAGTTCCTTCGGATTTCCCTTTGCAACTACCTTACCGCCGTGCTCTCCAGCTTTGGGTCCAAGGTCAACAAGAAAATCCGCCGACTCAATCATTTCTCTGTCATGCTCTACAACAATAACTGAATTACCAATATCACGCAAATGTTTCAGTGAATTTATCAGTCTTAAATTATCTCGTTGATGCAGACCAATCGAAGGTTCATCGAGTATATACAATACTCCCGTTAGCTGCGAACCTATTTGAGTAGCTAATCTTATTCTTTGAGCTTCACCGCCCGACAAAGTTTTTGCACTTCTATTTAGTGTAAGATAATCAAGTCCCACATTCAGAAGAAATCTTAGCCTCTCTTGAATCTCTTTTAAGATCGGTGCTGCAAGTATGTTTTTGTTATTATCAAACTTTAGGTTACAAAGATATTCGTAAGCCGATAATATTGACATCTTTGTAATATCATGTATGTTCTTATCATCAATCTTTACCCATAAAGCATCTTCCTTTAACCTCCCTCCTTTGCAAGAGTTACATACTGTGACGCTCATAAAACTTTCAGACCAGTTCTTAATATGCTGCGATGTTGTATCGCTCGAAAGCTGGTCTATATACTTGACAATACCGGTAAACTTATGTGAGTAATTTGATATTCTTCCGGCAGCATTCGTGTATGTAAAATTTATCTTCTCTGAACTTCCGAATAATATAGTGTCTAATAGTACTTTAGAATAATCTTTAATTGGTGTATCAGGTGTGCTATGGAAATTCTCAAGCAGTCCGTATACCATGGAAGAAATCCATGTCTTTTTGGGTAAGCCTATCGGAGCTATTCCGCCTTGAGAAAAAGATAAGTTCTTATCTGGAATTATTAAATTCTCATCAATCCTTCTTTTTTCTCCGTGTCCGTAACATTCCTTGCACCAGCCGTATGGTGAATTAAAAGAGAATGAATTAGGCGCTGGTTCAGAAAAACTTCTTCCTGTAACAGGGTCAGATAGCTTTTCGTTGAAAAGCTTATCGCTTTTACCATTGTTGATTATTACTACTCCATCTCCGTACCTCAAAGCCAGTTCAAGAGAATCATATATTCTCATTCTCGATTTCTCTGCTACTGTAACTCTGTCAATTACAACCTCAATATCGTGAATCTTAAACCTGTCAAGGCTCATTCCCTCTGTTATTTCCTTCAGCTCGCCGTCAGTTCTAACTTTAGTGTAGCCATCAGAAAGAATTTCACTGAAGAGTTCTCTGTAATGTCCTTTGCGACCTTTTACTACAGGACTTAAAATATTTATATTCTTTCCGAAGAATTCCTTTAGTACAATCTTGAATATCTGATCAAGGGATTGTCTTACAACTTCCTTTCCAGTATCTGGAGAGTACTGGGTTCCGCATCTTGCAAAAAGAAGTCTCAGGAAGTCGTATATTTCGGTGACTGTTCCGACAGTCGAGCGCGGATTGTGAGAGATAGTTTTCTGTTCAATTGAGATTGATGGCGATAGCCCTTCTATTTTGTCAACGTCTGGCCTCTCTATATTTCCTATAAATTGCCTCGCATAAGATGAGAGTGTTTCCATAAATCGTCTTTGCCCTTCTGCATAAATAGTGTCAAAAGCAAGCGATGATTTACCCGAACCGGATAATCCTGTGAATACTACCAGACTGTTTCTTGGAATATCCACGTCGATATTCCTAAGGTTGTGTACCCTTGCTCCTCTAACCGATATTTTATCTAAATATGAAATATTATACTTTGAAGTTTAGAAATATTATCTTTAATGTTTGAAACTTGAAAAGTACTGCTTTTGAATTGTTCATTCAATTCAATTATTTATGAAAATGAAGAGATGATATTAAGGGTCAGTAACCAAGCTTTGTTTTTGTAACAAATCAGTCAAATATGACTGTCAAGGGCAGTTCAAGATGGCTTTAATATTATTAATCCCCTGCGAAACCTGGGTCCTGAATAAAACATTACTTCAGATCCAAAGGGCTTAAATATATAATAAACTAATAATCAATAAACTCCACAGGGTTTAAATACGAATTATCCCTTGTGAAGCTGGGGTTTTAATAGTAATAGCATAAACCCCGATGTGGTTGAAAATAAACTATTTCTTCGGATATGTTAATTCTTTTCCGTTAATATTTACGGTAAAATAATATTCAATCTCATCTTTTTCAGCAGTTCCCTTGTATTCATTAGATACGAATTCATACACCCCCGAGTAATTATCTTTTTCAATCTGATGCACCAGTGTCATATCAACCGATTTAAACTTCTTACTTTTCGGAGTCCTGTAATTGAATTTAACGGATGATGGTTGTGTGAAATCATTCGAAGCAAATCCTATCCTGACAATTTTTTTGTTATTCCTTTCAGTAATAGTTTCTTTTCCCCATACTGCACCGAAATAAAGCATTGCTTTGTATGCATTAATCAATCCCCAACCAATTACATTGTTAGGTGTAGAGCTGTTGTTTGCAGTATTCCTCAATGCCTCTCTAACCTGCATTGCTGTTAGTTCCGGATGTGCAGAAAGAATCAAAGCGCATACACCTGCCGTTATAGGAGTTGAGAAAGATGTACCGTTCGAATAATCATAATTATTTCCCTCTCCCATTCTTGCAACATAAACAGTCGCACCTGGAGCAACTATGTCCGGTTTTATCCGTCCGTCACTTGTCGGTCCGTTTGAGCTGAAGGTCGTAACATTCCCTTGCTTGTCTACCGCACCAATCCCTATTACTGAATCACCATCAGATGCCGAACCTAAAGAAGGTGGGTCGGTCTGGTAATAATTACCGGTTGCGTTGCAGACTACCACACCGTAATGTGCAGCAAGATCTCCTGCAATCGTGATGATTGAAGTTTTCCCGTCAAAGTCCGCGTAAGTGTATGAATTATCCAGAAAAGGTTTGTCAAATGCTTTGTAAACAAGCGAACTTGTAATAACGTCGGCGCCGAGTGCTTCAGCCCATTCCGCTGCTTCAAGCCAGAAGTCCTCTTCCATAGGTGTTTCTGAAGATACGTATTCAGTCTTTGCAAGTATATAATCTGAATTGAACGCGGGACCTATAAGCTTTCCTTCCTTGAAACCTGCAAGCGAAGACAGAGTTGCTGTTCCGTGTCCCCCCTGAGATTCCGAATCAGTATATTTCTGATTCTTTTCTCTTGCTGTGTTTTTGTCCTTATTAATAAAATCAAACTCATCAAGAACATTCAAGCCCATCAGCGCTTCATGAGTCTTCCATTCAAAACCGTCGTCAAAGCTTGCAACCATTACTCCGCTGCCCGTTATTCCAAGATTGTGAACCGCAGGTACATTTACGAGCATCATCTGATTAAACGATTTTCCGTAATCATATACATTCATCGAATCATGTTCCGTAATACTTTCATAATAAGTTTTAAGAAAAACGGGAGAGGTGCTTTCAAAACCTTGTTTGTAAAGCTTCTTAACAGCAAATATTTGGTTAACAAATTCAAGTTTCTTCAGAGATTCGAGCTGTGATTGTGTCAGGTAAGCACTTACGCCGTTGAACCATCTCGATTTAGCAATAACATCAATTTTCATGTTCATAATTTTGTCAATGTATTTATTTGAAACAGGCAGGTCTGCAAACCCAATCAATTCTTCTTTTCTCAGTACTTTCAAACGTCGATTAATGGCTTTCTCAGTAAGTAACTCTAAACCTGCTTTATACTCAAATGAGTTATACTTAATCACATCTTCTTGTTTTATCCCGTCTTTATCCGAAAAGATAATCCAGTATTTTGTGTTTGCGCTGTCATTAGCGGCTAAAGCCAGCGAAGCAATGCTAATAAAGACTAATAACAAACAGAGTTTTATTTTTTCCATATTAATCTATTTTATTTCTTTAACAAAATGTTTAACAAAAAAAGGTTACTTAACTATTGTTAGGTAACCTCCATAATAATTTATATTAATTTTTAACCCTGATAATTTTCAAGATAATGTGCAACACGCATTATAAACCTGCCGCCGAGGGCACCATCTATCAAACGATGGTCAAACGAAAGTGTTAAGTATACCATCGGTTTTATTACAACAAAATCTCCGTCGGGTGTTTCCAATACTGCTGGTCTCTTCTTAATTGCACCAACTCCCATTATTGCGACTTGCGGTTGATTTATTACCATAGTTCCTATAATGTTACCGAATACACCGTAATTTGATATTGTAAACGTACCTCCCTGAATCTCATCAAGCGTCAGTTTCTTTACACGTGCTCTTTTTCCGAGGTCATTGACACTTCTTGAAATGCCTACGAGATTCATTCCGTCAGCATTCTTTATAACCGGAACTATAAGTCCTCCATTTTCCATCGCTACTGCCATACCGAGATTAATCTTGCTCCTGGTTATTGCTTTAAACGGTTTTGATGAATCATCAATTATAGAATTTATCAGAGGAAAATCTTTTAATGCTTTTATTACTGCTTCTGCTATAAACGGCATGTATGTCAGTTTGAATCCTTCATTCGCTTCAAACTCTGCCGCCATTTTCTTTCTTGCTTTCTCAACGTTTGTAAGGTCAACCTCTGCAATGGCGTTTACGTGCGGTGATATGGCAACTGATTCAACCATATGCTCAGCCATTTTTTGTCTAATATTATCAAACTCAAGTACGGATAAACCTTCTTCGTTATAATTAATTTCCTGTTTTGGAAATTCTTTCTTTACAGGTGCTGCGGTTGCTTTTACGGGAACCGCTGTTTCGGTCTTTAAAGAAGGTGCTGTTCCTCTTTTTGAAATATATTCTAATATATCTTTCTTTGTTACTCTACCTTGCAAACCAGTGCCTTTTATCGATGAAAGTTCTGATGATCCTACCCCTTCTTTCTTCGCTATGTTTAGAACAAGTGGTGAATAAAACCCTCCTTCAGCTTTTATTTCCTCCTCTTTCAAAACTGGTGTTAATTTAACCTCATCTTTTGCAGGTACAGAAGTTTCCTTAATTGTTTCCTCTTTTTTTAACTCTTCATTTGATGTTTGCTTCGGAGTTACGCTTGCGCTTGAGTCAGTTTCCAGTTTAGCTAAAACATTGCCTACTTCAACTGTATCATTTTCTTTATAAAGCAATTCTGCTAAAATTCCTGATTCAGGTGAGGGGACTTCTGTATCGACTTTATCCGTAGAAATTTCGAGTAAAGGTTCATCTCTTTCAACCTTATCGCCCGGCTGTTTAAGCCATTTAAGTATAGTGCCTTCCATTATTGACTCACCCATTTTGGGCATAATAATATCAACTAACATGTAAAGATTATCTCCTGAATATTTGTTTTATAATATAATTAGAACAAAATACTTCCTAAAAAATTCAGCTACACCACTATGTCAAACAATGAGCTGATTGACTCATCCTTATTTGTTCTGATTATAGCTTCTGCGAAGATTGACGCTACAGACTTCACTTCAATTTTCACCGATGTTTGTTTCAGAGGGATTGTATCAGTAACGTAGAGTTTCTTGAGCGGTGAATCTTCTATCCTTTTCATCGCTTCTCCCGAAAGAATTGCATGCGTGCAGGCACCATAAATTTCCAAAGCACCTTTTTCCTTTACCGCGTTCACAGCATTAACAAACGTTCCTGCAGTATCAATAAGGTCGTCAATAACAAGTACGTTTTTATCTTTTACCTCTCCTATTATATTCATAATTTCCGCGACGTTTTGTTTCGGTCTCCTTTTATCTATGAGAATTAGGTCTGCATGAAGTCTTTTTGCATAAGCTCTCGCCATTTTAATACTTCCTACGTCGGGTGAGCATACTGCGAGGTTCTGGATGTTTAAATCGTAAAAGTGTTTCAGGAATACCGCCGACCCGTAAAGGTGATCAACGGGCATATCAAAGAATCCCTGGATCTGTGACGCGTGAAGGTCCATAGTTATGACCCTGTCCGCCCCAGCTTTTTCGATTAGGTTAGATATTAGCTTTGCAGTTATTGAGACTCTCGGCTGGTCTTTCCTGTCCTGACGGGCATATCCGAAATAGGGAATAACGGCATTCACTCTCAATGCCGATGAACGCTTTGCAGCGTCTATCATTATAAGAAGTTCCATTATGTTATCAGACGGGGGATTGGTGGATTGTATAATGAAAACATCCCTCCCGCGTATATTCTCATTATACCGCATCCAGATTTCACCGTCAGAAAAGTGTTTTATCTCTCTGTTGCCAGGAATCACATTGAGAAGATTTGCTATTTTCTCTCCAAGATTCAGAGAGTTTGTACCGGTAAATATTTTTAAGTCAGACATTTTATGAAGAATAATTAAGTAGTCAAAAATATTAATAAAGTTATATTAAATCAACTTCATAAAGTTAATATATTTTTATCATTAAATCCTATACTACATTCCCTTAAATCTATATCATCAATGAGAATCAAAATCCAATCAGAAAAATCAGAGTGCCAATCTCAACTTTTAGTGCTTTTGCGTAATGTCTGATTCCGAGTCTCTGCTCCACTGTTACATAAGATCTTTTCTCTTCATAGCGCTCTAATAGTCCTCCCTTAGTCCTCCCCGGTTATATCGTTTTTTCACGGTATCAAATCTTTTCTTAGGTACTATTGTGTTCTGGTGGTAAATTGTTTCTTTACTTATAAAAACTCTTAATGGCATTGCATACCTCAATTACCTGCTCCATCTTCAGCTCAGGAAAACACGGTAAATTAATTCCTCTTATAGCAATTCCTTCTGCAACTCTGAACTTCTGATACGTGTGAGTAAACATCGGCATAGTATGGGCAGGATAAAAAGTAGGTCGTGTCTCAATACCGTTCTCTGAAAGGAAGTTCCGCAAAGCCTCCCTTACTTTGACGCTTTCTACCAGTATGGAAAACATCCAGTATGAGTGTACGGTCTCTTTCTGTTCTTTATGCCATGTTAAAGGAAGCCCCTTAAGGTTTTCTGCGTATAATTCTGCTATCACTCTTTTCTTCTTAATAATCTCATCTGCATTTTCAATCTGTGCAAGTCCAATAGCGGCACAGATGTTTGTCATTCTATAATTATATCCTATTACGTCATGCCAGTATTCCCTTACGCTCGATACTCCATGCATTTTTAGGTGGTAAGCTTTGTCATAAAGGTAGTAATCGTTCGATACAAGCATTCCGCCTTCTCCTGTTGTAATTGTTTTATTACCGTAAAAACTGAAAGCTGCTATGTTTCCGAAAGTACCGGCGTATTTTCCTTTATACCGGGACCCAAACGCTTCCGCACAGTCTTCGATTACGAATAGATTGTTCTCATCTGCAATTTTCATTATCTCATCCATGTCGCACATTTGACCGTAAAGATGAACAACCATTATTGCTTTTGTCTTCGGATTGATTTTCTTCTTAACATCTTCAGGGTCAAGCTGCCATGTTTCCTCAATTGAATCAACGAATACAGGGGTAGCTCCCGTATAAACAATAGCACTCACAGATGCTATGTACGTAAACGTAGGAACAATAACCTCGTCACCGGCAGTTATTCCGAGCGTTTCAAGCGCAAGGTGAAGTGCAGTCGTTCCGTTTGAAACTGATGCAGCGTATTTAGCCCCGATGTATTCGCAAAATTTGTCCTCAAACTCATGAATGAATTTCCCCTTTGATGAAATCCATGTGGAATCAAGACACTCATTCACGTACTTTTTTTCATTCCCCGATAAAACCGGAATGTACAATGGAATTCTGAAACCCATAATATTTACTTTTTAAAATTATTAATTGTTTCGACTATCTTCTTAAGGTCAATCATGTCAATACACTCAAGATTGTAAGGACATACACGTTTCCAGCAAGGCGAACATTCCAGTTCTTTAGGATACAGTTTCACTCCGTAATCATAAAGTTCTATCTCAGCCTGGCATGATAAACCGAACCATGCTATTATGTACTTCTGAAGTGCTATTGCAAGGTGCATACCGAAACTGTCCCCCGAAACAACAATATCCGGTATAGACATATAACAGGCTCCTCTGCGGATTCCCTCAGTTGAAGGTGTGTTAATAATCCTCTTTTGTTCCGCACTCGAAAATGTATCGAATATCTGATTATTACGAATAGTATCCTCTCGACCGCCGAGAAGCATTACTACGATATTTTTATTCTTCAGTAAGTTCTTTATAATATTTACATGCTGTTCAACAGTCATTTTCTTGTTTGGAAAAAGCTCAGAGCATCCCGTGTTGAATCCCGCGTAAACTTTCTTTTTATCGTACTTTATTGACTTTTTATATGCGGCAACATATTCTTTTTCTTCCGGGTTAAATTCAAAAACGTATCTATCTCTTTCGTACTTCAGCTCAAACACTTCATGTATAATCTCAACTCCCGTTTTGGTATTTTCCCTGAACTTCTTCTTGTCATCAATTCCGAGAATGTAACTATACATTGCAGCATCATTGGCCGGAACAATCTTGCCGTCTTCATTGAGGAGGAATCCGAGTTTCTTTTTTGCTTTCGTCTCATTTGCGAAAGCGCAAGCATACAGGGATTTATCCGCATTCATAACTGTATCGTATTCTATATTTCGTGATATCATTCTGCTTTCATCATCCCAGAGAAAAAGCTTGTCTATGAATTTATTGTTGGAAAGAATCTTCTCCGCATTAGGCATTGTCATCCAGTGTATAGTGCTGACCGGAAACTTCCTTTTAATCGCATGCAGCAAAGGTGTGTTATCCAGTACGTTTCCGAGTGCATCGAGAGAAATAATCAGTATTTTCTTCCCCATAGCATTTGCGGTATCATCAGCGCAACCTTGTTCGATGCAGTTATAGTAAGGCTTACAGGGTTTGTAGCCCGAAAAGTTTTTGCACTTTGGTATTCTTAAATCTTTGTATTTCATTCTTATAGTATAATATGGTTTAAAACTTCATCAGTAGAAAGACCGTTTTCAATACCGCATATTTCTTTGTCACGGCTGCAGTTAGCGTCGCAGTATTCCTTTGATACTTCAAGGTTTATGGATTTTTTGTTTATCACTCCCCATATCTTAACACAGCTCATATCACGCTTGCAGTGAATCCCTATACATTTCCTATCGAGTGCATCCGCTAAATGAATGGGACCAGTGGATGAACATATCATTAAATCTGTTGCAGATATTATTTTTATGAGCTTTCGCAAATTGTCTATGTCGTCTGATACGTCGTATATCCTTCTGTCTTTAAGGGATTGCACCTTATTTTTAAACTCATTTGTCATTTCGAATGCCGTGAGCAGTAAAGCGAATTTTTTATCGGGATACTTCTTGAGTAACTTTTGTATTAGCCTGAAGTATTTCTCCTCGCTCCAATTCGGTGCGGAATTTCTCGAGCCTGTATGAAGTATGATTTTGTATGTGCTGTTTTCAATTCCTTTTGAATTAAGATAATCGCTTATTTCTGCTTTTTCTACATCAGACAAAAAAATTTCTGGTTGATAGTTATCAGTATTAACACCCGTCTTTCTCGCGAGGTCCATGCAGTAATCTGCCTCATGGCGAAGAGGTTTGTAATTATTTCGTGAGACGCTTTCCATAAGAGTGATTATCTCATAAAATATCCTCCCGACGCCAATTTTTTTCTTAATACCGCCGAAGAACAATTGATATGCGGCACGCTCAGTCGGTAGAATCAACAGACCGTAATCAAACTTATACTTCCTTATTTGTTTCACAACGTCCCAGAATGAATCCTTCGAAAGGTCATCTGTAATTCTCGCATCAACATACGGATTGTTATCGAATATAACTGAGGTATTTGGCTGCGTAAGAGTTGCAACGAAAGCATCGGGATATGCCTTCTTTATCTCTCTCGGGATTGCGGTCGTCATTACTACATCTCCAACTCTATCTGTTCTTACTATTAAATATCTTCTTGACATCTATTTATGCGGAATCAAAATTTTATTCTTATTAAGAAGTTCTTCAAACTTCGAAAGAATAAGCGGTTTCGAAAGTTCAGTCATGCATACATTACCGATATTGCAATCGAGCAGGTTGCAGTGCAAACATTCAAGTTTTGTGTTTTGTACGGTAACATTCCTATCACCGTAAGGACCCTGCAGGTCCGGATTAGTAGGACCGTAAATCCCGAGAACAGGCACCTCGACCGCACCTGCCAGATGCAGAGGTCCCGAGTCATTACCTATTAGTACCTTGCATTTCTTGATGATGGCAGCAAGATATCTGATTGGACTTTCAGGTATTATGTAAACATTTCCATCTGTATTTAACTTAATTTCCCTTGCTTCTATAAGCTCCTGCTTTGTACCCCAGAGTATTATAAACTTAACATTATATTTTGTTGATATAAGTTTTATTAGCTCAATGTAATCATTTATCTTGTAGCGTTTCGATTCCCATCCGCCCGTTATCGCAATCCCTATAAGAAACTCATTTCTTAAGTCGTTATCGGATAATAATTTATCAGCAAACTCCTCATGAACAATGTTTACTGATAGATTGAGCTTTTTGGAAACGATGGGTATGTTTGCATTAATTAGCGCATCCAGATTGAAGTCTGTGTTATGGACTAAACCCCCGCGTCCTTTCCCTTTTATATTGTACGCATAATTTCTTCCACGGAATTTAAAACCTACTCTGTATTTAGCTCCCGTGACATAAGTGAGGAAAGCCGTTCGCGGATTGCAGTACAGGTCAATCACAAGGTTGTACTCTTTGTTCCTTATATGCCTTATCAGGTCGTAGGATTTATCAATTTTTGAGTCGTAGGTCAAAACGCGGTCGATGTATTGATTATCCATAAGCACATCACGGTTCCTTATCAGAGTCAGATAATCAATCTTAGAATCGGGAAAGTATGCCCGCAGGTTTGGCAAAACGGGTGTTGACATAAGCACGTCTCCGATTCCGCCGAATTTTATCACAAGCAACCTTCTTATTTCATCTTTGTTAATCTTCAAATCAAATTTTCTCTAATATTATAAAATTGTTTTTCGCTGCGGCTTTCAGCCCTGAATTTCCGGATAAGTTTTTTTGCTTAAAGCTGCAAAGATGATGAACCATACACTCATAACAAAGAGGTCTTACAGCCCTGCATACGTTCCTTCCGAACCGTATAAGGTTAGTATGAAAGTTTACTTTTAATTTATCAGGAACTATTGGTTTCGCCGCATCGAAAGTTTCCCCGGGAGTTTTCGTATCAACAAGACCAATTCTGTTCAAAACCCTGTGTACATGGGTATCTACGGGGAATACGTTTCTCCCCATTCCGAACGCGAGTAAGCAAGAAGCTGTCTTCTTACCTATACCCTTATGCTTTAAAAGTTCTTCATAAACCTCGTCGTCTGATAGTTTCCTTAAATGGTTCAGCGTCAGACTACCGTGCTCATTCATTATGTTCTTAAGCATTTCCTTGATCTGCACTGCCTTCGTGTTTGCAAGTCCGCAAACCTTTATTGCATTCTTTATTCTTGAAAGGGGAGCCGTCATAACATTCTCCCAACTGCCGAACTCATCCTTCAGATTTCTGAAAGCGATGTAAGATGTTTTATCCGTTGTATTCTGAGAAAGCTTCGTTGCAATTAAAACGTCCATCAGATTCGGTTTCGGCTTGGATACCTTTCTCTTACCTCCGAAATGTTCCTCAAGTATGTCTATTACCTTATATAATCTTTTAACTTGCAATTTTATTTCAGTATTTTATTCATAATTACGTTTACAATTCTACCTGCCGTCTTTCCGTCGTAATATTTCAGTTTTTTTGTTCTCTTAAATTTTCCTGAAAATATTTTCTTAAGCTCATTCAGAATGAGCTTACTGTCGCTTCCACAGAGAACATTTGAGCCATGCTTAATCGTAATAGGTCTTTCTGTATTTGCTCGCAGCGTCAGGCAGGGGATATTCAAGAAAGAAGTTTCTTCCTGTATTCCACCCGAATCGGTGATAACAAACCTTGCAGAATTAATCAGAGCAAGAAAATCAATATATCCTATCGGTTGTGTAATTACGAGGTTGCGTATCGCTTCAAGCTTTACGTAAAGCCCGAATTTTTCAACCATCTTCAGTGTGCGAGGATGAACAGGAAACACGACATCAGTATCGGGACTTAATCTGTTAATATCCTTTAAGATGTTAAGTATTTTAATAAAGTTTTTCTTCGAGTCAACATTTGACGGTCTGTGCAGCGTCACAAGAGCGTAATTCTTTTTCGTAAGGCAGAGCTCATCATGTATCTTTGATTTCTTCGCATCCATAAGATAACCAGTCAAAGAATCAATCATGATATTTCCCACAAAGAAAACACTGCGTGAATCAGCTCCGCTTTTCTTCAGGTTCAGCATACCGTCTTCTTCAGGAACAAACAGATAATTTGAAATCGAGTCCGTAACAATCCTGTTAATCTCTTCGGGCATCGTTCTGTCAAAGCTACGCAGCCCAGCTTCCACGTGTGCAACGGGAACGGAATTTCCATTCTGAAGAATTTTAGAGCATACGATTGAGGCTGCAAGAGTGGAATTCACATCACCGTAAACAAGAACCAAATCGGGTTTTTCATTCATCACAATCTTCTCAAACTTCACCATCGTTTCCGCCGTCTGCTCTGCATGAGAACCCGAACCCACACCAAGATTTATATGCGGTTTCGGAAGTCCAAGTTGTTTAAAAAATATATCCGAAAGATGTTTATCATAATGCTGTCCCGTATGCACAATCTTATGAATAACTCTTTTCTTATGCTTCATTAACTCCTTATGCAGGGGTGCCATCTTCATAAAATTAGGTCTTGCTCCCACCACCGATATTATTTTCTTCACCATTCTCCTCTCAATTAATTTCAATTGTCTTACGTTATTTTTATTTTACTACAAAACTATAAATTTAGCTAAATCGAACAGCATATAAAACGAAAAACATATAAAATGTATATCTCTAACCTGCTCAGTCACTTCACAATATTATATAAAAAACAAAAAGAACAAACAGGGACAAAGTGACAAATTTGTCACTATAAAATAACAATCTTTTTTAGACTATCTTAAGGTAAGTTAGAGGCAAGTTAGGGGTTAGTTATGACTTTTATTGAAGTGACGAATTTGTCACTACCTAACTACAACACTTCCTCACCCGATCAATCGTCGCAGGTCACCTTTCTTTTTTCATGGATTTTCAAGGTGCTTTTGCATTGGCTCTTTTCATAAAATTCAACATCCCATTTTCTTACTAACACTTATATTCCGACTTCTATACTTCTCCCTCCCGGTTTCGGTTTTTAGTTTTCCACTGCCTTGTCATTTAATTTAAAATCATGGAACTTTCAATGAATATTATTGTTCTGATATTCAACATAAGGGGGATTGGTTAATTGGTTTGAATTATATAATACGTTATTCAGCCATTTAAAGATTTTTGTAGTGTAATAGGATTTTAAGTAAGAGCAATATCTTTATTAACTAAAAAATAAAAGCTATGAAAAACAACTTACTACTACTGCTGCTTATGGCAGTATTGATGCCGTACATTGCGTACGCACAGAAAGACACAAGAGAAGTAAATTCTCAAATCGTATATGACACACCTCTGCATGGACCTCAGCATTCTGTAGCGGTTAATTACGATAAAGCGAAGGTGGAAGAAATCACCGCCCAAATCAGTGCAGCAAGAATTAACGGCAATGTTGAAAAAGCTACGCAGCTGCAAAACGAACTTGAAAGAGTTACAGAAAGCAAATCAACATCAGCACCTCTCACAAACAATGCAGGATTAACAAGCATAGTTTGCAACGAACCAGTTTCACCAGGAGATTACAATCTTACAATCATTAACGGGTTAGATGCTAACTGGGCATGTGCAACCTCAACCGACAGAGTCACAGGCAGGTTATATGTAGTATCTGCAAAATATTCAGTTTCTGTTTCAGCATCTGATACTTTAAAAGTTTTTACATCATCAAACGCAGGAATAACCTGGACATTGATAAACAGGATTCAGAGTTCCGTAGCTTATAAATGGAGAAACGATGAACTTGATATAGAGGCGGTAAATAAAGGCGATACGTCCTATGTTTTTGCAGTTGTAGGATACACCAACGCAGGAGTGCACAATTCTGTACTGATTAGATTAAACAGTATTGGTTCAGGATTTTTTGCAAGTAATCTTTACACTGCTGCAGCAGGTAACAGTTTCATTTATCCAAGAATAACGAGCGATAACGGAAAATATACAAACCTCTCATATGTTTACGTTATTTGCACACAAGATACGTTGCTGGCTTCGGGTCATACAGTACGCGATAAATTTGCAGTTATAACAAATCCGTTTGCTGTTACACCGGCCTTAACATACAGGAATAATGGTCTCAGTGGAAGCTATGCGTGGTCTTACACCGAAGTACCTGATACAACGATGCAGTACAACGATATTGCATATTCAGACTCGGCGAATACCGACTTTATTGTAACTGTTTCAAATTTTTACCGTACAGCAGGATTTAACAATTTATACTTGTCATATTCTTCAAATTACGGCACTACTGCTCCGACAAATACACCACAAATTGCAGAGACGAAAGTTAATTTGAAGCCAAGAATAGCGAGTACTCAACTCGATGCAGGCGGCGCACAATATATGATGATTGGCTTAACAAGACAATGGTCAGCGACCGATTGGGATCCCTATTATCAAAGAACTTCAAATAATGGCACAACATGGTCCGGCGGTTATGTGAGTTCAACGACTGATTCTACTTTATACACAGATGTAGTTTCAATTCCAAGAGTTCCGAATACATTCAGGTTTGCATATCAGGTAACAGTGGGTGGTACAGGTGCCCTTTGGACACGTTCATTTAATGCAGGTACATTCGTAGCTTCATTTAACCTTGCGACCGGGATGTCAACAAATTACGCACCAGTAAGAGCCGGATACAGATACGATGCCTCAGATTCATGCTTCACTCTTGGGCAGGGATATCCATCATCGGTCGGTTTGTTTGCATACACAGGATGCACGGGTACATTAACAGGAATCGGTAATATCGAAATTCCCGTTAAGTATAATTTGTCACAAAATTATCCTAATCCATTTAATCCAACTACGAAGATAAATTATTCAATACCCGTAACAGGATACGTAAGTCTGAATGTATATGACATGACCGGTAAACTTGTATCAAAATTAGTGAATGAAAACAAAAACGCAGGGAATTACATTGTTGATTTCAGCGGTGCAAATCTTTCCAGCGGAACATATTTCTGTAAAATGGAATCAGGTTCATTCAACAATGTAATAAAACTAATGCTCATTAAATAATTCTTATTAATGAATATCTAAAAAGGGCGGAATAAAATTCCGCCTTTTTTATTCTCTCACTTTTATTTTTCCATCCGTTTCTCATTTCCTCTTATACCTGCTTTTCATACTCGGTTCTCTTTATGTCAGCTATTGTTGATTCCGGGGGTAAATAATTTTTGCATTAACTGTTTTTTATTTATGTTAATCTTAGAGCGTTCAGGGAATGATATTCATCTCACTCGTATGATTCAAGCGCGGTAATTGTTTATCTCAAATAAGACTTGAGATACAGAAAGAGCCAATATATTTATGATAATTATTGAAACAAAATTATTTTTAATTCAATATTGACATTAATGAATACAATCAGTAATTTGTTACACCTGATTAATAATTTTGCTTTTGCAGGAGACTCAAATAATCTGCAAATGGGTTTTCAGGTACAGGGGGAATTAAAGAATATAGTAATTTATATTTATTTAATTCAAAAAAAGGGAAAAACAATGAAATCAAAAATCTTACTACTCGCTTTACTGGCGCTTATGGGTTTCGCGTCAGTAACTTCAGCTCAGCCATGGACGCTTTATCAGACAGGTGTTCCTTATTCATTATTCGGAGTTGATTTTGCATATCCTCCTTACGAAAATATAGGTGTTGCAGTAGGGCAGGGCGGCACAGTCTTAAAAACAACGGATAACGGTGAAGAATGGATTTTAACTTATTCTAATATAGACATCTGGATGAACGATGTTCAGTTTGATCCCCATGCACCGGGATTAGTCTGGGCGGCTGGTATGGGTGGTGTCATTCTCAGGTCATTTGACTTCGGAAGTACATGGGAAGTCGTTAGACCATTCAGTACACCCGACCATACAATACGTGGTATAGGCGTTAAAATCGGAGCCCCGGGATATGCGTCATTCGTGGGGTATGCAGGAACTTTCTTTGAAACATTCAACGGAGGTTTTTCATTCGTACAGAGGTTTGACATTCCGTTCACAATGCATTCAATTGCTTATTCACCAAATTTTACTTTTGACGGAAGGGGAATTATTTGCGGTACAGACGGCAAGGTCTGGAATACTACCAACTTTGGATCAAACTGGGTTGCAAGAAATACGAACCGTTATGATTATCTTAACGACGTAGTTTTTCTTAACGATGTTGAAGCTATGATTTGCGGAAACAACGGTACCATTCTACGATCAACTAACTGGGGCAAGACCTGGACCGTCAATACTCAGTATCTCACAAGCGAGCATCTTCGTTCAATTGATTATTACGGTCCGAAAGTCACTGTTTGCGGTGATAATGGCAAGATAATGACTTCAAGTGACTTTGGGTTCTTTTTTGTTGACCAGCTGAACGCTGAGAACAGAAATTTATACGGTGTCGCTTTAAAAGGATTTAACGTTGGTGTAGCCGTCGGTGAGATCGGTTCTGCTGCTTACGGTGCGTTATTTTTTACAGCTGCTAATGGTGTTGTCGGAATCACGCAGAATGGAAGCGAAGTCCCATCTGTTTATTCTCTAAGCCAGAATTTTCCGAACCCGTTTAATCCAGTGACAAAAATTAATTTTGCTTTACCGAAACAGGGTCATGTTACTTTAAAAGTATATGATATGCTCGGAAAGGAAGTAAGTACACTCGTGAATGAAGTTAAATCCGCAGGAAATTATACTGTTGACTTCAACGGGTCAAAGTTGACAAGCGGTGTTTATTTCTATAAAATTCAATCGAATCAGTTCACTGATATTAAAAAAATGACACTCATAAAATAATAAAAGAAATTTCCGGTTTCATAAAGGCGTTCATTATGGACGCCTTTTTTATTTTATACTTGTTTTAAAAAAAGAAATGTACTTAGAGCAGGAAGAGTTTATGATAGATATTATCACTCGAATCTGTGAGTTATATTTTGTATATTTACATTCTATTCAGAAAAAATCCTTTGAAAATAAATAGGTATTTTTATTAATAATTAAATTATAATCTTATGAACACAAAACAATTTATTGAAATTGAAGAGCAGTACGGTGCGCATAATTACCACCCCCTTGATGTTGTGATTGAAAAAGGTCAGGGTGTTTGGGTTTGGGACGTTGACGGTAATAAATATCTCGATTGTCTTGCAGCCTATTCAGCAGTGAATCAGGGGCATTGCCATCCAAGAATAGTTAATGCTATGAAGGAGCAAGCGGATAAAATAACACTAACTTCACGTGCTTTCAGAAATAACCAGCTTCCTCTGCTATGTAAAGAGCTTTCCGAAATGACGGGATATGAAATGATTCTTCCAATGAACTCAGGAGCTGAGGCTGTTGAAACCGCTTTAAAGGCAGTGAGGAAATGGGGTTATACTGTAAAGGGCGTTCCTGAAAATCAGGCTGAGATTATAGCCTGTACGAATAACTTCTCGGGCAGAACAATATCAATTATTAGTTTTTCAACTGAAGACCAGTACAGGTTTGGGTTCGGTCCGTTAACCCCCGGATACAAGATTGTTGAATACGGTAATGCAGAAGATTTTGAAAAAGCAATTACGCCGAACACGGTTGCATTCCTCGTAGAACCGATACAGGGTGAGGGCGGAGTAATTGTACCTCCTGACGGTTATCTGAAAAAGACTTTTGAACTTTGCAAGAAGAATAATATACTTTTTATTGCCGATGAAATACAATCGGGACTTGGCAGAAGCGGTAAGCTTTTCGCCTATGAATACGACGGTATTAAACCAGATATGGTTACGATCGGCAAAGCTCTTTCTGGCGGATGCTATCCTGTTTCAGCAGTGCTCTCATCAAGGGAAATTCTCGGTGTGTTTAAACCTGGTGACCACGGTTCAACGTTCGGGGGAAATCCTCTCGGATGTGCAGTCGCAAGGGAAAGCCTGAAGGTTCTCGTAGAAGAAGGATTGATTGAAAAGTCGCATGAACTTGGCGATTATTTCAGGGATAAACTTAAAGCACTGAATTCAAAACACGTGAAAGAAATTCGCGGCAAAGGTTTGTTTATCGGTGTTGAACTTAAACCGGAAGCCGGTGGTGCAAGAAAATACTGCGAAGGTCTGAAGAATCTCGGCGTACTCTGCAAAGAAACCCATGAAAACGTTATCAGATTTGCACCTCCTCTTGTCATAAAGAAAGAGGAAATCGACTGGGCAGTAGAGCAGGTGAAAAAGGTTCTTGTTTAGTCGAAAGATGTCGGTTATCAGTTGATGGTTGATAGTTGCCCGTTACTGATAACTGACAACAATTTCTGCCAACTGTTTTCATTGACTTTAATTTTAAATAATGTTAATTTACATGTTTTATAGAATAACCGATGAAAGAAACGATAAGAAAATCTGTTAGAATAACGAAATATGCCACGAGGGGCGAAAATCCCAACAACTGGTATGTAGTTGATGCCGATGGTAAAGTCCTCGGACGTCTTGCAAGTGAAGTTGCAAAAAGAATTAGAGGGAAGTACAATCCTCAATACACCCCCAATGCTGATTTAGGCGACTGGGTTGTAGTTATTAATGCCGATAAGGTGAAGATAACGGGCAAAAGAGCAGAATTAAAGGACTACAAAACTCACTCAAGGTATCCAGGTGGTCAGAAAATCAAAACATATAAAGAGATGCTTGCCAAGACTCCCGAAAAGGTAATTGAGCTGGCAGTGAAAAGAATGCTTCCAAAAACAAAACTCGGAGACGCTCTTTTCCACAAACTGAAAGTTTACAAAGGCAGTGAACATCCGCATTCGGCACAGAAACCTATTGCTTTAAACATTTAAACCGAAATTTGAAAATTTAATTATTTGATGGCTACAAGTACACCAATAAAAGTAGGAAGAAGAAAGACTGCAGTTGCAAGAGTTCATCTTGCATCGGGCACAGGAAAAGTTACTATTAACGGCAAGGATGCAATAGTATTCCTCAAGAGTGAAGGTCACTTAAAGGATATAATGCAGCCTTTTACTGTCACCGGAACCGAAGGTACATACGACTTAAAAGTTAACGTAAACGGAGGCGGTTTCAGAGGTCAGATTGATGCGATTAAACTTGGTATTGCTCGATCATTAGTAGAGATAAATGAAGAGTTAAAGCCAACCTTGAGAAAAGGCGGTTTTATGACGAGAGACCCAAGAATGGTAGAAAGAAAGAAATACGGAAGACCAAAAGCAAGAAAGAGATTCCAGTTCTCGAAGAGATAAGATTTTAAATTTTTTATAAACCAATTAAAAATACATATTCTCTGATTTCAAAACACCCGTGTTCCATTAAATGGAATGTGTCAAGAAAAATGATGAGAATAGAAGATTAACAAAAGCCAACTTTTTCATCCTCCGGGATGATGCATTTCATACATAAGCGTAAGCTTATCGCAAAATGTCCGTGGCTTTATTAATAGGAGAAATTACACATGTCAAGAGTACAAATCGAAGATTTGTTATTAGCAGGGTCACATTTCGGACACCTTACAAGAAGATGGAATCCTAAGATGAGAAAATACATCTTCATGGAAAGAAACGGTATTCATATTATTGATTTGAAGAAAACCGTTGACCTAATCGATGATGCCTGCAATGCTGTAGCGAGAATTTCTGCGGAAGGAAAAAGAGTTCTTTTTGTAGGGACCAAAAAGCAAGCAAAGGCAATAATTAAAGAACAGGCTGAAAGATGCGAATCTTTCTACGTATCCGAAAGATGGCTCGGTGGTATGCTAACAAACTTTAACACCGTCAGAAAGAGCATCAAGAAGCTTACTACACTTCAGAAGATGGAAAAGGACGGAACGCTCGATAAGTTCGTTAAGAAGGAAAGATTAATTATGATGCGCGACAAGGAAAAGCTTGAAAAAGTGCTTAACGGTATATCAGGAATGACAAAACTTCCCGGTGCACTTTTCCTCGTCGATATTAAGAAAGAGCACATTGCTATTGATGAAGCGAGAAAGCTAAACATCCCTATCTATGCAATTGTAGACACAAACTGCGACCCAGAATTAATCGATTATCCGATTCCAGCGAATGATGACGCAGTGAAATCAATCGAGATTATCACAAGGGCGTTTGCAGAAGCTGTAATCGAAGGCGTTCAGGTAGCTAAGACGAGAAAAGAAGACGAGACTGAAGAGATGAAAGAAAAACAGGAAAAAGCATAATTGCTTTTCCATAATTGAAATCTAAACAAGATAAAGCAAAAAGAAGGATTAAAATTATATGGCAGTAACAATTGAATTAATAAAGGATTTAAGAGAAAAATCAGGAGCCGGAATGGCAGATTGCAAGAAAGCTCTTGAAGAAACAAACGGTGATATCCCAAAAGCGATTGAGTACCTCAGAAAAAAAGGTGCCGCAATGGCAACAAAGAGAGCTGACAAGATTGCAAAAGAAGGTGCAGTAAAATCGCAAATTAGTGAAGATAAGTCAAAAGGTGTTATCATTGAAGTTAACTGCGAGACTGATTTTGTTTCAAAGGGAGAAGGTTTCCAGAATTTCGCACAGGGAATTGCAAACACGGCATTGGCAAGCAGCAGCAATGATGCAGCTCACCTGCTTTCTGTAAAAGGAGATAACGGTCTGACAGTACAGGAAACGATTGACAGTATGATGGGAAGTGTTGGAGAAAAGATTGAACTGAAAAGAGTCAGGTTTATCTCTGTTGAAGGCGGATTTGTTTCTACGTATATTCACTTCGGCAGCAAAGTAGGTGCAATTATAGGAATGAAAGGAAAATATACCGAAGAAGCGAATGAAATAGGCCAAAAAATGGCAATGCAGATTGTTGCGATGACACCTATTAACGTAAGAAGGGACGAAGTCTCAGCTGAGATTATCGAGAAAGAACTCGAGATATATCAGCAGCAGGCAAGAAACGAAAAGAAACCTGAAAACATTATAGAGAAGATTACGATGAACAGGCTTGAGAAATTCTTTCAGGAAAACTGTCTACTTGAGCAGGAATTCATTCAGGATTCAAGCAAGTCGGTAGGCGACCTTTTGAAGGATTACTCGAAAGCAACGGACGAGCCGCTTGATGTGACAGAAATGGCAAGATTCCAGTTAGGATAAACCATAAAATTAATTCATTATGCCGATAAAGTATAAAAGAATTTTGCTGAAACTTTCGGGAGAATCTTTAATGGGCTCCGAAAGTTTTGGCATTGATTCAAAGGTAGTCGATCACATCGCGAATGAAGTAGCGGATGTTCAAAAAATGAAGATAGGGCTCGGGATTGTAATCGGCGGTGGTAATATTTACAGGGGGCTTTCGGCTTCACAGCAGGGAGTTGACAGAGTTACAGGAGACACTATGGGAATGCTTGCGACGCTGATTAATTCTCTCGCATTGCAGAATGCACTTGAAAAAAGAGGTATTTATACACGCGTGCAATCTGCAATAAAAATGGACGAGATAGCAGAGCCTTTAATCATAAGGAGAGCAATCAGGCATATCGAGAAGAAAAGAGTCGTAATATTTGCAGCCGGCACGGGCGAACCATATTTTACGACTGATACTGCAGCAGCACTCAGAGCGATTGAGATGAGGGCTGACGTGATAATTAAAGGAACGAGAGTTGACGGTGTTTATGATTCTGACCCCGAAAAGAACAAAAATGCAAAGATGTACAGGAAATTAAAATACAGTGAAGTTCTGGATAAAGACCTAAGAGTGATGGATCTAACTGCGATTACTCTTTGCAGAGAGAACAATCTTCCGATTCTTGTTTTCAACATGAACAAGAAAGGTAACCTTAAAGCATTACTTTCCGGGAAGAATATCGGAACATTAATTTCATAATTTAATATATTTTATGATTAAAGATATTTTAAAAGTTACTAAAGAAAGGATGTTAAAAGCTGTCGAGCATTTGACGTCTGAGTTTGTAAAGGTTAGAACAGGCAAGGCTTCCGTTGGACTGCTTGAAGGCGTGAGAGTTGATTATTACGGTACTCCTACACCTTTAAATCAGGTTGGTAATCTCAGCACTCCCGATTTTCATACAATTAACATTCAGCCCTGGGACAAGACGGTTATTCCAATTATCGAGAAGGCAATCCTGAACGCAAATCTCGGATTGAACCCCTCGAGCGATGGTACCATAATCAGGATACCGATTCCTCCGTTAAACGAAGAAAGAAGAAAAGAACTCGTGAAACATGTGAAGAAACTTGCGGAAGAAGCAAAGGTTTCTATCAGAAACATCAGAAGAGATGAAATAGAAAAGCTAAAGAAAACAGAAAAAGAGGAACATATATCCGAGGATGACCGTAAACACAGTGAAATCGAGGTGCAGAAGCTGACGGATAATTCCATAAAAGAAATTGACGCTTTAGTACAGAAGAAAGAAAAAGAAATAATGGAAGTCTAATATCTTCCGAAGATATGACCGCATTCTGGTTTATCGTTTACAATATTGTTTTTCTGCCTTTGATTTGGACAGGATTCAGGTTCCTATCTTTGTTCAATCCAAAGATAAGGGAAGGTTTCAAAGGCAGGAAATACATTTTCCGCGAAATTGAAAACTGGAAGTTAGACTCATCAGCTAAAAGAATTATATTCCACTCATCCTCGCTCGGCGAGTTCCAGCAGGCAATTCCTATTATAGATGAGCTTCAGAAAAAGGGTTACGAAATAATAGCAACCTTTTTCTCTCCTTCAGGCTACAAAAACTCAATAAATTTGCTGCCTGAGGTAAAGAAAACATATATTCCTTTTGATTCATATTTTAACGTTAAGAAGTTTATTAATGCTATTAATCCTGAGATGATTATACTTATGCGGTATGACCTATGGTTCAATTTTCTTTATTGTGCAAAGATAAATAATATTAAGGTCATTATTGCGAATGCAAGATACGACGAAAAAGACAAGTTCTGGAAACTGCAGTTTGTTAAGTCCATTAAGAAAGCAATGTACGGAATGGTTGATAAAATGTTCGTTATAGACGAATCCGATTATCAAAATTATCTTAGGATGATGAGAGGTTATGATACAAAAGTGATAAAGGCGGGTGATTCAAAGTTCGAGAGAGTTTATGAAGCATCGAAGAATATTAAGATTGAAAATGTAATAGATACTTCTGTAATCAAAGATAAGAAGGTGTTTGTTATAGGAAGCTCATGGAAAGATGACGAAGAAATTATTCTGCCAGTTATTAATAAACTGCCAGAATACGGGGAGAGTTTGCTGACTGTGCTCGTTCCGCATGAACCGAAGGAAACTAAGATACTTGCGATTGAGAGCAACCTAAAAAGTAATTATGAAAACCTGAAATCAATAAGATTATCTCAAATAGAAAATTATTCAGGTGAAAATCTTGTTATAGTTGACAGTGTTGGAAAGCTTATGAGCCTTTACTCTGCTGCGTATATAGCTTACGTAGGCGGAGGATTCAGAACGGGATTGCATAATGTGCTCGAGCCTGCGATATTTAACATACCTGTTTTTTTTGCGAACGAGGTTAAGAATTCAGATGAAGACGAGATACTTGTTGAGAAAGGCTGCGGAATACTGGTAAGCACGAGGGACAGATTTTACAGGGACATACGAAAGCTCTTAACGGACAAGGTATATTATCAAAAGGTAAGTGATTCTTGCAAGCTCGTGTTCAGTGATACGCTCGGGACAACCAGAAAAATAATTGAAAATTTAATCAACTAATATGTTCGATAGAGAAAAGTTTTTAACGGACTCATTAAAGGAAAGCTCGGAAATAAAACTTAAGGTTTTAGAGAGTTGTTACGATGAAATTATGAAAGCCTCAGATTTGATACTTAGTACAATAAAAGCCGGGAACAAGATGATGTTATGCGGGAACGGGGGCAGTGCGGCTGATTCACAGCATCTTGCGACAGAGTTTATGATAAGACTTTCACATGATATTAAGAGGAAGGCAATACCTGCGATTGCTTTGTCAACTGATTCGTCAAACCTTACCGCCGGCGGAAACGATATTGGATTTGAGAATATATTTGCCCGTAACATAGAGGGTATAGGAAGAGAAGGCGACGTACTAATAGGAATATCGACGAGCGGAAATTCAAAGAATATTATTAAAGCGGTACAGATTTCAAAATCAATGGGGATAAAGACTATTTGCCTGCTTGGAAGCGGAGGTGGAAGACTTAAAGATGAATGTGATTTATCTGTAATAGTTCCTTCGAATAATGTTCAAAGAATTCAGGAATCACACATCACTATAGGTCATATACTCTGCGAGATAACTGAAAGAGAACTTTACGGTTAGATTTTAAATATCGGAATGAAATTTAGTAGTTATACGGAATGTATAGATTATTTATTTTCACTTGAACGTGTCGGTATTAAATATGACCTGAATAACATACGTAAACTTTCCAGAGCCTGCGGTAATCCTCATGAAAAGTTTAAGTCAATTCATATAGCAGGGACAAACGGCAAGGGTGCGGTTGCATCTATTATATCATCCGTGTTAACTGAGAGTAAGTATAAAACCGGCCTATACACTTCTCCACATGTTAAAGATTTCAGGGAAAGGATAAGGGTAAACGGCAAAGTTATACCAAAATCTTTCGTCATACAATTTACGGAGAAACACTTCAGTTTAATAGATAAGATAAAACCGAGCTTCTTTGAGGCGACAACTGCAATGGCGTTCAAGTACTTTGCGGACTGCGAAGTTAATTTTGCAGTGATTGAATGCGGATTGGGAGGAAGGCTCGATTCCACGAACATCATAAGACCTGAAATATCCGTAATAACCAGTATCTCAATAGACCATTCCGAATATCTTGGCAATACAATAAAAAGCATCACTAATGAAAAAGCAGGCATAATAAAAAGATATGTTCCATGTGTAACTGGAAATGTTTCAAAATATTCAAAAGCGATTATAAAGAAAATTTGTGAAAATAAGAAATCAGTTTTTGCAGATTCGTCTTTAATTGATTTTTACTTTCAACAATCGAAATCAGGATTTGATGTTTACCTGAAAGAATTCGGGAAGTATTTTAATCTGCCTTTGAGAGGGAAATACCAGATAAACAACTTCAAGACAGTGTTAGCAGTTCTTAATAACCTGAAGCAGAGAAAAGTTATTGATTATTCAGGCATTGAATTAGAAAAAGGGCTTGAAAATATAAGCAGGAACGCGGGTTACGGATACAGGTTCCAGATTGTATCGAAGAAGCCGAAGATAGTGCTTGATGTATCGCATAATGCTGAAGGTCTTAGTAATCTTAAGGAAATTACAAGTGCCCTGAAATACGGAAAACTTTTTGTAGTGTTCGGTATGATGGCTGATAAGGAACTCGGCAAGTGCATAAATGAATTGGAAAAATTAAAAGGATTTATAATATTCACTAAACCGGATTATAAGAGAGCCTGCAACCCTGAGAATTTTGTGAAGTATATGACAGGAAACAGTAAATACATAATCAAAGCTAACGTAAAGGATGCGTTCGAACATGTGAAGCGATTGGCTGATAAAAACGATATTATTCTTGTAACGGGTTCATTTTTTATGGTAAGTGATTTTCTTAAACATTTTAAAAAGTATGATAAAAGCAATAATATTTGACCTTGATAACACGCTTGTGGATTTTATGCTCATGAAAGAGCGGGCTGTTGATGCTGCTGTTCATGCGATGGTAGATTCCGGATTAAGGATGACGCAGTCTGAGGCAAAGGATAAGATAAACGCAATTTACAAAAGGGAAGGTATTGAATATCAGCAAGTGTTTGATGAACTGTTGAAAACAGAATACGGAGAGATTGATTATAAAATAATATCTGCGGGAATAGTAGCGTACAGAACTGCCCGTGAAGCTGCATTAAAGCCATATCCAAAAGTCTTTCCTACGTTAATAGAACTGATTAGGATGGGGATTAAGCTTGCGATAGTTTCGGACGCACCGTCTTCAGAAGCATGGTTAAGATTATCTTACCTGAACTTTCATCATTTGTTTGATGTGATAATTACATATGATGAATCACGCGAGAGAAAGCCTTCTCCCGCACCGTTTAACCTTGCACTCAGCAGGTTAAATCTTAAAGCTGATGAATGTCTTATGATAGGTGACTGGGCAGAGAGGGATGTTGTTGGTGCAAAGTCAGTGGGAATGAAAACAGTTTTTGCAAGATACGGAGATACATTTAATACATTACATCCAGGTTCTGATTATGATATAAATTCTATTGATGAATTAATTAATATTGTTAGAAAGGAGAACTGTATAAATGATTAAAGGAATCGGCACAGATATTATTGATATAAAAAGGATTAAATCTGTAATAGAGAAATTCGGGGAAAAGTTTTACGAAAAGATTTTAACCGAAAAAGAAATTGAATACTGCAAGTCTTTTAAAGCAAAGCCCGAGCCGCATTTCGCGGGCAGGTTCGCCTCAAAAGAAGCATATTCAAAGGCGCTCGGGACCGGGATTTCAAAAGATTTTAAGTGGAAAGATATTGAGATATTAAACGATGCAAGAGGGAAACCGTACATAAACCATGTTACACAGAACGAATATTCAAATCAAAAATTTAATGTAAGCATATCACACACTGACGAATACGCCAGTGCAGTGGTTATCTGGGAGGAGTAAAATGAATACAGGACCTTCAAAAGAGCAGATAGACCAGTTTTACAGAACGAGCAGAAAATATTTTGACGAACTTGCAAAGCAGTATTATGAAAAAGACAGAGATTTTTACACTAAATACTTTGCACCTTACTATTCCAATCCTTTATTAGCAGCAAGAAGGAAAACATCTTCGGGGAAAATTGTTGTTGTAGTCAGCATAGTATCGTTTTTAGTTCTAATAGCAGGGATAGGATTTATATTCCTTACCATTGAAAGCAGTGAGAAAAAGAAAGAGAAAGAAGTAAATAAATACATAGAAGGATTTAAAAAAGACGAATATGATAAAGCGCGATCGCTGATAGACTCGTTAGCGGATATAGATACAAATATTGAAAGAATGCTTAGACCTTTAATTCCCAATGATAAAAATGATGACGGGAGCAGTAAAAGCTCTAAAGATAAGGGAAGGAAGCCACAGTAGGTTTTATTAAGTGCTTAGCTATAAAACCTTGAAGCGCTAAAAACACCTTTATGACTGTTTATTTTCTCAATAACTGAATTCAACTGCTTAAGGTTTTCAATTTCAATTATCATCGTCCCCTCAAACATTGAGCTCTTAGTAAATATATTAATACTTTTAATATTAAGTTTGAAGTTTTTGGCAAGCATTTCAGTAATTTCGTTCAGGATACCCGGTTTATCTTCGCCGATTATTTTAATGCCGCCGACAAACTCGGTACCTTTAGTTTCGCCCCAGTTTATTTCAACGATTCTTTCGGGCTCGAGGAGGAAAAGATTAATAATATTATTGCAGTTCTTTCTGTGTATCTTTATTCCCTCAGTCTGAGTAACGAATCCTATTACATCGTCGCCGGGTATGGGATTGCAGCATTTTGCAAAGTCGTATTTAATTCCCTGTATAGAATTACTTCCTTTAGAGCCGAGAGAAATATTCTTGCTCGTATCCTGAGCCTGCTTTCTGAACCTATCAATGCTTTCAAGACCTTTTGCCTCTGCTGCTGCACTGCTCAAAGCAACTGATTCAGCTTCAATTTGCTGGAGTTTGCTTTTATCTTCTATATATTCGATGACTTCATCGGCTTTATTGTTATCTGAGGCAACATTTTGATAGAAAATCTGAAGGTCTTTGTAGTGAAGTTTCTGTAAAACTTCGAGTAGTGCATCATCATTGATATGAAGTTTATTCTTCTTAAGTTTTTTCTCAAACATCTCTTTACCGTCAGAAATTAGTTGTCGCTTCTCCGAATTAAAATACTTTTTTATATCGGAACGGGCTTTATGGGTCACAACAAACTTTTCCCAGTCAAGTTTTGGTTTCTGATTTTTTGAAGTGATAATTTCGATCTGGTTTCCGCTTTTGAGCTGTGTATCGAGAGGCACTATTTTTCCGTTAACTTTAGCTCCGATGCATTTCATGCCGACCTGAGTGTGAATTGCGAAAGCAAAGTCAACGGGTGTGGCACCAGAAGGAAGAATTTTCAACTCGCCTTTTGGTGTGAAACAATATATTTCGTTCTGGTAGAGTTCAAGCTTGAAATTCTCAATAAGCTGTCCTGTTGAGATGTCTTCTTTTGCAGCGTTCTCGAAAGTTTCGCGTATGTTCCTCATCCATTCTTCAATCTTCTTGTCATTAATATTCAGATTTTCCTTATACTTCCAGTGAGCGGCAATACCTTTTTCGGCAACTTCATGCATTTCCTTTGTACGAATCTGGACTTCAACTCTTCTCCCTTCGCTACTCATTACGGTGGTATGAAGCGACATGTATCCGTTTTGCTTTGGAACAGAAATAAAGTTTTTAAACCTTTCCGGAATCGGTGCATAAAGCTGAGAAACAATACCGTAAACAGAAAAGCAGTCATATTTGTTGTTCGAATCGAGAATTACTCTTACTGCAAGCAGGTCATAAATATCGTCGAATCCCTTTTCCAGTTTCTTGAGTTTTTGGTAAATACTGTATATATGCTTAGCTCTCGCATAAATCTCAAACTTATAGTTTTCCTTTATCAGGCTTTCCTTTATAGGTTCAATAAACTTTTTTAGGAATCTTTCACGTTCACGTTTCTTGTCTTTGATGCGGTTTGCAATCTTATCGTATTCTTTTCTGTTCAGGTATTTAAAAGACATATCTTCAAGTTCCGATTTGAGCTTTGAAAGTCCAAACCTGTGAGCGAGGGGAGCGTAAATATCGAGAGTTTCCTGAGCCATCCTGTACTGGCGTTTGTTTGAAAGGAATTCAAGTGTTCTTAGGTTATGGAGTCTATCCGCGAATTTAATTAGCATTACACGAAGGTCAAGCGTCATAGACAGAAGCATCTTTTTGTAAGACTCAATTTGTTTGAGTTCGTAGTTCTCCACGAGTCCTTCTATCTGAGTTGCACCGTCAACAATATCGGCAACTTCTTTACCAAATTCTGCTTCAATATCCTTTATGGTAAATTCTGTATCTTCAATAACATCATGCAGCAATGCAGCGGCAATAGTTATATCATCAATAGGAATTTCTTTTGCAAGGATCAGCGCTACTTCGTATGGATGTGTAATATAAGGTTCTCCCGACTGTCTCTTGTCGTTTTTATGGGCATCGAGAGCGAACCTGAATGCGTTAGAGATTAATTTCTCATTGACTTTCCTTGATGAAAGACTTGTTTTAGCATTTACTAGTAACTCATCGAGTTTCTTTTTATTATAATTGCTAAACATCCTTCAGAAATAAATTTTTTAAACAGTGCCGAACATTCTATCGCCTGCGTCGCCGAGTCCGGGGACAATAAATCCTTTTTCGTTTAATTTCTCATCGATACTGCAAGTATAAATATTAAAACATTTTCTTTCAGTATTTCCGAATCGGTTATCGATTGCTTTTATTGCTTCAGGAGCCATAAGCAGGGAAACGACGCTGATATCTTTAAATCCCATGTTCAGAAGATATTCAAGCGTAAATATAACACTTCCGCCTGTTGCAATCATCGGGTCAAGAACTATAACCTTTGTTTCTTTCTTATCTTTCAGTTTAGGAAACTTGAAATAATATTTTATCGGCTTTAGCGATTCCTCATCGCGGTAAAGACCGATATGGCTGATTTTTATCGATGGAAATAAATCAACGAAACCTCTCGTTAATCCCAATCCGGCTCTAAGAATCGGCAGCAGTACAAGGTTCTGTTTAATCTTATAACCTACAGTTGCTTTCAAAGGAGTAGTGATATTTACCTTTTCAGTTTTTAACTCAGCATAGAAAACTGAAGCAAGAATATAAGACAGAATATCGACTGTTTGTTTAAACTCAAAGCTCTGAGTATTTTTTTCTCTTAAGATTGTCAGATAATGAGAAACAAGAGGGTGTTCAATAACAGCAATATTTTTCATCATTTTACTCAATTTAATTCGACAAGTAAATGTGTTTTCAAAGTTTGTTTCGAGTTAGCCGACTGACCTTGGGCAGAAAGCTTTAAGCCCATATTTATGTTTGTGCTTGTCTCTTTTCTAACGACGCATCCTCTGGTAAGGTCTATGCTTACTGTACCTGAACCGCCTGCTTCATCATTCGTCAGTTTAATAGTCATACCTTGTTGTTTTTCTTCTTTACTCAGGAATTCGATTCCAAGTGATGCAATAATATCAATAATTACATTATTTTCAGTGTTTACGTTATTAAGTTTATATCCCAGAATATTCTTGATTGGAAATACTGAAAGATTTGTCTCCGTATCGAATGTCCAAGAAGAATCTTTATATACATCCTTATCAGGGAATTTCTGGTACTGGTTTTGAATTATAGATTTCAGAGCTTCCGAACCCATTGATTCTTTTATCTTTGCTTTTTCATCAGGTTTTAGAGTATCTCCGAGAGCTTTGAAAATCTTTTCGTGAATCTGTTCAAGTTCAATAACTTCAGATATTTCACCTTTTGGTGAGACTCTGAATTTAAACTCCTGACCAGCCAGAGCGTTATATTGAATAAAATCTATTTTTGCTGAAACAGAATCTTTAATGTTTGAGTTAAATGTCTGTGAAATAGAAGAATCCTTTGCAGTTATTTTTTCGGTTATGATAATACTGTCATATTTCATTTTAAAAGTAATATAACCTGAAGCGCTGACTTCTGCGACCTCCTGAGAGTAATAATAAGTCATCGATTGTTCGCTGGCAACTTCCTCATCTCCCGTACCCGGACTTTTTTCTGTAGAAAACGTTTTAGCGGTCATCTTATAATTAAATTTATCGCCTTGTTTAGGGAAATACTTCAAGGTTACTTTTTGACCGACGTCGTCAGTTTTTACGTATTCGCTTACATTTGATTTTACATCAGGTCTCTGACCATTCTCTTTTTTATCGCATGATGTTAGAGTTAAAATGGAAGAAATAAAGAACAAACTTAAAAATAAAATACTTAATTTTCTCAAAATTTAGGTCTCCTTAATTATTAATATTATGAATAATATACTACTAATAAAAAGCATTTTCAAAGTAATATGGATTACAGTAGTCGGATTTTTAGACTTATCGAGTAATAAGTCTGAATGTATAAGAAGGTTGATCGGATTCGAATTCACCGAGGCGAACATAACAGTTTACTGATGAAACCAATTATAATATGAGGTGTCGATCGGATTCGAACCGATGCATAACAGTTTTGCAGACTGCTCCCTTAAGCCACTTGGGTACGACACCATTAAAATAAAAGCAAAGAGCGGGAAACGGGACTCGAACCCGCGACATCAACCTTGGCAAGGTTGCGCTCTACCAACTGAGCTATTCCCGCATAGAATACAAAATTATACTTTAAAATAACTTTTTTCAAGTCTTAAATGAATAATATTAGATGAGTGGAAATCAGTATAGCGGGCAAGAATACTACTAATTCTATTGCTTTTAAGGTAAAAATGTCTTAAAATTGATTTGCCATACATTGGATTTTAAAATAACATTTTTTATTAACTAAATAATAAATGCAATGAGAAAACTATTCGCTTTCTTAATGCTGGCAATTTTTGTCAGTATTAGCTTTGAGGGTTTTGCACAAACGGGTCCATGGACTTGGCAACACCCCTCACCACAGGGTAACACATTACGCTGGGTAAAATACTGGGACGCAAACAACTGGTATGCAGTTGGCTATGCAGGTACTTTTATGAAGACTACGAATGCAGGCACGAGCTGGACATGGACGCACGCAGCACACGGTTTATACGCTACTTCGGGTCAGCATACAAACATTTATCACGCTCATTTTTTTGATCAAACAACCGGGTTAGCGTTTGGGTCAGCCAATTCAACTTCGGGTACAAATGGTATCTGGAGAACGACAAACGGCGGTACAAACTGGGATACAACAAGCATGACTCCTTACGTTTCGGGTACATTCTATTTTGCTTCATTTGTCAGCAGCACATTAGGATATGCCTGTGCAACGAGTGCTCCTTATGTTTTCCGCACAATAGACGGCGGAATGAGCTGGACGGGTGTGACTACAGCAGGAGGTTCATCATATGATATTCACGCATTTGACTCATTGAATATCATCGTTGCTTCATCATCAGGTAACGTCAGGAGAACAACAAATGGAGGTGCTAACTGGACAGCAATTTCAACAGGTACATCAGCGACATTGTACAGGATATTATTTGCAGATGCAAACACAGGCTATGTTTCCGGATCATCCACAGCATTCAGAGTAACAACAGATGCAGGATTAACCTGGACAACCCCTGCAAACTCAGGATTAGCAGCTTCAACGTTTTACGATATTGATATAAAATCAACAGCAGTTTCAACGAACAAATTAGATGAAAGTTTTGACGACGTTACATTCCCGCCAACAGGCTGGAGTTCAGTTAACGTACTCGGTACGAGTGTTTGGTCACGTTCTACAAGCCAGTTTCATTCGGGTGCTGCAAGTGCATATATTTCCTATCAATCAACGGGAGGTGACGACTGGTTAATTACCAAAAAAGTAAATGGTATCGTTGCCGGTGACTCATTAGTATTTTGGTGGAAAAATGCATTTTCGGCACAATATCCTCCAGATTCTTTGTACATTAGAGTATCTACGACTGATTCAATGCCGGCGAGTTTTACAAATCTGATTGCAGGATTAAATACAGCAGATACTACAGTTGCTCCTTACACATGGAAGAGATTCTCATATCCATTAAATGCTTATGCAGGTCAAAATATTTATGTTGCTTTCCGTCATATTAACGACGATGGCAATGGCGGTTATCTTGATGACGTATCAATAGGAGCACAGCTTCCGCCAGTAATGTCATCAAACATATATTTAACAGGTAACAGTTTTAGTGTATATAAAACAACTGACGTTGGTGCAACATGGACAGCAATTGATTTTCTAGGTCCTGTTTCTTCACAACCATGGACAAGCACATATTATTCCACCGATATGATTCCAGGAAATAATGAAGACTTTATTACCGGTGGAGCATTTGGTTTGTTTAACAAAAAATCTACGACAAACACAGTATATACATATTTAATGAAACCCGGAGCGCACAATGACGTTTGGGCGGCAAGTTCAACGGGTACGGTAATTGCAGTTGGTGCACCGACAGTAGCAGGTTCATCTTTCGATCAGATAGTAAGGTCAACAAACGGTGGTACAACATGGGAAGTTGTTCCTTATTCAGCTACATCTACAGCCGCTTTTAACTGTATTCAGATGATTGACAATAATACTGGCTGGATTTGCGGTACGCGAGGTGGCGTTTATAAGACAACAAACGGTGGATTGAACTGGGATTCAGTGGTAGTTGATGGTTCAACAAGTTCTGTTACTTTCCGTAAGGTAGATTTCGTAAATGCCAATACTGGCTGGTTATTCTCTACCTTTACAAATACAGTATCAGACTCTGCAACAATTTGGAAGACGACTAATGCCGGTGCAAACTGGACTAGGCAATATTTAGTTCTATCAGGCTCTAGCAGAGGCGTTTATGGTGCAGACATGGTCAGTGCAACACACGGTACGCTTGTTAACTACACACCGAGACCATATCATACCACAGACGGCGGTGATACGTGGACCCTTGATACATTAGCGGATACATTTGGTGGTTACCTTTATGATGTACAGATGTTTACACCGACTTTAGGCTATGCAGTTGGAAGCAGCGGCAAAGTTTACAAAACAACAAACGGTACATTCTGGGATACACTATCAATTCCGACAAGAAGTTATACGAACTACAGTATTTATATGATAAGCCCGAGTGCGGGTTATATTGCCGGATCATCAGGAACCGCATTTGCAACAACGGATGGCGGAGCAACATGGACACTATCGAATACAAACGGTGCGACTATGAATGATGTATACGTAACTTCGGATACAAAGGCATTTATAGTTGGTTCAAATGGATACATTTTAAAGAACAACAATATCCTTACCGGAATTGCAGGCAACCAGGGTGCTGAATTGCCATTAAAGTATTCGCTTGAGCAGAACTATCCAAATCCGTTCAATCCGACAACTACAATCAAGTTCTCATTACCGAAGGCCGGAATAGTTACGTTAAAGATTTATGACGTAGCAGGCCGCGAAGTTATGAGACTCATCAACAATCAGAATATGAACGCAGGATATCAGACACAGCTGTTTAACGGCTCTATGATGTCTTCCGGTGTTTATTTCTATTCACTGCTTGTTGATAATAACTTAATAGCGACAAAGAAGATGGTTCTCGTAAAATAAGAATCAAATTTTTCAATCCAGTTTGTAAGGGCTGGAAATTATAATAAAAAGGTGCCGGTGAAAACCGGCACCTTTTTTATTGGCAAAAAGTTACATCCACAGTTTTTCACTTTATTAAGAAGGATGTAAGAACAAAATATGCGCACTTTATGCGCACTTTATGCGCACTTTATGCGCACTTTATGCGCACTTTCATGTAAATAATGTACTATAAAAGAGTTTTCGAATTTAAAAATGTATAGATATTCCGGTAAAAATTTCAAAATTATTTCATTTTGACAGATAAGCTTATTAACATATTTCGAGAATAATGACATAGTAAGATAGAATTATTTCAATTTTCTTATTCGATATTTTTATTTACTTTAGATATATGTTCTCAAAAAGATTGAATATTAATGTAGAACCGAATGAGCTGACACTTCTTTATTATGCAAAGAGGAAATACAATGAGAGGATTATTGATTTGACGTCAACGAATCCGACGAAGTTGGGTTTTAGTTATGATACAAAGCAGATTGTAAAGCATTTTATAGATGAAAGGTCGCTTGTATATGAACCTGACCCGCAAGGATTGCTTTCAGCAAGAGAAGAAATAGCTGTATATTATACTGAAATCGGGAAATATGTACATCCTGAAGACATATTTATTGTTCCGAGCACGAGTGAGGCTTATTCATATTTATTCAAGCTGCTGCTTGATTCTGATGAGGAGGTACTAATACCTCAGCCATGTTATCCGCTCTTTGAGTTTCTTGCGAAACTTGACATGGGCAGGGTTGTTTATTATCCATTGGTATATGATTACAGGGACGGGTGGACACCGGATTTTAAAGTGCTTGAGAAGAAGATAACTTCGAAAACAAAAGCAATATTAATTATAAATCCAAACAATCCCACCGGATCATATTTAAAGAAAGATGATTATAAAAGATTCAATATGTTATCTGAAAAGTACAATCTTTCGCTGATTGTGGATGAAGTTTTTTCGGATTACGAAATAAGTGCGGCTGAAACAGCGTTGAAATCAGCGGCAGGAACTGAAAGTAGTATGGCTTTCATACTTAACGGTTTTTCAAAGATGCTGGGTTTACCTCAGATGAAATTCGGATGGATATTGATACAGGGTGAGGAAGGGAAAAAGCAAGAAGCAATAAAGAGGCTTGAAGTAATAGCGGATACATATCTTTCGGTTGCTACACCGATACAGTATGCTGCAAAGATACTATTTAAAACGAGGGAAAAGATACAAGAAGAAATAAAACAAAGAATAAGTCGAAACTATGATTTATTAAAGACAAAGTATCTTTTAAATCCTGATATTAGGGTGTTAAATTGTGAGGGAGGGTGGTCAGGAATACTAAATTATGAGAATCTGTTGATTCCGGAGGATGAGTATGTGTTTAAGCTGCTGGACACGAAAAATGTATTAATACATCCAGGATATTATTATGATTTCTTTACGGAGGGCTATGCGGTTTTAAGTTTGCTGACAAAACCAGAAGAAATGGAGGAAGGGTTAGACAGGATATGCGGTTAAAAGGTGAACAATATAAGTGAACAGGGAGCAAAACAATGAAAAAAGTGTTCAAAAAACGTGGATTTTGAAAGAAAATAATTCGTATATATGTTGAAATATTGGAATATTCAAAGTATTTTTAAAAAGTAATTAAAAGAAGGAGTTAAATTGACAAAACTACGGTTAGCGGTACTCGCAGTTTTGTTTTCATTCACGTTTAGTGGTGTGTTTGGTACAACAAATTTGAGCAATGTCTCAAATTCAACGACTGAACAGACTTCTAATCAACAGAAGAAGAAAACAAAGAAGAGTACAAAGAAGAAGAAATCTTCGGGAAAGAAAAAATCTACAACAAAGAAGAAATCAACTTCAAAGAAGAAATCAACTTCAAAGAAGAAATCAACTTCGAAGAAGAAATCAACTTCGAAGAAGAAATCAACTTCGAAGAAAAAATCTACAAAGAAGAAGAACACAAAGTCAAAGGGCAAGAAGAAGAGTTCAAAGAGAAAGACGACAAGAACTACAACGACTACTCCAAGGACATACACGCCGAGTGACAACAACGGAAACACATACACTCCTCCTAAAAAGTATGAACCCGAGAAAAAAGATTCAGAAAATCAAGGCAGAGAGTATAACCGCGAAGAGAAGACTTCTGAATCACCGGTTAAGAAGGAACCAAAGAAAGAAGAAAGCGGTAATAATTAATTTGTGTTTTTCGGATTTCGAGAAATTAAAACCCGTCGTAAGACGGGTTTTTTCGTTTAGTGATACTTCGAAAAATTAGTGAAAGAGATATAGAGAATACTCTTCCAAGCAAGAGCTTAAGAAAGAGGTGAAAAATTCAAGTTTAATATGAAAGAGGCTGACCTTTTGGGGCAGCCTCTTTTTATTTAGTGTCACATTTAAAAATTAGTGAGAGCGATATGGTAATTAAACCTTCCCAAGCAAGAGCTTGGGAAGGAGGTATAAAATCTGATGTTAAATTATTTTACGAGCATCATTTTCTTAGTAGCGTGGAAAGATTCAGATTTTAGTGTATAAAAATAAACACCGCTAACGAGTTTTGATGCATTGAAATTGATAGTGTATTCACCTGCCTGTCTGAATTCATTAACGAGAGATGAAATTTCTCTTCCGAGTGCGTCGTATATTTTGAGAGAAACAAATCCGTTTTTAGGAATAGAGAAACGAATATTTGTGACAGGATTAAAGGGATTCGGATAATTATCATACAGCTTGTATTCACCTGGAGCTGAGTTAAATTCATTTCCAATACCTGTTAGTCCTGACGGATTATAAAGATCGATAAACTGGAAATTTGAAGCTGATGCGATTGTTCTAATTAAAGCCCCTGTAGTATCATCAATTTCATGAACACCGGTTCCGTTTGTAGCAAGATAGTTACCGTTACCGAGTTTATAAACACCACGATTTCCGGTTATGGCATTGAAAGTGTTTAAATACGTTCCTACGGAATCGAAGAATACGAGACCTGATGGAGAACTAAAGCCACATATTGCAATAATACCGCCTTGAAGTTTAATCATTTGCTGTGGAAAAGCGAGAGAAGAAGACGAAATAAATGTAGATAAGAATGTACCACTTAAATCGTATTTCTGAACATCATTCGTCCCGGAAGAATTACCAATCAGATATTCAGAATTTCTCTGTATGATATAAAACGGGCTGTTCAGAGTTCCTACCGGAATAAAAGCTCCCATAGGAACACCACCAGTATCAAAAAGCTGAATAGTATTCTGGTTTGCACCTGAGCCGACTGTAACGAGGAGTTTATTATCCGGTCTAAAGAAAACGCCTCTGATGTTATCTATAATAGACGGATTTGGGCCTCCAGTTGGAGCGTACGTTCTGATGAAGACGCCGCTTGTATCAAATTCCTGGACAGCATCGCTTATCTGGTCAGCAACCATGATTGTACCCCAAGGTGATTCAAATGCATGTCTTGGACTATTTAATGTCCCAGGTGTACTCGGTATAAAATCAGGGTCTATCAAATCACCCGTTTGAGAATCAAAAGCATAAACCTTGTCATTAGTCCATTCAGGAATCAAAAGCCAAAAGGAACTTCGACTTTGAGATGAAACCACAGGATTAAATAAACCACCAGTATTGTCGACTACATTTCCATTACCGTAATCAATTCTTGACTTTGAAAGGTCGAAGGATGAAACGATATCACTGTGGAAAGCAGTATAAGCTCCATTGTAGATATTGTACCTGTCAACGATAACAGTATAAACAACCTGTCCGTTCTCCACACCCTTAGCTTCAATGAATTTAAAATCTTCAGTATAAATTCTTAAAGGATGACCGAGAGTGGACGCTAATTGTTCTGCCTGTTTTTGTACAGCAGGGTTTAATTCTGCTCTTGTATAAACAGTATTAAAATCTTCGATTGGAGCTGTAAAACCAATTGCTGAAATTAACAGCAAAGCAACTAATGAGAGAGTTTTAAGTTTCATAATAATAAAATTAGTTTAACATAGTATTAATATAACAAATATTTACATAAATTAAATTATAATAAAATTCAATAAATAATTGTTCAAAATATACACAAAACATATCAGAAATTTTTAGAAAATTAATGTAAAAAATGATTTCTGTATTTAATGTAATTTTTTAATTGTTTATATTTAACATTTATGTTTTTATGAGAATTAGTATAAACTGGATTAAATCATTAATACCCGGACTTGAGATAACGTCTTATGAGGACCTGTTCAAAAGAATGGTTGATGCAGGTCTTGATATTGAATCGATAGAAAATGAAAAGGACACTTTTGCAAATTTTGTTGTCGGTGAAGTAGTTGAGACTTCAAAGCATCCTAATGCAGACAAACTGACATTATGCAAGGTTAATACAGGAAATAGTGTACTCTCAATAGTATGCGGAGCACCAAATGTTGAAGCAGGTCAGAAAGTTTGCGTTGCAAAAATTGGTGCTATTATACCTAATGGAAATTTCGAGATAAAAAAGGGAAAGATAAGAGGGGAAGTTTCAGAAGGCATGATTTGTGCTGAGGATGAGCTAAATCTTTCCGATGATCATACAGGTATAATGATTTTAAAAAATGATGCTGTACCGGGGACTGATTTTGCAGATTATTTAGGTTCGAATGATTGTTTTATGGAGATTGGTGTTACTCCGAACAGAGGAGACCTTTTTTCTCAGATTGGAATGGCGCGGGAAATTGCTGCAACATATTCGTTAAAGGCAAAATTACCCGAAGTCAGAGTAGAGGAGTCTAACGAATTTTCAAATGATTACATTGAAATAGAGATTCAAAATGATGAATACTGCAAAAGATTTACGGGCAGGGTTGTCAGGAATGTTACAGTAAAAGAATCTCCTGAATGGCTGCAAAGGGCTGTAAAATCGGTAGGACTCAGACCGATCAATAACATTGTTGACATAACAAATTATGTGATGATGGAGACAGGTCAGCCGCTGCACGCGTTTGATTATGACAAAATAGCGGGGAAGAAAATAATAATAAAAACTGCAAAAGAAGGAGATAAGTTTACAACTCTTGATTCAAAGCAGAGAATACTAAATGATAAGTCGCTAATGGTCTGCGACGGCGAGAAGGCATCGGCAATAGCAGGGATAATGGGAGGTGAGTTCTCAGAGATATCGACTAATACAAAGAATGTACTTATTGAAGTGGCTTATTTTGATCCTGTAGCGATAAGAAAGAATTCAAAGAAACTCGGACTTCAGACCGATGCATCACAGAGATTTGAGCGAGGAGTTGATATTGAGAATATTCCGTACGTATCAGACAGAGCGGCATCTCTTATGCATGAAGCAGCAGGCGGAACCGTATTAAAAGGAATCGTTGATGTTTATCCGAAAAGATTCGAACCTTTAACGGTACCTGTGAGAAAAGAGCGCTGCGACAAAATTACGGGAGTAGAACTATCTGAAGAAGAAATAAATAATATGCTTGAAAGCATAGAAATTTTATTTGTTAAAAAGGAAGATGACAGACTTTATTTCAGAATACCTGAATTCAGGAGAGAGGACCTTCAGAGAGAAATAGATTTGATAGAAGAGATTGCGAGACTATACGGATATTCGAATATTGAAAATGATTACCGGTTTGTTTTAGACGTATCGAAACACGTTGATTATAATGATAAATACCAGAAATTTTTAAACACTGTTAAAGAGTATTTCATTGGCAGAGGATTTAATGAGATTATTACATACTCACAGCAGGATGATAATAAAATATCAGGATTCGGAATAAAGCCTGTAATGCTGGAGAACCCGAATTCAGTACTTATGAATTCGATGAGGGTAAACCTATTTTACGGGATGCTTACAACAATCATAAACAACATCAACCTTATCGGGAAGGATGTACCTCTTAAGCTTTTTGAATCAGGGAAAGTATTTAAGGATTCGGGGGATAAATTTGATGAAGAAGACCATATATGTTTCGGGATAAGCGGTTTTTACGACAACAAATCATTTGAATTGACGGGCAGGGATTTTGATCTATTCGATTTAAAGGGGGAGCTTCAAATGTTTCTCTCAAAATTGAATATTGAAAGTGATGAATTAATTTATTATAATGCAGAGGATAAGGATTGCTGTTTCGATGTTTTTCTAAAAAAAGAAAAGATTGGGAGGATTTTTGTTTTAGATAAACAAAATCAAGCAGTGATTGAATCAGAAAACAGTATATACATAGCGGAGTTAGATACGAAGGCACTGTATAAGAAGTCAGAAGTTGAGAAGCGTTATGAAGAGATATCAAGATATCCTTCTGCAAAAAGGGATCTTGCATTATTGGTAAACAAAGAATCAAATTACGAACAGGTATTGAAGGTAATGAAAGAGGCAGGCGGACATTTTCTGAAGAAGACGGAGTTGTTTGATGTATTTGAAGATAAGAAATTAGGTGACGGAATCAAGAGTATGGCATTCTCTCTTGAGCTTGGGTCGCAGGAAAAAACTCTGACTGATGAGGAAGTAACAAAGGTCATAAAAAAGATAGTAAAAAATTTAGAAAATAAGCTCGGAGTTAAATTAAGGTCAAATTAAATTCAAAGAATGGACAGTAAATCTGAATTAAACAGAGAAGAAATAATAAAACTGGAAGGGCTTCTGGCGGTATCGTATGAAAGTTTATCTAACAAAGTCAAAGGACTGATAGAGAAATACAACAATGCCAGCACGGAGAATCATTCACTAAAAGAAAATATAAAGGACCTGAACAATAAAATCACAGAATTGAAGCTTCAGTTAAACAAATTGGATTCGGACACAATAAATAAGGATAAAGAGATATCCGAATTAAAAAGCATGCTGTTAAACTCTGAAAATGACAACACGAGTATAAGAGATAAAGAGTTAGTAAAATCGAGATTAAAGGAATTAATCTCGAGAATTGATGTTCATTTAGAACAATATGAAGATCAGTCAAAAGATTTTGAAGACTGAAAAGGCTGGTAAACTAAAAAATCAAAATGAAAAATTCAGGTATTAAAGTAAAAATATTTAACAGTGACTATAACCTGCTGGGAGAAAACCCACAGGAAGTGGAAAGATACGCCAAGTATGTAGATATGATCATGCAAAGGATTAACTTTCAATCACCGAACACATCCGCTGAGTCGATTGCGGTTGTTACTGCCCTAAATATTTCCGAATCTTACTTTAAAGAGAAGGATATGAGAGTAGATACAGAGCAATCATACATAGCGAACCTGAAAACGAGTACGGAAAGATTTGATTCATTATCAAAACTTATAGACGACAGTTTATAATAGTTCTTTAACATAATAAACAATGTAGATTTTAACCGCAAGCCAGCCGAAAAAATCAAACATTATATAGAACCATCAAATTTCTATAAGCTGGGAGGTAAGCTCTCACAGGTGCTAGGTCAGGCCTTATTCCTTCGGGAAATGTTCTCTGTCTGCGGACGGAAAAAGGGCATCATTGGAAGACCGCGACACTTTGGCGCCCCCCACTGTTTGCTACTAAGGTTTCTATATAACCTTTGACGGTGACTTGCGGTTTTTTATTTTTAATAAACAACATTTAAATAACAAAATAACATAATAATATGCCGGAAATGGAATTATACATATTGCTTCCAATATTAGTAGTTTTATGTCTTATAACATTTTTCCTCGGATGGTACATTCAGGTAAAGATAAATAAGAGTAAAGTTGACGGAGCAGAAAACGTTGCGAAGAAAATCTTAAAGGATGCAGAAACAAAATCAACAGAATTAGTATCAGAAGCTGAAAAAAGAGCAAAGAACTTCAGAATAGAAGCAGAAAAATCTGCTCACAACCTTAAGAAGGAAAAACTTTTAGAAGTTAAAGATGAATTCTACAAACGCAAACAGAAATATGACGAGGAAGTAAGGTCAAGAGAAAAAGAAATTGGTGAAATAGAAAAAAGAATTAAAGCTGATAAAGAAGCAGCAGAAAAGATAAAGAACGATTTAATTACGAAGGAAAAGAATGCACAGCAGGCACATGCTGAATACACAGCAAAGCTAAAGGAATTTACGGAGAAAAAGAATCAGGTTGACAAAATGGAAGAAGAAGTCAATAACCTGATAAACGAGCAGAAATCAAAGCTACAAAGAATATCGGGACTGAGCGAGGAAGAAGCAAAGAACCTGCTTTTTGACTCTTTAATGAACAAAGTGAAGCTTGAGTCAGCGCAAAAGCTTCAGGAAGTAAGGGAACAGACAAAGCTTGATGCAAATAAGATATCTAAGAACATCGTTATACAAGCAATACAAAGGTCGGCAGTAGACCATTCAGTTGAAACGACAGTGAGCGTACTTCAGATATCATCGGATGAGCTGAAGGGAAGAATAATAGGAAAAGAAGGAAGGAACATAAGAGCGTTCGAGGCTGCGACTGGTGTAGATATAATAGTAGATGATACACCTGAGGCAATTATCATATCAGGGTTTGACCCATTCCGCAGGGAAATTGCAAGGATTGCAATGGAGAGATTAATCACTGACGGCAGAATACATCCAGCGAGGATTGAGGAGGTTGTACAGAAGGTTGAGAAGGAACTGAATGAAGAGATTATAAGAGTAGGGGAGCAAACGATACTGGATATGGGAATGCAGGGAGTTAATAGAGATATTGTTACTCTTATTGGAAGGATGAAATACCGTTCGAGTTACGGACAGAATGTATTAAACCATTCAATAGAGGTTGGACATTTAGCCGGAATAATGGCTGCAGAGCTGGGACTTGATGCACAGATGGCAAAACGAGCAGGACTTCTACACGATATAGGAAAAACAATTGACAGAAGCATAGAAGGACCGCATTCAATACTCGGATATGAGATAGCAAAAAGATGCAAAGAGCATCCGATTGTGTGCAATGCAATAGGTTCTCACCACGATGAGATACCTATGGAGCATCCAATTGCAGTACTTGTTCAGGCAGCAGATGCAATAAGCGGTGCGAGACCTGGTGCAAGAAGGGAATCTGTAGAAGCATATTCAAAGCGTTTAGAAAAGCTTGAAGCAATTGCGACATCGTTTGAGGGAGTATCCAAGACATATGCAATACAGGCAGGCAGAGAAGTGCGAGTAATAGTTGAGCAGGAAATAATAAGTGATACACTTCAGGACCAGCTTGCAGAAGACATTGCTCAGAAGATTCAGGAAGAAATGGAGTATCCCGGACAGATAAAAATAAATGTAATAAGGGAAAGAAGAAGTATTGCTTATGCAAAATAAAATAAGTAATATGGTATAACTCAAAATTTGTATCATGGGAATAAAATTTAAGAACAAAATATTAATCGGCATAACGGGCGGAATAGGTTCCGGCAAATCTGAAGTATGCAGGCTCCTTTCGAAGTACGGCTACAAAGTATTATTTGCAGATTTTATAGCGAAAGATTTATACAAGAAGGATAAAAATCTCGCCCGTAAAGTTGTAAAGGCTTTTGGAAAGGATATATTAAATTATAAAGGAGTAATTAGCCTTTCAAAATTAAAAGAAGTTGTTTTTGCAAATAAGAGCAACTTTAAAAAAATAAACGACATAGTCCATCCTACAGTAATTAAGCATCTGATGGAGTCGATAAAGGGTATAAAACAGAAGATTATCATAATAGAATCTGCTCTTGTGTTCGATACAGAATTTCACAAATATCTTGATTATGTAATTATGGTTTATTCGAACAAGAAGAACAGACTGCAAAGAATTATGCATAGAGACGGTGCAAAGAAGAAGGACATTGAAAGGATAATGAGTTTTCAATTAGATGAGAAAGAAAAAATAGAAAAATCAGATTTCGTAGTAGTTAACAACAAGCCTCTTGAAGCTTTAGAAAAGGATGTTGAATTCTTAAGTAAAGTTTTAAACCTTCTTAAATAGACTTTTTTAAAAAAATATTTTCTTATTAGGGGGGAAATATTTCACTTGATTATATATGATTTATTTATAACGTTGAATTTAGAGATACAGGATTAGAAAAAATATTCAAGCAATTAATTTGAATTTGTTTTTTCAACAACAGTATCTTAAAATAAGTTATTTTTAAAAAAATATTATCAGGGGGTAACAATGAGGAAATTACTACTTTTATTAGCCTTCGTACTTTTGCCAATCATTACATTTTCTCAAGAAGTTCAAAATGCAATTAATCATGTTGGACCAAGTACGGGTTCATCCAATACAGAAGGTGTAAAGGGTGATAACACACTTCCACAAAATTTATCAGAAAGATATTTCCAATTTGAAACAAAAATGCGTGCATTAAAATTAAGTGGAAATAATGTAGGAAGTAATTATATTGAGCTTCAAAAGCAAATCGATGCTGAAACTAAACAAGGTGTAACTGAACAGGGGAAGTTTTACAATGGAAATTTGTATCAAAGTTCAGAAATACAGGAGGTGGATGCAATTGGTAACTCAGCAGTACTTATTAAAAACGGTATGAAAGGAATTGCGACTGCGACAGAACAGCGCGGAGCAAATGCCGGGAAAATATGGGCTGTAGCAGGTTTTCAGGGCGCGGGTTCATCTGCAAGTCCTGATTCTTTAAGGATTTTTTATTCAACAAATGGAGGAATAACTTGGGTACTTTATGCTTTGGCAACTTTAGGAGGTACAGATAAAATAAATCAGGGAGAAATAGATTGCGAGATAATAGAAAGCACAACCGGAGATAAGTTTCTTCATGTTGTTTATGGTTTAAGAGGAACAGGCGGAACCGGAAAGTATTTTGTAGGAGGATTATCATTAAACATAACAACATTTGCAGGAGTTGCTTATGCGTTTTCATGGCCCGGAAATAATGCAGCGTTAAGATATTATATGCCCCGAATAACTTCCGATAATGCCTCCTATCCAGGTAATTCATGGTTATATATCGCAATATCGTTTGATTCTGGAGGTATTAATACTCAAAAGCTTGTAAGATGCACTTCGCCGTATACTACTTCCCCAGTATGGAGTTATAAAGCAGATAAAATCTGGTGGCAACAAGGTGGTTCAACCGCTCCACAAAGAATGCTTTACACTGATATAGCATATTTCAAAAATGGAACAAGTGATTCACTTATAGTTTCTTATAGTGGTGTTCCGGACAGTACAAAAATATTTTTCTCCAAGATGGCTATTAGTGGTATATCCCCATCAGTATCAGGACAGTATATAAGTTCGGTAGGCGGAAGTGAACCAAATAATTACAAACATTCTGCAAAGTTATCCTCAAATGGGATTGACAACGGCAGTATAATTTGTATTTTTAATCAATCAGGTACGACTGAAGGAGTGAAGTATTTCAGAACAACAAATTACGGTAATTTTAATACAATATTCCAAAGTGTTATATGGACAGCCTCCGGAGGTGTATCGCCACCCGACATAATGGGTGTAAGGGAAGCTAATACACACAGAATAGGATTTTTCTTTTGGGGTGCAACAGACTCACTTAAGTATATCTCAGTTAATTCTTCCGGAGGATTTACAACGAATTCTGCAAAAATGAATGGAATTGCTCTTACTACAGGTGCATACTCACCTGCAGTCGGATTAAGGTTTGTTAGTAATGACAGTTGCTTTGCTTTGTATTCTGCCTCGGGACCTGTTAATATGTGGGCTGCGACAGGATGTTCAGGAACGATAACTAATATTGTGAATACTGAAGCACCTATCGAATTTAGATTATCTCAGAACTATCCGAATCCATTTAATCCTGTAACAAAAATTTCTTATGCATTGCCGAAATCAGGACTTGTTAATTTAAAGGTTTTTGATATACTTGGTAAGGAAATTGCGACGCTCGTTAATGAAGTAAAAAATGCAGGAAATTACACAGTTGATTTTAGCGGGACAGGTTTAACGAGTGGTGTATATTTTTACAAACTTGAGAGCAATGGATTAAGCGATATTAAGAGGATGATGTTAATTAAGTAAAGTTGAGTATAAGCAGGGATTAGAAATTGTTTGAAACCCGCAATATAGAAAAGTATTGCGGGTTTTTTATTTAATACTAACACATAAAATCATTTTATAAGGATTTTCTTTTAAATTGATTATTCTTTGCATTATGATTAATTTCACAAAATAATTGAAATTAGAAAGGGGGCATGTCTTCCACGGTAATGAAGCTGCAAAATATGGCAGCAGTAATAATGTACTGAATGACAAAGTTCTAGTTCTGAATCAGAATTATGAACCGGTAACAATATGTAATGTGAAGCGTGCTATAGTATTATCTTATCTGGGAAAAGCCGAAATAGTATATACACAAAACGGAACAAAAGTGCACACGGTATACAGGAGTTTTGACTGTCCGAGTATAGTAAGATTAGCACTTTTTGTTAGAGTTCCATATAAGAAAATTATTCTTTCGAGGAAAAATATATTACGCCGTGATAATCACAGGTGTCAGTACTGCGGTTCAGTTGTAAACCTTACAGTTGACCATATAATTCCAAAGTCACGCGGCGGTGAAGAGATATGGGAAAATCTGGTAACGGCGTGTGTTAAATGCAACAATAAGAAAGGGAACAGAACGCCAGATGAGGCGAGGATGAATTTGAGGTCTGTTCCGAAGAAACCGTCGCATATCACTTTTATAAAGAACTTTGTAGGCAGTATAGATGAGGGTTGGAAACCATATCTCTATATGTAGTATTGTCTGAAAATTTCCCTAATCAAATAATTATAAAATTTTATGGATATAAAAAATAAGAAGGTCCTGATACTTGGCGGTTGGGGGCTAGTAGGTTCCGCAATAGCCAGACGTATTGTGAAAGGAAATCCAAAACAAGTAGTACTTACGTCACTTTTAAGAACAGAAGCAGAAGATATCTGTTCATTGCTGAACAAAGAGTTCAGGAAGAGGAATTTTTTCGTACCTGCATGGGGTAACATATTCGTACGCGAGTCTTTTAAAGACATGGGCAGAGAGTCGTACATGAATGACGACAAGAAACGTGCAGTTGTTATTGCTGATATTGTTAATGAACTGGACGAGCATATTCTAAAGGCTTCAGCTTTGTACAAACTTCTAGAAAAATTCAAACCTGATATTATTATCGATTGCATTAATACTGCTACTGCGATAGCATACCAGAATATTTACAAATCGTATTATGATGTATTAAAAATAACCAACAGCAAAAATAAAGATTTTGATGAACTAAGAGTAGCATCGGAAAAGATGATTTGCTCGTCATACGTACCCCAGTTAATCAGGCATGTTCAGATAATTTACAATTCAATGCTGAAGTTCAACACAAAGTATTATTTTAAAGTAGGAACGAGCGGTACAGGAGGTATGGGTTTAAACATTCCGTTTACACACAGTGAGGAAAAACCGTCCAGAGTTCTTTTGAGCAAGTCATCGGTTGCAGGGGCTCAAACTCTTCTTTTGTTTCTGATGGCAAGAACGCCCAAAGGTCCTATGATAAAGGAAATTAAACCTACGGCATCGATAGCCTGGAAGAAAATCACATACGGTGAAATAAAAAGAAAGGGGAAACCTATTCCAGTTTACGAAATAGATATCAATAAACCTGAAAAACTTGGCAGTACATTTTCCCCAAAATCAGAGAAAGAATACAGAAAACGCGGATCTCTAAAGACAGTATACATTGATACGGGCGAGAACGGAATTTTTTCAAGAGGAGAATTTGAAGCAATAACCACGAATGGACAAATGGAGTTTGTAACCCCGCAAGAGATAGCCGAAAATATATATCGTGAGTTAACAGGCGGGAATACAGGTAACGATATAATAAGTGCTCTCGATTCATCTACAATGGAACCCTCTTACAGAGCAGGATTTTTGCAACACAGTGCAGTTGAGAAGATAAAACAGCTTGAGAAGAAGCATAAAACGAGTTCTGTTGCATTTGAAATGTTAGGTCCGCCGAGGCTTACAAAATTGCTCTATGAATCACACTTGATTAAGTTAGTTTACGGAAGTTTCAAGAAATTTATTAATGATTCACCTAAGAACAATACTATTAAGCTTTATAACTTAATAAAGAAGAATAACGGATTAAGGAACGAAATTGTTTCAATCGGTGTACCAATATTGCTGCCCGACGGGAAGAGAATATTCAGAGGCCCTGATGTGAAAATACCTGCGATGTCTAAAGGAGACACCTTAAAACTTACAAAGCAAAATGTAGAGAAGTGGACCAAAGACTGCTGGCTTGACCTCAGAGAATCAAACTGGAAAAACTGGAGGCATCGGTTTATAAACATAATGAAAGAAACAGAGAAAAATTATGACAGTACATTCAGTTCGAGAGAAATTTTCCATCATAATTACTGGCATAATTTTGAGGAAATAAATATTGGCAAAATCGTTGGATGGATCTTCATTAATGAAGAGCAAGGTCTTAGAATGAAAGGATAGTATTGAGAAGGAGCCCTAAAAGGGCTTCTTTAGGATATTGTAAAACAAATAATTAAATAATAGAAATAATTGGCAAACATACTTAGTATACTGATATTTCTGCCCATAATACTTGCAATACCAGTTATGTTCTTTAAGAAGGATAATGAGAAGGCAGTTAAGTCATACGCTTTAGTTGTATCAATGATTACTTTTGCGCTATCAGTGGTGCTTTATTTTTCATTTAATACAGACTTCGGTGAGTTTCAGTTTGTAGAAAAGATTTTATGGATTAAGATAATAAATTCATACTATTATGTTGGTGTAGACGGAATCTCGCTTTTGCTGATTATGTTAACGACTCTAATTTTTCTTATTTCAATTATTGCTTCATTTCAAACGATAAAAGTTAGGGTACGCGAGTACTTCTTTCTGATGCTTTTACTTGAGGGTGCTTTAATAGGTGTTTTTACGTCACTTGACATGATACTATTTTATGTATTCTGGGAGTTCATACTAATACCGATGTACTTCCTTATAGGAATATGGGGCGGAGAGGAAAGAGTGTATGCTACAGTAAAATTCTTTCTATACACAATGTTTGGAAGTGTTTTATTGCTAATAGGTATAATATGGGTAGGGTTTTTAGTAGCACCATACGCAGGAGGATTTACGGTAGATTTGCAGCAAATTGCTACGTTTACACAGTACATTCCTGTTGATAAACAGATAGTATTATTCATATTATTTACACTCGGGTTTATGATTAAAGTGCCGTTATTCCCTTTCCATACATGGCTTCCGGATGCACACGTACAAGCACCAACAGCAGGAAGCGTAATACTTGCAGCATTGCTGCTTAAAATGGGGACATACGGCTTGATAAGATTCTCGCTCAATCTTTTTCCAGCTGCATCGATTAAATTAACGCCTTACATTGCGGTACTTGCGGTTGTAGGTATTATTTACGGAGCTTTACTTTCAATAGTTCAGAAAGACATGAAGAAACTCGTAGCTTATTCATCTGTTAGCCATATGGGATTTATTGTTCTTGGTATATTTGCATTAACGGATGTAGCGATGCAAGGCAGCGTTATTCAAATGATAAATCATGGATTATCAACTGGTGCTTTATTCCTTTTTGTCGGAATGATATATGAAAGAAGACACACAAAACTAATAGCTGAATTTGGTGGGATAAGAAAAGTAATGCCCAAGTTTGCAGCTCTTCTTTTAGTTGTCAGTTTGTCATCGATAGGACTTCCTGGGCTTAACGGATTTATCGGAGAGTTTCTAATACTTGTCGGTTCTTTTAATTCTTATAATTTAGGTTCATATTGGTATACAGTATTTTCTGCTACGGCTGTTATATTTGCTGCAGTTTATTTACTCTGGATGTACCAGAGGGTAATGTTAGGACCGTTAGAGAAGGAAGAAAATAAAAATATGACCGACATAACAGGAATAGAATTAGCTACAATTATTCCTCTGCTCGTTTTCATTGTATGGATCGGAGTATATCCGAATACTTTCCTGAAGGTATCGGAGAAATCAGTAAAGAAAGTGCTCTTGAATTATGACAATGCTAAAATTCAAATGTTAAAGGACTTACAAATACATCCGAAAGAACCTAAGACTAATTGAGTTCTGACATACTGATAATATTACCATTTCTATTCTTATTATTATCAATTGCAATACTACCGATAACGTATCATGAATTCTGGGAGAGAAAATATTCCATTATATCCTTTTCATTAGCTATTATTGTTATAGCATATTACATAATTTTTGAGGGAAATGTTGTAAAAGTTTTTCATTCCATCGATGAATATTTTAGTTTCATAACTCTTTTATTCTGTCTTTATTTAGTTTCGGGTGGTATTTATATAAAACTTAAGGGAAAATCAACACCGCTTAGAAATGCATTACTGCTGTTTATCGGTGCAGTAATCTCGAATTTATTCGGTACGACAGGAGCATCCATGCTTTTAATAAGACCTTATTTAGAGACTAATAAATACAGACTTAAACCGTACCAGATCATCTTTTTCATTTTTATAGTGAGTAATGTCGGAGGTTCCTTGACTCCAGTAGGCGACCCGCCTTTATTAATAGGATATTTAAAAGGTATACCTTTCATATGGTATTTTATAAATCTTTATCACATTTGGCTTTTTACCGTAGCATTACTTTTGATAATATTTTTTATTATAGATAAATATTTCTTTGATAAAGTGAAATACGAAGAGCAGGATGAAATTGAAAAAATGGGTGAGAGAGTGATGATTGAGGGAAAGTGGAACATAATACCATTAGTAATAATAGTATTATCTGTACTAATAAATGAACCAAAATATTTAAGAGAAATAATCATGCTATTAGCGGCTGTCTTGTCTTACAAGTTTACACCTGAAAAAGTACATATAAAGAATCATTTTACATTCGGACCTATTAAAGAAGTTGCAATCTTGTTCTTCGGGATTTTTGTAACCATGATACCGGCGCTTACGTTTGTATCTGAGAATTCTGTCAGGTTTGGTCTTGACAAGCTTAGTAATGTTTTCTGGTATTCAGGTATGCTCACAAGTTTTCTGGACAATGCTCCGACATTCCTGAATTTTCTTACGGGTGCCATGAGTGCTGACAAACTGTCAATTGATAATCCATTAATGGTGCTTAATTTTTCAGTTAATAATGTGAAATTTCTTTCCGCAATTTCAATCGCATCTGTATACTTTGGAGCAATGACATACATTGGAAACGCCCCGAATTTTATGGTAAAATCAATTTCCGAACACAGCGGAATTAAAATGCCGGGATTTATTGAGTATATGTACAGGTATTCACTGCTGATTTTACTACCTATATTAATTATAATCTGGTTCGTATTCTTTTGAATATTGATTAATTAATAGTTATTTTAGTATATAATTAAGAATAAAGATTAATATTTCTAAAAGTATACAGAAACCGGATTTAGATTACTGTTTTTACATTAATTAAAATATTAATTGAACAGGAACTTATTTCCGTATAATATGTATTAAATGTTATAGACAAATATCAAATATGTTTAATAAAAAGATAATAATTCCGGTCATTATAATAATGACAGTAGTTAGTATTTTCATAGGGATGAAAATACAGGATGCTATATCCGATGATAAAGTTTCGGATCAGGTAAGAAAATTCAGTGAAGTACTAAATCTTACTTCAAGGTATTACGTGGATAATATTGACAGTCAAAAGTTAACCGAGAGTGCGATACGCGGGATGCTTGATGAACTTGATCCGCATTCGATATACATCAGTTCTGATCAGTTAAAGCGAGTAAACGAAGAATTTCAGGGAAGTTTTGAGGGGATAGGTGTAGAGTTTGATGTTATAAATGATTCTTTAACAGTTGTTTCTCCGATTAGCGGTGGACCCTCAGAAAAGCTTGGAATACTTGCAGGTGATAAGATTGTGAAGATTGATGATGTTTCTGCTGTTAAGATTACACGTGAAGACGTACCCAAAAAACTGAGAGGACCAAAAGGTACAAAAGTAAAGCTATCGATAGTAAGGATGGGAATGAATGAATTACTGGAGTTTACAGTAACGAGGGATAAAATTCCTCTATACAGCGTAGATGCATCGTTTATAATAGATGAGAATATTGGATACATTAAAGTATCGAGATTTGCTGCAACAACATACGATGAGTTTGTCACTGCATTGAATAAGCTTAAAGGTGAGGGTATGAAAAAGTTAATACTTGACCTTAGGAGCAATCCGGGCGGATTTCTGGATCAGGCATTTAAAATGGCGAGTGAATTTTTACCTGCAGGTAAGAAAATAGTTTATACAAAGAGCAGAATAAAAGAATTTGAAGAAGTATACAATTCGAGCGGAGGGCAGTTTACGGATATACCATTGGTTGTTCTTGTAAATGAAGGATCGGCTTCGGCAAGTGAGATTGTATCCGGTGCAATACAAGACTGGGACAGAGGTCTTGTAGTTGGTGAAACGACATTCGGAAAAGGTTTGGTACAAAGGCAGTTTGAGATTTCAGACGGTTCAGCGATTAGAGTAACGACAGCGAGGTATTACACTCCGTCGGGAAGGACTATTCAGAAGCCATATGAAGGCGGAAAATACAAAGATCCAATGAGACTTGACACTCTTCAGGGTGAGAATTTTAATCATGATAAAGACACGAAAGATACTACAAAACCGGTTTTCAAGACATTCGGAGGCAGGACAGTATTTGGCGGTGGAGGTATTACTCCGGATTTCTTTGTGAAACTGGATACACTTACAAAATATTCAGTACAGCTGAGAAGACTTAATTTAATTTATGAATATACAGAGAAATACATGACAAGCAATAGAAAAAGTATTGAGAGCAAGTATAAGAATTACAAAGAATTTATACAAGGGTACACTGTTAGCAGTGAAATGCTAGATAACCTGACAGAACTTGGCAAATCACGGGAAATACCGTTTGATCAATCGGGTTTTAATATAGACAAGAAATTTCTTGAAACTTCCATTAAAGCGCAAATAGCCCGCGATATTTGGGGTAACGAAGGATTTTATGCTGTGTTTATGCTGTCGGACGATCAAGTATTGAAAGCAATAAACCTTATTGAGGAAGCAGCAAAGCTAATTAAGTTATAGATTGAAAAAAACATTTCTAATATTGTTAATTTTTATGCTGGTAACCCCTGCAATACCGCAGAGCGAGAAGATATTGGAGATAGGTGAAGAATTGAATTATTCAGTTTACTACGGATTTATTAAACTGGGTGAAGTCAAGTTCAAAATAACTGGAAAAAATAAAGAAGATAAGAATGATGTTTACACAGCTACTGCATCAATCAAGAGTTTTGAAGCAATACCTCTTGTGAACATCAACTATATATTCGAGTCTCAGATGAATTACAATAAGGGCGAGGTACATTCGAATAAATTCACTGCAACCGAATTCAAAGAAAAATCTATTACAAACATATATTACACTTTTGATTACGATGACAATAAAATAAGAACTCTTAAAGAAGTTGACGGATACGAAAGCGTAAAGCAAGACTTTAACATGGACTTGGAGAAAAATTTTCAGGATGGCTTGTCGCTTATGTACAATGCAAGGCTTCAGTCAATACAGGATAAGACGAAAAACAGCAGCAACAGATTCAATGTACCTGTTTACATTAATGAAAAGGAGTCGTCTGTTAGGTATTCATACAATTTCAAACCAGAAGAAGTAGAAATTGATATGCTAAATTACGATGCAAGGTGCATCAGAGTAGCCGGAGTTGCGGATTTTGTGGGTGTATTCGGATTAACCGGTGAATTTGCAGGTTGGTTTTCAGACGATGATTACAGAGTACCTCTTAAAGCGAAATTTAATGTTACGATAGGCTCGATTACTCTTGAACTTGAAAGTTTCAAGAAAAGAGGATGGAAGGCCCCTGCATTTGTAAAGTAACAATAATACAATGATTTATTTATTAAAAATTGTTAATTTTGTAAAAGTAAAGTTAAATTATAAATTAAATGAAGATTAGAAACATATTATATCTGTTAATATTTATATTTTTATGCAACTCAGTAAACGGGCAGGATGCTCAGGAAATAATTAAGAAAGTTCAGGCAAATTACAACGGCATAAATGATGCAAAAGCCAGTTTTTCTCATACAGGTAAAAATATATCAGAATCGGGTACAATTTACATACAGAAGGAAAGTAAGTACAGAATTGAGACAAAAGGACAGGTATTAGTAACAGACGGTGTGACTTCATGGTCATATTCGATAAAAAAGAAGCAGGTAATAATAGATAATTACAAAGAAGACGGCAACACATTCTCACCGAATAAATTTCTTTTCAACTATCCAGAAAACTTTTACTCAGACCTTGAAGGTTCAGAAACTATATCTGGGATTGATTGTTATTTGCTTAAACTTACACCAAGGAGCAAAGGTAATGTTAAATCGGCAAAAATATGGGTTGACAAAGAAGAGAACCTCATTAGAAAGATTTCCATAGTTTCAAAAGAGGGAACGGATACTTACACATTAAAGAAAATAAACCTAGACAGCGGAATTAGTTCATCGAAATTCACATTCTCACCACCTGCAGATGTTGAAATAATAGACTTAAGGTAATGTTATCTTAGTCTGTTTGAATGAAAAAAACAAAGACAATATTTAAATTCACTTTACTTACAGTTCTTTTACTGTTTTTCATGTATCTTGCTTTTAAGGACGTTGATTTTGAGCGTCTACTTCTGGAACTTTCAAGAACGAGTTATATTTATGCAATTGTAGGTATGCTTATTGGTACGTTTCTTGGCAGTTATATTAGAGCCTGGCGGTGGAAATATCTTTTAGATCCTTTAAAGCCAAACATTAAGGTTTACTGTCTTTTCCCGTCTGTAATGATAGGTTACATGATGAACGCTCTTATTCCAAGGGGAGGAGAAGTTGCAAGACCAGTATTAACTGCTCAGAAAGAGGGAATTTCTAAAGCCTCAACGTTTGGTACTATCGTGGTGGAGCGTATTATTGATATGCTGACAATGTTTTTTGTTTTTGGATTTTGTCTGTTCTTTTTCAGAGAAAAGATATCAGTAGCATTCTATCCATACGATATAGAAATGATTTCATTATGGTCATCATTGGTAATATTAGCGTTTGTATTCGTGGTTGTATTGATGATCTTCAACCTTGAAAAGACAGAAGACATAATAGAAACGATAACAAAAAGGATTTTACCGGCAAAATATCAACCAAAGATTCAAAAAATATTCATATCACTTATAAACGGATTTCTGTTTGTAAAGCATCCAAAGTCATATTTTTACATATTTTTTACTTCAGCTCTTATTTGGATTAGTTATGCTTTATCGACTTATCTTTCATTCTTTGCTTTTGGAATAGACCTTACATACCTTGACGCGAACCTAATTTTGGTAATAATGTCATTTGCAATGACCTTACCATTACCCGGGAACAGTGCCGGTTCATATTATTTGTTTGTAAAAACTGCATTAGTAAGCATATACGGGATTAATCCTGAGACAGCTATCGGGTATGCAATAGTATGTCATTTGTTAGGATTCTTAGGTATTATGGTTTCAGGATTCTACTTTTCGTTAAAAGAGAACTACAAATTCAGTACAGGTTTCGGTGAAGACTCCAACTGAGAATAATTAAACCTTCAATTCCTGTACATTATCGATAAAACCAAAACGTATAATAATTATACAAAACCACTGTTTGTTTATTATACACTACAATATATTGTTTAAACAGGGTATAATATTCTTATATTAAACGAGTGTATTTATATTAAACACACGTATAAAATTTGTACATAATAAGTTACATTAAACAATTTAAACGCATTAAATTAAGAAGTAATACTGGCACGATATTTGATAGTATAATTTATATATAGACGATGAAAACAATAAAAATAAATAATATATCATTAAACAACTGGGGGTTATCATGGTAGCAGTATTAGTAATTTTAACATTCGCAGTATTAGTACTAATAGACATCATTGTATTTAACAGAAGTCCAAAGAGAGCCGGTAATACGAGAGCAATGCAAGTATTTAACTCAAAAGACACAATAATGCCGAGGGAATATTATTATTCAAAGGGTCATACATGGGTAAATTTGGAAAATGAAAGTAAGGCAAGAATCGGATTAGACGGTTTTCTTCTAAATTCACTTGGATCAGTGCATCCGAAGAATTTTGTTAATGTTGGGACTGAAGTAAAAAAGGGTGATGTATTGTTCGAAAGCAACGTAAATCATGTAAACCTGAGATTTCGCTCACCAATTCACGGAACAGTTACGGAAGTGAATAACTTTGACGGTTCATACAAGGATCCTGAGAAATGGTGCGTATGTATAAAACCGGTATCAATGAAAGAAGATTTATCAAATTTAATATCCTCAAGTTCAGCCACAAAATGGGTCAAGAGTGAATTCAGAAGATTAAAAGATTTACTAATTTATTCATCTGAACCAACAGGACTCGCAACAGCGACAATGTACGACGGTGGAAACATAGCGGAAGGCGCAATAAACTACTTTGACGAGAACGTGATAAAAGATTTCGAAGAGCTTTTCCTGAAAGTGTAAAAATAAGTTAAACTGTGTTAAGGGGTACTGTCCAAAACAGTACCCTTTTTTATTAGGATTAATTTATAAATTGAATTAAACAGGAAACTTGATTAATATTGTATAATTAATTTTATTATGAAACCCCGCTTCTTTAATAAACTCAGCTTTAAGCTATTTTTATCCACCTTTCTACTATTGGTAGCATTTCTAACCACTTACACATATTTTACTGTATATAATTTACAGAGAGACATAACAAAGTTATACATGCAAACGGCTTACAACATTAGTGACCTAATAAAGAACTCGACAAGATACAGTATGCTACATAACAACAGAGAAGATATATACCAGATTATAAAGGCTGTTGGACGTGAAAAGGGTGTCAAAAGAGTACGGATATACAATAAGACAGGTGTCATTACATATTCGACAGATTCGACCGAGTTAATGAAGACAGTGGACATGACAGCAGAAGCGTGTATTGTTTGCCATGATAAGACATCAAGAAAGTACGTATCCTCGCCTGTTGACAGTATTAGGATTTTTGAGACGGAAAACGGAGAAAGGATACTTGGATTAATTAATCCAATCAGAAACAACAAAGATTGTTACACATCAGAATGTCATGCGCACAGTTCAAAGTCTACTTTACTCGGAGTACTTGATGTGATGATGACAATGAAGGATGCGGATGCAACAGTAGAAGAAAACAAGAAGCAGACGATATTATCATCTGTATTCATTACAATAATTATTTCGGGATTTGTAGGGGTATTTATATTATTCCTAGTTAACAGACCACTGAAGAAGCTGCAGGAAGGTATAAACGAACTTGGGAAGGGAAACTGGGATTACAGGATATTAATCAGGTCGCGGAACGAACTTGGAGAAATTGCGAAGGAATTTAACGCAATGTCGAAGCAGCTTGCAGAGGCATACAATGAGATTAAAGACTGGTCGGAGAATTTAAATGTTAAGGTTGAGGAAAAATCGAAGGAATTAAAATCAATTTATGAGCAAGTAGTGCAGATGGAAAAGATGGCATCGCTTGGTAAATTATCGGCAACCGTTGCACACGAACTCAATAATCCTCTTGAAGGGATACTTACTTACAGTAAGTTAATACTAAAGAAACTTGGGCAACTTGAAACGAATGAAAATATAGAGAAGATGAGCAAATACCTGAAACTAATAGTTGACGAATCATCACGATGCGGTAACATAGTAAAGGATTTGCTGTTATTTTCACACAGGGAAGTAGATGCTTTTTCAGAGTACAATCTTGTTGAAATAGTCGAGAAGAGCACGGTTCTCATAGAGCATCACCTTGAGATGAATAGTATAAAGCTTGTGAAGGAGTTTGATATTGATTCGCTGGTATTGACATGTAATCCACAGAAACTCCAGCAAGCACTTTTATCATTGTTCATAAATGCAATTGAAGCAATGACAGGCAAAGGCGGCACACTTAAAGTATCCCTGTCGCATGACGGTGAAAATGCGATTTTACGTGTAACAGATACAGGTCCGGGAATAGCAGAAAGAGACTTACCATTTATATTTGAGCCTTTTTTCACAACAAAAGATAAATTAAGCGGTACAGGATTAGGGCTGTCGGTTGTTTACGGAATAGTGAATTCACACAAAGGATCGATAACAGTAGAAAAAACCTCAGTAATGGGAACGACATTTAAAATAAAAATACCTATAAAATAACAAAAGAATTTGAGATAATATGGAGCACAAATTAATAATTGTAGACGACGAGAGAATAGTAAGAGAATCTCTGAAGCATTGGTTCGAGGAGGAAGGTTATATTATCGACACAGCAGAAAACGGCAACGAAGCACTTCAAAAATTCTCAGTAAATAAATATGATCTCGCATTACTGGATATGAAGATGCCAGGAATGACCGGTCTTGAGCTTTTGAAGAAAATCCGAGAGATAGATGAAAATTGTGTATCGATATTGATTACCGCATTTGCTTCAGTCCCGTCTGCCATACAGGCATTAAAGGATGGAGCATACGATTATGTTACGAAACCAATAGATCCTGATGAGCTCAATAACATTGTTAAGAATGCACTGGAAAGTGTTAAGCTAAAGACGGAAAACAAGAAACTAAAAGGACGACTTGAAGATATGACTGTACCTGAGAATCTGGTCGGGGAAAGTCCACAAATGAAAAGGATAACAGAACTTATAAGAACAGTTTCAGATTCGGATTCAACAGTATTAATAAGGGGAGAGAGCGGTACGGGTAAGGAGCTTGTAGCAAAGGCGATACACGCAAACAGCAGAAGAAAATATTTCCCGATAATAACGGTAAACTGCGGAGCGCTCTCAGAATCATTACTTGAAAGCGAACTATTCGGCCATGAAAAAGGAGCGTTTACGGGTGCTCATTTCAGAAGAAAAGGAAAATTCGAAATAGCAAACGGAGGGACAATATTTCTGGATGAAATAGGAAGCATATCCCAGAAGACACAGGTTGATTTGCTAAGAGTAATAGAAACGAAGAAATTCAGCAGGGTAGGCGGCAACGATCTTGTAGAGAGCGATTTCAGGTTGATAACCGCAACCAACGAGCAACTCGAAAAACTGATGGAAGAGGGTAAGTTCAGAAAGGATTTATACTACAGATTAAACGTGATTACAATAATACTTCCGCCGTTGAGAGAACGAAAAGACGACATTTCATTACTGGCTAATTACTTTCTGAAGAAATATTCCGAACTGATGAACAAGAATATAACCGGATTTACAGACGAAGCGATGGATTTTCTTTTGAAGTATGATTTTCCCGGAAATGTGAGGGAATTGGAGAACACGATTGAAAGGGCAATAGTAATCGGCAAAGGAAGAATAATACAGCTTGAAGATTTGAGCCTTGAAATTAACGGGGACGCATACGGGTTTGAAGATGATTCGGTTGGTAGTCTTGAAGATGTAGAAAAGAAGTATATAATAAAAGTACTGGGTGAAAACAAATGGAACATCTCGAAAAGTGCAGAGATACTGGGAGTTGAAAGAGTTACGCTTTACAACAAGATAAACAAGTACGGATTACGCAAGCTTAAGTAATGAATCTGACGATACTACCGCTGAAGTTCGCAAATCTTCAGTTACTTGAAGAACTAAAGCTTCGTTTAAGTTTACATTTTAATTCGATAGAAGTATTGAACACGTATATTGATATAGAAGAAACATACAACATTCAAAGGCAGCAGTATTATTCAACGAATATAATTGAAACTGTAAAGAAAGTGTATTCAGAAACTGAGGGATACGTTTTAATACTCACGGAGAAGGACTTATTTGTACCTGTTCTGACTCACATATACGGTGAGGCAGAACTCAGGGGAAGATACTCAATTGTAAGCACATGCAGGCTTCACGAGGAATTTTATACTTCAGAAAGGAATCCTGAGCTTCTGCTTGAAAGGACATTCAAAGAAATCATGCATGAGCTTGGGCACAACTTTGGCTTACTTCACTGCAAGGACTGGCAGTGCGTAATGCATTCTTCAAGCGGTGTAGAAGAGGTTGATTTAAAAAGTAATTTATATTGCGATGATTGTAAAATTAAATTAAATTCTATAGAAATAAATTTATAGAAAATGAAAAAACAAATCATCAGCTTAGTGCTATTCATCTTAACAGCAGCTGCTGTGAACACAGTTTCCTCTCAACAGTTGAATTTCCCACTTGATACGTTGATAAAGGATTCGAATTACAATTACAGAAGTTTGATAAAATTCGATAGTCAGGGGTATTTACATTTGGTGAACTCTTCGCAGTTCAGCACACAGAGCAATACGAGGGAGATATTTTACTGGACGAATAAATCCGGTACATTTGTGCCAACGAAGTTAACGAACAATTCGATTGATGACAATTATGCGATACATGATTTTGACAGGAACGGGAAAGTTCATATAGGATGGGAGCGCAGGGATGCAGGTAATAACTTTCAGCTTATTTATTCAAATAACAGAAACGATTCTAATGTCTTTATTGAGCCGATATGGATAACGACGGGCGGAGTGAATAAGGCAACGCCATTTATGTGTGCGGGAAAGAATGACAGTCTCGTGCATTTTGTATATTATACGTTTGTGAACAGCGTTGTCGATTATGCATATTACAGGAATTATAATTACGTTACAGGAGTTTTAAGTCAAGAATATCAGATGGGGATTGCAGAAACCGGAAGCGAGAATGATATTGAATGTGTTGCTGATACAAACGGAGTAGTTCATATTGTATATACGACTAACAGTTCAGCATCATCTCCTTATGCATTGAAGTATTACACATTCAGCAACGGTGTGCTGACAGAGCGGCCGACAGGTATTAACAGCAATGCTGAATATCCGAGTATTTGTCTTGACCCAAAGACGAATTCAGTTCATGTTATTTACAGGCATACATCGGAAAGGCGTGTATATTTATTGACAAGGAATTCAGAGGGAGTTTTTTCGACTCCTTATGCTGTGACGGCGGCAGGGTTGGGGTATCCGAGTTACTGGAGGGGATTTGATGTTGATGAGACTGGGAGAATATATTTTACATTTCAAAATAGCAATGCGACTGCACCGAAAGGATTTTTCCTTGTTCATGGACTTCCCGGAGCGACGTTTAGCGATCCGATTCTTATATGGGAGGATGCGGTGAACTATTTAGGTAAAGGGTCTTCATCGGTTACGGCGAAAGGAAACGGGGATATAGCGATTGCATTTGATCCGACGGCTTCGAGGTTTGGAACGGTTGCATCGGATATATTTATTAAGAAGGGGATATTGACTATATCGGGAATAGAAGAGAATCCGGGTATGGTGAGCGTTTACAGTTTGAAGCAGAATTATCCGAATCCGTTTAATTCAACAACTACATTTGAATTTCAAATACCAAAGCAATCGATGATTAAGATTTCAGTTTATGATATACGGGGGAATGAAGTTGATGTAATAGTTAATAAAGAGATGCAGATGGGAATTTATAAATACAATTATAATGCGGGGAAGTTATCGAGCGGCGTATATTTTCTTAAATTACAGGTGAATAATTTCGTGGAAACAAGAAAAATGATGCTTTTGGAATAGATATTTATTGGAGTAATTTAATGTGTTCCCTGATTTGAATTTCGGATTACAGAACAGGGAACATTTTTATTATAATGAGTGTTTTAAGTATGTCGATTGTAGAAATAGTAGTATCATTTTGAGAAAAATGGTCTTAAGAATAAAAATAGAAATAACGACCGCAGTATCACCGCAATAACACCGCACTTCAACCGCAAAATAACCGCATTGCCACCGCACTTCAACCGCATTTTTAGGCTACTGAAATGCCACTGTTTGCCCAAGGTTGTATCAATATTAAGGGGATGGTCAAATAAGGGAGTGACGAAATTGTCACAAAAGTGAATATTTTGTCAATGTGTGAGGATAACTGAGGAATGGAATTCTGAGGCGCTTGTAGTCTTGATTATTTCTTTGAGGTTGTGATTACGGATACCACCGCCAGGGATAAAGATAATTTGATTGCCGTATATAGAGATTAAGTTTTTTATGATGAATCTGCCTTCGAAAGCGTTTGGTTTTCCTCCGGAAGTTAGAATTCGTTTAAAGCCTAAACTGATGATTTTTTCTGCTGATTTATGCATATCTGAGCAATGGTCGAAGGCTCTGTGAAATGTAACGGGGAGGGGATGAGCTGCATTTATGACAGAGCGGCAGGATTCGATGTCAACTTTTGAATCGGATGTCAATGCGCCGAAGACGAAACCTTGAATATTTAATTTTTTGAATAGATTAATTTGATTAAGCATGAAGTTTACCTCATCATTATTGAAAACAAAATTTCCGCTGCGGCATCTTATCATTACGAAAATATCGATATTACCAAGAGTGAGAACTTTTTTTAGAAAAGAAATGTCAGGAGTGATTCCTCCTTCATTATAATTTTCGCACAGTTCTATTCTGTTCACATTTGCTGAATAAGCGTTCTGTGCTGTATTATAGTCGAAAACTGCGAGTTCAAATAACATTGTGTAAAATATTGAAAATGGGTGGGAAATGAAATATTGTATTTCGCGGATAACCAGATTATAAAAAGTCGGGGCTGTCCCAAAAGGTCCGACTCTTTTTGTTTAGTGATACATTTAAAAATTAGTGAAAGAGATATGGAAAATATACCTTCCCAAGCAAGAGCTTGGGAAGGAGGTGAAAAATTCAACTTTTAATATGATGAGGCTGACCTTTTGGGATAGCCCCATACGAAATTTTGTTTACATATCGAAGCCGAAGAGCATACCGAAATAGTAAATTACTTCTTTGCCGTATGTTACGTCAGTACCCTGAAAGCGTTTTGTGAAGCTATCAAGACCGTAAGCCATGCTGAAGAAAATACTTGTCGGGAATACGTAAGACGAGAACGCCTGCAGTCTGAGTTCGAATCCGATGTCTTTTTTAAATTCGTTAAGCTGAGGGGCGGTTCCGTACCAAGCATCGCCGTAGTCAGCAAACAGCGAAAGATATAGTTTATCGAGGTAAAGCGGTGATATCCTTGTATCGATTCTTGAAATAAGAGGAAATCTATACGTAAGGTTAGCCTGTGCAACTCTTCCGCCACCTAGTGAGAAAAACGGGTAACCTCTCATTCCAATCATACCGCCTGCATAGAAATCATAAAAACTATCTACGGGTTTGCCGAGTATTGCGGCACCGCGAAGTTTCATGTTCAGGGAATGATTTCTGAAGAGATAAATACCTTCAGACCATACACCTTCAATTTTGTGGAGATTATTATGAGTAAAGATTGTCGATACATTTCCCTGGTCGTCAACGAGAAGTTCAGGATTAATGCTGCTTGCTTCGTATTCGTATCTAAGGTTAATTTTTCTTCCTGCCGGGTTGATATCAGAATTTTTGTTATAAAAACTCTTTTCGTATTTATAGTCGAGGGAAATACGCTGAGCTCTGAAATAGTCCTGAGAAGAGGCACTGACAGCAATACCGCTGCTTGGGAGGTAGAAATTGTTTATGCTCGAAGCGTATTTTGAGATGCCGTATGTAATCCTGAAATCGTGATTATAATTAATGAGTTTGAAGTCCATAGCGAGTTCGAATTCGAGCAAGTCGTAAGCAACACCGACGCTGAGAGTATCGACTCCTGCATAGAGTAAAGCATCCGTTTTACGAGTAATGTTATAACCTGCGAGAGTGAACTTAGGTTCGAAGCTTAGATTTTTAGCAAAGAACTTCTGTCCGATAGGGAAGCCGTTGTTGTAAGTAAATTCGAGGAAAATATCTCGTTCAGCTTTTCTGTTAATTGCAAAGCCACCGAAGATGGAAAATCTTGTCATTAATTCGTCGGAATAAAGATAAATACCGGGTTTAATAGCGTCAAGAAAGTTATTATCCTTTGTGTAGTTATCGAATCTGAGAACAGGAAATATTGAAAGCTGATTAAAGATGCTCTTATAGTTTTTGCTTTCAAGTTTCTTGACGTCATCATCGTTAAAATTACGAAGGTATTTCCAGTCGTATTTATTTTCTTTCCCGCCAGTAGTATCGAGTGATGAATACTTAGGAACGAGCTTATCGGGAGCTTTATAGTGGCCGAAATCGCTTTTATTCTTTTCCAAAAAGTTTTTGAGATAAGCAATCTTAAAACCGTCGGATTTGTATGTAGTGAATGCAATGTTTCCTTTATTATCGATTGAAGGCATGAAAGCACCGCCGATAACATTAGTAATTTGTTTTACGGCTTTGGTTGAAAAATCGTAGGAATAAATATTAAATATACCGGTTTCGTTGGATGAGAAGTACATTTTAGCACTGTCGGACGAAACCACCGGGGTTCTAAAATCAATAACTTCTGAGTCGAATATGAATTCCATATTACCGGATTCAACGTCAACCTTAGCAATTTTTCTGGCTTCAGTATGAGAGAAATCAAATACAGCAGTTTTACCGTCGGCATGAAATACAGGATTATAAATCTGTTCGCCGTTTTTAAAGAATGTAATCTGTTTTTTATTGTTAAGATTTTTATCAGCCACGAAAAGGTTAAGAGTACCATCGCTTCCGCTGATATAAAGAATCTTTGAGCCGTCGGGGGAATAAGAAGGTGAGAAAGCTCTTAAATTTTCCGAGAGTCTTCTTTCTTTCTTTACGTCAAAATCGTATTCATAGATATCGAAGAGCACTGCATCGCCGATAGATGGCGGAGAGTTTCTTTTGGCATAAATAATTTTCTTACCGTCATTCGACCAGGCATAATTAGAAGCGACGGGAGCGTCAACAACGTCTTTTTCCTGTGTATTAAGGTCGAGAACAATAAGCTGTGTAGTAGCATAATCGTAAGTACTGTTAGTCAAGTAAGCAATCTTCTTACTGTCAGGAGAAATTTTAGGATAAAAGTTTGCAAAGCCTTCAAGATGTATTATCTGACCGTCCATTTGGGTACTCTTCACGTCGGCAATTCTTTCAGCGTAATCTTTTTGTAGAAAAGCTTTCCATTCATTATAAAGGTCAGAGCCATCCTTACCGAGGTGTTCTCTGATAGCTTTATCAACGCTGAAGTTAGTGAAGTCGCCGAGGCTTTTGGTAATCTTTTTAAGTTTATCTTCGCCGTAAACTCTTGCGATGTATTGAGTTAAAGCATAGCCGGAGTTGTATATAGATTCGGCTTTTAAGCTTGTGATTGAAGAAAACTGTCCCATTTCATTCCATGTCAGCATATTATTATCAAGAGCGTAACTTCTAAGAATCATATCCCTGTTTGCATCCCAGTAATCGTAGCCCAATTGCTGACGCTGGTACTGAGCTGTACCTTCGGCAAACCATGCAGGAACACCGACTCCTGAAATAGGATAAGAAATAATAGCATTAGGATAACCGTAAAGCACGTCGGGTCGTCTTTCGTTTTCATAATCGATAAACTGGAGGTAAATAGCGGGCATATTTTTCGTGAACTTCAGAGATGCCTGCAGCTGAACCATGTGAGTGAATTCATGCGTTATGACATTTCTGAGCCAATTATGGGTACCTCTAAGTTCGAAATCGAGAGCGGAAGCAAAAATTTCAATTCTGTTTCCAAAGTAATCAGTAGCACCGTTAGCGACGTCAGAAAGGTCGTTAACGACAAAATTGACTTTATCTTTAAGGGGAAACTGGTATAAATCTGTAATCGGACCGTAAACTTCTTCTGCAATTTTAGCAATAATCTGAGCAGTTCTTTCCGCACCTGTATGGTAGGTGACAGTAAAGTGCTTAGTTTCTATCGTGAACCAATCTTCTTCAGGATGAGAATCAAACTGCGAGAATGCAGAACCTGAGAAAAGGCACAATAATGCTAAAGTAATGTAAAAGAAAGAAAATTTTTCTCTTCTATTAATCATTGAAAATATATATTTTACTGTTTATTATTGTTTAATTTAGATTAAAATTGTAGTAATATGTCAGGGATATTTGATTTGATTTGCAAAAATAAAACTTATTTTATTAATTAAAAAAGGATTAATATAGACTCTGATTTTACGTTTTATCATTATTTTTGAGTTTTAATATTATAAATACAAAATATAAGGTTGACAAGTTCCTATTCAGGAAGTTTTTATTTTCCTTGACAATAATAGTAATTATTTTAACCATAAACAATGTTACTTTTTCTCAAGGAAGAAGAGACCTTGGAGTATTTTCTAACTACAAATACGAGTTAAACGATTCAATAAGGAAGAAAATAGCGGATTCACTCGGATTAGCCATAGATTCGACCTTCCTTCAGCCGGTAGATTCAACTGCACGAATAAAGTATTTTCAATACAAGCCTGAATATTCATACGGAATAAAATTAAAGGAAAAGACACATCCATTATTACTGGAGAACTCATCCCTAATAAAGACGGATGTAATCTTTGGCGATAATAACAAGGTTATACTTACGCAAACTCTCAATGGCGAGGATATAAAGGCGCCTCTTGTGATGGATATAAACGAATATCTTGACAGGAAGGAGGTGCAGACACAGGACAGAATTTTTAATGAATTGTATGATGAAAAATTTAAGGGAATAGTAACTGACGATTTATCGCGTTTATTTGAGAAATTTACTGATATAACGATACCATTGCCGTTCAAGACGGAAACAATATTCGGACCTCCTACATTTAACTTAAGAATAAATGGAGCTGTGGATATTACTGCATCGTACCAGAATTCTCAGAGCGATGCATCGTCTTTATCATTTATAAGCAACAATCAGAACAATATTAACTTCAAACAGGAAGTACAGGTAACGGCGAAGGGTTCAATAGGAGATAAATTAACAATTGATGCAGACTGGAATACTCAGCGTGTGTTTGATTTCGAGAATCAACTAAAGATTAAGTACACGGGATATGCGGATGAAGTTATACAGAAGATTGAAGCAGGTAACGTATCACTTGATACAAAATCATCTTTAATACAGTCAACACAGGCATTGTTCGGTGTGAGGGGTGAGTTTAAACTTGGACCTCTGACGCTTTCGACTGTAGTATCTCAGAAAAAGAGCAAGCAGGAAGAAAAAACGTTCACACAGGGAGTACAGGACCAGAATTTTGAGTTAAAGGTCTGGGATTATTCTGATAATCATTTCTTTTTGGATATACTTTATAAGCAGTCGTTTACTGAAGTATTTAATGACTCGTTAGGGAATCAATATTCGGCATTTGTTAACGAGCATCGAATAAACACATTAACTAATTCATTTGAAGTATGGGTACAATGCGACGTAACGGAGCCGACGAAGAGATTTGCAGTGGGAAAGGTAATGCTTGGAAAGTTACCTGCGGGCGGATACAGCGATTCAATAAAGAGACCTGAAATAATAGTAGGAGATAAGTTTGCGGGATATTTCAGAAAACTTGAAATGACAGAATATTACCTTGACCAGTTTGCGGGATTTATAAGTTTAAGGATAAGCATACCAGAGAACTTTCATGTCGGGGTAGTTTACACAGATTATAAGAATGATGTTTACGGAAAAGGTTCTTACAATTCACTATCGAACGACACGCTGATACTGAAATTAGTAAAGGTAGATAATCAGAGTCCGGACTTAACTCCAGTCGCATGGGAGCTGAAGCTAAAGAACATATACAGGCTTCCGGTTTCGCGAATAATAGAAGACGGATTTGTACTTGATGCTTTGTACAACAACAACAACGTCTGGCAGAAAAACATTGCGGGAATGGACAACAAGTCACTTTCGACTATGTTAAACATTGACAGGTACACGGGAAAGACGTCTCTGCCCCCACCAGACGGAGTGTTCGATTTCAGGGTAGGGAAGACAATACTGACAGAATCGGGAGATATAATATTTCCAAATCTTCGTCCGTTTGCTGACAACATAAGTAATGCGGGCGGTGATACATCTTTGGTTTATGAAGAAATTTACACACAGAGGAAAACAAACTCACAGCTTTCATTAAAGGCAAACCTTTACACGATAAAAGGAAGTGCAAAAGGAGAATCCGGACTCAGCAGTAATTTCAATCTTGGATTAAATGTTGTTCAGGGAAGTGTTGCAGTATTTCTCGGACAGACGAAGTTAACAGAAAACGTAGATTATTCGGTTGATTATACGACAGGGATAGTGATAATAAGGAATGCAGCAGCATTGGCGTCGAAGGATTTGCGAATAACTTACGAATCAAACGATTTATTCACACTCGCTTCGAAGACATTTATAGGGCTTCGCGGAGATTACAAGATTAACGATAAGACAAATCTTGGTTTTACGTTCGTGAATCTAATACAAGAAACACTGAACGACAAGGTCAGAATTGGTGAGGAGCCAACGAACAATTCAATGTTCGGCATTGATTTAACGACAGAATTAAAGCCCAATTTTATTACAAAAGCATTGAACATGCTACCGGGTTTTAACACTAAAGAAGAATCAGTGCTTTCGCTAAGGGGTGAGTTTGCATACCTGACTCCTGACCCTAACACGAAGAAAAGTCAGATACCTTCGGATAACAATGAAGCTATTGCATACATTGATGACATGGAGGGAGCGAAGAAAATAATATCACTTGGAACCGGTTACCAGACGTGGACCATTTCGTCAATACCTGTAGATTCATTGAACACATCGGTGGATACACTTCAGATGAAAAGAGCAAGTTTAAAATGGTATACACTGCCAAACGATGTTGAGGTGAGGTCGGTATATCCATTAAGGGATGTACAAGCCGGACAGGACAGGCTATCGCCGTTTTATCTCGATTATGACCCTTCTAAGCGCGGGACCTATAATTACAATCAGGTTAATTATGATACGATAAATAAGGGAGATAACTGGAACGGAATCATGAAGTACCTGAACACGACCTCATCAGACCTGATAAATGAGAATATTAATTTCATTGAGTTTAACATGCGTGTTGAAAATTTCGGGAATGCTAATCTTAACAATGCGAGGATGTACATAGACCTTGGATTGATTTCCGAAGACGCAATACCGAATGGAAAGCGGGATACCGAGGATTCGATAGAAAACGGTACGCTTCAGGAAATCGAGGATATAGGACTTGATTACATGCGAAGCGATAAAGAACTTGATGAGTTTAACCGTTTCAACGGTACAAACTATACGATGGCTCAGTACAAGAGTATCTACGGAGATGAAGATCCGGCGCTTGATAATAACTCGCAATCGCAGACAATAGATTTAAACCTGATTAACGGAACAGAGGGTAACAGGTTTACGGAAGGAGGTACGAGGCCTGATGCTGAAGACCTTGACAGGAACGGAACGATGGACCCGACGAACCAGTATTACCAATACTTCGTTAGTTTAGATACAACGAATAATAAGCTAATTTCAGGACGAGGTGCTCCGGGAAGCGGCTGGTTCCAGTACAGGATACCATTATCGGAATTCAAGAAGAAAATAAATGCGGCAACACTTTCAAACGTAAAGTATATAAGAGTATGGATAAAGGGTGCAAACGGAAAAGTAAGGTTAGGACTTATCGATTTCAATCTCGTTGGAAACCAGTGGTATAAACCAGATAAGTCGGATACAACTTACAACATATCGGTTGTGAGTATTGAAGAAAATTCACAGATATATCAAAGTCCTGTACCCGGAGACGTATTAAGGCAGACTGTCAGAAACACGAACGGAGTCAATACTAAATCGAACGAGCAGTCGTTAGCGATATCTTTCAATAACTTAACTGTTGGAATGCAGAAGATTGCGGTTAAAGACTACAGAAGCCAGGTACTTGATTTGTTTAATTACAAGATGATGAAGCTATTTGTGAACGGAGACCCGACTTTTAACTACACGAATGAGTTAATATACGATGCTACCATGGTTGTAAGGTTTGGTTCAGACTCTACTAATTTTTATGAGTACAGAGCACCGATACATCCAGACATTCGTCCGGGGCAGCCCTGGAGTGCACAGAATGAAGTAGCGATAGTATTTGCGGATTTAACAAGTTTAAAGATATCGAGGGATTCCGCGAATCAGGTGGTTGATATGCCTGTACCGAACGGGCCACCGGGAGCATACTACAGGGTTCGAGGTGTACCTGCGTTAAATTCAATACGAGAGTTTACTGTAGGTGTAGAGAAAAACCGAACAGGATTAAACTCATCGATATCGGGAAGTGTCTGGTTTAACGAAATAAGGGTTTTAAAGGTGAACGATGATAACGGATATGCATACAATGTAAACACGAGCCTGAAGATAGCAAATTTTGCGAATGTTAGTTTCAACATGTCAAAAGTTGACCCGAACTTTCATGCGCTCGATGCGAGGTCGGGTTCGAGAACAACGGGAGAAAACTGGGATCTTGGGATATCTTTGAATGCTCATTCATTAATCAATAATATGCTTGCATCGGTTTTTTCGCCTGAATGGAAAGATTTTCTGAACATACCGATAACATTCAGACACAGCGAAAGCATGATAAATCCGAGATACTACCCCGGTTCTGACATTGAGCTTGAAAAGGCGGCTGATGAAAGGTATAAACAGGTACTTGCACAGACAAATGATCCTGAATTTGCTTCAAAGCAAAGAGAGGATTTTATAAAATCCACGCAGACACTCATTGTGAGGAACGATATATCAATACAAGGAATGAGTTTTAAATTTCCGGGCGGGGGGTATATAACGAGGACATTTCTTAATGCATTTTCAATAAACTTTACGGGTTCATACGGCTCGCAGCGCGATTTCACTTTTGAGAGGAAGGATGATTTTAACGTAACGGGAAGCTTGAATTACAACACAGATTTCGGGCTGTCGGAAATACTGAATTTAAACTTAAACAGTCTCGTTAATCTTGGTGAACAGTACAAGGATGCAAAAATATACATGTTCTTTCCGCTGCTGCCATTTATTCCTGCATTCAGTCAAGGATTTAATGCAACGATTGATTATAACCGAACAAGGAGCGAATCCCGGCAGAGGTTACTGGCTCAGGATGACCCGATAAGCAGGCTTTTCAGGGCGAACAGAGGATTCGGGTTCAACTGGAAGTTTATTGAGAACTGGATAGTCGATTTAACGGGAACTTACAATTTCAAAGTAGGAAGCGACCTTGTAGATTTTGAAACGTACAATGACTCCGCAAGAACACAGAAATCAGAGAAAGAAATACTAAATGAAGTATTCTTTAATAACGGATTGATAAATTTCGGAAAGGACCTCGACTATCAGCAGACGACGACATTCAACCCGAAATTTAACATACCTGTTATAAACAAGTTTCTTGATATCAACATGAACTATAATGTTACATATGCATGGACGAACCCGAATACTGTAACGAATGTGGGATACAATGTTGGATTTGCGAATACATTTACGACGGGTGCGACTATCAAGTTCAACGAAATGCTTAATTTATTCGGAATACAGAAAAATCCGAGCGGGTACAGGGGTTTAGTGAGCGATAAAAATCTGCGTTCCGCAAGCAATGTTGATGACAAAATACAGTTTGCCGACATATTGAAAATACTCGGTACATTCATACCCGACCTTGTGACGGTTAATTTTAATCAGACGAATTCAGTCGTAAACCCGGGAGTAGTTGGCAGGCCGGGATTCGGTAATTTCTGGATGGCATTGAAAACAGTCGAAGAATACGGACCTGCGAGAATGTATCAGTTAGGATTTAACAGATACCCCGGGAAGAGGGTGGGGGGACTTAATATACAGGACGTTTATAACTTATCGAATAATATTACTTTTAATACAACAATATCGCCGATACTTCCACAGACGATAAGGATGAATCTTTCATTTAAGAAAATCTGGGGTTTTAACAATTCCGGTACGTTTATAACGGACAGTCTTGGAGGCTTAGGAACGCCGATAAACAGCAGCAGCAACAGAACTGACGGCTACAGCATGTTCTTTGCGGGGAGTGTAGAGAAGTTTAATTACGAACCTTCGGGAGACGTAAATGAAAACATACAAAAAATTTCATCGGAGTTCAAGAGTCAGATCGGTTCATTTCCATTTCCAAACTGGAACCTTACATTGACGGGGCTTGAAAAACTTCCGTTATTCTCGGAATTTGCACAGACAGTAACGCTTGAAAATTCTTTCACATCAGAATTTTCGGAAGCGTCGTTCGTTGATGCGAACAACAATGAAGTTATACAAAGACAATCGGTTACACAATCTTTTAATCCGCTGATAGGGCTGAACGTAACATTTAAGCAGGTTTTCGGGGGCAATCTTACGGCGAATTTAAGGATAAACTCATCGACGAGTAATATACTTACACCTTCAAGCAGTCTAATTCAGGAAAACAAAACGAGTGACTGGAGCCTGAATGCAAACTTTGCAAAATCGGGGTTTGACATTCCGTTGTTCGGGCTGTCATTAAAGAATGACATAACATTTTCATTAACGATATCGAAGAACAAGAATCAGCCCACGGATTATAAATTCCAGCCGAATGAGGGAAAGCAGACAATACTCGGTGCGGGTTCAACTGTTACAGCATTTAATCCTTCTATATCATATTCGTTAAGCTCGAAGGTACAGATCATGGTATTTTACAAGTATTCGAAGTCAGAGCCTACAGAGGGAAATGCAAACACGCAGCCAAGGACGAATAACGAGGGGGGATTAAATGTAAGGATTACGATACAGTAAAATATACTTTTCTTTTGCAGTTAAATTAGAATGAAATTTTTGAACAAAAAAACCGCTGATTGTTATGAATCAGCGGTTTTAATATTATGATATAATTTATTTACTCGGATTTTACTTTTATGTCACCTGAGATAATTTTATCCCTTATATCGTCAACTTTATTCTTAATTTCATCCGGAATCAATTCTTTGTTTTTCTGGTCGTAAACGTATCCTACACCTTTTTCTTTAAGACCAAGAGATTTGATACCGCTTTTGAAAGTACCGTTTTTAAAGTCTGAAATAGTCTGATAGATTACTTCATCAACTATTTTAACCATACTCGTTAGAATGAAACCGGGAGCTTCTTCGTACTGATTCAGGTCAACCCCAATGGCGAGTTTGTTGTTTTCTTTAGCCGCTTTAAACAATCCGATACCCGAAAGGCCTGAAGCATGATAGATAATATCAGCACCTTTTGAATACTGGCTAATTGCAATTTCTTCTGCTTTGCCTGGATTTTTGAAGCCCTCGCCAGTAACAGAGATGTAGGTGACGATTACATTAATTTCAGGTTTTACAAATTTTGCTCCCTGGGAAAATCCTTTTTCAAACTTTCGAATAAGAGATGATTCCATGCCCCCTATAAATCCTATTGTATTCGTTTTCGTTTTCAGTGCTGCTATTGCTCCAACGAGGAATGAACCCTCTTCCTCTTTAAATTCGAGTGCAGAAAGATTATCAGGTATTTTGGTATCGGGATTAATTGAGTAATCTATACATCCGAATTTCTTATTCGGGAAATCATTAGCAATTTTAGTAATATCTTCAGTAAAAATGAATCCAACTCCGAATATCAAACTGATATCATTTTTGCTTGCAAGTTTTCTGAGTGCGGATTCTCTGTCTGCTCCGTCTCCCGGGTCGATAACTTCAAAATCGATACCGAAATCCTTTTTAGCCCTGACGAGACCGTTGTATGCCGCATCGTTAAAAGATTTGTCACCTCTACCGCCAACATCAAATACCAATCCGACTTTAAACTTTGACGGGTCATTACTCACTTCTGATGTTTCTTTCTTTTTGCCGCAAGAAGAAAGAAGAACAGCAAAAATCAGTAAAACAAAAATATATAATTTATTCATATAAAAATATTTGTAAGCTTTTTAGTGATAATTTATTCTGAAACATTATGATGCAATCTGCATCTTGCTTCATAATGATTTGCAGCACCGACAAGAACCCTATCGGAATTTTTTGTAACTCTCTGAGTACGGTTAGCTGGAGCACCGCAAACCATGCAGATAGCCATAGTTTTTGTAATGTACTCAGCAACAGCAAGAAGCTGAGGCATAGGTTCAAACGGGACAGCTTTGTAATCCTGGTCAAGACCTGCAACAATAACTCTTTTCCCCGAATCAGCGAGGTCCTGGCATACCTGAACAAGATTGTTCTCAAAAAACTGAGCTTCATCAATACCAATAACTTCAGCATCAAAACTTTTCTCGAGCATTTCCTCTGCGTTTTCTATTACTTCGGAAGGGTATGATTGCTCGCTATGCGAAACGATTGAAAACTCGCTGTACCTGTTATCGATTTTAGGTTTAAAAACCTTTACTCTTTGTTTAGCAATTTCGGCTCTTCGAATTCTTCTGATTAACTCCTCGGTTTTGCCGGAGAACATACTGCCGCAAATTACTTCAATATGTCCTGTTTTCTTAAAAGTTCTAATCTGCAAATGTTCATTCATATCCATGTTACGTCCCTTTCATTAAAGTAATTTGAATATAAATTTATGAGGGAAAAGATTTTGTAATTTGTAAATCTGGTAGTTATTTTTCGACTTAATTAGTATAACGTCCATATTATCTGAAAATTCGGAAAGGAATTGCCTGCATGCACCGCAGGGAAAAATCAATTCCTTACCGCTTGAAGCTATTGCTACAGCTTTAAAGACTTTATGCTTGTCTGTAATCGCTTTTACAGCGGCGACTCTTTCTGCACAAATGGTTAGCGAATAGGAAGAGCATTCTACATTAGCTCCCGTATAAATTTTATTATCTTTTGTAAGCAGAGCTACACCGACTTTGAATTTTGAGTACGGAGAATGCGACGTCTTTCTTGCATCCAGTGCTTTTACTATTAAATCCTCATACATGGCTTAAAATGTAAAACTTACATTTGCAAAAGGTGTAACGACTGATTTCCCGAGCTTATACGAATACACAGGCTGAAAGCTGACACCTCCTTTAAGAACGTACTTATTGTTATAAGAATTAACGGAAAGAAATCCGTCCACTGCCGATACAAGATGATTAAGAACAACGACCATTAAAGTTGTGGTTCCGTTATTGTAATAATCGTTAGCCTTTTGTCTTTCATCCATGTAAAAGCTTACCTGAGAAAGTTTTGTTGTTCCGTAGTTATTTTTATTAATAACTGATACGTCAGCGGTTGACCATCCGGTAACATAATTCTGATATTTACCTATAACTTCATAATACTGCTGATCGCCCGGAGGAGGTAATTGATGAGAAAAATTTATTTCCTCACAGTAATTAATCTGAAGCCTTAAAGTATAATCATCGGCAGACATATTTATCTGGTCAGCACGCTGAAAACTCTGGTCTTTAAGCCATTGAGCATACTTTCTCATATTCCAGTTCTGATTAGCGTAGTTTTCGTAAGATTTTGTCTGGTCGTTGCCTTTTCCCTGAAAAACAGCATAAGTAATCCACAAACCTGCTTCAACGGCAAGGAATACTGCTGACTTAATGAAGCTCTTTGCATAAATCTGTCCTGTTCCGGGTATGACAGCTGACATAGTTGCACCAAGAATAGGGCTTTTCAATTTTGAGGAATCTACGTTTAAAGATAAAGGTTTTGTGATACCTGCGTGAGACTCTTTTTCCAGAAACTTTTCTTTTATTATCTGCATGGAATTATTTTTATCGATATTATCGTAATTTCCGAACGAGTCCTGTGCGTTAGTTTTAACACCCGCGGCAAAAAGAACAGCAATTATTACTGTGATGATTATTTTATTCATTAATAATAGATTTTATTTAAAAATAATGCGTTAGCAGGTAGATATGTAGTCTTGATTTTTTCACCTTTTATTAATTTATTATAAGTATCTTTTAATTGCAGTTTCCCTCGGCCGAGGTCAATCAGCACACCTATAGTTGCTCTAACCATAGAGTGCAGATACCTGTCCGAAAGAATCCTGAAGACTATTGTATTCTTTGATTTATTTATCCTGTATTCCAGTTTCATAAGATTACAAAAGAAACCGTGTTTATCTTCTTTATTCCTGCACAATGACTTAAAAGAATGATATCCGATGAGTATTTTAATAAATTCGTCTATAACTTTAAAGTCAAGTTTGTAATTTAATTTTAAATAATATTTCCTTCCGATAGAAATTTCACGAGTTGTAATCTTGTATAAGTACTCTCTTCTCTTCGCAGAATACCTTGAGTGGAAATCATTACTAACTTTTCTTATTGATTTAACTGTAATTGCAGATGGGAGTAGAGAATTCAAAGAATAAAGGAATTTGTTTGAATCAGGAATTGAAGAATCAGTTTTAAAATTTGCTGTTTGGTTGTAAGCATGAACTCCTGCATCCGTTCTTCCCGCACCAGTAACAGAGATGTTTACTTTTAAGAGTTTACTTAAATTTTCTTCTATACATTCCTGAATTGTATTCCTGAACTTTTTCTGTCTTTGCCAGCCGTAAAATCCACTACCGTCATATTCGACCGTGATTTTATAATTGTTCACGTATGGATAATATTAAAAAGACTTTACGAAGTTTAGTTTAATTCCGTCTATTTTATTTCCGGGTGATTGTGTGAAACCGCTACTGACTTTTATACCAGAAGAATTTACTTTATTTGTTAAAACCAGAGAACTGATTCCGCTTACCAATCTGTTAATTATAAGTCCTGTTACAAAAATTGTACTCAGATTGTAAGTTCGCTCACTTTTTTTCCGTTGCTGGTCGAATTCTCCCTGATTAGACTGAGAATCCCAGTTCCAGAAATGAGTATTAATATCATAAATTTTATCGTACTGGCCACTTTGCAGTTTATCGTTGTTGTACTGATAAATGCTAAGGAAAGAACCGACATTCGCAAAATAATCGTCATCTTTTCCATCTTTATTTAATCCTGCATGTACAGCAGCAAAAGAACGGGAATCGTCTTCTAATATACCGCCGTAGTAATTAACGCCGAAAATTCCAAGCCACATTGCTGCTTCAGCACCAAGGAAATAAGCTCCGACGTCCATTCGACCTGCATAAAAATGCCCTGCACCCGGCAGCAGTGCAGAAAGCAGTATCGAAATAGCCGGTGATTTTTTGTCAGAGCCAGAATTAATTGACTCCTTTTGGCTGCTCAATGAATCCTTGAGAAGTTCATTCGAAAGTTCCAAAAGCCTGTAACTTTTATCGCTGTCCTTTATGTGTTGAGCTGACAGATTTCCTATAACCAGGAAAACCATCATTATTATTAAGGTTATCTTATTTCTCATTTAATAGTTTTTCAATTCTTTTAGAAAATTCTTCAGGCTCTAAAAATCCTGTAACTCGAAGTTCTTTTATCTCTTCGCCGTTTGGTTTCATGAAAATAACTACAGGAAGTCCTTTAATGCCGTATTTAGCCGTAATATCGGGATTTTCCTTTGTTAAATCAATCTTAATATTGTTTAAATTTTTAGAAAGTTCAACAACTTTCTCGTCAGTGTACGTGTACTTATCGAGTTCCTTGCACTGTGCACACCAGTCAGCGTAAAAATCTATTACGACGGGTTTGTTCTCATTTTTAACTGATGATTCAATTTGCTGAAGAGAGGTCAGGTTTGTCCATGCGACTTCAGCCGAATGTGATTCGGGTTTTAAAAGCCATGTACCCGCTGCGATACCTAAAATAGCAATTATGTACTTAACTTTAGTGTACACTTTGGCGTTGAGACCTTTGTTATCGAATATGATAAGGTAAACACCCGATAACAGAATCGAGAGCGGGAAAACGATATTATAAACACTCTCAGGCATTAGGGGACCAAGTGTATTAATTGCCATGACAATCAACACGAGTCCGAAAATAATTTTTACACTTATCATCCACTCACCCGAACGAGGAAGTTTACTGATTGAGCTTGAGAAAGCCGCAAGAAAAATATAAGGAACACCTAACCCTAATGATAAAATGAAGAAAAGGAAGAAACCCGTGAATGGATTTCCGAGTTTGCCAACGTAAACCAACAAACTCAGCACAATAGGACCTATGCATGGTGCGGCAATAAATCCTACGAGTAAACCCATCATTAGAGAACCGAAGTATCCCGAGCGGTTTTTATTCCCCGCGAGCGCAAGAGACTGCGGAACCCTGATTTCCCACAAACCGAACATTGAGGATGCCAGTGCGAGAAAAATTGCTGCAATAAAAATTACGACTATTGGATTTTGCAAAGCAGTTCCGAGCATGCTTCCTGTCAAAGCAGCAATAAGTCCCATTAATGAATAAGTTACAGCCATCCCGACAGCATAAAAGACACCCATTAGAATACTTTGCAGTTTGTTGCCGCTGGACTGAGCACCGAAATAACTAATCGTGATTGGAATCAATGGATAGATGCATGGAGTAAGGTTTAAAGCAAGCCCCCAGATGAAAATAATGAGTATGCCCAAAAGCAATCCTCTTTCTTCGATGAAATTTGAAACTTTCATCTCATCAGGATTTTGCCCTTCCTGTCTTACGTTTTCTTTCAAAGACGATTCTTTATCTGATACCTGATTATTTGTTCCTGCAGGTTTTGAAAAGTCGATCTTTTCAAAAATCTCATTATTAGCAATAGAACCGGTTTTTGAGATATTAACTTTTATTTCACTTTTTACTGTCTTAGGTGGGTAACATGCATTGTTATCGCATGCCTGATATGTCATTTCTATTTGAATTATATTCTCACCTTCCTTTGCATTTTCTTTCGGTAAAAATGTAAGTCCTATGAAAATTTCACCTTCATACACAGGAATTTCCGTATCTGAAAAAGAGAATTTATACATTTTATGCTGCGGATAAAAAACCGCTATTTGATTAAGATTCTCTGATTTTGAAATTACCTCTGTCTTAATGTATGAATCGTCAGAGGGATTGTATGAATTTATGTGGTACTTTTCATTAATTTTAACTTTAATTGCTATTTTAACAGTATCTTTTACAGAGTATGAGTTCCTGTTGCTGTAAATTTTGTAAGAAAGATGTTCTGATTCCTGCGCAAGAATATTTACAGCAAAAATCAATAATAATATAGTTAGAATTGAACGCCTCATAGTATGAAATAATTGTTTTATAAATAATAAAATTATGTTGAATACGTGTTATAATCAACGGAAAAAGCCTGTATAATACTTAACGTATTGATTATCTCTTGATTTTATGCTATTTTTGTATATTGTAAATGAAAATTTAATTCTTTTTGAGATTTATAAACAATAACAAAGGAGATAAAATTTGAAACCGGCAGCAAAAACTAAATCAAAGAATGACAATCCTCTAAGTGAACTTATCGACGATGAAGTATTCAATACTTTGAAGAAATATAAACTACTCGATGAAAAAGCAATAAGGGACTATAAAATCAGACAAATGTATAAAGATATGAGACGTGAAATGAGCGCAGGCGAAGCAATTGATAAAATTCAGGAAATGTTTCCCTACCTTCAGTTTGATACAATAAGAAAAATAGTGTATCAGGTATCTAAATAATAATTGTCATCAAATTTTTAAAAGCCGGTAGATTATCTATCGGCTTTTTTTATTCCCTTCTATTGTTTAATTTCCCTGAAAAATATTATTACTATGATTAATTATGAAAAAGTTGAGCAGATTCTTACTGCTTTTCTGAAAAATGAATTCAAAAGAATCGAACTGACAAAAGCTGTAATTGGCTTATCAGGAGGTATTGATTCGACTGTGTCCGCATTCTTGACAGCGAAGGCTTTAGGACCCGGGAACGTGTTATGCGTAATGATGCCGTATAAAACGAGCAGTAAAAACAGTCTTGAAGACGCTCAAAAAGTTGTTAAGATTTTAAACGTAAAGTCGAAGGTAGTTGATATCTCGAAAATGGTTGATGCTTATGTAGATACGCTCGAAGGTGATGTTTCAATAGTTAGAAAAGGTAATGTGATGGCACGAATGAGGATGATTGTACTTTATGATGAGTCGGCAAAAGAAAGCGGACTTGTAGTAGGGACTTCGAACAAGACTGAGTTACTTCTTGGCTATTCAACATTACACGGTGATTCAGCTTGTGCAATTAATCCGCTCGGTCAATTGTATAAAACACAGATTTTTGAGCTTGCAAAGCACTTAAACGTTCCAAAAGAAATAATAGATAAGAAGCCTTCTGCTGATTTATGGGCTGGTCAAACAGATGAAGAGGAAATGGGGATTACATATGCGAGTGTTGATAAATTACTTGCATCAATGGTAGATGAAGGAAAATCAGATGCGGATTTGCAAGGTATGGGTTTTGAAAAGGAGTACATAGAAAAAGTTCAAAGAATGATAAAGCGTAATGAATTTAAGGGCTTGCCGCCTGTCGTTGCGAATTTAAAGGACAATGATTTGTCATGATAACCAGAATCATAATAATATTTTTTCTATCCGTTTCATATCTTTATTCTCAGAATGTATATTATAAGAATGCGGTTGTTAGCTCAGCTAATGAAATAGCTTCCGGAGTCGGGATAAGCATTTTAAAAGATGGTGGGAATGCTATTGATGCAGCTGTTGGTGTAGCATTTGCGCTTGCAGTTGTTTATCCTCAGGCGGGTAATATAGGCGGAGGTGGATTTCTGGTACTGCGTTCTGCGGAGGGGTATGAAACATCGATTGATTTCAGGGAAACAGCACCTCGATTATCATCGAAGAATATGTACCTTGATAACGATGGTAACGTCATTGCTGACTTAAGCACTCTGGGGTATCTTGCATCGGGAGTACCCGGTTCTGTTGCGGGTTTACTTTATACACTTGAGAAATACGGAACTATGCCGAGAGAAAAGGTACTTTCTTATGCTATCAATCTCGCTGAAAAGGGTTTTAAAATCAACAGCGAACATGCAAACTCGATAAACAGCCACAGAGAAGATTTTGATAAATTTGAAGGCTCCTCAAAGATATTCGGGAAGAAATTTCATCAGAATGAATTATTTATTCAGACTGACCTTTCAAATACATTGAAAGAAATATCATTAAAAGGAAGGGATGGATTTTACAAAGGCAACGTTGCTGATATGATAGTTGGAGAGATGCAAAAGGGAAAAGGAATAATTACACATGAAGACCTTGCAAACTATAAACCAGTCGAAAGAAAAGTTATAAAGGGGAAGTACAAAAATTACGATATTATAACTATGGGACCGCCCTCGAGCGGGGGAATCTGCTTAATTTACTTGCTAAATATACTCGAAAACTACAACCTGGAATCATTGGGCATAGCAAGCATAGAATATGTAAACCTTCTTTCAGAAGCGATGAAACTCGTTTACGCAGACAGGAGTGAATATATGGGTGACATGGATTTTTATGAAGTTCCTGTTGATGTTTTGATTTCAAAGTCATACGCAAAAACAAGATTTGCAGATTTTAAATTTGGTGAGGTTATTCCTTCGGATATCATTAAACCTGGAAATATCAACAAGGAAAGTACACAAACGACTCATCTTACAGTAGCCGACTCAAAAGGGAACATGGTCTCACTTACAACTACTCTTAATGATACGTATGGGAGCAAAGTTGTTGTTGACGGAGCGGGATTTCTGCTTAACAATGAAATGGATGACTTTTCAGTAAAGCCCGGCGTACCGAATATTTTCGGTTTAGTTGGTAATGAAGCAAATGCGATAGAGCCGGGTAAGAGAATGCTGAGCTCAATGACCCCCACTGTATTACTCAAAGATTCTAAACCTTTTATGACAGTCGGTTCACCCGGAGGCGGCAAAATCATTACTTCTGTACTTCAAACATTATTGAATGTAATAGAATTTGATTTGAATATTAGCGAAGCAGTTGATTCTCCCCGTTTTCATCATCAGTGGCTTCCTGATTTACTTCAAATTGAAAAAACTTTGTTGTCAAGGAATAAAATTAAAAAACTTTCCGAACTTGGTTATGATTTAAAAATAGTATCTGATTTCGGAAGGGTTGAAGCAATCGTGTTTAATCGGGACGGAACGCTATCAGGTCACTCTGATAAACGCGGAAGCGGTAAGGCAGTCGGGTACTGATTAATTGAGGATTTTCATAAACAAAAGGGTATTCGCTTGCTGCGGATACCCTTTAAACGTTCTTTAATCTCTTATAAAATTATAAAATTAATACCCGATGAAATCGCAAACCTTTTACCGATATTTGCGTCAAGATTGAATGCGAAGAAACCTGTTCTAACCGTTCCTCCTATTACAAACCTGAAATTGTTATTCCCGTCAACTGTTACTTTCACTGGTGTTTTCGTACCATTTGAGCTTACATAATTATAAGAGAAGTCGGCTTTAAAACTTTCATACTGAAGTGCGGCATATCCTGTGAGGAATTTATAGGTTTTGCTTACCTGTCCGTTAATGAAGAAATTTCCTGACTTCCAGAGGTCGTTGTTATCGGGCTCTGTAAAATTCATACCCTGATAACCTCCCTGCACTGCAAAGTCTACAGGACTTTTGGGAAAGTAATGGCTAAGATTATGTCTGAGCGTAAATCCAAAATAAGAGACAGAACCGACGTCGCCGACTTTAATTTTCGGCAGGAAACTTATCGAACCGTCCGTTCCGTACAGAGTTCCAAAAGTAATTTCCGGAATAAAGAATGGTACGGATGTTGTTTTAAGTACTCCTCCGATTAACGTAATATCCTGTCCAGATACGTAATTACCGTTATCGTCGTAAAACTTTCCAATGGCTGCAGTCTTTTCCCCGATTGCTGTTGGTGCATCCTGGACTCTGTAAGTACCTTTAGTGTAACTTCCGCCTGCAACAATCGAATCAGCATAACTGTAACTGAATTTTTGGTCGTCGCTGCTCATGAAAGTGTTCATAAGTCTAAACCTGATACCAACATTGAAGCCTATAGGTACTTTTTTGTCAAACGGTACATGAGCGTCAAAAAAGTAATTCGAATTCAGGTTTGTTCCTAAAGCATCAACGAGTGGCTGGAGGTAAAGTTTCGCATAATTCGGACCGACTTTCTGAAGTTTTTCTTCAAGATTCTGAGCGTTGGTTACGCCTGCACTGATAAACAGTACAAATAGAAAAGTAATAAGTTTTCTCAATTGTTCTCCCTAATAATTTGATTTGTTAAATAATTACTTTATTGTTCTTTTGAGTTAATTCCTTTAACCATCGTATAACCTGTCAATTCCATGAAATTAAATTCATGGAACACATTATAGCCAATCCTTTTATAAATTTCAACGTTTAAAATATTCGTAGTATCCAGCACTGTTTTTTGAGTTTCCGGATACTTTAAAGCATCATCTTCAGCACTCTCCATGAGCAAACGTGCGAATCCTTTTTGGCGGTATATTTTTTTCACTGCGAGTTCATTTAAATATATGTGCTTTTCTTTAGGTTTATACAATGCGGTTTTCATGGCATATTCACCGATGTGTTTAACATTTGGATTGTTTGCTTTTATTCTCATCTTCTTAACTGCCTCGTTCATTTTATCATCCCATTCTTTTACATCGGGTCTAGTGTAAATTAGACATCCTGCAACCTGATTTCTGAAATACAAACCTTTTAACTGTAAGTTTAAACCTGGTACAATATCATAAACCATCATTTCGTATATGCATCTCGTAATCCTTTCTCTTTCTTTATATTCAGGGAAAAGTAAAAGATGCAAAGGATATTCCATGAACCCTTCAGTAAATATATTTACCGTTTCCTCATAATCTTCTTCTACAGATTTTATCTTGATGTTGTTTTCCAATTCTAAATTTTAAAATTCATGTTTAGTCCAAGTGAGAAATTCTTAGTCTTTTTTGGAGCAAATACGCTTAGTATGTTGTACGTTCCGAAATCCATCGAAAACGCTCCTGCATTTACACCCAAACCAAAACTAAGCTCAAATTTCTCTCGCCCACCGGCGACCAAACCAAGTCTTCCCGAAAGAAAGTTTAGCGGATTAATCTCATATCCGAACGCAACGATTGGAGTTGTCGTTCCGCCGTAATTGTCAGTAAATCCCTGGATGTAGTCAAGCGCAAAACTCATTAATTCCATATCCTCTGAATGAGTTTTACCGTTTCTCATTTGTTTATCCGAATAGTATTTATACTGTGCACCAATTCTGACTGTAGTCGGGAGCATCCTTGTAAAACCGCTAATAGGAGACCTCGTTCCGTTAATAACATCTTCAAGCGAATCGAGCTGTTCTTTCTTCGTTATATCGGTAATTAAAAAACTTCCGTCGTAATAGTAATTTGCTGCATTTGATTTCCAGCTTATATAGCCGATATCAGTAACACTGAAACCAAGATTAAGTTTTCCGATATTGAAAAAGTTTTCAAGTGTTGTCGATAATCCGACATCGAATCCCAATCCGAAACCCGCATTATTCAGAGGCGGTTTTAACTTTCTTTCGGATGAAATACCTGAATACAGCAAGGTCATCCTTCCTGAACCGGAGATTTGATTGCTGTCATTCGTGAATATCCAAAGGTTGTTATTAATTATTTCAGAATAGTAGAAACCAAGTTGAGGCTTGAATGATGCACCCAGATTAATGTACTTAAAGTTTTTATTGTTCTTAATATCTAATTTTCTTGCGTATGAGAATGATATCTGCCGCGTCCACGAAGTATTAAAATCAAGTTCGGAGAAATCATATTTTCTATTTACTTCATTACCAAAGAATGCCACTTCTAAAAAATCCTTGTCAAAATAAAAATGTCCTCCAACTCTTTCTTCAATCCCAAAACCAAACGTCCCGGCTTTCGTTCTTACAACTACAGATATAGGTTTAATATTCCCGATAGAATTAATAGGGGAGTTTCCAACCTGTTCTATAATATCGTTTTTATCATCTGAGTTTAAGTATTTTTTCGACCCGTCTGCATTTTTTGTGAAATATTGGTCAAGCAGGTTCAAAGGAGCAAAAGTTGCGTCGAACATAAATCCGAAATTGGTCGCAACACTAAAATCTACAACACTCGTATCAATACTTCTTTGGTTGATAATATTTGCGGGATTAAAACCTATAGCATCTATGCTGTACGAAGCTGCTGTCGAAGCCCTGCCCATAGAATAATTTCGCACAGTAAACTGATACTGGGCAAATGAATCGGAAATGAAAACGATAAATATAATTATTAAAGGTATAATATGTTTATTCATAAGTATTCTCATTCTGTTTTTTAATCCTCCTTTATTCTGTAAATTACTTTGCCGATACCCAATAGCTTCGTATAATCATTTTTGACAACTCGAATGTAAGATGTTGGATTTTGATCAGTATAGAACCTTGTATTATATACAACTTTCCCTGCTCGAAGTAATTTATCTATTACTTCTTTTGGTACAGTCGTCCTGTATGTCTGCAGACTTATGCCGTTTACAAACCCGTTAATATCCACTGGTGCGCGGTTTACCCATATAGTGGAATCAGATGAATTGCCTAACATCTGAGACAAAGAAAACAAAGGTACGTTGAATGAGTCAAGTACTTCTATTTTTGATATAGCAAATAAAGCAATCGCATTGAACATTCTTAATTCAATATCCATACTCTGGCAGTTTTGCATTTTCTTCCTCTGGTCCTCATCGCTTATACCAAAATCCGTCGTGTCTTCCTGAATTACAGCATTTGTCTGCGAAATATTCATGTTAATCGGAACGGAAAAATTCGTATTGGTTGAAAAGCTGTCAAGATAATTTGTGCTCCCGATAGTATATGGCTTATTAATTAAAATTGTCTTTGCCACATAAATATCTTTTGGAATATTGCCGATAAATTCTGCAACATTACTGTTTAAGTTTGTTAAATAAAAAACACTCGAATCCTTATCCTTGTCCAGTTTTAGGTTGAATAGTGTATCATTCATCGTCGGATTACCTCCGGGATTATACCTTAAATTAACCTTGTTGCCGTTCTTATTCACACCCTGTATTGATACCTGTTCGAAATCAAGCTGGTAATTATTCTCGTATCTTTTTAATGAAATGTATGTGTTGTTACCGTCAACATCGGCAAAATTTATAAATCCCTCTGGTACGTCAGTACCAAAAGGAGAATCTGTCCTGCTGTATTCTCTTTCAATGTAAGTTGGCTTTATCCTGCCGAAGATTCTTTCCACAGTATACGGAGTGACTTCCGAGCTAAACGTTGTGGGTTCATTCGTGTTTGAGATCGTTCTTAACTTCAATGATATTATATTCGATACCCCGTTGTTTGATTTATATACCCAGTTAAGTAAGGGAATATTTATCTGCCTTTGTGTATTTGTGGGTACCTGTATTGTATTAGTGTATTTCAATGTTGTATCATTCCTCGAACGAAGGTTTTCTAAAGAAAAATTAACTGTGTAAGAATTAATAGATGCTCCCCAGAATTTTAAAATTAACTCACCGCTCAGAAAACTTATAAATGATGCCTGTGTAGAATCATCAAATTGAATAAATATCGTAGAGTCTTGTGTAAGGTTTGTCGGTACGTTATAAAATGACTGACCAACTCCGTCTGATTTAATTTCACTGAAGAGGTCAGTATTTGCCGTTGTTCCGGTCAGTATGACGTTACTGTTAAGACTATCGTACAGTATATTTGTTGAATGCTTAAGCATATCATAAATGTAATAATACCTGTTTATGATTGGTAAATTGCCTGTTATATCCCATTCGGGGGCTGTCGGTTCTTTTATATCACAGCCAGACTGCGATATTAAGGGTATTAATGATATCAGTACTATTATAAATCTTAAGCGTAATTTTAATATATTCATATTCATGATTTTAATTTCGACTAATTTTTTTATTCTACAGCTAAATGTCAATGTATAAATTATTATTGCTGTTTCAAAGGATTGCAATCGCATTCAGGATAGACTTAATTGCGTTTAACTTAAGATTATTTATAGCTAAATTATCTCCCTTTATCAATTTAAAATAACAAAAAATGAAGAAATTGTTTCTCTCTCTGATGTTGCTCGCATTAGTGTGCAATATCGCTTTCTCTCAGGAAAAATGGTCACAAACCTCAAAACCTCTTGGGATTTACAATAAACTTCCTCAGAAATTCGTTTCTTGGGAAAATCCAAACAAAGAGCAGACACTTTATTATACTCCGATGGGTGTAATGGCGGTCAGTCCCAATATCAGGGTATTACCGAATTCAAACGAGCAGAATGAAGTTGTTCTCGTAAGTCAAACTGCAAATCCGAACTTTATGTTTGGTTCAGCAAATACAAGCGTCGGCTCTACTTATGGTCAGGGTTGTTACGTTACAACTAACGGTGGTCTTAACTGGTACGGCACGGATTTAATGCCGAACGAGCCTGGATCAACTTCTGACCCTGCACCTACTATTGATAAAAATGGTGTCATTGTTTTTACGTCATTAAATACTACGGGTACGACTTTTATGTACGGTCAGTATTCGACTAATTACGGCGTAAACTGGTCGATGCCATATACAATTACTAGCGTTAGTTCAGATAAAAACTTTTCAGGAACTGACGACTATCCCGCAAGTCCTTACTACGGAAGGTCTTACACAGTCTGGAGTAACTTTGCTCTTTCTAATCCTCCTATAGTATTTTCTTACACAACTAATAGCGGTGTATCATGGAGCACAATGTCTCAAATTAATAATCCTCCTTCAAATCATTACTCGCAGGGCTGCGATATTATTACAGGTCCGGGCGGTGTTATTTACGTAACTTGGGCAGCACCACTCTCATCTAGTCCATACACTGAAGATTACTATGGTTTTGCAAAGTCAACAAACGGCGGTGCAAACTGGACTGTTACAGAAAATGCTTTTGATGGTAATGGTATACGTACATCCTCATACAATGGCTGGGGTGTCAGAGTTAACGGTTTCCCGCGTATTGGTGTTGATAGAAGCGGCGGACCATACAATGGTTATATTTATATTGTTCTACCTCAGGTCAATCTTGCACCCGCAGGCAGCGATGCAGACGTTGTTATTCATCGTTCAACTGACGGCGGTACTACTTGGTCAGCAGGTATTAGAGTCAACCAGGATGCAATGAACAACGGTAAAGTTCAGTTCTTCCCTGCAATCAGAGTTGATGAAAACGGCGGTGTTAATGTTGTTTATTATGATAATAGAAATTATCCTTCATATGGCGATTCATGCGAAACATACATGTCACGTTCAATCGACGGCGGATTAACGTGGACTGATATTTTAATTTCCGACCATCGCTGGAGACCGCGCGGTGAAGGCGGCTCAGGTACATATATGGGTGATTATATTGGTATCACTTCAGGAAATAACAAAATTTGGCCTTTCTGGTGTGATAATAAATTCGGTAATTTTCAGGCATGGACTGCTTCAGTTGATATCGGTCCTGCAATAACTCATACGGCACTCGGTAATACGGAGCAAGTTTCAGGAAACAGAGAAGTTAACTGTGTAATTATTCCCGCAGGTAGTCCGATTACTCCATCTTCAGTTAAACTTTATTACTCAAAAGATAATCCTGTTTTAACCTCAAACGTTACAATGACAAACGGCGGTGGTGATAACTGGAATGCTAATCTTCCGCTTTCGGGCGCAGGTCTTTATAGATATTACATGACTGCAACTGACGCATTAAACAGAACTGTAACTTATCCTTCAGGAGCACCCGCAAACACGGTTTCTTTTATAGCAGCTCCTGACACTACAAAACCTGTTATAGTTCATACGACACTTACTGACGTACCGAAAACTTTATGGCCCGCAACCGTAACCGCTACAGTTACTGATAATATCGGTGTTGATTCAGCATGGGTAAAGTGGTACAAAAATAATACAGGCACGGGTGTTAAACAGTTTAAATTATTGAATTCAGGGGGCTCAACATATTCTGCTGCTTTCAATTCTTTAGGTAGTGACGTTCAGGCTGGAGATTCGATATTTTATAGAGTTTTTGCTCGTGATAACTCTGCCGCACATAATACGGATTCAACTACCTTGAGGACTTTTAAGATTATTTCACAGGCTACATCGTGTATCGGTACAGGTACAACTTCAACAAGTTATCCATTCTATACACTTTACGAAGATTCGAGAACACAGATATTATACAAAGCCGATGAAATTATCGCAGGAGGCGGTGGCGCTGGATTTATAAATAAAATTGGGTTTACTATATTGACCGTAGGTTCACCGGCAATGAATGGTTTTTCAGTAAAGATGCAGACTATAACTGCTTCCACCATTTCATCCTGGACTAATATCGGATGGAGTGAAGTATTTACATCGTCTGCTTACACACCTCCGGGTAGCGGACTACAGTATATTGAACTTGCTACGCCTTACTACTGGAATGGAACAGGTAATCTTCTTGTTGAAATTTGTTTTGATAATTCTGATTGGTCAAGCAATAGTACAGTCGCAGGAACATCGCAGACTGGTACTGTTGTTCATAATCACCTTGACAATGCTGTTGGTTGTAGTCTTACAGCTACATCAACTTCATCAACCCGTCCTAATGTATGCTTTGTTATTAATACTGCAGTAGGCATTAATCCGGTCGGCTCAACGATTCCGAATGTTTACTCTTTAAGCCAGAATTATCCAAATCCATTTAATCCGGCGACAAAAATAAACTTTGCTCTTCCGAAGCAAGGACTCGTGACATTAAAGATTTACGACGTACTCGGTAGGGAAGTTAGAACACTCGTAAACGAAGTAAAGTCAGCCGGTAGCTATACAGTTGACTTCAACGCATCAGAATTTTCAAGCGGTGTCTATTTCTACAGGCTGCAATCAGAAGGATTTACCGATATTAAGAAAATGATGTTAATCAAATAATTATCGATAAATTTATTCCTGTACATTCATGAATATTAATCAGGCGGTCATTCATTGACCGCCTTTTTTTGGATTATTCCGTTCCATTTCATCCTTCATCCTAAACATACACATAAAGTTTATAAATTTCCGCTGTTTCACTATCCCTTACACCTATTCGGGACACTTACTCACTTTTCCCAATCTGCATTGCATATTTTTAAATAATACCATAATTTTTACTTGCGGCTTATACCCCAGAAATTAAATAAAATAATTGATGAATAAGAAAGCTGTTTTTCCGGGTCAGTATATTCAGGGGCAAGGTGCTATCACTGAGTTACTTGAACTTATTAATCTCTTCGGTTCCAAAGGACTAATTCTGTGTTCAAAATCTGTTAAGAATAATATCTTTCCCAAATTCGCATCTCAGGAAATTATGAATGTTCCTTTCGAGCTTTTCAGCGGTGAATGCTGTGAGGATGAACTCAACCGAATTGCACATATTATTAAATCGAAAAGTATCGATGTCATAATTGGCGCTGGTGGAGGCAAGGTTATTGATACTGCTAAAATTGCAGCCGATAGGGCAGATATTCCTGTTATAGTAGTTCCAACTATAGCATCTACCGACGCACCTTGCAGCGGCTGTGCTGTTACATACACACCCTCAGGTGTCTTCGAAGCTGTCCACTATCAGAAGAAAAATCCTTCTGCAGTTATTGTTGATTTGAATATTATCGCTAATGCACCGGTCAGGTTTCTCGTTGCAGGTATGGGTGATGCTCTTGCTACATGGTTCGAAGCAAGGTCTTGTGCGAATTCGCAATCAAAAAACGAATGCGGCGGTTTAACAACTCTAGCAGGTTTGCACATCGCAAAGTTGTGTTACGAAACAATTCTGGAATATGGTGTTTCCGCAAAAACTGCAAACGAAAACCATGAAATCACCCTGGCACTTGAATACATAACTGAAGCCAATATACTCCTTAGCGGAATCGGTTTTGAAAGCAGCGGTCTTGCTTCAGCTCATGCCGTTCACAACGGACTTACTGCTCTCGAAGAGACTCATCGATATTATCACGGTGAGAAAGTAGCGTTCGGAGTCCTTACTGGACTACATCTTAATGCAGCATCTTCGGAAGAAATAAACACAGTCTATTCATTCTGCGAGTCAATCGGATTGCCAACAACATTATCAGAACTTGGAATTACTAAAATTGATAGAAATTACATAATGAAGGCTGCTGAAAATGCATGTATAGAGGGTTCTTCCATTTTTCATGAATCCTGCATAGTTACTGTCGATAAGGTTCTCGATGCTATGCTAATCGCAGACTCTTTTGGAAATTTAAGAAAAATTAATTAAACTTGTAAAATTATGAAAAAACTTATTGTATTATTAATTGCTGTCACGGCTGTATTAACTTCTTTTGCATTTCAAGATTACTCTGATAAGTCAGCATCAAAAATTGAAATATTCATGAATGATGTTCCGTTTGTTACTGAAAAATATACTCGTATAGGTTACACCTTAAAAATGTGGGAATGGAAAAATGAAGGTCTTATTCTCATGAAAGTTGTTGTGCTGGACAATAACTCTAAAGCAGAGCTTTTTACGATTGAGAAAGATGATTTACCGCCAATTTATACAGACCCGCTGCCTTCTTCTAAAGATATTACTTTCGATAAAATAGATGCTTATTATATGTCTATACAACTCCCCATTCCAATTAATAATCCTTTACCCTCTGACGTTTCGCATAAGTTCTTCATGAAAGATACCGTGAACAATAAAGAATTAATCGTTGAAGGAGGTACTTTCTCCCCGCGTAAGGACGAAAAACCTTTGGTAATCTCTTCTCCAGTTAAAGGCAATGATTATATTTTTATGAATCAGTCAACGTTGCAGTACCATTTCTTTACACTGTTTTTCATGCATGGTAAAGTTGGGTACGGCGAACGTTATGCCTCGGATATAGTTCAAATAAATGAAAATAATGAGTTTTCAAAAGGTGACCCGAAAATGAATTCTTCTTATTTCTGTTATGGCAATTCTCTTTACGCGGTAGGTGACGGTGTGGTTTATCATGTTCTCGAAGGTCAGAAAGAAAATAAAGGTGATGCTCAGGACGTTACGTTTAACAATATTGAAGAGTATGCAGGCAATCATATAATACTGAAACTCGATAATGGTTTTTATGCCGTTTATGCTCACTGCATTCCCGGGTCCATTCTTTTCAAGAAGGGTGAACGCGTAAAAGAGGGGATGCCTATTGCTCTTCTCGGTAACTCGGGTAATTCTACAATGCCTCACCTTCATTTTTCTGTAAATGATGGTCCAGATTTCCTTATGTCTGCAAGTATTCCTTTTGTTATTAAAGAATACACAAAAATCCGTGAATACCTAAATCCCGATTTTAAGGACTCAATCACAGTTACAAATTCAATGATGGAAGAAACAAGTATCGTAAATATTAAATAATTTTATATGAAACACTTATATGCGGTTATATTAGTAGTTTTACTTCTGCTAATTAATTCATGCAGTGACGATTTCTCATCGTCTTCGCCGTATGTTAATGTAAACGAAATTATTTCTCAGCTGAAAAATTCTGCTGATTCTATTACTCATAATACTCACATTCCTGGTGTTGTTGCTCTTGTCGTTGATAAAAAACGCGGCTTCGACTGGATTTATGCTTCCGGTTATTCAGATTTGCAGAATAGTATCGCATCAAATTATAACTTTAATTTCCGCGTTGGAAGTGTTACTAAAACAATGACCATTACCGTCTTACTTCAGCTCGTCTCCGAGGGGAAATTGACACTAAACGATAAACTCTCAAAGTTCTATCCGCAATATCCAAAATCTGACAGTATTACAATAAGGATGCTATGCAATATGACAAGCCGAATCCGCAACTATACCGGTCCTGATTTCTTTTCAGAGATGTGGGCAAATCCGCTAAAAATCTGGTCTGTAGATGAGCTTATAGACAAGGGATTCGCAAATGGATTCGATTCAATTCCGGGTTTAGGATTCAATTATTCTAACACAAACACTATTCTTGTTGGTAAAATAATACAGCAGATTACAAATAATTCTCTTGAACATGAAATCAATACAAGAATTTTTCAAAAATTAAATCTTCCTAATACTGGTTTTCTCACAAGCGGTACTGAATTGCCGGGACTTCACGGAAGAGGGTACTTCTTTATCGACTATGTTCCGGGGCAGGATTTAACCGAATACTTCGACCTTTCTTGGGGTTGGGCTGCCGGTTCTGCTTATTCTAAACCGCGTGAACTCCAACGATTTGTTGAAGCTCTTGTACGCGGTGGATTACTTCCTGACTCACTTCAGCAAAAACGTCTTAACGAAGATTTTTATTATTTGAATGCAAAAGATAGTTACGGTCTCGGTCTAATCCGTCATGGATCATTCTACGGGCATTCGGGCGATTTGCCGGGTTACATGACCTCGATGTATCATAGTAATGAAAAAGACTGTACCATTATATTATATTATAACGGTCTCCTGCGTGAAACACAGGTCGAAGACTTGTTAATGACCTATTTACGGATTCTCTACGGCAACGACTATTAGTAAATAAATAAACTTTTATGAACTAATATTCTCTCGTGTAATCTTACCGTTGCATTTAGGCAACGGATTTATAAAATCCCGATAAAAAGTTGCCGTTGCATTTAGGCAACGGACTTATAATATCCCATAGTATCAGGTTTTTGCCCCATAAATAATTCTATCTTCACAAACCATCTGATTCGCGTAATCAGTATTCCAATCTCCCCCATAGTTTCTTATCTTTAAATTCAATGTGACTGCAAATAACATAGTTGGTTTGCTTAAGATAAAGTCTGCATACTATTGTATCACTTTAAATAACATCAAAAACGTTCATTTTTCAAGCAAAATATTCGGCTCAGTATTTGCTGTAATAATGGTTGTATTCAAATATTGATTTGTTCATTTTTTCGCATTATGCAACTTTTAACGGACACTATTATGCGGATATGGATTATAATTAAATTTATCATTGGGGATTATATATTTTTCGATGACAAATGATAACTATGTTATTTATATAATATATAATATGTTAACTTAAATTAAAATATTGCTATTATGAAAAGACTTTTAACAGCCGTAATTATTTTTACGACTTTTGCAGCACTATCAGGTACCTTATTTAATTGGCAGAGTGCGCACGCAGGTACAAATCCTTCATTGTTGGATTTGACTCCTCCCGTATTATTAAAGCCGCTTAACAATGCAAACTCTATTCAATTGCGTCCTTTGCTCGATTGGGCGGATGTACCTAATGCGACGAAGTATAAACTTCAGGTTTCTACCGTTGCCGACTTTTCTACAAACGTAATTAATAAAAATGCTCTCGTAAATTCTAAGTTCACTCCCAGTGCAGGTGTGCTTGGTAATAGTACAACTTATTACTGGCGTGTTTTTGCTGGCGATGAATCAGGCTGGGGTCCGTCATCTTCTGTTTGGAATTTCACAACTTCACCGCCGCCACCTTCTATTCCATGGACTCTTTACCAGACTGGTGTTCCTTATTCATTGTTTGGAGTTGACTTTTCTGAACTAAATTCTCAAATTGGAGTCGCCGTCGGTCAGGGCGGTATTGTTATCAAAACTTCGGATGCAGGTGAAGAATGGACTGTTACTTATTCCAACATTAATATCTGGATGAACGATGTAAAATTCGACCCTAACCGAGAAGGTGTCGTCTGGGCTGCAGGTATGGGCGGTGTTATTATCAAATCCACGGATTACGGAGATACTTGGTCAGTCGTCAGACCTTTTGATACTCCTGACCATACTATCAGAGGTATCGGTGTTCCTCCTGGGGATTTAGACCATGCAATTTTTATTGGATATGCGGGTACCTATTTTGAAACATTTAACGGGGGTACTTCATTTACTCAAAGATTTGATATTCCGTTCACTATGCACTCTATCGCTTTTTCACCTGAATATCTCACTGACGGAAGGGGTATCATTTGTGGTACTGATGGCAAGGTTTGGAATACTTCCAATCACTGCTCCACGTGGGTTGTGAGAAATACTAACCGTTACGATTATCTTAACGATGTGGTTTTCCTGTCTCCTGCAATTGCTATGATTTGCGGTAATAACGGAACAATCCTGCGATCTTCAAACTGGGGTAAAACCTGGAGCGTTAATGTTCAGTACCTCACAGGTGAACACCTTCGCTCTATTGATAATTATGAAAATATTGTTACAGTTTGCGGAGATAACGGAAAAATTATGACTGCTAACGATGGAGGAATTACTTTTGTTGACCAGTTGAACGGCGAAAACAGGCATTTGTACGGTGTATCTCTTAGGGAAGAGTCTGTGGGTGTCGTTGTGGGTGAAATTGGGTCTGCTGCTTCAGGTGCTCTCTACTATACAAGCACGAATGGCTTTGTCGGTATTTCACAGATTGGTTCTGAAATTCCTAATAAGTATTCTATCAGCCAGAATTATCCTAACCCTTTCAACCCGACAACTAAAATTAATTTTGCTTTACCTAAACAGGGTCTTGTTTCTATTAAAGTTTACGATATGCTCGGTAGGGAAGTCAGGAATCTTGTTAATGAAGTTAAATCCGCAGGACACTACTCTGTCGATTTCAACGGCTCAAATTTAACGAGCGGTGCTTACTTCTATAAAATTCAGGTTAACGATTTCGCCGATGTTAAACGTATGCTCCTCATCAAATAATTGTTTATAAATTCCGGCATTATTTCTGTTTACCTTTTAAATGTCGGAAAAACAAAGGGGCTGTCCCAAAAGGTCAGCCTCTTTCATATTAAACGTTGAATTTTACACCTCATTTTAAATCTCCTTCCCAAGCTCTTGCTTGGGAAGGTAGATTTTCTATATTTCTTTCACTAATTTTTATATGCATCATTAAACAAAAAGAGGCTGACCTTTTGGGATAGCCCCCTTTTTTAGTGTTTCAGTATACTGAAAATTTATGACATATATTACCAACTTTTTACATAATAACCTTCTATTACTTTATTCTTAATTACTTAATACCCGTTACTAATATGTTTTTCAAGAAATATTAAACTCATACAAAAAATAATAATCAACAAAATTTATCTTGACTTTTGTTATCCTTTTATTGATTTTTAAACGGATGTAAGTCATTAAAAAAACAATTATATATTTTTTAAACTTTTAAACCCATAAGAAATGAAAAAGTTACTTTTACTTTTTGTTCCCCTTTTTCTTTTATCCGTGTTTGTTATTGAGGGGCAGACACAAATTGTTCCTCCTGACAGTGTAAAAGCTGTAGTTATGGTCCAACCCAATGCCAACCTATTCGTAAAAGTAAGCTGGGTGCATCCTGTATTAAGTATGCGTTTCAATGTTTACAGAAAAATTGGCGCAATAGGTGATACAGGAGTATTTGTGAAGAGATTCAGTAATGTAAATGGTAAGTTCGTCAATGATTATAATGTTCAGATGAATAAGACTTATTCATATTTCGTTAAAGCTGTCGTTAATAATGTCCTGAGTATTTCCTCTGATACCGTCCAGGTTACTCTCATCCCTCCGCCTCCGCCTGTTAAAGCAGTCGTAACAGGGATTGTTTACAATGATTCTACAAACCTACCTGTTAAAGGAGCTATGGTCAAGTTTTTTGCGGCTATTGCTACACCGAATACTCATTGTATTATGTTTAATACTGATAGTCTCGGAAAGTTTAAAGCTATTCTCAATGTCGGTCAATATTATGCTTATATTACGAAACAAGGATTTAGATTTGAATATTATAACAATAAGCCTAACATTCAGACAGCTGATAAGATTATTCTCGCAGAAAATGATACTGTTAATATTAATATTGGTCTTGCTCCTCTTACTCCTCCTGTCATTTTTAACTTATCAGGCTCAGTAAAGGATTCTTTGAACAATCCTGTCAGAAGCAGAGTTCATGCCTACAAAGTTAGAGGTAACAATACTCACTTCTATTCATACGGAGCTATGACAGATTCTCTCGGTAATTATTCGCTCAACGTAAGAGGCGGCGATTCCGTGGTTGTATTCGTAAAACCGCTGAATTTTGATTATCTGCCGGAATACTGGGATAACAAGAGTACACTCCTCGAAGCAGATAAGATTTTTGTTAACAGTAATATAGCAAACATAAACTTCGTTCTGCAGCATGTTTACGTATTCCCGAACGGAATCTCGGGGCAGGTAAAAGATACTGCAAATACAATCGGTGTTATGTCAAAAGTTATGGCATTCCGATATGGTCATATTACTCCGAGTATTACTAACATCAATAGAAACGGTAACGTTCTTTCCGATTCACTAGGAAATTATGTTATAAATAATTTGATCCCCGGAAAGTATAAGTTGTTCGCAAAACCTTTCGGTGAATATAGACCTTCATACTTCAGGTACGATCACGTTCCTACTTTAAACTGGATGATGGCAGACTCCGTTATTGTGGATTCTACGGGTATTGTAAGTAATATCGATTTTAGAGTAATTCCGCTTCCGGACACAGGTCTTGCAGTAATTAGCGGAACTGTTAAAACAAATACTGGTATCAACATTATCGGTGCAGTTGTTTATGTTTTAGATGAAAATAATAATATCGTAAATTATGCTGTTTCAGACCAAAACGGTATCTACAAAGTAGAAGGATTATTACCGGGTAACTATACTGTATTGTCTGATAAAATGTATTATATGAATCAAAGCAATCATAGCGTTGTCATCGACTATAACACGAATTTGTTTAAGACATTGGCATTCATTATGACATTTGATAATTTAACCGGTATCGGCAGTAATCCTGAATCTCCTTCTTCATTCTCGTTATATCAGAATTATCCGAATCCTTTCAATCCGAGCACGACTATTGGCTTCAGTGTCTCTGAATTGAGAAACGTTTCTCTGAAAATCTATGATATCCTCGGAAAAGAAGTATCGACTCTGGTTAACGAAAATCTCGCTCCGGGTTCTTACAGTGTTTCTTTCAACGCATCATCTCTTCCAAGCGGTATGTATTTCTACAAACTGCAGGCAGGTGATTTCACATCTGTAAAGAAAATGACTCTTATTAAGTAATTATTAGTGAAAAATATTGCTTAGGTAAAAACAAAAAGGCGATTCATCAGAATCGCCTTTTTTGTTCGTAAATCAAGTGCGTCCTTACTCTGATGTAATTCTAATAAATCTATATCCCTGTTTATTATTGTTCGCTCTTACTCTAATCTAATTCTATAAAACCTCTTCGTTTATCAGCGTTCGTTCTTGTTCATCCTGATAAAATCAACAATCGACTATCTTGATTCTTAATTAACATTTTACTATCTTTAATAATTATGTAATAAGAATCATTCTCATTTAATAATCAATAATATGTCGTTTTCTGAAATAAAATATCGCCTCACTGAAAAAGGGCTTAAAGTTACTCCGCAAAGGATTGCCGTGCTAAGTGCATTAATAAAACTTAAAAACCATCCTCAGGCCGAAAAAGTCATTAAACAGGTTAGAAAAAGCCATCCGAACATAGCAGTTGGTACAGTCTATAAAGTCCTCGATACCCTCGCCGCGGAAGAAATTATCCGTAAGGTCAAAACCGATAAGGACGTCATGAAATATGACGCGGTTCTTGAAAACCACCATCACCTTTACTGTACTCATTCAGATAAAATTATGGACTACTTTGATGATGAACTCGATAACATCTTAAAAGAATATTTCAAAAAGAAGAAAATTAAAGGTTTTAAAATTGAAGAAATAAAACTACAGATTAACGGTAAATTAACTAATTAACATAAATTCTTATAAACTAAAACTTATTTAATCATGGAAAACAATTCCAAAAATACCGGGAAATGTCCGATAACTGGTGCTGGACATAATGTCGGTGCTGCAGGTACTAAAAACCGCGACTGGTGGCCAAACCAGTTGAAGCTTAATACTCTTCGATATCACTCTTCGTTATCTGACCCTATGGGTGATGATTTTAACTATGCTGAAGAGTTTAAAAGTATCGACTACGTTGCTTTGAAAAAAGACATCCAAAAAATTATGACCGATTCTCAGGACTGGTGGCCTGCTGATTTTGGTCATTACGGACCTCTGTTCATTCGTATGGCTTGGCATAGCGCAGGTACTTATAGAATTGGTGACGGTCGGGGTGGCGCAGGAACTGGGCAGCAGAGATTTGCACCGCTCAACAGCTGGCCTGATAATGTCAACCTCGATAAAGCTCGCAGACTTCTATGGCCAATAAAGCAAAAGTATGGCAGGAAGATTTCATGGGCTGACCTGATGATTCTTACAGGTAACGTTGCTCTCGAATCTATGGGTTTTAAAACTTTCGGATTTGCTGGTGGTCGTGAAGATGTATGGGAACCCGAAGAGGATATTTATTGGGGTAGTGAAACTCAATGGCTTGCTGGAGATAAACGTTATTCTGGTGAGCGTGACCTTGATAATCCTATGGCTGCTGTTCAGATGGGATTAATTTATGTAAATCCTGAAGGTCCGAACGGAAATCCCGATCCTCTTGCAGCTGCTAAGGATATACGAGAAACTTTTGCTCGTATGGCAATGAATGATGAAGAAACTGTCGCACTTATCGCTGGCGGTCATACATTCGGAAAAACTCACGGAGCAGGTGACGCCAAACATGTCGGCCCTGAGCCCGAAGCTGCTGACATTGAAGAGCAGGGTCTCGGTTGGAAAAATTCTTACGGTACTGGTAAAGGCGGCGATACTATCACAAGCGGTCTCGAAGTTACTTGGACAAGCACCCCTACTAAATGGAGCAATAATTTCTTCTGGAATCTTTTTGGTTATGATTGGGAACTTACGAAGAGCCCCGCAGGTGCTCATCAGTGGATTCCAAAGCATGGTGCTGGTGCAAATTCAATCCCGGACGCACACGACCCCAATAAACGTCATGCGCCAACTATGCTCACAACAGACCTTGCATTGCGATTTGATCCGGTTTATGAAAAAATCTCAAGACGTTTTTACGAAAATCCCGATGAATTCGCTGATGCTTTTGCACGCGCTTGGTTTAAACTTACACATCGTGATATGGGTCCGAAATCCCGTTACGTCGGTCCTGAAGTTCCTATCGAAGACCTTATTTGGCAGGATCCTATTCCCTCAATTGACCATGAATTAATCGATGATAAAGATATAGCGGATTTACATACAAAAATTCTTGCTTCGGGCTTATCCGTCTCTCAGTTGGTTTCAACTGCATGGGCTTCTGCATCAACTTTCCGTGGCTCTGATAAACGCGGTGGTGCTAACGGGGCTCGTATCCGTCTCGCACCTCAAAAAGACTGGGCTGTAAACAATCCTTCTCAACTTTCTAAGGTTCTCGAAAAGCTGGAAAAAATTCAATCAGAATTTAACAAAGCTCAAACAAAAGGTAAAAAGGTTTCTCTTGCTGATATTATTGTACTGGCAGGTTGTGCTGGAGTCGAAAAAGCAGCGAAGGACGCAGGCTATGATGTTAAAGTTCCATTCTCACCTGGACGTATGGATACATCTCAGGAACAGACAGACGTTGAATCATTCGCAGTACTTGAACCTCTCGCTGACGGATTCCGCAATTATTTAAAAGCCAAATTCTCGGTTTCTACAGAAGAGCTGCTTGTTGATAAAGCTCAGTTGCTGAGGTTAACAGCACCCGAAATGACAGTGCTTGTCGGTGGTATGCGTGTGCTTAACACAAACTTTGATAATTCCAAACTCGGTGTTTTCACTTCTCGTCCCGAAACTCTGACAAACGATTTCTTCGTTAACCTGCTCGATATGAGTACGGTTTGGAAACCGGTTTCAGAAGACAAAGAAATCTTTGAAGGCCTCGATCGCAAATCTGGTGCTAAGAAATGGACAGCGACTCGTGCTGATCTTGTTTTCGGTTCAAATTCAGAACTGAGAGCTCTTGCAGAAGTTTACGGTTGTTCCGACTCTGGCGAAAAATTCGTAATGGATTTCATCGCAGCTTGGAACAAAGTTATGAACCTCGATCGCTTTGATTTAGCAAAATAAATAAAGAAACAATAATACAAGGTGGTCTGTTTTCAGACCACCTTTTTTACTTCAGGATACAATAAAATAACTCATAAATTAATCCAATCTTCTCTCCTTAAATCATAAAAAATAGTAAACATTTCCCGTCATCATAAATACGAGAAAGTGACAAAAACGACATAAATATGTCATTTTTGTCACTTATTAAAAATTATTACCAATTTATGACTTCTACTCTAACTATTTCCAAATTATGCTTGGTATTTCAATGGTGATTCTTAAGCGATTTTTTCGTACTAAAAATGCGGTAAAAGTGCGGTGAAAATGCGGTTGATTTGCAGTTGATTTGCGGTGAAAATGCGGTGTTACTGCGGTGTAATGATAATTTCTTTCATTTCTCTAATTCGCGACCTAAAAACTATAAAATTTTGTATTGCATATTATTGCCATCTTTGTTAACTTTTACATCTAAGTATTATCTTATATAAATTTGAACATCGTTTAGTATAAAAAAGTTCCTTAATTAATTATAGTATGCCAAGATTAATCAATACAATTCTCGGAAAGGTAAAAGGTACTCTCAACGACCTGACTTTCTTCTATAAAAATAATGTTCAGTTCGTTAAATCACGTAAGAAACCTCATGCAAAATCCTGGAAGAATTCTGTTCTTGCTAAAAATAACAGAAGACAGTTTGCTAACTCTCACTTTTTCTCCAAAATAATTACTCATGAAAAAGAAATCTATGACCTCTGGAAGTCGGCAAATGTCAAGGGCAGCTCACCCTATTTTAAAGTTCATTCTTACAATCGAACAAAATGTACTCATAAAGGATTAACCGAAAAGAATGTGATTACTCCTGATAGTATTCCTATATCAGTTGAAAATCTTGTTATGCGAAAAGATACCTTATCATTCAGCTTCAAACTGTTCAGGAAAAATAATGATTACCTCTCAGCTCCTTTCTCTCTTTTCATTTGTGCTATGCTTACTAATGGTATTATTCCATCTAATATTGATGGTGTCTATGCAGATTTTTTATATAAAGATATTACCGAAGAAATTTCTGAATACACAGAAGTACAGATAACTTTCAACAGTAGACTATCGGAATTTGAAATTCCGAATTTTAAAGAATTATATATATTTATCGCTGCTGCAAAGAAAATCGACGATAGCTTTGAATGGTCGTCAACTTATACAAAAATGTTCGATATTTCTGCTTTTAATAATAAATGGTACCTTGATAGCGAAATAAAGTAATTTTAAAAGATAAAGATTAAAAATATATCCGGTAATACAGATGGCTCTCAGTAGTTGAAATTCTATTCTGTTTCCCTTATTTGCCTGTATTAGTGAAACTTGAATAAAATCCTCTTTTTGATATACATCCTTGTGTTTTCAAGGTCATAATTCAAAAAAATCGTAATAATTCCTTTATTTCCATTTAATATCATCTTGAAATTTCTTAACTTAACTAAATTATTTGAATTTGAATATTTGTGTGTTTGCTTCAGGTTCTGGCTCTAATTTCAGGGCTTTGCTTGAAGCAAGAAAAAGTAACTACATCAAGTCTGAGTTTAAACTTTTAATTACCAATAACTCCCGTTGCGGAGCCGTTGATATTGCAAAGGAGTTTGATGTCGAAAGCTTTCATATCAGTAGAAAAGTTTTTCATGACCTGAATGATTCAGATTATGCAAAACTCTTCTCTGACTTGCTGGATAAATACAGTATTAACTTGATTGTACTCGCTGGTTACATGAAGATGATTGAACCCGCTGTTATTAGAAAATTCAAAAACAGAATCATTAACATTCATCCTGCTCTGCTTCCATCGTTCGGTGGAAAAGGCATGTATGGTATGAATGTACATAAAGCTGTTATTGATTCGGGTGCTAAAGAATCCGGAGTCACAATTCATTTAGTCGACGAAATTTATGATAACGGAAGAATACTTTTACAGGAAAAAGTAAATGTTGATTCTAATGATGATGAGCTCACTCTTCAGAAAAAGGTTCTTACCCTTGAACATAAATATTTCAAAGAGGTTATTAAACAAATCGAAGAAGGTAAATTAGTTTTATAAAATGAAAAAGACAGCTTTAATTAGTGTTTACTACAAAGACGGACTCTTGCAGTTTGCAAAAGAACTAATAGACAGAAATTTTGAAATTGTTTCTACTGGAGGTACAAGTAAATTTCTGTCAGAAAATAATATTCCTGTTACTACTGTTGAATCAATCACTAACTTTCCCGAAGTTCTAAACGGTAGAGTGAAAACACTCCACCCGGGCGTCTTCTCTGGAATCCTTGCTCAAAAGGATAATCCGGAGCATATTTCACAACTCGCAAACCACAATCTTAAATCTTTTGACTTGATTGTAGTTACTCTTTATCCGTTTGCTGAAACTATTGCCGAACCGGGAGTCCAACTCGAAGATGCAATAGAAAAGATTGATATCGGAGGGGTTAGTCTCATTCGTGCTGCAGCTAAAAACTATTCCTCAGTCAGCGTTCTTGTTAAACAGTCTCAGTACGACGATTACCTGAATGAATTCGATAAAACAAACGGAAGCATTTCGAATCAGTTTTCTCTTGACCTTGCAGCGGATGCATTTACTCTCATATCAAAATACGATGACGATATTAAAGACTATTTCAGAGATTTAACTAAAAATGATTCCGGTCTTCGTTACGGTGAGAATCCTCATCAGAAAGCAAGCTTTGAAAAAACTAACTTTGATGACATCTTTGAAGTATTCCACGGTAAAGAACTTTCTTACAACAACCTTCTGGATGTGGATGCCGCTCACTCACTCATTAATGAATTCATTAACAATGAACCCACAACAGCAATAGTAAAACACGGAAATCCTTGCGGAGTGGCAACCGCTAAGACTTTGAGGGAATCATACCTGAGAGCTTTTGAATCCGATACTGCTTCACCTTTTGGAGGAATAATAATCTTTAATAAAACTCTTGATATTGAGACAGCGATTGAAGCCGACAAAATTTTCTCTGAAATTATTCTTGCACCTGCATATGGCGACGGAGTCCTTGATTTGTTAATGAAAAAGAAGAATAGAAGATTAATTATTTTTAATTTCTATGAAAGCTTTAAAGAAAGCAGGGAAATAACAGGTGGAATACTACATCAGGATAGAGATAACATCGTTTTTAATAAAGATGAGATTAAATGTGTTACTTCTAAACAACCCGAAGTTAAGCAAATGCAAGACATGGAATTTGCATATAAAATCGTAAAACATACAAAATCTAATGCCGTTGTTTTTGTTAAAGATCAGCAGACAGTAGGTGTTGGTGGAGGTCAACCGTCGCGTATCGATTCAACAAAAATTGCAGTTTCAAAGGCAAAACAGTTTGGACTTAATCTTAATGGTTCAGTAGTTGCTTCAGATGCTTACTTTCCGTTTGCGGATGGACTTATAGCAACAGCAGAAGCTGGTGCTGCAGCAGTTATTCAGCCAGGCGGATCTGTCAGAGATGATGAAGTAATAAAAGAAGCTGATGCTAGAGGCCTTTGCATGGTTTTTACAGGTTACAGACATTTCAGACATTAATTTAAGTTTTTACATTAATGTTTATTTTAGTTATATTTACGCAATTTTAAATAATTTTATTATAAATTTAAAAATATAGTAAGGATTTATATATGCCGTTTTTAGGAATGTTTTCGAATGATATAGCAATTGATTTGGGGACTGCTAATACATTGATTTATATGAAGGGTAAAGGTATAGTATTAAACGAACCTTCTATCGTTACTTTCGATGTTACAACACGAAAGATTGTTGCTATCGGTGAAGAAGCAAAAAAGATGATGGGTAGAGTTCATAAAGAGTTGAATACTATCAGACCGATGCGCGACGGAGTCATTGCCGACTTTGAGATAGCTGAAGGTATGCTTAAAGATTTTATAAAGAAAATTACTTCGGGATTCATGCCTGCTAAAAGAATTGTAATCTGTGTTCCAAGTGGTATTACGGAAGTTGAAAAGCGTGCAGTAAGGGATACAGCTGAAAAGGCAGGTGCAAAAGAAGTGTTCCTTATTTCCGAACCTATGGCTGCAGCAATTGGTATTGGACTTGACGTTACAGCACCGTTTGGTAATATGATTATTGACATAGGTGGAGGTACTACTGAAATTGCTGTAATAGCTCTTTCAGGTATCACGAATGGTGTTTCCATAAGGGTAGCAGGCGATGAATTGACAGAAGCAATCATTAGATTCTTTAGAGCTAACCAGAATATGCTAATTGGTGAAACAACCGCCGAAAATATTAAATGTCAGGTCGGTTCCGTTATGCCGCTAGAAGAAGAAATTATTATCGAAGTAAAAGGACGTGACCTTGTAGCAGGTGTTCCTAAGCTTACTGAAGTTAGTTCTATCGAAATTAGGGAAGCTCTTAACGCCCCCGTTCAGCAGATGGTTGAAGCCGTAAAAGTTGCTCTCGAAAAAACAGCCCCGGAACTATCTTCGGATATTCTCGATAGAGGTATCTTCTTAACCGGCGGTGGTGCTCTATTACAGGGACTCGACGAAAGGATTAGAGTCGAAACAGGTGTTCCTGTTCATGTTGCTGAAGAACCTTTAACAGCAGTTGCAAGAGGGACAGGTAAAATTCTTGAAGACATTAGCAAATACAGAAAAGTTTTATTAAGCAGATAGGCTTGAACATATTAATTGAAGAAATTAGGACAACTCATATTAAACCTTAAAGAATATTTGATACTTTCTGTTCTTATTATTTTTTCTCTGGCTTTTATTTTCTCAAACGATAACACTCAAATAAGGTTCTTACGTGCAATTGCTGTCGGGATGTTTGGCACAGTACAAAGCGGTATCTCATCCATTCCTAACGTTTTCGAACTTCAAGAAGAAAATAAAATACTGAGAGAGAATAATATCAGACTCTCAAATGATGTCGCTAATCTCAAAGAAGCAAGACTTGAAAATATCCGACTGTCTAAACTTCTTTCTTTCAAGGAATCCTCAGGACTGGGTCTGGTAAGTGCAAAGATTGTTAACAAATCTGTTTTCCAGACTCGAAATACAATAACGATTAATGCAGGTGAAGGAGATAGCTTGAACCTGAACATGCCGGTTATTACTGATGCAGGGCTTGTTGGCAGAATTGTTTCTATGAGTAAGAACTACTCAATAGCCCAGATTCTTTACAACAAGGATTTGAGAATTACCGTCAAAGTTCAGCGCAGCAGAGTAGATGGAATTCTTCAGTTTGATGGAGTGACAGCATTAAATATAACTAATGTGCCTAAAACCGCCGATGTGCAGATTGGCGATGTTATTATTACATCCGAATATAGCAATCTGTTTCCTTCAGGTATTCCGGTAGGAACAGTAACTGAAACAGGAAATCTGGATAATCTTTTTATGAAGATTGTAATACAGCCGCTTGTAAATTTTAATACTCTCGAAAACGTTTTCGTTCTTAAGTCCTACCCGAACAAGGAAAAGTATTTACTGGAAAAAACTTATAATCCTGGACGAAAATGAATCTCGATTATAAAGTTTTACTAAAATACACAGGGATACTAATAATTATTGTCTTTATTCAAAAGACTTTTATCAATTACATTGCTTTGTCAGATTTTAACATTATACCTGACCTCGTTATAATTGCGATTGCTTACATTGGAGCAAAAGAAGGTAAAATTCAGGGGATGTTATTCGGATTTTTCACCGGTCTTCTTGTCGATATTTTAAGCGGTTCTTTCTTCGGCCTTTCGGCACTATCATACTCACTCGCAGCATTTATTGCCGGATTCTTTAGAACTGAAAATGATAAGTTTATTTACAAGTGGTATTTTATGATTACCGTTTTCTCTTCTTCCTTGGTTGCGAATATTATTTATTTTAGCTTTTATTTTCAGGGAACACCACTGAATTTTACATTTGTACTGCTTAGTTATGTTATGACATCATCGACTTATACCACCCTTATCAGTTTTATATACACTATAATTCCTCGAAAGAAAGAAATTGACAGGAGATTTATAAGTGAATCGTGATACAAAACTATACATCGTGTTAAGTGTATTACTTGTTGCATCTCTTGCACTGGTTGTAAGACTGGTTCAGCTTCAGGTTGTTGAACAAAAGGAATACGGAAAAGAATCTGATAAGAACTCGATTAAGAAAATTACTGAAATCCCGGCTCGAGGATTAATGTTTGACAGGATGGGTAAAATCATAGTTGATAACAGACCTGCTTATACTTTAACGATAACTCCATTTCAGTTCGATAAAAATCTTACAGAAGAGGTTGCATCTTTAGTTGGGATTGAAACCGAAGAGATTAAGCAGCAGCTCTCCAAAGCTAAGGGAACAAACAGGTTCAATCCGGTTATTATTAAGAGAGATTTAGATTTTAAAACAATTTCTTTTATTGAAGAAAATCGTGACAGATTAAAAGGTGTAGGGTATCAGGTTCAGTCACTCCGTTCTTATCCCAACAAATTCAGAGGCTCTCATATTTTTGGATATAATTCTGAAATTTCTGAAAAGCAGCTTGCTGCTTCAACTGAGGGTTATTACAGGCAGGGAGACCTTGTTGGTACTGCAGGTCTTGAGAGAACTTATGAAAAATATCTACGAGGTGAAAAAGGAAGTAGATTAATTTCCGTTGATGTTAATGGTAAAGAAGTTAGCCAGTATAATGACGGATATAGTGATGTCAAACCGGTAAATGGTTCTGACCTTTACACTACTATTGATTCTGATTTACAAGAGTACGCCGAGAAACTATTCTCCAACAGAAGAGGAGCAATCATAGCACTCGACCCAAGAACGGGAGAGGTACTTTGCCTAGTGTCAAAACCTGACTATGATTTAAATGTATTCTCAGGAGCTCCTGATGCCAAAGATGTAAGCAGTTTATTTAACAATCCTGATAAGCCCTTATTTAATCGGGTTACTCAAACGAAATATCCCCCAGGTTCTACCTGGAAAATGATGATGGCGCTTGCAGGTATGGGTTCTAAGAAAATCACAACAACATCTACAATCAGCTGCCCGGGTTCTTTTATGTACGGTAATAGGAACTTTGAAGATCACGGAAGCTATGGAGCAATAAGTGTTACAAGAGCTATTGAAGTTTCTTCTAACGTGTTCTTTTATAAGCTCGGTCTTATGCTCGGAATCAAGGATTATCACGATTATTCTGAAATGTTTGGTTTTGGTAACCGTACGGGGATTGACTTGCCAAATGAAACGAGAGGATTGTTACCCTCCGAAGATTATTTTAACAAAGTTTATGGTGTTAACAAATGGTCGCAAGGACTACTAGTTAGTCTTGGTATCGGACAAGGTGAACTTGGTGTATCACCCGTTCAAATGGTCAGTTACACAGCCGCTATTTGTATGGATGGGCAGTATATACAACCACACATTGTTAGAAAAATTTATAATTCATCCACCAATCAGGAATATCCTCTTGAATTCAAAAAAAGACAAATTGACCTGCAGCAAAGTTATTTTGATGCAGTTAAAAAAGGAATGTTTCTCGTTGTGAATGGTAATGGTACAGCTAAGAATATTAAAAACGATGATTATCTTCTTGCCGGTAAAACAGGAACTGCACAGAATACTAAAGGTGCTAATCATTCATGGTTTGTAGGATATGCACCCTATGACAATCCAAAGATAGCAATATGTGTACTTGGAGAAAATGCAGGTTGGGGAGCACAGGTAGCTGCTCCAATCGCTGGTGCAATTATGGTTAGGTTTTTGAGTGGTAATACAGTCGATGTTTTTATTGAAGGCAGCAGTACGGAGGCTTACGATTAATGGAGAGAAGAATCTTTGAAAGATTTGATATTACACTGTTCCTGGCTATTGTTGCTCTGATAATTATCGGAATATTCGCAATATTTAGTGCAACTCAAAGTAATCCTGTAACTGCTGATTATTACCTTAAACAAATGACTTTCGCAATCATTGGACTTGTAATGGTTGTTGTTGTCTCATTCGTTCCGCCCAGATATATTTCCAGTATAAGTTACTATTTATACGGATTCTCGCTGGTTCTTTTAGTCCTTGTTTTGATATTTGGAAAAACAATAAACGGGAATAAGAGTTGGTTTTATATTGCTGGTTTCGGTATTCAACCCTCTGAATTTGCTAAGGTAGCAACAGTTCTGGCAATAGCAAATTTTTTCTATAAGGGAGATGAAGATAATCTAAAGATTATTCCTTTCGATATTTTTAAAGCGCTAATGTTCGTTTTAATTCCAGCAGTGTTGGTAAAACTGGAAAATGATACAGGTACAACGCTGGTAATGCTTTCTTTCTTTATTCCCATGTTCTTTTGGGCAGGTGTATCACCATTTCTTTTATACGCTGTCATTACTCCTGTTTTTGCAGTCGTGCTTGCCTTTATAAACTTTTATTTCTTTGTTGCTTATTGTATCGTAATATTAATATCATTGTTCTTTTTTAAAAAGCACTGGATACAATCATTAATCGTAATTGTACTTAATATTATTTCGGGTTTGTCCGTAAGTTATCTTTTCTCAAAACTGCAGCCATATCAACAGAACAGAATTAAAGCTGTCTTTGATCCATCGTCTGATCCTCTCGGAAGCGGATATAACGTTATTCAATCAAAAGTCGCTATCGGGTCAGGAGGATTATGGGGCAAAGGTTATATGCAGGGCTCTCAAACCCAGCTTAGATTTATTCCCGAACAATGGACGGATTTTATATTTTGTATGGTAGGTGAAGAATTTGGATTCTTTGGAACAATGGTTATACTCATTCTGTTTATTATTGTAATATTCAGAATGCTAAACAATGCTTATTACTCGAAGAACAGATTTTTGAGTCTTGCTTGTATTGGATTCGGTTCAATCTTTTTCTTTCACATGTTTATTAATATTGGTATGACAATTGGAATCACTCCCGTTATTGGTATACCGCTTCCTTTGGTCAGCAATGGAGTTTCATCATTGCTTTCTTTTCTCTTGATGGTTGGGATAGCAATGAATACTTATAGGCATAAGGATATATTTCTATGATGTACAAAGATAAACTTTCAAAGTTAATAAAAGAGTCCAAATCAAATCTTGTCATAGGCCTTGACACTGATTACGAAAAAATTCCAACTGTATTTAGAAGCGCAAAGAATCCAATACTCGAATTCAACCTTCGTATCATTGAAGCAACGTCAAAGTATTGTGCGGGTTATAAAATTAATCTAGCTTTCTATGAAGCTTCGGGAATTAAAGGTATAGAGGCTCTTGAAGAAACAGTAAAAACAATTCCTCAGAATTTGATAAAAATATGTGATGCAAAAAGAGGAGATATTGGTAATACAGCGGAACTTTATGCCAGAGCTTATTTAGATAACCTAAATTTTGATTCTATTACTGTATCCCCTTATATGGGACATGACTCCGTTCTTCCGTTTCTTAAAAGAAAAGAAAAATTTGTCTATTTGCTTGTAAGAACTTCCAACAAGGGTGCGGAAGATTTCCAAGCACTAAAGTCCGGCAATAAAGAATTTTTTGATATAGTTGCTACTAAAGCACTGACTTGGTCAAAAAATCAGATAGGGTACGTTATCGGTGCTAATCATTATAATGAAATCAAGAGATATTCGTCAACAAAAGAGAATATACCTTTATTAATTCCCGGTATTGGAGCTCAGGGAAACGACCTTGAGACTCTTATGATGAATTTATGCAATGATTTGTTTTTAATAAACTCAAGCCGATCGATTATTTTCGCAGGACATTCAGATGATTCGGAATCTGTTTATATGCATAAAGTAAGTGAGCAGGCAAATTTACTAAATGATTTGATTAATCTTCTCAGGAAAAACCGCACAAAATAAACCCAATTTATCAATTGACTTTTGTTAATAAACTTTATAAAATATTCAATATTTACACAACTATTTTATAAACTTTTTAACTTACATTATGAGAAAATCTATAATTCTATTTTGTTTTATGGCATTGATTGCCGGCACTGCTACGTCACAGACCAATTCAGTCGCATTGAAGAGCGGTACGGGTACTCCTATAAGCCAGCATAGTAGCATACAGGAAGCATATAATGCTATTCCCGGACCGTTAACACAGGCATATTTAATAGAGATATTGACTGTCTATGACGGCTCTATGGAAGTACTACCCATCACATTTGGTCTAAAAGATGGGGCGAGTGCATCTAATACAATAACATTAAGACCCGCAGCCGGTAATACGGGCGAGGTTATAACAGGTACATCATCTACCGGTATAATGATTCTTAATGATGCTGATTATATAATTATTGACGGAAGACCCGGAGGTGTCGGAAGTGTACCTGATTTGAAATTTGTTAATTTAGCCACCTCAGGAACAAATGCACATACAATTCAATTATTAAACAGCGCCTCTTATAACGTTATAAAATATGTTCACGCTGTTAACAATACTCAAAGTACTGCTGGACCAAGAACTATTGTCATAGGAACTACAACTACTACCGGGAATTCAAACAACCAGATTAGGTATTGTAAAGTGGAAGGTGGCAGAAGCGGTATTGGTATTGCCGGTACGACTACTGCACCAAATGACAGTACAACTATTTCCAATTGCGAAATTTATGACTGGGGTTATGCGGGTATTTGGTTCGTTTCAGCTACTGCAAACACTAATGTAGATTCTTGTAAAATTTATCAAACTGTCGGTGTTAACAATACCATTGTCTCTGGTATTATTGCACCTACATTTGCAGGCTGTACGTACAATTTTAGAAAAAACTGGATCTACAATTTACAATCAACATCAACTTCAACATCAACTGCTATAAGAGGAATTTACTTTTCAGCTCCGGCAGCAGGTTCTATTTTAAACATTGAGAATAATATGATATCATTGCCGCTTGATAATCAAAATGCAGCTACCCACACCGGAATAGAATTGTTAGGTTCGACGAATGCATATACGGCAAATGTTTATTACAATACTGCAAGAATCGGTGGTGTACATACAGGAGGTACAGTGGGCAATACAACTTCTGCAGCTATAAGGGTGAGTTCTGCTGTTATAACCTTGAACATGAAAAACAACATTGCAATTAATATGAGAACAGGCGGTAATATTAATCATGTTGGATTTGCTTTGTTAAACTCAGGTGCAGCTTTAAATATCGACAACAATTGTTATTATTCGGCAACCGGTCCAAACAACTACCATGCATATTGGTTGACAACAGGATATAATACTCTTGCGGACTACAAAACCGCAGCAACACCAAACGATCAGAATTCAGTTTTTTACGACGTGAATTTTGTTTCAACAACAGATTTACATGTAACCGGCAGTTCATTGGGAAATACTAATCTTGCAGGTACCCCTATTGTTGGTATCACAACAGATTTTGATAATGACCTCAGGAATACTGTGGTACCTTATAAAGGAGCTGATGAAGGTAACGTTCCTCTGTCCGTAACCTCGAATCCTTCGGTAATAACAAGATATGATTTATCGCAGAATTATCCAAATCCTTTTAATCCTACAACGAATATAAAATTTGCAATTCCGAAAAGCGGACATGTTTCATTAAAGGTATATGATATAATTGGAAGGGAAATGGTTTCTCTAATAAACGAAAATCTCGAGTCCGGGGAGTATGAGGTAGCCTTAAACGGAAGTAACTTAAACAGCGGTGTTTATTTCTATCAGTTAAAAGCAGGAAACTTTGTTAGTACAAAAAGAATGATGTTAATCAAATAAACATGTATTAATTCGAATTTCAAATTAAAAAGCCGGAATTCACCGGCTTTTTAAAAAATATATAAATTGGTTAATTAGCTGATTAAACTCATTATTTCCTTATTATTAAACAGATAAAATTATTTGCTTTATATAGTGAAACAAAATAGATACATTTTCGTTATATTAATTAAAGACTTGTTTCAAATTAATATTTGAAGGGGAGTTAAAATGAAAACATTAATTCTTTTAATCGTATTTGCATTACTGCCGCTGTTTGCGGTAAATGCTCAGAATGAAAAAGTTATAGATCCGAATACAAAGCAGACATATACTGTTGAGTGGAAGGATATTACTTGTCCTGATTGCCAGGGTTGGGGCTGGATATTAGGTGAAGGGTTTAAATATAATGCACCTCCATCTTTTACCGGTAATGGTACAAATCGCCCGGTTAATCAAAGAGGTGTATCGAATACCGGAGTTGATAAGTACAAATGCATGAGTTGCAACGGGACAGGGAAAATTCAAGTTAAGTATTATAAGCACACTTTATAATATTTTAGGAAATAGTATTTTTTAGCATTAAAGCCGATAACTTATTGTCTGAGTTATCGGCATTTTTATTTATTTGACTTATTCCATCTTAACTTTTCCCCTTATAATTTTTACCTCGGAATACATAAATGCTATAAATTATTCTTGTTTTTAGATAACTAAATATCACATAAGTTTGTCCTAGTATCATCATTCGTTCTAATTATATGATATTATAGCTGTTTAGAGCACATTCTTGACAGAAAGTATGATGGATTTTAGTCAAAATAAATTTATTTCCATATCGCAAGCATATCGCAAGCATATCGCAGGCATATCGCAGGCACACATAAAAAATCTACTATTGGAGGTATTTGGATGATCATAAGACGATTCTTATATGAATATCTTATATTTTTCGACGAAAATTCCTCTGTTACATAAAATGTTTGATTTTGAAAGAGAATCTGACGCTCACCTTAAAGAGAGCAGCAACTAGTGTTTCTTTTTATACAGTCAAATTTTGGCATTTTTAACACTGTTAATGTATCATTTATATAGATTATTCACAGGTTTTATTGTATTTTTAACGATGCAAAAATTTGGGATAAGATTTCTTATATTATTTTTTATTTGTATAACTATATATGGCTGGGGATTTTTCGGGCATAAGATAATTAATCAAAAATCAATATATTCATTTCCCGGAGTCATGAGTACCTTTTACTGGTGGTCCGATTCATTATCGAAGCATGGTTCTGATGCAGATTACAGGAAAAGTACTGATCCGTCAGAAAGTCCAAGACATTACATTGATATAGATAATTATTCAGGATTTCTTTCTAATGGCAGGATACCGCAATCTTTGGATTCACTTATTTCGATTTATGGAATTAATTTTGTGATTGATAATGGAACGTTGCCTTTTGCGATTATTGCAGCAACAGATTCCGTAAAAAAGTATTTTATACAGCATAATTGGCAAATGGCAATGTTAAAAGCAGCAGATTTAGGACATTACATTGCAGATGCTCACAATCCACTGCATATTACAAGAAACTATAACGGCCAATATACGAATCAAACCGGTGTTCACAGCCGTTACGAAACACAAATGATTAATGCAGATACAAGCAGGCTTATTTATTCGGGAGATACAAGCGGATATATTTCTAATGTCAACGAATTTGTATTCGGATTTATATACAGCAATTATAAATACGTAGACTCACTTTTAAAAGCAGATAGTATATCTTATTCAATTGCCGGAAATTATGGTTCAGCTTATTTACAACAGCTCTGGAACAGAACTGGTAATTTTACAATAAAGATGTTTAAGAACGCATCGAGCTATCTCGCAAGGTTGATATATACAGCCTGGATTAATGCAGGAAGTCCCTTACCCACTAATATAACCAATTATGAAAGTGAGGCGGGGGGGTATTATTTGTATCAGAACTATCCTAATCCATTCAATCCGATTACCACAATATCGTTTGCAATTCCAAAGAGTATGCATGTTAATATTAGCATATATGATGCATCAGGTAGATTAACAGGTAATTTACTTAATGAACAAAAGAGCAAAGGTAGTTACACGATTAATTTTAACGCTTCAAACTTATCGAGCGGGATTTATTTCTATAAACTGACGACTGAAAATTTTGCAGCTGTAAAGAAAATGGTTTTAACAAAATAGTCATTACCGAGAGAAAGAGTAATTAATAAAAGAATTACGTATGAAATTTTGAAATTCTAAATCAAGAAAATTGTTTAATATTAAAATTAATAAATAAAGAATTCATGTACAAATTAATATTATTTCTGCTAATAGTAGCAAATGTAAGTTGGGCTCAATTATATCAGGGACCAGCATCCGGTTCTGTTCCAAATGGTGTTATTGTCTCAACCGGTGATCAAATGTATAATATTGGAGGCGAGAAACTTTCTCCTTATGTAAGAAAAAAGGTAAGAAATAAAATTAATTTTACACCATATCAAGACTATTTGAATAGTGTAGCACCAAAAGCACCGGAAGGTTCGAATTATATGAATGATCCTTTAATAGGTATACAAAATGATAGTCCTGAACCGACGGTATTCAAAAGTTTTCAGGGATTTAATGATCCAGGAAGTTATATTCCGCCAGATTTATACTTAGCAGCAGGTCCAAATCACATAATCGGAACTGATAACGGAAGAATAAGAATATGGGATAAAAATGGGAATTTACTGAAAAACTTATCAGCAGATGCCTGGTTTTCATCTACTTTAAACGGAGCAAGTGCTTTCGACCCGAAAATACTTTATGACCATTTTAGCAAACGTTGGATTATGGTATGGCTTGACCAGGATGATGCTACATCAAGGGGGTATTATCTTGTTTCTGTATCGGCAGATTCGATACCACTTGGCACATGGTACAATTACGCATTACCATCAACCGTAAATGGTTCAACACCTTCCGGCAGCTGGGGAGACTATCAGGGTGTAGGTTTTGATAATGAGGCAATATATCTGACATCGAATCAGTTTGCGTTCGGTGGTAATTTCCAGGGTACAAAGATAAGAATTATACCAAAATCTGAAATATATGCAAACAATGCCGGTCCAGTTAACTGGAAAGATATTTGGGATATAAGAGAACCAAATAGTTTTGCAAGAACATTTGGAGCGAGACCGACAATTATGTACTCTCCCTCAACAGATTATTACATATTGGTAAATTCTCCTTTTAATACTGGAACATTTGTTACATTATACAAAATTTCAAATCCTATAACGAATCCGGTTATGACAGCCGTTAACGTACCGGTAACCTCTTACACAGGTCCACCAAATGCAGGTCAACTTGGAGGCGGAACGATGTTAATAGAAGCAGGGGGTGTAAGCTTTAAGTATGAGCCAATTTTTAAAGATGGATTTCTTTGGGCTGTACATTCTGTCAGGAATTCTTCATTTACATCATATTCGAGTGTCAGATACTTGAAAATAAATACTTCGACTAATGAGAGCGTCGAAGATGTAGCAATGGGAGCTAATGGTTACTGGCATTTCTATCCTGCATTATCCGTGGATAAGGATAATAATATTGCAATAACTTATTCACGTTCTGGAAATACAGAGTACATAGGTGCATTTTATACATCCCGCTTAAACAGTGATCCGCCAGGATTAAGCGGAAGCAAATTAATACAAGAAGGTAAGTCTAATTATGTAAAGGATTTTGGAAGCGAAAGAAACAGATGGGGTGATTACTCAGGAATCTGGAGAGACCCGACTGACCAGAATAATTTCTGGTTATTGACTCAGTATGCAGATACTCAAATAAATACCTGGGCTGGATGGGTATCAGGAATAAGGCTGATTCCTTTTTCAGGTTCAAAATTATTCACAAGTAAAGATTCTCTTGATTTTGGAGTCAGAGAAGTTTCTTATCCGTCTGATACAGTTTCATTATCGGTAACTTCTCAAGGACAGGATACACTTTCTATAAGTAGTATTCAATTACCAAATTCACAATTTCAACTTCTTTCGAGTGTTAGTTTTCCAATAAAACTTGGATATAATCAGACTACTGAATTAAAATTCAGATTTACTCCATCGGTAGCAGCAGTTGTTCGTGACTCTATGACAATATTTAGTAACGATTCTCAAATCCCACAACGGAAAATTTTGCTTTTTGCTAAGGGATTTTTCATAAACTCTGCAACAGCGGGTACGATTTATGGAATTACGGGTAATCAATCTAACGGAGCATTTATCAATATTGATAAATCAACCGGTACAGGTTCATTAATAGGAATTTCAGGATACTCGGACATTACTTCTATTAGTATTCGTCCATCTGATAATATAATTTTTGGAATATCTGCAGGATCAATAACAAGCAGATTATTTAGAATAAACTCAACACTTGGAGATGCTTATCCTTACATTGATATTCCTATAAGCGGAGTAAGAGCAATAGCATTTGATACAAATAATGATTTATACTGTGCTATACCGAGTGGTTATTTGTATAAGTATAACATTCAGACTAATGACACACAATTAGTGGGGAATACATCAATATCAAACCTATACGCGATCACTATTAATCCGATTAACGGACAAATGTGGGGAGTATCGGCAAATAACAAAATTTATAAAATAAATAAAAATACTGCGGCTTCTGTACAGATAGGTGTTCCCGGATTCTCAATTACACCGAGTATTACTTTTAATTATCAGGGCAAATTATATGGGACATCGGGAATCGGAGCCTCATTCGGAATATTGATCCAATATGATACTTCAACGGGTGCAGCAACTCAGATAGGTTCAACAGGTTATAAAGCTCTCAATTCAATTTCTATATCACAACAAACAGTTGGAATTCAAAATATTTCGTCAGAGATACCAAAATTATTCAGTTTGAAACAAAATTTTCCAAATCCATTTAATCCAATTACTAATATTATATTTGATCTCCCCAAAAACAGTAATGTTAAACTGGCTGTGTATGACGCACTTGGAAGGGAACTATCAGTTCTTGTTAATGAGAACCTGAATGCGGGAACTTACAACTATAAGTACGATGCAAGTAATGTATCCAGCGGTGTGTATTTTTACAGGATACTTGCCGGTGATTACAACTCTGTTAAAAGGATGGTTGTTTTAAAATAAAGATTATAGAATTAACAAGCCCGATAACAAAATATTGGGCTATTATATCTCTGTATGAATTTAGCAATTTTCGATTTGATATTTCAAAGATTATGGTTTTAATTAATCAAGTTTTTCATTAACTTAATCAAACATTACTCATACATTTGGAAACAAGGATAACTGAAGTCAGAAATAAATCGGATCTTAAAAAGTTTGTTAAATTTCCTTTGAAGTTGTATAAGGATTGCAAACAATTTGTGCCACCGTTATTATTTGACGAAATTAATACATTTACTAAAACCAAGAATCCTGCGTATGATTATTGCGAAGCCAGATTATGGCTTGCTTATCAGGATGATAAGATTGTGGGCAGGATAGCGGGTATAATCAACAATAAGTTTATCAAGTTATGGAATAAAAAAGCAATTAGGTTTGGCTTTATAGATTTTATAGATGATGAGTCGGTTTCATTGGCTCTATTGAATGAAGTAATTCAATGGGGAAAAGAAAAAGAATTGAACATAATACATGGACCATTGGGCTTCACTGATATGGATTATGAGGGAACGCTGATAGAGGGATTTGATGAAGTTGGAACACTTGCAACTATTTACAATTACGATTATTACCCCAGACATTTTGAAAGAATGGGTTTTACAAAAGAAGTTGACTGGGTTGAGTTCGAAATAAAAGTACCCGATTCAATCCCGGAAAAAGCGGACAGAATAGCAAAGATTGTTCAGCAAAAACTAAAAATTCGTGTACTTGAAGCAAAGTCTAAAAAAGATCTCTTACCATACGGGGAACAACTATTCGAAACGATTAACGAATCCTATAAGAATTTATTTGGATTCGTACCGCTTTCAGAAAAACAGATACAATATTACATAAAGCAATATTTCGGCTTTGTGAATCCAGATTATTTAAAAATAATAGTTGATACAGAGAATAAACTTCAGGGATTTGTAATCGGGATGCCATCACTTACAAGAGCATTGCAAAAATCGAAAGGAAGGTTATTACCATTTGGTTTTATTCATATTCTTAAAGCTTTGAGCAAATCAAATAAATACGTTGACCTATATTTGGGTGCAATCAAACCGGAACTACAAGGAAAAGGAGCAGATGCACTCCTAATGACAGAAATAACCAGATCATGCATTAAAAACAAAGTAATATCGGCGGAGAGCAACATTGAGCTTGAAACGAATTTACTCGTACAGAGTCACTGGAAATATTTTGATTCGAGACAGCACAAAAGGAGGAGATGTTTTACCAAGGAAATAAACAATGATTCCCTGAATACAAGTATTAATTAATATTACTTGTAATAATAATATTTACTTATTATATTTAATTAAGTTAAACTTAAAAAATTATAATTATGAAAAAACTATTTGTACTATTTTCGTTGGTAGCACTGTTTTTCATTACTGAAATTGCAATGACACAAACGTTATATTTCTGTGAAGGTGTTACCGATGCCGGATATCCAAAAGGAGAGAGCAGCACTTTCAATATCCCAAGGAATGGAGGCTATTTTTATTTTCTTGTTCGGTTGCCATACACAGTAGAGTGCTCTGAAGTTTACTATGATATATATGATGTTTATAGTGATTATACTGAAAGTTTTAACACAACCATTACTCAGGATGGTATATCCTACGACTGGGTTTGGTTTTGGAAGAAAGTTACATTCTACACACCGGGTTATTACCATGTTTATGTAAGGGACTGTTACGGTACTACTCTTGCTTCCTCATACTTAACTATAAATTTTAAATAGTCGTATTTAGGGCTTTAGAAATAAAGCCCTTTTTTTATCTATCTACCTTTTTTAGATCTAATAAATTAACTATTTCAGTATGAATAAATTTACTGTTTTTGTGTTACTATCATTAGCTTTGTCTTTTTCAAATATTATCGCACAACCCAAGACAGATACCTTATTAAAAATGGGTTGGACACCTCAGGGTAGTTTAGGTGTTAATCTAAGTCAATTTGCTTTTGAAAACTGGACACAAGGAGGAGAGAATTCAATATCATTATCGTCAATTGGTAATTTTGGGTATTACTACAGACATCCCGGTTGGTTTTTATCGAACAGGTTAAAGGCTGCTTATGGATTTTCGAAGACCAAAGACAGGTTCTATACAACAGATAATGAACTCAGGCTTGAAAATGTTCTTATAAAAGAATTCGGGTGGAAATTAAATCCATATTTTAGTAATGAAGTAAGAACAGTAATAGCGAATGGTTATGATTATTCAATTAATCCAGAGCAGCAAATTAGCGCATTCTTTGACCCAGGCTATATAAATCAATCTTTAGGCTTTATTTATGATCAAAAGCATTTTAATACACGTCTCGGCATTGGTCTTCAGGAGACCTTTACAAACAGATTCAATTCATATAGTGATGATATTAATACTACTGACATTGAGAAGTTTAAAATAGAAACCGGTATTGAGTCAGTATCAGAGGCAAACTATGAATTTATGAAAAACATGATGTATACAGGAAGACTTAGGTTGTTTTCAAGGTTAAACTCGCTTGATGTCTGGGATGTGAATTGGGATAATATAATAACAGCAAAAGTTAACGATTTTATAAATGTTAATTTTAACTTTAATTTTATATATCAGAAAGATCAATCGTTAAAGGCACAGTATAAGGAAATCCTCTCGTTAGGATTTTCGTATGTGATATTTTAAGTATTTGAGTTGTATTAAATTAATAAGGGGTTTTCAAATTCCTTATTGATTTCAAGGTGAAAGCCTATCAATTATCCACGTTGAGTTTTGAAGTCTGTATCTGACCCTATCGTGTAACCTATTTTTTCTTCCCTGCCAGAATTCGAAATAATGGGGTATTAGTCTATAACCGCCCCAATAGGGTGGTAAAGGAATGTCTTTGCTATGAAACTTGGAGAGATACAAAAAGAATTTTTTAATAATCGTCATTCGGCTTTCGATTACCGTGCTTTGATTCGAAGCCCATGCCCCAACTTTGCTTTTGAAAGGTCTTGTCTTGAAGTATTCAAAAGATTCGGTCTCTGAAATTTTATCCACTTTACCTTCAATTCTAATTTGACGTTCGAGTTCGGGCCAGAAAAAAAGTATTGAAGCAAATTTATTTTCTTGTAATTCTTTCCCCTTTCGGCTTTCGTAGTTGGTGTAGAAGTAAAATCCCTCTTCATCATAACCTTTCATGAGCAGAGTTCTGAGAGAAGGTTTTGCGTTTATATCAGCAGTTCCCAGAACGAATGCAGTTGGTTCGAGTATATCGGATTTTAGAATTTCATTAAACCAATCCTCAAATTGCTGAAACGGATTCAAATTGACATCCTTTGTATCGAGTGATTTTTTGCTGTAGTTCTTTCTTATATCCTGAAGTTTCTTTTTGTCAATCATAATATTAATAGCTTAGACCGTATCCAAATTTATAATTATCAGTAATTGTGACTGGCAGTTTACCTTTTGGATTAATTTCTCCTGCTATTGATTTTATTGCTGCATCAATAACGGATTTACTATCACCATAAGCTGCGATATACCCTGAAATATTTTCAAAGTTAGAAAGTAAGTATGGATTTCCAAACGAAATTACAACAACCTTTTTACCATATACATCAGTTAGTTGCTTAATAAATTCAGCATGAGAATTATTCATTCCTACAGTTCCTGTTTTCATCTTTACTTTTATAAACAAAGGGATGATAATGTAATCATAATCACTAAAATTCTTAAAGGTTGCTTCAGGATTTGATATGTCGTTGTCTATTATTTTGATAACAGGTGATGTACCGCTTTTACTCTTAATTTTGCTATAAATTTCATCATAAAAATACTGTGCATTTTCTGGTTCCTTGCCTGTGAACATAGATAGGATAAGGCAATTGTTGAACGAATTATTTTTAGACAATGGAAGAACATTTTGGTTTCTAACAAGGGTTATTGACTCTTCGGCAATTTTATCTGATAATTTTTGTGCTTCCTGATTGTTAATATTATTCAACACCTCATCTTCATTGACATATTTGTTATCATTAAGCTTTAACCATTCTTTTGCATCAAGAATTTTCTTTACAGAAATATCAATTCTTTCTTCTGAGATATCACCTTTTTTAACTGCGTCTACTATTGCATCGATCGTTTTCTTTTCTCCCTGAGGCATAAGGATTAAGTCAATACCTGCTTTTACGCACCTTATTGCTACTTCTTTAGCATTAAAGTGTTTTGTTACACCTTCCATGTTAAGAGCATCTGTTATGACAAGCCCTTTGAATCCGAGCTTTTCAATAAGTAAACCATTAATTATTTCCTGTGAAAGGGTAGCAGGTATAAAAGGGGTTTTATCAAGAGCAGGGAATGAAATATGAGCGACCATTACTGATTTTACACCAGATTTAATAGCACTGACAAAAGGTACGAGTTCAACTTCATTCATTCTCTGCATGTCATTGCTGATTTCCGGGAGGTCATTGTGTGTATCGATATCAGTATCACCATGACCAGGGAAGTGTTTTGCAGTTGCTATTACTTTTCCATCCTGTAAGCCACGAATCATAGCATCACCCATAACACTTACAAGATTAGGGTCTTCACCAAATGAACGGACGTTTATAATCGGGTTCAGAGGATTATTATTTACATCAACGACAGGGGAGTAATTCTGATGAACACCAAGTGCTCTGCATTCCTTTGCTATTAGCAAGCCCATTTGATAAGCAAGGTCCGGATTTCGAGTAGCTCCGATACCCATATTATTGGGATAGAGCGAACCATCTTCCAGTCTCATCGCGGTTCCTCTTTCGAAATCCTGAGAAATTAAAAGAGGAGTTTCGCTAAGAGTTTGAAGTTTATTAATAAGTTTGGCTTCTTCAAGTGCTCTGCCTTTAAAGAAAATAATGCCCCCAACTTTTTCATTTTCGATAAGATTACTTAGTCTTTTAAAATTGTTATCATTATTACCACTATAATATCCATCAGAATATGTTATAATCATTTGGGCAATCTTTTCCCTAAGAGTCATTTCCTTCATTCGCATATCAGTCCAAGTAAAATTTTCAGAATATAAATTGTTTAAATTGGATTCAGTAATAGTATTAATCAATGTGAAGAACAATACAAGAATTAGGAAAGTCTTTTTCATTTTTTAATTACTTATTAGCTTCTTTTTCAATTTTTGTGTTCATATTAGTAAAGTACTTCATAATCTCCATAGGTAAAGGTATTATCATAGTAGAAGTTTTTTCAGCTGCAATTTCAGTCATAACCTGCAAATATCTCAACTGCATGGCATTAGAATTACCTCCTAATATACGTGCAGCTTCTGACAGTTTAGTGGCTGAAAGAAATTCACCTTCTGAGTTAATAATCTTTGCTCTTTTATCGCGTTCTGCTTCTGCTTGACGTCCCATTGCACGGATAAGTTCCTGAGGCAGGTCAACATTCTTTAATTCAACATTCATGACCTGAATTCCCCATGGTTCAGTTTCACGGTCAATTATTTCCTTCAGCTTTGCATTTATCATATCTCTATGTGAAAGAAGCTCATCAAGGTCGCTTTGTCCAAGAACTGATCTTAATGTTGTTTGCGATACGAGTGAAGATGCGTAAAGATAATCTTCAACCTGAATGATTGCTTTTTCAGGATTAGCTACTCTAAGGTAAACAACAGCATTAACTTTTACGCTAACATTATCCCTCGTAATGATATCCTGAGAAGGCACATCAATGGCTAAAGTACGGAGGCTGATTTTAACCATTTTATCGAGAATTGGTAATAAAATAATTAAGCCAGGTCCTTTAATCTGAGAAAATTTACCAAGTCTGAATATTAAACCTCTCTCATATTCATTCAGAACTCTGAACATTCTTATAAATATTATAAAAAATATAAGTCCAAAGAAAAGAATAAAAATTGTAATTAAAGTATAAAAAGCGCCCATATTATCCTCCTTTAATTTTAAGTTGATACAATGTTGTAATTATAATTTTTAAAATCAACTAATTTATTAATGATAGGTTCACTGGAATCGAATTGCATTAATTCCAGTCTAAATTTAGAAATATTTGGAAGGCTGTGAAGATAACCGCTATAATGTTTGCGGAATTCTCTAACTCCGAGCTTTTCACCTTTGAGTTCTACAGCTAGTTTTAGATGTTCGATGCAAGTATCAATTCTTTCCTGAATACCAGGGAGTGGTTCGTGTGTACCGGTTTTCAAGAAGTATTTTGACTGCCTGAAAATCCATGGATTTGATATTGCTCCCTGTCCAATCATGACAGCATCGGGTTGATAGTTATCGAAAACAAACTTAACATCTTCCGGTGTTTTAATATTTCCATTAAGTATAATAGGAATTTTTACCCCTGCATCCTTTACACGTTTGACCCATTCCCAGTCGGCTTCTCCTTTATTGCCCTGCCCACGAACGCGACAATGAACAGTAAGAGCCTGAATTCCAATATCCTCCATTAACTTTGCAACATCTACAATAACTATATTGTCTTTGTCCCAACCGAGTCGAGTTTTTAGAGTAACGGGTTTGTTGACATTCTTAACTACAGATTCTGCAATGAGTCTCATTCGTGGTAGATCTTTCAGAAGTCCTGCCCCAGCACCTCTCATAGCTACATCTTTTACCCAGCAGCCACAGTTAATGTCAATAAAATCAGGATCAGCCAGTTCTGAAATTTTTGCAGCATCAATCATAGAAGGTATTACTCCACCGAATATTTGAATTCCAACAGGATGTTCTTCCTCGTAGTGAAACAGCTTTGCACGAGCTTTAATTGCGTCACGGATTAGTCCCTCAGAAGAAATAAATTCCGTATATAGCAAGTCAGCCCCAAGACGTTTTGCTATCAATCGAAAAGGAGGTTCAGTAACATCCTCCATCGGAGCGAGAGCTAGTGCGTTTGAAAATATTTTCTGAAAATCATTCATTTTATAAATATATTTAATATTATCGATCAAATAAGTGCAGAATCGTAATATAAAATTCAAACTCAATAAAGCCTGTTTTAATGCTATAATAGCAAAAATTTATATCATAGTTGTATCGCAAGCATACAGAAAAATAGATATAATTATGTAAAAATGGGCATAAAAACCATATTTTCGGATTTAACAGATTTTAGTTATTATTTTATAATAGAATTGTTTATATAAATTTTCCAGGTACCAAAGTCTTTAATAATTTTGAAGTTCTTATATATGGGGGTTGAGTTTGATTTAATAAGCAGGTAATCGACAGGTTTATAGTAATCATCATAATTTATTTGTTTTTCTGTCCATTCGATGTACTGTGGTAAGATATCACGGGAAACATTTCTTTTAATCAGTCCAAAACGGTAATCAATAAGTCCTGTTGTAATTCCTTTTTTCCAAACTGTAAAATACATCGGGAAATGTGCGTATACTTTACTTCCTCGGAAATCATTATCCAGTATAACACCAGCCAGTCTCGAATTGCTGCTATCAGGAAATACATCAGTAGTGAACTCTGATGTTTCGTTTTTGAATTCAAACATATAATCGGAAATGAAAAGAGTATGAATACAAACGATGAAAGGTATTATAATCGCAATAATTTTCTCAAATTTTATGTTACTTTGAATAACTGATGAAATAATTATTATAAGAAGAAAAAAGGGGACTGAATATCTTTCGAATATGATATTTTGTCCGGGGATGACGTCGGGCAGAATAAAAAAGCATAGAAATGTTACAGTAATCAGAATAAAAAGATATTTGAGATTATGATTCATTAGAACCGTTGAGCAACCAAGAATAAAAATTTTAGCTATGAAAATTAATATTATGGGGATTGTTATAAAAAGAGAATAAATAACACCTGTAAATCTTCGTAAAATGAAATAATTATCTACTACAAATAGCACATTAAATCTATTAAAAAATGTATTTAAATAACTTGAGGTATAATAGTTTAACATATAAGGAAATAATGGAGTTGTACCATTTTGGCTATCTATTGAATAAGCATAAATCATTATGACAATTACTGGAACGGTTGAAACAGTATTCAATATGATTTGTTTTAAGGATTTTCTTTGATAGATTATCGTTAGAACTGCGAAGATTAAAACTATAAAGATAGCCATCTGAAAATGTAGAAAGAAGACTAAAATAAACTGAATCCAAATAAAGTACAAATATTTGGATTTATTTAGTACAAAGTAATTATAAAATGAAATGAATATGAAAAAAATAATTGGTAAGGACATCATGTAGCTAACAAATCCCCAGTGGACATTATGATTTATTAGGAACAGGTACGACAAGATTGAATAATAAGAATTACCGTTAAAAGTTTTTATAATTGACCATACGGATAAAGGGAAGAGGATAATGTATATTGCATAAAATAGCTTATTTGCGATTTCAACATTTGGGAAAACGTTCAGAGAGCAAAAATAAATATAAATACTGTTTGACTTAATAGTTGATGGGATTGAAAAATAGGTGCTGAACAAATAATCGGGATTATTAAAACTTTTTGACACTTCAGCCTCGGCAAGGTGAAACGGTAAATCGACGAAGGGCAGCAGGGGTAGTACAAAAAGCCAGACGAGGTGGAGAATTGAAAAGAAAATGATTAGTGAGAGAGATATTTTTTCTTTACGGATCACGATTTAATCAACAAACCCCTTCCCAAGCTGGCTTGGGAAGGGGAGAATAAATTATTTATTCTTTAAAGTAGTTTTCAATAGGAGGACAGCTGCAAACAAGGTTACGATCGCCGTAAGCATCATTTATTCTGCCAACAGGAGCCCAGAATTTGCCTTTCCTTAAAGATTCAACAGGGAATGCAGCCTTTTCCCTTGAATAAGGATGTGTCCAATCATTTCTGGAAACATCTTCTGCTGTATGCGGCGAATTGTGCAAAACGTTATCTGTATTGCTCATAGAACCATTTTCGATTTCAGCTATTTCTTCTCTGATTTTTATCATTGCTTCACAAAATCTATCCAACTCCTGTTTAGATTCACTTTCGGTTGGTTCGAACATTAAAGTACCTGCAACAGGAAAAGAAACAGTCGGAGCATGGAAACCATAGTCCATTAAACGTTTTGCGATATCTACAACTTCAACTTTTGCAGTGTGTTTAAATTCACGAGTATCAAAAATCAGTTCGTGTGCAACTCTGTCATTTCCACCTGTGTATAATACTTTATAATAACCGCTGAGTTTATTTTTAACGTAATTAGCTTCAAGAATTGCGTATTTAGTAGCATCCGTCAAACCATCGGAACCCATCATCTTAATATACGCATAAGGAATTACAAGAATACCAGCACTGCCAAAAGGAGCGGCAGAAACTGAAGTAATGGAATTATCGCTACCAATTCTAACGACTGGGTGAGAAGGTAGAAATTCAACAAGATGTTTTGCAACTGCAATTGGACCGACACCTGGACCGCCGCCTCCATGAGGAATGCAGAAAGTCTTATGCAGATTTAAGTGGCAAACATCTGCGCCTATTTTCCCTGGGCTTGTAAGTCCAACCTGAGCATTCATATTAGCACCGTCCATATAAACCTGTCCGCCGTGTTTATGGATAATATCACAAAGTTCGACTATTGATTCTTCGAAGACACCGTGAGTAGAAGGATAGGTCACCATAATAGTTGAAAGATTATCTTTGTTTTCTTTAGCTTTCTTTTTAAGGTCATTCATGTCGATATTTCCATGGTCATCGCAATTGACAACGACAACTTTCGTGCCAGCCATAACAGCGCTTGCAGGATTAGTTCCATGAGCCGAGGCGGGTATAAGAGTAATATTTCTGTGACCCTGTCCATTCTTAATGTGATGCTGACGAATTACCATAAGCCCAGTGTATTCGCCCTGTGCACCTGAATTCGGTTGAAAAGAAATACCTGCGAATCCCGTAATCTCGCATAAATCTTTACCAAGTTCATTAATTAATTCGGTGTATCCTTCAGCTTGATTTGCAGGAACAAAAGGATGAATATCCGCAAATTCCGGGAAAGTTACAGCTGCCATTTCAGTTGCAGCGTTTAACTTCATAGTACAAGAGCCAAGAGGAATCATTGAGCCCGTGAGAGAAAGGTCTTTGTTTTCGAGAGATTTGATGTATCTCATTAATTCGGTTTCAGAATGATACCTGTTAAATATCTGATGAGAAAGTATTTCACTCTTTCTCTGGAGGTTAGCAGAAATACATTCGTGCTTATCCGTATTATTAATTGCTTCAAGGATTTTCTCTTTTGAAATCTTGTCATCGAAGACTGAAACAAGTTTAAAGAAATCATTGAGGCTCGTTGTTTCGTCGAGTGAGATACCAATAAAATTGTTACCGTATCTAAGGTTTATAGATTTGCTTTCCGCTAGTTGTTTAATTGAATTAATCCTTGCTTTATCAGCAGGAATTTTTAGTGTATCGAAGAACTGATTATTTGTTTGTTTATATCCAGATGATTTAACGAGATTATTCAGGACTTCAGCAAGCTTATGAATTTTTTTAGCAATACGCTTTATTCCTGAGGGACCATGATAAACAGCGTACATACCAGCCATTATTGCAAGAAGAACCTGAGCAGTACATATATTGCTTGTTGCTTTTTCTCTTTTAATGTGCTGCTCTCTGGTCTGAAGAGCCATACGTAATGCACTATTGTTATTAGAATCTATAGTAACACCAATAATTCTGCCCGGAATCTGTCTTTTAAACTCATCGCGAGTAGCTAAGTATGCTGCATGTGGTCCGCCATACCCTAAAGGAATACCAAATCTTTGAGTGGAACCTACCGCTATATCAGCACCAAATTCAGATGGAGGCGTTAATATTGCGAGACTAAGAATATCAGCAATAACAACAGTATAAATATTTTTAGATTTAGCATTAGCAAAGAAGTCAGTATAATCATAAATCTCACCATCAGAAGCCGGGTACTGAACGAGCACGGCATAAACATTTTCAGTAAGCTCAAATTTTCTGTGATTTCCAACAACTACATTAATACCTACGGGCAGTGCTCTTGTTTTTATCACATCAATTGTTTGAGGAAAACATTCTTCCGAAACAAAAATTGTGTTTGCATTTGCTTTAGGACCTTTACGAAGTGCTTTAGTCATAAGCATAGCTTCAGCTGCAGCTGTGGCTTCATCAAGGAGGGAAGCGTTAGCGATGGGTAAACCTGTCATGTCAGTAATCATGGTCTGAAAATTCAGTACAGCTTCAAGTCGCCCCTGCGATATCTCAGCCTGATATGGTGTGTATTGCGTGTACCATCCCGGGTTTTCGAATATATTTCTCCGGATTACGGAGGGTAGAATTGCGGGATAGTAGCCGAGACCGATATAGTTTTTAAAAAGTTTATTCTTTTGAGCTAAAGAATTAAGCATACCAAGCATTTCAAATTCAGACATCGGTTTATCAATGTCTAAGGGCTTGTTGAGGCGAATGTTTGCAGGAACAGTTTCATCAATGAGCTTATCGAGTGATTCGGCTTTAACGACTTTTAGCATTTCTTTTGTATCGATATCATTCGGACCGATATGACGATTCTTAAAAACATCAGTAGAGAAAATATTGTTCATTTTTTGTGAGATTAGATTTAATTTATTTTACAAATATACAGATAGAATAAATTAATTTATATTCGAAATTTCGGTACCCTACATACTTTGTTTTTACTTATAAGAAAGTCCCAAAATGCGATACTTTTACCTTTTAAATATTTGAGTAATTCGGTAACTTTTTATTTATACAAATTTAAATATGATATCGAAACCAAAGGGTACTCTTGATATACTTCCAGATGATGCTTTTATAAGACAGCAAATTGAGAAAAGTTTAAGGGAAACTGCTGCACTTTTTAACTTTAAAGAAATCAGGACTCCGACATTTGAAAAGACAGAATTGTTCAGGAGGGGAATAGGAGAGGAAACTGATATTGTTTCAAAAGAAATGTACTCCTTTAACAAAAATGAGTTCACTTTAAAACCGGAAATGACAGCTCCTGTAATAAGAGCTTATATTGAAAATAGTTTATACAATGTATCGTCATTAATTAAATTGTATTACATATCAAATATGTACCGGCATGAAAGGCCTCAGGCAGGACGTTACAGGGAGTTTTCACAGTTTGGTGCAGAGGTAATTGGCAGCAGTGATTTTACTTCAGACGTTGAGCTTATTTCACTTGGTGTATTTTCACTGACGAATTTTGGATTGAACGATTTAAAGATTAAATTGAATAATATAGGAAATTTAGAAGAAAGAACGGAATACATAAATGAACTGAAGGAATATTTAAACAAGTTTGAAAGTGAATTATCGAACGAAAGCAAGAGAAGACTTTTTACTAATCCGCTTAGGATATTGGATTCAAAAGATGCAAAAGATATTAAAATTATAGAAGATGCACCGACAATAAATAATTTTCTCGGGATTGATAATTTAAAGCATTTTGAGAATGTGATGAATGGGCTTGAATCATTGAATATAAAGTATGAGGTTGATTATAAATTAGTAAGGGGATTAGATTATTATACATCTACAACTTTTGAAATTGCTTCTGATACACTTGGAGCTCAGAATGCAGTTATGGGCGGCGGACGGTATGATAAATTAATAGAACAACTCGGTGGAAAACCTACACCTGCGATAGGGTTTGCATGCGGTCTTGAGAGACTTACATTAGTACTTCAATCGAACGCATACAAATTTGCAAGTGAAGATACTCCGATACTATATTTGGTAACATCAGGAGAAGATGCAAGAAAATTAGCATTGGTTGCAACGAACAAACTTCGTAAAAGAGGTGTAAAATGCGAAATGGATTTATTAAACAGAAGCATCAAATCTCAGATGAAGGAAGCAAACAAGATTAAAAGTAAGTATGTTGCAGTAATCGGGGAAGATGAAATAAACACAGGAGAAGTAAAGATAAAAAGAATGCTTGATGGTTCTGAGAGTGGGATAAAGCTCGATGAGATAACAAATTACAATTTCAATTAATCTATGAGAACAAAACAAGTAAGACCAGAAAAACTCAAGTACGAATATGAACTTCATATAAGAAAGGGAAGAGACAATGTTCAGGAAAAGGATTACATTTTGTTTACATTTATCACAACAAAAGTATTCAGAAGTTTTATATACAGAATAAATGTGACTCCCAAAATTGACCTTGATAATAAAATGATTGAATTCTTGATTGAAGGACTTTCAGCACCCGTAATATCGATAGCAAAGTCGGGGAATGCAGTTTATGAGTACAAGCTTTTCGATTACAAGAACACTGAGTATTGTCTAAAACTGGTAAAACTTGATGTAGATAAGAATTTATTTAAAATTAAAATAACTAAAGCGGGTATAAAAATTACAAAGCAACCTGCCAAAAAATTTCTGAAAGTAGAGGTTTAATGTATCCTGATTTATTTAAGATAGGTCCTTTAACAGTACATAGTTACGGTTTAATGCTGGGAATTGCATTTTTAATAGGCAGTACACTATTTTCAAGAGAACTGAAGAGAATGAAGCTTGATGAGAATATTGGTGTTACTATAACATTCCTTGCAATTATTGCAGGATTAGTAGGCTCAAAGCTTTTTTACATTATAGAAGAATGGAATTTTGGGAAGGGAAATGCAATTCTTTCTTACTTTAATCCGGATGTCCTTTTTTCTCCTTCGGGATTAACATTCTACGGCGGTTTAATAACAGCTTTTATTCTGATTTTTATTTTTTGCCGAATAAAGAAGTTAAACCTACTTCAGGTAATCGATGCTATGGCACCTGCAACGATGTTATGTTACGGTATCGCAAGGATTGGATGCCATCTTTCGGGTGATGGGTGTTACGGATTACCTGTGAACAATACTCCTTTTGAATTTCTTGGATACAGTTATGTAAAGGGTATTGTCCCAACACATGCGGGAGTACTCGTTCATCCAACTCCGTTATATGAGCTCGCAGCCGCAATTGTAATATTTATTGTACTTATGTTGATGAGAAAGCATATGAAGTATTTCGGGCAGATGTTTTTTATCTATTTAATATTTAGCGGAACAGAAAGGTTACTTGTAGAATTTATCAGGTTAAATCCTATTGTAATCGGAATATTTACACAAGCACAATTAATTTCCCTAATAATGATAGTATCGGGAATTGTACTTTTGTATATATTCAGAAATAAAAGGGAAGAGGAACTTATAAAGATAAATACCGCAAAGTAGATGATCAGACCTTCCAAAAGAGGGATTCTTTTTTCATAGAGAATATTATTTGACAATATCAATTACTTGATTACCTTGAAAATGCATGTTAACTTGTTTAGATTTGATATAAATAAGAGTATATGAAATTATCAGATTTGAATACAGGACAGACAGCAAAAATAACCAAGATTGATTTTTCCCATCCATCGTCATTCAGAGTACTTGAATACGGATTCACCCCGGGTCAGGAGATTAAACTAATCAACCGGTCTTTTTTCAATGATCCTTTAGCTGTATCATTAAGAGGTACATTGATTGCGATAAGGAAAAACGATGCAGAATGTATAGATGTAAACATATAGAATGCCTCAAACTAATTTAAACTTAAAATTAATAACTCTCGTTGGTCCTCCGAATTCAGGAAAAACCACGCTATTCAATTATTTAAGTGGAAAGAAGTATAAAACAGTAAATTATCCAGGTTCGACGATTGAATATTCAATAACAAGATTTCTTGACAAGTTTGATATTGAAAGTAATTTAATGGATTCACCTGGAATAGTAAGCATGGTTCCAAATTCCCCAGATGAGCAAGTAACTATAGCGAATCTTTTTGATCACCCTGTGTACGGTAAGCCAGCTGTTTTAGTGGTTACAGTTGACGTATCTCAGTTTTCAAGGCATCTGCTACTCGTAAAACAGATACTTGAATGTGGATTTAATGTTATAGTAGCATTGACGATGAATGATATACTTGCGGGGAAAAAATTCAGTGTAAACGAAACAGAACTTTCCAAAAGGCTAAAGTGTAAAGTTGTAAAAATTAATTCGAGGACGGGATTTGGAATTGACAATCTAATAGAGTATTTGAAGGCAGAGACAGCTGAAATCAAACCGAGTATTGCATCTGCAAAAGAGTTTGAAGATGATTCGATAATAGAAATTTACAATGAAATAGAGGAAATAGTAGATAATGTAATTGAAAGAAAAGAACAGACAAATCTTGAAAAAGCAAATGAATCATTACATATAAAAGGACAAATAAGTGTTTTAAACAAACCTGACGAACTAACTTTGAAGATAGATAGTCTGCTGTTACACAAATACTGGGGTTTGTTTACGTTTGCATCTGTAATGGGACTATTATTTGCTTCGATATTCTGGATTGCATCTCCATTAATGGATTTAGTAGATTCATTGTTTCAAACTCTTTCATCATTAGTAGTCAGCGGGCATGAACATAATTGGTACACGGATTTAATATCTAGTGGCATCATAGGAGGAACAGGAGCAGTAATGGTATTTCTACCGCAGATATTTATGCTATTCTTTATTCTGGGATTACTTGAAGATTCGGGATACCTCGCGAGAGGAGCGATGCTTATTGACAAACCATTATCGAAATTAGGATTAAACGGCAGGTCATTTGTACCAATGTTATCGGGGTTTGCCTGTGCGATACCAGCAATTATGGCTGCAAGAACTATAACAAACAGAAAGGAAAGGCTGCTTACCATATTCATAATACCTTTAATGAGCTGCAGCGCTAGGTTACCAGTATATGGATTATTACTTTCATTTCTGCTTCCCGGAAAGTTTCTTCTAAGTGGGATTATATTATCACTTATATATCTTTTTGGAATTATCGCTTCTTTTGGAATATCAGTAATTGTTAATAAATATCAGAAAGTATTTCTGAAAACAGAAGACAATTCTTCATTCATAATGGAGTTACCCGTATACAGAATTCCAAAGTTCAGGAATGTTCTGAAAAATACATACTCAAATGCAATTCAGTATGTCAAAAAAGCCGGACCTACGATACTTGTATTTTCGATAATTCTCTGGGCATTAACATATTTCCCCAATAATAATCCTGTTATACAGAGTGATGAAAGTATGAACTCAGAACAAATTCAGGAAATAATTGACGCAGACAGAATAGCAAATTCTTACGCTTCAGAAATAGGAAAGCTTATTGAACCGGTAATGAGACCTCTTGGATTAGACTGGAGAGTAGGAGTATCTTTAATTGCTACATTTGCAGCGAGGGAAGTTTTTGTCAGTTCACTTGCACTAATATTTAAGATAACAGCGGAAGGTGATAATATAAATGAATCACTAGTTAATGCGATGCGTGACGCTAAGTATGGTGATACAGACAAGAAACTGTTTACTACTGCTACAACTACCGGATTGATAATATTCTTTGTGTTTGCATTACAGTGTATATCGACAATTGCTATTACACGTAAAGAAACAGGGGGCTGGAGAATACCTATTTTGCAGGTAGTATTTTATACTGGTTTAGCTTATTTATTTACGTTTCTTACAGTGAATGGTCTTCGAATAATAGGAATAGACTGATATAGATCAAACTTTTTTAGGTAAAGTGACTATAAAAGTACTACCTTTTCCGATTATACTTTCAACTTTAATGTTTCCGTTCATTCTTTCAATCATTTCTTTACAAACATAAAGACCGAGACCAGTTCCTTTTTCATCATTGGTACCTTTAGATATTATTCTCTTATCGAGTCTAAAAATATTTTTCATATCATTGATGTCCATACCAACACCACTATCTTTAACATAAATAACAACATTCCCATCTTTTACTTCAGCTTCCAATGAAACATTTCCACCTGCCGGAGTAAATTTTATGGCATTATCTGTAAGGTTTCTAAGAATAGTATCAACAGATACTTTATCTGCATATATAAAAATATTTTCAGCGATATTATTCACAAGTGAGACCTTTTTATTCAGAGTATTAGTTCTTTGAAGTTGTAAAACCTGTTCTGTTATTTCGCGGATATTCACATTTTCCAGTTTAAACTGGTATCTGCCGTCTTTAAGTCTGGAAAGTTCGAGCAGTTTTTCGATGAGTTTGAATACCTGATTAGCTGAAATGTTAACGTAATCTATGTACTGTTTCTTCTCATTAATACTTAAATTATCAAAATCATTTTTCAAGATATTGAGGAAACCAAGTATGCCATTGAAAGGATTGCGAAGGTCATGAGATAAAATAGAAAAAAACATATTCTGTGATGCGTTCACTTCTTCCAGTTTTGTTTTCTGTTCAGAAATTAAATCGCTGTTTTCCTTTAATTGCTTATTAATTTTGTTTAGAACTCTGTTTCTCAAAAGGATACCCAATAATATCACCAAAATAACTACTGTGCCAGCAGCAGAAAGAATAAAATATCTTTCCCTTTCTTTTTTTACCTCGCTGTCTTTGATCTCATTTAAATATTTTTGCTCAATCATAGAGATTTTTCTATCCCTCTCTTCATTTCTAATTATTTCATTTGCTATTGTAAATTCAGACAGGTAATAAAAAGCTTTTTCGTATTGTTTAAGTGCACTATAAGAATCGTAAAGAATCTTGCTTGACATTTTGATATAAACGGTAATAGATCTTTCTTTGGCCTCATTGTAAGCGGGTTCACAAATTTCAATTGCTTTTTCATATTCTTTAAGGATAACGTAACAGCCACCAATATTTGATTGAATGTTAATTCTATTATTATACTCAGATTCAGATTGTGATTCAGCGAGAGCCATTCTAAGGTATTTAAGAGCTATTTCAGGTTTATTATCGTACATTTCAGCAGCACCTAAAATATTCCAATTACTAATTTTACGTTGTATAAGATTGTACTTATCAGCGAGTTCAATTGAAATAAATGCAAATTCTTTACACTTGATAATGAAATCAAGATTTCCTTTATTAACCGCAAGTTCAAAGTATACAGCAGCCATTCTTTCGTATGCACTTACTAATCCTTTATTCGAATCATCGTTGTTAATACCTGAATAAATGTCTATAGCAACGGTTATGTATTTTATCGCATTGTCATAGTCATTTGCAGCCCTGTAAGTTTCTCCGATATTTACGTAACAAGTTGCGATGTTTAACTTATTGCGATTGTAATCTTTTTCCAGTATTTTCAGTTCGGCATATAGATACTCAAGAGCTTTAGCATAATTTCCCAGCATGTGATTATCTCTGAACAAAAGTATATAAAGATTAATTTTGAGGGAATCCGGAGTATCGTCATCAACGAAAGATAGAGCAAGTTCTCCAAAATAAATTGATTTAGGGAAATTGGAATCGATGTATTTAACAGCAGAATCTGACAACAGTTTTACTTTATCTATTGTTGAAAATCCCGAAAGAGATTCAATGTTAAATTTTGAACTATCATCAACGGCTAATAAAGAAGAATAACTAATTGTGATAAGGGGAATTAGTATGTAATATAACAAAATAATATGTGTTCGGGATTTTTTCACAAATATCATAAATTATACTATATTGAAATTAAAATTAAAAAATATTGAAAATAAAACAAGGCTAAGTGTTAAACCTAAAAAACATAATATCACCGTCTTCAACTATATATTCCTTGCCTTCAACTTTCATTAATCCTTTATCTTTCACAGCTGCTTCAGATTTATACTCAACCATGTCTTTATACTTTATAACTTCAGCACGAATAAATCCTTTTTCAAAGTCGGTGTGAATTTTTCCAGCAGACTGAGGGGCTTTAAGTCCTTTTTCGATGGTCCAGGAATGTACTTCTTTATCGCCAGCGGTGAAGAAAGTAATCAAACCAAGCTGTGCATAGCTTTCATGAATCAGTCTGTGAAGACCGGATTCTGAAATGCCGAGATCCTGTAAGAATTCATTTCGTTCATCGATAGTATCCAATGCCGCAATTTCAGACTCGATTTTTACTGAGAGGACTAAGAACTTAGCATCTTCTTTTTGTGCAATTCTTTGGACGATATTTGTATATTGATTTCCAGTAATTTCATCTTCGTTAACATTTGCAACATAAATAACCGGTTTATCGGTAAGAAGCTGCATTTCTCTCATTATCTGCTGATCTTCATGGGAAAGTTTTTCGATATAGTACTTAGCGAGTCTTCCAGTATTGAAATGTTCTTTTAAACCATTTAGTAGTTCAACTTCTCTTGCAACTCTTTTATCTCCTACTCTCAGACTCTTTCCGGATTTTTCAAGACGTTTATCAATAGTCTCGAGGTCTTTAAGAATTAATTCGGTCTCAATGATTTCAATGTCATCTTTAGGGTCGATTTTATTGCTAACATGTATGATATTATTATCTTCGAAACAGCGAACGATATGTATTATAACCTCAACTTCACGAATGTGAGACAGAAACTGGTTTCCAAGTCCTTCACCTTTTGATGCACCTTTTACGAGTCCAGCAATATCAACGAACTCAATCGTACTAGGGACAATTTTCTTTGGATTAAATATTTTAACCAATTCGACTATTCTTTTATCGGGTACGATGATAGTACCTACATTTGGTTCTATTGTACAAAAAGGATAGTTAGAAGCCTCAGCATTCTGAGATTCCGTGAGAGCGTTGAATAATGTTGATTTTCCAACATTTGGTAATCCAACAATACCACATCTTAAAGCCATATTAGATAATACTATTTATAATTATAAAAACTAAACCTGAAAAAAGTGGCAGACTTAAATTGTCATTTATTTTCAGAATACTTAATTGTTCGAATATTGCTGCAAAGAGAACAGTAATGAAACCTGCTTTGTAAAAATTGTAATCCGGGAAAACATTCTGTAATATAAAAATCAAAATAAATCCTGTTATTGTAAATGCTGTACTGCCTTCAAAAGTTTTCTCCCCCACAATTCTTCTCTTTCCAAAAGTCTTTCCAATCAAAGCAGCGAGGGTATCGCACCAAATCATAATCAATATTGATAGTATAGCAACTTCCTTAGGAAATAACAAGAGAGCCAGAAAAATACCTATTGCATAATATGTTCCTCCGGTGAAAAGGTTTCTCTTGTAATCTTTTTCATCTTCTCTTAGTATAACATGAAAGAACATTTTGTATAGTTTCTCAAACGTTACGGTATAAGCCTTAAGTATATCCAGAGCAATCATAATTACAGTGCCTATACCAACTAAACTTAGAATGAATTCTTTAGAAGTAAAATAATATATTACAGGAATAACAGTTGAAAATATATGAATTAGCTTTCTATACAGTTCAATCTTTATATCAAGTTTTTCGTTCAATTCAATATGTTAATTAAAAAAGCGAGCCTAAACCCGCTTTTACTTAAATACAAATAAAATACTTTAGTTATTAACTGCTGCGGGTGTTTCAGCAGGTGGTTTCACAGTACCCGCTATCTCAGCAGTATCCTTTACAGAACCGTTATTATCAGTCTCTTTTTCGACAGGCGGGAGTTCTTCACCCTTCATCACCTTGTCAATCTCATCTGAATCAAGTATTTCTCTATCGAGCAAGACGAGAGATAACCTGTGCAGGACATCGATATTTTCAGTTAAAACTTTTATGGCTCTATCCATACACGATTGAACAATTTTCTTTACTTCATCATCTATTAAAATCTGAGTAGTTTCGCTGTAATTCTTGTGTTCATGTAGTTCTTTACCGAGGAATACTTCTTCCTGTTTGTTACCGTATGTTATAGGACCGAGTTTTTCACTCATACCAAATTCACACACCATTTTTCTTGCGAGTGAAGTAGCTCTTTCAATATCGTTACTTGCCCCTGTTGTATATTCATTGAAAACAAGTTTTTCCGCCGCACGACCACCCATAGCATAAGTAATCATCGCTTCAAGGTATTCCTTTGAGTATGTATGCTTTTCGTCCATCGGGAGATATGTTGTAACACCAAGAGCTCTTCCGCGAGGAATGATAGTAACCTTATGAACAGGGTCAGCTTCAGGTGTATATTTTGCAACCAGAACGTGACCTGCTTCATGATACGCTGTAGTTTTCTTTTCTTTTTCTGAGATTATGAGACTTCTTCTTTCGGTACCCATCATGACTTTATCTTTAGCATTTTCAAGGTCTTTCATAGTAACAACATCGGAATTTCTTCTTGCTGCAAGCAGGGCGGCTTCGTTAACAAGGTTGGCAAGATCTGCCCCAGAGAAGCCCGGAGTACCTTTTGCTATAGTATCAATTTTAATATCGTTAGACAGAGGAATTTTTCTTGTATGGACTTTAAGAATGCCTTCGCGTCCTTTGACGTCCGGTCTATCGACAACGACCTGTCTGTCAAACCTTCCCGGTCTGAGTAAAGCGGGGTCGAGAATATCGGGTCTGTTAGTAGCAGCAATAATAATAACACCGCTGTTCTGTTCGAAGCCATCCATTTCAATAAGAAGCTGATTTAAAGTCTGTTCACGTTCATCATGACCGCCGCCGAGACCAGCACCTCTATGCCTTCCAACTGCATCTATTTCATCAATAAAAATTATACAAGGTGCATTCTTTTTACCCTGGTCGAACAGGTCACGAACTCGAGAAGCACCAACACCGACAAACATTTCAACAAAGTCGGCACCGCTGATTGAGAAGAAGGGGACACCTGCTTCACCTGCGACAGCACGTGCAAGAAGAGTTTTCCCTGTTCCAGGGGGACCGAGTAAAAGAACCCCGCGCGGTATTTTACCTCCGAGTTTCTGAAATTTTCCCGGACTTTTTAAGAACTCGATGATTTCTGATAGTTCTTGTTTGGCTTCATCGGCACCAGCAACGTCTGCAAATGTGACCTTCATCTGAGTGCCTGACATCATTTTTGCTTTCGACTTACCAAATGAGAAAATACCTTTGGTACCACCTCCGCCTCCGTTCTGCATACGTCTCATAATGATAATCCAGAAAGCGATTATAAGAATCCAAGGTAAAGCACTAAGAACGGGAGTTAACCACCCACCATCATTCTTTTCAAATGAATAGGTAGGTATGTTGTCTTTCCATGATTTAATTACTGCTTCGTCAGTGTTTGTGTAAGGAAGATAGAGTGAAATTCTGTCAACTGTAAGCTGTTTTCCGTTTATTGTTAAAGTTTCGGGGGCTTTAAGTTTACCTATAAACTCATAATTATTTTCTGATTTTTTAATTACAGCCGATTCAATTTTCTGTTCTGTTAAAAGTTTTTGGTATTGGTCGAACGTAACTTCATTAGTTTTTGGATCACCGCTTTTTGTATAAATCATTATCAGAAAAAATCCAACAAGAATAGCTGACCATCCAAGTACAATTTTAAATACTCTGTTCCAATTAAAATCTTCGTTTTTATTATCTTTATTCGTTTGTGCCATGCTTAAAAATTTAATATTTATAACACATAAATTCCTTTTAAATTCCTGTATTTCTGGGCAAAATCTAGTCCATAACCAACTACAAATTTATTCTCAATTTCAAAACCGAGATAATCGATTTTGAAGTTAAATTTTGGGGTACCCTTTTTAATTAACAGACTCGCAATTCTTACTGATTCGGGTTTTTGAGATTTAATAGTTTTAAGAATAAAATCCATAGAAAGTCCTGAATCTATTATGTCTTCTACGATAATGACATCTCTGCCTTTAAGTTCGCAATTGAGCTCTTTCAGAGTTTTCACCTGACCTGAAGAAATTTTACTGTCGCCATAGCTTGAAAGTTTTAGAAAATCAATTTCGCAGTTAACTTTAATTTCTCTAATCAAATCAGACATAAAGAGGAAAGCTCCGTTAAGGACTCCGATAAAAATAGGGATCTTATGTTCATAATCTTTATTAATGTCAGCAGCGAGCTGCTTAACTCTTTTAGAAATCTGACTTGGAGTAATATAAATATGAAGTTTAGTTTTTTCCATAGCGACAAAGATTAATTAATGTAAGTTACTGTTTTACTAAATAATAATAAAGGAATATTTAAAAAAGAAAACCCACATACAAACCTGTATGCGGGAATTCGTAAAACTAATATAAATAAAGTAATGAACTTATTAAGTATTTTCCTCTTCTACAATTCTCTTTGATTTCCTGATAGCACGTTCCTTGTTCATCTTCTTCTCAACAGAAGGTTTGACGAAGAACTGTCTTCTCCTGAATTCTTTAAGTATCCCGGCTTTTTCATATTTCTTCTTGAATCTTTTAAGAGCTTTATCAAGAGACTCTGTATCCTGAATAATTACTTTAATCAAATGTACCTCAATTTTTAAAATTTGGAAATATAAATATAATATTTTTATGGATATTAATCAATTATGAAAAGCATCTCTTTTTGATTTTCAGTCAAGTATAAAATGAGGAGAATCAATAGAATTCAGTCTTGATACTTGCAGGGAAGTGAAAGAGCAAGAAAATTTTCTCTTTTGTAAGCAAAATGGGAAATATCCTGAAAGAAAGTGTCAGACCACTCATATTTATTCTTGAGTTCGTTATACTTAACGGCTGCTATCATAACGTAGAGTTTATCGGCAATATTTGCTATTTCACGAAAAACATTATTGTTATAATTAATTAAGATATTAATAAATGTATCGGTGGGTTCAGAATCTACAGTTGTATACTCTGATTTAGTAACTATGTTTTTATTTCTTAGAATATATCTAATGCAATCTTCGTAGTATATATCGACAATAACGACCGCCCAGATGTTATAAGGCGGTTCGAGTACTTTTTTATCGGAGCGTTCGATTTTAAAGTCGAAAGCTAAATTGTAAGACGAATAATCAATATTATTAACAATGATTTTATTTTTGGAAGGCGGAGTAAATCCGCAACCAGGAAGGAGAAAGTCTTTATTGACGAAGGGTTTGTTTCGGATCATTAGTTTAGTATTATCGTTTAGACCCTGAGCTTCGGTTTTTCGCCAGAACTCCTGAATACGCTTATCTTTACGTAGAGCGGAATTAAGTCTTTGACGGCGTGAAAAAACAGCACGGTTATTTATGGATTTTTGTGTTTGGCTGACTTTGATTTTTTCGGGTTTTTGGGCAATATAAACTTTGTTATAACGAATACGTGCAACAATCTTACCGACTTTACGTCTCATATAACCTAATATTCCGCTATCGAAACGAGCCATAGTTTTTTATGAGATAATTTATAGAAAAGGAGCAGTAAATGAAATAGAAAAGCAGAAAAAAATTGTTTCGTTGAATCAAAAATAGCTTGACTTTTCAGAAAATAATAATTAGATTTGCGGAGTAGATTTTAGAAGAAAAAATCTATGATATTATGTAGTATTGGTACTACATAATTCGATAAAGCATTTCAAAACAACATTTCAAAAAAAGAATCAAGAAAATAGCGTAGATGTGGCGCACATGTGGCGTAAAAATGGCGTAGATAAACTGACTTTACGTTGAGATTTCATTGAATTTAGGTCGATGTATCGTGGAGAAGGTTAATAAAATCGCAAGATAAATGATTATGGAAAGGAAATTTGATTTTAAGGTATTCGAAAGAAAAAATATAGCTATAAGACTATATATTTAGATTTTGGGTGGAATAATTTGGGTTGATTTCTATGGTTAGCTTGAAAAAAAGATGGAGAAAGATGAGAGATTTTACGAATATATTGAAGAGATATTTAGGAAAGTACCGGTGAAAAGTTACTTAATTTTGATGGTATAAAATAACTGCCGAGGTTTGCAGAGAAACAGAACATTTCAGAACTTCAAAGTTCTTTTTGATAATTCTTTAAAAAAAAGAGATTACAGTCATATTTTTTTGAGTTACAATCTTATTTAATGTGGATTGGATGGATTGGAATCGAGAGGTAGTTTTATGTTATTGATTTGGGCTGAAGCCTTTCTGTGGGTAAATAATCACAACCTATGACTAAAGTCGGGTCTAAAGTCGGGCCTAAAGACAGGTCTAGAGACAGGTCTAAAGTCAGGTCTAAAGACAGGTCTAAAGTCAGGTCTGAAGGCAGGTGTAAAGACAGACTTTAAGGCAGGACTAAAGGTAATGGCATTATTATTTTAATTGTGTGTTTGTAGAAAAATCTATAATGAAGTAAATTAAATTAAATTTTTTAAATGAAGTAATTTTCTATTATTAGAAATTTAAGGCAGGGAATTCAACTTTAGATCTGAAATTAAGATAAAATATTGCTGTTTTATAGAAGTAATATAATTCTTTGCGACAAAAAAAGGGGAGTATTTAAACGAATATTATAACTCGTATTTTAAATCTCCCCAAATGTTTATACTAATACCTATCTATAAATAATATGATAGGACATATGTCCTTATTTCACGAGTGCCATTTTTTTAGTCATGTTAAAATTCTTTCCGTTGCCTTCTGCGTTCATTCTGTAAAAATAAATACCGCTTGATAGAGTACTACCGTTGATAACAACAGTATGATATCCAGCTTGTCTAACTTCATTATTCACAAGTCGCATTATTTCCCTTCCGGTTACATCGTAAATAACCAACGAAACTTTACTGTCATTCGGCAGTTCGAAGTTAATCTTCGTAACAGGATTAAACGGGTTCGGATAGTTTTGACTGAGGTCGTATTTTAAAGGAACACCGACAAATACTTCACCTTGCAGGTCATAATACTTGTAATTTCCATTAAAATCAATTTGCTTTATCCTGTAACTGTATTTACCTGTTTGTAAATTCGCATCATTATATGAATAACTTTTTTCAGTGTTTGAATTACCAGCCCCTTTTATATTGGCAACTTTTTTCCAAGCAGCATCGTTCATCGATTTTCTTTCAATGTCAAAACCCAAGTTATTAATTTCACTTGAGGTTTTCCATTTCAATTCTACAGAGTTTTTGTTAACCGATGACGTGAAAGATGAAAGAGAAACCGGTAAAACACCTGATGTATTATTAACCCATGTATTTATAGTCTGAAATAGCATACCAGTCGGAGCATCCAAGTCGTCGGTTGCTTTATAACTAGAATATGTATTAGAACCGTAAAATACGTTGTAATATGTACCGACGTATGATACAGCCACGCATGAATCACCGTCACCTGATTCTGTTATCGGAATAAAAGCACTGGTCAGTGTACCCGCTCCCTGGTTCCAATATGCGGGCGTAATACAATCGGGATAAGGGTCGTTTACTCTTTGATTTGTAAGAGAAGCAAAAGATCCTGTTCCTTTAACAGTACTATCTGTTAGAGGAAAATTATCTACCCAATCATCAGACCAATATTGAGCTCTTAAATACTGTCTGTAGAAGGTTGTATCAGCAGAAGCTGCGGAAACATTTCTTCTGGGGTCGTTGTTATAACCGATGTCATTTCCAAATATTAACAAAGTTTTTTTATCAACGGGGTCATTTGCATTATCAAGAAATGACTTTAAAGAATCTCTAATTACACTTGTCCATGTTCCGCCAGACGGAATAAGATAAATAACACTTCTCCAGTTGCGTAAACTAATGGTTGGCAGTGATGCTAAGAAATCGAATTCACTTATCGGTAAGCCGATTACGTTAATATGAGCAGTTAATGAATCCCTGCTTCTTGTATCAGTACCATATATGACCAATGTTGTTTTAGCAAATTGAGGAGTAAAGGTTGCTGAAAGTGTATCGTTTGAGGAAATAGCATCGCCAACAAAATAAAGAGAATCCTTAATAGTATAAGTTGCACCGATTGTGAATCCAGTAAAATCAGCGAAGTTTATATCAGAAGTTGCACTTGGGGCTAATCCTGCCGGAACTGTTTTTGTATCAGAATAAGCTGTTCCAATTATTTTTCTTGTTACTGATATAGAAGTCGTTGTTACAGAAATTCCATTGTTAACAATTTTACCTGTCATTGGAATATTTGTGGTTCCGTTTGCATAGAAAGATGTACCTGAGGGTGAAATTAATGAAATTCCAGCATCGTTTGAAAGAGCTGAAGTTCCCCAAGCAAAATAACCTCCGTTTGTTGCAAGAGGACCAATGGGTCCGGGAGCAACAGTCGGAGATGTCCTTGTGTAGTTTGTGTTAGCAACAATCGAGCCGGAACCGCTTGCATTTGTTCTGGAAGACCATGTCCCCGTCAATGCTGAAGATTGAATAATACGAATATTGTTCTGCGAGCCGAGAAGGCTATCACTGCCTGCGCCGTTTCCGTAATCATAATTGTCAAATATCATAGCAATAGTAGCAGTAGTCGGAATATCAGATCCGCCGTTCAAATCAAAGTAATAACTTCTGGTGCCTGTAACTGTTGTGGAAGAATCACCCGCTACAAAAGAGCCGGATGGTTTTCCTGTTATGGAACCCGTAATTGAAGTTCCGGATGTCCAAGCAGTTGTTGTAGCTAAAGAAACAAGTTTTCTTATATTTGAAGTAGGAACAGAATCGTTATAATTTGTACCGCTTCCGAGAGGGAAGTTTCTGGTAGAAGTAGTAGTTGGAAAATCAATTCTTACAGGACCCGAGATATAGCTGCCATGAGTTGTCGGTGGTGTTACCTTACTAGCATCCACACCTGACGGAGGTGTAAAAAAAGATGATAATCTTAATATATTAACAGGAGTAGTAATAAAAATACCTCTTGTTAAAGTCATACTACCAGTAGTTGCCGTACCAACGTTTAAAGGATAGGCAAGTTCAACATTACCATGAGTATTAATTGTAAGAGTCCCTGTAACAGTATTTGTACCTGATAAATCTTCAACTTCAACACCGGGAACCGTATTCATTCTGTTGCATGGTCCAACATTATTTGTTAGTAGATTAGTTACACCTGTACCGTCATTGTACAAATGATTTCTCGTAACTCCTGAACCGAAGGCGGGAGCAGATGTTAATGACCCTCTTAAACGTTCAATTGTCATCGTAGTAGCAGCAGATGAATTTCCTAACGTTAAATTTGAGTTTGGATTAACGGTACCAAGCGCAAATACTGCTCTTGTAGTAATAGTAACAGGAGAATTATAAGTAATCTGGCCGTCCTTAGCATGCCAAATAGTATTTATCTTTGAGAAAGAAATTGTACCTGTGTTGGTAAATGTAGCATTTCCGAATCCAAGCCAGACTAATGCAGCTTCTGAAGTAGATACTGCTGATATACCAAAATTAATAGTACCTGCATTATTTAAGTTTCCGGTTAGGTACGTACGTTTGCCTGTAGTGCTGAAAAAGGAATTATACGTACCGCCTGAATTTACAGTTAAATTACCAAATATCTGATTCAATAGTGTTAATGTGGAGGAACTGTAATTCATAGTACCATTAACTGTAAGGTTTTGCATTCTGGCAATATTTACGTTCGAAGTAACAGTGTGTGCTGCATCTATAACCACATTGTTATCAGAAGTCGGTATTACACCGCCCGACCAGGTTGATGTAGAATTCCAATTTCCAGTTGCAATAGAAGTTATAGTTGTTGGTGTATATTCCTCGATTATAACATCATCAATAAAGAGATTGTTAGTTCCCCATACAGAACTAATTTCCAGACCAATTTTCATGTTAGCAGTCCTGAGATCGGAAGGAATTGCAACAGTAATTCTTTCCCACGGAGTAGCTGAATTTACTGCTGTTTGTCCAAAGTTAGACGGAATCTGCTGAAGTACTTTCCAGTTAGAGCCTCCGTCGCTTGACGCCATTATTTTAAAATTAATCGTTGAACTCCCGTCTGCCGAATACATCCATAATCTAACATAAGGGCTGGTTGACGATGTAAGATTTACTGTTGGGGATTCCAACCTTCTTGAACCCCAGTTTTGTGATGAACCTCCAAAATCCCTTGTTTGCATCCAGGCGACACCTGTACCCGAAACTGCTGCATTAGGAACAGTACCGGGAGTAGATGGAGTCAATGACCATGTGGCAGTACCGGTATTTTCGTTTCTCTGCCAGTCTTTTTCACCTGATGTAGTACTAATGCCGTCCGGAATACCGTTACCAATAAGTACAACACGAGACTGTGTCCAACCTGAAGGTGCTTCAGGATTTCCAGTCCAAGATGATTCAAATGTTTCGGAAAGATACTGAGCGTTTGCTGTGACAGCAATCAGCATCAAACTTAGAATGAATGAAGTGAATAAAATTCTTTTCATAATTTTAATATTTAATTAATAAATTATAGTCTGGAAACAGATATAATATTATTATAGTTCAGAGGAATTGAATTCAATAAATTTTAATTCAAATATTAATTAAGCATTTTTATTTCCTTCTTAGGCATTTAATTTTAATTCTATTAATAAATCAGAAAGGTTTTTGGTAGGGAGTGCTGATGAAGCGGTTTGCTTCTGAGTGGCTATTTCCGAATTCACGGGAGTCGAGGACTTTTTTATAGTAATCAATAGCTTTGCTTCGATTTCCGATTATATCGTTTTTCATACCTTGCATTAGGTAAATATAGATTTTGAAAGAAGTATCTTCTGAATCAATTTTTTCGGAGAGTGATTCGCATTCATTGATGTACTGTTCAAGTTCATCAATTCTACCGAGTTTAAGGAGGCTAAGGGTAATGTAATAATCAGCTTCGCGAAGAACAGATTCATACTGAAAGCCGTTTTCTTTAGCAAGATTTTTGTTTCTAACTTTTAGCCAGCCGTCGAGGGCTTCTAAATATCTGCCCGAGCCGGAATAGCAGTTGAAAAGCATTTTTTCGAATACAGGGTTAGAGGGAAACAAATCAAAAAGTTCTTTGCTGTATTTTTCAGATTCGATAAAATTTCTTTCATATTGCATATTGAAAAATGCCATTATGTATTTTGCTTCGTAGCATGCAAGTTTAGATGTTTCAGCTTCTTTAATTTGTTCGATACCTTTTAATTTATCACCTTTTGGAAAAATAAGCATTAGCGGTTTAAGAAAAGTATATCTATCCGGAATATACTCGGCGAAATAATTATAGATACCCACACCGAGAAGAGCTTCGTTGTTTTTCGGAGCAATAGCGAGTGCTTCATCGAGAAGATTCAGAGCTTGCCTGCCGTCGTCCGCAGCGGAGAGCCAGTTTTCGCGGAGGCTTTTTGAAAGACCTCTATAACCAAGTGCGGCGCCTTTATAGATGAGAGCATCAACATCTTTTGGATTCTTGTCGAGAATAGCATCGCAGAAATCGATACACTTATTGACTTTTTCGTTGAGGGCATCGTCGAGAGAAGCATTTTTTCTATCAATGTTAATCTTCCACCAGTCGGAAAGGACGTAAAGAAAATGTCCCTGAGGTTCGTTCGGGTATTCAGAAATATAGTCATTAATATTTGCTTCAGCAGAATCGAAGCTGCAGGAGTATATATTTCTGAGAATTGTAAAGCGTTTATCATCTTTAGACTGAGAAATAGCACTACCTATGGATAATATAAAAATGATTAGCAGTATATAGAACCTACATAGTTTCATTTTTTATTTAACTCTTTTTATAATAACGAGTGTTCTATCGTCAGAATATTTTCCGTTAGCAGAATATTTCTGGACGCTTTCAATGATTCTTTTACACATTATTTCAGGTCCGGCATTTTTGTTCTGAATAATTAAATTCTTCAATCTGTCTTCACCGTAGAATTCAAACTTATCATTAGTTGCTTCGACAATACCGTCTGTGTAAAGGATTAAATTATCTCCTTTTTCAAGGTAAAGACTATCAAGATAATAATCCTGATTAGGTGAAGGACCGAGGACGGAACCGGTTGAAGAAAGACTAATTATATCCTTTGAACCGGACTTCAGGACAAAGGGTGCATTGTGACCCGCATTAACATAGACGCACAGACCTTTTTTATCTTTGTAAAGTTCGCAAAGGAAGAGAGTAACAAATCTTTCGTTCGGGAATGTTTCATTGACGAGGTTTCCGATACGTTTCAGAAGTGTTGTAAAACCTACGTCATAGCTAACTCCCATTTTCAGGGCGCCAGAAATATACAAAGCCTGAGCAGCCGCAGATATACCTTTAGATGCGGCATCACCAATTGCAATACAGAGTTTATTATCATCCGCTATGTTTATGTAATCAAAAAAGTCGCCGCCTACAATTTTATCGGGAATAGAAACACCGTACATTTCATAATTACCGAATTCATAACCATGTTCGGGAAGAATGCTTCTTTGAATCTCGCTAGCTTTGGCGAGTTCTGTGATATTATCCTTAGCTTTTGATTCAATTCTTTTAGTACGAATAATAGAATTAATTGTAACGCTTATTATGTTCAGTGTGTAAAGAAATTCATCGTTTATAATGTTTCCATTAAATGCGAGGATGAACTGATACAGAATTAAAGGTTTATTTTTGTAAAGAATTTTATATTTTTCGCCAATGCCTGTTGCAGAATAGTTTGCAATGCCTCTTCTTTTAAGATAAACATTCGTTTCCATTGTTGTTACAGTTCTTTTTCTAGAAATCTCGTGGAGAATATGTAGTTCGTCTAGTCCAAGGACGAAACCTTTATCAATTTTTTTAACGTCACCAAGTTGGTCGAGGAGCGTATACGCTTTTTTATTATTGTTTAGTTTCCAGATTCTCCCGCCGCTGATACCAATGTTCTCGTCACCGATAATCTGATGCAGAACGTATTTTAGCAGGTCTTCAGTTTTCTTGAAATTTGGAGCCTCAGTTATGAATTTTTCAATCGTTCGGGATAATTTCCTCTGTTCCATATTTTTCTTTATTGTTAAATTTTAGTTCGAGCTTATACAGCTCCATGTGTATTTTTGACAACGCTGCACCGGTGCAGAAAATCAGAGATAAAAGATAAATCCACAGCATAAAAACTACAATAGCAGCGTATGCACCATAAACTGCGGTATAATTAGAGAGATGGAGAATATAATAAGCAAATCCATATTTCAGGAGTTCATAAAGGGAAGCAGAGATTAAAGTACCAAAAAGCAGGGATCGAGTCGGAATCTTATAATGAGGAACAAATCTATAAAGAAAGAAAAACATTACATAAGAAATAAAGAAAGGAAGAAGGAAAAGAAGAAAAATACTTGAGCTAATTACGGATGAAACAGAAGTAAAAATAAAATTGATAAACTCGTTTTCAATTTGCTGAACAGAAGTAACAATAGTTGTGAAAGAAAACAACACAATAATAATAAGAAGCAGAACGAAATCACGAAGTTTTCCTTTTAAAAAAGTTATAGATTCTTTAACATCGAAAATTCTGTTGAGGGCATCTCGCATGTAGCTGAACATACTGCTCATCGCCCAGAATACTCCTAACAGACCTATCAGAGTTGTTATCAGAGCATTTTGAGAAAGCTCGAAAGCTTTGCCTGAGATTGTTTCTATTACTTTATCCTTCATCTCAAAATTTACAGGCAGAGTCTGGTTGATATATTCATTAATTTTCTGAACAGCATTGACCTGATCGAAATAAAATCCGAGAATACCAAGAAATATCAGCAGTGTAGGAATAATAACCCAAAGGATACTAAAAGAAACACCAGAGGATAAGAACCAAATCTGGTCAGTATCATACTTCTGGTAGAGCCTTTTTAAGTAGAAAAATAAATTATTTAAACGTTTCTCCAATATGTCATTTTAGTTTACCAGTAACTTTTTCAATCTGCTCGATAAAATCGGAATAATATAATATTTTATTTGCACTTTCAATCAAATCTTTCATGTATAAGTCTTTTTTAACAAACATAATCTTTTTTCTGAACAATTCAAAAGCCTTTTTGACACCAGCACCGGGAATAAGCGGTTTAAGAAATTCCAGTGATTGCGTACCGCAGAGAATTTCAATAGCTAAAATGTTTTTGACATTGCAAATGACTTCATAGCATTTTCTCGCAGCAATAGAACCCATAGAATTATGGTCTTCCTGATTTGCACTTGTAGGGATTGAATCTACGGATGCAGGATGAGATAAGACTTTATTTTCGCTCACGAGAGCGGCTGCGGTATATTGGGCAATCATGAATCCAGAATTCAAGCCACCTTCTTTGATTAGAAATCTTGGAAGACCGCTGAGGCTTCCGTCAACGAGCCGTGCTGTTCTTCTTTCTGAAATACTACCGAGTTCCGAGACAGCAATTTTGAGAAAATCGGCAGCGAGAGCAAGCGGTTCACCGTGAAAATTACCTCCTTCAAGATGTTCTTTGTCATTAGCAAAGATTAAAGGATTGTCAGTAACGGAATTTATTTCAGTATTAAGAACATTAACACAATAATTAATTGCATCTTTAGCAGCACCATGCACTTGCGGAATACATCTAATAGAATATGCGTCCTGAACTCTCGGACAATCTTCGTGTGATTTTATAATACCGCTGTTTTTAAGAAGTTTCCTTAAATTTTCAGCAGAAGCAATCTGTCCTTTATGCGGACGGATTTTTTGGATACGATGGTCGTAGGCGGTATCAGTACTTTTAGTGGCTTCTACTGAAACTGCTCCAGCGATATCAGCGAGTTTAGAAAGTTTTAACGATTCATAAAGCGAAACGCAAAGATATGCAGACATCATTTGCGTACCGTTGATAAGAGCAAGCCCTTCTTTTGAAGAAAGAACAAAAGGTTTAAGACCAGCTTTTTTGAGCGCATCCTTGCTTTTCAGTATTTTACCTTTATACTTCGTTAAACCTTCGCCAAGAAAAGCAGAGGCAAGATGAGCAAGCGGTGCCAGATCACCCGAACAGCCAACAGAACCCTGTTGTGGAATAACAGGAATAAGTCGTGCATTAAAGAATTTCAGAAGAAACTCTATTAATTCAAACCTGACTCCAGAATGTCCCTGAATAAGAGAGTTTATCCTGAACAGAATCATCAGACGCACAACATCATCTTCAACAGGCGAGCCAACACCAGTAGAGTGTGACAGGATAAGGTTCCGCTGGAGTTCTTCAGTCTGATTCTTAGAAATAATTACGTCTTTGAATTCACCAAAACCGGTATTGATACCGTAGATAACTTCCTCTTTAGCAATCCAGTGTTCAACAAGCTTTCTTGAATTACGGACATTCCATTCAGCAGATTTTGAAACAGAAAGAGAATAATTACCTTTAATTAGTTTAACTGAATCAAGAACATTTAGATTATTGCCATTTAGTATGAATTTATTCATCGGTGTAATCTATTGAAATAAAAAATCCGGATTTACAAAACAAATAAATCCGGATTAATAAGAATTTATAAAATTATTTTACAAGCATAAATTTCTTCGTGTCGGAGAAACTTACATCTCCTGAAAGGTTCAGTTTGTAAAAATAAACACCGCTGTTTAGTTCGCTGAAGTTAGCATTAACTTCATACTTACCGGCATTCATATTTTCGCTGATTAGGTTTTTAACTTCTCTGCCGTTTATGTCATAAACTTTCAATGTAACAAATCCAGTTTTTGGAATGCTGAAATTGATAGTTGTTGAAGGGTTGAACGGATTTGGATAGTTCTGAGAAAGATTGAAGCTTTCTGCGACAGTACTGACAGGAATAACGCCTGTTACTATATTAGACCATAATTTAGCTATTCTGATACCGTCAATGATAAACGATGGACGCAGTCCAGAAGAACCCTGCCTTAACGCAATTGTACCAGCATTTGTCAGGTCAGTTGTTGCATCTGTTAAAGGACCTAACAATGGTGTTGCCGGTTCTGTAACCGGGAGGTTAGGTGCTGTGAAAGCAAACAAACTGACAAGGTCATCCGAAGTCGTACCACTTAGAAATGAATACTTACCGACGACAAGATAAGTCGTGTTGTAATTAAATGTAGAAGTGGAAAATGTTGCAGTAGCAACATTGTTACCCTTGCTGATACCGAGGAAGAAACTTGAAGCATCATTTCCTTTAATAAAAACTTTCATACGGAAAGTTGATCCTAATGTAGTCTGTCCGATATGAAGGAAATAATCTCCTGTCGTTCTTGCTGTCGTAACGTTAAGTAAGAATGAGACATAAATATTTCCTGAGGTTTCTTCAGAAAAATTTCTGTTTACGTCTTCATAACCACCTGAGTCAATTTTTGCTGCATTACCGATGTTTGAAAGAGGATAACCGGTATAAGTTAAAGAAGGCGAAACAACAAGAATAGGACCCGTAGAACCACTGTGCACCGTCCAACCATTTGCCTGCAAGCTATCTCCAGCAGCGTAGCTGAAATTCTCATCCAATAGAATCTGACCATTTAATCCTGATGCGAATATTAATGCGAAAATAATTGTAAATAATTTAGTTTTCATGATTATTAATTATAATTTAAAAATGATTTATTTGATAAAGAATTTATAAATATAATAGTACAAAAACTATGATAAAAGAATGAATTTAACAAAAATTTTATCTTCAATATCGATAAAAAATTAGGCACCCACTAATTGCCGCACCGAAAATAATACATAAATCAAACAATCAATAGTTATTCAATTTATTTTATAAAATGCAATTTACAATTGATTTTATAGTGTCAAAAGGATAATTTGTGAACAATCTTTATTTTTGCACATCCAATAATAATAGATTGAATAATTAATATATTAGTTTTTTACAAATTAAAATCGAGTAAAATGAAAAAAACTCTCTCCATTTTGGCGATTTTTACGATTGGTTTTATTGTTTTAACCGGTCAGAAATTCGACAATAATGATCCGCGATGGAATCCCCATCCGGCATCGACAAGGTTTATACCTGTCGGTCAGTATGACAATTTACCAACTTATCCAAACACAGATAACTACGTAAATCCAAATACAGTAACACAATACATAAGAACTCCTCAAGGTGTCTTTGCAGTAAGTCCAAACTTCAGATTACATCCAACAAATGCACCGGGTACACAATCTGAAACAATAATAACATCAAGTTTGAACAATCCAAACCTTATGTTTGGGTCCGCAAACATATTTTGGGGCGGTTCCTATTTCAGTACAGGAGGATATATTTCAACTAACGGTGGTTTAAATTGGTACGGAGGTGATACAACAGTAAGAAATAGCGGTGATCCGGCACCAATGATTGATAAAGATGGCGTTTATTTGATTTCTTTTATAACTCAATCATATTCGATGGGTGCAAGTTACTCGACAAATTATGGTCTGACTTGGGCTCCGGCAATAACATTCCCTGGCGCTACAACAAACGCGGATAAAAATCTTTCGGGAACAAACTATGCATCTTCAAGCCCTTATTATGGGCATTCATATACAGTATATACAGAGTTCGGAGTGACTTACACAAACAGAATATTATTTACAAAAACAACAAACAGTGGTGTAAGCTGGTCAAATGTTCAAGTTATAAGTCCACCGACGGCATCAGGACATCATCATCAGGGTTGTGATGTAACAGCAGGTCCTGAGGGTAATGTATATGCAGTATGGGCAAACTGTACTACGAACGGTCAGAACTCAACAGAAGATTCGCTTGGATTTGGAAAGTCGACAGACGGCGGAGTAACCTGGACAGCAAGGAACAATGCAGCTAATATGAATGGAATCAGATCAGGATCTTTCGGGCCATGGGGAGTCAGAGTAGCAGGTTTTCCAAGACTTGATATTGACAGAAGCGGCGGACCGAGAAACGGCTGGATATATGTAGTAGCACCAGAAAAGAACTTTGTGGGTGGTGATGCAGCAGACGTATTCTTATGGAGGTCTTCAGATCAGGGAACGACCTGGAGTGCGCCAATAAGAGTAAATCAGGATGCGGCAAATGGTAAACTTCAATATCATGCTGCAATTAACGTAGATGCAGGCGGTGGAATAAACGTAGTATATCACGATTGCAGGAATTCAAACAACAATGACTCAGTAGATACATACGTAAACCGCTCTGTAGATGGTGGGACGACTTGGACAGAAGTAAAAGTTAATGATGCGAAATTCAGACCAGCACCTATGTCCGGATTAGCAACAGGTTATCAGGGTGATTACATTGGAATTACATCAGGTAATAACAGGATAATCCCGAATTGGGCAGATAACAGAGTAGGCAGATATCAGTCCTGGGCGGCAATAGTTGATATCGGACCATCGATAGCACATACAAATCTCGGTAACACCGAACAACTTTCCGGAACAAGAGAAATCAATTGTATAATAACACCGGCGGGAAGTCCTATAACTCCATCTACGGTAAAACTTTATTATTCGAAAGATAATCCGACCCTTACTTCGAACGTCACAATGACGAACTCGAGCGGAGACAACTGGACTGCTAATTTACCGATTTCGGGAGCGGGACTTTACAGGTATTATATTACAGCAACAGACGGTTTAATGAGAACAGCAACTTATCCAGCAGGTGCCCCGGGTAATACAATTTCATTTATAGCAGCAACTGATACTTCAAGACCGGTAATTGTACATAATTCTTTGGTAGATGTACCAAAAGTACAATGGCCTGCAACCGTAACGGCAACTGTGACTGATAACATCGGTGTTGACTCTGCATGGGTAAAGTGGTACAAAAATAATCCATCGAACGGAATAAAGCAGTTTAAGCTTACTAATACAGGCGGATCGTCTTATTCTGCAGAATTTAATTCAGTGAATGGGGATGTGCAACCAGGAGATTCGATATCATACCGAGTATTTGCACGCGATAATTCAATTGCACATAATACAGATTCTACAACATTAAGGACATTTAAAATTATTGCTCAAGCAACATCTTGTGTCGGGACTGGAACAACATCAACAAGTTATCCATTCTATACGCTTTATGAAGATTCAAGAACACAAATGCTTTTTAAAGCAGCAGAATTAATGGCAGGCGGTGGTGGAGCCGGATTCATAAGTAAACTTGGCTTCACGTTTTTGACAGTTGGTTCTCCGGCAATGAGTGGTTTTTCTATTAAGATGCAGACAATATCCGGCACTACCATTTCATCATGGACAACAACCGGATGGACTCAGGTATTGGATTCAGCTTCCTATACACCTCCGGGAACCGGATTACAGTATATCAATCTTGAGAATCCGTTCTATTGGAATGGTACTGGAAATTTACTGATTGAAGTGTGTTTTGATAATGATACTTGGTCATCAAACAGCACTGTTGCAGGAACTTCACAGACGGGAACGGTTGTACACAATCATGTTGATAATAGTGCAGGCTGCAACTTAACAGCAACGTCCACAGCATCCACGAGACCTAATATCTGTCTCGTAATTAATACAGCAACATCAGTAAATCCTGTCGGTACGACATTGCCCCAAACATATTCATTAAGTCAGAACTACCCGAATCCGTTTAATCCTTCTACAAAGATAAACTTTGCAATACCAAAGCAGGGTTTTGTAACGTTGAAGATATACGACGTTCTCGGTCGGGAAGTAAGAACGCTCGTTAATGAAATAAAAGCAGCAGGCAATTATACTGTAGATTTTAATGCTTCAGAATATTCGAGCGGTGTTTACTTCTACAAACTGGAATCAAGTGGTTATAGTAATATTAAGAAAATGATGTTAATTAAATAAGGATATACTTTTCGTTATAATAAAAGGCGGTAATGATTACCGCCTTTTTTAATATAGCTAACCTGCGAGAATAATCATTTCTATACACCTTTCACGATTTAAAAGAGAAATCATTAAATATCAGGGATTACAATATTTTCCCAAAATTATTGTTTTTTAAAAAATGCGAACAATTATTAAATATATATTGATTATGAATTAGGAAAAGGATAATTTCGTATTATTGAATACAAAAATGAATTATTTAAAAAATCTTTATAAATCATTAAATTACATAACATGAAAAAAACTATTTCAGTTTTAGCAATTCTCGTTATTGGGTTCTTTGTTCTTACGGGGCAAAAGATTGATAATGAGAGTCCCAGATGGAGTCAGGCGTTTACGCATGTTAATCCTTTGGGAAATTACGTACCACTACCGAGTCACCCGGACAGATTTGTGAAATTCACAACTGCTCCAAGACAAGTAGAAACAACTCACGGTATGATGGTTGTTACTCCGAGTGTAAGGGTATTACCGTCGACAACAGTTGCGCAAACAGAGCTGTATCTTGCCTCGAATAAAGCAAACAGAAGTGTTTTATTCGGGTCATCGAATAATGTGGCGAGCAGCTCAATAAATTCCGGCTGTTTTGTTTCAACGGATAATGGTGTTAGCTGGGGAGGTTATCAGGTAATAAATTCAGGTAATCCAAATGACCAGCGCGGAGACCCGGGACCGGTAGTTGACAAGAATATGAGATTTGTATTTTCTCATCTTGTAAGTGCAACAAACTTTGGTAGTCTAACAGGTATGGGAGCCAATTACTCAACAAACTACGGTGCGAATTTTTCATCAACATTTATGCTGGAAACGAGTTCAAATGTTGATAAGAATTTAAGCAATACTGACGACTCACCGACAAGTCCATATTACGGTCAATCATATACAGTGTGGTGTAATTTAGGTACGCCTCCTGCTTCGAGGTTTTCGAGAACTACGAACGGCGGTGTAACATGGGAGCCGTACGTTACTTTGAGTAATGGACTTTCCGGACATTTCGTTCAGGGTCACGATGTGGCAGCAGGACCTAATGGTGAAGTTTACGTAACATGGGTATCTAACATGAATTCTTCACCGTATAGAGCTGATTATCTCGGCTTTGCAAAGTCAACAAACGGCGGTGTAAACTTTACATCAAGTGATAGTGCCATTAACGTAAACGGCGCCAGAAATAACGGAACATTCGGCGGATGGGGATTAAGAGTAAACGACTTTCCAAGAATTGATGTAGATAAATCCGGCGGTGCGAGAAACGGATGGATTTACATCGTAATGATGGAAATAAGCCATGCACCTGCGGGTTCGGATGAAGACGTTGTGTTATACCGTTCCTCAAATCAGGGTGCTTCTTGGATGCCCGGAGTTAGAGTTAATCAGGATGTTTTAAACAACGGCAAGAGACAGTTTTTCCCGGCAGTAAGAGTTGATGATGCCGGTGGTGTAAACATTATTTATTATGACAACAGGAACTTCCCGAATGCTGACTCAGCAACCGTTATGATTTCAAGGTCAACAGACGGCGGAGCAACATTTGCGGATTTCGAAATTACTGACCATCATTTCAAACCCAAACCGGCGACAGGTATGAGCGGTGGATATATGGGCGACTATATCGGAATTGCAATCGGTGCCAATAAAGTGTTCGGATTCTGGATGGACGATAAGGCATCAACTTCAACCGGTTTTTATAATGCATGGACAGCTTCATTCATGCTCGACCCGGGACCATTAGCACCGTTCAATATACAAACTCCAACGGCGGGTACAACAGTTACATCATTTCCGGGTTCATCTACACCCGTAACAATTACGTGGGATACTTCAAGAACCGGTGCAAGTTATAAATGGATATTCGGAACAGCACTACCGACAAGGCTTTTAACGCTTCCATCAGGCAGCAATTCGTTAACGATGACTCTCGGAGAGCTGGATAATATATTAGCAGGAATAGGTGTCAGTCAGGGAGGTTCTATAAGCGGTTCATGGGATGTTTGGGCGTTCAGAAATAATGCACCTGCGAATGATTCTTTAAAATCTTCGAATGGTCCAAGGACAATTACACTTGCAAGGGGCACTCCGGTTCTTACGCCGTTCAGTTTAAATATCCCTGCAAATAATTCAACAATTGTAACATCTGTGTTCAATAATTCAAATATTAACATAAATTGGACAAGGTCGGGCGAAGGTACTACATATAAATGGAAGTTCGGGGCACCGACAATTTCTACTCCGCTTCTTACACTCCCGAGCGGATTTGATTCTACAGTATCAATTGTTAACTCGGGATTGGATTTTATACTTGGAGGACTCGGAGTAAATCCCGGAGATTCAATATCAGGTCAATGGGCAGTCTGGGCTTACAATGCAACAGATTCCGTGAAATCAACACAAACATTTAACCTTAAACTAAAACGCCAGAGTAAAGGTGATGTGATGGTGCTTTATGACTCAACATCAGCCGCTTGCAGAACTTCTAAAGATTCAACAGCAAGTATATTAAGCAGGTTAAACATTACCTTCGATTTATTCAACAGAGGAAGCCAGACTGCAGTACTCGCAATGTCCTTACGTGGATATAAAACTGTTATATTACTTGGCGAAGGAACAAGTTCAATTAACACAAGACTAAAGGATTCTGTAAAAGCATATCTGAATTCAGGTGGAACAACATTGCAAACAAAGTCAAAACTAATAATTTTCTCCGAGGATATTGGTTATAATTACGGAAGGTCAGCTTCCAGTTATTACGACCTTGATTTTGTGAACAATTATCTCGGATGGAACTGGACGGCTGATAGGCCGGGAACAGGAGCAATTGGTCTCATAGGTACGTTCGTTAACCCGGGTATCGCTGACAGTACTGTCGGTTCATGGCCTGACGCTTTAAAAGTGTTCACGATTGCAGGGACACAGCAGCATGTGTTGTATAAATTCAGACCTAGAATGACAAGCGTTGACACTTTGAGCGGAATAGGTCTTTACAATACAAACTGGAATGTAGCAACCTTCGGTGTTGACATTGAGTCACTCAGACCTACAGCTACAAGCCCTGCGGGTTCACCTGCAGAGCGTTTTATACGAGCAGGAATTGACTACGTCAATAACAATATAACCGGTTTCGAGCAAATCGGAAATGAAATACCTCTTGTATATTCATTAAGCCAGAACTATCCGAATCCGTTTAATCCTGTAACTAAGATTAACTTTGCATTACCGAAACAGGGATTAGTAACGATTAAAATATACGACGTTCTTGGAAGGGAAGTAAGAACGCTAGTGAATGAAGTGAAAGCGGCCGGATATCACACGGTTGACTTTAACGGTTCGCAATTCTCGAGTGGTGTTTATTTCTACCGAATGGAATCGAATGGATTCAGCGATATAAGGAAAATGATGCTTATCAAATAAATTAGTTGATAGTTGCGCGTTTTTTGCGTCCGCCGAGGCGGAACAGTTGTTAGTTGATAGCAAAGCAAGAAGTTAAAATTAAGGCGGACGAAAGTCCGCCTTTTTTATTTGGGTTAATGTATTTTATAACGCCAAAACACGAGAGGCACAAAGTTGCCGCAAGTGTCACATTAATTGCGATTTGTTTCGTAGTGAAGAGCAATTACTCCGTAAGAAAATGTTTTCGATTCTATAAGTTTCAGTTTAGCTGCTTCTTTCACACCTTTAAATAGAGGAATGCCTTTTCCAAGAATCACCGGATTAACAAATAACCAAAACTCGTCAATCAGACCTTGACTTAATAATGAAAGAGAAGCAGACGGACTTCCAAAAATTATAACATTTTTACCGTCCTGCAATTTTATTTTATTTATGTTGTCTGCAAGCTGGTCTTTAATAACCTTTGTATTTTCAAGCCCTTTTTCGCTGAGTGTCTTGGATAAAACAACCTTTGAAACTTTGTTGTACCAAGCCGAATGTTCTTTGTCGTGTTTTGATGCGTTTGGCTGCTCGCCGGCACTGGGCCAATAGCTCTGCATTATTTCATAAGTTACACGTCCATATAGCGCCGAGTCAGCTTTGTCGGTCATCGTAGCAACAAAGTCAAAAATCTCATCGTCTATATGTATCCAGTTCATTTCTCCTTTAAGACCTGACACAAAACCGTCAAGTGAAGTGTGCATAAAGAATATTAATTTTCTCATTTCGTTATTTGTTTAAATATTTATAAAGTTTGTTTATTCGTTTCTGTGTCACAATTCCTGACCAATATAATAAATGAAAGATAAATAAAATATTCCATGTACTTTTATATTAGAGAAACTTGAAGGTGTTGTACGGGCGAGATCATTTATATAGTAAAACTCATGAGAAATCTCTCCGGTTTTATGGGAGAGAATCTTCAGAAGAGTGGGCAGGGAAGTCGCAGCTCTTATAAATCAATTCCAGAATGTTGGCACATACGAATATATTTTCAATGTTTCCGAACATGGGAACATTCCGTCAAGCGTATTGTTCTAGAGACTTCAGACAGGAAATAATTTCACCATCACTAAAAAGATGATACTTTTGAAATAAGGAGATTGTCCTATCATATTTGTTTTAAAACGACATGCAAGTAAGCGCATGTTGCATTTACATCGCATATGTCAAACAATTGCATTTTCTTGATGTTATGAAATTGGAGGTTTATTAATTTCAGGGTAGCAAATAGTTGTTAAATACTTGCTTTATTAAGTCCCATAATAATCTAGCGTTGTTTTGCGTCACGCCTAGTTGAATAACGATGCTAATTATTGTTCCTATAAATAAGCTTTTCCAGTCGAATTTATTCATCTCCTTTGCTAGCTCAGTTAGATGATCAAGTTTTTCATTTATAATATTGACTTGACCATCTAATAGACCAATGGTCGTCAAACCTTGTTTTAATGCTACAACTCTTTTCTGTAAATCTTCATATTCGTGAACAGAAAATTTGTCTTCATCGTTGTCAAACTTAATTTTTATGCCCTCAATTTCCTTTTTTAATCTATCCCATTTATTTGGAGAATTTATTTCTTTTACAAGATTTCTCAACCACTGTCTAACATAATTTAACTGTAAATCCCAACTTCCAGGATATTCGCTTACGGTGTGTGCAGTTTCACCAGGGCAAAACACGGCTAAATGACTTTTCGTTGACTTTATTCCTGTTTCAAATAGGAAATAATATTCTGAGTTTACGAACTTTAATTTTGTCGCTTTTTTTCCCGATGATTTTTTGCTCGCAATTTCTCCAAATTCAAATTGAGAAGGAGAAAGACCAACTTGTACGATAAGGTCAAATAAAATGTCTTTTTGTGATGGCAATAGTTTCATAGTTGTTATTATGTTTGCTTCTAACTTGTCTTAACCAATTCTAGGAACTAATTCATTCATTGTGTAATGAACAAATTGTTTCCCTAACTCGGTTAAAATATAAGGTTTGCTATTCTCAAATGCTGATTCCAGTATTGTTGTTTTTGCTTTATGAATAGGAGGTTTCTTCTTTAAAAATCTTCCATCATCCGTAGTTTCTCTAAATTGCCTAATTACACCTCCAGTACTTAAATCTCTTATCAACAATTTATATAAATCAGCTTCAGGAGAATCCTCTCTAACAATTTCACCATAAATTGACATCCAAATATCATAACGAGTTACACCTGGTGTAGAATAAATTTCTCTTATAACTTTAAAATGTGCTTCATGATAAATCTTCAACCAATCAATAAATAATCTTATGACATCATCAGAACATAATCTTGTACCAGCAGCATTTTCTATCAAATTAGTTATATACTTTCTCTTTTCGTCAGTATCAGCTTCATCCCAAGTTCTAAATGCTTTTCTCACAATATCCAAATATTCTTCGCTTTCTATTCTTTCATCTATTTTTTCACCAATAGTTTCAAATCGTTCTGTAATATCTCCAATATTTAAAGCAAGCTTACCCATTTTTTTAGTATGCTCTTCTAACCACTGGTTTTGCAATTGTTCTCTTCTAATATCGCCTTGTTCTGTTTTCATACTTGCAGCTGCTGCAACAAAACCTCCAACCCATGGAATGCTACCTAATGCTGCAAGAACAAACTTTACAATTGCTCTTCGTTGATTTGAAGTTTGAGTTTTCTCGATTTCAGATTTGATATATTCTAATTTATTATCTGAATCAACAATATTGTTTTCTTCTACCATATATTATCTTGTAAATGAAATTATTGAACTATCTGAATCCGTAAGTTTATTAGATATTTCATCACAACACTTTCTTGCTTGCTCCTCGCTTTTACATTTGATTCTAATCGGGTCCTTTTGATTCTTATAATTTAATTTAACACACCATCCTAAAATTTGAATATTTTCAAAACTAACAGTAAGTAAGTTTTCCAATTGAACTGTTCCGCAATCAACTTTGATGAAACTCATGATTATTCCTTTCTATTTCTATAAATTTGAAATTTATCTGCTATTATTTCTTTTCGCTTATACAAAACTAACAAATATATTTTAATATTATAATGCTAAGGTATTTGACGGTGATAATGTTTCCGAGAACTTTCTTTAATAATATTAGAGTAAATCCTCTTTTGCCATTTCCTATTTGTTTCCCTTTGCTTGATTGTGTGTTTTGCATAACATCTGGCAGTTTTTCTTGATTGTTTTACCTCCCTTACTCCAAGCTGCAACGTGGTCTGCATCCATCTCATTTAAATTCCATATTCTATGTTTATTTGAAACATGCCCAATCGCACATAACGGGCAATTGGAAGTGTTTTTCCTTACAGCTTTTTCTGTTTGCTTAGTATAAACAAATTTTTTGGTAGCATCATCAAATATTCGAACTTCAAGTAACTTTGTATCAACTGAACTACCGAGTATATATTCAAATATGCCTTTTGAATTCGTTATATAGGGATCTGTTATGAGTTCTTGCACTTGTTTAGAAATAATTCTTGGATTATAAGTTATATCGAAATACTTATCATATAATTGCCCCCAATCCAACCCTTTCATTTCACGATGGTAATCTATAAAATTTTTTTGAATCCATTCAATTACTTTTTTAAAATGCAACCAAAGAACATCAGCATTTTCATCATTTTGATGGTCTGCCATATATTGTTTTACATTATTACTTGATATCCATTTTATAGCTGTTTCTAAACCCTTGCCTCTACTTTGATTTGCCTCAATATCTATATATTTATTTGCTAAACCATATGCGGCGGAATTGCTTTTCATAAAATAACGCTTTGCACTACTTAGCCAAGTGCCAGTATAATTAGCATTCAATAATTCCTGTGAAGTTAATGGTTCTCCAGCTATGTTTATAATTGAAAACCACTCTAATCTTTGTTCTGGTGTTCCTTCACAAACATAAATCTGCAATTCATAATTTAAGAAGTATTCTTTCTTTTCAGGTGAAAGGTTATCAAATTTCTTAGGCATACCATCTAAGATTATTGAAAATTCCATATTAAAGAATTGACAAAAACTTATAGTTCTTTGCTGCCCATCTATGAGTTCGTATTGATTATTATTTGTCTTAGCCCAATACATTACGTTTAGTGGAAATGCTGTATTAGGATAACCCCTCATAATTGTTCTTATAACTTCATTGCGTTGATCTGGTTTATAAATAAACTCTCGCTGATAAGCAGGTCTTATATTCAATTTGCCATTATAACCTACAACACCTTCTTCTGCGCTATCCTTATAGTTTTCCACAATTTCCCTAATTGTGATCGGCTTTAAATAAATCTTCATGATTTAATTCGTTTTATTATTATTCGAGAATAAGGGCAACTAGTCTTCCCATTTCTAGTAAGAGAAATATCTGTTCTACCACGATAATTTTTTGTTACACCTATAACTTTTCCCGAATTACCTGTGGGAATACCAATCAACTCAAATTGTTGGGGATTAAATATATCTAAAAAAGTATCTGGCACGCCTAACATTCCATAATAGTCTTCTGGTATTTCAGTAACCTTACTCACTTCAATTGCATCAAGATTATCGTATTTAATATATTCTTCTTCCGAATATTTTTTCCATAAAATCATTTTTTCGTGGTGTTTTTTAACATGAAGATTTGTAAACCAAGTTATAGCAGGAACTTTACCTATTTTTTTACCATTTTCAATTCTATCCCATTTCTTGTAATGATCTGGCATAATAAAATCACATGTTAGATTAAATCCGTAACCAGTCCAGATTTTATTTTCCTTAATTAATTTAAAAATTTCCTTTTTATGTAATGAATTCATGTTACCCATTATAATGAATTTTTTATCAAACTCAATTAGTTGGGCTACATATTCAAGAAATAGAGAAAAAGGAGGATTTGTAACAACAATGTCAGATTCTTCCAATAACTCTTTACACTCTTTACTTTTAAAATCTCCGTTTTCTTTCAAAAGTTTTAAAGAATTTCCATTATGTTTTATTAAATACTCAACATCAGAAAGATCTACACTTCCATCTTCATTAAAATCTTTAACTTCAGTAATCTCGATTTTGTAAGCATGTTTACTATTTTTATTCATCCCTTTCTTTAGAGAAGGCTTAACGTCATAAAGTGAAAGTTGGGTACCAGCAACCGGACTCGGGGAATAGCAAGTTGCTATCAATTTCTTTAGTTTAAGTTGATTAAAAGACATAGCAAAATATTTGAAAAAGTTGCTTTCAAAAGGATCATCACAATTACAAAAGATAGTCTTTCCTTTTAACTGATTAGAATAATTTTTCAATTCCTTCTCGATATCAACAAGTTGAGTATAAAACTCGTCATTCTTAGCTTTTTTAGCTTTGCCTAAGCTCCTGTTAGCCATATTTCTTCATGTTTATTTTTCAAATATAATATTATTATTTGATGAGTCCTCAAAATAAAGGTACATTTAGTTTTTTGAAAGGACTACTTATTTGTTGATGTAAATTTTTACTTATCTCTATCTTCAATATTTTTCTTAACACTTTCAGGTAGATTCTTCTCATAGTATTCGTTTATTTTCTTTGGTTGGCTTATAAGAACTTCACAAATAATATTAACAAATCCGAATAATGCAAATGCGATTTCAATTTTATCATTCAAATCAATTCTTCCTGGATGAACAGCATTATTACCAATAACTCTAACACTATCAAGAGCCTCCTGCATTGTCTTTGGAAGTCCTTTTTTTACTAAACTCTCAATATCCTCATTAATATTATTCCCCTTTTCTCCAAGATGTATGCATAATTTTTGAACTGCAAGACGTAACAACGCTGCTGCTCCTCGAGGCGAAATATTGACTATGTCTTTAGCTTCATTATAATCTTTTTTGATATCATCTGGTAAATCGGGGTTTGCAATTTCAACATTCCCAGTCAACGGATAGACCATTTTATTGTTTATCCAAAACGATACTTGACTGCAATGTCTGCACTTTGCTGTTGAAGTATTATTTAAATAATATTCAAATGTACTTGGTTGTCCATTTGGTAAAGTTGTTGAATAATTGCATTTAATTGATGAAGACCAAGTTTGCTCTGCTAATACTCCACAAAATGGGCAATGAAAAGAACGTTGACTTAGTGCAGGTGCAATGTGTTTACTCATAATAGTGTATTTAAAATATTACTTTTCTTAGCAAATGTACGATTATTTATGGTTTAGAAAAACCCATTTTCTGTGTCCTTTTTTCCACAAAGTCCGGGTTTTATGGCAAAATGCCCAAAATGACGAAAACTCACTCTTCCCCAAAAACTGCATTTTTGAGCAAATTCTCGGGTCGGGTACCTCAGAAAGGCGTTCCGGTACCTCAGAAAGGCATTCCGGTACCTCGGAAAAGCATTCCGGTACATCAGAATCGAATTCCGTTTCTCGGATATTACATTCCGGGTCTCGGATATCGCATTCCGGTACATCAGAATCGTATTCCGGTTCTCGGTTATTGCGTTCCGGTTCTCGGATATTGCGTTCCGGTTCATCAATATCGCATTCGGGTTCATCAATATCGCATTCGGGTTGTTCGATAAGGCATTCCGGTTTATCAAATTACTATTTTGTTTTGTAAGAGAAGGATTATGAGCGTTCAAAAATGCAATCTGACTGACGATAATCGCAACCTGCCCGCCCATAATCCTTTAAATCTGATTCAAAAACTGAATTCCTCCGGCTAACGGATTAATTACGCTGACTTCTTCTTCCTCGTAAACTCCAACCCCCTAACCATTTTTGCCTCCGGCGATGACGCTCCGAATGCACCTTGCACGTAATCTTTGCATGCAAGTGAAATATCTATTATTCCCGTTTTATCGGCGTAGAGTGCGGTATCACGTGCTGTTCTCGCATTTTCTATAGGAGCTAGAATCTCTCCTATTCCGTCATTCAGTGCTTTCATGCTGAGGGAAATATCGCCCAAAGCCGCCGTTCCAAGTTCCGGTTCGTTTGGCAAATACAAGGGCTGTGCTTTGTATAAATCCACAAGTTGTCTGAAAGTATCACCCTTCATTACGTAGCTTTGATGGCTTTGGCTTACGTCGTTTGGGTCTGAGGTTCCATCGGGGAGTTTTTTAACTTTAACTTTGAACCCTCTGTACTTATCCGCAAGACCCTTTGCATCGAGCTTAATCTGGTCGCTTGCCTCAGTGCTTTCAAAATAATTCAGCGTGCGGGTTACGAGCTTATCAACAGGTTCAAACAAAATTTCCCTTTGATTTATCGGCTCTTTCGCGTTTTGAATTGCCGTCGTCAGTGCCTGATGCGCCGTATCCGCCGTCTGCCATAAAGCCGTCATTTGATCTACCGTCAATGCCTCCCTGCTGGGTTTATATTTATCAGAAAAGGAAGAACAGTAATCAATTAGAGTCTTGAAGTTTGAGATGTTTATAGCGTGGCCGGTTTCGTGTACCGCAGTGCTTTTTGGTTTTTCTCCATCTTGCATAATATTAAAATATTAAGTTTATGAAAAATTACTTAACTAAAATTATGGAGTTTAATTTTAAAAGTCAATTCTATGATAAAAGCGAAAATCTTGGGTTAATGAAAATTGACTTATAAACATCTTTCATTTTATATATTATGTACACAATGAGTGCTTTAAAGGAAATAGAGCAAGTTAATCTGTCGGAATCCGAAAAAACTCTTATTGAAAAAGGTTGGAGTGCGGATGTTGCTAATAATGTAATTATTTCAAGAGTATTGTATAATTCCGAAGGATATTTAGTTGATGGATATATTGCCGAACCAAAAAGCTCAGAAACTAAAAGGTATCCGCTAATTCTCTGGAATAGGGGAGGAGATGAAAAAAACGGAAGGCTTGACGACTTTTTGGCATCAGGCATACTCGGTGAAATTGCTTCATGGGGATATATCGTAGTTGCATCACAATATAGACAAAAGGATGAATTCGGCGGCAGGGATATCGGTGATATTCTTAACATACTTAAAATTGGGATGAAAATGCCTGCATTTGACGGTGAAAATATCGGTGTTGAAGGATGGAGCAGGGGTGGTATGATGACTTATCAATTATTGACTAAATTAAGCTTTTTAAAGTGTGCAATTGTTGTTGCAGGGCTCGCTGATTTAAGGAGCAATTTCGAAAAGAATTCGAAACTAAAGGATAAGTTCTACGGGCTTTTCAAAGGTGCCGACGAGAAGAAAATTCTTGAAGAAATCGGAAAACGCTCAGCTGTCGATTTCTTTGAATCTATTCGTCCGGAAGTACCCCTGCTGATGATTCACGGAACGGCAGACGATAAAGTCTCTTATCAGGATTCAGTCCAAATGTATAAAAAACTATCAGAGTATATAAGAGCCGAATTAAGGCTTGAAACAATAGAAAATGGAGACCATTACCTTAGAAAAGAACGAAATACAGTAAGAAAATTGCGTAGAGATTGGTTTTATAAATATTTGAAATTAAATAAATAATATATATGTTTTATCAGTAGAAAAAATTATTACAAATCTAAAATGAAAATAGAATTCAGCATGTATGACCCAAACTTAGTTAAGCCGATGAGAGAAGAAGTGACGATTCTGGGCTTTAAAGAATTACTAAATAAGAATGATGTAATTAATGAAATAGGAACTCAAGGAACAGCACTTGTATTTGTTAATTCTGTATGTGGATGTGCAGCAGGTAAAGCCAGACCCGGTTTGAAACTTGCGATGAAATGGGCTGAGGAAAACAATGTAATTCCAGACAGACTTCTTACTGCATTTGCAGGAATGGAAAAAGAAGCAGTAAACGAAGTAAGAAGATATTTCGAACCAAATCCGCCGTCATCACCGCAGATAGGAATTTTAAAAGACGGTAAACTAAAATCACTAATTCCAAGACATGAAATCGAAAATACGAATGAATTTGTTGTAGCAGAAAAAATCGTTAAATTATTGCAGGAAAATTGCAGGAAGGATTAATGTTATGGACAGTAATTTTTCTCAAAGAGTACAGGAAGTAATCAGACTAAGCAGGGAAGAAGCGATAAGACTTGGGCATGATTATATTGGAACTGAACACCTGCTGCTTGGAGTACTTAGAGAAGGTGAAGGACTTGCTATAAGTATATTCAAGAATTTAGGTGTTGATTTAAACGCCCTGAAGAAAAACATAGAAGAAACCGTAAAACATTCAGGCAGTACCTTAACCATCGGTAACATTCCTTTGACGAAGCAGGCAGAAAAAGTATTAAAGATTACATACCTTGAAGCTAAGCTTTTTAAATCGGATATAATTGGAACAGAACATTTAATGCTTTCGATTCTCAGGGAAGACGATAACCTTGCATCGCAGATACTTCATCAATTTAATGTTACATATGACAGCGTAAAGACGGAACTTGTTAATATACTTACAGGTCAAAAATCTGCTGCAGGCTCCTCACAGCAGAGTAAAACATCTGAAAGAAAAACCGATAAATCAAAAACACCCGTACTCGACAATTTCGGGAGGGATTTAACAAAACTTGCAGCTGAAAATAAACTCGACCCTATCGTTGGACGCGAGAAAGAAATTGAACGCGTAGCTCAGGTTTTAAGCAGGAGGAAGAAAAATAACCCAATACTTATCGGTGAGCCGGGCGTCGGAAAGACAGCAATAGCGGAAGGGCTTGCATTAAGAATAGTTCAGAAAACTGTTTCGAGAATTTTGCACAATAAAAGAGTTGTATCCCTGGATTTAGCGGCTCTTGTTGCCGGGACAAAATACAGAGGTCAGTTCGAAGAAAGAATGAAAGCCGTGATGAACGAGCTCGAAAAAGCAAAAGATGTGATTCTTTTTATCGATGAACTTCATACAATAGTCGGAGCAGGTGGTGCAAGCGGCTCTCTTGATGCATCTAATATTTTTAAACCTGCATTGTCAAGAGGCGAACTTCAATGTATTGGTGCGACTACCTTGAATGAATACAGACAGTTTATAGAGAAAGACGGTGCGCTGGATAGACGATTCCAGAAAATTATGGTAGAGCCGCCTTCTGTCGAGGAAACTATTCAGATATTAACAAATATTAAAAGTAAGTATGAAGAGCATCACTCAGTTAGATACACAGACAAAGCAATTGAAGAAGCTGTAAGACTCAGCGACCGCTATATTTCTGATAGATTTCTTCCCGATAAAGCCATTGATGTCATGGATGAAGCGGGATCAAGAGTACACCTTGCTCATATTGTGGTTCCCGAGGATATTTCCAAACTCGAAGAAGAAATTGATATTGTTAAACAGGAAAAAATGAAAGTAATAAAAGCACAGAATTATGAAGAAGCTGCCAAGCTAAGGGATAAAGAAAAGGGTTTAATCGCAAGGTTAGAAGAATCTAAATTCGATTTCGATTTAAAATCACAGAACACATTCTATGAAGTTTCAGAACAGAGTATTGCTGACGTAGTAGCAATGATGACAGGTATTCCGGTGAACAAAGTCGCAGAGTCGGAAACAAAGAGGCTTGTTCACATGGAAGAATATCTAAAGAAGGTCTTAATCGGTCAGGATGAATCGATAGAAAAGATTTCTAAATCAATAAGAAGAGCGAGAGCAGGACTTAAAGACCCGAACAGACCAATTGGCTCATTCATATTTCTTGGACCGACGGGTGTTGGAAAGACGGAACTTGCAAAACAACTTGCAAAATTCCTTTTCGATTCCGAGGATGCATTAATTCGTGTTGATATGAGTGAATACATGGAAAAGTTTAACGTATCAAGGCTTGTTGGTGCTCCTCCCGGATATGTAGGATATGAAGAGGGCGGTCAGTTAACTGAAAAGGTTAGAAGAAAACCTTACAGTGTTGTTCTGCTTGATGAGGTTGAGAAGGCACATCCGGACACGTTTAACGTACTCCTGCAGGTTCTTGATGACGGAATGCTTACTGATGGACTTGGAAGGAAAGTAGATTTCAAGAATACAATAATTATTATGACTTCAAACATTGGTACGCGTGATATTAAGATGGATAAGGTATTCGGCTTTGGTGAATCAAAAGACGAGACAAAATATGATAAAATGAAGTCATCTATTAACGATGCAGTTAAGAAAGTTTTTTCCCCTGAATTTTTAAATAGAATTGACGATTTTATAGTGTTCCATCAACTTGGAAGAGATAGTATATTGAGAATAGTTGAAATATCTGTTGAAACGCTGCAGAAGAGACTTGTCAATCAGAATATTACGATTGAATTGACAAAGCCGGTAAAAGAATTTCTTGGAGATAAAGGATACGACCAGAATTATGGAGCGAGACCTTTGAGAAGGGTTATTCAAAAGTATCTTGAAGATCCTTTGAGTGAGGAAATTCTTAAGGGCAATATAAAAGAAAACACAAAAGTACGTGTTAGGTTGAAAAGGGGAACGGAAGAAATAATTTTCGAACCCGCAAAGGCAAGCTCATCAAGCACGGACTCTAACGACGAAATAATTGAAGAATCTAAAGAAAATAAAGGATAATTAAATGAGCAACAAAGGACCTTACAATGCTTACATAAGCGCGGTCGGTCATTTTTTCCCCGACAAAATAATCCCTAATTCGTATTATGAAAGTTTTCTTGATACGACTGATGAGTGGATAAAAACAAGAACAGGTATTTCCGAAAGAAGATTTACTGAACCTGACCAGCCTACTTCCTACATGGCAATCAGAGCTGCAAAAATGGCTCTCGAAAAGAGAGGCATGTCTGCGGAAGAACTTGATCTTATCATTGTTACAACTGTTACCCCGGATATGATGTATCCTGCAACTGCAATCTTAGTAGCTGAGGCTATCGGTGCAAAGAAAGCATTCGGTTTTGACATTTCAGCAGCATGTTCCGGGTTTATCTTTGGGCTTTCAACTGCTATTCAGTTTATTCAAAGCGGTGCTTATAAAAATGTACTTATTATAGGTGCCGATAAAATGCAGGTCTTAGCTGATATGTCTGACAGAAACAACTGCATTTTGTTTGGTGACGCTGCGGCAGCGTTTTTACTCGAACCGACGGAAGACAAGTCAATCGGTATCCTCGACCACATCCTTCACGTTGACGGCTCCGGAAAAGATTTTCTTAATCAACCCGGCGGAGGAAGTCTTAATCCTGCTTCACATGAAACAGTAGATAAGAAGATGCATTTCGTCCGACAGGACGGAAAGGTTGTTTTCAAGGCTGCTGTAAAAGGCATGGCTGACGTGTCGGTTGAAATCATGGAAAAGAATAACCTGAAATCTGAGGACGTTGCATATCTCGTTCCTCATCAGGCAAACATGCGAATCATTCAGGCAACAGCGGATAGAATGGGTGTAAGCTTGGATAAAGTTATGGTAAATATTGATAAATACGGTAATACAACATCAGCAACAATTCCTTCTTGTGTTTCTGAGTACTATTACGCAGGTAAATTAAAAAAAGGAGATAATTTAATACTTACTAGCTTTGGTGCCGGTTACACCTGGGGCTCAGTTTACATTAAATGGGCAATATAGAATAGTTTTTAATTTTAAAAAGGTATTGTTGTAATTGCATTTATGTTATTAAACAATACCTTTATTATATAATTAATATGTTAATAAAAGCACCTGCAAAAATAAATATTGGCTTAAGAATTTTAAGCAAGAGAGACGACGGTTACCACAACCTGGAGACTATATTTTATCCCGTAAAACTTTATGATGAGTTGTTTGTTCAAATTCGTAAATCTGATGCAGGTACAAATTCCATAATTATCAGAACTGAAAAAAACTCTGTTCATCTTAATAAGAATAACACCTGCTTTAAAGCGGTGCAGTCATTCTTTAAAGCCTTTCGGATTAAAGACAATTATAAGTTAGAAATTAAACTCAGGAAAAATATACCAATTGGTGGAGGACTTGGCGGCGGGAGCTCGGACGCCGGTGCTGTATTAAGATTTTTGGTGAAATACTTTAATATCAATATTACTGCGGAAAAAGAGAAACTTATACAATGTGCTCTTGAAGTTGGAAGCGATGTTCCTTTTTTCCTTGTACAGAAACCTTGTTACGCTACTGGTAAAGGGGAATATCTGCAGCTACTGAACAACTTTATTTTGAATTATGATATTCTACTCGTTAATCCCAATCAGCATGTATCAACTAAATTGGCTTACGAAAGTCTGGGATTATCGAATGATTACGTTAAAAATCAAGTCTTGAATAAAGTGACTGAATTTAATCTCGAAAACATAGAATATTTTGTCAATGATTTTGAAAAAGTAGTTTTTCCTATATATCCCATTCTCGAAAAAATTAAAGATGACCTGTATAAAAGAGGTGCCGTCTTTTCATCGATGAGCGGTAGTGGTGCTGTTATTTATGGTTTTTTTGATCGAAGTGATAAGGATAAATTAAATTATGCTGTTAAAGAATACAGAATGTCAGGATACTTTACTGCAATTGCTTGAATTAAATATTTTGTAAGTTTCTTTGTTTATGCTTAATTTACAAAATATCTTCTTAAAACAATTTAATGAATCGTAAGCTTCTTTATCGTAAATTAGACAGGATTCTCGGCATACCAATTCTCATGGTTCTTGCCCTGTTGTTTAAAAGAAGAAAATCATTCCCTGCTTACGATGTAAACAAAATTCTCGTTGTCAAATTTGCTGCAATAGGTGACAGTATTATGCTGATTCCAATGCTCAGGACCCTCCGCAGAGCATACCCGAAAGCGGAAATCACATTTCTTTGTTCGGAAATAAATGAATCTATTATTCGTAAAGTTCCTTATGTCGATAGAGTCCTCGTTGAGAATGTTCACAGCTATCTGAAAAATCCATTGAAGTTTCTCCGTATGATATTTTCTTTAAGAAAAAACAAGTACTCTATCATTATCGATACTGAACAATGGTCACGGATAAGCGCGATTATTATCGCATTACTTCGTTATCAGTTTTCTATTGGTTTTAAAACTCCCGGGCAGTATAAGCATATTATGTTTAACCGCGTTATTAATCATTCACGTGAAAAACATGAGCTCGATACTTTTATAGATTTGTTGACACCGCTGTTTGTTCTGGTATATCAAAGCGACTATGTCCTTGAGTATTTTCTCACTGAAAAGAATGAAGACACTGCATCTGAATTCTTCAGAGAAAAAGATTTAAATGGAAGGACCGTTATTACCCTCCATCCCGGTTGCGGGGGGTTAGGAGCCCCGAGAGAATGGGATATCCAGAGCTATGTTGCACTTGGAAAAAGGTTGGTTGATTACAATAATGAGATTGTATTACTCATTACAGGTGCACCCAATGAAAAACATAAATGCAATGAACTGGAAAGCGGGCTTAGAAAGATATACGGTAACACAAATAAAATAATAAACATTGCAGGAATGTTTTCTCTCGATGATGTTGTCGCATTGATTAAAAGAGTTACGCTTATCGTTTGCAGCAATACCGGTATTCTTCATTTGGCATCTTGCATGGGTACTAAAACTATGGGCTTGCACGGTCCCACAAATCCAGCCAAATGGGGAGCTTACAGCAAGAATACAGTATTAATTCAGAGTGATAAATACTGCAGTCCATGTCTTTATCTTGGTCATGATTACGGTTGCAAAGCTCCTACTTGCATGAGCCATATTTCAGTCGATGATGTATTTATTCATATCAGAAAGGCTTTGAATCCCGAACTTTTCCCCGACGAACTGAAAGTTCTTGATTGAATTCTGCTTTTTCAGCCTGCCCTTTCATAAGACATTCTAATCCAGTTTATAACTTCTTTGTTGATTTCCTTTACTGATGATAAATTTATTCTATGAGAGCACATCATGTTAGACCCCGCCGATTCAAGCTTTCCTTGTACCGGTTCACCTTTCAGATTCAGTCCGATTTCAAAACGTGTCTTTGTTGCGGGTGTTAACATTGCAAATTGTCTTTTCCGGCGAAATGCAACGTATGCATTCTTAGGGGCGACTTCTACATCATTTCCGAACTTTAAAATCTCTGCGTGGAGCTTCTCATAAATTGTTTTGAAATGTTCTTTACCCTTGTATTGCTTCTCAATAAGTTCATCCTTATTCTCAGCCGAACCGGCATCAGAGCCTTTTGACTTATGTGCGACTAAATTTGCATATCCGTGAGTTAAAGAATGCGTCTCCTTCAGAAACCTAACTATCTCCCCGTGTTTCTGGAAATTCTGTTTTTTAACAATATCAATCCATTGTTCGAGTGATTTACCCGAGTTTTTTAACAGATTGTCAATCATTGTTTTTTCGGCATTTTCTATGTTACTCATTTATTGTTCTCATTTTTAAAAATCATTAATATTATTGAATATATAACATTAAAATATCATTAAAAAGTTTTATTAATCATCTTAAAGAAGAAATAGTGATTCAGCTAAAAGAAGTATGAAGAGCAGTGAGGCTTTTAGCAGGTACATATATTTTACTCACTGTTTACTTCCTATTTTTGTGCTATAACCAGCATCTCGAAATCTTCGGTTGTTAATTTATCATTTCTGCTGAATTTACCCAGCTTTGAACCGAATATATCTATTGTTCTAAACTCAAGCGATTTGAGAAGCCATGTAATTTCAGAGGGCACATAATAACGCTCATTGCAGATCAACTCCTTTTTGTTCCCCGAATCATCCTCGAATGTTGTTGTATCATTATCCCTGAAAGTCAATAAATCAAAGGAGAAGCTGGTGCATGTTGAGTTTCCTTCCTTTGCTTGTGATTCAATAAAATCTTTCACCGAATGAAAGAGAGGAAATAAAGCGTTCAATGCAGTAAAAATTAATTTACCGTCTTTCTTTAGAGAACGTGCTGCATTCTGCAAAATGCTGTAATTCATCTCGTCTGTTTCCATCAACGAAAATCCGCCTTCGCAAATCATAATAGCGGCGTCAAATTCGTCAACGAACGGCAAGTTCCTTGCGTCATTCTTTTGGAAGTCTATTTCAAGATTCGATTCAGCCGCTTTTTCCTTAGCACGATTAATTTGAGAATCCGACAAATCAATCCCCACTACAGTATATCCTCTACTCGCGAGCTCTATTGAATGTCTACCCGTACCACAGCCTATATCAAGTATTCTGAATTTCTTATTGTATCCTAATTCAGATTCTATAAAATCACATTCACCGAGTGTGCCTTGTGTAAAAGCTTCATTATCATACTTGTGAGCGTAATTCTCGAATAATTCTTCGTACCACTGTTTCATAATGTTTTTTTATTCAAACATATATATAATGCTCTCAAGTTTCAAGATAATGCATTATATCATTCTTCGGAAAACATACATAGAAGCTTATCCTAATGCAACATCAAGTAGCATCATTGTTGCAAATCCCATCATCGCTCCAATGGTTGATAAATCCGTTTCATTTCCTGTTTGTGATTCGGGTATTAATTCCTCCACCACAACAAAAATCATCGCACCCGCAGCGAATGATAGTGCATACGGAAGAAGTGGTGTAATTGCCAGTACTAAATACGCACCTATTACACCTGCAATCGGTTCAACAATTCCCGATAATTGACCGTAATAAAATGCTTTTGTCCTTGAAAATCCTTCGCGTCTTAGTGGAATAGATACAGCAGCACCCTCAGGAAAATTCTGTAATCCGATACCTATCGCTAACGCAACTGCTCCCGCAGCAACACTTGGGTCGGCATTTATGGCAATTGCTCCAAATGCTACACCGACCGCGAGACCTTCAGGAATATTATGCAGTGTGATAGCAAGTATTAAAAGCACACTTCGTTGCCAGGATGTCTTTATACCTTCTGCTTTTTCTGTTGATAGTCCCATATGCAGATGCGGCAATATTCTGTCAACTAAGTATAAAAATGCACCTCCGCATAAAAATCCAACAAATGCCGGAACCCATGCGATTGAGCCGTTTGCCTCAGCCATTTCAATCGAAGGCATTAGCAGTGACCAGATACTTGCGGCTATCATTACTCCCGCAGCAAATCCAAGCATGGAATTTAATACTTTCTTATTTATTGATTTAAAGAAAAATACCATCGCTGAGCCGAGAGCCGTAACTCCCCATGTAAAAAGTGTCGCTAGGAGTGCTAATAATACCGGATTGTACTCAAGTAAATACTCAAACTTCATCTTTTATTTTTCCCCATTCCTTTATATAACAATGCTAAATAATTTATTTTTAAATTGTTTTTACTTTAAAAAATATAATCGTTAAATCCCTTAAAAAAATCAAGTAAATCTGAAATGAAATATTTTGAATCTCAATTTTCCATTATATTTCTGGTAGTTGCAGAAAAATTACCCCTTAACTAATAATATATTCGAAAGTGTTTATAATTAAGTGATATTTTACTAAAAAATACGAGTGTTTATTCTATAGAACTTAATAAGAGGAGTCTTTGAAGTTTCATTATTTATTAATAATTGTCTTTAAAATGACAACCCTTTTTGGTAATTTTATGATTATGAAAAAATTGATTAACCTCAAAACCTCGTATATTCACAGATGATAGATTTTGTATTTAAACCATTTGATAAAATGACTGATGAGGATTATAAGCTTGTCGGTTTTAAATCTGGTCTTGAAATTCATCAACAGCTTCTTACTGAGAAAAAGCTTTTCTGCAGATGTCCTGCTGGAAAGTACAATCATAAGTTCGATGCTGAAATATTAAGGCACATGCGTCCAACACTTTCCGAACTTGGTGAATACGACGGAACCGCATTGATGGAATTTAAGACAAAGAAAGATATTATTTATCATATCAACAGAGAAACAGTATGTACTTATGAAATGGACGATACACCTCCATTTGAAATAAATGAGCAGGCTTTAGATATTGCCCTTGAAATTGCTTTACTCTACAAAAGCGCAACTACTGACGAAATTCACATTGCAAGAAAACAATATCTTGACGGCAGTATCCCGACGGGCTTTCAAAGGACAGCTATTATCAGTATTGGAGGGCGAATCCCGTATAAAGACAGAGAAATAAATATAATTCAACTATCTATTGAGGAAGATTCCTGCAGGGAAGTAAGCGACCACGAACATAGAAGAGTATATATAGCTGACAGGCTCGGAATGCCACTAATTGAGACAGTTACTGCACCTGACATGAAAACTCCGTTAGAGGTAGCTGAAGTAGGCAAGATTCTAAGCAATATAGTAAAGAGTACGGGGAAAGTAAGAACCGGAGCTGGTGCAGCAAGGGAAGATGTTAATGTATCCGTAACAGGTGGTACACGAATCGAAATAAAAGGTGTTCCGAGTCTAAAAAGAATTCCGTTGCTTACGTATAATGAAGCTATGCGACAATGGAACTTACTCAGATTGAAAGAAGAATTACAAAATAGAAACATTACACCGGAAACCTTCACCTCAAAACATGATAACATCACAAGAATCTTAAGAAAAACAAAATACCTTCCGATTTCAAATGCACTCAACGAGGAAATGATAATTGGTTCAGTTATCCTTCGTGGGTTTAAAGGATTGCTGAATTGGCAGACACAGACCGAAACTTATTTCTCAAAAGAAATATCCGATAGAGTAAGGGTAGTGGCTTGCCTCACTTCTCTTCCTAATATAATACATTCAGACAGCACTTCCGAAACAATATCAATTGCAGAATGGCAGAAAGTTAAGAAAGCAGTAGGTGCGGTTGAGAATGACACTGTAGTTATAGTTTGGGGAAATGGAATGGATGTTGACACTGCCATGAAAGAAATAGCCATTCGGGCAAAAGAAGCCACTGTAGGTATTCCTTCGGAAACAAGGCAGGCATTGAAAGACGGAACGACAGGCTTTGAACGAATTTTGCCCGGACCGGAAAGGATGTATCCTGATACTGATTTACCGCCCAAGAGAATTTTGCCCGAAAGAATAAAATCAATAGAATCAAAACTGCCCGGTTTTTTCTGTGATAGAATTAAATTGTATAATGAACTTGGTGTTCCTGTTGATTTAATCGAACCGCTTGCAATTTCGAAATTTGCAAACCTGTTCGAAGAAGTTGTTAATAAATGGAAATTAAACCCAAAATTAGCAGCAGTAGTATTAATTCAGTATCCCAAGAGATTGAAGAAAATGGGACTTAAGTTTGAGGACTTTGATCCAAAATTGCTAAAAGATATTTTAAAAGCTTACAAGGACGGGTTATTAGCTAAAGAGGGAATTCTTAAAGTAATGCACGATTCGGTAAAATCAGGTCTTTTTGAAGCACAGAATCTGCCCTCTAAAATCAAAGCTAAGGAAGCAAATACTATTATTAAAAGCTGTGAAACAGAATTAAAAAGAAAGAAATTGTACAATAATGATAAGCGCGATTTTGTACTTAAAGGATTGGTGATGAATATAGTCAGAGGCAGAATTGATGGTAAAGAGGTAACTGATTTGATTCCAAAATCAAGAAAGGATGACAAATAATGGCAGATGACATGTACAAAGGATATAAGGGTAAAGCCTTAAAAGTCTTAAAGAAGTTCGAGGCACTTGTTTGGTGTGATGTTGTTATTGCTACTCCCAGAGCCGATTTCGTTGGTATTATATTACCGCGATCCGAAACCGCCGATGACCTTCATATAGTTTTAAAATTACGCTCTGGTTATAACGTTGGTATACTTGCTAATAGTGTCAAAAACATAAAAGTTGAAGGGCGTAAAGAAGCAATTTATAAAATACCCGAAAAAGAATTTCCTTTTGACCCGGCAAAACCAAACGTCAAGCTTTTGGGAACAGGCGGAACTATAGCCAGTAGGCTCGATTACAGAACAGGCGCTGTTATTCCTGCATTCACACCCGGTGAACTTTACGGTTCAGTACCAGAACTTGCCGATATTTGCAATCTCAATACAGAAAAGCTTTACGGTGTTTTTAGTGAGAACATGGGACCCGAACAGTGGATTGGAACTGCTAAAGCTATAGGTGCTGAAATCAAAAAAGGTATCCATGGGATTGTAATTGGTCATGGAACTGATACTATGCATCACACTGCCGCTGCACTTTCTTTTATGGTTCAGAATTCTCCCGTACCAATTGTTATGGTTGGCTCTCAACGTTCAAGCGACAGACCTTCATCCGATGCAGCTTTGAATCTAATGCACAGCGTTAAGACTGCTGCTGAAAGTGATATTGCCGAGGTCCTTGTATGTATGTTTGGTCCAACATCCGATGAATACGGATTACTTCACAGAGGAACAAGAGTGAGAAAAATGCACTCTTCTTACCGTTCCACGTTCAGAACCATTGGCGACATTCCCGTCGCTATGGTTAGCAGAACTGAAATAAAACCATTAAGACAAGATTACAAAAGAAGACGTGACGATAAAGATGTTGTAATTAACACTGCGTTCGAAGAAAGAGTAGGTATTGTTTATTATTATCCTAACATGAAACGCGATATAATTGATTCGCTAATAGACAATGATTATAGAGGCATTATAATTGCCGGTACAGGTCTTGGGCATGTAAATAAACCCTTATATCCTGCTTTAAAAAGGGCAAAAGAAAAGAACATTGCAGTTTACATGACTGTCCAAACTCTCTGGGGTTATGTTCAGATGTATGTCTATGATACAGGTCGCGACATGATGGAACTTGGAGTAGTTCCTACTGCTAACATGCTTCCTGAAGTTGCTTACGTTAAACTGGGTTGGGCATTAGGTCAGTCTGAAAATCTTGACGAGATAAAGAAAATAATGTTGACACCTATTAACGGTGAAATAACAGAACGCGAACCAAGCAATGGTTATTTAATTTATCAGGGCGGAATACCCGAAGTAGAAGAATTTATATCGGAACACAGGAAATAAATATTCCCCATCATTTAAAAGATATTTAGTAGTTCATTAATTGTGAGCAACAAAACGTTTTGTCTTCACGGCTTCTATAATAGATCTGGTCCGAGAATTACATCTTTAGCAGGTGTATTTAATTGTTTCTTTTTGAGAGATTAATGAAACAAAAAGGGTATTGACTAAGTATATTGACTATACGTATTTGTATAACTAATTTAACAACTTTTAAATTAAATTTAATTCAAACGATGAAAAAAATTCTTTTGATGCTGGTTGTTGCAGCATTGTTTGTCTCAGCTAATCTTTTTGCTAAAAACTTCCCCGGTGATATCGCGGGTGCAAGAGCTGATTATCTTTACAAGAAATTAAAGCTTACGAATGAACAGTACAACAGCGTTTATTCAATTTTCCTTGAAGCCGCAAAGAAAATGGAAGGTACGGACATGACCAAAATGTCCAAAGATGCAAAGAATGAATCTATGAAAAAAATGCACGACGAAACTATGAGTAAAATAGAAAAAATTCTTACAAAAGACCAGCTGACAATGTGGCCGAAGGAAAAAGAAAAGGTTTGCAAAGTTAAGCCTAAAAGGATCGTGAAAAAGAAAACTACAGAAAGTACTGAAGAAGTTAAAAAAGATGAAAAGAAAGACATAAAGAAAGAAGATACTAAAAAGTAACTTTTATTTTTAATCCCGTGATTATTTTGGTCTTATCACGGGATTTTTTATGCTTAAATTATTTACATGTCTTCATGAAAAAATGGAATTAAAAGAGTGGAAGTCTAAATCAAGTAAAACATTATTTAGTAATCCCTGGTGGGAATACCGTTTAGATAAATGTTATATCCCGAATGGACGCGAATATGAATACCATTATGTGTATACCGGCGGTTCTGTAATGATTGTACCGGTTATGAATGACGGTAAAATTATACTCGTCAATCAGTATCGTTATTTAAACAAAAGATTCAGCATCGAATTTCCTGCAGGAGGTATGAAGCCCGGTCAAAATCCCGAAGTGATAGCGCATAAAGAACTAATCGAAGAAACCGGATTCGATGGTGAACTGCAGAAAATTGGGAAATTCAATCCTTATAACGGAATTACAAGTGAATACTGTCATGTTTATATAGCAAGAAATTTATTCAAATCCGAAAAAGAGATTAAAGATGAGCAGGAAGAATTTGTGCATCTTTTCCTCGAACCCGGGAAAATTGAAGAGAAAATTATCTCAAATGAAATTCATGACGGTATGTCGATGGCAGTATGGTCAATGACGAGAAAAAATTTCCTTTAATTTAAACCCATTTACCCTAATAATTGTCTAATTTTAATGGAATCAAACCATAATTAATGTTGTTAGATTTGATGTTAACTATTAAAATTATTATAAAATGAGATACTTATTATCCTTGGTTCTTGTCGCTATATTAAGTGTTAGTCTAGTTGCACAAGACCTTCAAGAAGCGAACAGGAAAAAAGATTTATCCGGAGTAAAAACTAAACTTGCAGGAAGAATAATTGATTTTGATTCAGGGAATCCTATCGAAGCTGCTACCGTGCAGATTTTTTCAACAAATGATACAACAAAATTAGTAAAAGGTACTGCAACCGATAAAGATGGAAATTTTGTTATTGCCGATTTTAAACCCGGTAAGTATGAAGTAAGAGTTTCATCTATTGGTTACAATACTTCAAAGTTAAAAGAAGTATTTGTCTCTCTTGAGTCACCGGAGGTGAGTCTTGGAGATATTAAGATTAAAGCAGGCGACGAATTTGTGACGTCTGAGATTACTGTTGAGGCTGAGCAGAACTTTATGGAGATGGGAGTCGATAAGAAGGTATTCAATGTCGAGAAGGATATTAACAGCGAAAGCGGTTCCGTTACGGATGTTTTAAAGAACGTTCCCTCTGTTACGATAGACAGCGATGGAAGGATTAGTTTAAGGGGCAGCGGTAACGTAAAGATTTTAATTAACGGTAAACCCTCTGGTCTTTTATCTACTGACCCTATCGGTGTTCTTGAATCTATTCCGGCAAATACTGTCGACAGGATTGAAATCATTAATAATCCATCAGCAAAATACGACCCCGAGGGCATGTCCGGTATTATAAACATCGTTCTTAAGAAAGGGAAGACGGAATCGAAAACCGGTTATACGTATAATTTGAGTTTGAACGCAGGTACAGGCGACAAATACAATCTTTCTACGGGTCTTTCATACCGTACCGGCAAATGGAATCTTTACGGTAATTACAGTTACAGGTCATTTAATATGGATGCTTCCGGTGTTTCAAGAAGCAATAACTTCTTAAGTGATTCAATGTTTGCTCTTAATACTTCATCTAATATGTTCAACAAAATGAGGTCGCATTTTGGAACCGTTGGCTTTGATTTTGACATAAATAAAGAAAACTATCTTGGCATGTCACTGAGTTACAGCAATAGGGATAGGAATAGAAATGAACTTACCAATTATAAGAACTTTGATAAATTGCTTAATCCTACTTTCTTCTATGACATGCATGTTGCTGATGAAGAAACTGAAGACGGAATCGATGCTAATTTAAATTACAAACTCAATTTTAATAAGAAGTTTCAGGACTTAACTATATCTTCTCAGTTCTCAACTTCAAATGAGAAAGGGGACATAAATTCTAACAGGCAGTATATGAATTATAACAGCATCCCTGTTAATAATACGCCGAACATACAGAAGGAATATTTAGATAGTAAGTACAGGTCCTTTTCTGTGCAGGGTGATTATGTCCATCCTTTGAAAATTGACGAAGCACACGGGTTCAAGCTTGTAAGTAAGTTTGAACTTGGTTTCAGGTCTCAGATAAGGAATACTGATGATAACTATAGACTCGATACTTTAAACTACAGCACAAATGTTTTTAATACCGATGCTTCAGTTAGCAACGATTTTTCTTACAATGAACAGATACATGCCGTTTATGGTACCTTCGAGGATAAGATTAAAAGGTTCGGTTATCAGATTGGTTTAAGGCTTGAGCAGACATTCACTAAATCAGAGCAGCTTGTTACTTCTCAGAATTATGATAACAGCTATTTTAGTTTCTTCCCGAGTGTGTTCGTTAAGCAAGGTCTTTCGGATGATTTTGAATTGCAGGCAAGCTTCACGAGACGTATTAACAGACCAAGCTTATGGAGTCTAAATCCATTCGTTATTAGAACAGATCCTCAGAACTTGAGAACAGGTAATCCCGATTTAAAGCCGGAATATGTTAATGGTGTGGAAGTCGGAGCGGTTAAATATTTCACGGCGTTTACTCTTACGTCTTCTGTCTTTTACAGGTTAACAACAGACGTAATTACAAGGTATTCAGTGTTTGATTCTAATGGTGTTGCGACCAATAAACCCGAAAATCTTTCTCAAGCAAGAAACTATGGCGTGGAGCTTATTGGTTCCGGCTCGCTTGCTAAGTGGTGGAACGTTAACGCAAGCGCCTCTTACTTCAGGTCTGAGCTTGACGGTAATATTCAATCGGCTGAAATTGACAACAGCGGGTATTCCTGGACTGCGAAGCTAATTTCTAACATGTCATTCAAGGATTTGTTTGATGTTCAGCTTTCATATTTTTATCAGGGTCTAAATGTTACGACGCAGGGTACATTCAATCCTATGCAGTCACTTGATTTTACAGTAAAGAAAGACTTCCTTCAGAAGCGTATGAGTATTGGCTTCAGAATTAGAGACCTTCTTAATACTATGGGCTTTGGTTTTAGTCAGAGTACAAGCACTTTTACAAGAGATTCGTACAGAAGAAGGGATGGCAGGACATTTTTCCTGACATTTACGTACAGGATTGGTACTGACGATAAGAAGCAGAAAAGAAAGCCGCAGCAGCAGGAAGAGAATATGGATAGGGAAGGTCAGGAGTTCTAATAATAGTTATGTTTAAATAAATCCCCTAACAAGGGGATTTATTTTTTCAACTGTAAAATAGCTTCAAGAGCAAATCAGATGCCTGTGTTGGAAGCAAACTCCTGTTAAGTACTTTTTCAGTAACCTTAATTAATTCGTTTTTTATCTGCTTGCTGCTATAAAAATCCGCAAGTAGTCTTTCATCAATCATCTTAAGCATCCAGTCAATGTTCTGTTGGTTTCTTCTTTCGGTAAAGACGTCGCTGCTAATCGTGGTTTCTTTGAATTTCTGAACGTTTGCCCAGAATTCCTTTATCCCTTCGCCCGTTAACGCCGAGCAGACATCGGCATACGTTTTCCAGCCTTTTGTTGCTGGCAGCAAGTAATGAAGTGCCATAGCAAATTCAGATTTTGCAAGCAAGGCTTTCGCTTTATTGTCACCATCGGCTTTGTTTATTAATATAGCGTCCGCAAGTTCTATTACACCTTTTTTAATTCCTTGCAGTTCGTCGCCCGCACCTGCTATCATTATAAGCAAAAAGAAGTCAACCATCGACCGAACCGTCGTTTCACTCTGCCCTACCCCTACCGTCTCAACGAGTATTACATCGTAACCCGCCGCTTCGCAAACTAACATTGTTTCTCTTGTCTTTCTTGCTACCCCGCCAAGCGTACCGCTTGAAGGAGAAGGACGGATGAATGAATACTTTTCCCTCGATAGTTTTTCCATCCTTGTCTTATCGCCTAATATACTCCCTTTCGTTATCGTACTTGATGGGTCAATCGCAAGTACTGCAACTTTGTATCCAAGATTTATCAGGTATAATCCGAATGCTTCTATAAAAGAACTCTTGCCTGCTCCCGGAAATCCGGTAATGCCTATTCGGAGTGACTTTCCCGTATTCGGTAATAATTCCTTCAGAACTTTTTGCGCCGTTTCGTTATGAATAGATGAGTTACTCTCTATCAGCGTAATTGTTCTTGCAAGAATCGTTCTGTCATTTATCAAAACCCCGTTAACGTAATCCTGCAAATCAAGCTTTTTGCGTTTGCTGAACTTCTTTTCGTCAGGTTTCATCTTCTCACTATCAACACCTTTTACTATCTTTACTGCAAATTCAGCACCAGCATTCTTTGGTGTCCAGTCGGGTTTATATGATTTTTGTTTATTAGAACTGCTCATATTACAAAATAGAAAAATTTAATACCTAAATCTATTTCAAAACAATTTAATTTAAGAATCTGATGTATAAATAATTTCAGTAAATTATTATGATGTAGTATTATTTAATATCCATATTTAGTATATTTTTCGGGGTTTAATTTAAAATTAATCAAAATGAAAAAACAATTATTTTCACTAATTCTAATTTTCTGCAGTATATCTCTCTATTCACAATGGTCAATGAATCCTGCAGTAAATTTATCTATTAGCGACTTATCCGGAGAACAAGTATTACCTAAGGTTGCTGCTACATCCGACGGTGGCTGCTATATCGGCTGGTTTGACCAAAGAGGTGGAGGCTATGCTGTTTATTTACAAAAACTAAATTCTCAGGGAGTAAAACAGTTTGCCGCCGACGGTTTGCTTATAAGCAATAACCCGCAAAGCTCTTCGCTCGTTGATTGGGATTTAGCGGTTGATGACAGCAACTGCTGTGTCCTCGCATTCACTGATACAAGAGCTGGTAGTTCTATTAATCCTTACGCTTATAGGATTAGTCCTTCAGGGCAGTTCCTTTGGGGTGCTAACGGCGTTGCTTTGACAGATTCAGTAGATGTCTATCAGGCTAATCCAAAAGTTATAGTTACCTCAGACGGAAATTTTATCATTCCTTGGCAATACAATAACAAGATTGCTATTCATAAACTTGATAAATCCGGGAATAAAGTTTGGGGAACCGTTCCAATGATGATTATAGGGAATCCTGCAATAGGTACAGGAGAAAAATTTAATTATCCGACAGGAGTGAAGTCCGATAACGGTAGTTTTATTCTGTACTGGGTTGGATACACAGGACAGTTTTTCAGTCCATCGAACTATAAACTTTATACACAAAAATATTCGGGGGCAGGCTCTGGTCTCTGGGGGAACCCATTTGATACTCTTTGGAATCAAGGAAATGCAAACGCAATTTATCAGCCTTCAATTTATTCAGATGGGAATAACGGCGCCGTATATGTATGGCAAAGCTTCATAACCGGACCGACTGTATGTTATATCCAGAGAAAGAACTCTGATGGTCAGATTCTGTTTCCTGTCAATGGAGTTGCAGCAACTACAACAGGTGCAGAGAGGTTAAATTTTACTCCTTCTGCTTCGTTTATGCCTTCAACTGGAGAAACATATATGTTCTGGCAGATTAAGAATTCTAACCAATCGTTAATAGGTGTTCATGGGCAGAGATTTTCTTCTACAGGAGCAAGATTATGGACAGATGCAGGGCTTGAGGTAAAACCTCTTGATGGAAATTCATTTGCAAGCCTTTGGACATACACAAGGGATACAAGCATCCTTGGATACTATATGGAAATTGGAACAGCTACGAATGATTTTGCAAAAGCATTCAAGCTTGATAGAAATGGGAATAAGCAGTGGGGCGGAAGCATTATTACACCGGGAGCTTATGATGGCAAGAAAGGAAGAATGAGTGTTGCATTGAATCAAAGTGGCATGTCAATCCTAGCATTCCAGGATAATCGTAATGATGCCGGCGGAATGTATGCGCAGAATATTAATTATGACGGTTCTTTCGGAAACCCGACAGGAATAAATTCACTCGGCGAAGTTCCGGGCAAGTTCTCTTTGTCTCAAAATTATCCGAATCCGTTTAACCCGACTACAACAATCAAATTCGAAATAGCGAAAAGCAGTTTAGTTACTTTGAAAGTTTATGATATTATGGGCAGGGAAGTGATGTCGCTCGTCAATCAAAACATGAACGCAGGGACTTATGAATACTCGCTGAATATGATGAATTTTACGAGTGGTTCGTATTTCTATAAAATGACGGCTGGAGACTTTTCTGAGGTTAAGAAAATGATAGTATTGAAATAAGAATATAATTGATATTACATTATTAAAGGGGCTATAAGCCCCTTTAATATATATAAGATATATAATTTTATTAAAACCTTTTATTTATCTCTTCCATTATCTGTATTGCTGCCTCAGGTATCTTCGTACCGGGACCGAATATCGCTGTGACGCCGTGCTCATACAAAAAGTCATAATCCTGTACGGGTATAACACCGCCGCAGATAACTATTATATCTTCTCTGCCGAGTTTCTTTAATTCCTCAATTAGCTGAGGCAGAAGTGTTTTATGTCCTGCAGCAAGTGAGCTCATACCTATCACGTGAACATCATTTTCAACTGCCTGCCTTGCCGTTTCTTCAGGAGTCTGGAAAAGGGGACCCATATCCACATCGAATCCCATGTCAGCATAAGCCGTAGCCACAACCTTTGCACCTCTGTCGTGTCCGTCCTGTCCCATCTTGGCTACCATAATACGCGGTCTGCGTCCTTCCTTCTTCGCAAATTCGTCCGTCAGTTTCTTTGCTAGCAATACTTTGTCTTCATTGCCTGAAGCATATTCTGAATTATAAACACCGGATATTGTTCTCGTCACTGCCTGAAACCTCCCCCATACATTTTCTAAAGCAAAAGATATCTCGCCAAGCGACGCTCTAACCCTTGCTGCTTTAATTGCTAAATCAAGTAAATTACCCTCGCCGGTTTCGGCGCATTTCGTCAAAGCTGACAGGGCTTCGTCAACCTTTTTCTGGTCGCGGCTCTTCTTCATCGCTTCAAGTCTCTTAATTTGCGATAGCCTTACAGCGGTATTATCGACCTCGAGTATCTCCATCGGCTCTTCCTTCTCTAAACAGAACTTGTTTACGCCAACAATCGTCTCTCTCGCCGAGTCAATCCTTGCCTGGCGCCTTGCAGACGCTTCTTCTATCCTGAGTTTAGGGATCCCTGCTTCGATTGCCTTCGTCATTCCGCCGTATGATTCAACCTCTAAGATGTGTTGCCACCCTCTTTTAAGCAAAGCATCGGTTAAGCTCTCAACATAGTACGAACCGCCCCAGGGGTCTATGACCTTGCAGATGTTTGTCTCGTCTTGCAAATAAAGTTGTGTGTTCCTTGCAATACGTGCGGAAAAATCGGTCGGCAAAGCAATGGCCTCGTCGAGGGAATTTGTGTGAAGCGACTGTGTATGTCCTAAAGCGGCAGCCATTGCCTCGACGCATGTCCTTACAACGTTGTTATAAGGGTCCTGCTCTGTCAAACTCCAGCCGGATGTTTGTGAATGAGTCCTTAAAGCCATCGATTTCGGATTCTTCGGGTCGAACATCTTTATTAATTTTGCCCAAATTACTCTCGCAGCACGAAGCTTGGCAACCTCCATAAAATAATTCATTCCCTCTGCCCAGAAGAAGGAAAGCCTCGGCGCAAATTTATCTATGTCCATTCCGGACTGAATGCCCGTACGCACGTATTCCAAACCGTCTGCAAGCGTGTAAGCCATCTCAAGGTCAGCAGTTGCGCCGGCTTCTTGCATGTGGTAGCCGGAAATGCTTATACTGTTGAACTTCGGCATGTTAGCGGAAGTGAATTGAAATATATCTGCGATGATTTTTATGGAAGGGGTCGGAGGATATATGTACGTATTCCTAACCATGTACTCCTTAAGAATATCATTCTGAATAGTTCCTATAAGTTGTTCCTGCTTGACGCCCTGTTCCTCCGCTGCAACTATATAAAACGCAAGCACGGGAAGGACAGCGCCGTTCATCGTCATAGAGACCGACATCTTGTCCAAAGGAATCTTCGAGAAAAGTATCTTCATGTCTTCAATGGAATCAATCGCAACGCCTGCCTTGCCAACATCGCCAACAACTCTTTCGTGATCTGAATCATAACCCCTGTGTGTCGCAAGGTCGAACGCTACAGAAAGCCCCATCTGACCCGCCGCAAGATTCCTTCTATAGAATGCGTTGCTTTCTTCCGCGGTCGAAAAGCCCGCGTACTGCCTAACGGTCCAGGGTCTCTGCACATACATGGTCGAATAAGGTCCTCTTAAAAACGGGGGAATACCCGCCATGTAATTTATATGCTCATAGTCCTTAATGTCATCCTTTGTGTAAAGCGGCTTCACGTCTATCTGTTCCATCGTATGCCAGATAAACTCCTCAACATCCTTGCCCGTTTCTTTCTTGAACTTCTTCTTCCAGTCTTCGTATGATGTCTTCTTTGACTTCAAATCTAATTCAATCTTCGAAAAATCTACTTTCATATCTTATATTATGTTTTAATATTTTTATTAATGTATTAAACCAACCCAATTAAAAGCTTCTTATTCATCTCATACACATCAGCACCCATAAATATAAAATCATCAACGCCATTCTCCCTATACCCCTCAACCATGTCCTTCGGATAACCCGCAAGTATAACTTTCACACCCTTTATCTTTGCTTTAAGCTCTTTCACCAGCACAGGAACTATTTCAGGATACGTATCATCAGTCGAACATATTACCACAATTCCCGCATTGCTTTTCACCGCAGCATTAACGGCATCCGCATTACTTTCAAAACCCTTTTCATAAATAACATCAAATCCTCCCACTTCAAAAAAACCTCTCGCAAAATCCGCTCTTGCTTTGTGCTGCTTCAACGGTCCAATCGCTGCCAGAAATATCTTCGGAAAGTATCCGTTTTTATCTTTATAGCTGTATGAGTATTCTCTTAATTCCTCAAATATCTCGGAAGCACGTTTTACCTTCAAAGCTTTTATGTTTGCTGTCGCAGGTTTCCTCTTAAGAGACTTTCCCGTTTCGCCAATCGTAGAACCTTCAAGAAAATTATTAATCAAAGAATCAACCGTAACTTCTTTCAAACTAACTTCTCTCTGCTTTCTGTTCTTAAATTTATCTGCCCGTTCTTTCCTCGCCTCCTCAAATCCGTTCTCTTTCTCCGCAATCCTTTCCTCTTTCATATTCGCATACATGTTATTTCCAACAATCACCTTCTTCCTTTTTGCAAAATCCTTTTCTTTGGCTGTTGCGGTCTTTTCAATCTCAGTCTGCGGAATCCCTTTCGTTACCGCATTCAGCATCCCGCCTTCTGCTTCAACCGACTTAACAATCTCCCATGCTTTTTGTGCAAGTTCTGCTGTAATCGTTTCCACGTAGTAAGAACCGCCCGCGGGGTCAATTACTGAGTTAAGATGCGATTCCTCCCTCAATACTATCTGTGTATTCCTCGCAAGCCTTCTCGAAAATTCATCCGGTAATCCTACTGTTTCATCAAAAGGCGATGTGTAAATACTGTCCGCACCTCCCGCTACAGCCGAAAATGCCTCTGTAGTCGTGCGCAGCAGATTTACGTATATATCATTCTTCGCCTGATTGTAAAAAGATGTTTTCGAGTGTATGAACATTTTCTTCGAGTCTTCCTTCCCTTTGTAAGCATCAATAATATTCGACCATATTATTCTCGCTGCCCTCAGCTTTGCAACTTCCATAAAATAATTCGTGCTTATTCCGAACGTGAAAAAGAATCTCGGCGCCGCCTCGTCAATCGTTAAACCTCTTTTCAGCATCTGGTTAATATACTCTACCGCCGATGCCATCGCATACCCGAGTTCCTGAACAGCACTTCCGCCTGCATTTACGTATTCGTACCCGCAGACTCCAATCGTTTTAAAGTTTAGCTTATTGTCCGCAGTCCATTTCGTCACATTATAAATCTCATCAAAAGCTGTTTCGAAATCATACGGCGTAACCCCCGTCCGCATTGCAAAAACAAACGGATCTGAAAGAAATGCCGCGTTTAGTTTCTTCATATCTGCATTGGATTTCCTGAAGTAGGAAACAAACAACGATAAAATCTGAATCGCCGAAAATCCACCGTTAACAAACAACGGAAATTTTGTTATATCTATATCCCTGAAGCATTCTTCCAAATCCTCAAGCGATACTGCTGATGTACCTCCTTTGCCTGATTCATCGTTCATCGCCGCATCAGGGTCCTTCGAAAGCAGAGTTGCAAGGTCGGGCCTGAAGTTAATAGCCGTCAGCCCTCTTTCCAAATCATATTTTAGGGCTTCGTTATATTCCCTCGGACTAAAATAGGGCAGTTCCTGCGATATCATCCAGCCGTTTTTTATATTTCCTTCCGTCTTAGTCCCGCGTACATAATTGCTGTATCCGGGAAAATTATCAAGAAGGGGATTATCCTTAATGTTTTCCTGTGTATAAATCGGCTGAAGGTCTATCCCTTCATAAGTTTTTGTGATTAAACTCTTGTCGTATGACTGGCCCTTTAAATCTTTTTCTGCAGCTTTTTTCCAGTCCTCAAATGATGTGCTCGGAAAATCTTTTCTGAGTTCTAAATTATCTGAAAGTTTACTCATAGGTACGATTTGATTATTAAATTGTATTCTTAAATATCAATATTTTAAACATAAGATTAAATTCAAAAAATCAGTATAGTTCTATTTTCCTTTGCATAAAACTGAGACAGGTTATTATCAAAAATAAGTTATTCTGTGCGTAAAGCAGTTAAAATAAATCGAATTTAGCAGTAAGCATTAACTGAAATTAAATACATTTATCTTTAATTATGCAATATTTCCATATAGAAATTAATGATAAAAAAGTTTATTTTTTCAAAAATGAAATACGAGTACGTTCTCAATATTCACACAGAATTAAAAATATGAATTTATGAAAAGACAAATCAGGCAGACATTATTCTCATTAATCCTTTTTAGCATTATCGTAATATTATATTTATTTATTTCACAATCCGCAATAGCACAGATGCAATTCGAGTGGGTGAGGAATTATCCGATTACCGGCAGAGCCGCTGCGATTGATTCTTCAGGATATGTTTATTTCGTAGGAGAGCAGACAGATGGAACACACAAAATATTGAAATATGATTCACTCGGAAATATAATCTGGGCACAGGATTTTAATGTTATAACCGGAAGTAATTATCTTGGAATTGCCGCATATAAAAGTCGTTATTTTTATATTACGTATTCCACACAGGGGCATAGTTTCGGTCTATCAAAGTTCGATACAAGCGGGACACTTCTCTGGACAAGAAACATATCGGGATATTATTATGAACCGTATTGCATGACATTGGATACTTCGGGCTATATATATGTAGCGGGGGAAATTGGTTATTATGCTTCAAACAGTTTTACTGTGAAATACAGTCCCGCTGGAGATACATTGTGGCGAGCAATATATTATCCGAGTACAAACGGGGGTTCATATACAGGGCTTTCAATATCGGTTGACAACCAAAAGAATGTGTATATAACAGGTGGAATAAATCATCCTGATTATACCTATTCATACGGAACAATTAAATACGACAGCCTTGGCAACAGGAAATGGGTATCAAAGTATTACAGTCCGTATTCCTCTACCAGCTTTACAAGGGGTTATTGTGTAAAAGCCGATAATAAAGGTAATTGTTATGTTACAGGCGTAACATTGCATTCACTTATTAATGGGGTGTATAGATATGCACCAGTAACAATAAAATATGGTTCCGACGGGGATTCTATTTGGACAAGATTATTTGTATTAGCTGATACAATTGATTTTGGAGGTGGGAGCGATATAGCAATAGATGATAACGAAAATATATTTATACCATGCTACTATACTATAAAATATGATAAAAATGGAAATTTACTATGGTATAAGAATAATAATTTCCCTGTGTCCCGGGAAATACTTTTCGAAAATAATATTTACGTTTCCGGAGGTTTCTGGGAAGACAGACTACAGATGCTGGGATATGACAACGAGAGAGGTAATTTAATATTCAATCAAATTTATCCGACACCTCATCCGGTTATCAGCGGAGGGAACTTAACATTCTCGAATAATTTGTATCTGTATGCTTATGCTAACGATTCTGCTATTTTAATTAAATATACCACTAATACTTCATCAATATCAGAAAATGCAAACAGAGTTAACAACTTTAAATTGTCTCAAAATTATCCGAATCCGTTTAATTCGTCAACGGTTATAAAATATTCTTTAAATGTTAATTGTTTAATCACACTGAAAATATATGACATATCAGGGAAAGAAATAGGGACTTTAATTAACGAAAGAAAACCTCAAGGAAATTACACAGTAAACTTTGACGGAAGCGATTTATCATCCGGAATATATTTTTATTCGTTGTTTGCTGACGATATTTTAATAGATACAAAGAAACTCATTATAATTAAATGATATGAACAAGGGATTAGCAGACAATCGAAACTTAGTTTCTTACTTTGCAACCCGAAGAGGACGATTGTTTATTATGTTTTGCGTTATCGCGGCGGGGATGGTGTTTTATTCACAACCCGCTTTATCCCAGCCGCATTTTGAGTGGGTTAGGAATTATCCGATTATAGGCAGAGCCGCTGCGATTGATTCTTCAGGATATGTTTATTTCGTAGGAGAACAGACAGGCGGAACACAAAAAATCCTAAAGTACGATTCACTCGGAAATATTATCTGGACAAAGGAATTTAATGTTATAACCGGAAGTAATTATCTTGGAATTGCCGCATATAAAAGCCGTTATCTTTATATAACATACTCAACTCAGGGGCATAGTTTCGGTCTGTCAAAGTTTGATACCAGCGGAACACTAATGTGGACGAAAAACATATCAGGTTATTATTATGAACCTATGTGCATCACACTCGATACATCGGGTAATATATATGTAGCGGGGGAAATAGATTATTATGCGTCAAATAGTTTTACAGTGAAATACAATCCGGATGGAGATACTTTGTGGAGGGCAATATATTATCCGAGCACAAACGGGGGGGGATATATAGGGCGTTCAATATCGGTTGACAACCAGAAGAATGTTTTCATCACGGGGGGAGAGATTTATCAATCAATGAATTCATATACAACCATTAAATACGACAGTCTTGGCAACAGGAAATGGGTTTCTAAATACTTCAGTCCATACTCCCCATATTCATCAGCAGGAGGAGGCAGTGTAAAAGCCGATAATAAAGGCAACTGCTATGTTACGGGATACATTACTTATACAATTGTTAATGGCTTTGAAAAATTTACACCGGCAACTATTAAATACGGACCTAACGGTGACTCAATCTGGACAAGGTTATTCAGATTGCAGGATACAATAGATTTCGGTGCTGGGGAAGATATGGTACTTGATGATAATGACAATGTATTCATTCCTTGCAATTATATGATTAAATATGACAAATATGGAAATTTAAAATGGTATGCTAACAATAATTTTTATTTAAGACGGGCATTATTATTCGAAAATAATATTTACGGTTCCGGCGGAATTTGGGATGACAGGATACAGATGTTGGGGTATGACAACGATAGAGGTAATGTAATATTTAATCAAATTTATCCAACAACAAATCATCCCGTGATTTGTGACGGTAACTTAACATTCGGAAATAGTTTTTATATTTATGCACATGATAATGACTCCTTGATATTAATTAAATTCTCTTCATATACATCATCAATATCAGGACATGGATACACGATAGATAATTTCAAATTACATCAGAACTACCCGAATCCGTTTAATTCATCAACAACCATAAGATATTCTATTAATAAAAATAGTGAAATAAAGATGAAAGTATTCGATATAAAAGGAAAAGAGGTAAGAACTATCACAAGCGAGAAAAAAACACCAGGTATTTACGAAGTTAAATTCGACGGAGGTGGTTTATCATCTGGAATATATTTTTATTCTCTGTTTGCTGATAATATTATAATTGATACGAAGAAACTTATTTTAATTAAATAACTGGCTAACCTACATCAAGAGAGGAGGATAAACCGATGGATGAGTAAATAGTTTTAGACGACAAGCCGCAAGATTTTTTTGCGGATATAAAATAAAACTATTTCAAAAACTTCAAAAATAAAAAAATTATGAAGAAAATTATTTTTTCACTTCTTATTGTGTTTATATTAAATAACATTCTAAACAGTCAGTCATTTCCGTTTCTTGGATATAATTTTAAGAATTTAAATTTTGAATGTGCAGGTTTTGTAACCGCAGTATATCCTGCAGGAAATCCGGCAAATCTTGCAAACCAGATTCTTTATGCGAAAACCGATATAGGCGGTGCATATAAAAGTACGAATAACGGATTAAACTGGATATCAATTTCTTCTTATTTTGAAGGAGATAATGAATCAAATAATATTTGTATATGGAAATTAAGGACGAAAAGGTTTATTTTTTAAGAAATAAATACTGAATATGATTCAAAATATTCATACAGAATAAAAAATATGAATTTATGAAAAGACAAATCTGGCAGACATTATTCTCATTAATCCTTTTTAGCATTATCGTAATTTTATATTTATTTATTTCACAATCGGCAATAGCACAGATGCAATTCGAGTGGGTGAGGAATTATCCTAATTTTCAGGGACATTCAGCGGCAATTGATTCTTCCGGAAATATTTATTCCGTTGGAGACTCATCAAGTTATTTGATAGTTTTTAAACATACTCCAAATGGAATTCTTATCTGGAAAAGAAAGCTAAATTACGTAAAGAGCAACTCACCTATACTTGTGTCGACAGATAAAAATAAAGACCTATATGTATCGTGCAGTAATATAGCGCATAATTATGTCTTGACAAAATTTGATTCATCAGGGCAGTTGAAATGGGAGAATATATTAATTTATGGGGGGTATGACGAGCCTTACAGTATAGCCGTTGATAAGGCAGGTTTCATTTATTTGACAGGAGAAACATTTAATGGAATCACTAAATGCCTCACGGTAAAATATACTCCGCAAGGCGATACACTATGGACAAGAATTAACCCGGAATACGTAATGGGAGGGAACTATGTAAGTATTGATGACAGCGGATATGTTTACGTTGCTGGAGGTTATATTTCTTCCGGTGGAAGTTATTATTATGGAACTTTGAAATACGATAATAATGGAAATCTGAAATGGTTTAGAAAGTATAGTTATCAGAATACGATTTCAAGAGGTCTTTGTGTAAAGCCTGACAACAAAGGTAATTGCTACGTTAGTGGATATATAACTTTGTATAATGGGAACTTCATTTCCGGGCTTATTAAATATGATTATAAAGGTGATTCAGTCTGGGTAAGAATTTTTGGAGATTCTTTAACATATACATCCGGCTCAACAAATATTAATTTCGATGATATCGGAAACATATACTTATCTTCTATTTACACTTTAAAATATGACACAGCAGGTTATTTACTCTGGAATATATATAACGACAGTTACTCTACTTCATTTGCATTTCATAATAATCGTATATATTTTGCAGGGACGAGTTTATGGCAGGGTCCTGACAGTCTGCGTATTATTGAACGTGATGAAAAGGGAAACCTAATTAGCCAGAACTATTATCCCAAATCACCCTCTAAGCTTGATTTGAAATTTTATGACAACTCATTTTATCTTATAATTAATTCTCAAGACTCTTTAATATTAATGAAATTCAGAACGTCCCCTAATAGCATCGTGAACAACACAACTATAATAAGTGATTATAAATTACATCAGAACTTTCCGAATCCTTTTAATTCATCAACGAATATTAGTTATTCATTGCGTGTAAAAAGTTTAATAACTCTAAGGATATACGACATATCAGGAAAAGAAATTACAACTCTTGTGAATGGGTATAAATCCGCAGGTGAATATAAGATATTATTCGATGCAGTTAATCTATCTTCTGGGATTTATTTCTATTCTATGTTGGCTGATAATAAATTAATAGATACTAAAAAACTCATTATAGTAAAATAGTTCGCATAAAAATAGAGAGGAGGAAAAGAAGACGAAACTACCATATTAAATACCGGATAATGGATTTTATGTTATTCCCTTTATTATAAAGGCAGGTGTTTTTATTTTTATCTAACAATTATGGCTTTAAAATATAAAATATTTTTTATTGTGTTTTCCGTTTTGTTAATATTTTCCAACGGATTTTCGCAAGTCTATCAGGAGTGGATAAGACATTATTCCAGTATCGGAAATAAAACAGATTATGCTATCAGAGTCGTTACAGACAGAAATAATAATGTTTATGTAACCGGTAATACCGCGAATGATACAACTACTTTTGGTGATAATGTCGATATTGTGACAATTAAATATAATTCTACCGGAGAAGTTAAATGGACAGCCAAATACAGAGCAGAGGCAATTTATAGCAGTGTAAATAGAAGCAATGATATTATAACTGACAATAACGGAAATATTTATGTCACTGGTATGGAAGCCAAAGATTATGGAACGCAATATATTATACTTATAAAATATGATTCACTTGGAACAATGCGATGGATAAGAAAATATACCGGTCACGGGTATGATGTTACCGCAAATGCAGCATTTAGAATTGCATTGGATAAAGAAGGTAATATCTTAATTGCCGGAACAAGCGTTGAGGAGGGATATAAACAAACATTCATAACTCTTAAATTTTCCCCCGCCGCAGAATTGTTATGGTATGATTCGTATATAGTTCCAAGAAAATATAATTCGAATGATATTATCAGAGGTTTATGTGTCGATTCTCTGTGCAATGTTTATGTTGTCGGCCATTTTGATTCGAGCCGAGACGAAAGTGATTTTTGCACAATTAAATATGACAAACTCGGTTACAGAAAATGGGTTTCCATTTATAAAAGGCAGGGTGATGATTATCCTACTAATATAGCTGTGGATAAAAACCTGAACGTTTATGTTTCCGGAAGTTTCGGTTCTATGTCTCGCATGGGTACAATAAAATATGATTCGAACGGAGTATTCCAGTGGGCAAGGGATTATCAGGGCAGTGGGTGCTGTTATTGCCAGGGATATGATTTAAAAGTTGACAGTAAAAATAACGTAATAATAACAGGATTTGCAGATAATTCAAACACAGCAAGAGATATTGTAACAATTAAATATAACCCGGATGGGAATGTAATATGGTTAAGAATTTATGACGATGGGGTTAATGATTTCGATGTAGGTTATGAAATGGCTTTGGATAAATATGATAATATTTATATTGCAGGATTAAGTATTAAACCATACACAGATGCAAATATGGTGGTTGTTAAGTATGATTCGACAGGTACGGAAAAATGGTCAAGAATTTATAACGGCACTGCAAACAATGCTGACGAGGCTTTTTCAATTACCTTAGATAACAACGGAAGTGTTATCATTGCAGGTTATAGTTCTGAAACTGGAACAGGAGAAGATTTTTGTATTATCAAATATTCGCTGTTAACCGGCATATCCGACCCTATTAATAACGAAATAAAAAACATTGCATCCTTGCGAAATTATCCTAATCCGTTTAATCTATCTACAATAATCGAATATTCGATTCTCCGCGACAGTTATATTGAAATAACTTTATATGATGTTTCAGGAAAAGAAATGCAAATTATTTATAAAGGAAATATAAATAAGGGAATACATAAACTCACATTATCTTCTAAAAACCTATCGAGCGGTATTTATTTTTGTAAATTGACAGTTAATGGTAAATCAACATCTATACACAGGCTAATAGTTATTAAGTAATTTTTATTAAATATCAAATTAAATTTTATAAAAAAGATAATTTTTCTTTTGACATTTTTATGTACTATTAATAATTTCACATTAGCCCAGAGCTATCGTGATATTAATTTCGAATACGGTGGATTTGTAACAGAAATTTATGTTGCAAAAAACGACAACTTAATTGGCTACCAAATTTTATACGCAAGAACTGATGTGGGCGGTTTATATTGTTTTCGGATAATAAAATAATAGATACGAAAAAACTCATTTTAATTAAATAATATGAACATAAGATTAGCAGATAATCATGACTTAGTTTCTTACTTTGCAACCCGAAGAGGACGATTGTTTATTTTGTTTTACGTAATTGCGACTGTGACGTTGATTTATTCACAGCCGGTATTAGCACAGCCGCATTTTGAGTGGGTTAGGAATTATCCGATGGTGGGGCAGGATGCTGCACTTGATTCTGCAGGTAACATCTACATACTCGGAAGACCTGAAACTAACGGTGTTAGTATTATTAAATATAATCCTTCGGGTTCGATTATATGGACGAAAGTTCAACCATCGGTGAACGGAGGTTATTTACATGCTGCTTCGGATAAATACGGAAATTTGTATTTTACTTTTTTTGACATGAATGATTCTTATTTCAGACTTACGAAATATGATTCAAGCGGTAATTATCAATGGACAAAATATTATGTAACGGGTGGCTTTAATACATATCCTCAGGCAATAGCTCTTGATACGACAGGTAATATATTTCTTATAGGGAACAGTCAAACAGCTACCGGTTCTCCATTTATCTTAAAGTATAATGCGCAGGGAGATTTATTATGGACAGCGAGTTCTACTATTAACAGAAGTGGATTTTTTGCCGGTTTTGTAGATAAACCCGGAAATATTTATGTAACAGGTTACTGTAGAGACTCTAATAATTACTCTTTTGATTATTTAACGATTAAATTTAACAATGCAGGAATCCAGCAATGGGCTAAGAGATATAACGGACCAGGTGACGATTATGATATAGCTGTAAGTGTAAAAGCCGATGACGAAGGGTATTGTTATATAACAGGTTCTGTAGCTATTGAAGGTCATGCCGGTACATCAGGAACAATAAAGTATGCTCCAAACGGCGATACTGTTTGGACTAGATTATATTCACTGGATACAACAGACCAGTATGGCGGGGAATATTTAGAGATAGACGGTGATGGTAATGTTTATGTAACGGGTTGGGGACATAGCTTAACTGATTTTCAAGGCGAGTATAGAACAATAAAATATGATAAATATGGAAATTTATTGTGGATAATACATGATTCTAACGGTGTTTATCCCCAATCAATGGCAATTGACAGAAACAATAATATTTTCATAACAGGACATAATCAGGCTTATAAATTTTATAGTGTTGGTTACAATTATTCAGGAATAATGATATGGGGTCTTTTATATCCCCCTGAGTATATAGCATCATATCATGGAGGCATAAAAGTTTTGATTGATAAAAATAATTATCTATATGTATATGGCGGTTCACTTGATTCAGCGATATTATTAAAATATTCAATAAGTACTGGCATTGTAAATCCAAATCAAAATATTGTTCAAGGTTATAAATTACATCAAAATTATCCTAACCCCTTTAACTCCTCAACCATCATCAGCTATTCTTTACCGGCAAAAGGTTACATCCACATTAAAATACATGATTTATTAGGCAAAGAAACTGCTTCGTTAGTTAATGAGAATAAATCAGCCGGTAATTATGAAGTAAAATTCGAAGAACATAATTTATCAACGGGTGTATATTTTTATACGCTTTTTGTGAACGGACAGAAAATGGACATAAAGAAAATGATGGTTATTAAATAAATAGGATGTTCTTTAATAAATTTAAAGAAGAATATGGTAAAATTATAAATAATTAATTAGTTCGGCAAAGTCTTTAATGAATCCATGTTAAAGTGCAAAATGCGTCAAATCTCTTCTCTGCAAAAAATTTCAGTACCTGTTGTCTATATTACTTTTAAAGAAACAACCAATATTTTACTCTTCGGATGGTAACTTTATTTATTACGCAATCCGGCGGTGTAGTTTTTATTTTTCCGTCTATTGACATTATGGAACTTTTTTAATAATTTTATGTTTATATTCATGAACAAATATTTAATAAAATTATGTTAAAACTGTTAGAAGCGATACATCTAAAAACAGCAAAAATCTCTACTTTCTACACTTCACTCACACATTACTAACACTTTACTTACACAATTTTTACACACTTCTTATATACACCTTGTATAGCAGCTTAATAGACCTTATATATGCAAAGCATAAAGTTCAGGAACCTATACCAAATATCAGCATTATTTTTGTTTAAACAATAAACTAAATTGCACTTTCAAAAATTACATTTTATTGTCGTTGAATAGAGGTCTCTTATACGCATTCGCAGCTTACGCATGGTGGGGGTTCTTTCCGCTTTATTGGAAACTGCTAATAAAAGTACCCGCTTTGCAATTGATTGGTCATAGAATTATTTGGTCATTTATTTCTTTGATTTCCGTTTTACTAATCTTAAATCAATGGAATTCATTTCGGAAATCAATTTTTGATTTTAAAATATTCAAAATTTATTTGCTTGCCGCTGTTCTTATCGGCTTGAATTGGTTTATGTATGTTTGGGCAGTGAATGCCGGTTATATTGTCGAAACCAGCCTCGGATATTTCATTAATCCTCTTATAAGTGTGTTGCTCGGTGTTTTATTCTTCAAGGAAAAATTAAAGCTGTGGCAATGGATTCCAATAATTCTTGCGGGCAGCGGAGTTCTATACATGACAATCTCAATTGGGGAGCTGCCGTGGATTGCACTTCTTCTTGCTTTTACATTCGGGTTTTACGGTATGATAAAGAAGATTGCACCTCTCAGCTCTTTACAGGGATTAACACTCGAAACAGTTATTTTACTCCTCCCTGCACTCTTTTATTTAATTCAAGCTGAAAATTCAGGTGTGGGTGCATTCACTCATCAGGGTTTATTTACCGATTTTTTGATTGTCCTCGCTGGAGTTATAACAACCATTCCTCTTCTGCTCTTCGCTTCCGCAGCAAAGAGAATACCCCTTTCATACATCGGCGTTTTGCAGTATATCGCTCCAACAATTCAGTTTTTGCTCGGCGTATTAGTCTTCAAAGAATCTTTCTCTGTTAATCAGTTCATCGGATTCTCTGCCGTATGGATAGCTCTTATAATTTTTGGATTAAACAGTTTCGCGTCCTACAGAGCAAAATCTATATCTCCTCCCGAAATGGATTAAATAATAACTAATTTTTTGATTTAATTATGGAACTGAATTAAGGGTACTAATTTTCCCCCTACATAATTTTATATATTGATTAATCCTTAATATATTGATATTTTAAATGTAACTTAAACAGTAATTATAATACAACATGTTTGTAATTACCGCATAAGTGAAGATTAATCATTAACTTAAATACAGGAGATTAAAATGGAAGAAAACAAAATGGCTAAAGGTCTTATGATGGGATTTTTAGCAGGGGGAATAGTCGGTGCAGTTGTGGCTTTGCTCTATGCACCTAAGGCAGGAAGAGAACTAAGAAACGATATCAGAATCAAGAAGGATGAGTTTATCGACGATACATCCGAATACATGAAGATTGCTAAGTCTAAAGCAAGCGACCTTATTAACGACGGAAAGAAAAAATCCGAACAGATTATTAAGGATGCTAAAGAAAAAGCAAATTCCCTTCTGGATGATGCTAATTCAGTTCTGAGCGATGCAAAAACAAAAGCGACTGAAAAATTCGGCGTCGCTAAGGAAAAAATCACCGTAGAGAGCGAAAGAATTAAAGATGCTTTTAAGGCGGGTGTTGATGCGTACAAGGACGAAAAATCCAAAGGTGTTTAATCTTAAATTTTAAATAATTGACACTCGAAGTCTTAAATATTGTTTCTGTAATTATTCAGATTATTCTTTTTGTCGTTCTTATTTTTGCAGTGTTTGCCTTGTCCGCTTATGTCAAGTCCCTAATGCAAAGGGTCGAGACTCTGCAGGATGAGTTTAACAAGTTCAAAGTCAAGGTTGAACCTTTAATAGATGATACAAAAGTATTAATTCAAAAGGTTAACAAAATCACCGATAAAGTTGACGATAATATTGTTTACTTAAGTAAAGCGGTTGAGAAGGTTAAAACAGCTATTGACGACGTTGTTGATTTCAAAGACAAAATCGTCAGAAAAGTTGAACCGCCTATCGTTGACACTATTACTGCATTCTCGGCAATTGTCAAAGGAATAAAGGTATTCTCGGAGACTTGGAAATCTAAAAGACCCGAGAAGCGTTATATAAAACACGATGATGAACTGCTGTTCGATGCGGGTAACGATAACGATTATGAACTTGAAAAAGAATACGACGATATAAATAAAGAACTGAATGAAGTCAGAAAGAAACTTGAAGAGATGAAGAGAGTATAATCTCTCACACTCTTTATATGTGTTTTATAAGGTTAATTGCTGCAAAGCAATTAACCTTTATTATTTTTAATTTGAATCGATACAGGACAGTGGTCGCTTCCTTGCACATCTGAATGTATGTCAGCTTTGGCTATGTTCTTAACAAAACTGTTTGATACCATAAAATAATCTATTCTCCACCCGACGTTCCTTTCTCTTGCACGCGTTACCATGTCCCAGTATGTGTAGTTCTCCGGCTCCTTGTTGAATTCACGAAATATATCCGTGTAGCCGAGGTTAATAATCTTGTCTATCCATTCCCGTTCCTCGGGCAGGAATCCCGAGTTCGTTTCATTTTGTTTGGGTCTTGCCAAATCAATTTCTTTATGTGCAGTGTTGTAATCTCCTGTTACTATAACACCTTTCCTCGAATAATATTTTCTCTGGAGTAGAAAAAACAGCTCATCGTAAAATCCAAGTTTGTATCTTACTCTCTCAGGTCCTCTCCCTCCGTTCGGGAAATAACAATTAGCCAGCACATAATCCTTAAACTCAAGTATTATGCATCTTCCCTCATCGTCATAATAGTCATTTCCGATTCCAAGCGAAACATTTATCGGTTCCACCCTGGTATAAACCGCAACGCCTGAGTAACCCTTCTTCTTTGCAGAATGAAAATACGATGTGTAACCTTTTATCTCCTTTAGCTCTCCCGGCAGCTGCTCAAAGTGAGCCTTCGTTTCCTGAAGACACAGAATGTCTGGTTTTGCGACTTTCATCCAGTCAAGAAAACCTTTCTTATGAACCGCTCTGAGTCCGTTCACATTCCATGAATATACTGTTGTATTTCTTGTTTTTGCCATTAAACAAGATAATAATTATTATATTCACTTTTTATTCCATTTCTTTTGCAAATTGTTTAATTTATTTTTGATAGATTTAAAATTAATATTCTATTCAGATATGGGTGTCCATAAATTAGATAGTTTCTTTAATCCCCGTAGAATTGCTATTACTGGTGTATCCATTAATCCAAACAGCGTCAGCGGAAAAGTCGTTACGAACCTAGTCGGTAGTGGATTTAAAGGTGTTGTGTATCCCGTGAATCCTGATGCCGAAGCTGTCTTTGGTATTCCTTGCTATAAAAGCTTAAGCAGCTTGCCTAAAACTCCCGACCTCGTCGTAATCTGCAACGCTGCAAAAGAAGTACCCGATATTGTTGAAATGGCGGGTGAATCAGGCGTTAGAAATATTATTATAATGTCCGCAGGTTTCAAAGAAATCGGTGCAGAAGGACGCGAACTCGAGGAAAGAATTAAAACATCTCTTAAAAAGTTTAACGGCTTAAGAATCCTCGGTCCGAATTGTCTCGGGATTATAGTTCCGAGTCTTAATCTTAATGTTAGTTTTGCATCGGGAATTCCTAAGTCTGGTAATATTGCTTTTATTTCTCAATCAGGTGCATTGTGTACTTCTGTCCTTGATTGGGCTATTGAGAAGAAAATAGGATTCTCATACTTTATTTCAATCGGAAACACTCTCGATGTTGATTATTCCGACTTGATAGACTTTATAGGTGAGGACGACAAGACGAAATCTATAGTACTTTATATTGAGTCTGTCAGGCAGGCAAGAAAGTTTATGACTGCTGCTCGTTCGTTCGCTCGTACAAAGCCGATTGTTGCTTATAAAGCAGGTAGATTCCCCGAATCTGCTAAAGTCGCCGCTTCCCATACGGGTGCTATGGCTGCCGAAGATGCTATCTATGATGCTGCTTTTAAAAGAATGGGAGTAACAAGAGTTTTTGATATCGGTGAAATATTTGATGTTGTCGAACTTATAGGACGAAATAGAATTCCAAAAGGTGCGCGGCTGGGTATAGTAACAAATGCCGGCGGTCCGGGTGTTATGGCTGTGGATGCTTTGATAGCCGAAGATGGAATTCTTGCACAACTTAGTGATGAGACTTTTAAAAAGCTAAATGAAAGTCTCCCTCCTTACTGGTCAAAAGGAAATCCTGTCGATGTCCTCGGAGATGCAAACTCTAAAAGAATAGCTAAAGCCGCACAGATTTTGTTTGAAGATAAAACCATTGATGCTGTACTCGTTATTCTCACTCCTCAGGCAATGACTAATCCTGCCGCGGCGGCTTCTGAATTGAGTAAAATTAGTGAAGCTCATAAGAAACCTCTTCTTGCCGCATTCCTCGGAGGAGAAAAGATTAAAGAAGGCGTTAGAATTCTTAATGATAATGGTATCCCTGTTTACTCTACTCCTGAACAGGCAGTTCGTGCATTTATGAAACTCGTTACTTATTCAAGAAACCTTGAACTGCTTTATGAAACACCCGAGGACATAAACGTAAAATTCTCTCCCGACAGGGATAAACTTAGATTTAGTTTTGAATCATTGATACCGGATAAGACAAACATCCTTACAGAAAGTTTATCAAAATCTATTCTTGAAGCTTATGGTATTACTACTTCCAAACCATACAAAGTAACAGCAGTAAGAGACTTGAAAAAATCTGCTGATATCGTCGGTTATCCATTAGTTATGAAAGTAGATTCACAGGATATTTCTCATAAGTCTGATGTCGGTGGAGTTGTACTGAATATTGAAGATTATGAAATGCTGTCGGCAGCTTATGTTAGAATGATGAACAATATTAAGGAAAAATTACCGGACGCAAGAGTTGAAGGTGTTTCACTTCAAAAAATGATTAAGTACAAAGATTCCGTGGAACTTATTCTTGGAATTAAGCGGGATGAGACATTCGGTACCGTTATAATGGTTGGTATGGGTGGAACGGGTGCTGAATTGTTTAAAGACAGGGTTATTGGATTTCCGCCGCTTAACGAAAGTCTCGCTTATAATATGCTTGCATCCCTTAAAATATTTCCATTGCTCAAAGGATACAGAGGCAGTAAGCCCGTAAATCTTGATGTGCTTATAGAAACTCTTATAAGACTTTCATATTTGGCAGCCGATTATCCTGAAATTACCGAACTCGATATTAATCCATTACTTGTACATAGCGAAGGTGCTATAGCCCTTGATGCAAGAGTTGTTGTTGATAAATCTCTGTCTGCTTACGGTGAACATGATTACAGTCATCTCGCTATTAAACCCTATCCTGACGAATATATTAGAAAGATTACATTAAACGACGGAAAGGAAGTTACATTTAGACCTATTAAACCTGAAGATGAACCCATGTGGACTGAACTTCTTGCAAACTGCTCGAAGGAATCTATTTATTCAAGGTTCAGGTTTTTCTTTCAGTGGGATTCGCATGAAGTTGCCGCAAGATACTGTTATATCGACTACGATAGGGAACTTGCAATCGTTGCCGAAATAGTCGAAAATGGAAAAAGAAAACTAATCGGTGTCGGTAGATTAATCGCAGATCCTGATCACGAAAATGTTGAGTATGCAATCCTAATTATGGATTCCTTTCAGAACAGAGACTTAGGCGGACTGCTGACTGACTACTGTTTTGAGATTGCTAAGAAATGGGGCTTGAAGAGGATAGTCGCACAAACAACTTCCGATAACAAGCGTATGATTGCTGTTTTCGAAAAGAGAGGATTCAATATTGATTTTGATCCCCGTTCATCATTAGTCGAAGTTTCAAAACCTTTGGATAATATAAATTAAAAATAATACTTATGAATACTGACTTTAATAAATTCTTCTATCCGAAATCCATAGCCGTTGTTGGAGCTTCTTCAAAAGAAGGAACTCTTGGGTATGAACTGCTTGGTAACTTGCTTAAATTTGGTTATAAAGGTAAACTTTATCCTATTAATCCAAAAGCAGATACTATTCATGATTTGAAATGCTATAAATCATTATCAGACATTAAAGATGTTGTTGACCTCGCAGTAATTATGCTTGGTAAGAATTTAGTCTTACAGGCTATTGATGATTGCAAAGACAAGAATATTGATTCCGTAATAGTGATTACCGCGGGATTTAAAGAAGTAGGTGAAGAGGGTGTTACTCTTGAACAGGATTTGATTTCAAAGGTTAAGAAATACGGTATGCGTTTGGTTGGACCGAATTGCATGGGTATTATTAACACAAAGAATGATGTACTTATGAATGGGACGTTCATAAAAGGAACTCCTGTTGCAGGCGGTATTGGATTTGTCTCGCAAAGCGGAGCTCTTGGAGCAGCCGTATTGAAGATTATTGAAAAGTTTGATATCGGATTCTCTCAGTTCCTTAGTATCGGGAACAAAGCTGACGTTTCGGAAAATGACCTTATTGAATACTGGAAAACTAATAAAGATGTTGGTGTTATTACCGCATATCTTGAATCCTTCTCTGACGCTAAAGAATTTCTGAATATATGCAGGGATGTTACTAAGCATAAACCTGTTATAGCTATAAAAGCAGCAAGAACATCCGCGGGTATGAAGGCTGCCTCGTCTCATACGGGAGCGCTCGCGAGTGCTGACACTATTGCTCAGACGCTTTTTGAACAGTCGGGCGTTATTAGAGTCGATTCCGTTGAAGATATGTTCAATCTTGCTAAAGCTTTTGACAGAGCAAAACTTCCTGAAGGAAATAGAGTTGGTATTCTTACTAATGCAGGCGGTCCGGCAATTCTTACCGTTGATGAAGCTGATAAATGCGGACTCGATGTTGTGAATCTTTCTGAAAACACAAAGAATAAATTAAGAGAAATAGTTCTTCCCGAAGCATCCGTTAACAATCCTGTTGACCTGCTTCCTCCTGCAAATGCTCAGGTTTACGGCAAGGCTACAGAAATTCTTTTAGCAGATGAAAATGTAGATGCTGGTATTTTGATACTTGGTCCACCTCTTATGTTTGATACTGTCGAAATCACAAAATATATTTGCGATGCTGCGAATAAAAGCGGCAAATGTGCTATTGTTGTCGTTATGTCTCAGGATGAAATAATATCTGAAGTTGCAAAAGTTATACCTGTTCATCCTCCTTTATTCAACAGCGCTGAGAAAGCAGCTTGGGCTATAGGTGAAATGCTGAAATACAAAAAGCACAAGGAGGTACCGTATGGAACGATTAAGAAGTTTAATGTTAACAGCAAAGGTGTCAAAAGTATTATTAATAAATACAAAACAGGTAACGTATATCTTGATTTTAATGATGTATATGATATCTTGAATCATTACAAAATGCCTATCGTTGAAACTAAAATTGCTAAAGATGTTCAGCAATCAATCTATGATGCTAATCAAATAGGTTTTCCGGTTGTTGCTAAAGTATTCGGCAGAGAGCTTGTGCATAAATCTGATGTGGGCGGTGTTGCGTTGAATATTCAGGATGAAGAGGAACTTTTAAATGTTGAGAGCAAAATTATTGCCGGATTGAAAGAGAAGGGGATTGATAGCAAGCTCGAAGGATTTATATTACAGCCTTTTACAAAAATTGAAGACGGAGTAGAGACAATACTCGGTGCTTTTGAAGATAAACAGGCAGGTCATTTACTCATGTTTGGTCTCGGAGGTATATTTGTTGAGGTGTTCAAAGATGTTAAATTCAGAGTTGCTCCTCTTAACGATATAGATGCTCAGTCTATGATTAAATCAATTAAGAGCTTCGAGATTCTTAAAGGTATCAGGGGGAAGAAATCAGTTGATATAGAATACATTGAAGAGAATCTTCTTAAGCTTTCTCAGCTTGTTACTGATTTCCCCGAATTTTCTGAGATAGATTTAAATCCGTTTGTGTTTTCACCAAACAGAAATAAGTCGAAAATACTTGATGCAAGAATAAAGCTAAGATAAATTCACTGATATTCTATTTCTTATTAAGAAAGTAATCGTAGGTAGCTCTTGATATTTTTGCTATGATTTCTTCATTGGTTTCCATTGTTTCATAAGAATCTGAGACGAATACTGCTATTGCAAAACTGTTACCGTTCGGTAATGTAATTATTCCGATATCATTTGTTGCACTCGTCATACCATCATTATTTTCAGGTCCCGTGCCTGTTTTATGAGCGATTATCGTTCTCTCAGGCAAAAGTCCCTTTAATCTTTTTGCTCCTGTTTTAGTTTTAGTCATTACGTTCCATAAATATTCATATGTGCTATTTAGTATCTTTTTGTTTTTGAATTTCGAAAGTAATTGTGCAGCTGCCCTTGGTGTTGACCAGTTTCGGTATTGTATATCCCAGCTTTCATGCATTTCTTCTTCTGTAGCAACTACTGAAATATCGTTAATATCAAGTGAAAGTAAAAAATCATTCACAACAGTTGGTCCACCAATAAGCCTGAACAGTAAGTCACATGCAACATTATCGCTTTCAGATACTGCATACTGAATAAGCTCATCTATTGACAACTCGACATTTCCCTCGGGATATTTTTCTCTGAGCGGACTATAATAGGGAAGCAGGTCTTCTTTTCAAATTACAATTTTATCCTTAAGTTGAATCTTTCCCTTTTCAACGAGATTAAGGACTGTCAGGGCAAGATGGTATTTATAAACGCTTTGCATCGGAAATCTCTCTGTACCTTTGATAGATAAAGTGTCAAGACCATCTTCAGAACAGATTGCAACACCTACGACTGCACGTTTACCCGAAATAATTTCATCGATATTTTCCTTCAGAATATCCGTCTGAGAAAAAGCTTTTGACACAGATAGTATCATTACCAGTGTCATTATAATTTTTTTAATCATTATTTTATAAAGAGCATTCGTTTTGTTTGTGTGAATTCGTTTGTTATAAGTTTGTAGAAGTAAACTCCAATATATTTGTTTTTCATTTTCATAGCTTTGAATTGTTTTTATTGCACAAAAATAAATATTTCTGTATTAAGAATCACTGAAAATTAAAAGAAATACTCTACTTTGAATAGAATTAAGTTGCCAGAATAAATATATTTAAGAAAAATTAAGTAATTATGAAAATAGCTAAAGAATTTAGATGGGAAATGGGTCATAGACTTCCGGAGCATACAGGTCTTTGCAGGAATATACACGGTCATTCGTATAGAATGGTTGTTGAGATTTCAGGTGAAGTTCTTCCTAACGGTATGATAATTGACTTTTATGACCTTGGATTAATAGTCAAACCGATACTTTCAAAACTTGACCACTGTTTTCTCGTTTATTCAAAAGATAAGCCGGTTTTAGAATTTCTTAAAAAACACAAGATGAAAATGGTTGTTGTCGAATATCTCGCAACTGTCGAAAATATCTGCTCAGATATTACCGAAAAGATTGCTTTTGAATTTAAGAAACAGAAAGTTAGGAATATTACCGAAATATCGGTTAAGTTATTTGAAACCCCGAATTCTTTTGCTGAAATGAACTTAAAAATGCAGTAATTTGCAGTATCGCGAATTCTGGAAAGAAATTTATTTTTAAGATTTGATTTTTGTATTTCTATATGTTTACTATCAGCTTTCCGGCTCTATGCCACGAAATAATTCCACCTGCAAGGTGAAAAGCCTTTTCGATTCCTGCTTGTTTAAACAATGAAAGAGCATTTTTACTTCTACTCCCACTTCTGCAGTAAATCAAATACCTTCCGTCTTTGTCAAGTTCGTAAACTCGCTTCTTAAACGTGGGATCATAGAAATTTATTAGCATCGCTCCGTCAATTCTGGATTGTTTATACTCTTCAGGTGTCCTTACATCAATTACTGTGTAATTTTGTTTGATAAGCTCCTCAAATTTCTCAACATCAATGTTACCTTCATTCGTACGAAAAATATTAAAATTAAACATCAGAAATTAAGTTTTAAATTTGTTTTTATTGGGTTTTAAAGTATTATTACTATCAACAGCAAATTATGCATAATAATTACAAAACATTGAAATAATTATACTTGATATTTAACTTTTTTAAAATATTTCTGCTTTAAAACCACATCTTTTACTCAATTTTTACATTTATTTTTAGATATTTTGAGACAATTTTAAAATAGAAATCTAAAAAATAATCTTGATTATCTACATGAATTTACTTACTTTAGTATAGGAATAGGTTAAAAAATCTCATATTGTATTATAATCAATCAGGGAAACATACTTTAATTATCTGTCACTAAAGGGATGAAGACAAAATTATTTTCATTATCACCTCGAATATTAATCGGATCATATATAATTATTGTAATAATAGTTATTATTTATGGATTCTTTTCGTACAAATCAAATGTCGAAGAAAGATATCAGCAAGTAATCCGTGAACTAAGTATCCTGTCAGATTCAAAAGTTAAAAGGGTACAATCTTGGAGAAATGAAAGATACGGTGATGCAGGAGTTATGATGGAAAATTCAAGCTTAATTTTAGCTTATAAAAATTGGCTGAGAAATCCGGAAAATGATGATTTAAAAAATGCCGTAGTTAAAATGGTGTTATCTTATGAAAGATATTTTAACTACAAAAACCTTATTCTTTTTGATAAAAATCGTGCTGTAAGATTATCTCTGGATAGCACTATTGCATCCTTAGACAGCACATTATTGTCAAACGTAAATATTAGTATATTAAGTAAAAATCCGAGTATTAGTAATCTCTTCATTGCTGATAGTGATTCTTCAATTTATTTAGATGTAGCTGCACCGTTTTTTAGTGATAATGAATTGATAGGAGGCGTAATTTTAAGGATTGACCCCAATGAATTTCTATTTCCTGAAATAAATAATTGGCCTGTTATTAGCAGAACTACTGAATCGATCCTTTTTACTGTAGTTGAAAACACAGTTGTATTTCTGAACAATTTTCGATTTAAAGATAATACTGCTCTTAAGTATAAAATCAAAATTAACGATGAAAATGAATATATAACATCAGTGAAAGCCGCAAAAGGACTAAGAGGATTTTCGGAAGGTATTGATTATAAAAATTCCAGAACTTTAAATGACATAAGACAAATTGAAGGTTCTCCGTGGATTTTGATTAATAAGATCGATGTTGATGAAATTTATACCCCGATAAAAGAACGTATTTGGAATCAGGTTTTTTTCTCAGCGTTTATTCTCTTCATTTTTGGCGCAGGTCTGTTGTGGTTATGGCACAACAGGAAAAAATCTTTGCAGATTCAGAAACTCGAGGAAGAAAAACGAATTCTTGGTATAGCAAAGAATTATGAGAAAGTTATGAAGTATGCTAATGTAGCGATGATTCTCTCTGATAATGACCTTATCATTAGAGACGTTAACGAAAGAGCTCTGAGTCTTTATGGTTTTACCAGAAGTGAAATTATTGGCATGAAGATTAAAGATTTTGTGGTTTCGGAGGCTGAACAAATACCTGACGGTAACAAAGAGGAAGAAGATAAACTAAAAGAAGGTATAATTTACGAATCGCTTCAAAAACGAAAAGACAATTCAACTTTTTACGCTGACATAAACCTGAGTATTGTCGAAATAAACGGAAGGAATTATTATCATAGAATAATCAGCGATATCACTCAGCGTAAGATAGCCGCCGAGAAATTACGGCAAAGCAAAGAACATCTTCAGGAAATAAATCTGGAAAAGGATAAGTTCTTTTCAATCATAGCTCATGACTTAAGGGAACCGCTAGGAAGTTTCATGAATGTAACAAAAATGATGGATGAACGTAAATCATCGATGTCTGAAGATGAAATTGATGAGTTTGTCAAACTTATGAAAGAATCATCAGCAAACCTTTATGGTCTGCTCGAAAATCTTCTTGAGTGGTCAACGATGAAAAGGGGATTGATAGCTGTAGAACCCAAATTAATCAATTTGAAGGAATGCCTCAAAAAGAATCTTGAATTATTAAAGGAGTCAGCAGTTAGAAAAAATCTGAAATTTTCTTCTGATATTCGAGATGATTTAGAAGTATTCGTTGACGAAAGGATGTTAAACGGAATTATTAGAAACCTTGGAACGAATGCGGTAAAGTTTACACCAAAAGAAGGAAATATTATCGTCAAAGCTGAACAAACAGATGGTAATAAAGTTTTGATTTCTATAAGTGATTCAGGTATTGGAATTCCTGATAATATTATTGAAAATCTTTTCAATAGTTCTGTTAATACTAAACGAACAGGTACCGATGGTGAACCTAGTAGTGGTCTTGGATTGTTACTATGTGAAGAGTTTACAGAGAAACTTGGTGGTGAGTTAATTATTGATAGTGAAGTTGGAAAAGGTAGTACTTTTAAAATTATCTTACCCGGAACAGAGAATGAGCCGATTACTATTGCGGAAAAAACAAATAATATAATTTCTGATACTATTTTTGAATCAGAATAGAAGTTTATAATCAAAAACCGTTTAAACTAAAAATACATTTATACTTATATTGAAATTTATTCCTGCTTTTTAATTCACATGATAAATACTTCTAATTTTTATAATTCACACTTAAACTTGATTTCAAAGAGGATTTGTAACTTGAAAATTGAATTTATTGTTTTAAAATTGAATAAGTTATATGAAAAATATGAATAAAGTAAAGCCCATAATATTCATTTATACAATCTTTTTATTATGTGCCTTAACCCCGGAATCATTTTCTCAAACAGGATGGTTTTGGCAAAACCCTTTGCCGCAGGGGAATAACATTAATGATATTCAGTATGTAACCTCGAATACTGCCTTTGCTTGCGGGCAGGATGGTACCGTCCTTAAAAGTCTTGATGGTTGTTCAACCTGGTTTCCTCTTTCTACAGGAGTCCCTACAAACCTTAAATCAATTTGTTTTATTAATGAAAATACGGGTTGGGTTATGGGTGCCCCGAATACAGTTCTAAGAACTTATAACGGAGGCTTCACCTGGACATCACTTAACATCGGAAACTATACAAACATAAATTCAATTAACTTTGTAAACGCAAATACCGGATTCATTGTCGGTGCAAACGGACTTTTTCTTAAAACATCTGATGGAGGTGACAGCTGGTTTGCATCAGTTATTTCAATCTACTCATTAAGTGATGTGTCTTTTACAGACCCGTTTTGGGGATGGACAGTCGGTTCAGCCGGTGCAATTCTTTATACTTTCAATGGCGGTTCAAATTGGTACTGGCAAAACAGCCAGACAGGCCAGACTTTAAATTCTGTTTACTTCATAAATAGTTCTGTTGGTTATGCGGCAGGAAATTATGGAACTATTCTGCGTACAAATGATAGCGGTGCGAATTGGATTATACAAAATGCAAACACGACTAATAACCTTTTATCTGTTTTCGTGAATGATTTTTACAATGCTTCCGCTTGCGGTTATAACGGTTCAATCTATAATACTACCGATGCCGGAACTGTCTGGAACCTTAAAGATATGGGAATACAAACGCCCCTGTCATCAATCAGTTTTGCTAACATTAACCAGGGTGTGTGTGCAGGACAGCTCGGTTACATGACCCGTACATCGAATTCAGGTGTGAACTGGGTGTCGTTATCAAAAATTATTACATCAGGTTATTTAAAATCAATCAGCATCGGCGACGAAAGCGTTATCTACGTCGCGGGAGGTATCGGTACTGTTTTAAAAACAGTTAACGGCGGTTATAACTGGACAGCCTTATCGGGTATATCCGGCATAGTTAACGCAGTCCATTTTTCAGATGTTTTCAATGGGTGGGTTGCAAGTTCAACAGGTATTAGAAACACAACCGATGGCGGGTTCACCTGGAATTTACAAACATCAAGCAATGTGAATTCAATTTTCTTCTTAAACCCGAGCTACGGCTGGGCTTGCGGAGAGAACGGTTTGATTATTGCAACAACAAACGGAGGTCTGAACTGGGTCTCGCAGATAAGCGGCGGAACGGGCTCACTAAGGGCAATTCAATTCATCAATCAAAATACAGGCTGGGCTCCTGAATCCTCAGGTCAGTTAAGGAAAACTACAAACGGCGGCTCGAACTGGTTTCTTGCTGCATTCGGCATTTCAAGCAATATAAATTCATTATTTTTCACAAATGAAAACACAGGCTGGATAGCGGGTGAAACAGGAGTAATTTCTAAGTCAACAAATGGCGGTGTATCATGGATACCTCAAAATTCCGGAATTATATCCGATTTAAACTCAATTCATTTTCCAAATTCAAGTACAGGCTGGGCAATAGGTGCCGCGGGGAAAATCCTTTGGACATCCAATGGCGGCAGCAATTGGTTCTCACAAAATGGTTACACGGGTAAATACCTGACATCAGTAAAATTTGTAAATCACGCAACAGGTTGGATAGTCGGCGATGAAGGGACAATAATAAAAACAATTGACGGCGGCGGAACTGTCGGCATTAATATTATTTCAACAGAAATACCTTCCGGCTTTAGCTTAAGCCAGAACTACCCGAATCCATTTAATCCGCAGACAAAAATTAGATACACCGTACCAAAGAGCGGTTTTATTTCTTTAAAAGTTTATGATATAATGGGAAGGGAAGTGGCTGCCCTCGTAAATCAAACCCAGAGCGAAGGTACTTATGAATATACATTTAATATTTCCGAACACGGATATATACCTTCCGGAGTTTTGTTCTATAGACTTCAGTCAGAAAACAATTCCCTAACCAAAAAAATGATTTTGATGAAGTAGGGGCGTTGAATTTGTCGCGGCGAATCTACGACAGTTAACAGTGAAACAAACAGAAACGAATAAAGGCGGTCAACTCGACCGCCTTTTTATTTTTAATTATATGATTTATAAAACGAGTGTGAACTATATCGTTTTTGTGAATGCAATTTTGAGATGTTAGATAATAAATAACATTGATGAAGGAAGTTAAAGTGTAAATGTGTTTATATAAAAGGTTGATGGATGAGGGAGATTTCTTGTTAAGTTTCAAAAAGTTAAAACTGGTTACATATCTTAGCTAACCACCTAATCCTTATTTTGTAAACCATTGTTTACGGTTAATCGTTTTTAATCCTGTTCAATTCCTAAAATTAGAAGTGGAACTGGTGGATTATTTCTTCCGTGTCTTAGGACATTGTAAACTTCGCCTTCGTAATATGCAACTCCGCTACTCATATTTGATTGCATTTTCTTTGTTGGTAAAATTTCAATACCAAGGTTTATCACTCCACCTGAATAGAAAAGTAAATGTTTTACAAATAAGTCAAATGCTACAAAAGCATACTTACCAAATTGAACCTCAACTGCTATCTGGTCTTTCACAAAGTCCGTTTGCTTGTATGATGATAATGGTTCTTTTATTCCCTTTTTATTCAAGAATTCTTTCTGTTTATCATATGGTAAAAGAATTAATTCTGGTAAAATTTTCTGGTCGGTTGTTATATAATATTGATAACGTCTTTCGTTCCAATTTAGCTCATTTAATTTTTCATTAAAGGCTTTGTTTAATCCAATTGGGCTATAAAGCATTTTTCCCGCCATTGTTTTTTCCTTACTTTCTTTTGTAATAAACTCTGAAGCATCAATGCTTTTAATAGTCTCTTTGATTTCTTTGAAAAGTTTTTTGTGATGAACAATTAGATATTCTTCTCCGTTCAAATGAGAATATTTTTGTGCTATTTTCATTTTTGATGATTAATTCCGTTATATTTTCTGTTAACATCATTTAATTCAAGTTGCATCCACTCTTTTGGAACCTGAGAAACTTTATCGTTACCGGTCGGTTTATGAATCGGTTTATTTATGGGTCGGATTTTCAAACTGCCTTCTTGAAAATCTTTAATTCTCTTGTCAGCAATTTTACAATATTCGATCTCTTTCTCAATTCCTATTGCATTTCGATTATTTTTAATAGCCGCAATTATCGACGATCCTACACCAGCAAAAGGGTCAAGAACCCAGCTTCTATCGTTTGTCAATGCAAGTACACAGCGTTCAACTAATTCAATGGGGAATTGACAAGGATGCGCAGTTTTTTCGGGATGATTTGATTTAACATTTGGTATATTCCACATAGCTGATTCCCAATCATTAGCAACTATCTCCCAAATGTCACTTGGATTTTTGCCAAGAGGATTTCCAGATGGCAATCCCTTTTTTTCTCCTTTGAAGTAAAGTTTTCCAGGATATTTTGCCGGAATCCTTACACTATCCAGATTGAATATGTAATCATCTGTTTTACTGAACCACAATATAGTTTCATACCTCCCGCTAAACCTTTTTGAAGCATGAAGCCCGTGCCCAAAATGCCAAATAATTCTATTCCTAAGCTGTAATCCAAGTTTTTTAAATATTTGATAATAATAAATATCTAATGGAAAAACTTCACCTTTATTGACATAATTTCCAACTTGCCAACAAATATTTCCATTTTCTGATAGAGTTCTTACAAGTTCATTTATTATCTCTTCCTGTGATATCAAGTACTTTTCAATACTAGTCTTTGTTTCATATGATTTTCCTATATTGTATGGAGGTGAGGTTATTATTAAGTCAAATTTTTCATCTTCTATTCCTTTGAGAACTGTAAGGCTATCACCATTAATAATCTGATGAGTGATGTCAGGACTAATATATTCAATTAGAGGTTCTTTAACTTTCATATTATTTCATTTTCCTTACTTCAATTTTAATTTAATCAACAAGTTTCCTGCTTTAATTTCCCGAAGCTATTATTAAAAAATTCCTCACGATTATCTCTTTTCATTTTTATGTTCCATAAACGAAGCGTTTTAAGTTAAATATAATAATTATATAAATATTTAATCATCCTAAAATGAGATCTTCATTTTCTGAAAAATTTTATTTTTGCTTGTCTGAAAGTCTCAGTTCCAAGCTAATGTACGATTTTTTATGGTCCAGAAAACACATTATTTCTGTTCATTTTTTCCACACTTTAACTAGTCAAATGCCAAAATGCTAAAAGTGATGTATACTTGCTTCCCCCCAAAAAACCTCATTTTTGAGCAAATTCTCGGGTCGGGTGCTTCATAATCGCATTCCGGTCAATCAGAATCCCGTTCAGCTGCTTCGATTTCGCGTTCCGCTGCTTCGATCACGGACTCTTGCGTTTCATAATCGGATTATGGACGTTCAGGTTTGTATTCTGCTGTACAAATTATTTAGTTTATTTGGAATTGTCAAGACTATGCCCGATTCGAAAAATTGAGGTTTACAAAATCCGGAAGGTTATTGGTTCAATAATCTTTGTTATGAAAACACTCTGCCTGTTTTTAAGACAGAGTGTTTTTGTTTTAAAATTATTTGTTACTCGAAATTATGTTTAATGCTGAGCCGGCTTTAAACCATTCGATTTGCTGTTCGTTGAATGTGTGGTTTAGAAATATTTCATTATGTGTTTTATCGCCGTGATTAATAACTGCTTTGATTTGATTACCCGGTGCAAAGTTATTTAAGTCTATCGTGATAGTGTCATCTTCCAGAATCAAATCATAGTCAGAAGGATTTGCGAATGTCAAAGGAAGCATTCCCTGCTTCTTGAGGTTTGTCTCATGTATTCTTGCGAATGACTTTACAACTATCGCTTTACCACCGAGGAATCTCGGCTCCATTGCCGCATGCTCGCGCGATGAACCCTCGCCGTAGTTTTCTTCGCCGACTACAACCCATGGAATTCCGCTTGCTTTGTAGTCACGGGCGGTCTTTGGAACATCCTCATAGCTGCCCGTTACAAAGTTTTTAACGTAATTCATTCTGTTATTGAAAAAGTTTATCGCACCTATAAACATATTGTTCGAAATGTTATCAAGATGACCTCTGAATTTCAGCCATGGTCCTGCCATTGAAATATGGTCGGTCGTGCATTTGCCTTTTGCTTTTAAAAGAAGTCTCATGTCTGAAAAATCTTTGAGAAGGTCGGGTGCCTTAAACGCCTCAAGTATCTGAAGCCGGCTGCTGCTTCTTTCCACTTTAACCTCAATCTTTGAGCCGTCTTCCGGAGGCGGTATAAAGCCTGAGTTTCCTTTGTCAAAGCCTTTTGCGGGAAGTTCCAATCCGGTAGGCGGCGATAACTTTATCTCTTTCCCCTCTGAATTTATTAACGTGTCGGTAATAGGATTAAAAGTAATTTTTCCCGATAGTGCGAGTGCAGTAACTATTTCCGGAGATGCTACAAATGAATGCGTTGCAATATTGCCGTCGTTTCTCTTCGAAAAATTTCTGTTGTAAGATGTTAAAATCGAATTCTTTTCTCCGTCTTTAACATCATGCCGCTTCCACTGCCCGATGCAGGGTCCGCATGCATTAGCCAAAACAACTCCGCCGATTTTCGTAAACAAATCGAGCTGTCCGTCGCGTTCTATCGTCGCACGTATCTGTTCCGAGCCGGGTGTGATTACAAATTCCGACTTTGCCCGCAGCCCCGAGTCAAACGCCTGCTTTGCTATAGATGCCGCCCTCTCCATATCTTCGTAAGAAGAATTTGTGCAGCTTCCGATAAGTCCGACTTTTAGCTCTTCAGGATAGCCGTTCTCTTTTACTGAATTCTTAAATTCTGATATTGTACGTGCAAGGTCTGGAGTAAAAGGTCCGTTTATATAAGGCTCAAGTTCTGAAAGATTTATCTCAATTACTTTATCGTAGTATTTCTCCGAACCCGCATCGGACGTAAGATTATCCTTTATCGCATCCGCCGCTGACGCTATATCTTCTCTTCCCGTTATTCTCAGATATTCCGACATCTTTTCATCGTACGGAAAAATTGAAGTTGTTGCACCGATTTCAGCACCCATGTTGCAGATAGTTCCTTTACCCGTGCAGGAGATTGACTTTGTGCCTTCTCCGAAATATTCAACTATCGCTCCCGTACCGCCCTTCACAGTAAGTATTCCCGCAAGCTTCAATATAACATCCTTCGGCGATGCCCATCCGTTTAATATACCCGTTAATTTAACTCCGATTATTTTCGGAAACTTAAGTTCCCATGGAAATCCTGCCATGACGTCAACCGCATCAGCTCCGCCCACGCCTATAGCTACCATTCCCAGACCGCCTGCGTTTGGCGTATGCGAATCCGTCCCAATCATCATTCCTCCCGGAAACGCATAGTTTTCAAGAACAACTTGATGTATAATTCCGGAACCCGGTTTCCAGAATCCGATTCCATACTTTGCAGAGACCGATTCAAGAAAATCATAAACTTCCTTATTATCTGAAACAGCTTTGTTTAAATCTTTTGCAGCTCCTGCTTCGGCTTGTATTAAGTGATCACAGTGGACTGTAGAAGGTACTGCAACTTTCGGTATATTAGCCGACATGAACTGAAGAAGTGCCATCTGAGCAGTCGCATCCTGCATCGCCACGCGGTCGGGTTTAAAATCAACAAAATCAGTACCCCTTTCAAAAGGTCCTGTATAGTCTGAATTCCATAGATGACTGTACAGAATTTTTTCCGTATAAGTCATTCCTCTACCTAAACGCTTTCGTGCTATTGAAACTTTATTATTAAAATTTTTATAAACATTCATTACTAATTCTTTGTCGAATGCCATATCTAATTCCTTATTTTATTTAATAAATTATTTAATTCGTTAGTTGTTGAAACGGGTAAATTACACTTGAAATTTTCGCATATGTAAACCTTATCAGTTTTATAATCTTTAACTATTTCATTAAGATAAGGTATTAATTTTGCCGAGATGTTATTGAAATAAATTATATTCTTGTTCGGTAAATATTTCCTGATAACAGTTGAATGCAGTTCGTTAAATAAATCTGAACGCAAATTTCCACTCAATATAATACTTGTATTATATTTTAAAAAGTTAAAGAGTGATGAAAGAAAGTGCGGGCTCGAAAATGGAGAACTCTCCGCTTTTGAATAGAATAATTTAAAACTCTTATCGGCAAGCTCATAATATCTGTCTTCTTTGAAAATTGTAAACAATCGTGTTAGATTATCTGCCATAACCGAATTACCGGAAGGTTCAGCACCGTCGTATACCTCTTTTGTCCGCAGTATTATATCATATCGTTTTTCCGAATCAAAAAAACCGCCTTCTTCTTTGTCGTAAAACTTCGTTATTGCAAGCTCCGTAAGTCTTTTCGCAATCGTTAAGAGTTTTCCGCTGAATGATATGTTGTGAAAATCAAGCAGTGCTTTTATCAGAAAAGCGTAATCTTCAAGTCCTGCTTCAAACTTAATCTCTCCCTGAATATACCTGCGATAAAGTTTCTCCTCCTTTTCGTTATACAAGTTGTTTACTAAAAAACTGACGGCTCTTGCAGCAGCATGCTTGTAATCTTTGTTTCCTGTTATCGTATATCCTTTTACAAATGCCGAAATCATCAGAGAATTCCATGAAGTAATAATTTTCTTATCAAGAAAAGGACGCGGACGTTTATTCCTGTGCTCTTTAAGTTTGGATATTGCTTTCGTTATTACATCTTCCGCCTCTTCGTATGAGATGCCGTTTCTCTTCGCAGTTTCAGATAAATCCTCAGACTTATACAAAACATTCTTTGACCCGAAAATATTATGCGGGTCAGATATTGTATTGCCTTTATGCAGAATTCCGAAGTACTCATTAAATACGTCTGCATTCTCATTATCAATAACACTTTCTATCTCGTCTTTTTCCCAAAGATAGAAATATCCTTCCTGCTTTTTATCAGGATCTTTGAGCGAAATCGCACTCTCCGCATCCTCAGCCGAGTAAAACCCTCCATCTTTATCAAGAAGAAAATTCATAACATATTCAAGCGTTTCATTTCCTGCTCTTAAAAAACTTAACTCCTTTGTGAGTGAATAAGCATCAAAATATGTGTTCGATATTTGTGCCTGATCGTATAACATCTTCTCAAAATGCGGCACACGCCAGTATTTATCAACTGAATACCTGTGAAATCCCTTATCTAATTTATCAAATATTCCTCCCTCATACATTTTCTTAAGAGTGAATGTAACCATATCCAGTGCCTTTGTTTCTTTTGTATGATAATAATATTTGAGAAGAAAATCGAGAATCACCGGTCTTGGAAATTTATTCCCTGATCCAAATCCTCCGAATTCTTCATCGTAAAGATTCAGGCATTGCACGAATACTGAGTCAAATATCCCTTCCTCAAATTTCCTATCTTCTGCCTTTAATGTGTTATCTAATAAAGTAATTATTTTTTCAGAACTGTTAATTACTTCATTTTTCTTGTGCTTCCATAGTTCGGCTATTTGATTTACCAAATCCTCAAATCCCGACCTTCCGTATTTGGATTTAGGCGGAATATAAGTAGCTCCGTAGAATGGCTTAAGGTCCGGTGTTAAAAACATACTCATTGGCCACCCTCCCGAACCTGTCATAGATTGAAGTGCTGTCATGTATATTCTGTCAATTTCCGGCATTTCCTCACGGTCAACTTTAATATTTACAAACGTCTCATTCATTAACGCCGCTATGCCAAAATCTTCAAAACATTCTCTTTCCATTACATGGCACCAGTAACACGTTGAATATCCTATCGAAAGAAAGATTGGTTTGTCATGTGTTTTAGCAAGTTGTATGGTCTCAATATTCCATGCATACCAGTTAACTGGATTGTATGCATGTTGCAGAAGATATGGACTTTTCTCATTTATTAAGTTATTTGGTCTTTTAGGCATATTATTTTGATTCAATATATAAACACAACATATACAGATATTTATTAATTCAACGAATTCAATGAATTAACTTTACTTTAAAGTATTACTTAATTATTTTTATAAAAATTAATATTTACTTATTATGCACATATTATTCGAGATAAAATACTCAATTTTTGAGAAAAAGAGGGCAGAATACCTTGATCTTCTCGGGAAAATAAAGGCTTATTACGCTAAAGACGGAATTGATAGATACATGGTCTTTGAAGATTCAAAAAAGCAAAATGAGTTTACGGAAATTTTCCTTTTCTCGAGTGAATCTGATTTCGAAAAATTCGAAGAAAATGCATCCGAAGAAATCAACGAAATGCTTTCTAAACTGGTCAGCGAAATGGTAGTTGATAAAAAAATCAAGTACAGGACGAAAAAGGAAATAGAAGGTTAGTTCAATTTGTAATATTATGAAATTATGAAAAGATACGGTTTTGCCGGTAATCTTTGGAGAAAGCTGGGTATAACAAACCCTCTTACCGATTTAAGTATTAAGATAACCCTGATTGTAGTTACAATTGTAATTATTTCTTTGTTCTTACCTTCTTACAGAACTATAGATTCCGACCATGAAGTAGGAACTATTTGGTCTACTGAAGACCTGATAGCAACATTCACGTTTCCAATTTACAAAAATGATGAGCTTCTTGAGCAGGAAAAGAAAGATGTGACTAACAATATAATTCCTGTATTTATAGATACTGTAAGCAGTTTTAATGAAACAAGGGACTCAATAAAATCCTACCTGAATATCTTAAGTAATTATTTAAAGGAAAAAATTAAAGAAGAAAAAGCCGATCAGAATTACATCTCGCAAGCAAAAGTTCTTTTGAACCTTAATGTGGCGGATGAACAATGGTATCAATTGATTAAATTATACAAAGGAGAAATAAAAGACGGTACAAAAGATTATAACGAATATATAAGTACTCTGCAGAAAATGCTTATTGATCTCGCAAAGAATCAAATTATTAACTTCAAACGTGATGAACTGCATTCCAATAAAATATCAATTAAAAAACCGGACAGTAAATTACAGAAAATAGAATCTGCCGACAAAGTAATGACCGTGAAAGAGGTCAATCAGGCTTTTGATAAAAAGTCTTTACAGTCGATTGAAGATAGTAACCTTCGTCTTATAGCGATTGAAATAGCAAGAAATCTTCTGAAAGAAAATTTATTCTTTAATGAGGAGCTGACAAATCTTGAAATACAAAATAGAATAGAGCAAATACCTAAGACTATTGGTATTGTAAAGGAAAATGAAAGAATCATTAGCAAACATGAACCAATAACAGAACTCTCGAAGCAAAAACTTGATTCTTATAAAAAAGTTCGTCTCGAAAGAATTGGTGTTCAGGATTATTTTGCACAGTATGTTGGTAAAATACTTTCGGTAATTGTTTTAATTGTAATCTTAGGATTCTATCTGTTTTATTTTCGTAAAGATATTTTTGATAATAATTTAAAACTTGCACTTGTAAGTTCTTTGATTGTTCTTGTTTGTTTCTTTGCTTTTATGAGTATGAGGTTAAAGGTAAACTCTCCGATTGAATACCTGATCTTTATTTCTGTTGCCTCAATTTTGTTGACTATTATTTTTGATTCACGGCTTGCGTTTTATGTTATAGTTATAACAACTTATCTTGTGGCATCTATTCGGGGAGGGGATTATACAATTGCTTTTATTTCTTTCTGTGGTTCAGTTTTAGCTATTTATAGTGTGCGGGATATTAAAAACAGATCACAGATTTTCAGGTCATTTTTCTTCATTCTCGGCGGATATATTTTAGCCGTGCTTGCAGTTGGTCTTGATAGGTCTGAGGGATTCACAAAAATTGCAATTAACATCGCGTATATTGGTGTTAATGCTGTAATGTCTCCTGTTATTGCATATGGATTGCTGATATTTTATGAAAGAGTATTTAAAATTACTACAGACCTTACCCTTTTGGAGCTTGCTGATTTCAATCAGCCTTTGCTTAGGGAATTATCCACAAAAGCACCCGGTACATTTCATCATAGCGTTGTAATGGGAAATCTTGCTGAGGAAGCAGCTGCATCCATCGGTGCTAACAGGATTCTTGCTCGTGTCGGTTGTTACTATCATGATATTGGTAAGATTGCTAAACCCGATTTCTTCGTCGAAAATCAACTTGAAAGAGTGAATAAACATGAAACCCTGAATCCTAACCTTAGTGCAAGAGTGATTATTAATCACGTTAAGGAAGGAATTGAGTTTGCTAAAAAGCATAAACTGCCACCGGAAGTAATCGATTTTATACCTATGCATCACGGCACTACATTGGTCTCTTTTTTCTACAATAAAGCGAAAAGTTTCGTAATCCCTGATAGGGAAGATGTTCTTGACTATATTTACAGGTATCCGGGACCCAAACCGCAGACTAAAGAAACCGCAATAGCTATGCTGGCTGATACAACCGAAGCAGCTACAAAAGTCATTGAAGACCCGACTCCTAAGAAGCTCGAAGATAAAATTGATGAGATTATAAAGAAAAGATTTATTGAAGGTGAGTTAGATGAATGTGAACTGACGTTAAGAGACCTTACATTAATCAAGAAAAGTTTTCTAAAAATATTAGTTGGTATCTATCATCAAAGGATTAAATATCCTGATGAGAAAAAGAAAGATGAGTAATTTAGATTTTTATAGAAAACAGTTTGTTAATTATCTCAGATTAGAAAAATCACTTTCAGAGAATACTGTTTTTAACTATCTGTTCGACCTCAGAAACTTTTTCCGATTTATTGAAGAAAAACACGATATAAATGATATTAAATGTGTAAACGATAAAATTATCGAATCCTACATTTATAATCTCAGAAACCTGAAAAGTAAAAAAGGGGATTATTATTCCTCTAAATCAATAAACCGTTTTATTTCTTCCTTGAAATCATTCTTTAAATACTTATTAATTGAAAAGTATATTGAAGTAAATCCTACTGATATTATCGATACACCAAAAATATCAAGGAACCTTCCTGAAGTACTCACTATTCAGGAAATAGACATTATGTTCAGCAAAGCCGGTACTTCAGATAAATATGAATGTAGAGATCGGGCTATTATGGAAACAATGTATGCATCAGGTCTAAGAGTAAGTGAACTTACAAACCTTAAAATTAATGACATTTACGGCAGCGACGGGATACTTCGTATTTTTGGTAAGGGATCAAAAGAAAGAATTGTCCCGATTGGAAGCTCTGCTTTAAAATATATTAATGTCTATATGGAAAAAAGCCGGCCATATTTTAACAAACCCTATTCAGATGATTTTGTATTTCTTAATTTCAGGGGCAGATGTTTGTCCCGAATGGCGGTCTGGAATATAATTTCAAAATATTCCAAACTTGCAGGAATAAAAAAGGAAATTCACCCGCATATACTACGGCATTCTTTTGCAACTCATTTGCTTGAAGGCGGAGCTGATATCAGAATAATACAGGAAATGATGGGTCATAGCGATATTTCTACTACGCAAATATATACGCATATAGACAGAGAATATCTTATTGAAGTCCACAGGACATATCATCCGCGTGGTTAATAGATTTACTTAATTTCATTTTAATTAATTACAATCTTGAAAATAGAACTGTAAATATTTAACTTGTAATAATTAAAAATTTATACTTGAGTTATATTATTATATTAATAAGCATTGATAATGAATATTATTGAGAAAAAATTAAAAGGTGTTTTTGAAATCACATTGTCTACACAAAATGATGAGCGAGGATTCCTGATGAGATCTTATGATTCAAAAATATTTGAATATTTTGGGTTAAAGCGAGATTGGGTTCAGGAGTTCCATGTCCGGAATGAAAAGAGAGGAATCTTGAGAGGTCTTAGCATGATGTTCCCTCCTTTCGATGAATGCAGATTAATAAGATGCACAAGAGGCTCTGTTTACAGTGTTTATGTTGACCTGAGAAAGAATTTCAACACTTACGGTAAATGGGATACCGTCGAACTTAATGAGCAAAGTAGAAAAATGCTTTTTCTGCCAAAAGGTTTTGCATTCGGTTTCTGCACCCAGAGTGAACTAAGTGAAGTAGTATATAAATCGGATAATTTTTATAATAAGGATTATGACGGCGGAATTATCTGGAATGATAAGGATTTGAATATATCATGGCCGGTTGAAAATCCAATTTTATCCGAAAAAGACAAAAAACTTTCAACTTTCGCAGAGTTTAGTAAAAAGTCAATGAATCCTGAAGATATTCTTCCCGTTTAATATGTTCTTCAATGAAAATACCTATAGCAAAAACTGAATTTACTGAGCAGGATCTAATCAGTGTCCAACAAGTTCTCGAATCGGGTTGGGTTGTGCAAGGTCCGGTAGTGAAAGAATTCGAAGATATTTGGTGTAAATTCACTGGATCTCCCTATTCCGTCGCTGTATCAAGTTGCACAACCGCACTCCACCTCGCTTTGTTAGCCGCTGGTGTTAAAAGAGGGGATGAAGTTATTTTACCCTCATTCACATGGATTGCTACGGTAAACGCTGTTGAGTATGTTGGAGCAAAACCCGTTTTTTGTGATATAGATATTACAACTTATAATATTGATGTTTCAAAGATTAATAATCTTATAACGGCAAATACTAAAGCAATTATTCCCGTGCATCTTTTCGGTCTTGCTGCAGAGATGAAAAGTATATTGGAGATATCTAAAAAACATGGTTTGAAAGTAATTGAAGATTCTGCCTGTGGTTTTGGTGCTTTTTACAAGAATGTTCATACAGGTAATTTTGGTGATTTTGGTTGTTTTAGTTTCCATCCCAGAAAAGCTATTACAACTGGGGAAGGCGGAATGTTGACAGTCAATAAACCGGAAATTGCAGATTTATTGAGGAGTCTCCGCGATCATGGTGCTTCTGCCTCCGACCTTCAAAGGCATGAAGGGAATAAGCCGTATTTACTGCCTGAATTTAAGCACCTCGGGTATAATTACAGAATGACTGACATTCAAGCATCTCTGGGGCTCTCACAGATGCAAAGAGCTGATTCGATTTGTAGAAGGAGGAGAGAAATAGCAGATATATATTCTGAATTATTAAAAGGAATAGATTGGTTAATTCTTCCTTCATGCGGAAAAGATCTTAAGCACGGTTTCCAGTCGTATGTATGTTTGTTCAAACCTGAGGTTCAAACTGAAATGAACATACTTGATATTAATAAAAAGAGAAATGAATTCATGGAATATCTGTCTGGTAATGGTATTTCTACTCGACCCGGAACCCATGCTGTGCATACACTGGAATATTACAGAAAGAAATATAAGTTAGAAAAAACTAAATTTATGAATTCTTATATTGCTGATTGTTGTACCGTGACTCTTCCCTTGTATCAATCGATAAAGACAGAGGAAATTGAGTTTATTACAAATAAAATAAAAGAATACAAGTTTTAATTGAACAATCTTATTGTTGAGGAATAATATTTTATGAAAGTACTAATTACAGTGTTTGGTAATCCCGACAGTGTGTTATCATTATCAAAACATTTATCTGAAAAATCTGATGTTACGGTGTTGCTGGTTGTAACTGGCGATAAAGTAAGGCATGGTGTTCTTGACATAGATTTAAGGAATGTACCGAACGGAATTATAACGAATAAAACAGAGGTAATTAAATACCTGCCTGATGAAATTATTAATTATTTTGAGGGCTCTTTTAGGTTATGGATTCTTAAAACACCAAGCAACTATTTTATTCATAATAAAGAAGGATTAAAAAATTACAGAATTATAAAAGAATCTTCTAAAACAATTAACAATGAATCGTTTGATGTTGTACATTTTGACGGTGCTTCTGGTTTCCTGCTGTTTATGCTGAAATATTTTAAGATAAACAAGAAAGTATGGTCTCTGCATGATTACAAAATTCATACAGGAGATGAGAACTATTCAGGTGACCTTATGAATAAAATGTATTCTAAATTTAATATTTGTCATGTGCAGCATTCCAATTTTCTTAAAAATGAATTCATAAAGTATTTCGATGTCAATGGGGATAATGTTGATGCCGTTTACTCAGGTGTATACGATGTATATAATTCATTCAAACCAAAGAAAATAAAGCTTCCTGAAAATTTCATTTTATTCATTGGCAGAATTAAAAAATACAAGGGTCTTGATGTACTGATAGATGCCTTTGATAGGGTAAAGTACGAGCTTAACGAGCACAAACTCGTTATTGCTGGCGAAGGAAGAATTCCTGAGGAAATTCAGGGCAAAGATAAAGTTATCTGTCTGAACAGGTACATAACTCCATCAGAATTGGTTCAATTGATTAAAAATTCTAAGTTTGTAATTCTACCCTACAGAGACGCAACTTTTAGCGGTGTATTAATGACAGCTTACAATTTTAATAAACCCGTCATAGCTTCGTCTATTGGCGGTATTCCTGAAATCGTAATAAACGGTAAAACAGGTATGCTATTCAGGAATGGAGACGTTGATGAACTTGCCGACCACATTTATTATCTTTGCAATAACGAATCAAAAATTAATGAGTTGTCGGAAGGTGTGAAAGAATTCTCACAAATTGGCAAGATAAACTGGATTTCTGTCACAAATAAAATGATTGAAGTATATGAAAAAGATCCGGTTACGGAAGAAATGAATATTACTGAGAATCTGGATTGAAGTTTGGAAGCATATCCCGTTATAGAATTTAAGAACATAAGTAAGAAGTTTGACAATTTTTTTGCCAATGATGATGTATCCTTTTGTATAAAGCCGAACACAGTCCATTCTATAATCGGAGAAAATGGTGCAGGGAAAACAACCCTTATGAAAATTCTTTTCGGAATCTATAAGCCGGATTCCGGAAATGTTCTTCTAAACGGTACCAAAGTATCATTCAAAAATCCCCTTGATGCAATAAAAAGTGGTATCGGTATGGTGCATCAGCATTTTGAGCTTATTGATGATTTTACAGCTTTGGAGAATGTAATTCTTGGTGACGAAGTCTCAAATTATGGATTTCTTAACCTTGATGAAGCAAGAAAAAATCTTTTTGACCTGATTGTAAAATACAATCTTGGTGTCAGACTCGATAAAAAGATAAGCCAAGTAAGCATAAGTGAAAAGCAAAAAATTGAAATTCTAAAACTTCTTTATAGAAAATCAGATATTCTGATTTTTGATGAACCTACTGCAGTATTGTCTCCCGTTGAAGTTAAAGAGTTTTTCAAAATTGTTCGTAAATTTAAAGATGAAGGTAAGTCAATTATTCTTATTACTCATAAGTTAAACGAAATTAAGGAGCTTGCTGACAGGGTAACAGTTCTTCGGAAAGGAAAAGTTGTTTATGAGGTCGATAGAAACGATATTGACCTTACTGTTTTAAGTAAACAAATTGTTGGTGAAATTGATTCTGACCATACTGTTGATAAAAGAACTGATAGTTTTAGTGAAAGACCATTCTTGAAATTTGAGAATGTTGTTTATAAAAAGGATGATATTGAATTAATTAATGAACTCAATTTTCAGGTACATGGAGGTGAGATATATTCCATATGCGGCGTTGAGGGAAACGGACAAAGCGAGATAGTAGAATTAATAGTTGGGATTGCTCACAAATCTCATGGCGAAATATTTTTAGAATATGAAGCGATATCACTCGTCCCCGATGACAGAATTGAAAAGGGAATGATTAAGGAGTTTAATATTGGTGAAAATGTTATTCTTAGGAATGGGAGAAATTTTGTCATAACCTCGAATATGATAATCGAGTCTTCAAAATCAATAGTTGAAAAATACGATATAAGGGTACCGTCATTAACCGCACCTCTCGATTCTTTATCAGGTGGTAATCAGCAGAAAGTAATTTTTGGGAGAGAGATTGAACTTGACTGCAATACAATTGTTTTCGTTCATCCAACTCGCGGAGTGGATATTAATGCTACAGCATATTTACATAAGATTATTCTCCAGCAGAAAAATAAAGGAAAAGCTATACTCATCATAACATCTGACCTTGATGAAGCATTTTATCTTTCTGATAAAATTGGTGTACTGTACAAAGGCAGGATAGGGAATGAATTTAAAAGAAAGGATTTTGAAGAAGGCAGTATAAAACGTCACGAGGTCCTGAGGAACATAGGTAAAGCAATGATAGGAGTCAACATTGTCTAAAAATTTAAAAGCGAATATACTATCAATTTCAATTTCGTTAATTGCTACTTTATTTATACTTTTCATTTTCCTGTTTTTTGTAGGAAGGGATCCCTTCTTTGTTATGGAAACAATGTTCACTGAAGTATTTGGTACGGGATATGGAATTGGACAGGCATTGTTTAAAGCGACCCCGCTTATAATCGTCGGCTGCGGATTAGCTTTCTGTTTCCAGGCTTCATTATTTAATATTGGTGCCGAAGGTCAGTTAAATCTCGGTGTTTTTGGAATGAGCATAGTAGCCTATGTCTTCGATGATTCGCTCGGCTTGCTTGTGGTTCCTGTTGCAATAATTTGTGGTTTTCTTCTCTCCGCATTCTGGGGTCTCATTCCCGCTTATGTAAAAATTAAACGGGGTGTGAGTGAAGTAATAACTACTATTATGCTAAACTTTATTTCACTGGCTTTAATTAATTATCTTCTTATAGAATTTCTTGCTGTTAAGTCAACTGTCAGAACTGAAAAGATTCTCGATTACGTAAGCATACCGCAATTGTCAAACTATTTTGAAATTTTTCAGGGCTCTTCTGTTAATCTTACTTTCATATTTGCTATCATTCTTGCCTTAGTAACGCATTTAATTTTTTATAAAACAAGATTTGGTTACAAACTTCGTGCTGTTGGTCTTAATCCAAAAGCCTCAAAATACCTTGGGATTAATTCCGATAGAATGACTGTAATCAGTTTTATGATTGGAGCTGGAATTACTTCTCTTGTAGGTCTGAATTTTGTTTTCGGTTATAAGAGCTACTATGAATATGGTTTTTCTAACAATATTGGCTTTACAGCTATCGCCGTTACTCTTCTTGCGAAAAATAATCCAATAGGAATAATATTTACTTCTTTGCTTTTTGGAGTTATGGACTATGGTGGCTTGGCAGTTAATACTATCGTTCCCAAAGAAATTATGCTCGTTTTTCAGGCACTCGTGATTTTATCAATACTTTCTTTTGATAGGCTTGTTAAAATTTATTATCTTAAAGAGTCATAAAATGATTGAAGGCATATTATCAATAACATTTATGATGCAGGTCCTGAGGATGTTCACTCCTTACTATCTCGGTGCCAGCGCCGCTAATTTTTCGGAACGAGGCGGTGTAATTAATATTGCTATTGAAGGATTCATGATAATATCAGCTTTCTCATATGCTTCAATTACCATTTTTACAGGAAATCCATACTCTGGTCTTTTTGGTTCTGTTGCGGTAGGGATTCTATTTAGCCTATTATATTCTTTTTTCACAATAAAGCTTAAAATTAATCAGATTGTTATCGGTGTAGGATTTAATCTGCTTATGGCAGGTATTGCAAAATTTTTAATGTTGATGTTCTTTCAGAGCTCAAGCAACACTCCGTCTTTCACTCAGGTACCGGTACTTCCATTCCTGAGCTCAATACCTTTGGTAGGCGATCTGACGGGTGACTCAATAATAATATTTGCATTGATACTTGTCGTATTATCTCAAATTTTGATATATAAAACTAAATTTGGTTTGAGATTGAGATCTGTCGGAGAGAATCCCGAAGCCGCTGAAACTCTCGGTATTAAAGTAAGAATATATAAAATGTGGGGTACTATTATTTGCGGATTTCTTGCTTCACTCGGTGGTATTTGGCTTGCATCAAACCAAAACTCTTTCAGCGATGGTATGATTGCGGGTAGGGGTTATATTGCTATCGCAGCAATGATTATCGGTAAATGGAAGCCTGTAAATATTTTCTTTGCCTGTCTTATGTTTGCCTTCTTCGAAAGTCTTGAAATAGTCCTGCAGATATCGGGTTCAGGTATTCCTTCACAGCTGATTCAGATGCTTCCTTATTTGATTACAATTCTTGTCCTTATAGGATTTGTCGGCAAAACTAAACCTCCTGCTGCTGACGGTGTTCCTTATTGAATCTATCTCTTGCCTTTCCTTATATCCTCTCCCCATAGTAGTTTTTCATAGAGCGTATTAAAAAATGACCAATTATGTTTTTTTACGCTTTCAATTGAGTGTTCTGATTTTTCTATAATTATCTCAAGAGGAGCTTCTTTTATGAGTCCTTTATAACCATCCGGTGTAATTCTTACTTTTACATCGTTGTATGATTTCACCGTTATTCTTCCTGAATCGGGTACTATTACTGGTCTGAAATTAAGTGAATGAGGACATATCGGCGTTATTATAAATACTTTGCTGAATGGTGTTATAATAGGTCCTCCTGCCGATAGTGAATATCCTGTCGAACCCGTCGGTGTTGAAATGAGTACTCCATCTGCAAAGAATCTTCCGACAAATTCCTTGTTATAAAATATACCAAGTTCAACCATTTTTATCGTATCTGCTTTGTCTATAACAATTTCATTTAATGCATCAAATTCATACTTGCCGTTCACTGTACACTTAGCGAGATGTAGTTTTATTATTTTATACTTATTTTTTATAACTTCACTAAAGAATTTTTCAATCTCTGTTGGCATTATATCCGACATGAATCCAAGCGTTCCTAAGTTAATTCCAACAACTGGTTTATCAGTGTGTTTTATCATTCTTGTAGAATTTAGGAATGTACCGTCGCCGCCTATTGAAACTATAATGTCAGATCTATTTATAAGCATACTTATTCTCAGAAACTTACTACTTATTTCTTTCGATTTTATTATTTGCTTAAAATCATCATGAAGAAAATAGGAAATATTCTTGCGCCTAAAATATTTTATTAATGATATAATTACTTTTTCAATCCCGGCTTTATTCTTATTCCCTATTATCCCGAATGTCATGATATTTATCCCTTATTTTCCTTGTTCTCAGTGGTGTCGCTGTCCTTTTTGCTTTTCTCGTCAACGTAGTTTAACCTTAGGTCGGATACTACAGTCTCTAATACCTTCTTCTCCTCATCTGTAAATCCTTCTTTTGATTTATGTAGTAGCATGTCTATCATGTCTATTGACACTTCTGCGCCTTCCAAATTTTTTTCAACTTTATCCGTCATCGGATTCTTTATTTTCCCAAGGTTCATCATTGCCTGCATCTGCAATGAATAAACAAGTGCTACGAATAGTTCTGATGATTTATTTTTTTCCATTTATTATATTATTTTTATAATTTATAAATTTTAATGTGAATACTATGGATATTAAGTAATACAACAATGTTACAACTTCCCAGTCTCCAAAATTCCATTCAAAAATACCTGAAATATGAAAAGAAATCATTGCAATAATTATTCCTATCACAATTTCCTTATCAAAAGTGTTTTTTGCTCGCCTGTAATCTCTGATAGTATAATAAAATATCGTCGTCCATATTAACAAATAAAATAACGCTCCGGTTGTACCCGTTGTCGCAAGTATCATCACTGGATTGCTGTGAAAATGAGAACCCTCGCCATGACTTTCTGGATTTTTATACATTCTGTAAACATTCGTAATTTCGTTATCTCCTGTTCCAAGCAGGGGAAAGTCTTTGTACACTTTTATTCCAACTTCCCACATAACAATCCTGCTTTTATTGCTTGGGTGATTAAAATCTAATATGCTCCTTACTCGGTCTTTCCCCGAATTAGGTGTTACTATCCATAAAAGACATAGAAAGAGTATGAATGAAACCAGAAATCTCCAGTTAACAAAAATCCCGTAAATTATCAATGCTGCCAGTACCCCAAGATATACGTTCCTCGATTGTGTTAGAAACAGCGATACGAGAATCGGAATAAGAATTATTATTAAATATATTTTCTTTACCTTGTATTTATTTTTCGATAACAAAAAAGGAAATATTGCCATTAATATCAGCATCTTTATTTCGCCCGCTGTAATTGGATAGCTGAAATAATCAATTCTGATTTCGGAAAAACTTGTAGTTTTTAAATTTTCTGAAAGTGTGAGAGCAAACTTAACGATCTCTATGCAGGACAGTATAGAAAATACTGCAGCTATTATTAACAAATTCCTCAAAATATCACTTTTGGATTTTATTACAGTCGGATTCGAAAAGAAACATATTATTAAAAGATACCTCTTAAGGCCTGTAAGTGCATCCTCTGGAAAGTAAGCAAAAATTCTCGATAGAGTATCGACTATTATATAAATTCCAAAACTTAGTAGGAAGTATTTATATTCTTTGAAAAAAAATCTAAAGGATAAAAAATCCTTTTCCTTGTATATTTTAAAGCCCCACAGTACAACCCATGCACCAAGAGAAATTGAACTTAATGCCATAGAAAAACCTATGGATATTATTTGCAGAAGAATAAAATAATTAATTATTTTATCTAAAGTAAATTCCTCTTTTTTTATTCTTAGCATATTTAATCGCTTGTATTAAACTGTATCTCGTAAAGTCTTTTGTATAATCCATCCTTATCTTTCATCAGTTCATCGTGTGTTCCAACCTGTGATATGCCGCTTTCCGCAATTACAGCTATCTTGTCCGCATTCTTTATCGTAGATAGTCTGTGAGCTATTACAATTGATGTCCTGTTTGCCATAAGATTATCAATCGCTTCTTGTACAATTCTTTCGGATTCAGTATCAAGTGATGATGTTGCTTCATCAAGTATCAATATCTGCGGATTTCTTAGTAATGCTCTTGCAATTGCAATCCGTTGCTTCTGTCCGCCGGATAACTTCAAACCTCTTTCACCGACTATTGAATCAAATCCATTGTCAAGTTGTTCTATAAACTCAAGTGCATTCGCATTCTTTGCCGCATTCCTTAGTTCTTCATCAGATATATTATCCATTCCAAACACGATGTTATTCCTTACAGTATCATTAAAAAGAATCGTTTCCTGAGGGACTATGCCTATAAGATCTCTTAGCTGGCTGAATCTGATATCCTTAACATTATTCCCGTCAAATAATATTTGACCCTCTGTTACGTCGTAAAATCTTGCGATTAAATCTGCCATTGTTGACTTGCCTGAACCTGAAGGACCTACTATTGCAACAATTTCTGATTTGTTTATTTTAAGGTTTATATCCTTTAAAATGTATTTATTAGTATCATAATAAAAAGATACATTTTTCAATTCTATCTCTTTTGTGAAGTTTCTGTAATCTTTCGGTTCTACGGCATCTTTAACCTCTATTGGGTAGTCGAGTATTTCAAATATTCTTTGTCCCGATGCTGCTGATTCCTGAATTCTGTTCGATACTGACGAAAGATTTTTAATCGGCACAATAAGCTGAAAAAGTATAAAAATAAAGCCGAGAAATTCTTCCGGTCTGAGGTTATTATATATTAATATTTCTCTTCCTCCGAACCAGATTATTATAACACCCGCTAATATTGTAAGAAATTCAGTAATCGGTGATGCAAGCTCACTCATAATAGATGTCTTCATCAATAGTTTGTAATGTTCATTATTCTCTTTTCTGAATACTTCATTCCTGTACCTTTCAGCCCTGAAAGAACGTATTATTTTTGCTCCGTATATTGTCTCGTTGATTACTGATAGAAGCTCTGATAGCTTTACCTGGACCCTTAAACTTCTCCTTCTTAATGACGAACCGATTTTTGCAACTATTAGTACTGTTATAGGGAAAACTGTAAATGACATTAATGTCATTTGCCAGCTTATCGACAATGAGAGAATCAAAAAAATTATTATTAATAACGGGTCTTTTATGAGATTTGAAAATGCCGCAGAAATTCCCGACTGTATATTGTTAATATCATTAGTCATTCTCGATATCAGGTTTCCTGCTTTCTCCTGTGTAAAATATCTTATCGATAGTTTGTTCACCTTTTCATACATTTCAAATCTTATATCTCTGAGAACTCCCTTTTCAACGTATTGCATGAAAACCGACTGAAAGAACCCTGTTACATTTTTTAAAAAGAATGCAGCAAGTATTAATAACGATATCTTCAATATTGCAGATTCCTTTGACCCGCTGAGAATGAAGTCCTCAAATATCTTTTGAATGCTCTGATAAAACCCTGTTAGGTTATCCGTCGTCTGAGAACCCTGGGTCTGGACTCCCGTGAATAAAGTCTTCAAAAGTGGAATCGTCAGATAGATTGAAAGTGCACTGAATAATGAAAACAATAATGACATAACAACGGATAAGAATATGTATTTCTTGTACTTCTTTATGTATGTTATTATTCTGAGGTATATTTTCATTTACTTCCGTTTTTGTTCTGGCTTTCCCATATTTTCATGTATGTTAGCAAAGTAGTTATCAGGTCAAAATTTGCTACCATTAGCCCGGGAATCCCATCCCTGAACCCTCCGCGTATAAAATATATATTAATAAATCTCCGCAGTGGTCTTAAAATCATATCCGTATAACCTGTTTTTTCCCTGCCAATTTTTTCTTCAGCTTGAAGTGTTGAGTATTGATTTACCTTTGCCATAAATTCGGATATCGATTGTACTGTGTAATGCAATATATCACCTTTTAGTACACCCACTTCACCGTCTATTTCGTAACCTTCATGAACAAGTCTTTCTGAAATACTTGTTCTTTCTCTTCTGAAAAATCTTTTCTGATAACCTGGATACCAACCTCCATGTTTTATCCATATTGTGAGAAAGAAGTTCTTACGCGGTAACTTATAACCATTATATTTATTGTCTCTGTTATTTATAATTGAAAGTATCTCTTCTCTTAATTCATTAGAGCATCGTTCATCCGCGTCAAGCACTAATACCCATTCCTTCGTTGATTTAGAAAGTGCAAACTGTCTTTGTTTCGCAAATCCCTCCCATTTATTAACATATACGTTCTTCGTGTATTTACTGGCAATTACTGCAGTTTTGTCCTTGCTTTCTCCGTCAACAACTATTATCTCATCCGCCCATAAAACACTCTTTAGGCAGTCTTCGACATTCTTTTCCTCATCCTTGCAGATTATATTTACTGAAATCAAATTTATTTTTTAATATCAATCAATTTAATGAAACACTATCAAATATGTAATTACAAAATAAATCGGAAAATCCCCGCTACAAACTCAACCTCTATTAACCTTCCAAATCTCCTTAACCCTCAGAAATTATATCGATTCATTTATCAGTGTGAATCATAATTTTTCAGTTCTTATCAGTGTGTGATTTTTAATTAATTTTTCTTTCACGTATGAAATATATTGTTTCTTATATCTATATGCGCTCTCAAAAATTTATCTTTTCCCGTAATCTGTATTCCAATAAGCTCTTTCCCTGTTCCTATAATATTCCTAATCTCTCAATTGATAATTTAATCAATATTTCATAATTTTATTAAAATAATTAACTATGCCGATAAACTTTAATAAACTTACAACAAAATCTCAGGAAGCTTTACAAAAAGCTCAGGATATTGCCGTAAATAATTCTAATCAAATAATCGAGCCGGCACATCTTTTTTCTGCAATGCTAAGCGAAAATGAAAGTATATTAAATTCTATAATCATTAAACTTTCCGTTGACAAGGAGCAGCTTATAAACCGTACGGATGAACTCATTAACGCTATGCCAAAAGTTTCCGGAAGCGTATCTGAACAGCTTTCTATCTCTCGGGAATTAAATAGTGTTCTCGAGAAAGCTTTTTCCGAAGCCTCAGATATGAAAGATGATTATGTCTCTGTAGAACATCTGCTTATCGGTCTAATTGAAACAAAAGGTAATGTGTCTATTATTTTAAAATCTTTTAATCTCACAAAGAAAAGCATTTTAAATATTCTAAAAAATGTAAGAGGTTCCCAGCGTGTAACATCCCAAAATCCTGAAGATACTTTTCAGGCTCTCGAACGTTATGGTAAAAACTTAAACCAGCTTGCAGCTAAAGGTAAACTCGACCCTGTTATAGGAAGGGATGAAGAAATTAGAAGAGTACTTCAGGTTTTATCGCGCCGTACAAAAAACAATCCCGTTCTTATCGGTGAACCGGGTGTCGGCAAAACAGCAATAGCCGAAGGCATTGCAATCAGAATCGTCCAGGGCGATATTCCGGATGGTCTCAGAGATAAACATATTGTTGCCCTTGATATGGGAGCTCTTATCGCTGGTGCTCAATACCGTGGTCAGTTTGAAGATAGACTGAAATCAGTTTTAAAAGAAGTCCAGAGCTCTGACGGTAAGGTTATTCTGTTCATCGATGAACTCCATACTGTTATAGGTGCTGGTGCGTCCTCAGGCTCAATGGATGCATCAAACCTTTTAAAACCCGCACTCGCAAGAGGAGACTTACGCTGTATCGGTGCAACAACCCTCGATGAATACAGAAAGTACATCGAAAAAGACTCCGCTCTCGAACGCCGCTTTCAACCTGTTCTCGTCTCAGAACCTAACGTTGAAGATACTGTCTCTATTCTTCGCGGACTTAAAGAAAAGTATGAAATCCATCACGGCGTTAGAATAACTGATGGGGCAATAGTTGCTGCCGCACAACTTTCTGATAGATATATTTCTGACAGGTTCTTACCCGATAAAGCAATCGACCTTATCGATGAAGCAGCATCAAAGCTTAGAATAGAAATCGATTCTATGCCAGAAGAGCTCGATAACATTGAGCGTCGTATTAAACAGCTCGAAATCGAACGCGAAGCTTTAAAACGAGAGTTGTAATTTGACTATTTTATTTCTTTCTTGATTGCTTAATAAGAATGTAACTGTAGAAATATATTTTTATCTATTCTTTTAAGCCGATTTTAATTACTATAAGTTTAATTCCCGGCTTCTTGCAGCGAAATCTTTTCCTCCTTCCCAACGCGAAGCATCGCTCTTTAAACTCCAGTTTGGGGAGGCATGCCAGGCTTTTGTTCTTAGTGCTACTATTCGTAAAAACGTTGTAATAAAAACAAACTCTTTACAAAATAAATACACCTTGATTTTCCGTATTTATCCCGCGCGTTATAGATTTTTGCTCTCTTTGCGTCCTTTGCATTCTCTGCGAGCTTTGCGATAAAAATCTTTTTTTAATAATCTTTGCGTTAAAATCTTTTGTAAATAATCTTTTAAGCTATAATATCCTACATTTTTCTTTGCGTTTTCTGCGGTTAAAATTCTTCAACATTTGTTTTTCTTCCTTTTGTTTGTAGATTTATCTACGTCGTGTAACGCAATTCTTCGATCCCGCCTTATTGAAAACCCGCCGTCTGTCGAAGACCCGCCTATCTTTTTGGCGGGAGAGGGGCGGGACATCCTGCTTGAAGCGAAATCTTGTGTTGCTTTAAACATACAAAGTCCCGTAGGTAGGTCTAACAATAGCAAAATAAATGTTTAACTCTGCCGTCCCGTAGGTACTACATATTTGCTTATTTATCATACACGGCTGCTTGCAGCGAAGCCTCATTTTATTGTTTGTAATACAACGGAGACTTTTTCTTTATTAATAACTACTTTGCATCACTTTATACTTAACGACTCAATCTTTATAACTCTCATTGTTTAATTATTCATGACGAAATGCGGACTTGATTAATACTATATTGTTACATTGACAGAAAATCAAATAATGACTATTTTGATTCAAGTATTAATAAACGCTCTTCAAAAAATAGTAACTATTTGATTCATGAGGGGGATTAAGAAAATACAATTTTGCATAATTTGAGTTATCAAATTTGTTTGTCTGAGGGGCGCGAATTTATTTTGATATTTTCTTTATCTACAATTTCATTTCATTTCTTTGATTCATTTATCACGACTTCTAATATACATCCTGTAAATTTTGAAATTACTAATTCAGAAAAAGTTAGATCCTCAAGAGTCATTTTCCAGTATATTTCTTACTGCATAAAATATATAACTGCAGCAGAATCTAAGAAACGCTGTTTAAATGAAAATTCTTTAAAGAATTTATGAATATTTTCCGAGAAATGAGTGTAATTGTACTATATAAAGTATTGAGGAGAAAAACATCGAATATTAATACAGATTATTTTTATTTGTTTTATATATCACAGAAATAGATGCCAAAGTATGAACATATGAATAAAAATCATTTAGGGATGCTTTATTATAGAGGGGTAAATTCAATTAATAAAATGAAATTTCCGTTAACTAATTTTATAAGAAATTTAATTCTCAATATGTATAAGAAATATTCAATATTGGTAGTTTTAATAACTTTCACAAAATTAATATTTATTGTGAATGTTTTTTCTCAAAATATTATTGTTTACAATTCGAGTAATTCAGGATTACCGGACGATGGTGTTACCTGTGTTACCCCTGATAAAAACGGGGCAATATGGATTGGAACCCAAGATAGCGGAATTGTAAAGTTTTACAACAATCAATGGACAAGGTATGATTCAGCAAATTCGGGACTGCCTGGGAACAAAATAAGAGATATAGTATTTGACAG